>Ga0335083_10000058_pt1 | contig 194987 bp, 189 predicted proteins | sample Lox_Sample_42_FD_206716 | JGI IMG/M metagenome (GOLD analysis project Ga0335083, IMG submission 206716) | Soil microbial communities from Loxahatchee National Wildlife Refuge, Florida, United States - Lox_Sample_4.2 | ecosystem: Environmental > Terrestrial > Soil > Wetlands | place: USA... | reverse complement strand
CCGGCGGCGTGACGGAGGCTAGGCCGTCAGCCGCATCGCCCGTGTGGAGTCTCCACGGCTTGCATGCGCGGGAGGGATCTTCGCCCGGACAGTCGTTGGGTCCGGTCGCTGTGATGCCAGGGCCACCTGTGGTGCAACACCCCAGCCTCGCGCCCCGGAGGGACTGCCGCTGGACGGCTCTTTGGAGCCTATCCGGCCTATCGATCCACGACCTGCGCGCGGGCGGCACGCAAGAGTGCGCCCTTGCCTGTCTGGTCTTGCGGTGGCTTCACTTCAACGGTTCAAAACTCCTGCGTGTCCTCGGCGAGGGATATAGTACAGCCCAGAGTAGAACGCAAGAGGGTCATAGAGGAATATTTGTTGCAATGCCTCAGCCATCGGATGTCCAGATTCGCGGCGAAATCCTTCAGAAAACCAACCACTTGGCCGATCAGGGCCGAAGCTTCGCGCGGCTCGCACCACCTGGACCCCGCGCCCAGGCGCGGCGCTCGCCGGGGACGGCAAGCGGCACGCCTCGATCATGCGGCCGCGGAGGCATGCGCGCATGTGCCAGGGCGCAAGCGCAAAGACGCGAGCGGCGCTCCTGACCGGGCCTCTCGACGCCGCGCTCGCCGCCGTATCCCCGCCACCTGAAGGGCGGCCGGAATCGCAAAACCGGGCCGATTCGGCGTTGCCTCGGGGGGCCGGTTTTGGCATACAGCCGCCGCCCTTGAAGCGGTTTGGTCCAAATTCCGGCCGGCCATGGGGATCGGCGCGTTCGCCGCCGGTTGTCCAACCAAACAACGAGGGAACCTCCCATGAGCCCTGAGCTTTGGATCGTCCTTGGGTGCGGGGTGCTCGCGCTCCTCTACGGCGCCTGGACCATCCGTTCGGTCCTGGCCATGTCGGCCGGCAACGACCGCATGAAGGAAATCGCCGCCGCCATCCAGGAAGGCGCGGGCGCCTATCTCAACCGCCAGTACACCACCATCGCCATCGCCGGCGTGGTGATCTTCGCGCTGGCCTTCTGGATCTTCGGCTGGCAGGTGGCGGTGGGCTACGCGGTCGGCGCGATCTTCTCCGGGCTGGCCGGCTATATCGGCATGAACGTCTCGGTCCGCGCCAACGTGCGCACGGCGGAAGCCTCGCGCCAGGGCCTGGCGCAGGGCCTGTCCGTCGCGTTCCGCTCGGGCGCCGTGACCGGCATGCTCGTCGTTGGCCTCGGGCTGATCGGCGTCGCCGGCTATTACGCGTTCCTGCGCTACGGCCTGGGCCTCGACATCACCGACGAGACGCAGGGCCGCATCGTCACCGACGCGCTGGTCGCGCTGGGCTTCGGCGCCTCGCTGATCTCCATCTTCGCCCGTCTCGGCGGCGGCATCTTCACCAAGGGCGCCGACGTGGGCGGCGACATGGTGGGCAAGGTCGAGGCCGGCATCCCGGAGGACGACCCCCGCAACCCGGCCACGATCGCCGACAATGTGGGCGACAACGTGGGCGACTGCGCCGGCATGGCGGCGGACCTGTTCGAGACCTTCGCGGTGACCACGGTCGCCACCATGGTCCTGGCTTCGATCTATTTCGAGGGCGAGCTCAAGTCGAGCCTGATGCTCTTCCCGCTGGCGATCTCGGCCATGTGCATCGTCACCTCGATCATCGGCACGTTCTTCGTGCGCCTGGGCGGCAACAAGTCGATCATGGGCGCGCTCTACAAGGGCGTCATCGCCACCGGCGCGCTGTCGCTCATCGGGCTCTATCCGCTGACCAAGTGGATCGTCGGATTGGACACGGAGATCACGGTCGGCGACAAGACATTCACCGGAATGAGCCTGTTCTTATGCGGCTGCGCGGGCCTGGTCATCACCGGCCTGCTCATCTGGATCACCGAATACTACACCGGCACGAATTTCCGCCCGGTGCGGGTGATTGCGGAAGCCTCGCGCACCGGCCACGGCACGAACGTGATCCAGGGCCTGGCGGTGTCGATGGAATCGACCGCGCTTCCGGCGCTCGTCATCTGCGCCGGCATCGTCTTCACCAACTGGCAAGCAGGTCTGTTCGGCATCGCCATCGCGGTGTCGACGATGCTCGCGCTGTGCGGCATGATCGTGGCGCTCGACGCCTTCGGCCCGGTCACCGACAACGCCGGCGGCATCGCCGAGATGAGCGGCCTGGAAGGCGACGTGCGCAAGACCACCGACGCGCTCGACGCGGTGGGCAACACCACCAAGGCCGTCACCAAGGGCTACGCCATCGGCTCGGCGGGCCTGGGCGCGCTGGTGCTGTTCGCGGCCTACACCTCCGACCTGCGCTACTTCGTGTCGCATTCCGATGCGTACGCCTACTTCGCGGGCCTCGATATGCCGGCCTTCAGCCTCGCGGATCCGTGGGTCGTGGTCGGCCTGTTCCTCGGCGGGCTGCTGCCTTACCTGTTCGGCGGCATCGCCATGACGGCGGTCGGCCGCGCGGCGAGCGCGGTGGTCCAGGAAGTGCGCCGCCAGTTCCGGGAAATGCCCGGCATCATGGAGGGCAAGCAGAAGCCAGACTACGCCAGGGCCGTGGACCTGCTGACGCGGGCCGCGATCAGGGAGATGGTCGTGCCTTCGCTCCTGCCGGTGCTGTCGCCGATCGTGCTCTTCTTCGTCGTCGACTGGATCAGCGGCAAGTCGCAGGCGTTCAACGCGCTGGGCGCCATGCTGCTCGGCGTGATCGTCACCGGCCTGTTCGTCGCGGTGTCGATGACCTCGGGCGGCGGCGCCTGGGACAACGCCAAGAAGTTCATCGAGGACGGCAATTTCGGCGGCAAGGGCTCCGACGCCCACAAGGCCGCCGTGACCGGCGACACCGTCGGCGATCCCTACAAGGACACCGCCGGCCCCGCCGTCAACCCGATGATCAAGATCACCAACATCGTGGCGCTGCTCCTGCTCGCCACGCTGGCGCACGGCTTCTGATCGCGGCGCCGTTCATTCGACGAAAAAGGGCGCGGAGCGATCCGCGCCCTTTTAGTTTCGTCACGCGCAGGGGTCAGTAGCCGCCGGGGCCGCTGCCGTGGCCGCCGCCGGGGACGGGCTGGCCGCCGGGGCTGTTGGCGCCGCCGCCCGAGCCGCCGAGCGGCACGCCCGGCGTGGCGTTGAAGAGCTGCTGCAGGAAGGTGATCTCGCGGCCCGGCGTCGGCGTGGTGCGGGCCTCGAAGGCAACCACGTGGCCGTCCTTCAGGCCGTAATGCCTGAGGTCGGTGACCTTGCCGTCCTTGTCGAAGCTCACGGCCATGATCGAGCGCGTCATCACCTTGGGATCGAAGAAGGCGATGCGCCGCTCGACGCTGGAGATGTAGTACCAGACCTCCGTCTCGCTGGGCTGCACGAAGGTCGACGAGGTGGAGGGATCGCCCAGCCGCTGCTGGATCGTGGTCTTGGTGTCGGTCCCGACCTTGATCGAGGCTTCCGCGACGGGATCGCCGAGATAGCCGCGCTGGCTGATCACCGGCGTGCAACCGATCAGGGTGAGGCTCAGAAGGGCGAGGGCTGCTGTTCTCATGGCTCCGGACGCGCTAACACGTGTTTCCCCCGGCCGATGTGCTAGCCTCGCCGGGAGGCGGTTGCAAGCATTACAGTCCGGAAAGGCGCGAATATGCTGAATGCCTGGCGCAGGCGCACCGAGCGCAGGGATCTCGCCGGGCGGATCTGCGCCGCGCTCACCGCCCGGGCGCGCGCGCCGGTGTTCTTCCGTTCCGTGGGCGTCCCGGACACCGTCGACGGCCGCTTCGACCTCCTGGTGCTGCATGCCTGGCTGGTGCTGGAGAAGCTGGAACTCGCCGGGCGGCGCGATCTTGCCCAGGCCGTCACCGACCGGCTGTTCGCGGATTTCGACGAGGGCCTGCGCGGGCTGGGCGCGGGCGACATCGGCATGGGCCGGCGGATGAAGAAGCTGGGATCGGCGTTCTATGGCCGGATGAAGGCCTACAGCGCGGCCAGCGACGAGGCGGAACTCGCCTCGGCCATCGACCGCAACGTGTTCCGCGGAACCGGCGGCAACGACACCGCCCGCATGCTCGCCCTTTACGCGCGGCTGGCGCGCATCCATCTCTGCCGTGCCGACGTGGCGTCGGGTGAGCTCGATTTCGGGCCGCTGCCCAACGATTGAACGATGAAACCGCCGTTCCAGCATGTCTACGATCTCGCCGATCTTTCCGCGGCCGGCGCGGAGGTCGCGATACGTCCGAAGGCGGACGAACGCGCCGCGCTCGCGCGATGGGTGGGGGTGGACGACGTCGCCGCATTCGAGGGCCGCGTGTCGCTGCGCAAGCTCTCGCAGACCCGCTTTTCCTACGATGCGGAGCTTTCGGCGGAGGTCGTGCAGGCCTGCGTGGTGACGCTCGATCCGGTGCGCTCGCGGATCGCCAGGCACTTCTCCCGCACGCTGCATCTCGGCCAGGGCCCGGCGGCGGCGCGCGAACCCGTGCTGGTCTCGCCCGGCGACGACGAATCGCCGGAGGAGATCGCGAGCCCGCGCTACGATCTGGCCGCGCCCCTGATCGAGGAGCTGGCGCTGGAGATCGATCCCTATCCCCGCGCGGCCGGCGTGGCTTTCGAGCCGCCGGGCGGGGACGACGAGGCCGAGGGCAGCCCTTTCGCGGTCCTCAAGCAGTTGAAGAAGGGCCCCTGACGCCCACCAAATACGCGGTTTCAGGCCCTTGAATCCCAAGGCGGTTTCGATTTAACTCCGCGCCTTGTTTTCCCGGCCCCTGTCATGCGTGCGCTGGCTGTTGCCTGCGCGCGCTCGGGGTTTCCTCGAGGAGTTCAACCGCCATGGCGGTCCCGAAAAGAAAGAAGTCGCCGTCGCGGCGGAACATGCGCCGTTCGCACCATCGCCTGGTGCCGCAGGCCTCCGTGGAGTGCTCCAATTGCGGCGAGCCGGCCCGGCCGCACCATGTCTGCCCGGCCTGCGGCCATTACGACGGCCGCGAAGTGACCAAGGCGAAAGCCTGAACCGGCGCGCGAGGCGCAAGTGACCGCTCAGCTGACGGTCTCGATCGATGCCATGGGCGGCGATACCGGCCCGGGCATCGTCGTGACCGCGCTGCAGCGCGCGGTGGTGCGCCATCCCCAGGTGCGCTTCCTGCTGCACGGCGACGAGGCCGAGCTGAAGCCGCTCTTCGCCAGGCGCGCGAAGCTGCTCGACAGGGTCGAGATCCGGCACGCGGCCGAGCGGGTGCGCATGGAGGAGAAGCCGAGCCAGGCGCTGCGCCGCGGCCGCAACACCTCCATGTGGCGCGCCATCGACTCCGTGAAGAAGAAGGAAGCCCAGGTCGCCGTCTCGGCCGGCAACACGGGCGCGCTCATGGCCATGTCGATGTTCCAGCTCGGCGTGCTGGAGGGCATCGACCGGCCGGCCATCGCGGCCATCTGGCCCACCAAGCGCGGCCAGACCGTGGTGCTGGACGTGGGCGCCAACGTGGAATGCGACGCCGGCCAGCTCGTCGATTTCGCCGTGATGGGCGAGGCCTTCGCCCGCGCCATCCTGGGCCTCGAGCGTCCGCTGGTGGGGCTCCTCAACGTCGGGACCGAAGACCAGAAGGGCCACGACGAGGTCAAGGGCGCCGCCCAGATCCTGCGCGAGGCCAAGCTCCCCATCGAATTCTGCGGCTTCGTGGAAGGCGACGACATCGCCGAAGGCACGGTCGACGTGGTGGTGACGGACGGGTTCACCGGCAATGTCGCGCTCAAGACCGCGGAGGGCACCGCCAAGCTGGTGGTGCATTTCCTGCGCACGGCGCTGCGCCGCTCGCTGTTCGGCCGGATCGGGGCGGTGTTCGCGGCGGGCGCGCTCGACGTGTTGCGCCGCAAGCTCGACCCCCGCGCCTCCAACGGCGGCATCTTCCTGGGGCTCGACGGCGTGGTGGTGAAGAGCCACGGCGGCACCGACGCGCTGGGCTTCGCCAGCGCGCTGGACATGGCCATCGACATGGCACGCGCGGATGTGATCGCGAAGATCGTTGCGGACCGCGCCGCCATCGTGTCGGCTCAGGCGCCGATGGCAGCCAGCGGAGCCGTGGGTTCGTGAGCATCGTCAGATCCGAAGTCATAGGCTTGGGCGCCTACCTGCCCGAGCGGGTGCTGACCAACGCCGAGCTGGCCCGCCGCGTCGACACCTCCGACGAATGGATCGTGGCCCGCACCGGCATCCGCCGCCGCCACATCGCCGCCGAAGGCGAGGCGACCTCCCACCTCGCGCTCAAGGCCGCCCAGGCCGCGCTGGCGGACGCGAAGGCCGGCCCCGGGGATATCGACCTGGTCGTCGTGGCCACCACCACGCCGGACGAGACCTTCCCCTCCGTCGCCACCGCGATCCAGGCGCGGCTGGGCATGACGCGGGGTGCGGCGTTCGACGTGCAGGCCGTGTGCTCCGGGTTCGTCTACGCGCTGGCGGTGGCCGACAATTTCATCCGCTGCGGCCAGGCCCGCACCGTGCTGCTGATCGGGGCGGAGACCATGTCCCGCCTCATGGACTGGAACGACCGCACCACCTGCGTGCTGTTCGGCGACGGCGCCGGCGCGATGGTGCTGCGCGCGGCGAAAGGCAGCGGCGACGCGAGCGACCGCGGCGTGCTCTCCACCCGCCTGTTCTCCGACGGCCGCCAGCACGATTTCCTCTATGTCGACGGCGGCCCCTCGACCACCGGCACCACCGGCCACCTGCGCATGGCGGGCAAGGAGGTCTTCAAGCATGCGGTGATCAACACCGTCGCCGCCATGCAGGAGGCGGTGGCCGCCGCCGGCGCCGGGATCGACGAGGTGGACTGGATCGTCCCCCACCAGGCGAATCAGCGGATCCTGGACACCACGGCCTGGAAGCTCGGCCTGCCGAAAGAGCGGGTGATCTCCACCATCGCCGAACACGGCAACACCTCCGCAGCCTCGGTGCCGCTGGCGCTGGAGACCGCGGTGCGCGACGGGCGCGTCAAGCGGGGCGACCTGCTGCTCCTGGAGGCCATGGGCGGGGGCTTCACCTGGGGCGCCGCCCTGGTTCGCTGGTAACTTGAAGGCAAGCCCCTATCCCTTTGACGTTGACGGCAAATCCCCCCGCCCTTAGGGTTTTGGCCGAGCCAGGGGAGTCGCCCGCTTCATGACCACCAATACACTGACCCGCGCCGATCTCAGCGAGGCCGTGTTCCAGTCCGTCGGCCTGTCGCGCAACGAATCCGCGCAGATGGTCGAGGACATGCTCGAGGAGATCTGCACCGCGCTCGCCCGCGGCGAAACGGTGAAGCTTTCCTCCTTCGGGACGTTCGCGGTGCGCCAGAAATCGCAGCGCATGGGCCGCAATCCCAAGACGGGCGACGAGGTTCCCATCGCGCCGCGCCGCGTGCTGGTGTTCCGCCCCAGCCACGTGCTCAAGGCGATGATCAACGGCGAGGCCGTGCCGGAAGTGGAAGTCGAGCGCGAATGACAGCCGGTCCCCAGCCCTCGCTCGCTCCCGTCGTCCCGCTGCGCGAGAAGTCGGCGCAGGCTTTCCGCACCATCAGCGAAGTCGCCGCCGAGCTCGACGTGCCGCAGCACGTGCTGCGGTTCTGGGAAACGCGCTTCGCGCAGGTCAAGCCCGTGAAGCGCGCCGGCGGCCGCCGCTACTACCGGCCGGAGGACGTCGATCTCCTGCGCGGCATCCGCGGCCTGCTCTATGGCGACGGCTACACCATCAAGGGCGTGCAGAAGGTGCTGCGCGAGCGCGGCGTGCGCCACGTGGCCGCGCTCGGCCGCGGCGAAGCATCGGGCCAGATCTACGCGCTGCCCGGCGACCGCCCCACCCACGCCCGCGCCGCGCTCGCAAGGCTGGAGGAAGCCCATCTCGCGCAGGCCGACGACGTGGCCGAAGACGCGGAGCCCGCCGCCGCGACGGGCGCCGCCGCGGCCCGGCCCGAACGGCTCGACGAGCGGCGCCGCGTGAAGCTGGAGATCCTCCTGGCGGAGCTGCTGATGCTCAAGGAGCGGGTGACCGCCGCCAGGGCGCGCATCGGCGCCTGAGCGCGCGACTGTCGCGCGCCCGGCCGTGCGAACGTCGTGTTTTCGAAGGCAAATCCGCGGCTTGCCCGGGCAGGGGCCGCCGCCTATAGTCCGCGCCCCTCGCGGAGGCGGTGCAATGCGGCGCCGTATTCCGCACAAATCGGAGCGTGGCGCAGCCTGGTTAGCGCACCAGTCTGGGGGACTGGGGGTCGTGGGTTCAAATCCCGCCGCTCCGACCATCAATTCATAGTGGGATTCGAATACGAACGGCATGGACGACAAACGGCCGTTCAGTCGTGTCCGTGCTCCAACTCATATCGTATCGCGCAAACGCTGCGGCCGCGAGCGGACTACAGTGGCGCCAAAGCGAGCAACACATCGGAAATGAGACTCGCCGGAGGCGTTTTTCCATTTCCGGCGGTGATAGTGAGGCCGTTCACTCCCCGAGGTTTTGCGACGTTTCCGGCCAAGGAACGCCCAGATCCGACGAGGTAGACGGGAGGTCTCGACGATTTGTACGCCCAAGCATCGTTACCTGCTCCGGAGTCGGATTCGCACATTAGGAGCAGGTCGTTCCTGTGACTGGTTGTGACCGTGTCCGTGATATCGTCTTCGAAGGCTGCTTGAGCCGTGCTTGTTGCGTCGAGATTCAACACCCCATCGAATGAGACAATCATTGCCCACAAGGAATCAGAACCGTTCAATGTCAGTCTATGTGTGCCGATTGGTGGATTCAGTAAAAGGTACGCGGCGACCCCCGATCGGGCGACGCCTGGGTAGGTTGTCTTACCAACCAATGTAAAGAGCATGCCGTGGAAGGTGGGGGCGCTAGCGGTGTCGTTTAACGTGTATACGCAGGCCACGATGGCTCTTCCAGAGCCGGAACTGACGGAAAAGTCCGTGCCCGAGCCAGGGGGCAGTCGGCCAATCTCTATTTGATTGTCCAACACGATGCCATCGGCAAATGCCAGTTGGCTAGAAATCAAGAACCCCAACGCGCCTATTGCTGCGACGCCCATCGTGAACAATTTCACAGTACCCTCCAAATATAAAAGTGCGCGAAGCCAATCGAAACTTTCAATATCACAACAGAGGCTATGTGGCCATCCGGCAAGGCGCAGTCAAAGCCTTGATGGCAAGAAACGTGGCGTGCGCCTTCCCGCCCCTCACGCCAGCGTCGATTGCACCAGCTTGACCAGCAGGTCGAAGTCGAACGGCTTGCGGATGATGTCGAACCGGGCCAGCGCGCGGATGCGCGGCGGCGGTTCCTCGGCGTAGCCGGTCATCATCAGGAGGTGCAGGCCGGGCCTGAGGGCGATGCCGGCCTCGGCGAGCTGGTAGCCGTTCATCCCGGGCATGTTGATGTCGGTGATGAGGAGCGCGATCGCGGGGTCCGACTTCAGGAGCTCCAGCGCCGCGTCGCTGTCCGGCGCCTCCACGACGTTGAATCCGGCATCGCGCAGGAACTCCGCCGCCACCATGCGCACGAGCGTTTCGTCTTCCGCCAGAAGGATGGTTTCGCCGCTCATGTCCTGTCTCCATCGTGCCGGGGCATCAGAAGGATGATCGAGGTGCCGGCGCCCGGGGCGCTCTCGATCTGCATGTCGCCGCCGGATTGGCGCACATAGCCGTAGCTCATGCTCAGCCCGAGGCCGGTGCCCTGGCCGAGCGGCTTGGTGGTGAAGAACGGGTCGATGGCCCGCGCCCGCACGTCTTCGGTCATGCCCGATCCGGTGTCGGTCACCGCGATGCGCACGAAATCCCCGCAGACGCCCCCGGGGCTCGTGCCGGGCGCGAGCCGCACGTCGGCGGTCGAGATCGTGAGCGTGCCGCCCCGGGGCATGGCATCGCGCGCGTTGATGGCGAGATTGAGCAGGACGTTCTCCATCTGGTTGGCGTCGCAGAAGATGGCGTGCCGGCTGGCGAGCGCGAGCTGGAAGCTCACCTGCTCGCCCACCGAATGGCGCAGCAGGTCCTTCATGTTGGAGATCAGCGCGTCGATCTCCACGCGCTGGGCGGTCAGCGGCTGGCGGCGCGAGAAGGCGAGGACGCGTTGCGTGAGGCTCGTGGCGCGCCTGATGCCCTCGTTGGCGGCGTCGATATAGCGGGCCACGTCGGTGCGCCCGGCCGCCAGCCGGCGCTCGAGCAGGGTCATGTTGCCGCCGATGACGGTGAGCAGGTTGTTGAAGTCGTGCGCGATGCCGCCGGAAAGCTTGCCGATGGCTTCCATCTTCTGGCTCTGGCGGAGCTCTTCTTCCGCCCGGGCACGCTGCGCCATCTCGTCGCGAAGCTTGCCGTTGACCTCGTCCAGCGCGTGCGCGCGCAGGCGCAGCTCGCGGTTGCTGCGCGAAAGCGCGCGCTGCACCGCGGCGCTCATCACCAGCATGACGCCCGCCATGAACACCAGCAGCAGGATCGGCACGTAGCGCCACACGCGCTGCTGCAGCGCCTCCGCGCGGGCGGCGAGGTACACCGTGCCCACTGTCTGACGGTTCTCGACGACGGGCCCGGTGTAGACCGTCAGGCCTGGGGCGCCATAGGGCACGTGCGGCAGCACGACGCCCGGAAGCGGCGGCGCGCCATTGCGCGTGAAGCCGGCGACGAGCGAGCCGGAGGCGTTGTAGACGCCGACGGAGGACAATTCCGCGTCCGCCCGCATGGCGTTGACGTATTCGCGCGACGCCGAGGGATCGTTGAACACCAGCGAGGCCTCGACGCCGGAGGCGAGGACCTCCGCCTGCGCCGCGATCCGCGCCAGCTGCTGGGCGTGCAGGGACTGGTCCTCGTAATACGCCGTGGCGAGACCGACGGCGACCAGGATCCCCGCCGCGATCACGGCGGCGGCCGGCACGATCGTCGTCGCGGTGAAGCGCTCCCGCGTCATGGCGCCCCGCCGGTCGTCCGATGGGCGAGGCTGAGCAGCTTGGAGCTGATCTTGAGCCCGCTGTCTTCCGCCTGCCGGTTGTCGATGTCGAAGCGCACGTGGTCGCCGACGACCACGAAGCGCACGATCTCGCCGTTGGCGTCCGGCCGGCCGGCAACGGTCAGGATGGGCTTGCCCGCGAGCGCCCCCGCGGGGTCGGGCGCGTTGTCGGCGATGTAGAGGATCTGGCAGCCGTCGGCGCTCTTGGAGTCGGCGATGTTGCGCAGGGAGATCGGGACGCCGTTGACCTGCTGGTTCGCCACCACCTGCGGCGCCAGCGCGGTGACGTCGTCGTCGCCGGTCGTGCAGATCGTGAACGATCCCTGCGGCGGCGCCGGCCACGTCACGAAAGGCGCGACCTTGTAGAGATAGGTCGCCTTGATGGCGGCGACCAGCGAGGCCTGCTCGCGCGCCGCGCCGGCGGCATCGCCAGCGGCCAACAGGACGCACAGGGACAAGGCGCCGCCGCGTCGCGCTGTCCGCGATCGTCCAGGTTTCAGTCGGGCGAAGCGGCGCATGAGGTCATAGATGCCAGAGGATTCCGGCGGACACGCTGCGCGGCACCGCATCGGCCTCGCTCGCCGGGAACTCCAGATGGCGCGGGTGAAGCAGGTTGTCGCCCGTCAGGGACAGGCTCATGTCGTCCGTCAGCGACCAGGTGATGCTCGCGTCCAGCTCCACATAGGAGGGCAGATGCGGGTCGGGCAGGGCGTCCACATAGCGAAGATCGGCGGCCAGGCTGACGTCCGCGACGGGGTTGACCGCCGCGCGCAGGCTGGCGGTGAAGCGCGGGTCGTCGCCCAGCTGCGCCACGCCGAGCAATCCCGGCGAGCCCGGCTTGAAGTGGAATTTCTCCGTCAGCTCGGTGAGCGAGACCGTCCAGCGCCACCACGGCAGCATCTGGTAGTCGGACCACGCCTCGAAGCCGTAGCTGTGGCCGGCGATGCCGTTGCCCCAATAGAACGGTAGCGTCGTGACGGGTGTTATCTCGATCGACCGCAGGTCGTCATAGGTGTTGTAGAAAGCCGAAACGGAGAACGACAGGTCGTCGAGCGGCTGCATGCGGGTGCCGAGCTCGTAAGCGTCGAGCTTCTCCGACGCGAAGTTCTGCCCGCCCTCCAGCACCAGCAGCGTGCCGGACGATTCCCGGACGTCCTTCTCGAACGGCGTGGCGGAGCGGATGGCGCGGGACGCCGCCGCCCAGAACAGCATCCCGTCCCGCGGCTTCCAGGACAGCCTGACGCTGGGCAGCGGCGTCCAGCTCGAGAACGGGTCCTTCTCCAGCTTCAGCCCCACGATCGCCGTCAGCTCGTCGCTCAGGGAGATGCTGTCCTGCATGAAGACGTTGGCGAGCTCCAGGTGCCGGGCCGACGGCACGAAATCGAGCCCCGTCGTGGAGCCGTGGATGCGGTAGGCGCTGAGGCGGTCGCCGCCGCCCCAAACGACCTGGTTCCAGTCTCCCAGTTCGAAACTGTGCTGGACGTCGAGGTCGTAGGTGTCCACCCAGAAGCTTCCGCCGCCGTCGCGGGTGAGGCGGGTGTTGCGGTCGGCATAGGTCTGCACCTGCAGCAGGTCGCCATCCGCGAAGGCGTGGTTCCAGCGGCCCAGCAGGTTGTAGCCGGAGATATCCTCGTCCGGCGCGCCCGGCTGGGCCTCCGCGCCGCTGAAGAGGTCGCCTTGCAGGGTGAGGGTGTCGAATTCGCCGGGTGTCCAGTCGATGCGCGCGCCGCCCTGCGGCTTCGACCAGTAATCGTGCGCGGACGCTCCGCCGGCGGTCTCGGTATCGGCGCCGAAATAGTCGCGGAAATAGACGCGGTAGGCCGCGTCGTTGCCGAGCGTGCCGCCATATTGCAGGCCGAGGGACTGATCGAGGTTTCCGGCCGTCGCTTGCACCAGGCCGCCCTGCGTCTGGCGCGCGCCGCGGGTGACGATGTTGATCACGCCGTTGACGGCATTGGCCCCCCACAGCGTCGCGCCGGGCCCGCTCACCACCTCGATGTGATCGATATCGTCCGGGAGCAGGTCCTGCATGTCCCAATAGACGCCGGAGAACAGGGGCGTGTAGACGCTGCGGCCGTCGATCATCACCAGGAGCTTGTTGGTGAAGTTCTGGTCGGCGAGGTTGCCGCTCAGGCCGCGCGCGGTGATGACATAACGGCTGGCGCTGATCTGGACGACCAGAAGGTTCGGCGCGAGCCGCAGGATCTCGGGAATCGTGCGCGCCCCGCTGCGCACGATCTCGTCATGGGTGATGACATAGGCGGAGGCGGGCGTCTCGCTCAGCGGCTCCGCCGACTTGGTCACCGTCGAGACGTCGACATTCTGGAGCTGCTCGATGGACATCTGCCGCAGGTCGGCGATGTTCTGGGCCCGCGCGCCGAAGCCGGCGACGCAGACGGCCGCGCCCGCCAAGGCGGCAATTCCGACCCCTCGCATGCGGTACCCCTCAGGCCACCGGGGCTAAACGCGCCCGGTGCGAATAAGTTCCCGCCGGATGCGCCGGGATTTGCCTTGCCCCGGAACGGGATGCCCGGCCCGGCCGGCCCGCCACATAGGCTGCTTCAGGCGCGGGAGCCGGCGATTCGTGGGATAGCCGGCCAGGACGCCGCAGAGCAGGGCGAGCGGCATCGTGAACGCCGCGCGTCCCGCGACGGACGCCGCGCGGCGAGGCTCCGGCGAGCGATTTGAGCGCCGGCCCGCGGAACGGCCTGCGTTTCCCCACGTTTTTCCAGCGCAGCCGACATGAACACGGAGCAACGGCGATGCCGGAGATTTCCGACGCGAAAATCCTCATCATTGCGACCGACGGTTTCGAGCAATCCGAGCTGGAGGTTCCCCGCGACCGGTTGCGCGAGGCCGGCGCCAGGGTCGACGTGGCAACGCCCCGGGGCACCGGCATCCGCGGCTGGGACAAGACCGATTGGGGCCGCGAGGCCGAAGCCGACATGAAGATCGCGGACGCCCGGGCCGGCGACTACGACGCGCTGGTGATCCCCGGCGGCGCGCTCAATCCCGACAAGCTGCGCACCGACGAAGCCGCGATGGCCGTGGTGCGCGACTTCGTCTCCGGCGGGAAGGTGGTGGCCGCGATCTGTCACGGGCCGTGGCTGCTGGTGGAGGCCGATGCGCTGCGCGGGCGCAGCGCCACGTCCTACAAGTCCATCCGCACCGACGTCGAGAACGCGGGCGCGAACTGGGTCGACGAGGCGGTGGTGACGGACAACGGCATCATCACCAGCCGCAATCCCGGCGACCTGGAGGCCTTCACGGCGAAGATCGTCGAAGAGATCCGCGAAGGCCGCCACGGCCGCGAGGCCGCGGCCGGGTAGCGGGCCGGTGGAAGGATTCCCCCCGGCGCGGATCGCGCCCCGATGAGCGCGGCCGTCGGCTGGCCGGACATCGTGTTGCGCCTCGGCGCCGCGCTCCTGGCCGGCGCCATCGTCGGCTACGACCGCACCGCGCGCGGCCGCATCGCGGGCCTGCGCACCACGATCCTGATCTCGCTGGCCGCCGCCGGCGCCATGATCGAAGGCAACATGATGCTCGCCGTGGTGGGCAAGACGCAGGCATCCTTCTCGGTCATGGACGTCCTGCGCTTCCCGCTCGGCATCCTGTCCGGCATCGGCTTCATCGGCGCGGGCGCCATCGTGCGGCGCGGCAGCCTTGTCACCGGCGTGACCACGGCGGCGACGATGTGGCTGATGACCGTGGTCGGTCTCGTGCTCGGCGCGGGATATTTCTTCCTGGGCGGATCGATCACCGCGGTGGCCTTCGTGGTGCTTTCGCTGTTCCGCGAACTGGAGCTGAAGGTGAAGCGCGAGCACCGGGGCCGGCTGACGCTCGAGATCGCCGAGGGCGGCCCCACGGATGCGGAACTCGAGGCTGCGATCCGCGACGCCGGCATGAGCGCCAGCGCCTTCGCCAGCGCCCGCGGACCTACGCGCATTCTCCGGTTCAGCGTGGCCTGGCGGGACCGCGACGCGCCGGCGCGGCCGCCCGGGATCGTCCAGCGCCTCGCGGAGCGGTCCGGCATCGTCCGCGTCGACTGGCAGCTCGTGAATTCCGAGAAGATGGAGGAATGACGCCACTTCAGCGCGCGCCGCGCCGCCGGCCGCCGCGATGGCGCAGGCTGTGCTTGAGCGCCTCCATCAGGTCGACGACGTTGGTGTCCTGCGGCGGCTCGACGGTCACGGGCTTCCGGCCGCGCTCCTTGCGGCGGATGAGGTCCCGCAACGCCTTTTTGTAGCGGTCCTCGAAATCCTCCGGCTCGAAGGGGCCGCTCAGCTGCGCGATGATCTTCTCGGCGATCTGGATCATGCGGGCCTGCGGCTTTTCCGGCGGGATGCGGCCGAAGGCCTCGCCGGGATCGACGACCTCGCCATGGGTCCGCAGGGAGAAGGCGATGAGCCCCCTGCCGCGCGCCTCGACCGCCATGAGCCGCTCGCGGGCGTGCATCGTCACCCGGCCGAGCGCGACGGCGCCGGCCTTCGCCATCGCGTCGCGGATCACGCTGTAGGCTTCCGCCGCGTCGTCGTCGCCGGGAAGCAGGTAGAAGGGATCGTTCCAGTAGAGGCGGTCGATCTCCCCGGCATCCACGAAACGCTCGATGTCGAGGGTGTGCGTGGTCTCGAGCTTCACGGCGTCCAGCTCCTCCGGCTCGATGACGACGTAGCGGTTGCGCTCGATCTCGTAGCCCTTGACCAGGCCGGAGCGCTCGACCGGTCCCTCCTCGGGATCGGTGGGTATCATGCGGATGCGGTTGTTGGTCCTGGGATTGAGCAGATGGAAGGAGATGTCGTTGGCGCGGGTGGTGGCGTTGAAGAGCGCCACCGCGCAACTCACCAGCGACAGCTTCAGGTGCCCCTCCCACACCGGCCTTCGCGAAAGCTGCGGCGCGTCGTCGTTGGCGTGCGCGACAGGGCCGCCGCGCGCGGCGCGCTTGCGCCGGGGCCTGGTCCTGCGTTTCGCGCGCCGTGCGGCCATCGTCAGCCCCGGTGAAAGAGCGTCTTCAATTCGCCCTTGGCGCGTTCGAGCCTGTGCCTGCGCGCGGCGGAGAGGTTCTTGCCGGCGCGGTTGATGTAGAAGGTCAGCATCGACAGGGCCGAGCGGTAGGGGCCGGCCTTGCGGCGCCGGCTGTGCTCGGCGGAGCGCTTGAGCGAGGCGGCGATGGCGCGCGGGCTGCGCAGCGTGAACACCCCACCCTCGAGATCGAGGGCGTTGCTTTCGCGCGTGACGCGGCCGGACCAGCGCCGGCCGCCTTCCTGTTTTCGTTTTCGCGTAGCCATCCGTACCCGAGAAAGAACGGCCCCGATGCCCTTGCGTTCCGCGCGCCACAAGCGGCAGATCGAGGATCTTGCCGCGCGTCCCGGAGACGACGAGGTTGCGCCCGGACAGGCAGCGTGGCGCCCATGGCGACGGCGGGCGCCGGGCGCACGCGCGAGAGTCCGGTTTCGATCCGGAAGCGGCAGCGCCCGACTTGGTGGGCGCCGGGGCGCCAGGCACGACCCGGCAATCCGGCTATTTCCGCGAGCCGGGCTTTTCGCCGTCGGGCGGCATCGCCTCGGTGTATTGCCACGGCGTCGCCGATTGGACCCGAACCGCGGAGACCTGCTCGGTGTCCGGCGAGCGCGGGTCGGCCGACGTGGTCGTGCCGAATGTCGGCGCGGGCTTCCTGCTGATGCTTTGCACATAGGCCACGAGTTCCCACACGGTGCGGTCCGGCAGCATGGCGCCGAAGGCCGGCATGCCCGCGGCGCGGCCCTGCACGATGTCGAGATAGATGTTGGCGGGCGAGGATCGGTAGATCCATTTGTCGTCGGAGAGCGCCGGGCCCATCCCGCCGCCGCCATTGGCCATGTGGCAGCCCGAGCAGTTGAAGTCGTTGAAGTCCTTCATGCCTCGCGCCACGGCGTCGGGATCGTTCGCGAGCGGGTTCCCGAGATCGGGATAGAGGCCGTTGGCGTTGCCGCCCGGATAGATGCCGGTCACCGGCACGCGCAGAAGCGTCGAAGCGGGAATCGCGCCGGCATAGCCGTTGGCGGCTTCGGAATCGGTCCGCGGCTGGCTGCCGGGCGTGACGATCGAGATCAGGGCGGCGGCGACGAAGCCCACGATCAGGACGGCGACGCCGATGGCGATCCAGCCTAGCTTGTTCATCGGAACCTCCGTGCTTCAGCCCTTGGGCCGCGCGTTGGGAATGGGTTGCGGATGGGGCAGCGAGAACACGAGCAGGGTGCTGCCGCCGCTGGTGTACGCCGGCAGGTCCGAGACCGCGCCGGTGTAGCCGAGCGCCCCGTTGCGCACCTGCGGATCTATGGCGGCGTTGGCGAGCGCGCCCACCCAGCCGCCCACGCCGCTCAGCATGGCGATGTACTGGTTGCCGTCGCTGCCCCGGTAGGTGATGGGCTGGCCGACGAATCCGGAGGGTGCGTGGAATTCGTAGAGCAGCTTGCCGTCGGTCGCGTCCACCACCTTGAACCAGCGGTCCAGGGTTCCATAGACGGCGATGTTGCCCGCGGTCACCATCGTGCCGGTCCATACCGGGAATTTCTCGTGGATCGACCAGACCGTCCTGCGCTTCACCGGATCCCACGCGTCGAAGGCGCCGCGATAGCGGCCCGGGCCCGCGTACATGTCCACCGTCGCGCCGACATAGGGCGTTCCGGGAATGTAGGCGGCCTGGTTGGTCCTGAAGTCCATGCACAGGTGCTGGTGCGGGATGTAGAGCAGGTGCGTGACCGGCGACCACGCCGTGGGCTGCCAGTCCTTGGCGCCCGGCGAGGCCGGGCACACGTCCGTGACGGTCTTGCCGAGCGCCGGCGTCAGCGCCGGGTTCATCACAGGCCGCCCCGTCCTGAGGTCGAAGCGCGCGATGGAGGTCTGGGTGTCGTACTTGTCGGCGGAATAGATCTGCCCGGTGCGGCGGTCGATCACGAACATGAATCCGTCGCGGCCCGGATGCACCAGCACGGGCGTGGGCTTGCCGCCGATCGGCAGGTCGAGCAGCAGGTTCTCGTTGATCTCGTCGTAATCGTAGAGGTCGTGCGGATTGAGCTGGTCCGCCCACACCGCCTCGCCGGTATCGGCGTCGCGCGCGAAGATGGTGGTGGTCCACTTGTTGTCGCCCTCGCGCTGGTTGGAATTCCATGGCCCGGGATTGCCGGTGCCGTAGAAGATGAGGTTGGTCTTGGGGTCGTAGCTGATCCAGCCCCAGACCGGGCCGCCGCCGGCCTGCCAGCGCCCCGGCGGCCAGGTGGTGACGCCGAGATCCTTGCCCTTGCCGGAGGCGTAGTAGGGATGAAAGCGCGGCCCGATCAGCACGTCCTTGTCCGGACCCACCGAATAGGCGCGCCAGACGATCTTGCCGGTGTTCTCGTCCAGCGCCGTCACCCAGCCCCGCACGCCCATCTCGCCGCCCGAATTGCCGACGAAGATCTTCCCGTCGGCGGCGAGCGGCGCCATCGTGAGCGTCATGCCCTTGGTGATTTCGCCGAGCTTGACCGCCCAGACCTCCTTGCCTGTCCTGGCGTCCACGGCGACGGTGTGGTCGTCGAGCGTGTTGTAGAAGATCTTGCCGCCGTCATAGACCTCGCCGCGGTTGACCACGTCGCAGCAGGCCACGCCCTGCGACGAGGGATCGACGCGCGGCGAATATTTCCACTTGAGATCGCCGGTGGTGGCGTCGAGCGCGAACAGCTCGTTGGGGTAGGCGCCGACGACGTACATCGTGTCGCCGACGACGATCGGCGCCGCCTCCTGGCCGTGCGCCGAGCCCACCGAGAAGGTCCAGGCGACCCGCAGCGCGTTGGCGTTGGCGTTGTTGATCTGCTTGAGGCCGCTGAAGCGGGTCTGGGCGTAGTTCTTCGCCGGCATGATCCACTGCGCGTCGTCCTGCGACATCTGCGCGATGTCGTCGGCCGCGGCGGGCAGCGCCAGCGCGAGAGAAAGGGCGAGGAGCACGGATATCCGCTTCATGACGTCACCAGCCGGCGTTGTTGCGTGGAGGGATCGCGGTCGTCCGCGATCCATTGCGCGAACAGCCACGTGGCGAAGGAGAAGAAGACGATGTTGGCGGGCACCCACATCAGGAGGCCCGCGATCTGCTGGTCCTGCATCGCGGTGATGCCCCAGGCGGCCGCGTTCTCGTGCGGCATGGTGCTGTAGGGCTGCGGCGCGAAGACCATGAGGACGCCCGGCAGGTCGGTCGCCACCGCCGCGGTCATCACGAACAGCGCCCGCGCGCCCTGCGACAGCCTCCCGCCGGCCGCCAGCGCCACGTTCCAGAACAGGATCGCCGTGAACAGGATGCTGGCGTGCTCCAGGAGCCGGGTGGCTTCGCCGCGCGCCGCCCAGCGGAACGCGAGCGGCCAGTGCCACAGGAGGAACACGGCCACGAATGCGATCCAGGCCGGCGCGGGGCGCGCGAGAAGCCGCAGGCCCGGCCATGCGAGCGCCCTGGCGGGTGCGCGGCTCAGCACCAGAAGCGGCGCCGCGATCACGATGACCGCCAGGTGCTGGAGCATGTGGGCCGAGAACAGCACGCGCGATGCCGTGCTCAGGGGCGGCAGCACCGTCACCGCGAGCGCCGCGAGGCCGAAGCCGAGGCAGATGTGCCGGCCTAGCGGACGCACAGCGGCACCGTAATCGAGGCGATGGCGTTGAACAGGATCGCGGCGAAGAACCACAGGCTCGACAACAGGCCCCACAACGCCAGGAAATGGACGCGACTGTCGCCGGCCACGCGCTCCGGCGTGTCCGCCGCCGCGGGATCGCCGCCGCGCCGCCAGTTGGCGTAGGAAATCGCGGCGCCCGCGAAGGCCGCCGCGAAGGCCACGACGTCGAAGGCGATCAGCGTGGCGCGCAACATGCCGGGCGCCGCGATCGTGGTGGGATGGTCCGAGCCATAGCAGGCGAGCGCCGACACGGTGTAGCCGAGCATCATCTGGCCCAGCCAGAACAGCGGCGCCGCGGAAGTGCCGAACAGGAGCGCGAAGGCGCCGGCGCGATGCTGCGATGGCTGGGTGTGGGTCATCCTTTCAGTCCCAGGTAGGGGGTGATGTAGAAGGTGAAGAAGACGGCGATCCACACGGCATCGACGAAGTGCCAATAGAGCGCGCCGATATGGACATGCGCATAGCGCACGCGGTTGAAATACCCCATCGACGACCACAGGCAGAGCAGGCAGAGCATGACCGTGCCCACCGCGACATGGGCCATGTGGAATCCCGTGACGGTGAAGAACAGCGAGCTGTAGGTGGACGAGGCGAGGGTGAACGGCTTGCCGGCCCATTCGAAGGTCTGGACAGTCACGAAGATCGCGCCCAGCACCGCGCCGATGCCGAGCCCGAGCGTCAGCCGGTTGCGGTTGGCATGCTCGATGTTGAACTGGGCCCAGGCCACCGCGGCGCTGGAGGCGAGCAGGATGACGGTGTTGGGCAGGGCGAGCTTGAGCGACGGCAGCCCGCCCTCCGGGAACGTGCCCGGCTGATGCGGCTGCACGGCGATGTAGAAATAGCTGAACAGCAGATAGGCGAAGAGCGAGGCTTCGGTGAAGACGACGAAGATCATCGCCCACCAGCCGAGCGACCTGGTGTCGAGCGCGCCGATGGGCAGCGGGCGGTGAAGGTCGGCGCGGTCAGACATCGGCGGGCTCCGCGGTTTCCCCCAGCGCGCGCTCCGGCCAGAGCCAGCCGGCGATGTCGGCGCCCACGCACAGCGCGGCCGCGATCGCGAGCCACCACAGATGGAAGCCGAGCCCGGCGAAGAACGCGGTGGTGGACAGCGCCAGGATGACCGGCGCCCAGGAATCGCCCGGCATCTTCAGGATCAGGTTGGGCTCGGCGTCGAGCGCGGTGGTGGCGAGGGTTTCGCGGCCGTGGTCGAGCTCGAGGCCGCTGTGCGGGCTCGAGCGGTGCTTCGGCCGGCCCAGGCGGTCTTCCCACAGCGGGTGCCGGCTGGCGACCGTCGGGATGACGACGAAATTGTAGGGCGGAGGCGGCGAGGGGACCGACCATTCGAGCGTGGGCGCGTCCCACGGATTGGCACCGGCCGGCGCGCCGCGGCGATAGCTCCTCACCACGTTGACGACGAAGAGCAGCACGCCCGCGGCGAACACGAAGGCGCCGGCGGTGGTGATGAGGTTCAGCCAGTCCCATCCCATCCCGTCCGCATAGGTGTAGACGCGGCGCGGCATGCCGAGCAGGCCGGAGATGTGCATGGGGAAGAAGCCGAGATTGAATCCGGCGAACATGGTCCAGAAGTTCCAGCGGCCGAGCCGCTCGTCCATCAGCCGGCCGGTGAATTTCGGGAACCAGAAATAGGTGGCGCCGACCACGGGGAAGACGTTGATGCCGATCAGCACGTAATGGATGTGCGCGACCACGAAATAGGTGTCGGTCAGCTGCCAGTCCACCGGCACCGAGCCGGTCATGAATCCGGAAAGCCCGCCGATGGTGAAGAGCACGATGAAGCTCGCGAAGAACAGGAACGCCGTGGTGAAGACCGGCCGCCCCGTCCAGATGGTCGCGATCCAGGCGAAGACGCCCACCGCGCTCGGCACGGCGATGATGATCGAGGCGGCGCTGAAGAAGGAAAGCGATACGCTGGGCAGCCCCGTCGCGAACATGTGGTGGACCCACACGCCGAAGCCCAGCACCATGGTGGCGACGGTGGCGAGCGCCACGGCGGCGTAACCGGCGAGCGGGCGGCGGCAGAACACGGGCAGGCCGTCCGACACCATGCCCATCGCCGGCAGCACGATGGCGTAGACCCAGGGATGGCCGAACATCCAGAACAGGTGCTGCCACAGGAGCGGCTGGCCGCCCGCCGCGACGTCGAAGAAATGCGTGCCCGCGTTACGGTCCATCCAGAGCAGGAAGAAGGCGAGGCTCACCGCCGGGATGGCGAAGACGTTCGCCGCCGAAGCGGTCAGCGTGCCCCAGACCAGGATCGGCACGCGGTTGATCGACATGCCCGGGCAGCGCAGCCTGAGGAACGTCACGATGAAATTGATGGCGCCGACGGTGGTGGAGATGCCGAGCAGGATCATGCCCAGGGCATAGAAATCGATGTTCGGGCCGGCGTTGTAGGCGCGCGCGGCATAGGGGACGTAGTCGAACCAGCCGTCGTTGGGCCCGAAGCCGAACGCGAATGCGGTGTAGAGGAAGAGTCCGGCGCAGAGGTAGATCCAGTAGGACAGCGCGTTCAGCCGCGGCAGCGCCATGTCGCGCGCGCCCAGCAGCAGCGGCCAGAGATAGTTGGAGAACCCCGACAGGACGGGCCCGGCATAGAGGAAGATCATCGTCATGCCATGGACGGTGAAGAGCTGGTCGTATTGCTCCGGCGTGAGCAGGTGTTCGTTGGGCCCGGCGAGCTGCAGGCGGAAGATCAGCGCCTCCACGCCGCCCGCGACGAGGAACGCGAAGGCGGTGACGATGTAGCGCAGCCCGATCTCCTTGTGATCGACGGAGGAGATCCAGCCGGCGAAGCCCGGCGCCGTCTCCCACAGCCGGTCCAGCCTGCCGGCCAGGCCGCTGGCTTCGGGGCCGACGGTCGGAACGCGCTCGTAATTGGCCGTGCTCATGCGTTCCAGCTAGTTGAGGGTGGCGAGATAGGCGTCGATGCGGCCAAGCTCGGCTTTCGTCAGCTCGGGCTTCTGCATCAGCGCGCCGGGCTTGACGGACTGCGGGTCGGCGATCCAGCGCGCGCGGTTGCCCGGCGTGTTCGCGAGCACGCCGGCCGCGAGCGTGACGCGCGTGGCGATGTGGCTGAGATCCGGCCCCAGCGCGCCGCCGGCATCGGTGCCGCGCACCGCATGGCAGGCGCCGCAATGCATGACGAAGGATTGAAGCCCGGCTTGCGCGGCCGGTGTCGCGGGCGGCGCGGGGGACTGGAGCTGGCGCGCGCGCCAGGCCTCGAACTCGGCGGGCTTCTGGGCGACGACCACGAAGCCCATATGCGCGTGCTCGATGCCGCAATATTCCGTGCACTGCCCCCGATAGATGCCGGGCCGCGACGCCTCCATCCACGTTTCGTTGGTCTGGCCGGGGATGAGATCGGTCTTGCCGGTCAGCGCGGGCACCCAGAAGGAATGGATCACGTCACCGCCGATCAGCCGGATTTTCACCGGAACGCCGGTCGGGATGCGGATCTCGTCGGCGGTGGTGAATATCCGCGCGGGGTCGGCGCTCAGGTAACGCACCTGCCACCACCATTGATGGCCCGTCACTTCGATGGTGAGCGGAGCGGCGGCGCCGGGCGAGGTGACCCGCGCCAGCACGGCCATGGTCCACACCACCACGCCCAGGAGCACCAGCGAGGAGAGGCCCACGCCGGTCCAGAGCCAGCCGGGGCCGCTTTCGGGATCGCTGACGGCGATCGTGGCGCCGGCCGGGGGCATGGCAAGGCCCGGCCTGCGCCAGATGGCGGCGGCGACGAGCGCGCTGATGACGATCAGGACCAGCAGCGAGACGATCAGCACGCCCCAGGTCAGCGCGACCACCGGATAGGCGCGCGTGCCGTGTCCCTTGAGATAGCTGAGCGGCGCCGCCGCCGCCGCCGCGAGCGGCGCGCATCCCGCCACGGACAGCGCAATCCGGAATGTCCATCCTTGAATCCGGCACCGGTCTCGCACGCACCCCACTCGCCTGGAATTTCCTGCTGGCCGCGAAGATCAGGGAACGCACCATCACTCCATGCGTTCCGCGCGGCGGTTTCAGGGAGCGGACGAAACGTCCGATGGGCGCACCGTGGAGCCGCGATTGCCCCAGGCGTTGCGGATATAGGTCGCGACCGCGGCGATGTCGCGGTTGCTCAGGGTCGAAAATCCCGGCATGGAAAAGCCCGGACTGCCCTGCGGCGGTTGGAGCGACTGCGAGCCGTGGCGGATGACGCGCAGCACCGTGGCGGGATTGCTCGCCTGCACCAGCGTGTTGCCCGCGAGCGAAGGATAGAGCCGCGCGCGCCCGTCGTCGCCGTGGCATGCCGAGCAGCGCAGCGCGTAGACGATCTTGCCTTCCTGCATCGTCCGGGCCGGCGGCCCGGCCGGCATGACGCTCGCCTTCCGGCGCATCGATTTGAGATAGGCCGCGATCGCCGCAACGTCCGCATCGGAAAGCCTCGACGTGGAGTCCGCGATCACCTCGCGCATGGTGCCCACGGCCCATTCGTGGCTGTTGCGGCCGGTCTTCAGGAACTGGACGATGTCGGCGGCCGACCAGTCCCCGAGGCCGCTTCTCGGCACCGGCGTAAGGTCCGGCGCGAACCAGCCTTCCACCGTCGCGCCGTGGAGCTGCCGGCCGGTCTCTTCCGCGAAGAGCAGGTTCCTGGGCGTGTGGCAGTCGCCGCAATGCTCCAGCCCGCGCACCAGCAGCGCGCCGCGGTTCCATTGCGCGGAGCGCGTGGGGTCCGGCCGGTAGGCGATCCGGCCGAGATACAGCGCGTTCCAGGCGATCATGCCGGCGCGGATGCTCAGGGGAAACATCACGCGATCGGGCGGCGGCGAAGCGTGGACGGGCTTCAGCGTCCGCAGATAGGCCAGGATGTCGTCGCTGTCGGCGCGCGACACCAGCCGGAAGTGCGGATAGGGGAAGGCCGGGTAGAGATGGCCGTGGGTGGGCGAGATGCCGTCGTGCAGCGCGCGGTAGAATGCGTCCGCGCTCCATCCGCCGATCCCCGTCGCCCGGTCGGGCGTGATGTTCATGGAATAGATGATGTTGGGGCCGGAGCGCAGCGCCTCGCCTCCGGCGAAGGCCGGACCGTGCGCGCGCGTGTGGCAGGCCGCGCAATCGCCGGCGGTGGCGAGATATTTCCCCCGCGTGGCGTCCGCCGCGGCGCCGGCGCCCGGATGCCAGAGCAGGGCCATGGCGGTCACGAGCGCCCAGGCTGATCGGCGAGGTGTCACGTTTCTCCCCTCCGCTGGAAAACGCCGCCGCGGCGCGCGCGTTCCCGCTGCGGCATGGGGCCTGCGGCATGGGCGAAAGCGGCGAAACCTTCGCGCGGCCCGCTGGTTCTCAAGACGCCGCCGCTCCGTACCGTGCGGCGATGTTTCGCAGCACGATTGGAAAGGACCAGCATGTCCCGAAGCGGAGAATTCGCCGGTCGCGTCGTCGTCGTCACCGGCGCCGCCGCGGGCGTGGGCCGCGCGGTGGCGATGCAATTTGCGCGCGCCGGCGCCCGGCTGGGGCTGATCTCGCGCGACGGCACGGCGCTGGAAGCGCTCGCCGGCGAAATCCGCGCCGCGGGCGGCGTGGCGGTTCCGGCGGCGATCGACGTGAGCGACGCCGGCGCCGTGTTCACCACGGCGGAGCGTTTCACGAAGGAATTGGGCCCGCTCGACATCTGGGTGAACGACGCGATGCTGACCGTGTTCGCGCCCGTCGCCCGCATCGCGCCGGAGGAATTCCGCCGCGTGACGGATGTGACCTATCTCGGCGTGGTGCATGGCACGATGGCGGCGCTTCGGCAGATGCGCGGCCGGGGCCGCATCGTCAATATCGGATCGGCGCTGGCCTACCGGGGCATTCCGCTTCAGTCCGCCTATTGCGGCGCCAAGCATGCCATCCGCGGATTCACCGCGGCGCTGCGCACCGAGCTGAGGCATCAGCGCTCCCGCATCTCGGTCTCCATCGTCGAGCTCCCCGCGATGAACACCCCGCAATTCGACTGGGCGCGCACGCATATGCCCAGGCAGCCGCGGCCGATGGGCACGATCTACCAGCCCGAGGCGGCGGCACGAGCCGTCATCCGCGCGGCGCGCACGGGCGCGCGCGAATACTGGGTGGGATGGCCCACCTTCGTGACCATCGTCGGCAACATGGTCGCGCCGGCGTTCATGGACCGGTACCTGGCGGGCAGCGCCATCCAGGGCCAGCAGACCGGAAAACCCGTCCCGCCGGACCGGCGCGACAATCTGGTGGCGCCGGTGACCGGCCTGCACCGCACCCACGGTTCCTTCGATTCCAGGTCGAAGCCGTCCGCCACGATCCTGTCCGGCGACTGGGCCCGCGTGCTCGTCCTTGCATGCGGCTCCCTGGCCTTCGTCCTGCTGGGCGCGGCGTTCGCGCTTACGGTGCGCCGTCCGGCATCAGGTATTGCGCGAAATGCAGCGTGGCGCGTCCGCTCAGTTGTTCGATCTGTTCTCGGCAGCTGAACCCGTCGGCCAGGATGACGGTGCCGGGCGGGCATTCGCGGATCTTCGCCAGCATGCCCCTCTCGGCGATGGTGCGCGACAGCCCGAACTTCGCCGCTTCGAACCCGAACGCGCCGGCCATGCCGCAGCAGCCGGTTTCCAGGACGTCCATTTTCGGCGAGGCCGCCGCCAGCAGCTCGCTCTCCGCCTTCTTGTCGAGCACGGCGTGATGGTGGCAATGGAATTGGACGAGAATGGGCGCGCGCGCGCCACCGGCGCCGGGCGCCAGGTTTCGGTCCTTGAGGAATTCGCTCAGCAGGCGCGTCTGTTTCGACAGGGCCTGCGCCTGCGGATCGTGGGGAAATAGCGCCGGCAATTCGTCGCGGAAGGCGGACACGCAGGCAGGCTCCAGCCCGATGATCGGCACGCCATCGCGGATGTCGTCCCGCAGCGCGGCGAGCGTGCGCCGCCACAACGCCTTTGCCTGCTCGACCCACCCCCAGTCGTAGAGCGGCCGCCCGCAGCATAGCGGGACGGGCGGGACATCGACCCGAAAGCCCAGGCTTTCCAGCAGCCGCGTCGCGGCCATCGCCGTTTCCGGCCGGAAGTAGTTATTGAATGTGTCCGGCCACAGGATCACGCGCTCGCCGGCGGCCGGTTGGGCGCGGGCGGCGTGCAGGCGGCGGTAGGTCCGCGCGGCGAAGCGCGGCAGGGCGCGGCCCTGCGCGATGCCGCCCGTCCATTTCGTGAGCGCCGAGAGGCCGGGCGCGCGGGTCGCGAAATTCGCCAGCCACGGCGCGTTGGCGGCGAGGCGCGCCCAGCGCTCGATCTGCCCCATCGAATAGGCCGCGCGCGGGCGCCATTTGCGCGCGTAGTGACGGGCACGGAAATCGGACTTGTAGCTCGCCATGTCCACCTCGACGGGGCAGTCGTGCTTGCAGCCCTTGCAGGCGAGGCAGAGATCGAGCGCCTCCTCGACCGCCTCGTCCGCGAACCCGCCGCGCAGCGCATCGCCGCGCAGCATCTCGAAGAGGAGCCGGGCGCGGCCGCGTGTCGAATGCTTCTCTTCGCCGGTGCCGAGGTAGCTGGGGCACATCACGCCGTCCTTGACGTCCCGCCGGCGGCATTTGCCGACGCCGACGCAGCGCAGCGTCGCCTTGGTGAAGCTCCCGCCGTCCTCCGGATAGGCGAACAGGCCCGCCACCTCCGGCGGCCTGTAGGTCGGACCGGCGCGCAAATTCGCGGTGATCGGATAGGGCTCGATGAGCTTGCCCGGATTCATCCGCCGGCGCGGGTCCCAGATGTCGCGGAAGCGGCGCTGCGCCTGCATCAGCTCGGGCCCGTACATCCGCTCGAGCAGCGCGCCGCGCGCCTCGCCGTCGCCATGCTCGCCGGACAGCGAGCCGCCATACTTCACCACCAGGTCGGCGGCTTCCTCGAGAAAGGCCTGCCAGTTGTCGAGGCCCGCATCGGTCGAGAGATCGAAATTCACGCGGCAATGCACCAGGCCGTCGCCGAAATGTCCGTACACGGAGGCGTCGTAGCCGTGCTCGTGGAACAGCGCCTTCAGCTCGCGCAGATAGCGGCCGAGGTCGCCGGGACGCACGGCGCTGTCTTCCCAGCCCGGCCAGGTCTGGCCTTCGCCGGGCACGTGCGCGGTGACCGCGAGCGCGGCTTCCCGCACGTCCCACACTTCCTGCTGCCTGGCCCTGTCGCGCACGAGGTTGCAGGCGTGGCCGCGCGATGTCATCCGGGCGATGAGAGGGCGGGCCCGCGCGGCGGCCTCGCCGGCCGTGTCCGCGCCGAACTCGGCGACGAGCCAGGCGCGCCCCTCCGGCAGCACCTCCAGATCGCCAATCTTGAAGCGCTTCTTTTTCATGTATTCGGTGAGCAGATGGTCGATGCCCTCCAGCGCGATGGGCCCGGCTTCGAGGACTTCGGGCACGGCGTCCGCCGCCGCGAAGACGTCCGGAAATCCCACGATGGCGAGCACCCGGCAGGGCGGATCGGGAACCAGCTCCAGCGTCGCCGAAAGCACGATGGCGCAATTGGCCTCGGTGCCGACCAGCGCGCGGGCGACGTTCATGCCTTTCTCCGGCGCGAGCTGGTCGAGGTTCTCGTAGCCGGAGACGCGGCGCGGGATCCGCGGATAGACACGCTCGAATTGGGCGCCATGCTCGCGCCAGAAATCGCGCAGCCGGCGGTAGATCTCCGCGCGCCGGCCGCCGGCCGCGAGGATGGCATTGAGCGCGTCCGGCGCGGTCGGCCCCACCGTCATGCGCAGGCCGTCATAGGTGAGGATGTCGAGGGCGCGGACATTGTCCGCCGTCCGTCCGGCCATCACCGAATGCACGCCGCAGGAATCGTTGCCGACCATGCCGCCCAGCGTGTTGTGATCGTGCGTGGCGGGGTCGGGCCCGAAGGTGAGCCCGAACTTCCCCGCCTGCGCGCGCAGATCGTCCAGCACGCAGCCGGGCTCCACCACCGCCAGGCGCCTTGCGGCGTCGATCTCGAGAACGCGATGCATGTATTTCGAGAAGTCGATAATCACCGCGGTGTTGCAGGTCTGCCCGGCGAGGCTGGTGCCGCCGCCGCGCGGGGTGACCGGGATGTCGTGGGCGTTGCAGATGCGCACCGCGGCGACCACGTCGCCGGCGGACTTCGGAAGCACGACGCCGTAAGGCAGCTGGCGGTAGTTCGACGCATCGGTGGCATAAAGCGCCCGGTCGCCGATCGAGAAACGCACCTCGCCTTCGAGCGCGGCCTCCAGCGCCCGCCGCGCCGCCTCGACCTGCCCGGCGGGCACGGCGATGCCGACCTCGCGCACCCTGCCGCCCGCGGGCGAAGCAGGGCCGGCAAGCCGGGTGCGCTTGGCCGCGGTGGACATCTACGCCTCGAATCTTCCTGCGTCGGCGGCCTTGAAGACGAGACCGTTTCCCGGTCTCGCCAGGTCGGGTGCGACCGATCCGCCGCGCAGCCCAGGGGCGCCGTCCAGCAAGAGCCGCTCGATGCGGACGTGGTCGTGAAACCATTCCATGTGGACGAGCCGCGGCGCGGCGCAGGCCGGCGCGAGATGGATGGCCGGCGCGCAATGGCTGGACAGCGGGATCCCGAAGCCGTCGCACAGCGCCGCGGCGCGGAGGAATCCGGTGACTCCGCCGCAGCGCGTGGCATCGGCCTGGAGCACGTCGACGGCGCCGGCTTCCAGCATCCGGCGGAAGTACCACGGCGTGTAGCCGTACTCGCCGGCCGCGATGTTCATGCCGCCCGGCGCGCGGTCGCGCAGCAGGCGCAGGCCCTCCAGGTCGTCGCTGGAGACCGGCTCCTCGAACCAGGCGACGTCCAGCGCGGCCAGGGCCTCGGCGAAGCCCAGTGCCTGCTTGCGGTCATAGGCTCCATTGGCGTCGACGAAGAGCATCGCCGCGCCGGCGGCGCGCGCGGCCACTTCGACGCGGGCGAGATCGCGGCGAGGCGCGCGGCCGATCTTCATCTTCACGAACGCGCAGCCTTCGCCGGCCCATCCCGAGAGCTGATCGGCGAGCCGCGCGTCGTCGTAGGAGGTGAAGCCGCCGCTGCCGTAGACGGGGACGTGTTCGTGCGCCGGTCCCAGGAGCGTCGCGAGCGGCACGCCGAGAAGCTTCGCCTTCAGGTCCCACAGCGCGATGTCCGCCGCCGAAATGGCGCAGGAGGCGATGCCCGGGCGGCCGATATTGCGCACGGCGGCGTTCATCGCATCCCACAGCGCCGGGATGGCGAGCGCATCGCGGCCCGCGAGCGTTTCCGCGAGCACGCTTCCCACGAGGTCGCGCGCGCACTTGTCGCAATAGGTGTAGCCGAAGCCGGTCGTGCCGCCGGCCGCGATCTCCACGGTCACCATCGTCGTGCTGTCCCATGAGATGGTGCCGTCGGATTCGGGCGCGTCGGTGGGGATCGTCCAGGCGCCCGCGGTGACGCGGGTGATCGGCGTTTGCCCGCTGCCCATCACGGTCAGACCAGCTCGCGGACTTTGTCGGACAGCACGGTGAGCGCGATCTTGCCGCCCTCCGGCGTGCCCCTGGCGAGCGCTTCGGCGAAATGCAGGGCCTGCCTGGCCTCGATCCTCGGCGGCAGCGGCGGCTCGTTGGGATCGACGGCGGCCTCGACCAGCACGGGCCCCGGCGTGGCAAGCGCGGTGCGCAGGGTCTCGGCGCAATGCGCGGCATCGTCGATGTGGAACGCGGAAAGCCCAAAGCCCTTCGCGACCGCGGCGAAGTCGATCGGCTGCAGCTCGCAGACATATTCGGGATGGCCCAGGAACACCATCTGTTCCCATTTGATCTGGCCGAGCACGTTGTTCTTGATCACGACGATCTTCACGTCGAGCTTGTATTTGACCAGCGTGGCCATCTCGCCCATCAGCATGGTGAGCCCGCCGTCGCCCACGAAGCAGACCACCTGACGGCCGGGATAGGCGACCGCCGCGGCCACCGCGTAAGGCAGGCCGCAGGCCATGGTGGCGAGATTGCCGGAACAGGAGAACTTCATGCTGCCGCGCATCTTGAGATAGCGGGCCGCCCAGGTGGTGATCGTTCCGGAATCGGTGGCGACGATCGCATCGTCCTTGAGCAGCCGGTTGAGCTCGTATGCGACGACCTGGGGCTTCAGCGGCGAATCCGCGCGCGTGCCGCGCTCCTCGAGCAGCGCATTCCACGCCTTCACGCCCGCCTGCGCCCTGTCGAGGAAGCCGCGGTCCTGGCGGTCGTCGAGCCTGGCGAGAAGCGCGTCGAGCACCGCGGCGCAGTCGCCCACCAGCGGACATTCGACGGGCGCGCGCAGGCCGACGCGCTTGGGATCGTGGTCGATCTGGACGACGCGGGCCTGCCCGGGCCTGGGGTAGAACTCGATATAGGGAAACGAGCTGCCGGCGATGAGGAGCGCATCGCATTCCTCCATGGCGTCCTGCGACGGCCTGGTGCCGAGAAGCCCGATGCCGCCGGTGGCGTAGGGGCTGTCGTCGGGCAGCGCGCCCTTGCCCAGCAGCGCCTTCGCCACGGGCGCGCCGAGGCGCTGCGCGACCGCGGCAAGCTGCGGCCCGGCGCCGAGCGCGCCTTGCCCGGCCAGGATCGCGGGCTTTTTCGCGCGGTTCAGGATCTCGGCCGCGAGGTCGAGGCTTTCCCGCGCGGGCAGGGCGTGTTGGCGTGCGCGCATGTCGGACACATGGCTCGGTATGTTGCGCGGATTGCGCAGGTCGTCGGAGACCGGTTCGTCCTGGACGTCCACCGGCATGGTGACATGCGCCACGCCGCGATAGGCCAGCGCCGTGCGGCAGGCCAGCGCCACGACGTTCTCGGTGTGCGCCGCGCCCATGACGCGGGTGTTGTAGACCGCCACGTCCATGTAGAGCTTGTCGAGCTCCACATCCTGCTGGGTGTAGGTGTGCAGCAGGTCGTGGAACTGAAGGCCGGTGATGGCGAGCACCGGCACCTGGTCGAGCTTGGCGTCGTAGAGCCCATTCAGGAGATGGATGCCGCCGGGACCGGAGGTGGCGATGCAGACGCCGAGCCTGCCGGTCCATTTGGCATAGGCGCAGGCCGCGAACGCGGCGGCCTCCTCGTGGCGAACCTGGATGAACCGTATGTCGTCCCTGCGCCGCCGCAGCGACTCGATGAGGCCGTTGATGCCGTCGCCGGGAATTCCGAAAACGGTGTCCACGCCCCAGTTCACCAGCGTATTGACGAGCACGTCGCCCGCCGTCTTCAAAGACATGCGCAAGCCTTTCGCGTCGACCCGCGCGCCGGCGGGACGAAGGGATAACCCGCCAAATTCCGCGTCGTTCCGGCCCGGCCGCCGATTGGGAACCGCGCACGTCCGTGCCCGTTGGCTGCTCATGTCCGGAAATCACGGCAGCACGCTGTGGGCGATCCCCGAGGGCTACATCCCGGGGCGCAGCGTCGATCCCGGCGATCCCGCGCTGGTGAGCCACGAGGCGGCCTGCCTGCTCAATCTCTCGGGCGAGGATGCCGACATCGCGATCACGATTTTCTTCGAGGATCGCGCGCCGGCCGGTCCCTACCGGCTGTGCCTGGGCGCGCGGCGCACCAAGCATCTGCGCTTCAACGATCTGAAGGACCCGGAAGTCATCCCGCGCGATACGTCCTACGCGTCGCTGATCGAGTCCTCGGTGCCGATCGTAGTCCAGCATACGCGCCTGGACTCGCGGAACCCGAGCATCGCGCTCCTCAGCACCGTCGCCTGCGCGCTCGATTGAAAAGCGTCGGGCGGGCGCGAAATCCATTTTCTGTCCATGGTGAATTCCCCGCGCCGTGGCGCGCCACGCGCCCGGCCGGGGCTGCCTTAAATTTTTGCCTTAAATTTTTGTAGGGAGGCCGTGTGTGTCGCGGGCGCGGCACGGCATCGCGTCCGAAGGACCGGTCTTCGGTTGCCGCCGTTCCTCCAGGCATTTGCGCGCGATTGCCGTTGGAGAAAAACCTTGCGCCTTCAACTGCCCGGCAATGGGAGTTGAAGTGCCGGCACCGGAATCGTCCGGCGTGGATCGAAGCAATGGTACGCAGGACCGGCCGGCGAAATGTCGCATCCGGACACGCGACGGTTTTCCTTGCCCTAGCGTCAACGATCCGCTGCGCCAGTTAAGCACGTTGCATCGGCGCGATAGCTGCCTAAATCTGGAGATGTGATGGAGGCGGCGCGGCCGGGCGTTCGGCGCGGTGCGCGTCCGGAGTTTGTCGTCCGTGCAGAAAGTCCCCTCCACGCTGGCGGAATTGGTCGCGCCGCTTTCGGAAGAGGCATTCCTGGCGCTCCTGCGGGAGCGGAAGCTGACCCTGCTGCGCGGCGCCGGCGCGGATCGCTATGCCGCGCTCATGGACTGGCGCACGCTGCTGCGGATGATCCGCGAAGGGCGCCACCCCGCCGATCTTTCCGAATTCCACCTGGTGAAGGATTCGATGCTGGCGCCGCCGGACCGCTGGCTGAAGCCGAACCCGTCCGGCGCCGGCAATGTCGTCGACCTGCCCAATTTCCTCGCCTACATGGCCGGCGGCTTCAGCCTCGCCATGACGCGGGTGGACGCCTATGCGCCGCACCTCAGCCTGCTCTGCGACAGCGTCCGTGCCACCGTCCGCGAACAGATCAAGGTGGGCGTGATCGTGACGACCGGGCAGGGCGGCGCCTTCACGCTGCATTACGACCCGGAAGACCTCATCATCCTGCAGGTGGAAGGCCGCAAGCGCTGGAAGGTCTTCGGGCCGCCGGTCGTCAATCCGGTTCCCGGCATCAAGCCGCCGCCGCCGCCCGAAGACACGCTGCTCTTCGACGAGATCCTGGAGCCGGGCGATTTCCTGTTCCTGCCGGCGGGCAACTGGCACCGCTGCGAGAACCAGTCCAGCCGCTCGCTGCACCTGGGCATCTTCTTCCAGCCGCCGAACGGAGCGGACGTGCTGCGGTCACTGACCTCGCGGCTGCTGTCGGACGCCCGCTTCCGCGCGCCGCTCACCCGCCTCGACAGCGGCGCCGACCTCTCCGCCATCGAGGCCGACATCAAGAACCGCTTCATCGAGCAGATCGGCAAGCTCAGCCTGAACGATTTCTTCTCGGATTTCGAAAAGCAGCCGTGAGGCGCGCGGACTCCGCGGCTCACAGCTGCGGGTGATCGAGCGCGATGATGTAGTCGTGGCCGGACTGGTAGCCGGCGATGCCGTTGGCGTCGATCAGCAGGAAATACTGCCCCGGCCCCGCCTGGTAGATCGCCGCGCCGTGCGCCGCCAGCGCGGAGGCGGAATTGATATGGGAGAAATGCGCGATCGCGTGCCCGCTGACATACAGCGAATCCCGGGCCTGGTCGAAGCCCGCGATCGTATCCATGTTCGCGGCATTGGACTCGTCGGGCGAATTGTAGATGAAGACGTCGGCGCCGCCGCCACCGCCGCTCAGGTCGTCCGCGCCTGGACCGCCGCAGAGCCTGTCGGCGCCGTTGCCGCCGTAGAGGATGTCGTTGCCCGCGCCGCCATAGATGACGCCGTTCACGGTTCCGCGGCCGTCGTACTGGTCGTTTCCGGAACCGAATTCGATGTTGCCCGAGATGGTGCCGTTGTTCGTCACATGCATCGCCGCGTCGCCCGAGATGACGGCGTCGCCGCCGCCGCCCACGATCTTGCCCGAATTGACGATGCGGTTCGGGCTTTCGCCGGCTTCGGAGAACAGGTGCAGGGCGACATGCGCGTCGGACCGGATCACGCCCGAATTCACGATGGTGTTGCCGCCCATCACGAAATGGACGGCATCGCGGTGGATGCCCTCGATCAGCCCGGCATTGGCGACGTTCATGCCGCCGGCGTCGAGGCTCAGATAGTCTTCGTGGGGAAGCGCGCCGGTCCAGATCGCATAGGCGTTGCCCGAGACCTCGCCGCCGCCGTCGACCGTCAGGGCGCTGTGGCCGGTGTGGAATTCGATGCCGCAATTGTAGCCGTAGGAAATCCCCTGCGGCCCGACATGCATGACGTTGCCGGAGCCGCCGAACCATGTGCCGACGAACCCCTCCGCGACGCCCCACAGCGTGACCGTGTTGAGGCCGCCTTTTTTGTCTTCCAGTCCGGCGAATACATCGTCGTCGTCATGGTCTGTCTGCGACACGGACGGATCGATGACGAAGACGTTGGCGTCGACCGTGACGCTGTCGCCCTGGTGGAATACAAAGCCGGCGTGCCGGCTTTGCGAGATTTCGAAAGATGTCATGAAGGCGGCCCCAACCGGGATCGAAGCTATCCGATTCCGGGCGGCGCGCAACCGCAACCCATGCGCCGTATTCCGGCATGCGGAGTAAACTCGTCCGCTTCGGGCGCCGGCTGTGGATAACTCCTAGCGCAGGATCGCTCTTCTTCGAATCGCGATCCCGCTCCAGGTATTTGACTGACGCGCAACTTTTCGGGCGAACCGCTGCACACTTCGCCCGATTGCGCTCTAGCCGTGGGGACAGGCGGTAGCCGGATTCGCGGCGCAGGCCGCGATTTCGCTCATCGCCTTGGTCACGCCGGGATTGCTCTGCTCCGAGTAGAAATTCGCGAAGTGCTGGAATCCGTTGCCCTTTGACGGCGAATCCCCGGGCCACCAGCGCCAGATTGCCGTGGCCATGCTGCCGGGATAGCGGATGGAGAACTCCGTGAAGTGGACGTAGCGGTCCAGGGCGCCCGGCGCCAGGCCGCCCTGCGTGCCGCCGAAGGGGTTGGGATCGAGCATGAACTTGACGCCCGCCTGCTTCGCGCAGGCCACGCCGTTGTTGACCATGCCTTCGCCGCGGCGGGTGTCGGTCAGCTCATTTGTGAAGAAGGTGTAGATGAGGATGTCGAGCTTGCCCGCCATCTGCCGCTTCGGGTCGAGGAACAGGCAGGGCTTGGAGGTGTCCATGATGATGGGCACGCCCGGCCATTTCGACCTCACATAGGCCGCGACCTGCGCAATCTGGCCGAGGTCTGGCGTCAGGCGCTGCGGGATGGGCGGCTTGGAATATTCGAAGATGTGGATGCCCATCAACGTGCCGTCATCCACATAGGGCTTGAGAGCGATGCACTGGCCTTGCGGGCACCAGGCGTCGTAGCGCGCCTGCCATTGCGAAAGCTGGAAGTTGCCGGGCGGGTTCTCCTTCAGGTCGGCGAACTGCACCAGCTGGATGAAGAGCTTCACATGCGCCGCGCGCGCCTTGTCGAGCGCGGCGAGCACGTCGGATGCCTTGTCGACGCTCGGGTCGAAGGCGAGCCCGTCGACATTGGGCGATTCCACGCCGATCTTGTCCACCGGCATGCGCCAGTAGCCGAAGGGCGGATTGTAGTTGACGGTGCCCGCGAGCGCGGGCGTGGCCGCGAGCAGCAGCACGAGCGATGTCAGCAAGCGTTTCACTTTTCCCATCCCCGATGGATTTGCGGCCGGGCCCCCCGGCGGACCCAGTCTAGCGCAGGACGCGGGCGCGCCGCACGCCGTGAATATCTTTTCACCCGGCGTCGAGCACGTCCCGGGCCTCCGGGTGGCGCCGGAACCAGGCGATGGCATAGGGGCAGGTCGGCACGATCCGCACGCCCCGGGCGCGGGCGAGCGCGGCGATGCCCTCCATCAGCCGCGCCGCCGTCCCCTTGCCGCGCAGCGGGACGGGCGCCTCGACATGGGGGATGGTGACCCGGCCGTCATGGCGGCGGTAGGTGGCGAAGGCGGTCTGGCCTTCCTCCGTCAGCTCGAAGCGGCTGAGCCGCGCATTGTCGACGACGTCAGGCATGATCCCCGATCCATCCCGCCATGAGGTCGGCCGCGCGGGTGCGGTTCGTTTCGGAGTCCTCGAAATAGTGCGCGCCGGGCAGGAATTCGAGCGTCTTGTCCGTCGCCGCCAGCGCGGCATGGATGGCGCGCGCGTCGGACGGGAACACCCCCATGTCGGCCATGCTCTGCACCACCAGCGACGGCACGGCGAGTTTCGCGAGCTGCCCGGCGCCGCTGCATTTGGACGTTTCCAGGCTCCACATCGAAAGCCAGGCCCTGAGCGTGCAGGCGCGCCCGATGCCGAAGGGGCCGCGATTGGCGAATTGCGGCGGCCCGGCATAGCAGCCGGGGCAGGGCCGGTCGGAGGGATCCAGCGCCGGATCCATGAAGCGCAGATCCGCCCAGGTGCGGAACAGCGGGAAGACGCGGTCGGGGATGCGCGCCGCGATCAGCCGCGCGAGCTCCGCCTTCGCCCAGCCGGTGATGCGCCGGTTGCGCGCCCGCTGGGCGGCACGGTAACGGGCGACGAATTCCTCCGTATACGGCGGACCGGGTTCGAAGGGATCGAGCGCCGGATCGGTGGCGGCGGGATCGGTCTCGTCCGTCACCGAGGCGTCCATCCAATTGGTGAGAACTTCCGGCCGGCCCGGGTGGGCATTAAGCGAGATGTAGAGGTCGGCCCTGGGCAGCGCCGCGAGCGCCTCGGCCATGGCGCCCTTGGCCGCCGCGGCCAATGACGGCGCCGCAGCCTCCGCCTGGTAGGCCGCCATCAGCGAGCCGCCGCCGGAATTGCCCAGGAGCACGATGCGCTCCGCGCCCGCCACCTCGCGCAGCCAGCGGAGGCCCGCGCCGATATCGATCAGCGCATGCTCGAGCTGGAACAGATCCTCGGCGCCCCGGTAGCGCGTGTTCCAGCCCAGGAATCCGAAGCCGCGCTCCGCGAAATAGGGCGCGATGTAATGCTCCGCGAAGTCGACGTTGTAATGGGTGGCGATGATCGCCGTCTTCGGCCGCGCACCGCCCGCCGTCCAATACAATCCCTGACACGGATGCCCGCCGGCGCCCGCGCGCGTGGACGTAGGCGAGGCGAGGCCGACGAATTCCCGTGACGTCACACCCGCACCATCAGCTTGCCGAAGTTCCTTCCGGCGAAGAGGCCGGTCAGCGCCTCGGGCATCTTGTCGAAGCCCTCGACGACATCGACCGGCGCCTTGATCCTGCCTTCGGCGACCCAGTTGGCGAGCGCAGTCTCGGCCTGGGATTTGCGGTTGTAGAAATCCATCACCACGAAGCCTTCCATGCGGATGCGCTTGGTGACGAGGAGGCCGGGGATGCCTGCCGGGCCCGGGCCGGGCGTGCCGGTGTCGTATTGGGAGATGTTGCCGCAGCAGGCGATGCGGCCGAACAGGTTCATCCGCGCCAGCGCCGCCGCCAGCACGTCGCCGCCGGTGTTGTCGAAATAGACGTCGACGCCGGCGGGGCAGGCGGCCTTGACCTGCTTGTAGACGCCGCCGGCCTTGTAATCGACGGCCGCGTCGAAGCCGAGCTCGTTTACGATCCAGTCGCATTTCTCCTTGCCGCCGGCGGAGCCCACGACGCGGCAGCCGTTGAGCTTGCCGATCTGCCCGGCGATGGAGCCGACGGCGCCCGCCGCGCCCGAGACCAGCACCGTTTCGCCGGGTCGCGGGCGGCCGACATCGATCATGCCAAAATAGGCTGTCAGGCCGGTGATGCCGAGCACGCCCAATATGTGCTCCGGCTTGTGCGCCTTGTCGTGCTTCGTGAGCGCGCGTGCGGGCAGGGCCGCATATTGCTGCCAGCCATACTCGCCGCTGACCAGATCGCCGGGCGCGAACTTCTCGCTGTTGGATTTCACGACCTCGCCGATGCCCCAGCCCGCCATCACCTCGCCGGGCATGAGCTGGGAGCGGTAGGTCGGGCCCATCATCCAGGCGCGGCTCGCCGGATCGAGCGACAGCAGCGTCGTCTTCACCAGCACCTCGCCGGCGCCGGGCTCGGGCATCGGCGCATCGTTCGGCCGGAAATGCTCCGGCCCCACCTGGCCCGTGGGCTTGGCGGCGTAGATCCATTGCTTGTTGGCTTGCATCGGTTGCGGCTCCTCGGCTGGCGGGCAAGTGTCGGGCAGGGCTGGCGCGAATCCAAGTAGTATCGCGCGGTCGAAAAGGGCGCGGCGATGCGGGGCGAACGATCTCTGCCGGCATTCCTGGGGCTGCTGGTTCTGCTGTCCGTCCCGTTCTGGCTGGCCGGCGCGGGACTGGGCACCCAGCTTCTTCCCGGGCTTCCCTTCGCCGCGCTTCAGGCCGTCTGTCCCGGCGCCGCCGCCGTGATCCTGATCGCCCGCGGCGGCGGCGCGAAGGGCCTGCGCGATTTCCTCGCGCGCGCGCTCCGGCCGGGCGCTCGGGCGATCTGGTGGCTGCCCGCATTTCTGCTGATGCCTCTCGTCGCCGTCCTGTCGTATCTGATCGTGCGCGGTCCGCAGGCCGCGCTGCCCGGCATCGCGCCCGGCATCGCGCCCGGCTACGCCGGTGCCCTGTTCGCAGTCTTTCTCGCCGGTGCTTTGTGCGAAGAGCTCGGCTGGTCGGCCTATGCGCTGGGTCCGCTGCAGCGGCGATGGAGTGCGCTCGCGGCGGGCGTCGTGCTCGGGATCATCTGGGCCGCCTGGCACGTCCCGCCGCTGATCGAGGTGCATCGCAGCGCGAACTGGATCGCGTGGTGGGCGATCGGCACCGTGGCGACGCGTGTCCTGCTCGTCTGGCTGTTCGACAATACCGGCCCCGGCATCCTGCCTGCCGCGGTGATGCACGCAACGGACAATCTGTCGTGGCAGCTCACGCCCGTGAACGGCTCGTTCTTCGATCCGCGCATCCACGCACTGATCCTCGTCGCTGTCGTCGCCTGCATCGTCGCGATCTGGGGTCCGCGCACACTGCGCCGTGCGGAAAAGCCCGAATCCGCCTCATCCGGTTGACCTCGCGGCAGCTTGCGGCGCGCGCGAGATTGTCGCTAGTGTCCGGCGGCACAGGATCGTCAGGAGCCGCCATGAGCGCAGCCGGAACCGCCGCACCCAAACCCGTCGTGCCGTTCCTCAAGATCGAGGGCGAGCATGCCTGGCTTGCGGGCTCCAAATGCGGCAAGTGCGGAACCGTGTTCGTGGGCGAGCGCGACACCTGCGCGAAGTGCTTCGCGCGCGGCCAGATGAAGGACGTGAAGCTCGCCGACACCGGCAGGCTCTACAATTTCACCGTCGTGCATCGGAATTTTCCCGGCGTGCCGGTGCCGTTCGTGTCGGCCATCGTCGACCTCGACGGCGGCGGGGTGCTCAAGGGCAATCTCGTCGGCATCGAGCCCGATTCCGAAAAGATCAAGTTCGACATGCCGGTGAAGGTCGTCTACCGCGACGCCGGCAGCAAGGACAAGGAAGGCAATTCCTACCTTGCCTATTTCTTCGAACCCGCGAACTAGAAGGACGCGCGCCATGAGCAACGATGTCTATGTCGTCGGAACCGACATGATCAAATTCGGCCGCTTCCCCGAGCGGAACGTGGCCGAGATGGGCGGCCAGGCGGCGCTGATGGCGCTGGACGATTGCGGCCTTTCCATCGCCGACATGCAGGCACTCTATTGCGGCAATCTCTTCGAGGCCTCCGGCGCGGTCGGCCAGCGCGTGCTGCGCGAGATCGGGCAGACGGGCATCCCCGTCGTCAACGTCGCCAATGCCTGCGCCACCGGCGCCACCGCCTTCCGCGAAGGCTGGATGGCGATCAAGGCCGGCATCTACGACATCGTGCTGGCGGTGGGCGTGGAGCAGATGGGCACGGGCCTGCTGGGCGGCGCGGGCGGCGGCAAGGGCGGCATCCCGACCGAGGGCCTGCTCGGCTCGGGCACCATGCCCAGCGTCTTCGCCCATGTCGGCCTGGAGCACACCCGCAAATACGGCACGAGCTTCGAGCAGTTCGCCAAGGTCTCGGTGAAGAACCACCACCACTCCACGCTCAATCCCAAGGCCATGTACCAGAAGGAGACGCCGCTCGAGGAGGTGATGGGCGCGGAGATGATCTCCTGGCCCAACACCAAGCTGATGTGCTCGGTGAATGTGGACGGCTCGGCCGCGGCGGTGCTGTGCTCGGAGAAGAAGGCCAGGGAGCTGGGCCTGATGGGCCGCGCCGTGAAGGTGCGCGCCTCGGCACTCGCCAGCGATCCGTATACGGAGCACAACATGGCGATGATGGACTTCAACGCCGTCACGCGGCTGGCGGCCAAGACCGCCTACGACATGGCGGGCGTCGGCCCCGGCGACGTCGACCTCATCGAGCTGCACGACTGTTTCGCCACGGCCGAGATCGTGCATTACGAGAATCTCGGCCTGTGCCAGGAGGGCGAGGCGGGCCGCATGATCGACAGCGGCGAGACCGCGCTGGGCGGGCGCATCCCGGTGAACGTCTCCGGCGGCCTGCTCTCCAAGGGCCATCCCCTGGGCGCCACCGGCATCGCCAACATCTACGAGGTGACGACGCACCTGCGGGGCGAGGCCGGCAACCGCCAGGTCGCGGGCGCCCGCATCGGCCTCACCCACGTCGTCGGCGCCGGCAGCGCGTGTGCGGTGCATATCCTCGAGAAGGCGTGAGGCGCCTGCCATCGCCCATATCCAGGCTGGGGCCGCTGAACCAAAATCGCCGCGCCCGCGTAACAAATGTTGCAGCAGGGGCGAAGGCCCTGTGTCGGCAGCTTCCGCTTGCCGGCCCGGTACAAGGCCGGGCGACAACCTTCTGGAGGAAAACGATGATTCGCATTTCGATAGCGGCTGCCGCGGCGGCCATTCTTCTGGCCGCGCCCGCTCTGGCGCAGAACACCATGTCCGGCGGCAACACCATGTCGGGCGGCAACACCATGAGCGGCCAGCACCAGACCACCGGCTGCAAGGGCAACGCCATGTCCGGCAACCACATGTCGGGCAACACCATGTCCGGCGGCAGCTCGATGTCCGGCGGCAACACCATGTCGGGCGGAAACACCATGTCGGGCGGAAACACCATGTCCGGCGGAAACAACATGTCGGGCGGCAACAAGATGGCCGACTGCAAGCCCAAGAGCTCCACGTCCACGAGCGGCGGCTCGATGGGACACTGAACCCGCCGTCAACACGCCGTCATGGGCGGGTCCATCCCCCGCCCATGACGCTATGGCTTTTTCGGCTCCCGGTACATCCAGGGCAGCATCAGGCCCACGGGGACGATCCACAGCGTCCCAGCCAGCGCGTAATAGATCAGCTGGCCGTACCAGCTCGCGCGCGGCAGGAAAAGCGCGCCGAAGCCCGCGGCGACGACGGCGTAAAGCGCGATCCACGCCAGCATCAGCAGCATCCCGATCAGCTTCTTGACGCGCGGAGACATCGCCACTCCCCGATTCAGGGCCCCGGCCCGAGGCCTGGCAGATCGCCGGCCGCAAGGATAGCCCGGCCACAGTTTCTCCATCAATCGGCCCGGATTGGCGCGCCCCATGGCGGCGCCCGCGAAGCGCGCGGGCTTTCATCGGGGAGGATGAAATGTCGACACTCGTCCAGGCCAACACGGTCGCGCCCGCCTCCGAGCGGCGGACCTTCACCATCGCCGCCGTCGCCGCCCTTCACGTCGCGGTGATCTACACCATCATGGTGGCGCTCAACATCGTGCCGTCACCGCTGCCCGACCACGAAACCAGGTTCAGGGTGATTCCGCCGAACATCGTCGTCGATCACCCGCCCGTGCAGGTCATTCACAGCGGCGGCACGTTCGTGAAGCCGGATGCGCCGACCGCCGTCAAGCCGGACATCGACATCGACCATGGAACGGGTGGCGGCGGCATCCCTTACACGCCGGGCAACACCCAGGCCGACAATTTCGTGACGGCCAGCGCCATCGCCGCCACGCACACCATCCCGTCCTATCCCGCGCTCGACCGCCGCCTCGGCCACGAGGGCACGGTGCTGCTGGCGATCTGGATCGGCGTGGATGGCAATGTCAGCCAGGCGACGGTGGCCCGCTCCAGCGGATTCCCCGGCCTCGACCAGGCCGCCATCGACTGGGTGAAGGCGCATTGGCGCTATAAGCCGGCGACGAAGAATGGCGCGGCCGTGCCGTCGTCCACCCAGGCATCGGTCGCGTTCCGGCTGGTGCAGGGGTGAGGCTCGCGGGCCTCAGCCCACGATGCTCTGGAAGTTCGCCGTGGTGATCGTGCCCACGTTGGATGCATTCATGAGGTGGAACACGAGGTCCCCGCCGGACTGGTAGCCGGGGTCGCCGTTCTCGTCGATCACCAGGAAGGTCTCGCCCGAGAGGTCGCCGCTGTCGGGCGTGAACAGGGCGCACTGGTGCGGCTGCAGGAAGGTGGAATTCACCGCCGCGGCGAGATCGGAATCGAACGTCGCCTGGGACAGCGTGCCGCTGGTGATGGTGGAAACCACACCGGTGACCGGCACGCTCGGCACGGCGAACACGTCCTTGCCGGCGTCGAAATCCACGATGGTGTCGTAGAAGGGCCCCGTCGAGTCCGCCACCGTGCCGTAGAAGAACACGTTCGCGCCGGCGCCGCCCTCGAGCATGTCCGCGCCCCCGCGGCCCTCGAGATTGTCCGCGCCCGCGCCGCCGACGAGGAAATCGTTGCCCGCGCCGCCGCGCAGCAGGAACGTGCCGTCGGTCTCCGCCGAGCCGTCGAAGATGAGCGTGTTGCCGTACTTCAGCGCCGTCCCATCGACCACCAGCCTCTGCCCCGAGGCCACGGTGGCGTCGTTGGTGGTGAGGTCGTAGTTGAACCCGGCGCTGAGCTCGATGGTCTCGACGTTGGTCAGCGTGTCCGCGCCCATCACGACGGCATGGCTGCCGGTATATTCGCCCTGGAGCACCAGCGTGTCGTTGCCGCTGCCGCCGTCCACGGAGTCCGCCGCTGTGAAAGTCTTGTCGAAATAGAAATTGTCGTTGCCGCCGCCGCCCGAGACCGTGTCGTCGCCCCCGTTGGTCATGGTGAAGGTGTCGGCTTGCGCGCCGCCGGTCAGCTTGTCGTTGCCCGAGCCGGGGATGAAATCGAACATGCCGTCGGTTTCCGCCGCGCCGTTGAAGATGACGTAGTGCGCGGCGTCGGACTGGGAGACCTCGACATACAGCGTCTGCCCCGCCGCGACGGTGCCGTCGTCGCTCCGGATGTTGAAATTGTAGGGGTTCTCGAGATCGAGATTTTCGATGTTGACGATGCTGTCGGCATTCAGGGCCAGCGCGTGCGTGCCCGAATAGTCGCCGCTGAGCACCAGATTGTCCTGGCTGCCGCCGCCGCCGTCGATGTGGTCCGCGGCCACGAAATTCCCGCCGTAGAACAGGATGTCGGCGCCCTGGCCGCCTTCGTAGTGGAGGTAGCCGTCGGTTTCCTGCCCGGCGTCGAACACCGATCCATCGCCGTTCCCCAGCGCCGTGGCATCGACCGTCAGGGTCCTGCCGGCGGCGACCGTGGAGTCGGCGAGGCTGACAAAATAGTGATGCCCGCCGGTCAGCGCGAGTTTCTCGACATTGGTCACGTTCTGGAGGCTGTAGTAGCTCAGATAGTCGCCGTTGAGCACGATGGTGTCGTTGCCCGCGCCGCCGTTGATCCGGTCGTCCTGCGTCGCCGCGCCGCCCATCAGGAACGAGTCGTTGCCGTTGCCGCCATTGGCGGTGTCGTTGCCGCCGGCCGCCAGGCTGATCTTGTCGTTGCCGTCGCCGCCCGCGACCACGTCGTCGCCGGCGCCCGCGGTGATGACGTCGTTGCCCGCGCCGCCGGTGATGGAAAAGCGCCCGTCCGTCTCCGCGCCGCCGTTGAAGGTGAGCACGTCGCCCGAAGCCAGCGCCGAGGCGTCGACGGTGAGCCTGGCGCCGGAGGCGACGGTGGCGTCGTTGGTGGTCAGCTTGTAGCTGAAGCCGCCCGCCAGCGAGAGCGTCTCGACGCCGACCATCGTGGTGGCGTTGAAGGTGACGCCGGAGGAATAGTCGCCGGCGAGATTCATCGTGTCGAGGCCGCCGCCGCCGTCGATCTTGTCGGCGGTGTTCAGTGCCGCGCCCATGTCGAAGGTGTCGGCGCCGCCCAGCCCGCTCGCGGTGTCGTTGCCGCCCTGGCTGAGATCGAAGGTGTCGATGCCGTTGGTGCCGGTGAAGGTGTCGTTGCCGGCCGTGCCGGTGAAATTCGCCTCGGTGACGGGCGGCGGCAGGAAGATCGCGGGGTCGGGGGCGAGCGGCAGTGCGTCGTGGTCGAAGCCGAAGCGCGGCATGCGGAAACCTCCGGATGCAAACGCCCCTCGACGGGCGCAGGATAGCGCAACCGCGGGCCGGCACAACGGGGGACGGCGGGCAATTGAATGGAATGCCGACGATGCGCGCCGGGATGGCAGGCCCGCTCAGAACCGCGACTGCGTCAGCTTCACGTCGGCGAGCTGCCAGGCGGCCTCGAATTGCTTCCGCGCCGCCGCGGCCTCGGCCTTTTTGCCCTGGGCCCGAAGCGCCTGCGCGAGGCCGAACAGCGCCCAGCCGTCCAGCCGGTGCGTCGTCAGGCTTTCGCGATAGACGGCTTCGGCCTGCGCCGGCTTGTGCGCCTGAAGCAGCGCGGCGCCGTAGATGTGGCTCACGGGCGCGTACCAGTAATCCGGCTCGGTGTAGGGCAGGGCGTCGTAGAGATCGTTGGCGGCCTCGAAGCGCGCCAGCGCCCTGTCGAGATGGCCCTGCTTGCGCGCCATCTCGCCGTCGAGCAGCGCCAGCCCAAGCAGCGCCATCTGCGTGCCGGGCAAGCCATACGCGTCGATCGCCGCCAGCTCCTTGCCGTCGATCATCGCCTGAAGCGCCTTGCGGTCCTCGGCGGCGTGCCTGAAGTCGCGCAGATTGGCGTAGGCGAAGCCGCGCGCGAACAGCGACATGGCGACGTCGAGCCTGGCGTCCGCGGGCGGCCGCTTCTCCGCCAGCGCCTGCTTCCATTTGCCGAAGCGGATGTCGGTCACGTAGGGCACGAAAAGATAGAGCTGCACCGGCGGCAGGTTCGCGGCGCCGGGCGCGCCGGCGGCAGTGGCCTTCATCAGCCGCCGCACCGCGCCTTCCGCCACCTTGTACTGGCCCATCATGGACGACGACGTCCACAGGAAATGGATGTTGTGGGAATAGTACGCGAGCGGATAGAAGCCCTGCGCCTTGCAGGCGGCGATGTATTCCTCGTCCTTCGAAGCCGCCAGCTCGTTGACATGCGCCGCGTCGCGATAGCGCCCGACGCGGAAATAGATGTGCGAGGGCATGTGCACGATGTGCCCGGCGCCGGGCATCAGCGGCTCGAGCCGGTCGGCCGCGGCTTCCGCGCGCTCGGGCGTGGTCGAGGCCTCGACCGCGTGGATGTAGAGATGCAGCGCGCCCGGATGGTTGGGCGCGCGCCTGAGGATGCCCTCCAGCGTGGACACGATCTCCCCGCCATGACCCTTGGGCGTCCTGCCGTCCGCCTGCCAGTAGTCCCAGGGCTGGGTGTCCATCATGGCTTCGGCATAGAACTGCCCGGCTTCCAGGTCGTCCGGATAGTCGTGCCACACCTTGCCCATGGCCTGGGCGAAGGCTTCGTCCAGCGGCGCGCGATTGTCCGGCGGCGCCTCGGCGTAACGCGTGGCGAGCGCCTCGATCCAGGCGCGCTCTTCGGGCGAGGCGTGCGCCTCCAGCGACTGCGCCACCTTGAGCGCCGCCCAGGCGGGCGCCGCCGCATCGGGGCTCATGGGCAGGTTGATGTTGGGGCCGAGCGCGAAGGCCACGCCCCACCAGCACATGGCGCAATCGGGATCGAGCCGCGCCGCCTCGCGGAACGAGCGGATCGCCTCGGCATGGTTGAATCCGATCAGGAGCTCGAGGCCCTGGTCGAAGAATTTCTGCGTCTGGGGATTCGCGGTCGAGATCGCGTGATGCAGGTTGCCCAGCCCCTCGAACACCGGCGCGCCGGGCTTGTCGGCATCGCCCATGTAGATCGCCGGCATCGGCGGCAGCCGCATCGGCGCCATGGTCATTGCGGGCGCCATGCCCGGCGTGGCGCCGCTCTGCGGCGCGCCCATGCCGGTCATCGTGCCGCCATCGGCGGCGAGGGCCGGCGCGGCCACGAGCATCAGCGCCGCCGCGAGAATTGTCGCCCGAATTGTCATAAAGGCCTCCCCGAAAAAGGCATCGAAGCATAGCGCAGATTCTTCCTCCCCCGCGAGAGCGGGGGAGGGGGACCGCCGAAGGCGGTGGAGGGGGTGTGTCCGCTGGAGAAGGTGAGATTGATTCCTCACCAGTGGACACCCCCCCTTCCGTCACGCGCGACTGCCGTCGCGCGCGCCACCTCCCCCGCTCTCGCGGGGGAGGAAGCATGAGCGCCACATTGTCATCCCGGCCGGGCGATGCGATAGCAGCGCGCGGGACGGGACCTGTTGTTACGCGTGACAAGGGTTTCGGGATTTCCCGCGCCGTTTGCATCCGGGAAGACAAGTTGAAGACACACGAGCTCCTCCACCCCGGCCCCCGCGCCGTCGGACTCTGGCTGCTGGCCGTGGCGGGGATGATCCTGCTCATGGTGGTGGTGGGCGGGCTCACGCGGCTCACCGGCTCGGGACTGTCCATCATGGTGTGGGACCCGATCGTGGGCGCGCTTCCGCCGCTCAGCGGCGCGGAGTGGCAGCGCGTGTTCCACCTCTACCGGCAGATCCCGCAATACGCCCACGAGCACGCCGGCATGACGCTTGCCGCCTTCAAGGGGATCTTCTGGTGGGAATGGGCGCACCGGCTGCTCGGGCGGCTGATCGGCGTGGCGTTCTTCGTGCCGTTCCTCTGGTTCGCGTGGCGCGGCGCCATCGGCCGCGCGGCCATCCCGCGCATGGTGATCCTCTTCGTGCTGGGCGGGCTCCAGGGCTTCGTCGGCTGGTGGATGGTGGAGAGCGGGTTCGAGAACCGCGACTCCGTCTCGCAATACCGCCTCGCCATCCATCTCGGCGTGGCGCTGATCCTGTTCGCCGCGATCCTGTGGACGGCGTTCGAATACCTCCGCCCCAGGCCGGCTCGCGCCGCGAAACCGCCGCGGCTGGCGAATTGGGCGCTGGCGCTCTGCGGGCTCATCTATGCGCAGATGCTGCTGGGCTCGCTGGTCGCCGGGCTGCATGCCGGCCTCGTCTACAACACCTGGCCCGACATGGACGGGATGTTCTTCCCCGAAGGCGCGATGTTCTTCACGCCGTGGTACGTCAATTTCTTCGACAACGCCGCGCTGGCGCAGTTCGACCACCGCATGGTGGCCTATGCCGTGCTGATCGGCGCCTGCGCGCTCTGGCTTGCCGGGCGCCGCGCGCGCCTGTCGGGCATGGTCCGCGCCAGCGCCGACATGATGCTGCTCGCCGCCGCGGCGCAGGTCATGCTCGGCATCTTCACCCTCATCAACCAGGTCCCCATCCCGCTCGCCGCCGCCCATCAGGCCATGGCCGTGATCCTGTTCGGAACGGCGCTGTGGCAGGCGTATGAGCTGAGGGGCACCGGCGCCCTCTCTCCCACGGACGTGGGCGATGCCGCGCCATGGCAAGGCACGGCGGGATGACGTGGCGGCTACGCCGCCAGCGCCTGGTCGAGGTCGGCGATGATGTCTTCGGCGTTCTCGATGCCGATGGAGAGGCGCACGACGTCGGAGCCCGCGCCGGCGGCCTTGCGCTGCTCCTCGTTGAGCTGGCGGTGCGTGGTGGATGCCGGGTGGATGATCAGGCTCCGCGTGTCGCCCACATTGGCGAGGTGGGAGATGATCCTGACGTTGTTGACCAGCGCCACGCCGGTCTCGTAGCCGCCTTTCACGCCGAAGGTGAAGACGCTGCCGGCGCCCTTCGGGCAATAGACGCGATGGAGGTTGTGGCAGGGATCGCCCTCCAGCCCGGCATAGCTCACCCATTCGACCCTGGGATGGCCCTCGAGCCAGCGCGCGACGGCGAGCGCGTTGTCGCAATGCTTCTGCATCCTGAGCGGCAGGGTCTCGATGCCGGTGAGCACCAGGAAGGCGTTGAACGGCGACAGCGCGGGGCCGAGGTCGCGCAGGCCCAGCACGCGGCAGGCGGTGGCGTAGGCGAGGTCGCCGAAGGTCTCCCACAGCCGGATGCCGTGATAGGAGGGGCAGGGCTCCGACAGCGTAGGATATTTGCCGCTGCCCCAGTCGAACTTGCCCGAATCCACGATCAGCCCGCACATCGAATTGCCGTGGCCGCCGAGGAATTTCGTGCCGGAATGGACGACGATATCCGCCCCCCATTCGATCGGGCGGATCAGGTAGGGCGAGGCGAGGGTGTTGTCGACGATCAGCGGCACGCCCGCGTCGTGCGCGATCGCCGCGATGGCCTCGATATCGGTGACGATGCCGCCGGGGTTGGCGATGGATTCGATGAACACCGCCCGGGTCCTGTCGGTGATGGCGCGCTTGAAGGAATCCGGCTCGCGCGCGTCCGCCCAGCCGACATGCCAGTCGAACTTGGCGAAGCCCTGGCTGAACTGGTTGATCGAGCCGCCATAGAGCTGGCGCGCCGCCACGATCTGGTCGCCCGGTCCCATCAGCGTGTGCAGCGCGATCAGCTGCGCGGCATGGCCGGAGGCGACGGCGAGCCCGGTGCGGCCGTTCTCCAGCGCCGCGATGCGCTCCTCCAGCACCGCGTTGGTGGGATTCATGATCCGCGAATAGATGTTGCCGAAGACCTGGAGGTTGAACAGCGCCGCCGCGTGGTCCGCGCTTTCGAAGGCGAAGGCGGTCGTCTGGTAGATCGGCGTCGCGCGCGCGCCGGTGGCCGGATCGGGCTGCGCGCCGGCATGGACGGCCAGCGTGTTGAAACCGAATTCGTTCATGGCGGGACGCTCCAGGGATTTCGGAGCGCGTAGTTCTAGCGGCTTTTGCCGCGCGTGCCAGCCATTAATGTCCGGTCTGCGTTTGTGTTTTCTGCGCGGCCGCGGCCTTCTGTTCCTTTTCCTTCTTGACCGCTTCGTGATGGCCGACGGCGCAGCCGACAGCGGCGCCGAGCAGCGTGTGGCGATGGGCGATGTGCCCCACCACGCCGCCGACCACGGCGCCCTTGATGCAGCCCGCCGCTTCGGCGGCCGGAGCCGAACCCAATGCCACCGCGACCAGCGCGGCGGCCAACGCCATGCGCATGCACACCTCCCTTTCCGGGAAAGACATAGGAAGCGCGCCGGGGAATGGAAGGGGCCAGCGCTCAGAAGGCGAGGCGGCCGTGGAGATCCTCGAACGGCACCATGACGTGGGCGCGGTAGGGCTCGCGGTCCTTCAGCCGCGCGTACCAGGCCTCGACGTTCGGCAGCGACGGCCGGTCGATTTCCAGCTCGTAATAGCGGTAGAGCTGCGCGCCGGCGGGGATGTCGCCCATGGTGAGCGCGTCGCCGGCGATGAACGGCTTGTCCTCCAGATGCCGGTCCAGCATCCGGAACAGGATGGCGCTGCGGGCGATGCCCTGGCGGATCAGGTTCCAGTTCCGCTGCGCTTCGGGCGTGCGGTAGAAATTCCAGAACACCCCGCCGATGAAGGCGGGCTGCAGGTCGTTGGCCACCCAGTCCATCCACATGTCCGCGCGGGCGCGGACCCCGGGGTCCTCGGACCACAGCGAGCCCGAGCCGTACTTCGCCGCAAGGTAGCGCACGATGGCGTGGCTCTCCCACACGATCGTGCCGCCGTCGTCGATCACCGGCACCCGACGGTTGGGGTTGAGCGCCTCGAACGCCTCGGTATCGAGCCCGCCGAAGCTTCCGCCGGCCGGGATGTGCTCGTGCTCGAGCCCCATCTCGGCCGCGGCCCATAGCACCTTCTGGACGTTGATGGAGTTCCTGCGGCCCCAGATCCTGAGCATGACCGTGTATCGCCTGTCAGCCGCGCCTGAGCGCGCCGCCCTTGTTGAAGAGGAGCGGCTTGCGGTTGTCGATGGTGCGGCGGTTGACGCCCATCCACGAGATCTCGCCGGAGAGCCTGCCGTATTCGATCTTGGGGCAGCGGTCCATGACGACGTTCAGCCCGGCCTCGCGGGCGAGCGCCGCGGCCTCCTCGCTGACGATGCCGAGCTGCATCCAGATGGTCTTGATCCCGAGCCGGTCCTTCTCCGCCAGCGCCTCGCGCACGATGCCCGGCGCCGCGTCGGCGGCGCGGAAGATATCGACCATGTCGACCGGCGCGGGCACGTCCCCGAGCGAGCCGTAAACCCTCTGCCCCAATATCGCCTTGCCCGCCATCCCCGGATTGATCGGGACGACCTTGAACCCTTTGTCGAGCAGGTACTTCATCGCAAAGTAGCTCGGCCGCATGTCGTTGCCGCTCGCGCCCACCATGGCGATCGTCCCGGTCGCGCGGAGGATGGATTTGATGTAGTCGTCGGCGTAGTGCGGCATCAATCCGGCCATTTCGGTTCGCGCTTGTCGATGAAGGCGCCGATGCCTTCGCAGGCTTCGCCTTCGAGCATGTTCATGGTCATGACCTGGCTGGCGTAGTCATAGGCGGCGGACAGCCCCATCCCGATCTGCTCGTAGAACGCCGCCTTGCCGATCTTGACGGTCCGGCGCGGCTTGGAGGCGACCAGGCGGGCGAGCGCGGCGGTCTCGGCTTCCAGCGCCTCCGCCGCGACGACGCGGTTGACGAGGCCGATCTCGCGGGCACGCTCCGCGGAGATGGGTTCGCCCGTCAGCAGCATCTCCATCGCATGCTTGCGCGCGACGTTGCGGGACAGGGCGACCATGGGCGTGGAGCAGAACAGGCCGATGTTCACCCCGGGCGTGGCGAAGGCGGCCGCGGTGGAGGCGACGGCCAGGTCGCAGCTCCCCACCAGCTGGCAGCCGGCGGCCGTGGCGATGCCCTGTACCTGTGCGATCACGGGGACGGGCAGGCGGACGATGGTCTGCATCAGCCTGGAGCATTGCGCGAACAGCGCCGCGAACGCGGCCTTGCCGCCGTCGGCGCCCGTGCGATGGGCCGTCATCTCCTTGAGGTCGTGGCCGGACGAGAAGGCCGGGCCGTTGGCGCAAATGACGGCCGCGCCGACCTCCGCGTCGGCGGCCGCGGCATCGAGCGCCGATTGCAGCGCGGCCATCAGCGCCCCGCTCAGCGCGTTGCGCGCGCCGGCGCGGTTCAGCGTCAGCCTGAGGACCTGGCCGTCCTTCGCCGACAGCACCAGCGGTTCGGACACGGGCGCGTTCATGGCGCCTGTATAGCGCCCCGCGCCCGCCCGCGAAACCGCCAATGCCGCCCGTTCAGCGCCGGCGGGGCAGCGGCAGGATCATCGACACGCTCCGCTTGTAGGTGACGTAGCGCTCCCCGAAATGCGCTTCCAGGTCGCGCTCCTCCAGCAGCATGCCGATGAAGATGTAGCCCGTCGTCGCCACGGAGAAGAGCAGGTGGCCGAGCGTCATCCGCGGCGTGGCCCAGAACGAGATGAGGAAGCCCAGATAGAGCGGGTGGCGCACCACGCGGTAGAAAAGCGGCGTGCGGAACTCCGGCGGCCTGACCTCGCTGCCCCGGAAGCGGGCATAGACCTGCTGCAGGCCGAAGAGGTCGAAATGGTTGATCAGGAAGGTGCTGATGAACAGGATCGCCCAGCCCGCCCAGAAGAGCGCCATCAGGATCTGCGCCGCGACGGGATTCGTCACCAGCCACACGTCTTGCGGCAGCGGTTGCCATTTCCAGAGGATCAGCGCCAGCGCCAGCGTGGACGCCAGGACGTAGGTGGTGCGCTCGACCGCAGGCGGGACCAGCCGCGTCCACACCCGCTTGAAGCCCTGGCGGGCCATCACGCTGTGCTGGACGGCGAAGATGCCGAGCAGGATCGCGTCGATGACGACGCTCGGCCAGAGCGCACCGGCGGGGCCGCTGTCGATGGTCTTGGGCACCGGCAGGTCGCCGATGAACGCGATCGCATAGAGAAACGTGGCGAGAAACGCGACATAGGCAACGACGCCGTAAAGCAGCGCGAACAATCCTCCCATGGTGATTTCCTCCCTCTCGGTGACCGTCAAGAAGCGCCCGGTGGTACTTTATTACATATCGTGGAACGACGGAAACGCGAATCGCGGGCGCCCCGCCCGGAAGGCCTCTTCCTGCCCTCGAACGCAGGCCGGCGGGCTATTCGGCGGCGGCCGACAGGAACGCGCACGCGGCCGCCGGATTGCGTTCCTTGGCCCCGGCGATGAAGTACACGAAGACGTCCGTCTTCGCCGGCCTGGATGCCTTGCCGAACGCCGGAAGGCCCCTGGCCACCTTGCCCGCGGACCATTCGGCGGCCGCGGCGGCCCACTTCTTCAGGTCCACGGCGCTGTAGCCGGTCTCGTGCTTCGCCACCGCCCGTTGCAGGCGCGCATAGACGAAGCCGGCCGTGACGTCGGCGATGGCCGGGTAGGTCTCGTGATCGGCGAAGACGATGGCCACGCCGTATTTCCGGGCGAGCGCGACGAAGGCGGCATTGGCGAAGCTTTCATGCCGCGGCTCCACGGCGTGGCGGAGTTTGCGCCCGCCGAGCGATCCGGGGAGCAGCGACAGGAATGCCTCGAAATCCTCGGGATCGAACCTCTTGGTGTGCGCGAACTGCCAGAGGATCGGGCCGAGCTTGTGGCCGAGCTCCGAAAGCCCGCTGCCGATGAAATGCTCGATCGAAGGCCTGGCTTCGGCCAGCACCTTGCGATTGGTGGCGAGCCGGTGCGCCTTGACGGCGAAGACGAAATCGTCCGGCGTTTCGTCCGCCCATTTGCGGAAGCTGGACGGCTTCTGGGTGGAGTAGAACGTGCCGTTGATCTCGATGGTGGTGACGGCGCGACTGGCATATTCGAGCTCGCGGCTCCTGGGATGGCCCTTGGGGTAGAACACGCCGCCGCGCCACGGCTCGAACGTCCAGCCGCCGATGCCCGCGCGGATCGTGCCTTTGGTGTCAGCCATTGCCGATCGCCTTGCTGGCCCGGGCGTAGGCGGGGCGGCAGGCCGCGCGCGCCCGGTAGGCTTCGAGCGAAGGCGGCAGCGCGCCGCCGAGCGGGCCGCACCACATGCCGAAGGACGTCACCACCGAAATGTCCGCGACGGTGATCTGCTCGCCCGCGAAATAATGGCGGTCGCCGAGGATGTGGGCGGCGAATGCGATCGCCTGCTCGACGCGGTCGCGCAGCATCCGCGAAAGCGCCCGGTTCCTGTCCGCTTCCGGGACGGCGAACCTGTCCACCAGCAACGCGTTGACCGGCGCGCCGAGCGTGGCTTCGCCGAAGATCGCCATCTGAAGGACTCTGGCGCCGGTCGGATCGCCGGGCGCCGGAAGCAGCGGCGTCGGCCCATGGGCCTGCGCGATGTGGAGGAGCATGGCGACGGATTCGGTGATCGCGATTTCGCCGTCCTCCAGGAACGGCACCTGGCCCAGCAGGTTGCGGGCGCGGTAGCCGGCCGGGACGGGGTAGGGGATCGGCGTCACGCGATAGGGGACGCCCATCTCCTCGCACAGCCAGGCCGGCCGCAGGCCCCGCACGCCCCTGGGGAAATTCGTGATGGTGAGCATTGCGGCCCTTCCTATGAGGTATTCAGATACCGTATCCGGAAAACGCAGGAAAATCGTGCTTTCTGCTTGACCCGCCCGCGGCGATCCCGTACACGGCGCGCCTCCCACGGAGACATTCTGCCATGAAAACCTACTCGGCCAAGGCGTCCGAGATCGAGAAGAAGTGGGTCGTGATCGATGCCGACGGGCTCGTGGTCGGCCGGCTTGCCTCGCTCGTGGCCCTGCGCCTGCGCGGCAAGCACAAGGCGACCTACACGCCGCACATGGATTGCGGCGACAACGTGATCGTCGTCAACGCCGCCAAGGCCGTGTTCACGGGCAACAAGCTCAAGGACAAGGTCTACAACTGGCACACCGGCTATATCGGCGGCATCAAGTACCGCTCGGCCCAGGCGATCATCTCCGGCAAGCATCCGGAGCGTGTGGTCGAGAAGGCTGTCGAGCGCATGCTGCCGCGCGGCCCGCTGGGCAAGCGCCAGCTCGCGAACCTGCGCGTCTATCCCGGCGCCGAGCATCCCCACGATGCCCAGAAGCCCGAGGCGGTCGACATCGCGGCGATGAACCCCAAGAACTCCAACTTCAAGAAGACGAAGGCGGCCTGACCATGGCGGAAGACGTCAAGAGCTTCGGCGATCTCAAATCCACGCTCATCAAGGCCAAGCCGGCGCAGGGCGCCGAGGCGGCGGAAGCGAGCAAGCCCAACCGCGACTCCCGGGGCCGCGCCTATGCCACGGGGCGGCGGAAGAACGCGGTCGCCCGCGTGTGGATCAAGCCCGGCCGCGGGCAGGTCACGGTCAACGACCGCGACGAGAAGGTCTATTTCGCGCGTCCGGTGCTGCGCATGATCCTGCGCCAGCCGCTGATCGCCGCCAACCGCGACGGCCAGTTCGACATCGTCGTCAAGGTGACGGGGGGCGGCCTCTCCGGCCAGGCCGGCGCGGTGCGCCATGGCATCAGCCGCGCCCTCATCGCCTACGAGCCCGGCCTGCGCGCCGTGCTCAAGCCCGGCGGCTTCCTCACCCGCGACCCGCGCGTGGTCGAGCGCAAGAAGTACGGCCACCCCAAGGCCCGCCGCAGCTTCCAGTTCTCGAAGCGCTGATCCTATCGCTTCGAATTATCTGTACAGAACAGCGGCTTAATGAAAATGAGGCCGCTGTTTTGCTATTCACAAATTCTGTACAAGCCATTGTTTTGGCCGCACGTCCCGTTAGCGACGCCAGAAAGCGGATGCGATCACGCCCATCCAAAACAAGCTCGAAGCCCTTCTCGCCGACCCGACGCTTGGGCGGAGAACCCAGCCAGATCGCGCCACCCCGTGTTTCTCTACGTGGACAAGTCCCGAACCTTCACGACCCTCATGCTGGCGAACATGATGTCGGAGCTTCGCAAGTACGGCGTCGGCCTTACGCTCGCGCACCAGTACCTGCACCAATTGGAGTCCGACATTCGGCACGCGGTCCTCGGCAATGCCGGCACCATCATCTCCTTCCGGGTCGGGCCGGAGGACGCGGCGATATTGGCGAAGGAGTTTCAGCCGACGTTCGACATGGAGGACATCCTAAACCTCCCGAACTACCGCATCTATCTGAAGCTGATGATTGGAGGGACGCCGAGCCGGGCGCTTAGCGCCCGAGCCGTTATATAATTTTGTATCGTCACTGCGACGAACGCCGTAACGCTAGGATCTGTAGAGGCTTCCCTTTTTATATGCCCAATAGCGTGTAGGCCGATTGCCGCGCCCCCATGCATTCATCATAAATTTGTTGACCTGGGCGAGAAAGCGTATTCTCGCGGCTTCGTAGTGATTCGCCAAGGGGCATAGAGTGGTCGAAGAAGGGACTGACTGGCTCGCCGTAATCGGGAAATCGCTTGCACGGATGTGCTTGGCGCAAGACGTCCGAGCGACGATCGCCGAGAAGGCGAAGCTCTTGGAAGGGCTGGGGCTTAGCCGGCGCGAGGTTGCCGAAATTCTTGGAACGTCTTCCGCGTCCGTTACCGAGCTTCTTCGTCAGGCCAAGAAAAAGAAGGGGGGAAGTACGGCCCGTGCCCGCAAGAAAAGGAAATAGCGACCGCACCGAATCGGTAGGCAGTGAGGAGAAGATCGCACGTCTCCTTGCATTGCATCTTGTCCGCTCGATTGAAGACAAGGCCGAGCAGATCGCAACGCTCGATGCAGCTGGCTTTGAGCGCAACGAAATAGCCGAACTTCTCGGCATTCGGGAAAACAACGTCAGCGTTACGCTCCATAGGCGCCGCAAGAAAATGCCAAAGCGTTAGCAATGACTCGGATCAATCAGCAGCTACTAAGTAGGCTTGAACAGGCCCTAGACGTTACCCGAACACAAGTCTATGCGCGTATTCAGCAGATCGCGAATACGCGCATGTTAGATCGTCACTTGGCAGCGCTGGTGCTGGCCTCAGAAAATGGAATTGGCGTGCACCGCTACTCGTCGGCAGAAGAACGTGCTGAGATTCGGGGCGCTCACGTTGGCACTCCAGTCGCTGCTCCTCCGGCTGCAGGGGCTAGGCCCACGCGATCTCAGCGACCGATTGGAAGTGCAATTCGGAAGCAACGTTCCCGCACGGCCAAGGACAACTCAGTTTTCGTAGTCCATGGAAGGAACGACGCCCTACGCCGTTCCATGTTCGATTTCCTTCGTTCTGTGGGATTGAACCCTCTCGAATGGGAGAAAGCAGTTCTAAAGGCGAAGGGAGCAAACCCGTACGTTGGCGACATTCTGAGTGCCGCCATGGAACAGGTGCAGGCAATCGTTGTCCTGCTTTCCCCTGACGATGATGCGAAGCTCAAAGACGAATTTTGTAAACCCTTTGAAAAGCGGAGCGAGGGCAAATTGCAGGGACAAGCTCGACCAAATGTTCTGTTTGAGGCTGGGTGGGCCATCGGCCGCTATCCACTGAAAACCGTGCTCGTCCAAATTGGTCGACAAAAGGAGTTTTCGGACGTGGGCGGGCGCCACATGGTGCGCCTGACTAACGATGCAGCGAAGCGAACCGATTTCGTAAATCGCTTAGAGAAGATCGGATGCAAGCCCGAACGTCACGGCGCAGACTGGCTTACGACAGGTGACTTCAAAGCATGAAAGCGCATTGCTACTCAGCTTCCAGCGCTCTTCACTAATCATGCACTAAAATAAACGGCCTAAAATAGTTTTTTAAATATAGAGACTTACGAATTTCCAATTCTCGAATTGCTGATCCGCGGGGGCGGCGACGGAATAGCCGGCGGCGTGGGTGTGCCACGCCGCCGGCAAGCATCTCAAATCCGTTGCCTTCTATTGCTTCGATGAATCGTAGACCCACGTATTCATCCACGCTTTCTTGCAGATGCCGTCGATCTTCAGCGCCACCCTGGGCTTGCCGCGCATCGCCGTGCCGTCCACCGGATCGAATGGAACCATGGTGGGATCCGTCATCGAGGGAACGCCGTCCCAGAGCATCGCGCTGCGCGCCGGCACGCCGGCCTCGGCGTCCTTGCGGTAGCGGACGAGACCCTGGGACGGATCGCCCTGCATGGGGTTCTTGGCGAACGCCACCCAGCTATTGTTCATCTGCTTCGCGAGCGCGATGTCATCGGGCTGAGGCCTGAAGCCCTGCTTTGTCTTCAGGTATAGCTGGTTGAAGACGTAAGGCAGCTCGTTGCTGTGGCAGACATAACCGTTGCCGCCGTCGGGCTCGCAGGTGCCCTCGTCCACGCCCTGGCCCTTGTCCCCCCGCGGGTTGAAGACGTCGAAGTAGGATTTCTGCGCGAACCTGTAGGCGTAGACCGGAATCTCCCTGTTGCCGGGATCGTCAAGCAGCGTGTCCGCGAGCTTGACGTTGCCGCAGCCGAAGATGGCGTCGGTCAGCATCGTGCCGATCGATTCGCCGGCACGGTTCTGCGGCCCATAGAAGACCTTGCCCGTGCTGTCGAGCTTTTGATTGCGGGGCTTGTAACGCGCATCGGACGCGATGAGGGCATTCGCCGGGTACGAGAAGCCGAGCGTCTGGATCGTCGCCAACGTCACCCCGTTCACGTATTTCATGTCCTTTTCCGGAATCGATTTGAGCAGGCCATGCGCGAAAAACGTCGCCTCGGCGTCGTTGACGCCCAGCATCACCGGTATGCGCTTCTGGGAGCCGCTGGCGTAGCCATCGATGGGCGCGGCCACGACCACGCCGCCGGGGCCGTCGATCACGGGTCCCCAGGCGAGCGTCAATTTTGGCGTGCTGAATGCGCTGAGCCCCTTTTCGCACAGGTCGTGAAAAAGCCGGATGAACAACGCCACGATCCCCGTCGGGCTTGCGGCCGGCCTTGCGCCTTGGGTCGGGGCGCCGTTCTGGGCGGCTTCGATCATGTCCAGCGTGATTTTCGGGTCATGAAGCCAGGCGCCCGAGGCATCCGTGGCGCAATCGCTGGCCGGCTCGGCTCCGCGAAGCTCGGCGCACAGCATGTCGAAATAGGGCTTCTCGTCCGCCTCGGCCCGCTCCGGCGAGCGGTAGCGCAGACCGAGCGGGTTGCTCTCCATGATCGCGGCCGAAAACAGCCCCTGGCTGCCCGGCATCGAGAAGGTGTGAAGCCCCACGGACATCGCGCCCGCGCTTTCGCCGAAGATGGTCACGCGCGACGGGTCGCCGCCGAAGCGCGCGATGTTGTCCTTCACCCATTGCAGCGCCGCGCGCTGGTCGAGAAGGCCGAAATTGCCATCGATGCCGGCCGCGTTCCGGTAGAGGAAACCCAGCGCGCCGAGCCGGTAGTTGAACGTGACGAGCACGACGCCCTTGGAGGCGAAATCCGTGCCGATGTAAGGCGTGCCGTCATAAGGGGACGCGGTGCCGTAGATGAACGCGCCGCCATAGATGAAAACCATCACGGGAAGGCCCGCGGTCCCGCTCTTCGGATTGATGGCATTGGCCGGCGTCCAGACGTTCAGGGACAGGCAGTCTTCGGCCCGCGGCACCTCCGGCGCGATGCCCGGATTGTCGGTTTGCGGACAGGCGGGGCCGGCCTTGTCGCGCTTGTAGGCGACCTTGTTCCAGTCCACGTCGGGGACGGGCGCCTGCCAGCGCGGCGCGCCGGCGTAATGGATGCCGACATAGGAGTAGACGTGATTTCCGCTGTCGAGCGTGATGTCCGTGCCGCAGACCTCGGGCGTGCCGTCGTCCTTCGCGACGGTGGTGGCGTCGTGGCCGGGGTCGCAGATGGCGGGCGTGTCCTCCGCCGCGCCGGCGGTCCTTCCCCCCGCGCCGCCGAGGAAAACCGGCAGGCCGATCGCGGCCGCCAAAATCGAAGACAGCGCGATATAACCGAGCTTTGGCATGAAATCCTCCTCCACGATTCAAATGCCGCCGAAGCATTAGGCGACGTGTAGCGCGGTGGAGTCTGTAAATTTATTGACAAAGCGGGCGCGGACCTTTGGCCGGCACCCTTCAGCGGCCCGCAATACCCTGCTTGTCCTGGACCTTCGCGGCAACCGGCATCTCCACCTCGCTCGCGCGCTTGTCGCTGCGCAGGCCGAGATAGACGGGCTGGCGCAGCTTTTTGTCGGCCGTGAGCTCGCGGTAATGGATCTGCGCGACGAGGCGCGGCTTCACGAACGTGACGCCGCGCTCGCGCGGCGCGTTTGCGAGCTTCAGCGACGCCACGGCCAGGGGCGCGAGCCTGGCGTGGAGCTCGGCGAGGCTGCGGGCGTCGAAGCCGGTGCCCACCTTTCCGGCGAAGCGCAGCTCGCCCTTGTCGCGCGCGGCCAGGAGGAGCGCGCCGAAGTGCTTGCGGGCGCCGGCGGGTCTGGTGAAGCCCACGATCACGAACTCGTCCTCCTGGTGCACCTTGACCTTGAGCCAGTCGCGCGAGCGCTTTCCCACATAGGCCGAGGCGAGGTTCTTGGCGACGATGCCCTCGAAGCCGCGTTTTTTCGCCTCGCGAAACGCCTTGATCCCGTCCGCGGACAGCCGCCGCGAGACGAACACGGCCCGGCCGGGCTTCAGCGCCGCGCGCAGTTCCTCGCGGCGCAGCGACAGGGGCTCGCGGCGGAGATCGCGGCCGTTCCGGAACAGGCAGTCGAACACCGCATAGCCGGTCTTGCCCTTGCGCTGCTGCAGGAGCTGGAACTGGGAGACTCCGTGCCGGTCGCGCACGATGACTTCCCCATCCAGGATCAGCTGGCGGGCGGCAAGCGCGCCGATCGCGTCCGCGATCGCGGAAAAGGAGTCCGTCCGGTCGATGCCGTTGCGCGAGAGCATGCGCACGCGGCGGCCGTCCTTGTAGGCCAGCACGCGGTCGCCATCGTATTTCTCCTCGAAGATCCAGCCGAGCGCCCTGAAGGGCTCCGCCACAAGCGTCGCCAGCATCGGCCTCACGCGGGTCGGCATCGGGTCCGGCATGGCATCTCCTCCGCTTCGTTCAGCCGCCTAGCCCCTCGAGCAACGGCCGCAACAGGTGCGGCGGCGGGCGCCAGCGGCCGACGGACGTGGTGTAGACCGGCCTGCGGACCTGGGACGCGCTCGCGGTCCAGACCGGACGCCGTGCCGTAACGAATTCGAGGCAGGCATCGCTCCATTCCAGCCCGCAATGCATCACCATCCGGCGCGCCTGGTCCTCGGGATCGCGCACGAGGTCTTCATAGGCGACATCCAGCATCACCTCCGCGGGCAGCACCGCGCGCCAGTGATCCATCAGCCGCCGGTACGCGGCATAATAACGCCCGAGCTCGCCCAGATCGTAGGCATAGGGCTGGGCCTCGTGGAAATGCGTCGCATGGCAGGACAGGCAGGTGTCCACCGGATCGCGCACGGCGTGGATGATGCGCGCGTTCGGCAGCGCCAGGTGGATGAGCCCGGCGAACACGAAATTCGACAGCATCTTGTCCGTCGTGCGCAAGGCGCCGGTCGCCGTCCCGGCGAGATAGCTCGCGCCGATTTGTGCCATGGCCGCCGGATCGAGGCGGACGGCATCGTCCGGAAAGCCGCGCACGAACGGGGCCATCGCCTTGAGAAAGGCGCGCGTCTCGCCCATTCCGCGGACGCCGGGATGGCTCGCCAGCATCTGCTCCATCAGCGACGACCCCGAGCGCGGCATGCCGACGACGAAGACCGGCGCCGGCGAAGGATTTCCTCCGCCCGCGCGGCTGCCAAGGAATCCGGCGGTGAACACCTCGGCCGTGTGGGCGAGCGAGGCCAGCGTGTGCGCCTCGTCATAGCGGAAGCGCCGCCGCGCCATGCGGTTGGCCGACACCGCGTGCTGAAAGGCGCGATCGTGCTCGCCCAGATCGCCGCGCGCCTTGGCCAGCGCGAATTGCAGGCCGATCTGCTCGGCCTCCGGCAGGCCGGCCTTGAGCATCTGTTCCATCAGCGCCAGATGCGCATCCTCCCTGCCCGCATAGGTTTTCGCTTGTGCGCAGGCGAGGTGGGCGGAACCGTTGCGCGGCTCCAGCGTGACCGCCCGTTCGAGCGCGCGCCGAGCCTCGTCGCTTCGGCCCATTCCGTTCAGCAACGAGCCGAGCTGCTGGTGTGCCGGCGCGAGTCCCGGGTTCGCCCGCACGGCGGCCTCGAGTGGCGCGAGCATCTCCTCCGGCCGGTCGAGCCAGAGCAGGATGGCGGAGAGATGCGAAAGCGTCTGCCAGTCCGCCGGCGCGATGGCGAGCGCGGCGCGCAGTTCGGCCAGCGCCTCGTCGAAGCGCTCCTGGCGCCCGAGCAGATATCCCACGCGCGCATGCGCCGGTGCCGAACGCGGGTTCGCGGCCAGCTCCAGCCTTGCGGCGTCCAGCGCCGCGCGAAGGTCCGCGTCAGACATCGGCTAGGGATAGCCGAAAAGCACGAGGGGGAACACCCGTGCGGGCGTCCCCCCGGCCGATGCCCCGCTGGCGGCGCTCTGCCGGCTAAGCCGGATTGAACGGCGCCGGCGCGGGGCCGTAGGCGTTGTCGCCGGTCGCGCCGGGCTGGGCGCAGAAATAGATGATCACGATCGTGATCACGACATAGACCAGGCTGATCAGCCAGCCGATGGTGAAGAAGAAGTAGAGGAACGCCAGCGCGCCGACCGGCCCCGACAGCGCCATCAGCAGGCCGATGACATTGTAGATGGCCGCCATGATGACCCAGGCCCAGACCAGCTGCCCGCTCCGGCCGGTGTCCTGCATGCGGCGCGCGGACATGCCGCCGATGGGGAGCAGCAGCGCAAGGCCCACGATCGCGCCCAGCAGGCGCATGGCGATGATGGCATCCACGATCGCCGCGGCGATGGACACCAGGACGCAGACGAGAATGAAATACCAGAACTGCGCCCGGCCCACGCGGCCCGAGAAGTCCATGTAATGGTTCTGGATCGTGTCCATGAAGTTCTGCCAGAGCTTGTTGACGTCCATCGTCCCCTCCTTGCTGGCGGGCGTGCCCGATGCGGCCGTGGCCGGATCCCCGAAATCCGCCGATTCCAAAGCGACTCGGAATTGCCGCCTGAATTCAGCTAAGAACCGGGATGAAATCCTGTCAATGATGGCGGGCCTCGGCGAAGGGGCGTAAATAGCCGGCATGGTTGCGAAAGTGTTCATCGACGGTGCGGCGGGCACCACCGGGCTCGAGATCCGCGAGCGCCTGGCCGGGCGTTCCGATCTGGAACTCGTCCAGCTCTCCGATTCCGAGCGCAAGGACCTGCGGGCCCGGCGCGGGGCGCTGAACGGCAGCGACATGGTGATTCTGTGCCTCCCGGATGAGGCGGCGCGCGAGGCCGTGGAACTCATCGAGGCCGATGGCGTGCGGGTGATCGACGCCTCCACCGCCCACCGCACGGCGCCGGGCTGGACATACGGATTTCCCGAGATGGACCTGGCCCAGCGCCGCCGCATCGCGGAGTCGCGCAGGGTCTCCAACCCCGGCTGCTATCCCACCGGATTCCTCGCGCTGGTGCGCCCGCTGGTGCGCGAGGGCATCGTGCCGGCGGAGTTTCCGCTTACCGTGAACGCCGTGTCGGGCTACTCCGGCGGCGGCAAGGCGATGATCGAGGAATTCGAGGCGAAAACGTCGCCCCGCCATGTCGACACCGTCGTGCGGACCTACGCGCTCGCGCTGGCGCACAAGCACGTGCCGGAGATGCAGGCGCATGCCGGTCTGGCCCATCCGCCCGTCTTCGCGCCCAGCGTGGGCCGCTACTATCGCGGCATGATCGTGGAAGTGCCGCTTCAATTGTGGGCGCTGCCTGGCAGGCCCTGCGTCGCCGATCTCCACGCCGCGCTGGCGCGCGCGTATGCCGGCGAGAAGCTCGTGGAGGTCGCGAGCTTCCCCGAGGGCGTGGCCATCGCCAATCTCGATGCCGAGATGCTCAAGCTCACCAACGGCATGAAGCTCTTCGTCTTCGGCAACGACAAGACCCGGCAGGCGCGGCTGATCGCGGTGCTCGACAATCTCGGCAAGGGCGCCGGCGGGGCTGCGGTGCAGAACCTCAACATCATGCTGGGCCTCGCCGAAACCACCGGCCTGCTGTGATGGCGCGGCCGGAATGATGTATCGTCCTTCCGCCTACGCCATCGACGACGCGGCGGTGCTGCACGAGGTCATGCGCAGCCGCGTGTTCGCCACAATCGCGGCGGCCGCCGGCGGCCGGGTGCGCTTCGCCTATGCGCCGGTGATGCCGGGCGTGGACGGCACGGTCCGTTTCCATTTGGCGCGCGGCAATCCGCTTGCCGGTTTGCCGGACGGCGCGCGCGTCGCGCTCAGCATGCTGGCGGCGGATTGCTACGTGTCGCCGGACTGGTATCGCGACACCGTCACCGTGCCCACCTGGAACTACATCGCCCTCGAAGGCGAGGGCGCGCTTCGCCGGCTTGCGGCGGAGGATCTGCGCGCGTTCGTGATCGCCCTGTCCGCGCAGGAGGAAGACAAGCTCGCGCCCAAGCCGCCCTGGCTGATCGGCAAGGTGCCGGAGGCGCGCCAGACGGCGCTGCTGAATGGCATCGTGGGGTTCTCCCTGACGCTGGACAGGCTGGAAGGCAAGTTCAAGCTTTCGCAGGACAAGACGTCCGGCGACCTGCGAGGCGTGATCGGCGGGCTGGAGGCGCGCGGTGATCCGGCCAGCCTTGCCGTTGCCCGGGCAATGCGCCGGACATCCTTCGCGCCTTAAGGGGAGTGAATCCGGTCGGCGGCGTTTTTGAATTCGGGACGTGTGCTCCCGATCGTTTGGCTTGCGCGGAATCGGGGATCATTTCGACATGAAAGCGATCGTGTTTCGCCGTTATGGCGGCCCTGACGTTCTCGAGCGGGCCGACGTGCCGCGTCCTGAACCGGGCAACGGGGAAGTCCTGATTGAGGTATGCGCCACGACGGCCTGCTCGGGCGATCTCCGCCTGCGCCGCGCCCAGCCGTTTTTCATGCGCGCCTATAGCGGCTGGCGACGGCCGGATCGCATCCCCGTCCTCGGAATGGAATTGTCCGGCCGCGTGGAAAAGTGCGGCAAAAGCGTGGAAGGGTTTGCGGTCGGCGACGAGGTGTTCGGCTCCACGGGGTTGAAGTTCGGCGCTTATGCCGAACGCGCCTGCGTGCCGGCTGTGCCGCTTCTCGCCCATGCGCCTCGAAATCTGCCGCTCAGCGAATGCGCGGCCCTGAGCTACGGCGGCGTGTCCGCGATGCATTTCCTGAGGGCTGCCGGCGTCGGTGCCGGCTCGCGCGTGCTCATCTGGGGCGCGACGGGGAATGTCGGCACTTTTGCCGTGCAGCTTGCGAAGCGGATGGGCGCGCACGTCACCGCGACGTGCAGCGCGCGGAATTTCGATTTCGTCAGAGGGCTCGGCGCCGACGATTTGCGCGATTATGCCAAAGACGAGGTTCCGCGTCCGGGCGATTCTTTCGATCTGATCTTCGATACCGTCGGCAAGAGCCGGCCCTGGCGGTGGCTCCGCGCCGTGAAACGCGGCGGCTCATACGCTTTCGCGGCGACGGGCTTTGCATCCTATCTTGGCCTCGTGCTCCTCGCCAAGCTCACCGGACGCTTGCGCGTGCACGGGGGCATCGCGCGGACGCGCCCCGGCGATCTCGATTATCTGCGGCAGCTGGTCGAGGAAGGCGCGTTGCGCCCCGTCATCGACCGCGCATACCCGCTCGCCGAGATCGCCGCCGCGCATCGCCACGCAGAGGCAGGTCACAAGCGCGGCAGCATTCTGGTGCTTGTCAGGAATTGAGGCGGTGCAACGTGCACGCGCCGGAACGCACGGGCTCGGAAGGTATTGCCCTGCGAGGAATTCGGTTTATTGAGTTTTGACCCCGGTTGTTTGGCGAATACGCGCCGGACCGGCGGGTCGCGCGGACGGGAGCGGAACGATGGGCATGGACGACAGCAACGGGTTCTTTCGGCGCGTCGCCAAGCCTGAGCGGGGACAGGCTGCCGGCCTCACGCGCTGGGCGATCGCGCTCGCGTTTTGTGCCGGGACCGTGGCCCAGGCGCAGGATTATGTGCCGCCGCCGGGCGATGCCTGGGCCACCCACACGCCGCAGCAGGAAGGCTTCGACGCGGCGAAGCTCCAGGCGGCCATCGACTTCGCGGTCTCGCACGAGACCAGGCTCACCCCGGATCTGGAAGGCGTGGTCGATCTGCGCGACCAGCGCATCACCATCCCGCTCCAGTTCGCGCGCGAGCCGTTCTCCGATCCCATCGGGCCGCTGACGGTGCATGCGCCCGCCAACGGCATGGTCATCCGTCACGGCTACATCGTCGCCGAATGGGGCGACACGCGGAAGGTCGACATGGCGCATTCCGCGACCAAGACGTTCCTGTCGTCGGTCGCCGGCGTCGCCTTCGACCGCCATCTCATCCGCAGCGTCGACGACCGGGTGATCGACTACGTCCATCCGTCGCCGGATTTCGCGCTGGCGCACAACCAGCCCATCACCTGGGACGAGATGCTGCGGCAGACCTCCGGCTGGGTGGGCACCATGTGGGGCAAGCCCTGGTGGGCCGACCGCCCCGGCAAGGATGCGTGGACGGAGCTCGCCGCGGGCCCTCCGCCCGTGGGCAAGGAGTGGAAATACTCCGACGTGCGGGTGAACGCGCTGGCGCTGGCGCTGACCTGTCTGTGGAAACGCCCGCTGCCGGACGTGCTGAAGCAATACGTCATGGATCCCATCGGCGCGTCGCGCACCTGGCACTGGGAGCATTACCGCAACGCCTTCGTCACCATCGGCGGCAGGCGCATCGCCGTGCCGCCGGGCGGCGGGCATTGGGGCGGGGGCATGTTCATCTCCGCCCGCGACCTTGGCCGCATGGGCCTGCTCGGCCTCAACGACGGCCGTTGGGGCGACCGGCAGGTGCTCTCCGCGCAATGGGTGAAGATGGCGCGCACGCCGACCGGCCCCAATCCCGGCTACGGCTACATGAACTGGTTCCTCAACACGGACCGCAAGCTCGCGCCGGCCGCGCGCGAGGACGCGGTCATGTTCATCGGCAACGGCGACAACATCGTGTTCATCGACTACGAGCACGACATGGTCGCCGTCGTGCGCTGGATCGACGACGGCCAGAAGGCGGAGTTCGTGAAGCTGTTGGAGAGTTCCATCGATAAATGAACGCGTTCAGCCGGACATCGTCATGCGACGGACGAAACTGCAGCGGCGCGCGGCGCATGCGACCACAGGCGGCGCAAGAGCAGGAAAGCCAGCATCGCGACAAGGACGACGGAAGCGCATTCGCTCAGCGATAGCCCCACTCCCCATGGAAACCAGATGCCCGGCACGCCGATCTTTACAAGCTCGGCCGTGAACAGCACGGCCACCAGGGCGAGCACCGCTGGAAGGCCGAGCCACGCCTCGCGCCCGTGACGGCGCGTCCCAAAAAAAGCGATCAGCGCCAGCATCAGCAAGAACGCCAGGCGAAGGCCGCTGATCAGATATCCCAATCCGGCCAGCACGGCATGTGGAAACGCGGCGTCGAAAAGCCAGGGCCTCGCCAGCAATTGCGCGAGCATGAGGGCAGGCGTGACTCCTGCGATCGCCCAGACGAGCCACTTCGGTCGATCCAGCTTGAACCAGCTTCGCCACGCCATCATCCACGCGGCGAAAGCGAGCGAGCCGGTCAGCGCGACGATGAAGATCACAAAATTCTGGACCGTCTCGATCTGCCACCAGAAGAAGAAAGCCTGATTGCCGCGCTGTATGCCGCTCAGCGTCAATGCAATCGCAAGCCAAGGATACGCCCTGTCGCCAGGATCGAAGGGAATCAGGCACAGCGCCGCCGCCGCCGCAAGGAAGAAGAGCAGCGACGGAACGGCGTCCACCGCATAACCCTCGAATATCTTGAGCTGCTCGAGCCGGTATTGCGCGGCAATCGCATTCCGCCCGCCGATCGCGGGAGCGATGTGGATGCCGCCCGCGCCCGGCTCATTTGCCCCCCATGCGCCCATCCAGACACGAATGGCGATCACGATCGGGCCGCCGGCGACGCGCGGCCGAAGCAGAAACATCCGCGGGTAGTGATCACCGTAGGCCGTGGGGATGGGATCCGCGAACCCGCCGACCCCGCCAACCAGCGTTCCATTCGCATAGACCTGATACGCGCTGTCGACCGCCCAAGGACCAAGCACCGCCAAGCTTTCGCCTGCGGGCGGTTCGACGTTCAGATGGATGCGATACCAGGCAAATCCGTGATATCCGGGATGCCCCTTCGCGGTCCAGCCGGGAACGTAACCGGGCAACCCGACGTCGCCATCCGTGGCGCCGGGCGTCGGCGTGAGATCGACACGCTCCCAGGACATGTCATCGAAATCAGGCTGCGCCCAGCGGGGGTCGTCGCCGACGCGAAACAGCCAGGGGCCGTTCAGCGTAGCCATCGCACGACCAAGAGCGATGCCGACCGGATTTGCTTGCGCTCCGGCGGCCGCCAAGTGGACCGCGACCGGCAAAATCAATGCGATCCACAACGCGCGCAAAACCGCCGGTCCGTTGCCCCGCACGAACGCACCCCTCAAGACGGCCACGGAACTTCACGACGGGCACGTGAGAGCCGTCAAGCGCTCCGCACCGGCATCCCGACATTGTGATCGGCTCGGTTCTTCGATGTGCGCGCCCGTTACGGCGAAACGCCGCCCGACGGCATGCGACTGGAGATGAACGACCCGTTCAGCGGCGGTTCAGCCGAGAGGCACCAGCATCGCGCAAATCGTCGGGGGAGGCACGCGTGACACCGCAATTCATCCGAACAATCCCAGCAGCCGCAGCACTGGTGTTGCTTCCGGCTTGTCCGTCCTCGTCAGCGGCGGCGCCGGCGGTCCCGCGGGTGGAGATACTTTACCCTCACGGCGGCTCCCTCCTCGACCGCGTATGCGTGAACGAGTTTCACGTTCCGGTCGACAGCGAGGATGTCCAGGCCGCGGTCGAGAAGCGCCAGGCGTTCCAGGACGAATGGAACGCGCAAGGTCCCGCCTATATGAACGCCGCGCTGAGCGAGATCGGGATTCCGTTTCCTTACGCCGAAGTGCAGGCGACGCTGACCGTCTGCCTCAGGGAGTCGACCAGCGTTCCACTGATCCTGGAGGTGCGGGAATTCCTGCCGACCGCAAAGACGCAGGCGCCGGCATGGGAATTCTCCGAGATCCTCTTCCACGAACTCATGCACACCTATGTCAGCCCGGCTCTGGCCCACTCCGCGCTTATGGAGAAGTACCGCAACGAACCGCCCACGACGAAGTACCATCTGCACGTCATGGCGATCGAGAAGATGGTTCTGCTCGAGCTCGGTCGTCCCGATGAATTGAAAGCAATCGACCGCGGCTATCGCGACGCTTCCGACCCCGGCTACAAGCGCGCCTGGGAAATCGTCAACGACATCGAAGGGTACCAGCCCTTCATCGCGGAATTGAAGGCGTTCGCGAAGCTCGCGCCCGCCGGAAGGACGGGCGGCTGAGCGGCAGGCCATGCCGGGACGCCGAAGCTGGAGGCGGCGTTTACGGCGACACTGCGATGATCAGCAGGCGGTTGGCCTGGAGCACGCCCTGCTGGTTCTGCTGGGCGGTCTGGAGCGTCGTCACCTGGACGGGGTTGATCGAGGTGTCCCACATATAGGCCGAGCGGTTCCCGCCCCAGTACCAGTTCACCGGATGGCCGTTCGGCCCGCCCTGGTTGGCGGCGTTGTTCGGATCGAGCTGGCCCCAATAGGCGAGCAGCGCGATGCAGTTCAGCGCCGGGTTGACGCCCGCGATGGCGGTGATCTTGGCGATGTCGTTGTCGAACCGCGCCCACGCATCCTGTACCGGATTGCCCGCGAGCGAATTGCTGCATTTGAGCTCGAGATAGGTCTGGTCGAGCATGCCGGCGTTGCGCTGCAGGAAGAAATCCGCCCGCGCCGCGGCGCCCGCGCCGACCCCGCCATTGGCCACGCCGCCGGCATAGGAGATGTAGGCGCCGTTGCCGTCCGGATAGCGCATCTCGCGCTCGCAGATCGTGTTGGCATTGGCCAGGAAGGTGCGCGCGATCTCGACCTGCAGCCAGCCCTCCCAGCCGCCCCGGAACACAGGCTGCCCCGCGATCGCCTGCGCGACGGCCGGATTGTAGTTCTGGCTAAGCCATTGGAGAAACGGTTGTGAACGCATCTCGGCTCCGGAGGGTCATGCCACTGGTGACATGACGCACGCGACGGAGTTCTGTGAACGGTGCGACTAGGCAGCCGCGAGGACAGCCCGTCTTACGGGTTGCGGCAATGCGATCGGGCGGAAGAACGTCCTGGGATAGAGGTAACCTTCCCCCGATTCATCCACCACCCGCAAAAGGCCCCGCTTTTCGGCAGCGGCGTCGCGGGGCGCCACATAAATCTTCCGCAACTCCAGGGACGCCGGGTATCCGTCATTCCGGACGCAAACGACCAGTTGCGAAGATTTTCGGAGCGCCGCTTGCATTCAGAGAATTTCCTTGATCTTGAATTCCTTGCGGCCAATTCCGGTCGCTTCGTACCAGTGTAACTCGGCGAGATGCAAAACGCCATCCGCAAGCCTGATCCGTGCGACGCCCTTGCGCTTTCGCCAGCGGCCGGGCCCGTAGATCCTTCGCAGACGGGCGCGTTCTCGTATTCCCGATCCCGCGGCGATCGTTTCGATTAGCAAAATTTCGCCCAAAATTTCGAAGCCGGGCATCGCTCATGCCACCTTGATCTTCACGTAGCTCTCTCCGCGCGATCCAGCGCTCCCGGATTGCAATCGCCGAGCGGGCAGCCTCCTTCCAGATAAATATCGTAGTCCAACATAGCCCTCGTTGGTCGATTTTACCCCGCCTTGATCTTCACATACGTCCCCGGCGCGTCGCCCAGCACCTTGAGCTTGCCGTCGCCGGGCTTGCGGGCCGGGATTTTCCTGCCGGAGAGCTTGGACAGCCACGCGTCCCAGTCCGGCCACCACGAGCCGGGGTGCTCGGTCGTGCCGGCCTGCCACTCCTCGACCGTGGCGGGATAGGGCTTGCCGGTTTCGCCGCCGAACCGGTCGTTGGTCCAGTACTGGTACTTCTTCGCGGACGGCGGATTGATCACGCCAGCGATGTGGCCGGAGCCCGCGATGATGAAGCGCACCGGTCCGCCGAACAGGTGCGTCGACTTGTAGACCGAGCGGAACGGGGCGATGTGGTCTTCCTTCGCGCTCTGCAGGTAGACCGGGACCTTCACCTCGTGCAGGTCGAGCTTGACGTTGTCGAAGCTCATCCTGCCCTGGCTGAGCGCGTTGTTCTTGTAGAACTCCCGCAGGTAGAACAGGTGCGTCGCTTCCGGCATGCGCGTGGTGTCGGAATTCCAGTAGAGCAGGTCGAAGGGCGCGGGGTCCTTGCCCAGGAGGTAGTTGCTCACCACGAACGACCAGATCAGGTCGTTGGCGCGCAGCATGTTGAAGGTCGTGCCCATCTTGCTGCCCTCGAGGACGCCGCCGGAGGCTTCCATCTGCTGCTTGAGGGATTCCAGCTGCTCGTCGTCGATGAAGACCTGCAGGTCGCCCGCCTCGCTGAAATCCGCCTGCGCGGCGAAGAAGGTGGCCGAGGCGATGCGGTCGTCGCCCTTGGCCGCCATGAAGGCGAGGGTGGCGGAGAGAAGCGTGCCGCCGATGCAGTAGCCGATGGTGTTGATCTTCCCGGCGCCGGTGGCCTGCTCCACGGCGTCCAGCGCCGCGAAAATGCCCTCGCGCATGTAATCCTCGAAGGTCTTCTGCGCGAGCTTGCGGTCGGGGTTCACCCAGGAGGCGACGAACACCGTGTAGCCCTCGTTCACCGCCCAGCGGATGAAGGAATTCTCCGGCCGGAGGTCGAGGATGTAGAACTTGTTGATCCAGGGCGGGAAGATGAGAAGGGGCCGCTCGTAGACCTTCTCGGTGGTGGGGTCGAACTGCAGGAGCTCGATCAGGGCGTTGCGGAACACCACCTTGCCCGGGGCGGTGGCGATGTTCTCGCCGATCCGGAAGGCGTCGGCGGACTGGCGGATGTTGAGCTGGCCCTGGCCGCGGTCGAGATCCTCGAGCAGGTTGTCGAGGCCCTTCACCAGGTTCTCGCCGTTGCTCCGCATGGTCGTGCGCAACACCTCGGGATTGGTGAGCACGAAATTGGTGGGCGCGATCGCGTCGGCGAACTGCTTGGTGTAGAATTCGATGCGCTTCTTCGAGCGGGCATCGAGCTTGCCGCTGGCGCGCTCCGCCGTCTCCTGCATCCAGTTGGCGGTCAGCAGGTAGCTCTGCTTGATGAAGTCGAAGACCTGGTTGTCCTGCCAGTCCTTGTCCCGGAAGCGCTTGTCGCCCGGCGCGGGCGCCACCACGGGCTCGGCGTCGCCGCCCATCATGCGCCGCGCCGTGCGCTCCCACAGGCTCATATAGTCGCGCCAGAGCTGGAACTGCGCTTCCCACATCGCGGCAGGATCGGCCGCCATCCCCTTGAGAAGGTCCATGAAAGTGCCGCCGAGGTTCAGCGGGTCCAGCGGCTGGTTGCCGCCGGCCTTGGAGGATTGCCGCTTGATGAAATCGCCCAGCAACCGCTGCGATTGCATGCCCACCCGCACCATGTTGCGCGCAAACATTCCCGGATCGCCGATCTTGTAGGCGTCGTCCTGGCCGCCGGTCTCGCTCATTTCGCACCTGCAAAGAAATCGGGACGTGATAGCTTGCGCAGGACGAACGCCGCAAGGCGTTCTCCACGAGATGACCGAACGCTCATTGATTTTGTTCACAATTTCCCTTGGAACACCCGCCCCTTGCGGGTATATGGGGCGCTCACACGGAGGCAAGGCATGGTCGTCAGTCGGTTGCCGAAGCTCATCGCGCGCGCCGCGGCGCTGGCCGCGTTCGCGGGCCTTTTGAGCGGCTGTTCGATGCTTCCGGACTGGATGGGCGGGGACAGCGACTCGACCGACACCCAGTTGATGGACCAGCAGGCCGTCGTCGCGCAGGACAACGGCAAGACCCCGGACCTGGCCGACATCCCGGACAAGCCCGCCGCGCCGTCGGACGCCGACCAGCAGAAGCAGGTCGCCGACACGCTCCAGGCCGACCGCGCGCACAACCAGTACAGCGCCGACGCGCTTCGCGGCGGCACGGAAGCCGCGGCCGCCCCGCCCGGCGCGCCGCCGCCGCCCTCCGGCGACGCCGTCGCCAGCACCGCGCCGCCCGCGACGCAGGCGCCCGCCCCGCAACAGCAGACCGCGAGCACCGAAGCGCCGGCCGACAATGGCGCCGACAATGCCATCGACGCGACCGGCGCTTCCGGCGCCGCCTCCCAGCCCGCCAATCCGGCCGCCGTGGCCTCCGCCGCCGCGCCGTCATCGGGCGCGCCCGCCGTGCCGGCCGCCGCGCCGACCACGCAGGTCGCGATGGCGGAAGCGCCCGCCGTCACGCCGATGGCCGGTTCCGGCATGCCCGCGGTTCCGGCGATGACGCCCGGGCCGGTGCCCGGCGCGCATCCGCAGGTGTCGGACGCAGAGCTCGGCTTCAAGCCGTCCACCGCGCCGCCGCTCGATGCCTCCGTCGCGCAGTTCGTGCCGCCCTCGATCATCGCGCGCTACCGGCAGACCGCCGCCGTCGCGCCGGCCGGAGCCGCGGTCCCCGGCTATTCGGGCGGACCGGCCGTGCCGGCCTCCGGCAAGGCCATGGGCGGGCCGGAGCAGATGTCGGGCGCCGTGGTCGCGAATTTCGACGCGCTGCAGGGCGGAACGGTGGCGCCGGCCGGCATCTACGCCTCCAACGGCGTGCCGCCCGTCGCCGTCGTGCTTTTCCCGCACGACACCACGATCCTGACCGCGTCCGCCAGGGCGCAGGTGCGCGCGGCGGTGCAGGCATTCCAGGCCGCGGGCGGGCAGGGGTTCATCCGCGTCGTGGGCCACTCCTCCAGCCGCACCGGCAACATGTCGCTGGCCCGCCACCTCGTCTACAATTTCGAGCGCAGCCAGGCGCGCGCCGACGCGGTCGCCCGCGAGCTGATCGCCGAAGGCGTTCCGGCCGCGAAAGTGCTCGTGGAGGCGGTGGGGGATTCCCAGCCGGTCTATTACGAGTCCATGCCCGAAGGCGAAGAAGGCAACCGCCGGGCCGAGATTTTCCTGCAAAGTTGAAGCTGTCGCATTCGTCGCTTAAGACGGGCGCATGACGAAGCCCTTGCGCATAGCCATCGCGGGCCTCGGCACCGTCGGCGGCGGTGTCGCGCGGCTCCTGACGCTGCGCGCGTCGGAGCTTGCGGAGCGCGCGGGGCGCCCCCTGGAGCTCGTGGCCGTCTCCGCGCGGGACCGCAGGAAGCGCCGCGCCGCGGACATCTCCGCCGTCGAATGGTCGGACGATCCGGTGGCGCTCGCGGGCGGCGGCGCGGACGTCGTCGTGGAACTGATCGGCGGCGAGGACGGCCCGGCCCACGCGCTCGTCGGGGCCGCGCTGCGGAACGGCAAGCACGTCGTCACCGCCAACAAGGCGCTGCTGGCGGTGCACGGCGCGGCGCTTGCGGCGCTCGCCGAGGAGCATGGCGCCGCCCTCAAGTTCGAAGCCGCGGCCGCCGGCGGCATCCCCATCGTCAAGGCGCTGCGCGAGAGCCTCATCGCGCATGGCATCACGGCGGTGCGCGGCATCCTCAACGGCACCTGCAACTACATCCTCACCCAGATGGAATCGTCGGGCCGCCCGTTCGCGGACGTGCTCGCCGATGCGCAGCACCTGGGCTACGCGGAGGCCGACCCCACGCTCGATATCGGCGGCGGCGACACCGCGCACAAGCTCGCGCTGCTGTCGAGCCTCGCCTTCGGCATCAAGCCGGAGCTTTCGAACATCTCCGTCGAGGGCATCTCGGACATCGCGCCGGAGGACATCCGCTTCGCGCGGGAGTTCGGCTACCGCATCAAGCTTCTGGGCATCGCCAAGCTCACGCCCAAGGGCATCGACCAGCGCGTCCAGCCCGCGATGGTGAAGCTGGGCACGCCGCTGGCCGACGTGGATTCGTCCTTCAATGCGGTCGTGGCGCATGCCGGCGAGGCGGGCCCTTTCACCTTCGAGGGCCGCGGCGCGGGCGAGGCGCCGACGGCGTCCGCCGTGATCTCCGATCTGGTCGACATCGCGCGCGGTTCCGCCGGTCCCGCCTTCGGCCGGCCGGCGCACAAGCTCCGCACCGTGAGCCCCGCGCCGCCCGAGGCGCGCGTGTCGCCGTTCTACCTGCGCTTCCGGGTGCTGGACGAGCCGGGCGTGCTGGCCGACATCGCGCGCGGCCTTTCCGACGCCGGCGTCTCCATCGAGAGCATGCTCCAGCGCGGCCGGGCGCCGGGCGAGCCGGTGGCCATCGTCATGATCACGCATGAATGCGCACAGCCTTCGGTCGCCCGCGCCTTGAAGGCGATAGAAGCCTCCGACAAGGTGCTGGGCACACCCTCCATGATTCCCATGGAAGCCGGCTGAAGACCGGCGACATCCGAACGGGGTAGGACATGTCTCAATATCTGGATCGCGTCTTCGCCATCGAGGCCGTCCGCGTCACGGAGGCCGCCGCCATCGGCGCCTCCCGCCAGATCGGCCGCGGCGACGAGCACCAGGCGGACCACGCCGCCGTCGAGGCCATGCGCACGGCCTTCAACCAGCTTCCCATCGACGGCACCGTGGTGATCGGCGAGGGCGAGCGCGACGAGGCGCCGATGCTCTATATCGGCGAGAAGGTGGGCTCCGGCGGCGTGCGGGTCGACATCGCGCTCGATCCCCTGGAAGGCACCACGCTCACCGCCAAGGCGCTGCCCAACGCGCTCGCCGTCATGGCCATCGCCGAGCCGGGCACGCTGCTCAACGCGCCCGACACCTACATGGACAAGATCGCCATCGGTGGCGGCTATGCCGAGGGCGTCATCGACCTCGACGCGACGCCGGAAGAAAATATCCGCAGCCTCGCAAAGGCCAAGGGCGTCCCGCCGCACGAGATCACCGCGCTGATCCTCGACCGCCCGCGCCACGCGCACATCATCGAGGGCGTGCGCAAGACCGGGGCGGCGGTGCGGCTGATCACCGACGGCGACGTGGCCGGCGTCATCGCCACCACCGATCCCACCACGGGCATCGACATCTACATGGGACAGGGCGGCGCGCCCGAAGGCGTGCTGGCCGCGGCGGCGCTGCGCTGCGTCGGCGGCCAGATCCAGACCCGCCTCGTCTTCAAGAAGGAAGACGAGAAGGCGCGCGCCGCCAAGCTCGGCATCACGGACTTCAACCGCAAATACAAGCTGATGGACCTCGCCTCGGGCGACGTGATCTTCGCGGCCACCGGCGTGACGGACGGCTCGATGCTCTCCGGAGTGCATATGGACCGCGAGTTCATCCATACCGAGAGCATCGTGATGCGCTCGGCCACGGGCACCGTCCGCACGGTGAGGGCACGGACCCGCCGTGAGCGCATTGGCTGAAGCCGGGGCATCGGGACACGACAACGCGGCATTCGGCGTCGCGCGCTCCTTCACGGGGCGGCGCTGGGTGCTGCGCGCGGCCACGGACGACGCGATCCGCGCGCTTTGCGCGCGCGGGGGATTGCCGCCGCTGCTGGCCCGCCTGCTGGCCGCGCGCGGCATCGCGCCGGACGGTGTCGAGACGCTGCTCAACCCCACGCTCAGGGCGCTCCTGCCCGAGCCGCTGTCGCTGAAGGACATGAACAGGGCCGTCGAGCGCGTGCGGCGCGCCATCGTCCAGGACGAGCCGATCGCCGTGTTCGGCGATTACGATGTCGACGGTTCCGCTTCCGCCGCGCTGATGAGCGACTTCCTCGCCGCCATCGGCCGCAAGCCGCGCATCTACATCCCCGACCGCATGACGGAAGGCTACGGCCCCAACGTTGCGGCATTCCTGAAGCTGAAAGAGGAGGGCGCGCGGGTCATCGTCACGGTGGATTGCGGCGCTGCCGCCACGGCCGCGCTCGAGGCGGCGCGCGGCGCGGGGGTGGACGTGATCGTCCTCGATCACCACGCCATCGAGGCTGTGCCGCCGGCCTATGCGCAGGTCAACCCCAACCAGCCGGGCGACACCTCCGGCCTGGGCCATCTCTCGGCCGCGGGCGTGACGTTTCTGTTCCTCGTGGCGCTCAACCGGGCGCTGCGCGACGCGGGATGGTACGCCGCAAGCGGCGTGGCCGAGCCCGACCTGCGGGACAGTCTCGATCTCGTGGCACTGGCCACCGTGTGCGACGTGGTTCCGCTGGTGGGCGTCAACCGCGCGTTCGTGCGGGCAGGGCTCGCGAAGCTTTCCGCGCTGGGCCGCCCGGCAATGCGGGCGCTGTCGTCCGCCGGGGCCATCGCGCCGCCGTTCACCACGTATCACCTGGGCTACGTGCTGGGGCCGCGCATCAACGCCGGCGGGCGCGTCGGCAAATGCAGCCTGGGCGTCGAGCTGCTGACCGAGCGCGACGCCGCGCGCGCGGACGAGATGGCCGCGCTGCTCGATCTTCACAACAGGGAGCGCCAGGCGCTGGAGAAGCTGATCCTGGAGGAGGCGACGGCGCTCGCGCAGGCGCAAGCCGATGCGCCGTTCGTGCTAGTGCATGGCGAAGGCTGGCATTCCGGCGTGGTCGGCATCGTGGCGGGGCGGCTCAAGGATCGCTTCAACAAGCCCGCGCTGGTGGCCGGCTTCGAGGGCGGCATGGGCCGCGGCTCGGCGCGCTCCGTCGCCGGCGTGGACATCGGCGCATTGGTGCGGGGCGCGCACGCGGCGGGCCTGCTGCATTCCGGCGGCGGCCACGCGATGGCGGCCGGCTTCTCGCTCGACGCCGCGAAGATCGGGGCATTCCGTTCGTTCCTGCTGGAGCAATTCGCATCGCATGGCGAGGCGCTCGACCTGGCCGGCGAACTCGAGCTCGATCTGGCGATCTCGCCCTCTGGCGCGACACCGGCTTTCGTGGAGGAGGTCGCCCGCCTCGGCCCGTTCGGCGCGGGCAACCCGGAGCCGCTGCTCGTCGCCGCGGATGTGCGGCTCGCCTACGCCGACACCGTCGGAAGGGACCATGTCCGCATGCGGCTGGTGGGCGGGGACGGCGCGCGGCTCGACGCCATCGCCTTCCGCAGTGTCGGGCAACCTCTCGGCAACGGCCTCTTCCAGGCGCGCGGCGGGCGCATCCACGCCGCGGGGCGGCTGCGCATCGACGAATGGAACGGCCGCGTCCGCCTGCAATTCGTGGTCGAGGACGCCGCGCCTGCGGGCGCCTGACGCCTGGCCCGCCCGCCTTGCTTGCCAAGGCCCGGACGGGCCGCTATAGCCCGCCTCCCACGCGCCCTTCGTCTATCGGTTAGGACTCAAGATTTTCAATCTTGCAAGAGGGGTTCGACTCCCCTAGGGCGCGCCAAGCTCCTGTCTCTCCCTTTGGTTTTGCGCGGAAAATCGGTGCAACGGCCGGCCGGCCGAATTCCGGAGTCGCGTGCGGGGCTCGCGCGAAAGTCAGTCGCGTCGTGAAATGAGCCGCCGTTCCAGCGTCTCTGTGACGGTCTCCGTCTCCGACCCGCCGCCTGGACCTTTGATTTCCAGCTTTGTCACTTTGGTTCGGCGGCGCAGGTTGCCGGCGGCATCGGTTTCAAACGCGACCGAGATCGTCCCGGAGACGGTCTCGCCCGATCGCGCGCGAAGTGCGGCGTCAAGCGTCACCGGCTTGCGCAGGATTTCCCCGGCGGCGACGTCGGCCTCGGCGCGGGCGCGGCGAACCGGGTGTCTCCCCTGGGCGCGCGCCACCTTTTGCCCGCGAAGGACCGCGGCATCCACTTCGCGACGCAGGCCGTGCGACCGGTTGGCACGCGGCCCGCGCGTTGAGTATAAGCGCGTGCTGCTTCGTCTTCCGGTCCACCACGATGTCCAACGCCGCCGCCCAGCGCTTCAACATGGTCGAGTCCCAGGTCCGCACCAATGACGTGACGGATGTGCGGGTGCAGGAGGCGCTGATGGCCGTGCCGCGGGAGCGCTTCGTGCCCGCGTCGAAGCGGGCGGTGGCGTACATGGACGCGCCGCTGGAGCTGGTGACGGGCCGCTTCCTGCTGGAGCCGCGGGTCTTCGCCAAGATGCTCCAGCTCGCGGAGATCCGGCCGTCGGACAGCGTGCTCGATGTCGGTTGCGCGACGGGCTATTCGTCCGCCGTCCTGGCGCGGGTGGCGGCCAGGGTCGTGGGCCTGGAGGAGGACGCCGACCTGGTTCGCGCGGCGTCCGACATGGCGCCTTCGCTGGGCGGCGGCGGCATCACCATCGTGCAGGGCGCGCTGGCGGAGGGTCACCGGGCCGGCGCGCCGTATGGCGTGATCTTCATAAACGGGGCGATCGAGCGGGTGCCGGACGCGCTCCTGTCGCAATTGGCTGATGGCGGGCGGCTCGTGGCGGTTTTGCGCGAGGGAACGCAGGGCCGGGCCGTCATCTGGCGCAAGGAAGACGGCCATGTCGGCTACTGGCAGGCCTTCGACGCCGCCGCCCCCGTGCTGGCCGGGTTCCGTCAACCCGCTGGATTTGTTTTCTAAAATAGGACATTAGGGTCCCCGAGAAGGGATACCGCCCCGTGAAGCCTGCCCGCGTAAAGGTTTGCGCCATGGCGCTGGCGGCTGCCTGCCTGCCGGCGACGGCCGGCGCTGCCCAGGTCTTCACGTTGCGCGAGGCGCTCGCCACCACCTACGAGACCAACCCGCAGCTCGACGCGCAGCGCGCCGCGTTGCGCGCGACGGACGAGAATGTCGCCGGCGCGAATGCGGGCTGGCGGCCCACGATCAACGCCCAGGGCACGTTCGGGGCGCAGAGCGAGCATGCCGAGGAGCCGGGCGCGTTCGGCGGCCCGGCGACGAATGTCCGCCAGAACACCAACCCGCTGACCACCCAGGTCGTGATCTCGCAGCCGCTGTACCGCGGCGGCCGCACGGTGGCGGAAGTCAGCCGCGCCAAGGCGCAGGTCCGCGCCGGCCGCGCCCAACTCACCAATGTCGAGCAGAACGTGCTGCTCGATGCGGTCACGGCCTACATGGACGTGGTGCGCGACGCCAAATCGCTCCAGCTCAAGCAGCACAACGTGGCGGACCTGCAAAAGCAGTTCGAAGCCACGCAGGAGCAGGTGCGGGTGAAGGAGCTGACGAACACCGACCTCGCGCAGTCGCAGGCGCGGCTGTCCAGCGCCGAGGCCGACCTCATCAACGCCCGCGGGCAGCTCCAGGTCAGCCGCTCCAGCTTCGAGCACACGATCGGCCGCCCGGCGGAGACGCTGGAGGAGCGTCCGCCCATGCCCAGGATGCCGGCCACGCTGGCCGAAGCGATCGACGCCGCCATGAAGGCCAACCCCTTCCTCAACCAGGCGCGCGAGACGGCCCGGGCCGCGGACTATGCCGTCGACGACGCGGTCGGCGCGCTGCAGCCGCAGGTGACCGTGCAGGGCGAATACCAATACGCCCAGAGCCAGTCCTTCGGGCTCACCGCGACCATCAATCCGCGCGTGGCCGCCGTGATCGGCCAGGTGACCGTGCCGATCTACCAGGGCGGGCAGGACGAGGCGCAGGTGCGCCAGGCCAAGGAGCAGCGCTCGCAGGCGCAACTCGCGATCGCGGATGCCGAGCGCCAGGTGCTGGACGCCACGCGCAGCGCCTGGGAAAGCTGGCGCGCGGCCGTCGGCTCCATCGCGTCGGAGCGCGCCGCCGTCGCCGCCGACCAGACCGCGCTCGATGGCGTGCGCCAGGAACAGCAGGTCGGCACGCGCACGGTGCTCGACGTGCTCAACGCCGAGCAGGAGCTGCTCAATGCGCAGGTCGCCGAGGTCGATGCCGAGCGCAACGCGACGGTGGCGGCCTATCAGCTGCTGTCGGCCATCGGCAGGCTGAATGCCAAGGATCAATCCCTGCCCGTGCGCATGTACGATCCGCAACAGCATTACGACGAGGATTCGGACCGCTGGTTCGGCTTCGGAAAATGACCGCATGCGTTAACGCAGTCTTTCCTTCTTTCCCCGACTGTCCTACCGTCCGTCCGACATCCGCCCCCGGAGCACCCCATGGCGTCGAACCCGCAGCATGAGCCCACGATGGAGGAAATCCTGGCCTCCATCCGCAAGATCATCTCCGAGGATTCCAATGAGGCGGCGCCATCCGCGGCTCCTGCCCCTGCATCGGCTCCTGCCCCTGCATCGGCTCCTGCCACGGCGGCTGCGCCTGTCGCCAAGGCGCCCGAGCCCGACGTGCTGGAGCTGACCCAGGAGGTCGAAGAGGAACCGGCGCCCGCGCCGATGCCCGCCGCCGTGGCCGCCGCGCCCCGGGCCCCCGAGCCGCCCAAGCCCGCGCCGGTGGAAGAGGTCGTCTTCCAGACCATCGAGGAAACCAGGCCCGCGCCCGGCGGCCAGAACGAAATCTTCTCCGACAAGACCCGCCGGGCCATCGACGATGCCTTCGCCGGGCTCGACGTACCGGAAGAGGTACCGCCCCAGCGCGGCGCGCCGGTATACGTTCCCGGCCCGGCGCCGGACGGCAATTCGGTAGAGGCCGTCTTCGAGCGCGCGGTACGCGACGCGGTCGGCCCGCATATCGACCAGTGGATGGCCGGGCAGAAGGACCAGTTGCTGTCCGCCATGAAGCCGCTCATCCGCGACTGGATGGACGAGCACTTCCCCGCGCTCCTGGAAGGCGCCGTACGGGAAGAGGTAGCCCGCGTCGTAAAGGCGCGCGGCAAGCGCTGAGCTTCGACCAGCCGAACGGCGAACCGGGGCTCCAGTCCCGGGACGATCCTCTTGACGGCTCCCGGGAACTTCTCCCAGAACCCGAGAAAGAGGACGTTCATGCTCGAAAAGACTTTCGATCCCAAGGAGGCGGAGGGGCGAATTTACGCCCGTTGGGAATCGTCCGGCGCTTTCAAGCCCGGCCGCCGCCCGGATGCCGAGCCCTTCGCCATCGTCATCCCCCCGCCGAACGTGACCGGGCGGCTGCACATCGGCCATGCCCTCAACAATACCCTCCAGGACCTGCTCGCCCGCTTTGAGCGCATGCGGGGCAAGGACGTGCTGTGGCAGCCGGGCACCGATCACGCCGGCATCTCCACGCAACTCGTCGTGGAGCGCGACCTGGCGGAGCGGCAGATCAGCCGCGTGGCGCTGGGGCGCGAGAAGTTTCTCGAGGCCGTCTGGAAATGGCGGGACGAAAGCGGCAGCGCCATCGTCGACCAGCAGCGGCGGCTCGGCGCCTCGGCCGACTGGTCGCGCGAGCGCTTCACCATGGACGAGGGGCTTTCGCGCGCGGTGCTCAAGGTGTTCGTGGAGCTCTACCGCCAGGGCCTGATCTACAAGGACAAGCGGCTGGTGAACTGGGACCCGCGGCTGCAGACGGCGGTCTCCGATCTCGAGGTCGAGAGCATCGAGATGAAGGGCCATCTCTGGTACCTGAAATATCCCATCGAGGGGCAGGCGGGGCATTTCATCACCGTCGCCACCACGCGGCCGGAGACGATGCTGGGCGACACCGCCGTCGCCGTCCATCCCGATGACGAACGCTACAAGGCCCTCATCGGCAAAATGGTGCGCCTGCCGCTAGCCGACAGGCTCATCCCTGTGATCGCCGACGAGCATTCCGATCCGGAGAAGGGGACGGGCGCGGTCAAGATCACGCCGGGCCACGATTTCAACGATTTCGAGGTCGGCAAGCGCCACAACCTGCCGCTGATCAACATCCTCAACAAGGACGGCACGCTCAACGACTCCGTCCCGCCCGCCTATCGCGGCCTCGACCGCTTTGCCGCGCGCAAGACGATTCTGGCGGATCTCGGGGCGCTCGACCTGATCGAGAAGATCGAGCCCATCACCCATGCGGTGCCGCACGACGAGAAGACCAGGACCGTCGTGCTCGAGCCGATGATGACCGAGCAGTGGTACCTGAACGTCCAGCCCCTGGCCGACAAGGCGATCAGGGCGGTGGAGGACGGGCGCACCAAATTCGTCCCCGAGAACTGGACCAACATCTATTTCAACTGGATGCGCAACATCCACCCCTGGTGCATCTCGCGCCAGCTCTGGTGGGGGCACCAGATTCCGGTTTGGTATGACGCGGACGGCAGGATGTATTGCGCCGAAACCGAGCACGAGGCGCGCGCGCAGGCCGGCGGCAAGCCGCTCACCCGCGACACTGACGTGCTCGACACCTGGTTCTCCTCCGCGCTGTGGCCGTTCTCGACGCTGGGGTGGCCGGACGAGACGCCGGAATTGAAGCGTTTCTATCCGACGTCGGTTCTTGTCACCGGCTTCGACATCATCTTCTTCTGGGTGGCCCGCATGATGATGATGGGGCTGTGGTTCAGGGACGAGGTGCCGTTCCACCGCGTCTTCATCCACACCCGCGTCCTGGACGAGAAGGGCGTGAAGATGTCGAAGACCAACGGCAACGTCGTCGACCCGCTCACCCTCATCGACAAATACGGCACCGATGCGCTGCGTTTCACATTGGCGCTCGCGGCCGGCACGGGGCGCGACATGCGTATCGGGCCCGGCCGCGTGGAGGTCAACCGCAATTTCTGCACCAAGCTTTGGAACGCGGCGCGCTTCTGCGAGCTGAACGGCTGCGAGACGCGCGCCGATTTCGATCCCGCGAAAGTCGCGCTCACCGTCAACAAATGGATCGTGGGCGAAACCGCGAAGGCCGCGGGCGAGGTGACGGCCGCCATCGAGGCGTTGCGCTTCAACGAAGCGGCAGCGGCGGCCTACCACTTCGTCTGGGACGTGTTTTGCGACTGGTATCTCGAATTCGCCAAGCCCGTGTTTGCGGGGAGCGACGAAGGCGCCAAGGCCGAGACCCGCGCCACCGCGGCATGGGTGCGCGACCGCATCGTCTCGCTGCTGCATCCTTTCATGCCTTTCATCACCGAGGAACTGTGGGGGCGGACGGCGTCGCGCCCGAAGATGCTGATCGAGTCCGAGTGGCCGGCGCCCGGCACGCTGCCGCACGACGCCGCCGCGGAAGCCGAGATGCAGTGGATCGTCGATCTCGTCACCGGCGTGCGCTCCGTGCGCTCGGAGATGAACGTGCCGGCGGCGGCGAAGATCGCGCTGGTCCTGAAGGACGCCAATGCCGAAAGCAGGGCAAGGCTGGAGCGCAACCGCGGCGTGATCCTGACGCTTGCCCGCCTTGCATCCGCCGGCACCGCCGACACGCTGCCGCAGGGCTCGGCGCAATTCGTGCTGGGGGAAGCGACGGTGGCTCTTCCGCTCGGCGATGTCATCGATTTCGCCAGGGAGCGCGCGCGCCTGGAGAAGGAACTCAGGAAAGCCCAGGACGAAATCGCCCGCTTCGACTCAAAGCTGTCGAACGAGCAGTTCGTCTCCCGCGCGCCGGAAGAGGTCCTCGCCGAGCAGCGGGAGAAGCGCGCGGACGCGGCGGCACTGGCGGCGCGTCTCAAGGAGGCCGTTGCCCAGCTCAGCTAGCGGAACATCTCGTGGCCCCCTTGCGTTCTCACCCATGAGGGGCGGAAGCGAGGAACACTGCGATGCACAGCTCCGCAAAGGCATTTGCGCTCGCCATTCTGGCGTTCAGCACCGTGGCCACCGCCGCCCAGGCCGGCTGCGAAGGCCGCAAGACGACCGGAACCGTGGTCGGCGGCGCCACGGGCGGCGTGCTCGGCAGCGCCATCACCCATGGCAGCGCCGTGGGCGTGATCGGCGGCGCGGTGGTCGGAGGGCTTGCCGGCCACTCGATCGCGGCGGACAATTGCGCGCCGCACCGCCGCCACTATCGCCACGGCTACTACGACCGCCACGGCCACTGGCACCGGTATGCGAGCCGGTGAGGACTGAGCACGGCTCGTCCCTGTCCGTCCTTACGCTGTCGTCCCGGCCGGAGCCATGCACAAGCATCGCGCGGAGCCGGGACCCGCCGCCATGCCGCCCAATGGGTCCCGGGTCTCGCCGCGCTCGCCCGGGATGACAATGAAGATCCGTTGAATATCCGGGGGACCCGCCGGCCCGCGTCACCCCACGATCACCCGCTCCTCGCCGAAGAACAGCGGTGAGCGGGGCAGGTCGATGAACTTGCGCTCGTCCTCGAGCAGCGCCTGCCCGGCGGCCTGTCCCTCCGGCGTGGCCGTGGCGGCGGCGACGTCGTCGAGGCTGTCCCACCACAGTTCCGCCACGCCGTCGTACATTTCGGGCGCGCCGCGGCCCTCGCGGATGGCGTCGTTGAACGGCGTGGTCGCCGCATGCATCTGTACGTAGCGGCGGATGCGCAGCGCCTGGCTATGCCGCGCCACCAGCGGCGCGTGCCGCTCGAACCAGTAGCGCTGGAACGCCTCGCGGCTGAGCGCGGGCAGGCGGTGAAGGCAGAAGGTGAGCTTGATCATGGCGCGTCTCCGGGTGGCGGCGGGGGAGCCTACCCGGCTATTCTGAGCAGGAAAATGCGCGGCGATCATCATGGATGAGTTGGCTTGGCTGATGGACTGGTACGCCTCGGAGTGCAATGGCGACTGGGAGCACCAATACGGCGTCGCGATCGAAACGCTGGACAATCCGGGCTGGAGCATCCGGATCGATCTCGCGGAAACGGCCCTGACGGATCGGGCCTTTGCCATCGTCTCGCAGGACGGCGATGCGTCCTGGTGGCATTGCTCCATCCGCGACGGCATATGGACAGGCGCATGCGGACCGCGCGATCTGCCACGGGTCCTTTCGCTCTTCCGCGAATGGGCTACGACGCCAGCACGGCCCTGACCTTCTGCCCGGTCTCCAGCCGCTCGGCGCCGCGCACGATCACGCGGTCGCCCGCGATCACCTGGCCGCGGACCTCGACCATGGCGCCGTCCTCGGCGCCGGTCTCCACGGCCACGCGCTGGGCCTGATCCTTCTTGTCCACCTTGAACACATAGGTGTTGTCCTCGCGCAGCACGAGCGCGTCGCGCGGCACGGCGACGACCTGGCGGGGCTGGGCGGAGGGGATCAGCACCCTGGCCGCGTCGCCCACCAGCCCCGCGCCGGAGGGAAGCGTGAGCCGCACTTCGATGGTGCGGCTGGCGATGTCGCCCACCGGCACGATGGCGCGCACGGTCGTCGCCACCGGCTTGTCCTCGATCATCGCGGTGACCTGCATGCCTTCCTGCAGGAAGCGCACGGAATCGATCGGGGCCTGCGTGCTGACTTCGATGTTGCCGGTGTCGACGAGGCGGACGATCTCCTTGCCGGGCGTGGCGTACTCGCCGGTGTTGATCAGGCGCTGCACCACGCGGCCGGGGAAGGGCGCGCGGATCTCGCCGTGGTCGGCGGCGTATTGGCTCTGGGCGAGCACGGCCTGCGCCTGCGCCAGCGCCGCGGCATCCTGGTCGCGGGTGGAGGCGGCCTGGTCGCGCGTCGCCCTGGCGATGGCGCTCTGCCTGTAGAGCGTCTCCATCCGCTGCGCCTGGCTGCGGTCGTAGCGCAGCTGGGCGCCGAGCTTGGCGACGTTGGCGCGATTGGCGTCGAGCTCCAGCCTGGCGTTGGTGGGATCGACGCGGGCCACGACGTCGCCGGCCTTCACCACCGTGCCCACCTCGGCCACCCAGGCGACGCGGCCGGTGACCTCGGAGGCGAGGTGGGAATCGTTGCGCGCCACCACCGTGCCGGGCAGCGCCATCTTGGGCGCCATGCGCATGCTCTTGGCCACGACCACGCCGACCGACGGGGCGGCCGGCGCCGGGACCTGCTGCGCCAGCGCGACGGAGGCGCTCGCGAGCAAGGCGAGCAGGGACAGGCTCAGTCTCATGCGGCTCTCCTGAAGGGCGATGTCGTCACCGGCGCCTCGCGCCGGACGGCTTCCTTCTCGCCGATGCGCAGCAGGGCCGGGATCAGCACCAGGGTGAATACATGGCTGATCAGGAGGCCGCCGACAATGACCGCGCCCAGCCCGCGATAGATTTCCGCGCCCGGGCCCGGCACCAGGACCAGCGGCAGCATCCCGAAGATGCCCGTGAGCGTGGAGGAGAAGATGGGCCTGAGCCGGGTCTCCAGGCTCGAGCGCACGGCATCCACGCGCGTCATGCCCTCGGCTTCGGCCTGGCGCGTGCGGGCCACCAGCAGGATCGTGTTGTTCACCACCAAGCCCAGCACGATGATGAATCCGATCATGGTGATCAGGTCCAGCGGCTGGAAGACGAAGAGGCCGAGGATGCGCAGCGCCGCCATGCCGCCCACCATGCCCAGCGGCAGCGCGATGGTGGCGATGAGCGAGTCCCATACCGACTTGAACAGCGCCGCCATGATCAGGAACAGCAGCAGGATCGCCAGCCCGAAATTCTTGCCCATGTTCCACAGGGCGTTGTCGAGGTGGTTGGCGGCGGCGCCGTAATTGACCGTGCCGTCGGCGGGCAGGAGCTTGCGGATCTGCGGCTCCACCTCGCGCCTGATGCGCGCCATGACGTCGGACAGCGCCAGCCCGCGCGGCGGCTGGAAGTTGATGGCGTAGGTCGGCCGGCGGTCGAGGCGGTAGGTGCCCGAGGGCGCCAGCGTCTCCTGCATCGAGACCAGGTGGCTGAACGGCACCACGCTGCCGCCCGGCGTCGCCACCGGCGTGTCGGCCACGGCATCCGGCGTGGTCAGCGGACTCGATTTCAGGATCAGGTAGAGCTGCCGCTCGCCGTCGTAGCGCTGGCCGACATAGGCGCCTTCGCCCAGCGCCTGCACCACCGTGCCCACGTCGGGCCGCGTCCAGCCCACCTCGGCGATCGAGCGGTCGTCGGGCCTGAGCTTCAGCTGCGGCTGGTCGTAGTCCAGCGACGGGTTGGTAAAGAGCACGCCGTCCGGGTACATCTTGTTGAGGAGGTCGAAGCCCTTCCTGGCGGCCGCGCGCATCGCTTCCGGGTCGGCGGACTGGATGTTGATCGAGATGCCGCCGCCCGCGTCGAAGCCGCCGAACAGGCTGCCCATCTGCGCGAAGGCCTGGGCGTCGGGCAGGTCCTTGATCACCTCGTCGCGCACGATCTTCTCGAGCGCGGGGAAATCGGAATCGTTGGGCACCCGCACGCCCATGTCCATGTTCCCCGGCCCGTTCATCTTGACGTAGTAGTTGAGGAGCTGGGGCTGCTTCCTGCCGCTCATGTAGGGCGCCAGCCGCGCCACGATGGTCTTGCCGTAATATTTGTCCGCGAAATCGACGGTCGTGCCGGAGGGGAATCCGATGAACCCGTCGATGGCGGCGCGCTTGACCTGCGGCAGGTAGTGCAGCGGCGGCATCAGGAGCCACGTCGCCAGCGCTGAGCCGCCGATCAGGGACGCGATCCAGACATTCCGCTTCCTCGGCGTGTCGGTGAGGTTCATCACGGTGTCGGTGATGCGTCGCCACACATTGCTGAGCTCGGAGATCCTGGGATGGGTCCTGAGGAACAGCATCGAGGCGACGGGCACCACCGTGATCGCCACGATCAGCGACACGAACACCGCGAACGCGATGGTGAGCGCGAGATCGGCGAAGAGCTGGCCCTCGACGTCCTTGAGGAAGATGATCGGCAGGAAGATCGCCACATTGGTGGCCGTGGAGGCGAGAAGCGCGCCCCACACCTGGTCGGTGCCGGCCTGCGAGGCCTCGACGCCCGGCATGCCGCGCTCGCGCAGGCGCAATATGTTCTCGAAGCAGACGATGGCCGCGTCGAGCACCATGCCCGTGGCGAAGGCCAGCCCCGCCAGCGAGATCACGTTCAGCGAGCGGCCGGCGAGGTTGAGCAGGATCACCGTCGCGAACAGGCAGATGGGGATGGCGGTGGAGATGATCAGCGTGCCGCGCCACTCCCGCATGAAGAACCACAGCACGCCCACCGCCAGGATCACGCCGAGCAGCAGGTCGGACGTCACCATTCCGACCGCCTGGTTGATGAAGTGCGACGGGTCGAAGGAATATTGCAGCGTGACGCCCTGTTCCCTGGCCGGGCCCTCGTTGATCTTGACCAGCTCCGCCTTCACCGCGTTTACGGTCGCGAGCACGTTGGCGCCGTTGGCGCGGAATATCTGCAGGCCGAGCGCGGGGTTGCCGTCCTGGTAGGCGAAGCCCTGCGCCTTGCTGCGCCCGATATGGACGTCGGCGATGTCGCCCAGGTGCACGGGCTTGCCGTCGCGCCATTCCAGCACGAGGTTCTTCAGGTCGTCGACCGAGTAGCGCCCGCGGAATTCGAGACCGAACTGCCGCCGCCCGATATCGATGGTGCCGCCCGACACGTCCTCGGCGCCGGAGATCTGCTGCGCCATCTTCGGGATCTGGATGCCGAGCTGGGCCGCGCGCATGGGATCGAAAACGATGTCGATCTCGTCGGTCCCGCCGTTGCCGTTGACCTGCGCCGAGCCCACGCCGGGGATGGCCTGCAGCCGCGGGATCACGCTCTCCTTGAGGAAGCGCTCATAGCTGTTCACGTCGCGCGTGTTGCCCGGCAGCTTCTGCATGAAGACGTAAAGCAGGGTGGCGTTGGAATCCTGGGTATTGGCGAGCTGGATGGTCGGCTTCTGCGCGTCCTGGGGCAGGGGCGGCAGCCGGTTCAGCCGGCCGACGAGGTCCACCAGCGTCGACTGCATGTCGGTGCCGAGCGCGAAGGTGAGGTTGATGTAGCCCTGGCCGTTGCCGGCGAAACCATCCATCTCCTGCAGCCCGGGGATGCCCTGCAGCACGTCCTCCTCGGGCTCGACGATCTGGGATTCGAGTTCGCGGGGCGTCTCCGCGCGCCAGCTGGTGGCGACGCCGATCTGCGGCCGCTCGATGTCCGGGAAAAGCTGAATGGGCAGCGCATTCAGCGCGAACACGCCGAACAGGATCGCCACCGATACGCCCACTGCCACTGCAGCCGGGCTCCTGATGCTGGCCCGCGTCAGCGCCCGCATCCGCTCCTCCCCGATATTCGGCCGTGCCGGCCGCCGCGCGTGAGAGTGGCCGGAATTGCCAAAAAATGTGGCGTCACAACGCTGTGAGACAACATGAAAAGATATGCAGATTTGCGATGGCCATCCGCGCGCCAGGGCGGGGTCTTGAACTACCGCCATGCGCCACGGCCCGCACTGTGATATGCAGGGTTCCGGCAGGCATTTGGGGGCAGTTCATGACAGTTCAGTTGAAGGTAAACGGGGTGGCCCACGTCCTCGACGTCGAGCCGGACGCGCCGCTCCTCTGGGTGATTCGGGATGAGATCGGCCTCACCGGCACCAAATTCGGATGCGGCATCGCGCAATGCGGCGCCTGCACGGTGCATGTGAACGGGGTTGCGCAGCGCAGCTGCGTGACGCCGGTGAGCGCGGTCGAGGGCGCCGAGATCACCACCATCGAGGGCCTGAGCGCCAATGGCCTCACGCCCGTGCAGCAGGCGTGGATCGACCAGCAGGTGCCGCAATGCGGCTACTGCCAGTCCGGCATGATCATGGCGGTCTCCTCGCTCCTGCAGAAGAACCCGCACCCGACCGACGACGAGCTGAAGGCCTCGATCACCAACATCTGCCGCTGCGGGACCTATCCGCGCATCCGCGCCGCCGTGCGCCAGCTGGCGGAGGGCTGAGCCATGGCCACGACACGCAGAATGGTGATCCTGGGCGGGCTCGGCGCCACCGGCGCGCTCATCGTGGGCTACGCGCTGTGGCCGAACGGGCGCGTGGAATACGCCGACAGGATCGCGGCGGGGCCGGGCGAGAAGTTCGTCGACAACTGGATCAAGATCGGCAAGGACGACACCGTCACCCTCATCGTGCCCCATTGCGACATGGGCACGGGCATCTACACCTCGCTTTCCCAGATGGTGGCGGAGGAGCTCGACGCCGACTGGAGCAGGATGCGCGCGCAGGCCGCGCCCGCCGATCCGGTCTTCGCCAACGGCGCGATCATCGAGGGCTTCGCGCTCAACGGAAAGCTGCCGCCCGAATGGCTGCGCGGCATCGCGGCCAACACCTTCCGCTTCATGGCGGCGAACGTGTCCATCCCGGGCGCGGGCTACGTGCCGCAGATCACGGGCGGCTCCTCGGCGGTGCGCGCCACGGGCGTCATCGGCATGCGGGTCGCCGCCGCCTCGGCGCGGCAGATGCTGATCAGGGCCGCCGCGGCGCGCTGGAACGTTTCCGCCGATGAATGCTCCACGAAGATGAGCCGCGTGGTCCATGCGGCCAGCGGCAGGAGCCTTGGCTTCGGCGCGCTGGTTGCGGACGCCGCGGGCTATTCGCCGTCGTCCAACCCGCCGCTCAAGCCGAAGGCGAAGTACACCATCGTCGGCACCTCCAGGCCGCGCTTCGACATTCCGGCCAAGGTCGACGGCACGACCATGTACGGCCTCGATGTGAAGCAGCCCGGGATGCTCTACGCGGCGATCAGGATCTCGCCGGTCTTCGGCGGCAAGCTCAAATCCGTCGCCACCGGCGAGGTCGAGAAGCGGCGCGGCGTCAGGAAGGTCGTGAAGCTGGACGATGCCGTGGTGGTCGTGGCCGACCGCTTCTGGCGCGCGCGCGACGCCGCCGACGCGCTCGATCCGGCGTTCGACGCCAACGGCAACGGCGCCGTCACCACCGCCTCCTTGAACGCGCGCCGCGCGCAGGCGCTGCACGGCAAGGACCTCAAGGCCGACCTGAAGACCGGCGCGGGCGCCGATGCGCTGGCGACCGGCCGCGTGCACGAGGCGATCTACAACGTGCCTTATCTCTCGCACGCGCCGATGGAGCCGATGAATGCCACCGCGCTCTGGCAGGACGGAACGCTGGAAGTCTGGGCGGGCGTGCAGGACGGCCTGGGCGCGCGGAACTACTGCGCCAGGTCCGCCGGGCTCGGCATGGACAAGGTGACCTTCCACCTGTTGCAGATGGGCGGCGCGTTCGGCCGCCGCCTGCCGGGGCAGTGGAATTATCTCGACTACGCGGTGAAGACGGCGATGGCCATGCCCGGCGTGCCGGTGAAGCTCATCTTCACCCGCGAGCAGGACATGCAGCACGATTTCTACCGCCCCAACGTCACCAGCCGCTTCCGCGCGGCGCTCGACACCCGGGGCAATCCCGTCGCCTGGGTGAACGACTACACCACCGACGACAATCCCAGCGACGAGGCGCATATCCACTACGGCGTGCCCAACCAGCAGATCAGCTCGGTGCAGGTGAAGACGCACGTCCCCACCGGCCCGTGGCGCAGCGTGGAGGCGTCCTGGCATGGCTTCTTCATCGAGTCCTTCATCGACGAGCTGGCGCACGAGGCGGGCAAGGATCCCGTCGCCTACCGCCTGGCGCTGCTGAAGGATTCGCCGCGCCACTACAACGTGGTGAAGACGGCGGCGGAGAAGGCGGGGTGGGGCGCGCCGATGGGGCCGGGCCGCGGCCGCGGCATCGCCATGGTGGAGTCCTTCCAGACCATCGTCGCGCACGTCGCCGAAGTGACCGTGGCGCCGGACGGCACCGTGAAGGTCGACCGCGTGGTCTCGGCGGCGGATTGCGGAAGCGCCGTCAATCCGGACGGGTTCAAGGCCCAGATCGAGGGCGCCATCGTGTTCGGCCTTTCCGCCGCGCTCAACGGCGCCATCACCATCGACAAGGGCGCGGTCGAGCAGGCGAACTTCCCCGATTACGAGATGGTGCGGCTCGCCACCTGCCCGGACATCGAGGTGCACATCGTGGAGAGCGACGCGCCGCTCGGCGGCGCGGGCGAGCCGGGCGTCCCGCCCGCCGCGCCTGCCGTGACCAACGCCATCTTCGCGGCCACGGGCGTGCGCATCCGCAATCTTCCGGTCCGCGACACGCCGCTCGCCGTCGCCGGCAGGCAGCAGGCGCGCGGGTAGCGGGACGGCCGGTCAGGGTTGGGGGATGTGATGCGTTGGGTGTGGCGTGGCGTGCTGGCGTTCGTCCTCCTGCTGGCGGGCGGAGCGCTGTGGCTCTACTGGGTGGGCATCGGCCAGCCGTTCAGCTTCAACGCGATGCTGAACACCCAGGCGATCGGGCAGCTGCTCGACCAGCCGCAGACCCTGAGCTCGGTCGGCGTGCTGGACGGCACGATCCTCGATTTCCATTCCGGACGTCTCGACGACTACGGCCTCGGCGCGCGGCAGCGGGAATACGACCGGACGCGCGCGGACGAGGCGGAGGTCCGCGCCTGGGACAAGTCGAAGCTCGATCCGCAGGAGCGCCTGTCCTGGGAGATCGCCGTCTGGAACGACGAGCGCCGGCTGGCCGATCGGAAATATCCCTGGCTGGGCGCGGACGGGGCGGTCTATCCCGTCAACCAGGCCTTCGGCATCCAGAAGAACCTGCCGAACTTCCTGCTCTCGCAGCACAGGATCACCAACGCCAAGCTGGCGCGCAACTACGTCGCGCGGCTGCGCGCGATGGCGCGGGTGCTGGATGCGGTCGACGCGGACGTGGCGCGGCAGGCCAAGCTGGGCGTCATCCCGCCGGACTTCATCATCGACGACAGCATCGTCCAGATGCAGGCGCTGATCGCCGGCGATCCCGCGCGGAACGTGCTGGTCCAGAACCTCGCCTGGAAATCCGCGGGCCTGGGCGATCTTTCGCCGGCGGAGCGCGACGCGCTGATCGCGGACGCGGCAGCGGCGGTGAAGGACGACGTCTATCCCGCCTATCGCCGCCTGATCGGTCGGATGGGCGCCATCCGCCCGCTCGCCACGCACGACGCGGGGCTGTGGCACATCAAGGGCGGCGACGCCTACTACGCCGACCAGCTGCGCGCGCTCACCTCCACCGACATGACGCCGCAGCAGATCCACCAATACGGCCTCTCGGAGGTGGCGCGCATCACCGCGGAGATGGATTCCCGTCTGCGCGCCCTGGGCCTGATCGATGGGACGGTGGGCGCGCGCATGACGGCGCTGGCGCACGACCCGCGCTTCGAATTCCACAACACCGACGCCGACCGGGCGAGGATCGTGGCGCGCTACGGCGCGCTGCTCGGCCATGTGAAGACGCTGCTGCCGGAATATTTCGCCGACATCCCCAAGGCGGCGCTGGCCGTGGCGCGCGTGCCGCCCTACGCGCAGGCGGGCTCGGCCGGCGCCTATTACGAGCCCGGCTCATTGGACGGCTCGCGCCCCGGCACCTTCTTCGTGAACCTGCGCAACGTGGAGGAGACGCCTTCCTGGGCGATGCCCACGCTCGCCTATCACGAAGGCATTCCCGGCCATCATCTGCAGATCGCCACGGCGGCGGAAATCCGCGACCTGCCTTACGAGCGCCGCTTCAACTTCCTTCCCGCCTACACCGAAGGCTGGGCGCTCTATGCCGAGCATCTCGCCGGCGACATGGGCCTCTACAGGGACGATCCCTATGGCGACCTCGGCCGGCTCCAGGCGGAGCTCTTCCGCGCCGTGCGGCTGGTGGTCGATACCGGGATGCACGCGCAGCGCTGGTCGCGCGAGCAGGCCATCGGCTATATGCAGGCGACGACCGGCATGGCGAACTCCGACGTCACCGCCGAGGTCGAGCGCTACGTCGTCTGGCCCGGCCAGGCCTGCGCCTACAAGATCGGGATGAAAACCATCCTCGACCTGCGCCAGCAGGCGAGGGCGGACCTGGGCGCGAAATTCGACATCCGCCAGTTCCACAAGGTGGTGCTGGAGAACGGCGCCATGCCGCTCTGGCTCCTGCAGCGCAACGTGGATTCCTGGATCGCCGCGCAGGAGGGCGTCGGGGGGAAACAGGCGGATTTGGCCGCGCCCTGAGCCGAAGGACGGCGATTCCCTCCCGGAATGGTTAATTCCGGGGCCGCCTTTGCCTTGCCGGGGGCGGGCCGCCGCCCGTACACTGGTGAGCGTATCGGCTGGGCGAGGGGAAATCATGAAGGCGCGGAACTGGGCCGCCGGACTCCTGATGGGCATGGTGTTCGCCTGCGGGGCCGCGCGCGCGGGCGATCCCAACGTCGCCTACTTCCAGGAAAAGAACATCTTCCATTCCGGCCTCCGCGACACCCACACCGTCGCGCTCACTTTCGACGACGGCCCGAACTACAACACCCCCGCGGTGCTCGACGCGCTCAAGGCCAACAACGTCAAGGCGACGTTCTTCATCGTCGGCCGCATGGCGAAAGCCTATCCCGACATACTGGCGCGCATCGCCGCCGAAGGCCACCTGCTTGGCAACCACAGCGCCACCCATCCGCTGCTGGGCAAGAAATACATCGCCCATCCCGAGTTGCTGATCGCGCAGATCCGCGACGTGGACGACTTGATCCGCCCGCTGATGCCGGCGGGCACGACGTTCTATTTCCGCGCGCCCTACGGCTCGTGGCGCACGGCCCATGCCGCGGTGCTGAACGCCGACCCGGTCCTGAAGACCTATGTCGGCCCGATCTACTGGGACGAAGGCGGCGACATCACGATGAGCTCCGACGGCTATGTCCTCAGCGCGGCCGACTGGGATTGCTGGCACCGACACTGGGATGCCGACACCTGTGCCAAGGGCTATATGCGCGAGATCCGCCGCAAGAACGGCGGCGTCGTGCTGCTGCATTGCATCTTCAGCAAGTCGGGCGAATTGGCCGCGGACATCGTGCCGGCGTTGGTGGAAGAGGGCTACACCTTCGTACGCCTCGACCAGGTGCCGGAGTACAAGCAGTATGAGACCCCGCAGCCCAATTCCGCGCCGGTGGTCGCGTATGGCGGCTCGACCGCGATCGCGCGGTAGGGGCTAAATCGGCGGGTAATCATTTCCCTATCGTGTCATGGCCCGCGAATGCGGGCCACCCAGTTGGGCTGTGTCGATCCGCGAAAATTCACTCCGATATCTATTGGCAAGAACGAGCGCACGTCACCTGGGTGGCCCGCATTCGCGGGCCATGACACTTGGGGGGTGAATCCAACGCGCCCTAAATCCCGCCCCACCAGGCGTAGCCCTGGTCTTCCCAGTAGCCGCCTTTGCCGCCGTTGATGCGGTCGAAATTCTCGACCAGCTCGATGCGCATCACGTATTTCGCCATCTTGTAGCCGAGCTGGCGTTCGGCGCGCAGGCGGATGGGCGCGCCATGGGGCACGGCGAGCGGAGCGCCGTTCATGGCATGGGCCAGGATGGTCTGGGGATGCGTCGCCTCGATGAGGTCGAGGCTCTCGTAATAGTGCAGGTCGGGATTGCCGTTGCCGCCGTTGAGGTCGTTGTCGGTATCGGCGCAGTGGAACACCGCATAGCGCGCGGAGTCCTTCGGCCGCGCCAGCGCCAGCACGTGGCGCAGCGGCACGCCCGTCCATTCGCCGATGCAGCTCCAGCCCTCGACGCAATCGTGCCGCGTGATCTGCGTGCGCTGGGGCATGCGCTTGAGATCGTCGAGCGAGAGCGACAGCGGATTTTCGACCAGGCCATCCACCGCCAGCTTCCAGTCCCGGAAGCGGCCGGCGACCATGGCGTTGTAGTCCTGCGCGAAGATCCGTGTGGTGCCGTTCGCCTTGAACACGGGCGACAGGTCGGCCCTGGTGAATTCCTGCGCCAGCGCCCAGCGCCCCGCCAGCAGCCGCTGCGCCCCCTTGTTCAGGTTCTCCGCGCTCGCCAGCACCCTGGGCCACCACGAGGTCTGCGAAAGGTCGTAGCAGCCGGACAGGAACAGCGTGCTCGCCGTCGCCGCCAGCCGGGTGAGAAATTGCCTGCGGTCAGCCATGGCCCGCCTCCGTCGTTTCCGGCTCGATCGCATAGCGCCCGGTGATCATCGAGCGGACGTTGTTCCATGTCCCCGACAGCACCACCATGATCATGTGGACGACGAAGAATCCGAGGAACGAGAACGCGCAGATGAAATGGATCGTGCGCGCGGTCTGCCGCCCGCCGAACAGGGTGGCCAGCGGAAACACGCTGTCCACCGTGGGCGACATGGTGAGCCCCGTCAGCACGATCAGGGGCCCGAGCCCGAAGATGACGAGGAAGTAGGTCAGCTTCTGCAGCGCGTTGTAGTGCTTCGCGGCGTCCCCCCTGGGGAAGCGCAGGCGCGCGTGATCGGCGATCTCCTGCGGCAGGTGCCTGATGTCCGCCTTGCGCGGCAGCAGCTCGTTCTGCAGGTGCCGGCTGCGCCAGGCGTAGAGCGCGAAGATCGCGCCGTTGAGCACGAAGAACCACGCGAAGAAGAAGTGCCACAGCCGCCCCATGGCGAGCCATTGCGGGCCGGGCAGCGTCGCCCAGGACGGGAAGGCGCGGTAGGTGTCCTGCCCGTCGACCTTCGAGGCGCCGAGCACGCCCGTGGTGTTGAAGGTCCACGGCCCCACCTGGGTGAAGCCATTGAGCGAGCCGTCGTTGTTCTGCGTGGCGCCGAAGGAGACGAGCGGGTGCGCGAAGTCCGAAGCCTTGCCCCAGTAGAGCGCGGGCGTGGCGTTGAAGATCTGCAGCCCGCTCATCAGCATGATCGCCAGCACGATGGCGTTGGTCCAGTGCATCGCCCGGACGGGCAGCGTGTGGCGATAGAAGAACGTGCGCTGCGCCGCCGCCGCCCGCCGCCTCGCGCGCCAGGCGTCGAACGTTTCCCGGACCCGGTTCGCGGCCCCGGAAAGATACGTCGCGGCCCGCTTGTCTTGCTCCGACATGCCCCACCTGGATTCGGCGACGCGCCGATCATACACGGTTTGCCGGGCGCGGGCCCGGCGCTATCCTCGCAGGTCCCTTCGCCGGAGAGGGCATGGACGTTACACCCGGGCTGGACGGTCATTGCGACCCGCGCTTCGTCGCGGTGCGGGAGGCGTTCCGCGAAAACCTGGCCGCGCGCGGCGATCCCGGCGCGGCGGTGTCCGTCGCCCGCGGCGGCAGCGTGGTCGTGGATCTGTGGGGCGGCTTCGCGGATGCCGCGCGCGAGCGCGCCTGGCAGCGCCACACCCTGGTCAATTTCTTCTCCGTGTCGAAGGCGCTGTGCACGATCTGCGCGCTCCGGCAGGTGGAGCAGGGCAGGCTGGAGCTGGACGCGCCGGTCGCGCGCGTCTGGCCGGAATTCGCCGCCGGCGGGAAGGCGGCGATCACGCTGCGGCAAATCCTCTGCCACCAGTCGGGCCTGCCGTCGCTGCGCGAGCCGATGCTGGCAGGCGCGATGCTCGACTGGGCGGCGATGACCGGGGCGCTCGCCCGCGCCGAACCGTGGTGGACGCCGGGCACGGCGCATGGCTACCACGTCAACACCTTCGGCTTCCTGCTTGGAGAGATCGTGCGCCGGGTGGACGGGCGCAGCATCGGCGCCGTGCTGCGGGACGAGGTCGCCGGGCCGCTCGGCGCCGACGTGCATATCGGGCTGCCGGATTCCGAGCATGCGCGCGCGGCCGAATTCCTCTGGCCCGCGGCTTCTTCGCCGTCGCCGGCGCAGGGCATGCCGTCCGCCGAAGACGCGATGCGTTTCAACGCCTACTGGAATCCGCCCGGCATCTCCGGCGGCGGCCATGTCAACACGCCGCAATGGCGCCGCGCCGAAATCCCCTCCACCAACGGCCACGGCACCGCGCGCGGCGTGGCCCGCGTCTACGCGGCGCTGGCAAACGGGGGCGAGATCGACGGCGTGCGCATCCTTTCGCGCGCCATGCTGGACGAGGCCACGCGCGAGCACGCGAATGGAATCGACCTCATCAGCCAGCGGCCCAGCCGCTTCGGGCTCGGCTTCCAGCTCACGCAAGCGGAGCGCCCGCTCGGCCCGAACCCCCGCGCCTTCGGGCATTTCGGCGCCGGCGGCTCGCTCGGCTTCTGCGATCCGGATGCCGGCATCGCCTTCGGATACGTTACCAGCGGGATGGGGCCGCGCTGGCAAAACCCGCGGAACAGGGCCCTGATCGACGCGCTCTACTCGTCGTTGCGTTAATCTTTGCGCGGTGCAATTTAACCGTTGCTAAAACAGAGCCTGCTATCTTCGCGTGTCAGCCGGGGCAGGCGAAGCCGATGAGCACCGTGCGCCTTAATCTGAAGGGCGTCACCACTCTTCTTGTAGACAGCGACAACTTCACACGAGGTCTGATCGCGCAGATGCTGCGCGGCTTCGGCGTGGAGACCCCGGCGATCTACGACAGCGGCCGCGCCGCCAAGGCCCATCTCACGCACAACATGGCCGACCTGTGCATCCTGGAGGCGACGTTCCCGGACATGAGCGGCGCCGATCTTATCCGCTGGATCCGCCGCCAGGAGAAGAGCCCGATCCGCTTCGTGCCGATCATCGTGCTGACGAGCTACACGCAGCACCGGCAGGTGACCGCCGCGCGGGACGCCGGCGCCAACGTGGTGCTGAGGAAGCCGGTCTCGCCGCAGGTGCTGTTCGATCACATCGCCTGGGTCGCGAAGGTCCCGCGCCCGTTCATCGAGGCGGGCGCCTATGTCGGCCCGGACCGCCGCTTCCGCGAGATCCCGCCGCCCGACGGCGAGAAGAAGCGCGAGTCCGACTACACCGAAATCGACGACGGAACCGAAACCGCGTCCTCCGCGGAGGACGGCGAGAACCCGCTCAAGGAGGCGGCAACCGGATGACGCGCGTGGTCAAGAAAGTGCATTTCCCGACGACGCGCCTGGCCAAGCTGGCCGCGCGGCCCGGTGGCGTCGCGCGCGACCAGGCGGTCGAGGAGGCCAAGAAGAGCATCGAGGACCTGCGCGACCTGGCGCTCGAGACCGTCGAGAACGCGATCCGCGCCGTCGAGGCGCTGGCCTATTCCTCCAGGGGCGGCCGCATTGCCGAGGCCGATCTGCGCGAGATCCTGAAACTGTCCGACCAGGCCGTCACCATGGCGGAGACCTTCGACCTGGGGAACCTCGCCGAGGTGGCGAAGAGCCTGTGCGATGTCGCCGACGGGCTCCTCGCGAACAAGCTGAACGACGCCGCGCCGATCCTCGTCCACGTCCAGTCCATGCGCCTGGTCGCGCCCGGCAGCCCGGAACTGGGCGCGGAGCACATCGCGCACGTGCTGTCCGAGCTCACCAGGGTGCGCACCCATTTCCACTTCTCCCCGCTCTCGGCCGGCCCCGAGCCCGCGCCGGGCCCCGAAATCGCGGGCTGACGTCGCGGCGCGCCGGTCAATTTCGGCCGATCAGTCCACCGGCTCGTCGAACATCAGCGCGCGGACGTAGCGGACCGGCGGGGAGCCGTAGGACGTCACGGTGTCGTGGTAGCGCTTGAGCGCAAAATCGTTGCCCCAGCGCTTTTCGGTCTCGGCACGTAACGCATGATGCTCGGTGAGGCCGACGAAGTAGGTGGGCAGCTGGCAGGACGACAGTTGCGCCCGCACCCATTTGCCCTCGGCCTCGCTCTCCTCCTGGAAGGCCTTCACCGTCATCAGCTCCATCGCCTCCTCGCGGGTCATGCCGTCCACGTGGATGCCCTTGTCGAGGATGGCATTGAGGATGGAGCGCAGATCGAGCTTCAGATGCACCAGCAGGTAGAGCGGATCGCGGTCGAGGAAGCCTTCGTCGGCCATCATGTCCTCGGCATAGCAGGCCCAGCCCTCGATGAACGAGCCCGAGCCCAATACGGCGCGCAGCACCGACGGATACTGGTTGGCATGCCAGAGCTGCACATAATGGCCCGGCATGGCCTCGTGCACGATCAGTTCGTCGATGCTGCGGGCGTTGTATTCGCGCAGATAGGAATCCGCCTGGCTCTGCGTCCACTCCTCCGGGATCGGATCGACGGCCACGAAGGTGTCCTGCCCCTTGTCCAGCGGGCCGGGCGAGGAGCAGTAGGCGCCGGACACCCCGCGGCGGAACTTGGGCGTCTCGATCACCTTCACCGGCGATGAGGGCAGGGTGATCAGGTCCCTGTTGCGCACGAAGGCCGTGGCCACGCTCACCGCGCGCCGGCAGGCCGGCACGAACGCGTCGCGCTGCGGCCGGTCGGCATAGGCGATGTCGAGCGCGGCGGCGATCACGGCCTGCTGCTGGTCGTCCGTCGGGCTGGCAGGGGCAGGCGGCGCGCCCTTGCGGCCCGCGAGCACGCCCTGGGCGATGCCGTACATCTTCACCCGTGTCGCGGCGAGCGCGGCCTCGGCGGCGCTGCGGATCTCCGCCCGCGTCATGGGCGAGTTCAGGGCGAAGGCGAGCTTCTCGTCATAGAGCTTTGCGCCGATGCGGAAATCGCCCCTGGCGTTGGGGACCAGCGTGTTGTCCAGCCAGTCCTGGTGGGTGTCCACCGCGGCCTTCAGCGCGGCGGCGGCGTCCTGCAGCGCCTTCTGCTCGCTGGCGGGCAGGGCGGACGCCTGGGCCAGGATCTGGTCGTCGACGATGGTGTGCAGGCCCTTGTTCTGCCGGGCGACGGTCCGGGCGGCGATCGGGGAGACGCGCGCGGGATCGAGCTGGGCGCGCGCCTGTTCGAACACGGCCGGGAGCTTCTGCATGCGCGCCGTGGCCGAGCGCAGCCGGTCCGCCAGCGGGGCGAAATCCCGCGCCATGAGGAGGTAGAGCGCGTTGCCGGCGAGGCCGCCGTAGGCGTTCGGGTCCCACGCCCATTCCTGGAACACTTCGTCCCTCCAGATCTCGAATTTGAGCCGGTTGGCGAGGATCGCCGCGTCCACCTGGTTGGCGCGGGAGAGCCTGGAACGGTCCACGGCGGACAATTCCGCCAGGCTCGCGCGCTGGAAATCCGTCTGCGCCTTGCGGCCGGCCGGGCTCACGTCGTCGATCTCGCGATCGTGGCTGTGATCGCCGATCTGGGTGGACGAAACCGGGCTGAGCCTCAGCGAGCCTTCGAGCCAGCGCCTGCCGAGGTCCTCGAAGGCGGCGTCGGCGGGCGACACCGGCGCGGCGGCGCTCCACGCCGGGGTCAACGCGGACGCGCCGAGCAACGCCAATGTCGTACGGCGAGAGAAATGCATGAGCACGGCGGCCCCCTTCGCGAGCGAGCCCGCAGCCTCTACCGGCAGCCGGCGTGGATCAAGCGGGTGCGCCGTTGGGCGGTTGCCCTGCATTTTGCCCACTATGATTTCGTGAGGCAGCACAAAAGCCTTCGCGTCACCCCTGCCATGGCGGCGGGGGTTTCTGATAGGATGTGGTCGCTAGAGGAATTGGCGGAACAGACTTCGAAATAGGCGGCACGGGGCGGCGAAATACTGACGGCGGAAGATTTTCAGATGATGGCGTTTCTGTTTATCGCCGACATCTTTCTACTTTTTCTGCCGCTCATATCTATTCTCCGCCGTATGGGATTGAGCGGATGGTGGTCCCTATTGGCGTTTATCGCACATGATTTCCTTTTGCCGCGCATTTGGGATTTGCGGAACAAGCTGACGGCCTATGACGCCGCCTATGTCGCGTTGGCCCGGGTGCTCGACGCCCCGCTGCTGACCCGCGACCGGCGCCTGGCAACGGCCGCGGGACGTCACGTGCAGGTCGAGCTGGCATAGCGATGTCCACTGCCGCGGCGAGCGCGCCGGGCGGCCGGGCGATCCGCCGTGCCGGCTGGCGGATGGGGTGAGATTCGAACTCACGGGACCCTCGCAGGCCCGCCGGTTTTCAAGACCGGTGCCTTAAACCGCTCGGCCACCCATCCGTGGGTCAGGAAATACTCAGCCGCCCGCGCCTATGCAAACGGAGCGGCAAGGCGCCGTCCGGCCCGCCGGAGAAAACCGCGGAATATGGCCAGCTCGCCGCCCCTCAGAACCCGTCATGCACCGCCGGCACGCAGCCCGCCGCGGCCGCCGCGCTCTCCACCGCGGCGGCATGTTCCTCCGATGGCGACCAGGCGATCTGCATGTGGCCGGCGCCGTCGTTGCCGATGGCAAAATTGTCATGGGAGCTGATGCCGTTGAAGTAGAGATGCTCCAGCGGCTGGCCGCCGCCCGGATGGATCGTCAGCGTGACGAAGGTGGGGTGGTCCGCGTAGGTGACCTTGGCCCTGGCGGTCACGTCCGCGTCGATCGTGAGACGGCCCTGCTGGAAATTGAAGAAATGGTCGATCTGGCCGGCGCCGGGAGCGACGACGGCCGTCGCCGTCGATTCCGCCGTCGCGACGATCTCGAACGTTCCGGTCGCATGGGTGAGGTCGAGATGGTCTGTTCCCGGCGCCATGAACAATTTTCGACCGTCCAGCCCCGAGCCGGAGAATGCGCTGGTGCCGCCGACAAGCAGCTTGAAATCGCCCGTGAACGTGCCGGCATAGTTCGCGTCCTGAAGCGTAAGCGTGCGCGACGGGCCGGTGTTGAGCACGGTGCCGGTCTTTTCCAGATCGTGGAGCGTGGTGGAGATGCCTGCGAAATTCGTGACGTCCAGGGTGCCGAAGAGGCTGACGCGCACGGCGTCGCTGAACAATTCGTTGGCGCCGTCGCCTTTTGAACCGGCGCCCGATGTCACAAACCCACCATTGACGGTGACCGAAACCAGCGAGCCCCCAAACCACGAATCGGCGATCTCGACGGTGCCGGCGGCACCCCGCCCGTTCAAGGCGATGAACGCATTATCGGCGACGGTCACGTTGCCATCGAGCTCGAGGGTGTGGCCGGAGGCCGCCGCGATGATCGTCCCGTATTTGGCGTTTATCGCGTTGTCCAGGACGACGTCCGCGGTCGCTTCGAAGACAGAGCCCGTGGGCGGGCCATATTCGCCGAGGCTCGGATCGATGTCGATCGCGGCGGTACCGAAGGCGCTTGCCGACGAAAACATCAGCGCGACGTTTCCGATCATGAGGGACTTGAAATTGTTGTCACCATTGAAAACGACCGTGCCCGCGGTGAACACCGCATCGCTGATCGTCAGCGAGCCGCCGGCCGATTCGAACAGCGTGGCAGCCGGAGCGTCGAAGCGCAGGCTGCTTGCAACGTCGGCGGTCGTCACGTCGACCTGGAAGGCGACCGGATCGCCGGCCACGATATTGGCGTGGTTCTTTGGGCCGGGAACCCCGTGTGGGCTCCAATTGGCCGCGACGTTCCAGTCGTTCTCGCCGTTATACGCCCGCCAATACCTGCCGTTTGACATCGCATCGTCTCCATCTGCGACCGGATGCGGCCGGCTTCAGAACCCGTCATGCACCGGCACGTAGCTCGCCGACGCCGCCGCGCTCTCCACCGCGGCGTCGTGCAGCGCGGCGTGGGCCTCCGCCGTCGAGTAGGTGATCTCGAGATGCCCGTGGCCGTCGGTGCCGGTCACGAAGCCGTCGTGCGAGCTCACGCCGGCGAAGGTGAGCGTGTAGATCGGCGTGCCGTCCTTGGGATTGATCGACGCCGTCACCGAGGTGGCGTGGTCGTGGAACGTCACCACCGAGCTCGATGGATCGAGCGTGTCGATCGTCAGGTGGCCAAGCTGGAAGTCGGTGAACTTCATGGTCTGGATGTCGCCATGGCCGACCTTGATCTCGGCATCGGCGCCGGCCGGCGCGGAGACGATGAATTCGCCATGCGCGCCCGACAGGTCGAGCGTGTCGGTGCCGCTGCCGAAGGTGATGGTATGCGAGCCGATGCCGGCGCCGGTCAGCGTGCTGTCGCCGGTCACCAGGAAGTTCATCCGCCCGGCGAACGTGCCGGAGAAATCGGCGTCGCTGAGACCGACGGTGCGCAAGCCGCCCGTCGTTTCCACCGTGCCCTGGCCGGTCAGGCCGTCGAGCGTCAGGCTGGTACCGAAATGGGTGAGGTCCAGCGTCGCGCCGCTGTCGACCGCCACGAACGTCGCGTCGCCGAACATATCGGTGGCCGCGATGTCGCGCGCGCCCGTGCCGGAGGTGACGGTGCCCGCGGAAACGGTGATGCCCAGCTCGCCGCCGCCGCTCAGGGTGAAGCCCTTGCCCGCGACTTCGACCGTGCCGGTGTCGCCGTCGCCCGAATCGCCGAACGTTACGAACGCGCCGGCCGGCGTCGCGTCGACTTCCATCGTGCCATCGAGGATGAGCGTGTGGCTGGGCAGCGCGGCGAACTCCCCGCCGCTGACGGTAAAGGAGTTCTTGAGGGTGATGTCGCCGCCCGCGAGCAGCACGCCGCCGGCATTGGTCATGGAAATCGCGCCGGATCCGAATGCGCTCGCGTTCAGCGCCTCGACGGTTGCGACCACAATGTCCGTGGAGTGGAAGGTGTTGGCGCCGGCAAGAATGACATTGCCGCGCAGGAACGTCACGTTGCGCGCCGTCATCGAGCCGGCGTCGGTTTCGTTCAGCGTGGCCTTGGGCGAGCTGAACTGGAAATCGTGCATCGCGACGGCGGTGGTGACGTCGGCCTGGAATGGGGCCGCGTTCAGCGTCATGAAGACGTTGTAGGTGGCATCGGGAACGACGCCGGCGCTCCAGCTCCCGGCATCGGTCCAGTCGTGCTCGCCGGTCGTGCTGATCCACTTGTCCTGCGGAACGGTCATCGCAATTTTCCCCCTCGGCGGCGCGCAGCATATCGTAGCGCCTTGACTGTCCTCAATGCTTCCGGAGCCGCCCAAAGAGTGTCAGAATCCGCCCGAATCCGGGGCCGGGTGTCACCCGAATGAAATTCGTCGCGTCACGGGCGGCCGTTGTGGGCGCACTGGTTGCAGTCCTGGCGGCCTGCGCGACGGCGCCCGCGCCGAACATCCACATCCCGCCCGGCGGCGGCCAGTACAAGGTCGGCAATCCCTACCAGATCGACGGCACCTGGTATTACCCGCGCGAGCAGCCCGGCTACGACGAGACCGGCATCGCGTCGTGGTACGGTCCAGACTTCTACGGCCGGCGCACCGCCAATGGCGAGCTCTACGACGCCGGCGCGCTCACCGCCGCGCACCGCACGCTGCCCATGCCGGTGAACGTGCGCGTGACCAATCTCGACAATGGCCGCTCGCTGGTGGTGCGCGTCAACGACCGCGGGCCCTATGCCAAGGGCCGCATCATCGACGTGTCCGAGCACGCCGCCGAGTTGCTCGGCTTCAAGGGCCGGGGCACCGCGCGGGTGCGGGTGACCTATCTCGGCCGCGCGGATCTGGACGGCGGCGCGCCGCCCGCGCCGGAGACGCCGCCCGACATCGTCGTCGCCGCCCGGGCCGCGCCCACGACCAGGATCGATTCGCAGGCGCTGGACATCGTGCCCGGCGCGCCGGTCGCCTCCGCGGTGCGCTCGGCGCCGCTGCCCGCGCCCGCGCCGAGCGCGCCGATCCCGCCGGTCGACACCGAGCCGACCGGGCAGGTGACGGAGGTTCCGGTGCCCGCGGTGACGCATCTTTACGTGCAGGCCGGCGCCTTCTCGACCCTGTCCAACGCCGAGAGGCTCCGGGCGCGTCTTGCCGCAGCCGGCGATGTCGTGATTTCTGCAATCGACAGGAACGGGCAGCGGCTCTATAGGGTGCGTTGCGGCCCCTATGACGACGTCGAATCGGCCGACGCGGCGCTGGCCCGCCTGAACGGGCTCGGCAGCAACGACGCCCAGATCGTCGTCGATCAATGACCGGGGTGCGCTCCTGAAGGAGACATCATGCGGCGACTGATCGCCTTGCTGTTCGCGTTCGCGGCGCTGGCCGCGCTTCCCGCCCGCGCCGCGGTGATCGCCACGAGCGCGGAGCACGCCATGCTGATGGACGGCGACACCGGCCAGGTGCTGTGGGCCAAGGACGCCTACACGCCCATGCCGCCGGCCTCCATGAGCAAGCTGATGACGGTGGAGCTGCTCTTCCGCGAGCTGAAGGACGGCCGCGTCAAGCTCACCGACACCTTTCCCGTCTCCGAGGCCGCGTGGAAGACCGGCGGCTCGACGGGCTTCACGCGGGTGGGCGACAAGCTGACGGTCGACGACCTCATCCAGCGCATCGTCGTGGTCTCCGGCAACGACGCCTGCGTGGTCGTGGCCGAGGCGCTGGGCGGCACGACGGACAATTTCGTCAGGATGATGAACCAGCGGGCGAAGGAGCTGGGGCTGACGCAGTCCCACTTCGTCAATCCCAACGGGCTCCCCGATCCTCCGGGCCAGGCGATGTCGGCCTTCGACCTGGCCAAGCTCGCGCGCCACATCATCAACACCTATCCGGAGTACTATCATTATTTCGGCGTGCGCAGTTACACGACCTACGATCAGGGCAAGGCCATCACCCAGCCCAACCGCGACCTGGTGCTGGAGAAATTCCCCGGCGCCGACGGCCTCAAGACCGGCCACACCGACGCCGCGGGCTACGGCATCACCGCGTCGGCCAGGCGCGGCAACCAGCGCCTGATCCTCGTCATCAACGGCCTGCGCTATCCCGATCTCGCCAGGGACAGCCCGCAGCGGCAGGACTGGTTCGCCGAGCAGCGCCGCAGCGACGAGGCCGCGCGCATCCTGGGCATCGCCTTCCGCGAATTCCGCCACTACCGGCTGTTCGCCGACGGGCAGGTGGTGGGCAGCGCGAAGGTCTGGCGCGGCACCGCCGACACCGTGCCGCTGAAGCTCGCCGGTCCGCTGGCGCTCACCATGCCCGTCGAGGCGCATGACGGCCTCAAGATGACGCTGCGCTACGACGGCCCGGTCCGTGCGCCGGTGGCGGCGAACCAGCAGGTCGGCACGCTGCGCATCACCGCGCCCGATTTCCCGGCCCAGGACGTGCCGGTCTATGCCGCCAACAGCGTGGACTCCGCCGGACTGTTCGGGCGCATCTTCCTCGGCCTGCGTTCGCTCGTCTCGCCGGACAGATGACGGCACGACGATGACGCAGGCGCGCTTCATCACGCTCGAAGGCGGGGAGGGGACCGGCAAGTCGACGCAGGCCCGCCGCCTCGCCGCCATGCTGGAGGCGCGCGGCATTGCTGCCATCGTCACGCGCGAGCCCGGCGGCTCGCCGGGGGCGGAGGAGATCCGCAAGCTCCTGGTCGAAGGCGAGCCGGGGCGCTGGGACGTGATGGCGGAGACGCTGCTCATCTTCGCCGCCCGCGCCGATCATGTCGCGCGCACCATCAAGCCCGCGCTCGCCGGCGGCAAATGGGTCGTTGGCGACCGCTTCACGGATTCGACCTATGCCTACCAGGGCGCGGGACGCGGGCTGGAGCGGGAGACCATCCGGCGCATCGAGTCCGCCGCGCTGGACGATTTCGCGCCCGATCTCACGCTGGTGCTCGACCTCGATCCCGCCATCGGCCTCGAGCGCGCCGGCGCGCGCACCCACGCCGAAAACCGCTTCGAGAAGTTCGACGCGGCGTTCCACGACGCGCTGCGCAAGGCCTTCCGCGACATCGCCGGCCGCAACCGCGGCCGCTGCGTGCTGATCGACGCGTCGGGCGATGCGGACGCCGTCGCGGCGGCGATCTGGAAGACCGTGGAAAATCGCCTGCTTTAGGCGCCAAATATTCGACAACGGGCAACATGGCCAGGCGCGCGAAGACCGAAGACATCCCTGAGACCGACCGGCAGGAGGGCCAGCCGCATCCGCGCGAGACCTTCGCGCTGATCGGCCAGGACGTCACGCTCGCCCGCGTCGCGCGCGCCATCCGGTCGGGCAGGGTGCCGCAAGGCCTTCTGCTCACCGGCCCGCCCGGCATCGGCAAGGCCACGCTCGCCTACCGCATCGCCCGCTACCTCCTGCGCTACGGCGCGACGGCGGAGGGCCCGGCCGATCTCGCGGTGCCGCCGGACGATCCCGTGGCGCTCCAGGTGGCGGCGGGCGCGCATCCGGGCCTGCTGCTGCTCAAGCGCGGCCTCAATCCGGACACCGGCCGGCTGATGACGGTGCTGAGCGTGCACGAGGTGCGCAAGCTCGCCGGCTTCTTCGGCATGACCTCGGGCGCGGGGGGCTGGCGCGTCGTCATCGTCGACACGGCGGACGACATGAACGACGCCGCGGCCAACGCGCAGCTCAAGGCGCTGGAGGAGCCGCCGGGCCGCGCCATGCTGATCCTGCTCGCCAACGCGCCCGGGCGGCTTCTGCCCACCATCCGCTCGCGCTGCCAGCGCTTCGAGCTGAGGCCGCTCGGCGAGGACGAACTGGCGCGCGAACTGGCGGCGCGCGCGCCCGATCTCCAACCCGAAGACCGCAAGGCGCTGGCGCGGCTGGCCGGCGGCTCGCTGGGCGCGGCGCTGGCGCTCTCGGGCGAGGACGGGCTCGCGCTTGCCGCCGAGGCCGAGCGCCTCATCGGCCGCGCCGCGGCGCCCGACATCGCCGCCACGCTGGCGCTGGCCGAAAAGCTCGCGCGCATGAGCGAGGGCGTGGACCGCTTCGGCCGGTTCCTCGTCCAGGCGCTGACGGACCGCATCCACGCGCGCGCGCGCGCCGGCGCGCCGGGGCTCGACCGCTGGGCAGCGCTCGTGGAAACCCTGGCGCGCTCCTTCGCGCGCACCGGCGCATTGCATCTGGAGCCGCGCCAGACGATCCTCTCCGCCGCCCGCGCCGCCGCCGCCGCCGCGCGGGGCCGCGCCCTTTGAGCCTTCCGTGAGTCCCATGCTCGTCGACAGCCACTGCCACCTGGATTTCCCCGAATTCGCGCCGGAGCTGGACGCGGTGGTCGCGCGCGCGCGCGAGGCCGGCGTGCGCACCTGCGTCAGCATCGGCACCACGCTGGAGAAATTCCCCGCCGTGCGCGCCATCGCCGAGCGCTTCGAGGACGTGTGGTGCTCCGTGGGCGTGCATCCGCACGAGGCAAAGGACGAGACGCTCGCGGACGCCGGGCCGCTGATCGCGCGCGCCGCGCATCCGCGCGTGGTGGGCATCGGCGAGACCGGGCTCGACTTCCACTACAACCACAGCCCGCGGGCGCCGCAGATCGCCAATTTCCGCGCCCACATCGGCGCCGCGCGCGCGCTCGGGCTGCCGCTCATCGTGCATACCCGAGACGCGGACGACGACACCGTCGCGGTGCTGGACGACGAGATGGGGAAGGGCGCCTTCGCGGGCGTGATCCACTGCTTCACCGGCACCGCGCGCCTCGCCCGGGCCGCGCTCGAATGGGGCTTCTGCATTTCGGTTTCCGGCATCGCCACGTTCCGGAAATCGGACGCGCTGCGCGCCGTCATCCGCGAGGTGCCGCTCGAACGGCTGCTGGTGGAGACCGACGCGCCGTACCTTGCGCCCACGCCGCACCGGGGCAAGCGCAACGAGCCCGCCTTCGTGGTCGACACCGCCGCCATGCTGGCCGGTCTCAAGGGCGTCACGCGCGAGGAGCTCGCGCGCGCCACCACGGACAATTTCTTCCGCCTGTTTTCGAAGGCGCAACGGCCGCGATGACGGACACGCTCGAAGTCACCATCCTGGGCTGCGGTTCCTCCAGCGGCGTGCCGCGCGTCGGCGGGCCGGACGGCGCGGGCGACTGGGGCGCCTGCGACCCGGCGAACCCGAGGAACCGGCGCCGCCGCTGCTCGATCCTGGCGCGGCGCAGATCCGCCGGGGGCGAGACCGCGGTCTTGATCGACACCTCGCCCGACCTGCGCGAGCAGCTTCTCGCGGCGCGCTGCGCGCGGCTCGATGCCGTGCTCATCACGCACAACCACGCCGACCAGACCCATGGCATCGACGATCTGCGCCCCCTGGTCTACGCCATGCGCCGCCGCCTCGATCTCTACAGCGACCGCGCCGGGCTGGACGGCCTGATGCGCAGCTTCGGCTACTGCTTCCGGACGCCCGAAGGCAGTGGCTATCCGCCCATCGTCACCGCGCGCGAGATCGCCGAGCCGTTCGTTCCGTTCCAGATCGCGGGCCCCGGCGGGCCGCTCACGGCCGAGGCCTTCGCGCAGGAGCACGGCGAGATGCGCTCGCTGGGCTTCCGGCTGGGGCCGGTGGCCTATTCCAGCGACGTGGCCGGGCTGCCGGAGGAGTCGTTCGCCGCGCTCGCGGGCGTGGAGTGCTGGATCGTGGACGCGCTGCGCCACGCCGAACATCCCACGCACGCCAACGTGGCGCGCACGCTCTCCTGGCTCGCGCGCGTGAAGCCCCGGCGCGGCGTGCTCACCAACATGCATATCGACCTCGACTATGAGACACTCCGGCGCGAGCTGCCCGCGGGCGTCGAACCCGCCTATGATGGGCTGACCGTCACCTTGCCGATCTGACGGATGCTTCCGACGATCGCGCTGAACGAGCACCGGTAAGACCATGGCCGAAGAACTGACTCCCGAGATCATGAACGGCTGGAACCCGGGCGGCCTGCCGCACCTGCTGGGCATCGCGATCACGGCCTGCGAGCCCGGCCGCGTGGCGGGACGGCTGCCGGTCAAGCGCGAGCTGATCGCCGGCAACGGCGCGCTCTGGGCGCCGGCCATCGTGGCGCTGGCCGACACGCTGTGCGCCTACGGCGTCTCGACCAAATGGCCGGACGGCGCCAGCGGCTTCACCACGGTCGAGCTCAAGTGCAACTTCATGGGCACGCTGCGCGAAGGCGCCGTGGCCGGGGAGGCCAGGCTCCTGCACGGCGGCCGCCAGACCCAGGTCTGGGACGCCACCCTGGCCGACGAGCAGACCGCCAGGCTGCTGGCAGCCTTCCGCTGCACGCAGATCATCCTGTATCCGAGGGGGTGAGGTTAAGGCGTTGAAAAACCGAACACCTCGAAAAAGACCGGTGCTGCCGCTTGAGGCAATGCGGGCTCGGCATCGCCGAGCCTTCCCGCGACACGACGAGTGCTGGCCTCAGTTTGCTGCCGGAAAGGTCCGTAAAGGGAAATCGCGTCACGACAACGCTGCCGAAGTCATGCATTCCGGTGCCTGAGGTCGGCCTCGGTGTACAGGTCGGGCTCGTCCGCCGGAAACGCAAAGGCGCGGCCTTCCTCGGCGATCCTCGCCATCGGCAGGTCGTCCAGCGTTTCGAGCGTCACGCGGAGCCTCTGACGCGGGCCGATGCCGCGCCGTGCAATCTCATTGGCCAGCTTTGCCGCCTCGATATCATCCGGAACGTAACGCATGCGCAATGTTGCCCCCGCGCCAGGTGCCGGGCAATCGCCTATAAATTGGCGACGTTACACTTGACATACTCGCCCACAATCCCTAGATTTACGGCCATAGGAGATACCGCCATGGCCGCTTCCGTTCTCAATGCCCCGCACTTCCAGACCGAGGAAGCGGCGTTTGCCTACGTCGAGGCCCGGCTTTGGCCGAACGGTCCGGTATGCCCGTTTTGCGGCGAAGCGGCGCGCGTGGGGCGGCTGAAGGGCAAGACCACCCGTCCCGGCCTGTGCAAGTGCTACGCCTGCAAGAAGCCCTTTACCGTGCGCATGGGGACCATTTTCGAGTCCAGTCACCTCGCGCTTCACCTCTGGCTTCAGGTCATCCACCTGATGTGCGCCAGTAAGAAGGGCATTTCGACCCGCCAAATTCAGCGGATGCTGGACTGCTCCATGAAAACCGCTTGGTTCCTTACCCATCGCATCCGGGAAGCCATGGCCCCGGCCAAAGACGCGGGCCGGATCGGAGGCGAGGGCAAGACCGTGGAGGCCGACGAAACTTTCCTCACCAATTCCAAGCGCACCAAGAAGCGCCCGGGCTACCAGCACAAGGTCGCGATCATGAGCCTTGTGGAGCGCGACGGAAACACCCGCTCCATCGTCCTGCCGCGCTCGCCCAATGCCTACGATGTGAAGATGGCCCTGTGGCAGCACATGGACGAAAACAGCCGCCTCGTTACCGATGGCGCGCAATACTACAAGTCCGCCGTCGCCAAGCACGAAAGCGTCAATCACTCGATTGGCGAATATGTGCGCGGCGACGTGCATGTGAACACCCTTGAAGGCTATTTCAGTGTGTTCAAGCGCGGCATGATCGGCACCTACCAGAAGGTCAGCGAGCGTCATCTTCACCGTTATGTCGCCGAATTCGATTTCCGCCAGAACACCCGCGAGCGCCGGGGCTTTGACGACGTGGGCCGCGCCGAGACTGCCCTTCAGGGCTTCAAGGGTAAGCGGCTCACCTACGAAACGACTTGTGCGGCACAGTAAGTTTCTCTCTGGCCGCGCCACCCTGAGGGCAATTCTGGAAGCACTGGACGGGAAGGCAGAGTGACTCCGCCTTCCCGGTCCAGCTATCCTTGGACTTGCGACAGACCAAGGAGATAGATCATGGGCACGCGTGAAACGCTTTTCCAAACGCGATTTCCTGAATTCACGGAGGCGCAGGCCACCAAGTTCTTTGAACAGCACGGCGAGATGGTCAGCGTGAACGGACGTCCGGGGACGCCAGACCTGTTTCTAGTGGCGCTTGCTTCCGAGAAACAGGCATATGGCCCGCTGGCGCTGAACCCACTTGTCGCGCGGACGTTGTGCAAACTCCTTGTCGATGCTGGTTACGGGCCATCGCTACAGAAGCGGCAAACCTAGGCCATGGCTTCGCGCGGAAGGCCGCTGTCTTTGCGTTGAACCACGCCCAGAATTCTGGCGACGGTTCTTCGTGTTGTTCGGTGGGGCTGGCTCTGGACACGGAATCGCCTCGCGCGTATAAATTTCGCGCGGCGCAGTGGTGCATCGCAAATTGATCCTAGAGCGCGGAGTTCGCACCTCCGCGCGGATCACCTCAAAATCTCACAAACTGTAGCGCGCCGCAAGCGATGTCGGCTGCAGGCACTGTTACAGTTTGAGGTCACGGGGCTGCGCTGGTCGCTGCATCAACAAAATCCCGCAAGGCTTGGGCCGAGGACTGATAGTTCGTCGGTTCTTTCAGAACGAGATTGGGGCCGGTCTTTGGGCGACGCCCGAATCCCGGCTCGATACGGGCGATACTCATTGAATCCAGTGTGAATGACCTGATTTCTATGCTGTTTTTGAGCGCATATGCACGTAGAAACATGATCGCTGGCGCTACGTCGTTGAACCAATCCTCTTGTACAATGTGGTTTATGCTTCTTCCGTTATATCTAAAGACGCTTCCACCAAGCCTCTTCCATCCGAATCGCTCGAACATGCTGCGGACGTAGTTCCGCTGGTTATTCGTCACGTTTCCTAAGTCGTAGGATAGAGTAATTGGCATAAGGTATTCCCCACCGTGGCTAGAGCGTGCGATACTATCCCCATGCCTAAAGAACCCCAAGGCCAGAAACGCTCTGCGCCAAAGCCAAAGTTCACCGATGCAGAGCGCCACGCGCGCTTTGTGGAAGAAGCGCATAAGGCCGAAGCTTCCGAAGACCCGAAGGACTTCGAGAAGGCGTTCGGAAGTGTCACCGCGCGAAAGCCTCAAAGCCGTGCCGCAGGTACGAAGTGATAGCCGGGCCAATGCCCGGGGACGAAGGCGCGCCCATCTAACTCCATTTTTAGGAAATCCTTGCGGTAGTTCATCACGAGCCAGGGAAATGCGGACTTGAGCCGGTCCAGAATCCAACTCCCGGAAGGTAGGTTAGTGGCGACTACCGGAATCCCACGGTTCTTGCGGGCGTATTGCATGAGTTCGTGCGCCACCACGTCCGCTGCTTGAAGTGGCATGAACTCCAAGCCCGACCCATACGAAGTAACGACCTTGCGTATCTTGTCGCCCGGGCGTGCGTGCGGGTCCGAACGGAGAAACGCCTCGTGCCACCTTGCAAGATTGAGTACGAGGTCCTTATTCTTATCCCGGTCGCAGTAGACAAGTATTCCCTCGTCATTGGGATTTTCGAACAGACCTTGAATTAGCCGATGCAGGCATCGGTCTAACAGGAAGAAATACGGGTCTTCCGGGATCGAAGGATGCTCACCACGAAGGGCGTCATACTCTTCGCGCCAGACCGTGGTGCCGAAGCAAATGGGCTTCAGACTCGCAAACGAGTCGCATAGCATTCGCCGTGCGACCAACCATTCTGCATGGTTCATGTGGATGTAGCGACCGATCCGGTTCACGAATTCGGTGTGGTGCCATTTTTCGACCTTGCAGAAGGTCAAGAGATGCTGCCATTCGACTTCCCAGCGCAGCCAAGCGTCGGTATTGGCGGCGCAACCACCGACGACCACGACAGGGGCCCCGGCGTGCAGATTGCTACCGTCAATGTAGCCGCCGAGCACGACAAGTTCTCCACGAGGCCATGAACGCGGCATGAGGTGCCGCGCTGCGAATGCAGCCCCGAATTGTCCGAGGCTCATTCACAATACCCCTTGTGCCCGGGTATGCCAAGCGTAACGTCGGGTATAAATTTCCCATAATATATCTTATACGCACAAGTCCAGCCACAGATGAGCCCAAATCCCGCCGCTTTCGAGTATTGGCATCGCCGTCCGACAAAAATATTTTGCGGAGGGGTGCCCGGACAACCCGCTCCCACAAGGTGGAGGCGCGCCGCGAAGCAGCGGTCGGACGCGCCCTCTCCGCCGCTTTTCCCTGCCCTTGATTTCCCCAGCCACCAAAAAAACCGGGAATCGCCCGGTCCCTGCGCCCGTTGCTCCCCCGGCGCGCGGGCGCGTGATAGCATTGGGGGCATTGCGGAAGCGGGGGGATTTTGACGATGAGGATGGCAGCTTTTGCCGCCGGCTGCGCGGCGATCTCGCTGGCCTGGGCCACGGCCGCCGGCGCGGCGACCGGCAACGACCTCTACAAGACCTGCGGGACGGCCTTCCGGGCTGGCTTCCTCAATCGCGGCGCATGCCGGACCTATGTCAACGACGCCGCCGACGCGCTGGAGGCCAGCCACGCGATCTGTCCCGGCCAGGGCGTCACGATCGGCCAGCTCATCATGGTCGTCCAGGCCTACATGCGAAACCACCCCGAAGCGCTCAACGAGGACGCCAAGGTGCTGATTGCCGCCGCGCTGCGCCAGGCGTTTCCCTGCCGGCCGTGACTCGTCGGGGGCGGACGGCAAGATCGCGCTTGACCCGTCCCCAGGGGCAACCTTCACAACCCGCGCGCCACCACAGCCGGCGCACCGGATGACCACGCCCCCCGAATTCTACCCCATGCCCGCCTTCCCCACGCTCTCGGTTCGCGATCTCGAGGCGTCGAGCCGCTGGTACCAGGAGGCGCTGGGCTTCCAGCATGTCTTCACGATGCCCGGCCCGGGCGGCAGGCCCGGCCTCGTGCATCTGCGCTGGGCGCGCTACGCCGACCTGCTGCTGCGCGCGGCCGCGGCGCCGCCGGGCGGTCCGGCCGGCCTGGGCATCACACTCACCTTCGCGGTCACGGACGGGACGGTGGATGCCATCGCCGAACGCGCCTGCGCCGCCGGCGCCGTCTTCGTGCAGGAGCCCGGCGACCGGCCCTGGAACGCGCGCGACTTCACCCTCGCCGACCCGGACGGCTTCCGCCTCACCTTCACCAAGGGCCCGCTCGACCCCAACCTCACCATCGGCGCCGTCGCCGGGCGCGCCGCCAAGGCCTAGGCTCGCCGCCATGAGCAAATCCGGCGCGAATTTGAGCCCGGCGGAAACCGCCCGCCGCCTCGGCGTCAGCGCCAAGGCGCTGCGGCTCTACGAGGACCGCGGCCTGGTGGCGCCGCGGCGCGCGGCCAACGGCTATCGCGCCTACGGGCCGGCGGAGGTCGCGCGACTGCACCAGATCCTGGCGCTGAAACGGCTCGGGCTTTCGCTCGCCCGCATCGGCGAGCTCCTGGGCGGGCGCGCCGCCACCCTGGCCTCGGTGCTGGCACTGCAGGAGCAGGCGCTGGCCGAGGAAGGCGCGCGGGTCGGCAAGGCGCTGGGGCTGGTGCGCGCGGCCCGCGCCAGGCTGGCCTCGGGCGGCGCGCTCTCCATCGACGACCTCGCGACCCTGACCCGGGAGACCACCATGACCGCAAAACCCACCCAGGCCGAGATGAAGGCGCTCTTCGATCCCTTCGTGGAGAAACATTTTTCCCGCGCCGAGATCGCGGTGCTGGCCGGACGCGATTTCGACCAGGAGCAGGTCAACCGGGAATGGGATGCCCTGATCGCCGAGGCCAGAGTGCTGATGGCGAAAGGCGACCCCGCCTCGCCCGCCGTGCTCGACCTCGCCCGGCGCTGGAAGACGCAGGTGGAGCGATTCACCCGCGGCGACCCGCGGGTGACGGCCAAGGTCCAGGCGGTATGGAACGACGCCATGGCCGATACCAGGACCGCGCCCAGGCTCCCGCTCGACCCGGAAATCTTCGCCTTCATGGGCAAGGCGCAGGCGAAGCTGAAGGAGATGGGCGAATAGGGACGTCGAAGCGGGCGAATGATCGCGCGAATCTGCTCACGGGAACGTCATGCCCCGAACCATGGACAACGGCACGACGGACATTTCATCGTTCGGCGAAGCGCCTTGCGAAGGCGTCAACCGTCGGTCTTCCCGGGAGGAGAATACATCGTGTCAACCTCTGCAATGTCGCGCCGCAAGATGTTCGAAGCCGGCGGTGCCGTCGTGGCTGGAACGGCTCTGCTGGCGCAAGCTCCGGGCGCCCTGGCCAGTGAGGAATCCGCGAGCGAGACGGCCGTGCGAAAATTCTTCAAGGCCTGGGAACAGAAGGACTGGGGGCCGTTCGACGCCATACTGGCGGACGATTTCACCTTCACCAGCCCGAACGGCGACGACCACATCAGCAAGGCCGCCTACAAGGCCAACTGCTGGGAGAGCCAGAAGGCCTTCGTCGAAAAGTTCGACATCGAGCTTTTGATGGCGAAAGGCGGCGATGTCGTCGTGAAATATCTCTGTCACACCACCAACGGCAAATCCTTCCGCAATCTCGAATATCACCGCGTGCGCGACGGGCGGATCGAGTCGATCGAGTGCTATTTCGGGAGCAAATCGGCCTTCGCGTCGGCCGTGGGTTCGCAGTAGGGCCCCGGGCCGGAACGGCCGCGGAACGACGGGAAGGCGCCGGGCGAACGGCGGCGCGCGAACGACCGGCGGAATGCGGCTGGACTTGTTCGGCCCTTCGTCATTCGCTACTCGCTGTTCGCATGGCCCACGACATCACCGCCCTGCTCGCCATCATGCGGCGCCTGCGCGATCCCGGGACGGGCTGCCCGTGGGATATCGCGCAGAGCTTCGCCACCATCGCGCCCTACACCATCGAGGAGGCCTATGAGGTCTGCGGCGCCATCGAGGATGAGGACTGGGCGGCGCTGAAGGACGAGCTGGGCGACCTCCTGCTCCAGGTCGTCTATCACGCCCGCATGGCCGAGGAGCGCGGGCTGTTCGATTTCGGCGACGTGGTGGCGGCGATTTCGGACAAGATGATCCGACGGCATCCGCATGTTTTCGGCGAAGGCGGCGCCGTCGCCGGCGCCGAGGCCCAGGCCGCCGCCTGGGAGGACCACAAGAAGAAGGAACGCAGGGCCGGCGGGAGCGTCATGGACGGCGTCCCCCTCGCCCTGCCCGCGCTGCTGCGCGCGGTGAAGCTCCAGAAGCGCGCCGCAACCGTGGGCTTCGACTGGGACTCCGCGCCCAGGGTGCTGGAGAAAGTTATCGAGGAAGCCGGCGAGATCGTGGAGGCGCAGCAGGCCGGCGCGCCGCCCGGGAAGATCCAGGACGAGATCGGCGACCTGCTGTTCGTGATCGTCAACCTCGCCCGCCACCTGAAGATCGATCCCGAAACCGCGCTGCGCGGCACCAACGCCAAGGTCGTCCGCCGCTTCAAGTTCATCGAGAAATCGCTGGCCGCCCATGGCCGCACGCCCGCCGACGCGTCCCTCGACGAAATGGAAGCCCTCTGGCAGCGCGCGAAGACGGAAGCCTAACCTCCCCCTTGTCGGGAGGTTGAGGGCGACGCCGCCAGAACGTGGTGTTCCACGGGCGCACTTCAAGCGGGGCGCCGCTCAGAACCAAAACCTCCCCCTTGTGGGGAGGTCGAAAAATGCGGAACGCATTTTTCGGGTGGGGGGCGCGGCGGCGAGATCACGGCACCACTCCGCCGCCCCGAAGAATGCCGCGCATTTTTCGACCCGCCCACCAGGGGCGGGCTACTCTTCACAGTGTGCCGCTCACGATCCTGCCCACGTCCGCCAGCACGGCGTCGCGCTTCTCCAAGGACGCCGTCGAGCCCGTGTAGTACGCCGCGACCAGGATCGGCGCCCTGCCCGGCGGCCACAGGATGGCGACGTCGTTGGATGTCCCGTGGCGTCCCGTGCCCATCTTGTGCGCGCTCTTCCAGCCGGCGGGCAGCCCGGCTTCGAGGCGCGGCAGGCGGGTCTGCCAGTTGGCGAGCCAGGTCAGCAGCTTTGCGCGCGAGGCCGCGGACAGCGCACGGCCGAACGCCAGCGCGTTCAGGTCGTCGAGCATGGCGTTGGGCGAGGTCGTGTCGCGCGGATCGCCGGGGATGCAGGTGTTGGCATCGGGCTCATTGCGGTCGATCCGGGTGATGTTGTCGCCGAGCGCGCGCGCATAGGCGGTGGCGCCCGCCGGCCCGCCGATCCGGGCCAGCACCAGGTTCGCCGCCGTGTTGTCGCTCCACTGGATGGCGGCGGCGCAGAGATCGTCCAGCGCCATGCCGCCCTCCTTCACATGCGCCCGCGTGATGGGCGCGTAGTCCAGCAGGTCCGCTTCGCCATAGGAGATGCGGCGGGACAGCGTCTCGCGGCCCTCGTCCACCCGCTTCAGCAGCGCCGACACGGCGATGAGCTTGAAGGTGGAGCACATGGGGAAACGCTCATCCGCCCGCCAGCCGATGCGCCGGCCGCTGCCGGTGTCCAGCGCCGCCAGGCCCAGCCGGCCGCCCGCCCGCTTCTCGGTTTGCGCGATCAGCCCTTCCGGATCGTCGCCCGCCCGCGCGGCGAGCGGCAGAAGCGTGAGAGAGGCGGCGAATGTGCGGCGCGTCAGCACTTGTCCACAAATCCCCAGACCTGCGAATTCACATCAGGAAGCCTGCCTAAGGCTTTTTTCCGTCACGATTTTGTCCCTGAAGCGATTGGTGAATCTGTCGACGGATTGTGGATCGACGGCCACCGTCAGGTAGAGCGCATCCGCCCGGTCGCGGCGGTCCTGCACCCGGCCATGGGCATAGGCCCAGGCGAGCCCGGCCCCGTCGGCCAGGTCCAGCTTGAGGCGGATGACCGCCTCGCCCGCGCCCAGCGCGTCCTCGAGCCGGGCCAGAAGATCGGGAAGCCCCGCGCCGCTGCGCGCCGACACCGCGACGGCTCCCCGCCGCCCGTTCCGCGCCAGCAGGCCCTTGCGGGCCGCCGGTTCCAGCAGGTCGATCTTATTGAGGACCTCCAGGATCGCGCGCTCGCCGTCGGTCTCGATGCCGAGCTCGGCCATCACCTTCTCCACGTCGGCCTTCTGGGCCTCGCTCTCGCCATGCGCCGCGTCGCGGACATGGACGATGACGTCGGCCTCCAGCACCTCTTCCAGCGTGGCGCGGAAGGCGGCCACCAGCTCGTGCGGCAGGTCGGCGATGAAGCCCACCGTATCGGAAAGGATGATGTTGCGCCCGTCCGGCAGCCTGAGGCCGCGCATGGTGGGATCGAGCGTGGCGAACAGCAGGTCCTTGGCCAGCACGTCCGACCTGGTCAGCGCATTGAACAGCGTGGACTTGCCGGCATTGGTGTAGCCGACCAGCGCCACGATGGGATACGGCACCTTGCGGCGGGCGGAGCGGTGCAGTCCGCGGGTGCGCTTCACCTCCTCGATCTCGCGGCGGATCTTCGCCAGCCGCTCCCCGATCAGGCGGCGGTCGGTCTCGATCTGCGTCTCGCCGGGGCCGCCGAGGAAGCCGAAGCCGCCGCGCTGCCGCTCCAGATGCGTCCACGACCGCACCAGCCGCGAGCGCTGATAGGTGAGATGCGCGAATTCCACCTGCAGCCGGCCCTCGCGCGTCTGCGCGCGCGCGCCGAAGATCTCCAGGATCAGCGCGGTGCGGTCGAGCACCTTGGCGTTCCACGCCTTCTCGAGATTGCGCTGCTGCACCGGCGAGAGCTGGGCGTTGACGACGATGACCTCGGGCTCGAGCCCCCTCGCCTGCGTCGCGATCTCGTCCACCTTGCCCGAGCCGATCAGCGTGGCGGGCGCCGGCCGCGCCAGCGGCACGATGCGCCGCGAGATCACCTCGAGCCCGATGGCCGCGGTCAGCCCCACCGCTTCGGCGAGACGCGCCTCCGCGTCGCGCAGCGTGTCGGCCGCGCCCTTGCGCTCGATATGCACCACGAACGCGGCGCGGCGGGCGGCGCGCGTGTCCATGGTGCGCGAGCGGGATTGCGTCAGGCGGTTTCCAACGCCGGCGGCGCGGTCTCGGCTTCCATGAGCTGGATCGGCCCGAGCGGCATCACCGTCGAGATCGCGTGCTTGTAGACGAGCTGGGCCTGCCCGTCGCGCCGCAGAAGAACGCAGAAATTGTCGAACCACGTGATATTCCCTTGAAGCTTCACGCCGTTGACGAGAAAGATCGTCACCGCCGATTTGCTCTTGCGAACCGCATTCAGAAAAGTGTCCTGCAGGTTTTGTTGTTTTTCGCTCATGGCAGACACGCTTATTATTATGCCGCCCCAGCCCATCCGGAGCGAATCCCAGCATAGGACGAATTGCTGCGTTCGCGAAGGGCTCAGCCCGCGCGGGCGGCCGCGCGGCGCTCGTAGAGCTCGCGGATGCGGGCCGTGACGGGGCCGGGCGTGCCGGTGCCCACCGGCCGGCCGTCGATGGCGACGACCGGCACGATCCCGGCCGAGGCGGCGGTCAGGAAAGCCTCGCGCGCCCGGGCGGCTTCCTCGGGCCGGAACTTTCGTTCCGTCACGGAAATCTGGCCTTCTTTCGCCGCTTCCAGGATCACCCGGCGGGTGACGCCGGGCAGGATGGCGTGGGACAGGTCGCGGGTCACGATGTGTCCGTCCTTGTCCACGATCCAGGCGGAGGTGGAGGAACCTTCGGTCACGAAGCCGTCGCGATCCACCAGCCACGCCTCATGGGCGCCGGCCTTGCGGGCGGCGGTCTTGGCGAGAATGTTGGGGAGCAGCGCGGTGGATTTTATGTCGCATCGCGCCCAGCGCTCGTCGGGCCGCGTCACGACCGCGACGCCGTCCTGCCGGCGCCGCGCCAGCGCGGTGGGGTCGAGCGATCTGGCCGTGACGATCAGCGTCGGGCGGCCTGCCCTCTCCGGCACCGGGTGGTCGCGGCGATGCGCGCCCCGCGTCACCTGCATGTAGACGAGCCCGTCGGTGACGCCGTTGCGCCGCGCGACCTCGCGGATCACCTGCCTCAGCGCCGCCCGCCCCATCGGCATCGCCATGCCGGTCTCGCGGACGGAGCGCTCCAGCCGGTCGAGATGCTCCTCCTCGTCGAAGAGGCGCCCGCCGAACAGCCCCACGACCTCGTAGATCCCGTCCGCGAACTGCAGCGCCCGATCTTCGATGTGGACTGTCGCATGCGCGTGCGGAAGGTAGCGGCCATTGACGTACGCGATGCGACCGACGGGGGAACGCGCGGGCCAGCGATAGTCCCGCTCTTCAAGAGAAGATGTCATGGTTTATAATAAGTCCGCGCGCTCCGGTTGCAGATCGATTCGGCGACAATGGTCTCGAAAAGTCCCACACCGTTCATTCCTGCTGGAACAGTCGTAAACGCATCCCATCCAGATATAAAGTACTACATCACTCTGACGCCTGAACAATTGCGGCAACGATGGCTCGAACCAGAGGGACAAGAAATATATAAAGTTTGGAAAGAAGGTGGATTCAACAGGGACGCGTTGGCGGCTGTTGTTGGCCAATTGTACGAAAATTTGGACGGACGCGGTGCGCCACTTTCCGACGAAGATGCATCCGGTGCGAATTTGTCAGCCATTGACATGTTTGCCGCGGATTGCCAACGAGCAAAATTTGTAGGTACCAACCTGACCGGTTCGTTTCTTTCGGAGGCAGATATACGTGGCGCGGACTTTTCGTGGGCAAGAATGAATTCAGCTCTGCTTGACAACGCAAATTACGATGGAACTACCAAGTTTCTAGGCGTAAATCTGAACGCCGTGAATTTTAATTTGGCCGCATTGTTACAAGAGCAAGCATTGACACAGCAGCGCATCGCTCATTTGGAGCAGCGATATCCTTTGCTGGCTTTTTTCCTGCATTGGACCTGCGACTACGGAAGGTCGCTCGGACTTTGGAGCGCTTGGGTTGTTGCCGTGCTACTTTTCTTTGGAATTTTGTTCGCTAACGTTTCAGGCGCAACCAACCATACTGGTTTAGCCGACAACATGTACTTCTCTGTCGTGACTTTCACGACGTTGGGCTATGGGGATGTGTTGCCGGTGTCCGTATTTGGGAAGGTACTTGCAGTTATCGAAGTTGTAATTGGCTACGTGATGGGGGGGCTCCTCATCGCAATTTTGACGAGAAAAGTTCTCGGTTCCTGACCTCCATCACGCGTTGAACATCTGCTGCTCGCGCCCGCCTGCCGGGCCCACGCCCAGCGACTTGAGCTTGCGGTGCAGCGCGGAGCGTTCCATGCCGATGAACGCCGCGGTGCGGGAGATGTTGCCGCCGAAGCGGTTGATCTGGGCGAGCAGGTATTCGCGCTCGAAAATCTCGCGTGCCTCGCGCAGCGGCAGCGAGATGACGAGATCGCTCTTGCCGCCCGCCGCCCAGGGCTGGTTGCCGGAGATGTCCGAGGGCAGCAGGTCCGCCGAGATCGCCTGCGCCGCGTCGTCGGTGGCCAGGATCAGCAGCCGCTCCACGATGTTGCGCAGCTGGCGCACGTTGCCGGGCCAGTTGTTGGACTGGAGCACCGCCATGGCGTCGTCGCCGATCTCGCGCATGGGAAGCCCGCTGGTCGCCGACAGCCGCTTCATGAAATGCGCCACCAGCGCGGGGATGTCGTCCCGCCGCTCCGACAGCGCGGGCACGCGCACCGGCACGACGTTGAGGCGGTGATAGAGGTCCTCGCGGAACTTGCCGTCGCCGATCTCCAGCCGCAGATCCGCGGTGGTGGCCGAGATCACCCGCGCGTCGACATGGATGCGCGAGGTGCCGCCCACCCGCGTGAAGGTCTGCTCCACCAGCACGCGCAGGATCTTGCCCTGCGTCTCCGGCGGCATGTCCGCCACCTCGTCGAGGAACAGCGTGCCGTTATGCGCCATCTCGAACAGGCCCACCTTGCGCGGGCCTTCCGCCGTCTCCTCGCCGAAGAGCTCGGCCTCGATGCGGTCCGGCTCCATGGTGGCGCAGTTGATGGCGACGAAGGTATTGCCGGCGCGGCGCGAGCGGGCATGGATGAGGCGCGCGGCGACCTCCTTGCCGGAGCCGGCCGGGCCCGTGATCAGCACGCGGCTGTTGGTGGGGGCGATCTTCTCGACGAGCTGGCGCAATTGCGAGATCGCCGAGGACGAGCCGATCATCTCCGCCTCGTCGCCCGCGCGCATCCTGAGCTCGGCCACCTCGCGCTTCAGCCGCGAGGCCTCCAGCGCCCGGCCCACCACGTGGATCAGCCGGTCGGCCTTGAACGGCTTCTCGATGAAGTCGTAGGCCCCCTTCTTGATGGAGGACACCGCGGTCTCGATCGTGCCGTGGCCGGAGATCATCACCACAGGAAGCTCGGGATGCTCGCGCTTGATCTGGTCCAGCACCTGGATGCCGTCCAGCCGGCTGCCCTGCAGCCAGATGTCCAGCACCACCAGGGACGGCCGCCGCTGGCGGATGGAGGCCAGGCAGCCCTCCCCGTCGGGCGCGGTGCGCGCCTCGAAGCCTTCGTCGCGCATGATGCCCGAAACCAGGTCCCGGATGTCGTCCTCGTCGTCGACGACCAGGATCTCAGGCGCGATCAACAATCCGTTCTTGCTCATCCCCTGCACCTTTTTTGTCCCTACTCACCTCACGCGTCTGCTTCTGCCGGAGCGGGAAGATCAGCGACACGACCGCCCCGCTCTCGCCGTCGCCACGGTCGGCCAGCGTGATTTCGCCGCCATGGTCTTCGGCAATCTTGCGCACGATGGCGAGCCCCAGCCCCGTGCCCTTCGCGCGCGTCGTCACATAGGGTTCCGTCAGCCGGTGGCGCTCCTCGGCTGGAAGGCCGATGCCGTTGTCGGTGACGCGGAAGGCGAAGCGCTCGCCGTCCAGCACTTCGATGGCCGCGGTCACGTGGCCCTTGTCCACGCCGCCCGCCGCGGCGCGCGCGCCCACCGACTCGCCCGCGTTCTTGAGCACATTGGTCAGCGCCTGGCTCACCAGCCTTCCGTCGCACTCGAAATGCAGCGTCTCCCGCGGCGCGCTGATCTCCCAGGTCACCTGGTCGTTGCCCTGCCGCTGCAGGAACACGGCCTGGTAGAGAAGCTCCTGGGCGTTCTCCCGCCGCATCACCGGTGTCGGCATGCGGGCGAAGGAGGAGAACTCGTCCACCATGCGCCCGATGTCGCCCACCTGGCGGATGATGGTGTCCGTGCATTGCTGGAACACCTCCGGGTCCGACGAGATCTCGCCGCCGTATTTCCGCTTGAGGCGCTCGGCCGAGAGCTGGATCGGCGTCAGCGGGTTCTTGATCTCGTGCGCGATGCGCCGGGCGACGTCGGCCCAGGCGGCGGTGCGCTGGGCCGAGACCAGGTCGGTGATGTCGTCGAAGGTGACGATGTAGCCGGCCTCGCCCGCGCCCTTCTCGCTGTCCACCTGCACCGAAAGATTGCGCACCTTGCCGCCGCGCTTGACCGAAGCCTCGCCGCTCGCGCGGCCCACCGGCTCGTGCAGCGCCCGGCGGATCAGGCCGGCCAGTTCCGGCACGGCCTCGGTGTAGTGCCGGCCCTCCACGTCCTCCGGCGCCGCGTTGAGCAGGCGCGCGGCGGCGCGGTTGACGATGGTGACCGTGCCGTCGGCGTCCAGGCCGATGACGCCGGCCGACACGCCCGCCAGCACCGCCTCGGTGAAGCGGCGGCGGCTGTCGATCTGGTGGCTCGCCTCGACCAGCTCGCTGCGCTGGGACTGGAGCTGCGACGTCATGCGGTTGAAGGCGTTGCCCAGGACGCCGATCTCGTCGTCGTCGCGCTCCACGCGCACCTGCGCGGACAAATCGCCGGAGGAGACGCGCTCGGAGGCGTCGATCAGCCCGGAGATCGGCTTGACCAGCCGGTTGGCGGCGGAAAGGCCCAGCCAGATCGCCGTCATCAGGATGAGCAGCGACACCGTGCCGTAGAGCGCGGCGAAGATGAGCTGCACCTCGACGCGGTTGTACTCCATGCCCTTGTATTCCAGCGCCACGGCGGTGGAGTTCTGGAACATCTTGAACACGCCGGGATCGACCTTGCGCACCACCAGCAGATAGGCGTTGTCGATCGGGCGCATCTTGATCAGCGCCCGCTCCACGCCGAGATTCGAATTGGCGTCGACCACGATCTTGCCGGACTCGGCCTGCGCGATCGCGTCGGGCGTGGGCGGCTTGGTGTCGGCCATGCCCTGCTGCTTGGAGGAGCCGAGGAGCGTGCCGTTGCCGTCGTAGAGGAACGCCGCCTGGAGCTGGCGCTGCTTGGTCATGGTGCCGATATCGGCGAAGAGCTGCCCCGGCATCACATGGCCGTTGGCGTCGAGCAGGCTGTGATCGTCGCCCACGCCCTTGACGATAGCGACGGCGTCGTTGGCGAGAAGATGCTGGCGGTCCTCGGCGTAGCGCTGGGCGATGGTGATGGAGTTGTTGACGGCGCTCTGCACCCGCGGGCTGAACCACTGCTCGATGCCGAGGTTGAGCGTGACCACCGCGAACACCGCCACGAAGATCACCGGCACCACCGCGATGCCGGCGAACATGCCGACCAGCCGCGCATGCAGCCGCGCGCCCGCCCGCGCCGAACGCCGGTTGCTCCACAGCCGCACCAGGCGCGAGGCGATGAGCGCGCCCAGCGACAGCACCAGGACGAAATTGATCAGCAGGAGCGCGATGATGGAGGGCTTGGTCAGCGTGTAGGGGATGAACCCCATGACGATGCCGTAGGTCGCCAGGCCCGACACTACCGCCAGGATGCCGACCGCCAGCGCCAGCAATGACGTTCGTGACCGCGCCCGGAAGAAGCCGAACAGCCCTCGCGCCGGCGGGCGCTTCGCGTCTCCGGCTCCGGGCCCGCTCGGCCGCCCGTCGGCGGGCTGTTTCAACGCATCAGCGATTGCCATGCAGCCCTGGACCCGTCCCAACCACCCGCCGCCGCTTTCGCCCACCCAACCACGGGCTAACCCCCGGCGCGCATTCGAGAATGCGCCCGGAGTGTAGCCAAGCCACAGCCTGTTGCAAGAATGCCGCGTTGCACAATGGAGACAGAGTTAAGGCCGGGACGGCCGCCAGCCGAGGCGGCAGTCCCACGAAAGCAGCCGCCTTGACTCCCTTTTCTCCCGCCGAAGCGCGGGAGAGGCGGTTTTCCGCCATAATTTTCCTGTTCACCCCTCTTGCGTTCTACTTTGGGCTGTACTATATCCCTCGCCGAGGACACGCAGGAGTTTTGAACCGTTGAAGTGAAGCCACCGCAAGACCAGACAGGCAAGGGCGCACTCTTGCGTGCGGCCCGCGCGCAGGTCGTGGATCGATAGGCCGGATAGGCTCCAAAGAGCCGTCCAGCGGCAGTCCCTCCGGGGCGCGAGGCTGGGGTGTTGCACCAAGGGTGGCCCTGGCATCACAGCGACCGGACCCAACGACTGTCCGGGCGAAGATCCCTCCCGCGCATGCAAGCCGTGGAGACTCCACACCGGCGATGCGGCTGACGGCCTAGCCTCCGTCACGCCGCCGGCCCAAGGGAGATCACATCCAGCCCTGGCCATCGCGATGGTCCAGGGCTTTGGTGTGTCTTGCCTTCTCCTTCTCCGCCGGCGCGGGGAAGGAAGGATCAGGCCGCCTTCGCCTGCGTCCGGGTCAAATTCCGCAGCAGGACGCCGGCCACGCGCGGCGCGGCGAATTCGGCGCCGACCATGAAGCGCATGAGCGGGCCGAAGCTGTTGGCGGCGGCGGGGCCGATGAAGTAGAGGCCCGCCACCGAGCTTTCGAAGGTGTCGGCGAGGATCGGCGTGTTCTGGACCTGCGCGATCCGCGCACGCAGCGCGCCATCGAGCCAGCCCAGGCGCTCGAGGTTCACCCGGTAGCCCGTCGCCGCCACGATATGGTCGCACGCCAGCGACGTGGCGCCGTCCGGACCGCGCACCTCCAGCGCCACGCGCCCGCCCTTCAGCGACGCGCCCTGGAGATGGTGCCCGAGCAGCGCGGGGATCCTGCCCTGGATGCGCTCGCGCATGAACCAGCCCGGCGCCGGGCCCAGATGCATGCGCACCGCGCGCAGGCGCAACGCCTCCGGCAGCTTGTGGAAGACAAGCGGAAGGTGGACGCAGAAGAACGAGCGCCAGCCGGGACCGATGCCCGTCGGCGGCTTCTGGATGGTCTTGAGCAGGGAGCCCGCGTCCGGATCCGGCGGGGAGTGGAAGCGGATCGCGCCGTCGCGCGCCACGATGGTGACCTTGGCGCCGCAATCGTCCAGCAGCGCGGCGGTGTCGATGGCCGAGGCGCCGGCCCCCAGCACGACCACCTCCTTGCCCGCGAACTGTCCGGCGTCGCGGTGGTCGAAGCTGTGCGACAGGGCGCAGGCGGGCAGGGCGGAAAGCATCGGCGGGATGTGGGCGAAGGCGGTGATGCCAACGGCGGAGACGACGTTGCGCGCGCGCAACGTCTCGCCGGTCGAGAGCGCGACCTCGAACAGGCCGTCCGCCCGCGTCACGGACGTGACGAGCACGTCCTCGAGCTCCGGCACGAAGCGTTGCTGGAAGGTGGTGGCGTAGGCGTTGAACTGCTCCAGCGGCACCGGCAGGTCGTGGTCCTGGTAGGCGAGGCCGAGCTTCGCGCAGTAATCCTCCAGCCGGCTGCCGGCCCTGGGTGAGGACAGGCTGGAGGCCAGGCCTTCGGACTTGAGCAGCATGTTGCGCGGCATGTGGTTGCGCCAGGTGTCCAGCGGCTTGCCGAAGATCCGGATATCGGCGCCCGCGGCGTTGAGGTGGGCGGCGAGCGAAAGGCCGTAGGGACCGGCTCCGATGATGGCGACGTCGGTGGGCTTTCTCATTTCTGACCTCTGCTGGTCCCGCCCCGGGACGCTTTCCCGAAAGGGCACGCGGGACGCCGTGGAAGTGGCGGTTTCCCGCGCTTTCCTCCAAATTCCGTACCAGCGCGGGGCGCGGCCCGGAAGCTGCAGTCCGCCGGGCGAGCCCCAGGCGATTGCCCCGATGCCCCGGATTCTCCTTTCGACGACCGTCCGCTGGCCCACGGCCGCGCGCCTGGCCGGCGCGCTGGCCGAAAGCGGCTGCCGCGTCGAGACGCTGAGCCCGGCGGATCATCCGCTCGCCGCCAGCCGCTATCCGCAAGTGCGCCACCTCTATCGCCCGCTCCGCCCGCTCGCCTCGCTGGCGGCGGCGATCGGCTCCTGCGCGCCGGACCTGATCGTCGCGTGCGACGACCGCGCGGCGGCCCATCTGCGCGCGCTCCACGCGAAGGCCTCGGGCGAGGTGCGCGCCAGTATCGAACGTTCCCTGGGCGATCCGGCAGGCTACGGCCTGCTCGCCTCCCGCAGCGGCTTCGTCACTGCCGCGCGCGAGGCGGGGATCGCCGCGCCGGAAACGGTCTCCGTCGCCGGCGAAGAGACGTATGAATTCGCGCTCCGGCTCATGGGCCTGCCCGCCGTGCTCAAGGCCGACGGCAGCTGGGGCGGCGACGGCGTGGCCGTGCTGCATGCGCCGCGCGACGCCACGGCCGCCTGGGCAAGGCTCGCCGCGCCCCCGTCACGGCTCCGCAGCCTGGTCCGCGCCGGGCGCCGCCGCGACGCCCATCATCTCGCCGATGCGCTCGCCCCACCCGTGCCCTCGCTCTGCCTGCAGCGTTTCGTGCCCGGCACGCCGGCCACGACCAGCTTCGTCTGCCGCGAGGGCGTGGTGCTGGCCGCCAACCATTTCGACGTCGTCGCCACCAGCGGCGCGGCCGGTCCCGCCAGCGTGGTGCGCCGGGTGGACGATCCGGTCATGGAAGAGGCCGCGCGCAAGCTCGCGCGCCGCTTCGGCCTTTCGGGCCTGCACGGCCTCGACTACGTCCGCGACGGCGCCGGCACGCCCCATCTCATCGAGATCAACCCGCGCGCCACCCAGACCAGCCATCTCGCCTTCGGCCCGGGCCACGACCTCTGCGCCGCGCTGGCCGGCGCCGCGGCGTCCGCCAGCCGCGCCATCTCCAGCGACGACGTGGCGCTCTTCCCCCAGGAATGGACGCGCGACCGCGCCAGCCGCTGGCTCGCCACCGCCCATCACGACGTGCCGTGGGACGACCCCCGCCTGGTCGCGCGCTGCCTGGGCGGCCAGCCCTCGCCGGTGGTTCATGCCGGTTAAGGATTTCCGCTCCGTTAACCGTTCCCTAGGTGGGATGGCGTTAGACGATTCGCTGCGCGCAAGGTCTGGCCGGTCCATGTCGTCTCCAGGGATGCATGTCACGCCCGGGGCGGAAAGCTTCCGCCCGAGCGATCTCGTGCATCTGGCCGGGCGGCGCCTCAACCTCATCCTCGCCACCATGCTCGTCGTCGTCGCGCTGGCCGCGGTGGTGAGCCTGGTGCTGCCCGCCCGCTACACCGCCTCCGCGGTGGTGATGCTCGATCCGCGCAAGAACAACGTCGCCGACGTGTCCGCCGTGGTCTCCGAGCTGCCGGTCGATCCCGCCACCGTTCAGGACCAGATCCAGATCCTCACCTCGCGCGATCTCGCCGGCCGGGTGATCGACAGGCTGGGCCTCGCGGACGATCCCGAATTCAACCCGGCGCTGTCGCCGGGCCCGATGTCCACGCTCTTCGGCGGCGCGGGCATGAGCGAGGCAGAGCAGCGCGACGCGGAGGTCGACACCTTGCTCCGGCACCTGACGGCGAGCGCCGCCGGTCTCTCGACCGCGATCGCCATCACCTATTCGGCCGGCGATCCCCAGAAGGCCGCGCGCATCGCCAACGCCGTCGCCGGCGTCTACATCTCCAGCGAAGTCGACGCCAAGCTCAACGACACCCGCGCCACGAACGACTGGCTGCAGGCGCGCATCCGCCAGCTTTCGCACCAGGTGCAGGCGGCGGAGGCCAACGTCCAGGCCTACAAGGCCGAACACGACATCAACGAGACCGCGGACGGCGCCTCGCTGGTCGACCAGCAGCTCACCGCCATCAACGGCCAGCTCGTCGATGCCAGGAGCGATCTCGCCGAGAAGGAAGCCAACCGCGGCCGCATCGACTCCATGATGAAGGGCGGCCATGCCGGCGACGTTTCGCAGGTCGTGTCCTCGCCGCTCATCGTGCAGCTGCGCGAGCAGCAGGCGGACGTGATCCGCCAGGAAGCCGACCTCGCCACGCGCTACGGCCCCAAGCATCCCAAGCTGATCGCGGCCCAGAACCAGGAGCGCGACCTCCAGGCCAAGATCGACCAGGAGACGGCGCGCATTGCCGGCACCGTCGCCAACGACGTCTCCGTCGCCCGCGCCCATGTCGGATCGCTCGAGGCGAGCCTGCGCCACGCCGAGACCGAGGCGACCGACCAGAACATGGCGCGCGTGCGCCTGAAGGCGCTGGAAGCCAACGCCGCCTCCACGCGCACGATGTACGAAGCCTTCGTCCAGCGCCTGCGCGAGACGCAGAGCCCGATCGGCATTCCCGACGCGCGGGTGATCAGCCACGCCTCCGCGCCCACCAGGCCGTCGTTCCCGCCGCGCGCCACGATCGTCGTGGCCTCGATGCCCGCCGGATTCATGCTGGGGCTTCTCTTCGCGCTGCTGGCCGAACGCTTCGGCGGCGCGATCCCCGCCGCGCGCGCCGTTTCCGCGCGCCCGCGCGTGCCGGTGCTGGCGGAGATCCCAGGCGCCGCCGTCGCGCGCGCCGCCGACGCCGCCATCGACTGGCCGGGCACGCCGTTCAGCCAGGGCGTCGCCGCGCTGGCGCGCCAGCTTTCCGATCCGTTCGGCCCCAGGGTCGTCACCGTCGCGTCCTCGCAGCCCGGCGAGGATTCCTCGTCCATCGCCGCATCCGTCGCGCGCGTGGCTTCGCTGATGGGCCGCCGCGTGGCGATCGTGGACGCCAATCTTCGCGGCCCGATGGCCGCGCGAATCCTGGGCGCCGCGCCCGCGCGGGCCGGGTTGATGGAAGTGCTGGGCGGCAAGGCGCCGCTGTCGCAAGCCATGCAGCGCGACGCGCGGTCCGGCGCGCTGGTGCTGTCGCCCGCCTGGGCGCCGCGCGATCCGCTGGCGGTGCTCGCCACGCGCCAGATGGCGGACCTGCTCGCCCATCTGCGCGGGAGCTGCGACCTGGTGCTGATCGACGCCCCGCCGGTGCTCGCCGCGGCCGAAACGAACGTGCTGGCCCGCTTCTCCGACGCCGTGGCCCTCATCGTCCGCCACGCCCCCGCCACGGTGGTGGACGGCGCCGTCGACGCCCTCGCCGCGCATCAATCCCCACCTGTCGCGCTGGTGATTGCGCGATAGCGCCTCCGCGCTCGCGCGAGGGATGACGTTTCCGTGATCCGCGCCCGCCGCCATGCCGTAACAAACGCGCGCGCCCGGCGAATATTGGTCAGGCCGGGCCCCCGCGTTAGTCTCGCGCCGGGAACCGCAGGAAAATTCGATGACCCGCACCGCCACGCTCGACCGCCGCAAGCTGCTGCTTTCCGCCTCGGCGCTGGCCGGCGCCGGCGCGCTGGCGCTTGCGCCGAAGCTCGCGCGCGGCGCGGCGCCCGCCACCGTCGTGATCGAGCAGTTCTCGCCGGCGGGCAAGGATCTCGGCCCCAGGCGCCTGCCGAAGGTCGTGAGGCCCGAAGCGGACTGGAAGAAGATGCTCCAGCCGCTGCAGTTCGAGGTCACGCGCCATGCCGACACCGAGCAGGCCTTCACCGGCATCTACTGGAACAACCATGCCGACGGACTCTATCGCTGCATCTGCTGCGACACCGCGCTGTTCGACTCGCGGACCAAGTTCGAATCCGGCACCGGCTGGCCGAGCTTCTGGGCGCCCATCGCCAGGATCAACGTGGTGGAGACGCACGACACCAGCTTCCTGATGGATCGCACCGCCATCTCCTGCGCGCGCTGCGACGCCCATCTCGGCCACGTTTTCGACGACGGCCCGAAGCCGACGGGCCTGCGCTATTGCATGAACTCGGCGTCGCTCAAATTCTATCCGCGCGCCACGGCCTGACGCCGCAGAAAGGAACCGCCATGCGTTCGTCCCTCTTCGCCGCCGCGCTCGTCACGCTCGCCGCGCTCCCGGCCTGCGCCGACCAGGCGCCGCGCGCGCTGCCCGCGCCGGCGGTCGACGAGCGGCACGCGACGGCGGCGAGCGAGACGGCCGTGCTGGCGGGCGGCTGCTTCTGGGGCATGCAGGGCGTGTTCGAGCATGTGAAGGGCGTCACGAAGGTGATCTCCGGCTATTCCGGCGGCACCGTCGCCGATCCCAGCTACGGCGAGGTCAGCAGCGGCGACACCGGGCATGCCGAAACCGTGAAGATCGCCTTCGATCCGCGGCAGGTCACCTACGGCCAGTTGCTGCGCATATTCTTCTCCGTCGCGCACGATCCCACCGAGCTGAACCGCCAGGGCCCCGACGACGGCACGAACTACCGCTCGGACATCTTCTTCACCTCGCCCGAGCAGAAGGAGATCGCCACCGCCTACATCGCCCAGCTCGGCAAGGCGCATGCCTATGGCGATCCCATCGTCACCCGCGTCGACAAGTTCACCGCGTTCTATCCCGCGGAGGATTATCACCAGGACTACCTGATCCATAATCCGGACGACGGCTACATCGTGATCAACGATCTTCCCAAGATCGCCAACCTCAAGCGCATCTATCCGCAGATGTATCGCGAGAAGCCGGTGACCGTGGCGGAGAAATAGCATCGGCCCTCCGCTTCGGGAGGCCGGGCGCCTGGAGCAGGATCGCTCTTCTTCGAATGGCGATCCCGCTCCAGGTATTTGATTGACGCGCAATTTTTCGGCCGAACCGCTGCACACTTCGCCCGATTGCGCTCTAGATCCGGTTCAGCAGCACCAGGATCAGGACGATGATCAGGATCAGGCCGAGGCCGCCGGAAGGGTAGTAGCCCCAGCCGCCGGAATACGGCCATGACGGCAGCGCGCCGATCAGAAGCAGCACGAGGATGATGATCAGAACGGTGCCGAGCATGATGGCGCCTCCCGCGTTGGCATCCATCAAAACGCCGGGAACGCGCGCGGAGTTCCCTCACACGCTGCTGTGCCAGTAGCGATCTTCCCAGCTGCGGGAGAGGCGCATGGCGGTGGTGATGAGGCCGGCCATGGAATAAGTCTGCGGGAAGTTGCCCCACAGCGCGCCGCTGCGCGGATCGATGTCTTCCGACAGGAGCCCGTAGCGGTTCCTGAGGCCCACGGCGTCCTGGAAGAGGCCGCGCGCGTCTTCGCGCCGGCCCGTCAGCCACCAGGAATCGATCAGCCAGAAGCGGCAGACCAGGAACTCGCTTTCGGGCAGCCCGAAATCGTCTTCGCCCGCATAGCGCATGACGTGGCGCCCCCGCACCAGCTCGCCCTCGATGGCCCTGAGCGTGGACAGGAAGCGCGGATCGCCCGGCTCGATCAGCCCGAATTCGGGAAGCAGCAGCACGCTCGCGTCGAGATCGCCCGAATTCTCCGCCACGGTGAAGGCGTCGCGTTTCGCGTTCCAGGCGCGCGCCAGGATCTCGGACTGGATCCTGTCGGCCAGCGTGTTCCAGTGCGCCGCGCGGCCCGCATGGCCCAGCCGCGCCGCGATGGCGCCGACGCGGCTCACGCCCGCCCAGCACATCGCGGCGGAATGGGTGTGCAGCCGCTTGCGCCCGCGATATTCCCAGATGCCGGCGTCGGGCTCGAGCGCCAGCTCGGCTGCCTTCGCGCCGAGCTGCTCCATCAGCCGGAAGTGGGACTCGTTCGCCGGGCGCGGCAGGCGGCGGTCGAAGAACATCGGCATCGCCGCAAGGATCACGCTGCCATAGACGTCGTGCTGCTCCTGGTCCGCCGCCGCGTTGCCCACGCGCACCGGCCCGTTGCCGTGGTAGCCGGCCAGCGCGCCCGCCACGCGCTCGTCCAGCGGCGCGTTCGGCACGATGCCGTAGAGCGGCCGCAGCTCGCGCACGTCCTCCGCGGCGATGCCGAGGACGTAGTTGATGAAGTCCTCCATCGCCTTCGTGGCGCCGATGCGGTTGAGCGCCTTGACGACGAAATAGGCGTCGCGCATCCAGCAATAGCGGTAATCCCAGTTGCGGCCCGAGCCCGCGGCTTCGGGCAGCGAGGTGGTCAGCGCCGCCACCACCGCGCCGGTCTCCTCATAGGCGCAAAGCTTGAGCGTGATGGCGGCGCGGATCACCGCCTCCTGCCAGTCCGTGCCGATGGAGAGCCGGCGCACCCATTCGAGCCAGTAGTCGCGCGTGCGGTCGGCGAATTCGCGCGCGGTGGTCTCGAGCTCCGAGGGGAAGGATTCGTCCGGCCCGATCACCATGTGGACTGGGCGGGTCAGCACGAACGGCGCTTCCCGCTCGATGTAGGACAGCGGTGCATCGGTGGTGAGCCGCACCGCGATGTCGCCGCCCCAGTAGCGGATATGGTTGGAGCCCAGCGAGCGGCCCGCCATGGCCTCGCCGTAATTGCAGCAGGGCCTGAAACGCAGCGTCACCCGCGGCAGGCCCGCCACCGGCTCGACGATGCGGATCAGCTGCGGCGCGCGCGTGGTGCGGCCGAAATTCTGGAAGCGCGGCGCGAAATCCGTTACCCGCACCGCCGAGCCGTCCCCCGCGGTGAGCACCGTCGTCACGATGGGCGTGTTGCGCGCATATTCGGACTCCGCGTGGGTGAAGCGGTCGAGCACCACGTCGCAGAAGCCCTTCTCCTCGTCGCCGGAGATCAGGCGGCAGAACACCGGGTCGCCGTCGAAGCGGGGGAAGCACCACCACAAAAGACGCGCCTGCCGGTCCACCAGCGCGGCGATGCGCCCGTTGCCGATGACCGCGAGGTCGAGATCCATCTCAGGCCTCCACCGGCGTCATCCCCGCCAGCCAGGCGCGCACGTCGGCGGGCGCGCGGAATTCTCCGCTCGCGCCCTCCAGCAACGTCCCGACCGAATAGCCGATGCCGCGGAAGTCCTTCAGCACGGCCATCACGTCCTCGTCCGTGCGGTCGTCGCCCAGGAACACGGGGCGGCGCCCGCGGAACGGGGCATGCGCCATCAGCGCGCGCAGCCCGGTGCCCTTGTCGAAGCCGCCGCTCTTGATTTCCACGATCGCCTTGCCGCGCAGGACGACGAGCCCCCCTGGAAGATGCCGAAGGCGCCCGCTTACGAGATCCAGCAGCGGCGCCTCGAATTGCGGCGCCGCGCGGTAGTGGAACGCGAGCGTGTAGGTCTTGTCCTCGATGTGCACGCCGGGGAAGCGCTGCTCGACGTCCGCGAAGTCGCGCTTCACGTCCTCCGGGATGGGGGCGCTCATGGCCTCGACGGGCGCGCCGGGCGCGGGCCTTATCTGCGCGCCATGATCGCCGATGGCCGCCAGCGCCAGCGGCGCGAAGAGGCGGTCGACGGCCGCAAGCGTGCGCCCGCTGCAGAAGGCGAGCGCCCCGCCCAGAAGCGGCCCGAGCGCCGCGAGCGTGTGCTTGAGCTCCGGCGGCACGACCACGTTCTCCGGCGTCGGCGCGATCTCGATCAGCGTGCCGTCGATGTCCAGGATGAGCGCATCGCGCGCGAAGGCGAGGTCAGGATTCATGGCGCGCCACGATAGGCTTCTTCCGCTCCGGCTTCGACATCAGATTGAACGCGGAATTGACCAGCGCCACATGGCTGAAGGCCTGCGGGAAATTGCCCAGCATGCGCTTCCGGCCGGGGTCGTACTCCTCCGCGAGCAGCCCCACGTCGTTGGCCAGCTTCACCAGCTTGCGGAACAGCTTCAGGCCTTTCTTGCGATGCCCGGCCATCACGTAATTGTCCACCAGCCAGAAGGAGCAGGCGAGGAACGCGCCTTCGCCCTCCGGCAGCCCGTCCACGCCGCTGCCGGTCTCGTAGCGGCGCACCAGACCCTTCCAGAGAAGCCGCTTCTCGATCTCCCGGACCGTGTTCTTCACGCGCTTGTCCCGGGCCGGCAGGAATCCCACGATGGGGATCATCAGGAGCGCGGCGTCCAGCTCCGGCGATTCGTAGCACTGCACGAAGCAGCCGCGCTTTTTGTCGATCCCGTGCTTGAGTACGTCGGCGTGGATCTCATCGGCGATCTTCTTCCATTTGCGCCACAGCGACGGCTTGCCCCCTTGTGCCTTCCATCCGCGCCAGGCGCGGTCGAACGCCACCCACGCCATCACCTTGGAATGCACGAAATGCCGCCGCGGTCCCCTGATCTCCCAGATGCCCTCGTCCGGTTCCTTCCACACCCTGGCGAGGTGGTTGAGGAACACCTGCTGGATTTCCACGCGCCGCGGCACGGGCGGAAGACCGCCGCGCTCGGCCTGGGTGAACACGTCCGCCAGCTCGCCATAGATGTCGAGCTGCAGCTGCAGCGCCGCCGCGTTGCCGATGCGCACCGGCGCGGATTTCGCGAAGCCCGGCAGCCAGGGCAGCGTCCATTCCTCCAGCCGCCTTTCGCCCGCCACGCCATACATGGTCTGGATCTGGTCCGGCGTGCCGGCGATGGCGCGCGACAGCCAATTCTGCCAGGCATGCGCTTCCTCGGTGTAGCCGGCATTGAGGAAGGCGAGCAGGATGAAGGTGGCGTCCCTCAGCCAGCAATAGCGGTAGTCCCAGTTGCGCGTGCTGCCGAGCTGTTCGGGCAGCGAGGTCGTGGCGGCGGCCACCATGCCGCCCGTCGGCTTGTAGGACAGCGCCTTCAGCGTGATGAGCGAGCGCTGCACGGTGCTTTTCCAGCGGCCCTCGACCTTGGACTTGCCGCACCAGCCGCGCCAGAACTTCTCCGTCTCCGCCATCGACGCCTCGACACCAGCGGGCAGCGGCATGGGCAAATGCGAGGGCCAGTAGGCGAGGGAGAAGGGCACGGCCTCGCCCTCCGCCACGCTGAATTCGCCGACCGTGCGCATGTCGCGCCCTTCGAGCGGCGCGGGCGTGCGCAGCGCCAACGCGTGCGGGCCTGCCACCGCGGTCAGCGTCTCCTCGTCGGCACGCGCGACCCAGGGCACGGAGATCCCGTAGTCGAAGCGGATCACCAGCTCGGTCCTGAACTTCATCGACCCCTTCACGCCCATGACGACGCGGACGATGGCGCTGTGCGCATCCGCCATCGGCATGAAGTCCGTGAGCAGCGCCTCGCCGGATTTCGTCTTGAAGCGCGTTTCCAGGATCAGCGTGCCGGGGCGGTAGCGGCGGCTGATCTTGCACTCTCCCCTGGGTGCGATCAGCCAGCGGCCATGCTCGGGCTTGCCGAGCAGCGCGGCGAAACAGGCCGGTGAATCGAAACGCGGCAGGCATAGCCAGTCGATGGAGCCCGAGCGGCAGACCAGCGCCGCCGAGCGCAGGTCGCCGATCACCGCGTAATCCTCGATGCGGCCGGTCATGCGCCCGCCGCCGCTTCGTCGAGGAACCACACGGTCTCGCCCCTGGGCCTGAGCCGTCCGGCGGGCAGGCTTTCGTCGCCGCGGCGCGCGCGCGCCACCACGTCGCGCTTGGCCGCGCCGGTGACGAGGAACGCCACCGCGGCGCTGGATTCCAGCGCCGGATAGGTGAGCGTGATGCGCGGCTCTTCGCGGCCCCTGGGCACGGCGGCGACAAGCCGCGCGCGCTCCTCCAGCACCGGCTGGCCGGGGAGCAGCGAAGCGGTGTGCCCGTCCGCGCCCAGCCCCAGCAGCACCAGTTCGAAGAGGCACGGCGCGTCTTTCGCCCGCGCCCGCAGGGTGGTTTCGTAGCGCGCTGCGCAGTCGTCCGGCGTGGTGTCGGTGGGGATGGGATGGATGCTGCCCGCCGGCGCGTCCACGCGCGACAGCCATTCCTCGCGCGCCCTGTTGTAGTTGCTGTCGGGGCTCGACCACGGCACGAAGCGCTCGTCGCCCCAATAGAGTTCGAGCCGCGACCACGGGATGCGCCCGCGAAGCGGATCCTCGGCGAGCAGCCGATAGAGCAAGCGCGGCGTCTCGCCGCCCGAAAGCGCCAGGCGGAACGCGCCCTGCGACGCCGTCATCCGCGCCACGAGCCAGCCGGCGGCGCGCCGGGCCAGGGCACCGGCATCCGCCTCCACGATTGCGCTGCCGGACGCCATGTCTACCGGATCGCCCGCCAGCCGCGGCCGTCGGCCGCCAGAAGCGCGTCGGACGCCCTGGGCCCGGCGCTGCCCGCCTTGTAGTTCGGAAAGTCCGACGGCTTTTCCGCCGCCCAGGCCTTCAGCAGCGGATCGACCACCGCCCAGGAGGATTCTACCTGGTCGGCGCGCTGGAACAGCGTGCCGTCGCCCATGAACACGTCGTAGAGCAGCGTCTCGTAGCCCACCGCCGGGGCGGCGCGGAACCAGTCCGCGTATTTGAAATCCATCGCGACGCTTTCGAGCTGCAGCCCCTGGCCGGGCTTCTTTGCGTTGAAACGCAGGCGGATGCCTTCATCAGGCTGGATCTGCAGGATGAGCCAGTTGGCGTCCAGCGCGTCCATCGGCGTGTCCTTGAACAGCATGAAGGGCGCGTCGCGGAAGCGGATGGCGATCTCGGTGGTGCGCTTGCGCAGGCGCTTGCCCGTGCGCAGGTAGAACGGCACGCCTGCCCAGCGCCAGTTGTCGATGCACAGCCGCAGCGCCACGAAGGTCTCGACGCTGGAGTGGGGGTTGACGTTGACCTCCTTGCGGTAGGCCTGCACCGGCTCGCCGGCGATCTCGCCCGAATCATATTGCCCGCGCACCGCCACCTGCGGCGAGAGCGGATGCACGGCGCGGAACACTTCGGCCTTCTTGGCGCGCACGGCCTCGGCGTCGAAGGAAGAGGGCGGTTCCATCGCGGTCATGGCCACGAGCTGGAACAGATGGTTGGGCACCATGTCGCGCAGCGCGCCCGTCTGCTCGTAGAAATTCCCGCGCCGCTCCACGCCCACGGTCTCTGCCACCGTGATCTGCACGTGCTCGATGCGGTCGCGGTGCCAGATGGGCTCGAACAGGCCGTTGGCGAAGCGCAGCGCCATGATGTTCTGCACCGTCTCCTTGCCCAGGAAATGGTCGATCCGGAAGATCTGCTCCTCGTGAAGATGCTTGAGGATGCGCGCGTTGAGCGCCTTGGCGGATTCGAGATCGTGGCCGAAGGGCTTTTCGATGACGACCCGGCGCCAGCCCTTGTTCTCGGCCTTGTTCTCGGCCTTGCTCTTGTCTTCATCCTCCGCCGTCAGCCCCGCCTCCGCCAGCGAATCCACCAGCGGCCCGAAGAAGCGGTCGGCGGTGGCGAGATAGAACAGCGCGTTGCCGTCCAGGTGCTGCTGGCGCTCGCAATCGTCCAGCAGCGATTTGAGCCTGGCGAACATCGCCTTGTCGTTGAAGTCGCCCTTGAAGTAGCGGAACGCCGCCGCCAGCCTGCTCCAGGCCTGCTCGTCGACGGAGGTGTCCTCCACCTCGCCGCCGCCCTTGGCCACCGCTCGCTTCAGGAAATCGTGCAGGCCCTGGCGCCAGTCGTCCGTCGAGTGCTCGTTGTGATCCACCCCGATGAGCACGAAGCGCTCGGGCAGCTTTCCGGCCTTGGCCAGGTTGTAGAGAGCGGGCACGACCAGACGCTTTGTCAGATCGCCGTTCGCCCCGAACAGAACCATTGCGCAGCTTGTCATTCCTTCGCTTTCGGCTGGAGGCCGCCTTCGAGCTGCCCCTCGACATGCCCGCCGAATTCGTTGCGCATGGCCGAGAGCAGCTTCTCCCCGAAACTGTGATCGAGGCGCGAGCGGAAGCGCGCATAGAGCGCGGCAGAGAGCACGTTGGCGCTGACGGCCTCTTCCACGGCGGCGTTGACGGTCCAGCGCCCTTCCCCGGAATCGTCGACATAACCCTTGAATTCCTCCAGCGCCGGGCTCTTGGCCAGTGCGATGGCGGCCAGGTCGAGCAGCCAGGAAGAGATCACGCTGCCGCGCCGCCACACCTCGGCGATGTCGGCGAGATCGAGGTCGAAATGCTCGGCCAGGCTCTCCTGCCGCTTGCCGCGCAGGATGTCGAAGCCCTCGGCGTAGGCCTGCATCAAGCCGTATTCGATTCCGTTGTGGACCATCTTCACGAAATGGCCGGCGCCCGCGGGCCCCGCATGCACGTAGCCTTTGCCGGGGCGCGGGTCGCGTTTCTCGCGGCCCGGCGTCCTGGCAATGTCGCCCGCGCCCGGCGCCAGCGCGTCGAAGATCGGATCGAGCCGGTCCACCACGTCCTTCTCGCCGCCGATCATCATGCAATAGCCGCGCTCGAGCCCCCACACGCCGCCCGAGGTGCCGACGTCGACGTAATGGACGCCTCTCGCGGCGAGTTCCCCGGCGCGGCGCACGTCGTCCTTGTAAAACGTGTTGCCGCCGTCGATGACGATGTCGCCCTTTTCGAATTGCTGGCCGAGCGCGGCGACGGTGTCTTCCGTCGGCCTGCCGTTGGGCAGCATCACCCAGGCGATGCGCGGCGGGGCCAGCAGCCCGGATAGCTCGCCCAGCGACGAGCAGGGCGTGGCCCCGTCGATGGATTTGGCGATGCCGGGCTTGCGGTCGAAGGCGACCACCTCGTGGCCTTTGCCGATCAGGCGGCGGGAGATGTTGGCGCCCATGCGCCCCAGGCCGACGACCGCGAGCTTCATGTCAGCGCCTCGCGCATGGCGGCGCCGAGTTCTTCGAGGCCCTTGTCCGTGTCGTGCAGGTGCACGCGCAGGATGCGCCGCCCGCGCTCAGCCAGCACCGCGCAATCGCCCAGCGCCTGCGCCATCTCCACCGTGCCGAAGCTCGCCGTGCGGCCGGGGATGGAGATGTCGTTCTCATGGTGCGCGGTGATGGCGAGGAAGATGCCGGTGTCGGGCCCGCCCTTGTAGAGCTGGCCCGTCGAATGCAGGAAGCGTGGGCCGAAGCCGAGGCAGGTGGCCACGCGCAGCCGCTCGCGCAGCTTCAGCCGCATCGCCTGCAGCGCCGCCTCGTGCTCGGGCGTCTGCTCGAGATAGGCGAGCAGCGCCGCATAGTCGCCCGGCTCGGCACGGCCGAAATGATCGCGCAGGATCCGCGGCAGCGAATTGCCGCCATGCGCGGCGCCGTTGCCGTAGACGGTGATCTCGCCCGCGGCGAAGGCAGGCGCTTGCTTGGCCAGCGCGCCGGTCTTCTCGAAAGCGGCGGTGAGTTCGCGCGCCTTGACCTTGGCGGATTCGACGTCGGGCTGGTCGAACGGGTCGATGCCGAGCACCGCGCCCGCCGCCGCGATCGCCATCTCCCACATGTAGAAAAGCTGGCCGATCTGGTAGCTGTCCTCGATGTCGATGCGGATCACCGGATGGCCCGCGTCCGCCAGCGCCCTGAGCCGGGATTGCATGTCGTCCGCGCCCGCCAGATGCAGGTGCACGAACACGCGGTCCTTGCCGTAGGCCTCCGGTCCCGCGAGCGGCTCGCCCGCCACCGGCATCAGGCCCTTGCCGTTCTTGCCCGTCGATTCCGCGATGAGCTGTTCCAGCCAAAGCCCCGCGCTCGCGAGCGGCTCGGACGGCACGATTGTGACCTTGTCGCGCCCGCATTTCGTCGCCATCGCGCCCAGCACCAGGCCGAGCCGCACGCCCGGGTTCGCCGCGACCGGCGTCGAGGCCGAGCAGCTCGTCACCATGCGCTGCGTTTCCGTGAGCAGCCGCTCCACGTCGAGGCCCATGCACGCGGCCGGCACCAGCCCGAAATTCGACAGCACGGAGAAGCGTCCGCCGATCTCGGGATCGCCGAAGAAGGTGTGTCCGAAGCCGTCCTTCCTCGCCGTCTTCTCCAGCGCCGAGCCGGGATCGGTGACGGCGGTGAATTGCGCGCCCCTCTTCGCCAGGCCGAAGAAGTATTCGCCGAGGATGTTGGGTTCGAGCGTCGTGCCCGATTTGGAGGCGACGATGAACATCGTCTTCGCGAGATCGATGCCGTCGCGCACCGTGGCGATGCGGTCCGGATCGGTGGAATCGAGCACGTGCATCCGCTCGCGGCCGAAAACTTCCGCCAGCACCTCCGCGCCCAGGCTCGATCCGCCCATGCCGAGGAGCACGAAATCCTTGAACTGCGAAGTTTCGCCCGCGAAATCCTTCAGCGCCGCGACGGCCTTCAGCTCGCGGCCCGCGATATCGAGCCAGCCGAGCCATTTGGCCTCGTCCTTGCCGGTCCAGAATGAAGCGTCCCTGGCCCAGATGCGCCGCGGCGCGGCGGCGAAGTCCTTTGCGACGCCGTCGGCCGCCTTCTGCTCGGCTTCGCCCAGCGTCACGCCGAGGCTCGCGAGCTTGCCGTCCAGGACTTTCGCGCGCTTCGCCGCCAGCGCCGCGTAGAGCCTGTCCGCGGCCTCCGCGAACAGCTCCACGCCCTCGACCACCAGCTCATCGGTGATCTTGCCGAGCGAAATGCCCATGGCCTCGAGCCCGGCCAGCGTCGCCTTCGCGCCGTCGACGCCGGCGTTCAGCGTGGCGGCCGGCGTGCCGTGGTCGCGGAACGCGTCCATGGTCTCCGGCGGCATGGTGTTGACGGTGGGATCGCCGATCAGGCTGTCGACGTAGAGCGTGTCGGAATAGGCCTTGTTCTTGGTGCCGGTCGATGCCCACAGCACGCGCTGCGGCCGCGCGCCGAGCCTGGCGAGCTTTTCCCACCGCGCGCCGGAGAATTTCGCCTTGTAGTTCTGGAAGGCGAGCTTGGCGTTGGCGATGGCGACCTTGCCGAGCAGGGGCGTGAGCTTGCCGGCATCGCCGCCTGTGTCGATGCGCGCCTGCATCGCCTTGTCCACCTTGGTGTCGATGCGGCTGACGAAGAAGCTGGCGACGCTGGCCACGCGGGAGATGTCCTCGCCCTTGCCCGCGCGTTCCTCGAGCCCCGCGAGATAGGCCTCCATCACAGCTTCGTGCGCGTCCTGCGCGAAGAGGAGCGTGATGTTGATGTTGAGGCCCGCGGCCACGAGCGCGCGGATGGCGGGAACGCCCGGCCCGGTGCCCGGCACCTTCACCATGAGATTGGGCCGCGCGATCTCCGCCCACAGCGACCTGGCTTCCGCCATCGTCGCCTCGGTCTCCATGGCGAGATAGGGCGAGACTTCGATGGACACGAAGCCGTCGGCGCCGCGCAGGGAATCGTAGACCGGCCGCAGCACGTCGCAGGCTTCCTGGATGTCGCGCACCGACAGATGCCGGAAGATCGCGCCCACATCGGCGCCCGCCCTGGCGTATTGCGCCACGTCGTCGTCATATTCGGTGCCGTGCGCGATGGCCTTCTCGAAGATCGAGGGATTGGAGGTGACGCCGCGCACCCCGTCCCGCGTCAGATATTCCTTCAGGCCGCCCGAGCGCGTGAGCTTGCGGCTCAGCGAGTCCAGCCACACCGATTGCCCGAAGGATTGGAGGTCTTTGAGGCGGTTGTCGGTCATGGGCGATCCAGGGCGTGGGGCGGGCGCGGCGGGCGCCGGAACATCCCTTATAGCCGCTGGGCAGTGGCCCGACGCAACCGGAACGCCCCGGATTTTTGCAACGCCGCAAACACGTTAAGGTTCCTGCGGCAGGATGTTCACCAGTCTGCGCGGCGCCTGTGGTAAACCGCTGGTCCATCTCGTATATCCGGCCGACAGGGCGGTACCCGAAGGAGACCGAAGTGACGCAGGCGTGGAGCCCGCAGACATGGCGTGGAAAGCCGATCGTGCAGGCGCCGGACTATCCGGACGCCGGCGCGCTTTCGGCCGTCGAAGCGCAGCTTCGCACGTGCCCGCCGCTCGTCTTCGCGGGCGAGGCGCGCAAGCTGACGGCGGCCCTGGGCCAGGTGGCCGAGCGGAGCGCGTTCCTGCTGCAGGGCGGCGACTGCGCGGAGAGCTTCGGCGAATTCACCGCCAACAACATCCGCGATACCTTCTGTGTTTTCCTGAGCATGGCGGCAGTCCTGACGTTTGCCGCCGACGTCCCGGTGGTGAAGATCGGCCGCATCGCGGGCCAGTTCGCCAAGCCGCGCTCCGACGATGTCGAAAAGCGCGGCGAGGTGGCGCTGCCGTCCTATCGCGGCGACATCGTCAACGGCGAGGACTTCACGGCCGCGGCGCGCCGGCCCGATCCCGGGCGCATGCTGAGGGCCTATTTCCAGTCCGCGGCGACCGCCAACCTCGTGCGCGCCTTCGCGGGCGGCGGCTATGCCGACCTGTCGCGCGCGCGCTACTGGTACCGCGACGACCACAATCACCCCGATCTCCTGCAGCGCTACCAGGGCGTGGTGGACCGCATCGGCGAGGGCGTCGGCTTCATGAAGGCGTTCGGGCTGGCGGACGCGGTGGAAAAGCGCACCAACGCCGTCGATTTCTACTTCAGCCACGAGACGCTGCTGCTGCCCTATGAGGAGGCGCTCACCCGCCAGGACTCCATCACCGGCAACTGGTACGACACCTCGGCCCATATGATCTGGATCGGCGACCGCACGCGCCAGCCGGGCGGGGCGCATGTCGAGTTCTGCCGCGGCGTGGAAAATCCTATCGGGCTCAAATGCGGCCCGTCGATGAGCGAAGACGATCTGGCGCGGCTGTTGCGCATCCTCAATCCGAAGAACATCCCGGGCCGGCTCACGCTGATCGCCCGCTTCGGCGCCGACAAGGTCGCCGAGCTGCTGCCGCGCCTCATCCGCGTGGTGGAGCGCGAGGGCGCCAAGGTGGTGTGGTCCTGCGATCCCATGCACGGCAACACGGTCAAGTCCGCCACCGGCTTCAAGACGCGGCCGTTCGACCGCGTGGTCAAGGAAGTGAAGACCTTCTTCGAAGTCCATCGGGCCGAGGGCACCCATGCCGGCGGCGTGCATCTGGAGATGACGGGACAGAACGTGACGGAGTGCACTGGCGGCGCCCAGGCCATCGAGGAAGAGCATCTGTCGCAGAAATACGACACGCGCTGCGATCCCAGGCTGAACGCGAGCCAGGCGCTGGAGCTCGCCTTCCTGCTCGCCGACCAGATGGACGCGCAGAAAAAGAAGGACACGCGCCTGTCGGCGTGAGGGCGTTTGGGGAATGAGGCGTTCGGCACAAATATGTTGTCATGGCCCGCGAAGGCGGGCCCTGACAAAGTAGAGAATGGGTAGCGGATAGGGGCAGGTCACGGTCGATGGGCGCGGCGCGGCTGCTTGCCAAGTTCTGGATCGCCTTCTGCCTGTTCGCGGGCGCGCATGCGCTCGCGCACGCGCTGGCCGGCGCCACGGCGCCGGAGCTTGCGCTAACCACCATCGGCACGATCGTGACCCTGTTCGTGGCCATGGGCCTGCTGTTCATCGGCGGCTTCGGCGCCGCGGCGGGCGGGATTGCCAAGCTCACGGCCCAATCCTTCGCGCCGGGCTTCAACGAGCTGGTGTTCGTGGTGTTTGCCGCGGCGATCTACGCGATACAGGTGGTGATCGCGCCGGGCCAGCCGCCGGGCGGCATGCTGGGTGCGCTCGGCGCCGCCGTGCACTACGCCGTGCCGGGCCAGGCCGCGCTGGCCGCCCGGCTCGCCGCCTGTCATGTGGATGGCGGCACGGTCTTCGCGTCGGCCGCCTCCTGGCTTGCCGCCTTCGTGTTCCTGGGTTCCGCCGCCTCGCGCATCCGCCTGCATGCGGGCCTGCTCAGGCTGGAGCGCAAGACGCGGGGCGCCTCGCTGGGCGCGGTACCGCTCACCTTCACGCTGGGGCTGATCGCGGTGATCGGGATCCAGTTCCTCTTCGTCGGCACGCTCTACGCGCTGTTGCCTTGCGCCGCGCTGTCCTCGCTCTCCGGCGCCGTCCTCATCGGGCTGGGCCCGCTCGCGCTCGCCTATCTCATCGCCGCCGCGATCACCAACCTCCTCGCCCTCAGCCCGGAAGCGTGAAGTCGCACGCAACCTCCGGCGAGAGGGAGAGGTTCGTGGCGGCACGCTTCGCCCAGGGACTGCCCTCACCAATATTCCCGCATGATCTCCTCCGCCCATTCCGGTTCGCGCAGGGCGCCGCGCGGCAGGAAGCCTTTCATCGCGGGCTTGATGTCCAGCACGGGGGTGCCGTCGATGGCGTCGAGGCCTTCGACGTGGAGCACGAGTCCGTCCACACGCAGTATCCGGCAGGCGCACAGGCCGAGCCGGTTCGGCCGGCCCTTGCCGCGCTGTGCGAAGATGCCCACGAGGGGCCAGTCCGCCCGGCCGCGGGGGCGGCGCGCGCCGGTCTCGATCTCGCTTTCGGGCACGCGGTCGAAATGGAAGATCACCTCGATGTGGGAGAAGGCGTCGAGGGCGGCGGTGGCATCCACGGTGAAGCGCCCGGCGTCGAGCTCGATGCGGGCGGGTATCGCGCCCCAATTGTCGTCGATGGCGGCGTCGCGGCTGCTGCGCACCACGCCGATGGGGTGAAGCACGATGTCCATGAAGGGCTCCTCGCGAGGGCCGGATGGTTAAGCCTTCCTTAACGGCGTGGCGAGTAGCGTTGCGAAGGTTTCGGCATCCTTAAGTTGTTTACGGTTCGTTCATGAAAGCGCAAGCACTGGACTCCGAGGCGCTAGGGGTGGTGGCAGGATGTCTAGGTAAGCTCCTCTATTTGTTATGTTTTCCATTGACCTCGGCCCAAGTCCCATGATATCCCACTCTGTCCCATAGCCAGTGATTCGACTCCGGCACGTGCCGGGGCGCCTGGGCGCCGGGACGAGGGGATCGGGGCGTCATGACCGGCGGGGTCCAGCCGTTCATCTCTACCTACGGCGGCACGCTCGACGCGAAGGGCCGCGTCTGCATCCCCGCGCCCTTCCGCGACATCCTTGCCGCGCAGGGGACCCAGGGCGTGTATCTCCTGCCGTCCTTCTCCGAGACCGCGCTGGAGGGTTTCGGCGACGAGGTGCTGCAGGCCTTCCACGCGCAACAGTCGCAATCCGATCCATTCTTCACCCCGTCGCTGGACGACAAGGTGTTCGCGGTCCTGTCGATGAGCCGGCTCCTGCCGCGCGAGGACAATGGCCGCGTCGTGCTGCCCGCCGAGTTCATCGCCCATGCCGGGCTGAAGGAGCGCGTCACCTTCGTGGGCATGGGCCGCAAGTTCCAGATTTGGGACAGCGAGGTCTTCGCGCCGGTGCAGGCGGAGCGGCTGAAGCGCGCGCTCGCCGCGCGCAACGCCAACGGAGGTCTTCCGTGAGCGGCCATGTTCCGGTGATGCTCGAGGAAGTGGTCGAGGCCATGGCGCCGCGCGACGGCGCGCATTATGTCGACGGCACGTTCGGCGGCGGCGGCTATGCCCGCGCGCTGCTCGACGCCGCGCGTTGCCGCGTGCTCGGCATCGACCGCGATCCGGCCGCCATCGCCCGCGGCCGCGAGATGGCGGCGCGCTACGAGGGCCGCCTCACGCTGGTGCAGGGCGCGTTCTCCGAGATGGAGGCCTATCTCGCCGGCGAAGCCAGCGACGGCGTGATGCTCGATCTCGGCGTTTCGTCCCATCAGATCGACGAAGCCGGGCGCGGCTTCTCCTTCCGTGCCGACGGGCCGCTGGACATGCGCATGAGCGGCGAGGGCGAAAGCGCCGCCGATCTCGTGAACACGGCCGATGAATCCGCGCTCGCGCGGATCATCGGCGAATTGGGCGAGGAGCGTTTCGCCCGCCGGATCGCCCGCGCCATCGTCGCCGCGCGCCCGCTGTCGCGCACCGCCGAGCTCGCCGGTGTCGTCTCGAAGGCGCTGGGCCCCCAGGCCGCGCGCTACGCCATCCATCCCGCCACCCGCACCTTCCAGGCGCTGCGCATGCATGTGAACGACGAGCTGGGCGAGCTTTCGCGCGGGCTCGAAGCCGCCGCACGCGTTCTTCGGCCGCACGGCCGCCTCGCCGTGGTCGCGTTCCATTCGCTGGAAGACCGCATGGTCAAGCGCTTCCTCAACCAGCACGCGCGCCCCGCCGCCGCCTCGCGGCACGCGCCGCAGCGCCAGTCCGCCCAGAGGTCCGCCCAGACCTTCCGCCTCATCGGCAAGCAGCCGCGCGTCCCCGGCGCGGCCGAGCAGCAGCGTAACCCGCGATCCCGCTCCGCCCGCCTGCGCGTGGCCGAGCGTCTCGCGGCCTGAGTCAAGGAGAAACCGGCATGGTTCGCATCCTCAACTTCCTCTTCGTGGCGCTGGCGGGCCTGTCCTGCTTCGCCATGAACCACATCGCCGAGAAGACGCGGCTGGCCGGCATCGAGCTCAAGCAGGTGCATCGCCAGATCGCGCAGGAGGCGGACGCGACCAAGCTCCTGCAGACGCGCTGGCAGGCCGTCGCCGATCCGCAGCGCATCCAGCAGCTGGCGCAGCAGCATCTGGGCCTCACCGACTCGCCCACGCTGGAGCTCTCCTCGCTGGAGCTGATCCCGCGCCGCGGCGAGGCGGCGGACGACAACCCGGTCCGTGCCGCGTCGCTCGTCACGCCGGTCCAGCCCCAGGCGGGGACGCTGCATCTGGTGGCGGCACACAGCGGAAACTGATCCCTCATGGCCGACGCCGCGATCCATCACCGCCGCATGGTGCTTGCGGCAGGATTCTGCGTGGCGGCGTTCAGCCTGATCTGCGTGAAGCTGGTCGATGTGGCGGTGCTGAAGAGCCCGGCCAACCGCGCCGCGGTCACCGCGATCGACAAGCCCGTCATCGTCCGCGCCGACATCGTGGACCGCAACGGCGAACTGCTCGCCCGCAGCATTCCCGTCGACGATCTCTACGCGATGCCGCACGCCTTCGACGACAAGGCCGAGGCCGCGCGCGAGATCGCCGGCGCGCTGGGGCTCGATGCCGCGAAGCTCCTGCGCCTGTTCAACGGCCGCCATGCCTACGTGCTGGTTGCGCGCAAGATATCCGAATCCGACGTCGAGAAGGTGAAGGACCTCGGCCTCGACGGGCTGGACTTCGAGCCCGCCACCACGCGCGCCTATCCGCGTGGACTGGCGGTGTCGCAGATCTTGGGCGTCACCGACAACGACGACCACGGCGTCAACGGCATCGAGCGCGGAATGGATTGGCGCCTGCGCCAGGGCGGCGCGGTCGCGCTGTCGCTCGACATGCGGGTGCAGTACGCGCTGGCCCACGAAGTGGGCCAGGCGAAGCAGGCCTACAGCGCCGTCGCCGCCGGCGGCATCGTGATGGACGTCGACACGGGTGAAATCCTCGCCATGGCCTCGCTGCCGGATTCCGGCCCGCCGGACGCGCGCGGCCTGCTGCCGGGCCGCAACCGCATGGTCCGCGACACCTACGAGCTCGGCTCGGTGTTCAAGATCTTCTCCTTCACGCTCGCCATGCAGGATCACACCACGCGGCTGGACGAGCCGTTTCCGATCGGCGCCGGGTTCAGGATCGGCCGCTTCACGATCCACGATGCCGAGCACATGCCGGCCCACCTCGCGGCGCGCGACGTCCTCGCCCAGTCCTCCAACGCGGGCACCGCCCAGATCGCGCTGCGCTCCGGACCGGCGCGGCAATACGCGTTCCTCAAGGAGATGGGCCTGCTCCGCGCTCCGCGCACCGAGATGGCGGAAACGGCCTGGCCCTCCTATCCGCGCTTCCCGCAGAACTGGGGCCAGGTCGAGACCGCCACCATCGGCTTCGGCCATGGCATCCAGGTGTCGCCGCTGGCATTCGTCACGGCTGCCGCGATCGTGGTTAACGGCGGCCGCCGCGTCACGCCCACCTTCCTCAAGCGCTCCGGAGACGCGCGCGGCGAGCAGGTCATCGATCCGGCGACCAGCGCCACCATGCGCGGCCTGTTGCGCTACGTCGTCACGGACGGCACGGGCAAGCTCGCCGACGTGCCGGGCTACGACGTCGGCGGCAAGACGGGATCGGCCGAAAAGGCGGTGAACGGCCGCTACGTCGCCCACAAGCTGATGACCTCGTTCTGCGCCGTCTTCCCCATCGACAATCCGCGCTATCTGGTGTTTGTGATCCTCGACGAGCCGCACGGCCAGAAGGCCGAAGGCGTCATGGCGCTGGCCGGGCATACCGCCGCGCCGCTCGCAGGCCGCGTGATCGCGCGCATCGCTCCCATGCTGCAGATGCCCGTGGCCCAGCTTCCTCCCGCGCCGGCGGAGAAGGCGAAATCATGATGGAGCCACAATCGGGAGCCAGTATTGGACCGGGTAAGGTGGGCGAAGCCCCCATGGTTTCCGTGCGCGATTTTTCCGGGCTCGCGAGCGACAGCCGCGCGGTCAGGCCCGGCTATCTGTTCGCCGCGCTGCCGGGCGCGAAGGCGAACGGCGCGGCCTACATCGCCGACGCGGTGAAGCGCGGCGCGGTGGCCGTGCTCGGCCGCCCCGACGCGCGCGCCGATGCGGAGAAGCTGGGCGTGCGTTTCATCGCCGACGAGAACCCCCGCGCGCGTCTCGCCCGCTTCGCCGCCGCGTTCTACGGCGCGCAGCCCCGGATCGTCGCCGCCGTCACCGGCACCAACGGCAAGACGTCCGTCGCCGTGTTCCTGCGCCAGATCTGGCGGCAGCTGGGCCACGACGCCGCCAGCATGGGCACCATCGGCGTGGTGACGAAGGCGGGCGAGATCGCGCTCCGGCACACCACGCCGGATCCCGTCGAATTGCACGCGCTGCTGGCGCGGCTGGCGAGGGAGGGCGTCGACCACCTGTCGCTGGAAGCCTCCAGCCACGGCCTCGACCAGCACCGCCTCGACGGTGTCGACATCGCCGCCGCGGGCTTCACCAACATCACCCGCGACCATCTCGACTATCACCCGACCTTCGCGGACTACCTCGCGGCGAAGCTGCGTCTCTTCACCGAAGTGGTGCGGGAGGGCGGCGTGGCCGTGATCGACATGGATGCGCCGGGCGCGGCCGAGGTGCTCGCCGCCGCGAAGGCGCGCGGCCTCGGCATCGTCACCGTCGGCGAACGCGGCGAGACCCTGAAGCTCGCCGCGCGCGTGCCGCATGGCGACGGCCAGACGCTTTCCATCGCCGGCCATGGCGAGGTGGAACTGCCGCTGGCCGGAAGCTTCCAGGCCTCCAACGCGCTCGTCGCCGCGGGCCTCGCCATCGGCCTGGGCGATCCGGCGGGCAAGGTTCTGGCCACGCTGGCGCACCTCAAGGGGGCGCCCGGGCGGCTGGAAAAGGTCGCCTATGCGAAATCCGGCGCGCCGGTCTACGTCGATTACGCGCACACGCCCGATGCGCTCCAGACCGTGCTCGCGGCGCTGCGCCCGCACATCGAAGGCAAGCTCGCCGTCGTCTTCGGCTGCGGCGGCGACCGCGACAGGGGCAAGCGCCCACTGATGGGCAAGGCCGCGGCCAAATTCGCCGATGCCGTCATCATCACCGACGACAATCCGCGCGGCGAAGATCCCGCCGCCATCCGCCGCGAGGCGCTGGCCGGCGCGCGTGAGGTCGATGCCGGCGCGCGCGAGATCGGCGACCGCGCCGAAGCCATCGCCGCCGGTATCGCCATGCTGGGCGCGGGCGACGGCCTCGTCATTGCGGGCAAGGGCCACGAGCAGGGCCAGATCGTGGGCGCCGTGACGCGCCCGTTCCGCGACCGCGACGAGGCGATCAAGGCGGCGCTCGCGCTCGGCGGGAGGCCGGCATGAGCGCGCTGTGGACCGCCGCCGAGATGCAATCCGCCACGCTGGGCGAGATGCCGCGCGCCTTCGACGCGACGGGCCTCTCCATCGACACGCGCACGCTCAGGCCCGGCGACATCTTCGTGGCGCTCAGGGGTGACGCGCGCGACGGGCATGAATTCGTGGCCCGGGCGCTGGAGGCGAAAGCCTCCGGCGCGCTGGTCTCGCGCAGGCCGGAGGGCGCGGCCGGCGCGCCGTTACTGACCGTGGCGAACACGCTGCGCGGACTCGAGGATCTTGCCCGCGCCGCCCGCGCCAGGAGCCGCGCCAAAATCGTCGCCGTCACCGGCAGCGCCGGAAAGACGACGACCAAGGAGATGCTGCGGCTGGCCTTCGGCGCGCTCGGCCGCACGCATGCCTCCGCCGCGTCCTACAACAACCATTGGGGCGTGCCGCTGTCGCTTGCCTCCATGCCGCGCGACGCCGAATACGGCGTGTTCGAGACCGGCATGAACCATTTCGGCGAATTGCGCGCGCTGGCCGCCTTCGTGCGCCCACATGTGGCGCTCGTCACCACCATCGCGCCCGCGCATCTGGAATTCTTCGGCAGCTGCGAGGCCATCGCCGACGCCAAGTCGGAGATTTTCGAAGGCGTGCTGCCCGGCGGCGCCGCGCTCGTCCCGTCCGACAGCCCGCATGCCGGGCGCCTCGTCGCGCGCGCGAGGCAGGCCGGCGTGTCGCGGATCATGAGCTTCGGCGCCAGGGGCGAGGCGCGGCTCATCGCGCGTCACGACACCGGCGACGGCATGAAGATCGACGCCGAGATCTGCGGCGTCACCACCAGCTTCCGCATCGCCGCGGCGGGCGCGCACATCGCCAATAACGCGCTCGGCGCGCTGCTCGCGGTGGCCGCGACGGACGGCGACGTGCTCAATGCCGCCGCCGCGCTGCACGCCTTCACGCCGCTCAAGGGTCGCGGGGCGCGCTTCACCCTCGCGCTGGCCGGCGGCAGCGCGGAGCTCGTGGACGAAAGCTACAACGCCAACCCCGCTTCCATGGCCGCCGCGCTCGCGGTTCTCGGCGCGGCCGCCGCCAGGCGCCGCATCGCCGTGCTGGGCGACATGCTGGAGATGGGCCCCGAGGGCGCGGCTCACCACGCCGCGCTGGCGCGCGATGTCGAGGCCGCCCGCGTCGATCTCGTCTTCGCCAGCGGGCCGCAGATGCGCGCGCTGTGGGAGGCGCTGCCCGCCGCGCGCCGCGGCGCCTGGGGTGAAACCTCGGCCGCCATCGCGCCCGAAGTCGCCGCCGCGCTCGCGCCGGGGGACGTCGTGCTGGTGAAGGGTTCGAACGGCATGAGGATGAACGTGATCGTGGATGCGCTGAAGGCGCGCGCGGGGGGCTGATGTTCCACTATTTCCTCTTTCCGCTCGCGGATCACGTTTCGATCTTCAACGTCTTCCGCTACATCAGCTTCCGCGCGGTGGGCGGGCTTCTGACCGCGCTGCTCATCGCCTTCCTGATGGGGCCGTCCACCATCGACTGGCTCCGGGTCAGGCAGGGCAGGGGCCAGCCGATCCGCGCCGACGGCCCGCAGCGCCACATCGTGGAGAAGCAGGGCACGCCCACCATGGGCGGCCTCCTGATCCTGGTGCCCGCGGCGGTCGCCACGCTGCTCTGGGCCGATCTCACCGATCCCTATGTCTGGGTCGTGCTGTTCGTGACGATCGCGTTTGGCGGCCTGGGCTTCTGGGACGATTTCCTGAAGGTGACCAGGCGTTCCTCCGCCGGCGTCAGCGGGCGCATCAAGCTCCTCGTGCAGTTTGGCGTCGCGGTGGCCGCGACCTGGCTGATCATGACGATCGAGGAGCCCGGCGTCTCCGGCCACCTCGCCATCCCCTTCGTCAAGACCTTCTTCCGCTCGATCGGCTGGTTCTATCTCGTCTTCGGCTCGCTGGTGATCGTCGGCGCGTCCAACGCCGTGAACCTGACGGACGGACTGGACGGGCTCGCCACCGTGCCGGTGATCATCGCCGCGCTCGCCTTCGCGCTGATCGCCTATCTCGTCGGCAATTTCAAATTCGCGGACTACCTGCAGCTCCACTATGTCGCCGGCACCGGCGAGCTCGCCGTGTTCCTCGCCGCGCTGATCGGCGCGGGGCTCGGCTTCCTCTGGTACAACGCCCCGCCCGCCATGGTGTTCATGGGCGACACCGGATCGCTGGCGCTGGGCGGCGCGCTCGGCGCGGTCGCCGTCTCCACCAAGCACGAGATCGTGCTCGCCATCGTGGGCGGGCTCTTCGTCATGGAAGCGGTGTCGGTGATCGTGCAGGTGACGTCGTTCAGGATGACCGGCAAGCGCGTATTCAGGATGGCGCCGATCCACCATCATTTCGAGCAGCTGGGCTGGAAGGAGCCCACCATCGTGATCCGCTTCTGGATCATCGCGGTGGTGCTGGCGCTGATCGGCCTGTCCTCGCTGAAGCTGAGGTGAGGGGATGATCGCCGCCAGGAGCTTCGCGAACGAGAACGCCGGCGTGTTCGGGCTTGCCCGTTCCGGCGCCGCCTCCGTGCGCGCGCTCAAGGCCGGCGGCGCCAGCGTCTATGCGTGGGACGACAACGAGGCCCTGCGCGCCGAGGCGGAAAAGGCCGGGGCCCGCGTGCTGCCGTTCGGCGAATGGCCGCGTTTCAGGGCGCTGATCCTGTCGCCCGGCGTTCCGCTCACCCATCCCAGGCCGCACGAGGCGGTTGTCGCCGCGAGGGCCATTGGCGCCGAGGTGATCGGGGACATGGAGCTGTTCGCCCGCGAGATCCGCCCGGACCGCGAGCGCCGCGGCCGCGCGCCGGTCATCGCCATCACCGGCACCAACGGCAAGTCCACAACCACCGCGCTGATCGGGCACATCCTTTCGGCCTGCGGCTTTTCGGCGGAAGTGGGCGGCAACATCGGCAAGCCCGTGCTCGAGCTGGCGCCGCCCAACGGCCGCACCGTCTACGTGCTGGAGGTCTCTTCCTACCAGATCGATCTCGCGCCCGGCCTGGTGCCGGACGTGGCCGTGCTCACCAACATCACGCCCGACCACATCGATCGCCACGGCACGCTGGAGAACTACGCCGCCGTCAAGGCGCGGCTGCTCGAGCACGCGGCGAAGGACGGCCACATCGCCATCGGCGTGGACGACGCGCACACCGCCTCGATCTACACCCGGCTCTCCATCAATGGCGGCGCCGAAGCCGTGCCGGTGTCCGTCGGCAAGGTGCTGGGGCGCGGCGTCTTCGCGGTCGACGGCGCGCTCTACGACGCGCAGGGCCAGCGCGCCACCAAGGTGATGGACCTGGCGGATGCGGCCCATCTTCCCGGCGCGCACAACTGGCAGAACGCGGCGCTCGCCTACGCCGCCGTCAAGCCGCTGGTGAAGGATGCCCGCGCCATCGCGCGCGCCATCGAGAGCTTCGCGGGGCTTGCGCATCGCATCGAGGATGTGGGCCGTGTCGGCAAGGTGCGCTTCATCAACGATTCCAAGGCGACCAACGCCGAAGCCGCGGAGCGTGCGCTCGTCTGCTTCCCCGACATCTACTGGATCGCCGGCGGCCGCGCCAAGCAAGGCGGCATCGAAAGCCTGAAGCCGCATTTCTCCCGCATCCGCAAGGCCTATCTCATCGGCGAAGCGGCGCCCGGATTCGCCAGGACGCTGGAGGGCGTGCCGCACGAGCTCTCGCAGACATTGGACCGCGCCGTCGCCTCCGCCTTCGCGGATGCGCGCAACGCCCAGGCCGCGGCGCCGGTCGTGCTGTTGTCGCCGGCCTGCGCCTCCTTCGACCAGTTCACGGATTTCGAGCAGCGGGGCGATGCGTTTCGCGCGCTGGTCAAGGCGCTCGCCTCTCCGGCCGCGGCACGGGAAAGGCAGGCGTCATGAGCCTGTCGCGCGCGGACAAGGGCGGTTTCGCCGACTGGTGGTGGACCATCGACCGGGTGGCCTTCTTCACCACGCTCGGCCTGATCGCGGTCGGCCTCATCCTCGCCTTCGCGGCGAGCCCCGCCGCCAGCGGCGGGCCGATCACGGCGGGCGATTTCCGCTACGCCGTCAAGCAGATCGTCTTCGCCGCCATCGCCGCGGCGATCATGATCTCGAGTTCCCAGCTCAATCCCCGCGCCATCAAGATGGCGTCCGCGGTCCTGTTCGTGCTGTCGCTGGCGGCCAGCCTCTTCGTGGTGATGTTCGGCAAGGAGATCCTGGGCGCCAGGCGCGAGATCGATTTCGGCTTCCTCAGCCTGCAGCCGTCGGAATTCCTCAAGCCCAGCTTCGCGATCCTGGCCGCGGCGGTCTTGGCGGAGAGATCGCCGCTCGTCGCGCGCAAGGAGATCCTCACCTTCGCGATGCTGCTTCCGGCATTGGTGATCCTGGTCCTGCAGCCGGACGACGGGCAGACCGCGCTGCTGCTGGCGCTGTGGGCCACGATGCTGTTCTTCGACGGCGCCTCGATCAAATGGATGGCGGGGCTCGGCCTTGGCGGGACGGCGCTGGCCGGGGCGGGCTTCTTCCTCATCAGGCATTTCCACGACCGCATCGTGCAGTACTGGACCAACGAGGGCTGGCAGACGGGGCTGGCGCGCAAGGCCTTCGCCCATGGCGGCTGGACCGGCGTGGGCCCCGGCGCGGGCACGGTGAAGTACTGGCTGCCGGACGCGCATTCCGACTTCATCTTCGCGGTCGCGGGCGAGGAATTCGGGCTGTGGATGTGCGGGCTGATCGCGCTCCTCTTCGCCGTGCTGAGCGTGCGTCTGCTGCTCCGGTCCTCGCGCCTGCGCGATCCGTTCGCGCGGCTGGCGGGGGCGTCGCTCGGCGTGCTGGTCGCGCTGCAGGCCTTCATCAACATGGGCGTGGCGACGACCCTGCTCCCCGCCAAGGGCATGACGCTGCCCTTCATCTCATATGGCGGCTCCTCGCTCTTCGCCGTCGCGCTCACCATGGGCTTCGCGCTGTCGGTGACGCGCCAGCGCCCCAAGGTGGCGGAGCGCGACGCCGACCTGTTCGCCTTCCTGAGGGCGCATCCGGCATGAGCACGGTGGCCGCATGAGCACGATCGTTCTCTCCGCGGGCGGCACGGGCGGCCATCTGTTTCCGGCGCAGGCGCTGGCGGCGGAGCTCGCGCGCCGCGGCCGCAAGATCGTGGTGATGACGGATGCGCGCGGCACGCAATATCCCACCTTCTTCCCCGGCGCCGAGATCGAGATCGTGCCGTCGGCCACCCTCGCGGGCGGGCTGTCGCTCGTCACCGCGCCCCTGAAGATCCTGGCCGGCGTGGCCGTGGCGCTCAGGAAGCTTTCGCGCATCAAGCCCGCCGCCGTGGTCGGCTTCGGCGGCTATCCCAGCCTGCCCGTGATGCTGGCGGCCGTGATCGCGCGCTGGCCGACGGCGATCCTCGCGCCGGATTCGGTGCTCGGCCGCGCCAACCGCCTCGTCGCCAATTCGGTGAACGCCATCGCGGGCGGGCTTCCCCTGCGGCGCTACGCGCCCGACGACATGAGCAAGGTCGTCTACACCGGCAATCCCGTGCGCCCCGAAGCCGTGGCGATGAAGGACGCGCCTTATGAGAGGCCCACGGCGGATGGCCCGCTCAACCTGCTGGTCTTCGGCGGCAGCCAGGGCGCGCGCGCGCTGAGCGAGACGGTACCCGCCGCCGTCGCGCTGCTCCCGCCTCAGATGAAGGCGCGGCTTTCCATCGTCCAGCAGTGCCGCCCGGAAGACCTCGACATGGTGCGCGCCGGCTATGCCGGCGTGAAGGCGGAGCTGGCGGCCTTTTTCGGCGACATGCCGCAGCGGATCGCAAAGGCCCATCTGGTCATCTGCCGCGCCGGCGTCGGCACGGTGAGCGAGCTTGCCGTCATCGGCCGCCCGGCGATCCTGGTTCCTTATCCTTTCGCGACCGACGATCATCAGACCACCAACGCGCTGGTGCTGGTGGAGGCGGGCGCCGGCTGGATGATGCCGCAATCCGCGCTGACGCCCGACCGGCTGGCCGCGCAGATCGAGGACGCTTTCGCCGACCCGCAGGCGCTCGCCGCCCGCGCCGCCGCCGCGCATGCGCTCGGCAAGCCGGACGCCGCCGCCCGCTTCGCCGACCTCGTCGAGAAGATCGGCCGGGAAAAGACGCGGAGGCCGGGATGAAGAGCCCGTCTCCCCGCCAGACACGCGTGCCGCTCGACATCGGCACCATCCACTTCATCGGCATCGGCGGCATCGGCATGAGCGGCATCGCCGAGATCATGCACAATCTCGGCTACCATGTGCGCGGCTCCGACCAGGCGGAGAACGCCAACGTCAGGCGCCTGAAGAAGATGGGCATCGCCATCGCCGTCGGCCATTCGCCGGACAATCTCGGCGACGCCCATGCCGTCGTCTATTCCTCCGCCGTCAAGCCCGGCAACATCGAGTTCGACGCCGCCCGCAAGCGCGGGCTTCCCATGGTCAGGCGCGCCGAGATGCTGGCCGAGATCATGCGGCTCAAGAACTGCATCGCCATCGCCGGCACCAACGGCAAGACGACGACCACCACGCTGGTGGCCGCGCTGCTCGACGCCGGCGGCCTCGATCCCACCGTCGTCAATGGCGGCATCATCAACGCCTACGGCACCAACGCCCGGCTCGGCGCCGGCGAATGGGTCGTGGTGGAGGCGGACGAGAGCGACGGCACCTTCCTGCGCCTGCCCGCCAGCGTGGCCGTCGTCACCAACGAGGATCCCGACCATCTCGACTATTACGGCACCTTCGACAGGATGCGCGAAGCCTTCCAGCGCTTCGTCGAGAACATCCCGTTCTACGGCTTCGCGGTGCTCTGCCTGGACCATCCGGAAGTGCAGGCCATGGTCGGCCGCATCGAGGATCGCCGCCTGATCACCTACGGCTTCTCGCCCCAGGCCGACATGCGCGCGCTCAACGTGCGCTTCTCCGAAGGTGCGTCGCATTTCGACGTCGCCGTCACCGACCGGCTCGAAGGCAAGGAGACGCGGATCGAGGGCATGCGCCTGCCCATGCCGGGCGAGCACAACGTCCAGAACGCGCTCGCCGCCATTGCGGTGGCGCGCGAGCTCGGCATCGGCGCCGACACGATCCGCGTGGCGCTCGACCGCTTCGGCGGCGTCAACCGCCGCTTCACCCGCGTCGGCGAGTGGAACGGCGCCGCCATCATCGACGATTACGCCCACAACCCGTTCAAGATCGCCGCCGCGCTCAAGGCCGCGCGCCAGGCCTATGGCGGGCCCATCGTCGCCGTCGTGCAGCCGCACCGCTACACCCGCCTGCGCGACACCTTCGAGCAGTTCTCCAAATGCCTCAACGACGCCGATGTGGCGATCGTCGCGCCGGTCTATGCCGCGGGCGAGCAGCCCATCGAAGGCATCGACCGCGACAGTTTCGCCGAAGCGTTGCGCGCGCATGGTCATCGCAACGTCCTCGTCATGGACGGGCCGGCCGATCTGACGGCGCTTGTCGCCGAACATGCCAGGCCCGGCGGCGTGGTGGTGATGCTGGGCGCCGGATCGATCACGGCCTGGGCGCACGCGCTGGAAGGCGAACTGCGGAAGCGGGAGGGGAAATGATGATGACCCGTCCCTGCGATGCCCTTCCGCCCGTGCGCGGCACCTACGCGATGGGCGCGGCCCTGAAGGATCTGGTGTGGTTCCGCGCCGGCGGACCGGCCGAGGTGCTGTTCCGTCCCGCCGACACGGGCGACCTCGCCACCTTCATGGCGGCGAAGAGCGCGGACACGCGGGTGAGCGTCATCGGCGTGGGCTCGAATTTGCTGGTGCGCGACGGCGGCATCCCCGGCGTCGTGGTGCGGTTGCCCGGTGCGTTCGGCAAAGTCGCGACGGAGGGCACGCGCATCCGCGCCGGCGCCGCCGCGCTCGACGCCGCGGTGGCGCGCGCGGCCGCGGACGCGGGCATCGCCGGCCTCGAATTCCTCCGCGGCGTCCCCGGCACCATCGGCGGCGCGCTGCGCATGAACGCCGGCTGCTACGGGAGCGAGATCGAGGACGTGTTCGTGGAAGCTACCGCCGTCGATACGCAAGGCAACATCGTCAAGCTGGACGCGGCGGGCATGGCGTTCGCCTACCGCAAATCCGGCGCGCCGGAGGATCTGATCTTCACCGAGGCGGTGCTGCAGGGCACGCCGGACTCGCCGGAGGCGATCCGCGCCCGCATGGACGCCCTGGTCGCGCAGCGCGAGTCCACGCAGCCGACCCGCGCCCGGACCGGCGGCTCGACCTTCAAGAACCCGCCCGGCCGCAAGGCCTGGCAGCTCATCGACGAGGCCGGCTGCCGGGGCCTGAGGCACGGCGGCGCCATGGTGTCGGAGCTTCACTGCAACTTCCTCATCAACACGGGCGGCGCCACCGCCGCCGACATCGAAGGCCTCGGCGAAGAGGTCCGCGCGCGGGTCAGGGAAAAATCCGGCGTCGCGCTGGAGTGGGAGATCAAACGGGTGGGTGTTCCATGACTGCATATAAGAGAGTGGCGGTGCTGCTCGGCGGCCGCTCGGCCGAACGCGAGGTCTCGCTTTCGTCCGGCGCGGGCTGCGCCAGGGCGCTCCGCGGCGAAGGCTTCGACGTGGTGGAGATCGATCCCCGCGACGGCGACCTCTCCCGGATGCTGCGCGAGGCGCGCCCCGACGCGGTGTTCAACGCCCTGCACGGCCGCTGGGGCGAGGATGGCTGCGTGCAGGGCCTGCTGGAACTGCTCGAGATCCCCTATTCGCATTCCGGCGTGCTGGCGTCGGCGCTCGCCATGCACAAGCAGCGCACCAAGGACGTCTACCGCGCCGCGGGGCTTCCGGTCGTGAACTCCATCGTGGTCGACCGCCGCGAAGCCGCCGCCCGGCACCTGATGGAGCCGCCTTACGTGGTCAAGCCCGTCAACGAAGGCTCCTCCGTCGGCGTGTTCATCATCAGGAAGGGCGACAACCGCCCGCCCGAGGCGCTGGGCAGCGACACCTGGAACCTCTCCAGCGAGATGATGGTCGAGGAATTCGTGCCGGGCCGCGAGCTCACCGTCGCCGTCATGGGCGGCAAGGCGCTCGCCGTCACCGAGATCACCACGGATCTCGAATTCTACGACTACGAAGCCAAATACGCCGAAGGCGGCTCGCGCCACACGCTGCCCGCCAGGATCCCGGCCAACGTGGCCGAGGACGCCATGCGGCTGGCCGAGCGCGCGCACGCCGCCCTGGGCTGCCGCGGCGTCACCCGCACCGACCTGCGCTACGACGACACGGCTGGCAGGCATCGCCTTGTCCTTCTCGAAACCAACACCCAGCCCGGCATGACGCCGACTTCGCTCGTGCCGGAGCAGGGCGCGCATGCGGGATATTCGTACGGGGCGCTGTGCCGCTGGATGGTGGAGGATGCCTCATGCCAGCGGTGAGCGCCCAGCGTCCCCGCCGCGCGCGCGGCAAGCAGAACGCGGTGCGCGCCACCACCGGCGCGCGCATCCCGCAGGACCGCCTCGCCTTCGGCCGCCGCAAGAAGCCGAAGGGCACGATCGCCGGCCGCCTCCTCCAGGCCGCGAAGGACAGGCTCACGGCCTCGCGTCCCATGCTGATGCTGACGGCGGGCTTCCTCGCGCTCACCGGCATCGCGGCGCTGTTCGTGGGCGGCTATGTCGGCCGCGCCATCCATGGCGTCACCCAGACCGCCGATGCGCTGGTGGCGGATGCGGGCTTCGGCATCGCCAATGTGGACATCGCCGGCAACCGCCGCACCGGGAAAGACACCATCCTGGCCGTCCTCGACATCCAGAAGGACCAGACCACGCTTTCCTACGACATCCACGCCGCGCAGGCCCGGCTGTCGCGCCTGCCCTGGGTGGCGGGCGCGGACGTGCGCCGCCGCTATCCCGACACCATCGCGGTCACGCTGGCCGAGCGCCGCCCCTTCGCGCTGTGGCGGACGGACGACGGCATCGCCGTCATCGACCGCGACGGCCACGTGATCACGAAGACCGGCGGCCTGGAATTCCAGAAGCTGCCGCGCTTCGTGGGCGAGGCGCCGGTGGGCGGGGCGGAGCTGGTCGCCGCCATCGCGCGGCATCGCGCCGTGCATGCGCGCGTGTGGGCGATGCGCCGCATGGGCGGGCGCCGCTGGGATCTCATCCTCGACGACCAGGTCGTCGTGCAATTGCCCGAGCTGGGCTGGAAGCAACAGCTGGACGAGCTCGAGCACCTGCTGGTCGACACCGGCGTGCTCGAGCGGGACATCCGGGAAATCGATCTGCGGGAGCGGGACAATTACTACTTCATCCTGAAGGACGGGTTGCCGCAGGCCATGCCAAGGGGGAACGGCACGTAAATGGGCGAGATCACCAGAATGCGCGTCGCGAATGCGGAACCGGCGGCCTTGCGCGCCGGCCTGATTGCGGCTCTCGACATCGGTTCGTCGAAGATCGTCTGCCTCATCGGCAAGGCCGAGACGGGGACGCTGAAGGTCGTTGGCGCCAGCCTGCGCGAGAGCCGGGGCGTCAAGTCCGGCACCGTCACCGGCATCGAGGGCGCCGAGGAATCCATCCGCGAGGCGGTGGACGCGGCGGAGAATCTCGCCGACGCGCGCATCCAGAACGTGCTCATCTCGGTGAGCTGCGGCCAGCCCGTCAGCGTCAACGCCCGCGCCGGCATGGCGCTGGACGGCGCGCTGGTGTCGGACGCCCATCTCTCCCAGCTGCTGGCCGAGGGCCGCGCCCGCTGCAAGCTCGACGGCTACGAGATCATCCAGGCCGCGCCCACCTCCTACGTGGTGGACGAGGCGCGCGGGGTGCGCGATCCCTCGGGCATGTTCTGCCAGCGCATCGGCGTCGCCATGCACGCCGTGGCGGTGAAACCCTCGCCGCTGGCCAACCTCAGGCTCGCGGTGGAGCGCGGGCACCTTTCCGTCGCGGGCACGCTGTTCTCCGCCTACGCCTCGGGCCTCTCCACCCTCACCGAGGACGAGAAGCAGCTCGGCGCCACGGTGATCGACATGGGCGGCGGCACCACCTCCATCGCCGTGTTCATGGAGGGCGAGCTGGTCCATGCCGACGTTGTCCCCATTGGCGGCAGCCACGTCACCGCCGACCTGGCGCGCATGCTGGCCGCCCCCGTCTCCGCCGCCGAGCGCATCAAGACGCTCTACGGCGCCGCGCTGGGCGACATGGAGACCGGCACCGACGTCATCGCCGTCCCCCAGATGGGGGAGGACGGCGAGGGCGCGCCCGGCCCGGCGGCCAGGCCCCATCATGCCGCCGGCTCCGCGCCCGAGACCGTGCGCGTGCCGCGCTCCATGCTCACCCGCATCATCCAGGCGCGGCTGGAAGAGACCTTCACCGAAGTCCAGTCGCGCCTCAGGGCGTCGGGCTTCGACGTGGCCGCCGGGCGCCGCGCGGTCTTGACGGGCGGCGCCTGCCAGCTGGCCGGCACCCGCGAGCTCGCGCAGCGGATGCTCAACAAGCTGGTGCGCATCGGCCGGCCCCAGACCTTCGTGGGCCTTCCGGCCGCCTCGGCCGGGCCCGGCCATGCCGCCGCGCTCGGCCTGCTGCTCGCGGGCGCGACCATGCCGCCGGAGGCGCTCAATCCCGAATACGAACCGCCCCGCGAGGCCGGGGCGGGCGGCGGCTTCCTCAAACGACTGGCAGGCGGACTCTTCGGGTGATTCAATCCCGGGTGATTCGCGGGCACGACAAGAAGAACGGCTTGGGTGGGTAGGGCAAACGGACTTGGCAACGGAGAAACAACAATGACGATCAAGATCGGCGCCCCCGAGACGAAGGAATTGCGGCCGCGCATCACCGTGCTGGGCGTGGGCGGCGCCGGCGGCAACGCCGTCAACAACATGATCTCGTCCAGGCTGGAAGGCGTGGACTTCGTGGTCGCCAACACCGACGCCCAGGCGCTGGCCCAGTCCAGGGCCGAGCACAAGATCCAGATGGGCGTGAAGCTGACCGAGGGGCTCGGCGCGGGCGCCCGTCCCGATGTCGGTCGCGCCGGCGCCGAGGAGTCGCTTGCCGAGATCCTGGAGCATCTGGCCGGCTCGCACATGGTGTTCATCACCGCGGGCATGGGCGGCGGCACCGGCACGGGCGCCGCCCCCGTCATCGCGCGCGCGGTGCGCGAGCAGGGCGTGCTCACCGTCGGCGTCGTCACCAAGCCCTTCGCCTTCGAGGGCGAGAAGCGCATGCGCATCGCCGAGCGCGGCATCGAGGAATTGCAGGCTTTCGTCGACACGCTCATCATCATCCCCAACCAGAACCTGTTCCGCATCGCCAACGACCGCACCACCTTCGCCCAGGCCTTCGCCATGGCCGACGACGTGCTGCATTCCGGCGTGCGCGGCGTCACCGACCTGATCGTGATGCCCGGCCTCATCAACCTCGACTTCGCCGACATCAAGACGGTGATGAGCGAGATGGGCAAGGCGATGATGGGCACCGGCGAAGCCGAGGGCGAGGAGCGCGCGCTCAAGGCCGCGGAAGCCGCCATCTCCAACCCGCTGCTCGACGACGTGTCGATGAAGGGCGCCCGCGGCGTGCTCATCAACATCACCGGCGGGCCGGACATGATGCTGTTCGAGGTCGACCAGGCCGCCAACCGCATCCGCGCCGAGATCGATCCCGACGCCAACATCATCTTCGGCGGCACGATCCTGGAGAACATGGAAGGCCGGCTGCGCGTCAGCGTGGTCGCCACCGGCATCGAGAGCGAGGCGCTGTCGAAGCTGCCGCCCAACGTGCAGAACCTGCGCGGGCACCTGAAGCCCGTGCCGGCGCCGCAGCGCCAGCCCGAGCCGCCGCGCCCCGCCGCCACCGTGCAGGTGACGGCGCACCACGGCGCGCCCGCCGCCAATCCCGTGCGCGCGCAGGTCGAGACGATCAGGCAGGAGATGGGCCGCCAGGAGATGGACGCGCGTCTGGACGCGCGCGCCGCGACGGACCGCTTCGAGACCGCGCCCCTCCACGCCGAGGCCGTCATGGCCGACGAGGAAGAGATCATCGGCCACCGCGAAGTGATCGGCGAGGACGACATCCCGCCCATGCCGATATCGCTGCAGCAGAAGGCGGTGATGACGCCCCCGCGCCCGGCGGCGCCCGTCGCGGCGGCGCCCGAGCAGCCCAGGCGCCGCTTCGGCCTGTTCGGCCCGCGCCGCGAAGCCAAGGCCGAGCCCGCGCGGCTCGAGCCGGTCTCTCAGCGCCAGGCCCCCGCCGCGACGGCGCGCGCCGCCGCGCAACCCCAGCGCCCCAGCGTGGAAGCCGACCTCTTCCCCGAACACAAGAAAGACGACCAGTTCGAGATCCCGGCGTTCCTGAGGAGGCAGTCGAACTGAGCGTTCCGCGCTCTTCCCTCTTCTCCGCGTGCGGGGAAGAGGGAATGAGGCTCTCCGCCCACGCCGTCAGGATTTTCGTCTCGCGCATCCATTGCGCGGCGGTGCGCGCGAGCGCGCGGGACTCGTTCGTGTGGCGGCCCGTTTTCCAGGCGTTGCGGTTGCCCGGCTGGCCGCCCGGCCTGCGCCGCGGGCGAGGCCTGGGCGCGAACACAACATCTGGTGGGGCGAAGTCGATCCAGGCAGTCGTTCTCACGATCTGCCACCCCCCTCCCTGCCGGCCTTCCTCGTCGCCGCCCTTGCCTCCTTCATGACCATGGTGTGCAGGGTCTCCGACACCTGGCCACGCAAGCCGCCGACCGTCCTGCCGACCTTGGCGCTGGCCAGAAGCAGCGTGGAAATCCGCTCCATGTAACTGAAGCAGGCATCGTTGTCCGTGCCGTCGCGCATCACCCAGTCCGACATCGTCTCGATCAGCACGGCGCAGGATGCGATCTGCCGCTCCAGCGTGGCCGCCGCGTCGGGCGGCGGCGTCAGCTCCTTCATGCGCGATGCCACCGTGACCCGGGGCCGGTCGATTTGAGGCGCGGGCGCATTCGCCTTGAGCGCGGGATGATTGTCGATGACGTCGGAGACGACGCGCGCAATCTCTTCCCTGGTGTAGTCCCGATCCGGCCGCTGCACGGGTTTCTCCGGCGGCGCGGGCGCCTGGATTTGCGGTTCCGCGCCGGGTTCGCCGGCGGGCTGGCGCGGGAGCGCGGCACCGTCGTCATTCGCATGGGCGAGCTTCGCCAGCCGCGCCAGTTCGGCGACATCCTTCTGGAGATCGCGCGCGCTCCTCAGGCGATCCTGCGCCGTTTCGGTTTCCGGCCTGTCATTCTGGTCCATCGATCAACACTCCTGAAACAGAACAGGATATCAACCTATGGTAGGAAGTCAATCTGAATCCTAACCTGGAGTGGTGATTGACTCGTATGATACAGAACTTCTATAGCTCTGTACCAATATTGGAGGCGTGCGATCATGGCCGATTTTGCAATCCCCCCTTTTCCGCCGTCGCTGTATGCAAAGCTGCAGCAGGTCGCCGAACCATTGGTCGATACCCCACTCACGGCAATCGAGAAGGCGCTGGACTTCTACCTGCTGCACAAAACATCGCCGGGCGCGGCTCCGGGCGGAGGCACCCATGTGGGCAATCCGGGCATCATGATGTTTGCCGCCGAAGCCCCGCCCGACCTCTCATTTACGCGGCCGCTCTCGATCGAGATCGAAGGCCGGAAGCTGGACAGGGCGGACTGCTACTGGAACCCCCTGCTCTACGAAACGGTGAGGCTGGCCGGGCGCAAGCTCAACGATGCCGATCGGCTCAAGCAGATCTTGCTTTGCAACCACGTGGATGGAGCACGCTCTGGCGAAGGATATCACCCGATACCCGGTGCGGGCGTTTCGGTGCAGGGACAAGCCACCAATCCCGCCTGGAAATCGATCATGCACGTCGCCAAGGCGTTGCGTTTCAAGATCGACGTGACCTTCATTTGGGAGGACAAGCCCAAGGCGCAGTACCCCGGCAAAACCGGCCGCATGGTCTACATGGGCAAATGAGCGTCATGCGAAAGCGGCCGGTCCACATCGACGTTCAGATCAAGGCGAATATCGCCTGGTGCTTGCATGCTATAGCGATGATACTCGCCGTCCTGAGGCACTGACGATGCGCCGCACGCTCTCTCAATCCATCTCCACCACCGGCACTGCGCTGCATGCCGGGGTTGCGGTGAGGATGACGCTGGCGCCTGCCGCGTCCGGCGCCGGCGTCGTGTTCCGGCGGAGCGATCTGGGCGGAAAGGAGGTGCCGGCGCTCTACGACCGCGTGGGCGAGACGCGGCTGGGCACCGTGATCGGGGAAGGCGGCGTCAGCGTGGGCGTCATCGAGCATCTGATGGCCGCGGTGGCGGGCGCGGAGATCGACGACATGCTGGTCACGCTCGACGGGCCGGAGCCGCCGATCCTGGACGGCGACGCGCTCTCCTATCTCCAGCTGATCGGACAGGCGGGCGCGCGCGAGCAGGCGGGCGCGCGGCCCTCGATCGAGGTGCTGAGGCGCGTGGAGGTGACGGAGGGCAAGGCGAGCGCGGCGCTGGTTCCCGCGGCGGCGGACGCGCCGGGCCTGAGCTTCGATTTCGAGATCGCGTTCCCCACGCCCGCCATCGGCACGCAGCGCATGACATGGCGCTTCTCCCGCGAGGCCTTCGCCCGCGACATCGCGCCCGCGCGCACCTTCGGCTTCGTCCAGGAGCTGGACATGCTGAAGCAGATGGACCGCGGCCATGGCGCCTCGCTTCAGAACACGCTCGCCATCGACGGCGACACCGTGCTCAACGCGGACCTCATGCGCTTTCCTGACGAATTCGTAAGGCACAAGATCCTGGACGCCATCGGCGACATGGCGCTGGCCGGCGCCCCGCTCATCGCCCGCTTCGAGGGCCGCAAATCCGGCCACGCGCTGAACAACGCGCTGCTCAGGAAGCTGATGGCCGACGGGGGAAATTACCGGATGGCTTAGCTTCCTCCCCCGCGAGAGCGGGGGAGGGGGACCGCCGTAGGCGGTGGAGGGGGTGTGTCCGCTGTCAAAAGCGAGGCTCACCTTTCGCCAGCGGACACCCCCTTCCGTCACGCGCGACTGATGTCGCGCGCGCCACCTCCCCCGCTCTCGCGGGGGAGGAAGAATCCCGCTCTGGACCTTCTCGGCCCCCCTCTGGCATAAGGGCGGCGGCTGGTTCCCCTCAGGAGAGTTAATGTCTTTCAAGCCCTTATCCGGCAAGGCGTGGCGCGGGCTGGTCGCGGTGGCGGGGCTGGCGCTCGCCGGCTGCTCGATGCTCGGCGGCGACAGCGACGCCGGGGACAAGGACGCGCAATATGTCGAGCGTCCGGTCGACCAGATCTATGCCGATGCCTGGAAGCAGATCGACAATGGCGACTACGTCAAGGCCGCCAAGCAGTTCGACGAGGTGGAACGCCAGCATCCCTATTCGGTGTGGGCGCGACGCGCGATGCTGATGAGCGCCTATTGCTACTTCGAGGGCAACGATTTCACCGACGCCATCTCCACCTCCGACAGCTACATCGAGCTGCATCCCGGCAGCCGCGAGGTGTCCTACGCGTTCTACCTGAAGGCGATGTCGCTCTATCAGCAGATCGTCGACATCGGGCGCGACCAGTCGCAGACCGAGGCGGCGCTCACCGCGCTGCAGGACGTGGTGCAGCGCTTCCCCGACAGCCCCTATGCCCGCGACGCCAGCCTGAAGATCGACCTCGCCAACGACCATCTCGCCGGCAAGGAAATGGAGATCGGCCGCTATTACCTCAGGCAGGGCGACTACATCGGCGCCATCAACCGGTTCCGCGGCGTGGTGGAGAAATACCAGCGCACCTCGCAGATCGCCGAGGCGCTGGAGCGGCTGACCGAGGCCTATTATGCGCTCGGCGTCTACAACGAGGCCAAGACGGCCGCCGCCGTGCTGGGCGCCAATTATCCCGGCAGCCCCTGGTACAAGGACGCGTACCGCCTCCTCACCGAGCACAACATGAAGCCCGAGGTGGACAAGGGCTCGTGGCTTGAGAGGCAGTTCCAGCTATAAGGCGGGGCCATGCTCGCCACGCTGAAGATTCGCGACCTGGTCCTGATCGAGGACGTGTCCCTCGATTTCGCGGGCGGCCTCAACGTGCTCACCGGCGAGACGGGCGCGGGCAAATCCATCCTCCTGGACGCGCTGGGCCTGGCCGCGGGCGCGCGGGCCGGGGGGCGCTCGTCCGTGCGCGGCGGCGCCCAGCAGGGCTCGGCCGTCGCGGTTTTCGACTTGCCGGCGAAGCACGCCGCGCGCGCGCTGGTCGCCGGGAACGGATTGCCCGGCGAGGGCGAGACCATCCTGCGCCGCGTGCTCGCCGCCGACGGGCGCACGCGCGCCTTCGTCAACGACGAGCCGGTGGGCGTGGGCCTGTTGCGGGACGTGGGCGCGATGCTGGTGGAGATCCACGGCCAGCAGGACGACCGCGGCCTGTTCGACGCCGCCACCCACCGCCGCCTGCTCGATGCCTTCGGCGGACACGAGCTGCCGGCCGGCGAGGTTGCGCAACGGTTCGCGACGCTGTCGGACGCGCGCGCGGAGCTCGCGGCGCTGACGCGCGCCGCCGCCGGCGCCGCCGCCGACGCGGAATTCATCCGCCAGGCGGTGGACGAATTGTCCGCGCTGGCGCCGGAGGCGGGCGAAGAGGCCAGGCTCGCGGGCGAACGCGCGCTCCTGATGAACGCCAACCGCATTGCCGAAGACGTCTCGGCCTCGGTGGAACTGCTGGGCGGGGAGCGGGGCGCCGAGGCGCTGCTCGCCGCCGCGCTGAAGCGGCTCGGCCGCATGAAGGACGAAGCGCGCAGGGCCGCGGCCCCGGCCGAGGCGGCGCTCGAGCAGGCCTTCGCCGCGGCGGAAGACGCGCGGCGCGAGCTGGAATCGCTGCTCTCCCGCCTCGAAGCCGATCCCGGCGAGCTGGAGCGCAAGGAGGAGCGCCTGTTCGGCCTTCGCGCCATGGCGCGGAAATACGCCGTGGCGGCGGACGATCTGCCCCGCGTGCTGGCCGACTACCAGTCGCGGCAGGACGCCATGTCCGGCGCCGGCGGCAGGTTGAAGGAGGCGCAGGCGGCGGCCGCGAAGGCCGAGGAGGCCTATCTCGCCTCGGCCCGCAAGCTCTCCGCCGCGCGCCGCGCCGCCGCGAGGAAGCTCGAGGCCGCGGTGGCGGGCGAGCTTGCGCCGCTGAAGCTGGGGCATGCGAAATTCCGCGTGACGCTGGAGGATTGCGAGGCGGGCGCGCAGGGGCTGGAGCGCGTGGCGTTCGAGATCGCGACGGTGGCGGGCGCGGCGTTCGGCCCGCTGGCGAAGATCGCTTCCGGGGGCGAGCTTGCCCGCGTCTCGCTCGCCATCAAGGTGGCGCTGGCGGAGACGGCGCCGCCCGCGGCGCTGGTGTTCGACGAGGTGGACCGCGGCGTCGGTGGCGCGGTGGCCGACGCGGTGGGCGAGCGCCTGCAGCGGCTGTCGCGCACCACCCAGGTGCTGCTCGTCACCCATTCCCCGCAGGTGGCCGCGCGCGCGGAGCGGCACTTCCGCATCACGCGCACGGGCGACCGCACGCGCGTGGCCCTGCTCGACGACGAGGCCCGCACGGAGGAGCTCGCGCGCATGCTCTCCGGCGCCGCCGTCACCGACGAAGCCCGCGCCGCCGCCCGGCGGCTGCTCAGCGAGGCCGAACCGCCGAAGAAGATGAGAAAGCGGGCATGACGGCGAAGCGCAAATCAGACGGCAAGCCTTCAGCTCTGAGGGCGAAAAAGAGGAAACGGCCGGATGTGCCCGATCTCTTCGAGCAAGTATCGGCTTCGCCCGCATTCGAGCCGAAACGCACAAAACGCTGGAAGCCGGCCGGGCGCCTCCAGAACCTGCGTCAGGTCCCGGTCGAGAAATTGGGTTCGAATGCAAAATTGGAACGGATGGCACTAAGCCGCGAAGTGCGTGAGCACAACGAACTCTATCACGGTCGCGACAAGCCGCGCATCTCGGATTCCGATTTTGATGCGCTCAAACGTCGATTGAAGGATATTGAAGCGCTCTATCCAGAAACCGCCGAAGTTCATTCCGTGAGGAGGGCGGTGGGGGCTAAGCCTAAACGCGGCTTCACCAGGGTGGCGCATCGTGTTCCCATGCTGTCGCTGGACAATGCGTTTTCGGACGAAGAAGTACGGCAATTCGTCGCGCGAATACGGCGCCTGCTGGGGCTGACCGACAACGCGAAGCTTGCCTTCACTGCCGAGCCAAAGATCGATGGGCTGTCGGCGTCGCTGCGGTACTTGAATGGTGAATTTCAGCTTGGCGCCACTCGTGGCGACGGCGAAGTCGGCGAAGACATCACGGCCAATCTGCGTACAATAGACGATATTCCCGCCAGGTTGAAAGGCAGTGTGCCCGGAGTATTTGAGGTGCGCGGCGAAGTTTACATGGCACTTGAGGACTTCAAGGCACTCAATGCCCGCCGCGAAGCTGCCGGCGAGGAATTGTTCGTCAATGCGCGCAACACCACGGCGGGCGCCGTTCGCCAGCTAAATCCGGACATTACCGCGTCTCGGCCACTTCACTTCTATGCCTACACCTGGGGCGAAGTCAGCGAACGTCCCGCCGACACGCAGTCAGAAATGCTCGACACGTTCAAGCTCTGGGGTCTCCCTGTAACGGATTTGTGGGAGCGCCTGCACGGCGAGGATGAGCTTCTCGACTATTACCGCAGGATGGGTGAGCGCCGTCATTCCCTTGGGTACGAGATCGACGGCGTAGTCTACAAGGTTGACAGGCTTGACCTACAGGACCGGCTCGGCTCTGCGACCGACCACCCACGCTGGGCCATCGCCCACAAATTTCCCGCCGAGCAGGCACAAACCACGCTACTCAAGATCGACATCCAAGTCGGCCGTACCGGCAAGCTCACGCCGGTGGGACGGCTGAAACCCGTCGCCGTAGGGGGTGTGACGGTGGAAAATGTTACGTTGCACAATGAAGACGAGATCGAACGCCTCGACGCCCGCATAGGCGACACGGTCGTCCTCCAGCGCGCCGGCGACGTGATTCCGCAGGTCTTGCGAGTTATCCCAAAGGCCGGAAAGCGCGCCCCCAAATTCAGGTTTCCTCACACTTGCAAGGAATGTGGCAGTCATGCCGTGCGCGAGGTGAACGAGGAAACCGGCAAACAAGATGTCGACAGACGCTGCACCGGCGGCCTCGTGTGCCCGGCGCAGGCCGTAGAGAGATTGAAACATTTTGTCAGCCGCAGTGCATTTGACATAGAAGGATTCGGGGAAAAGTATGCTGAGCTGTTGTACTCCACGGGATTGGTCAGGAGCCCCGCCGATATTTTCGCTTTGAAAGATCATTCGAAGAAATTGCGAAATGTAATTCTCGAATACCGCAAACGGCAGGCCGAAAAGCGGCGGAGGGAGACGGGCCAGAAGGCAAAGAAGATTGTTCGAGACGAAGACCGCACCTTCAAGGATATGGACAATCTGCTGGAAGCCATAGAAGCGCGCCGCACGATAAGTCTGGAGCGATTTCTCTTCGCACTCGGCATTCGCCATGTGGGGGAGGTGACCGCCCAGGCATTGGCGCGCCACTTCAAAGCCATTCGGCATCTCATGGATGCTATCAAATCGATTTCACTGGAGAGACCCGGTCCGGATTATCTCGAACTGGAGCGCGTTCATCTCATAGGGGAAGAGCGAATCAGGCAGCTATTGAGTTATCGTTGGAACGACGTTCGTCTCGGGGACGCCGAGGATTTTCTGCACGCGCTCGACGGAATGTCTTTGAGCGGGTTCGATATTCGGGCGCAGGAGAGCCTAGCCGATCATTATGGCGATTGGCGCGCTTTTGTGAGCGCGATGAGAAGCGCGGCGAAACAGTCGCCAGGTCCTAAGTATTTGAAGGTCATGCGCGAACAAAACATCGGTCCCGTCGTTGTCGAGTCTTTAATCGATTTCTTCGATGAGAGTCGAAATCGCGCGGCGGTGGAACGGCTGCTTGAGCATGTAGACGTCCGGGATGCGGCCGTGACGTCGGGGCCGCAACCGTTGCGTGGCTTGACGGTCGTATTCACTGGTACTCTTGAGTCCATGACCCGGGACGAGGCCAAAGCGCAGGCGAGCGCGCTTGGCGCCAAAGTGGGGTCATCCGTCAGCGGTGCGACATCCCTGTTGGTAGCCGGGACGGGCGCCGGGTCCAAGCTGAACGACGCCAAAAGGCTTGGCATCGAGGTATTGTCCGAGCAGGAGTGGTTGGAGCGAACTCGCCGTCATTGAAATGCGACTGTTTGAGGTCAAATGGACATTATTGCGATTGATTTCGAAACTGCCAACGAACGCAGGGACAGCGCGTGTGCCGTTGGGCTTGCCTGGGTCTCAGGTACGAACATAACGCGGGTCGAATACCGGCTAATTCGACCGAAGGAAATGCGATTTTCCGGGATCAACGTCTCAATTCACGGCATCTGTTCTGAAGATGTGAAAGACGCGCCGGAATTTCCCGATGTAATGTCCGAGTTTCGCAATGAGATGAAGGATGCTGTCGTCATTGCCCACAACGCGTCGTTCGACATGAGCGTATGGCGCGCGTCGCTCGATTGCTACAATTTGCAGTACCCAACCATTAGATATCTTTGCACTTTGTTGATGGCGCGAAAAGTTTGGCGGAATCTTGAATCGTATCGCTTGGCCGATTTGGCCAGGGAATTTGGAATCGCATTCAGGCATCACCACGCCGCAGACGATGCGAAAGCGTGTGGAACCATCGGGGTTGCGGCGGCGTCTTCACTGGGGCTGTCCGACATTTTGTCCGTTCCCGAACTCATCGACATGAGCTTCGGTCGATTATTCTCGGGTGGATACGAGCCCTGCTCCTGTCCTGGCGCGTGGTATCGCGCTCGAAAGCCGAATTTTGTCATGACGGTGACCGACGTCGCCGCGCCGCGGATCGCGGGCTCGCCGGTGGCCGGCAAGACCGTCGTCTTCACCGGCACGCTGGAGAAGATGACGCGCCAGGAAGCCAAGGCGCGCGCGGAGCAGCTCGGCGCCAGGACCGCCGGCTCGGTGTCGAAGAAGACCGACCTGGTGGTGGCCGGCCCCGGCGCCGGCTCCAAGCTCGCCGACGCGCAGAAATTCGGCGTCCAGGTCATCGACGAGGACGGATGGCTGAAGATGATCGAGGGGTTGTGATGACGCCCGCGCCGGTGAAGCCCGAGATCACGCTGGACGATCTCAACAAGGTCGACATCCGCGTCGGCACCATCAGATCGGTGGAAGACGTGCCCGGCGCGGACAAGCTGGTGATGCTGCGCGTCAGCTTTGGCGATCGTGAGCGCGTCATCGTCTCCGGCATGAAGCAGGAGCGGCCCAATCCGAAGGAGATCGAGGGGCGCCAGGCGCTGTTTGTCGTCAACCTCGCGCCGCGCCGGATGAAGGGCGTCCTCTCCGAGGGCATGGTGTTCGACATCGGCTATGCCGACGGCGTGGTGCCCGTGCTGGCGGTTCCCGAAGCGCCCGTGCCCGAAGGGTCGCGGGCCGGATAGGCCGAGACCGGCCTTTTCCGGCCTGAAGCGTTATGCTATCATAATTGATAGCAGGAGGTTTCCATGGGCCAGATCATCGTTCGCAATCTGGATGACGCCGTGATCCAGCGCCTGAAACGCCGCGCCGCGCGCGAAAAGCTGTCGGTCGAGGAAACCGTGCGTCGCATTCTCGCCGACGCGGAGCCAGCCCAGCCGTCGAAGGCGGAGTTGCTGGCCGAAATCGACCGCATCGCCCACATGGGCAAGCCGATCACGGAGCCGCCCTATTCCGAAGATTTGATCCGCGAAGACCGCGACTCCCGATGACGGTGGTCGCCGACGCCAGCGTCGCGGCGAAGTGGTATCTGCTGGAACCCGGCCGCGATCTCGCGCGCGCCCTGCAATCTAGTGAGCAGGTCATCGCACCGGAGTGGATTCTGGCCGAAGTGCTGAACATCATGTGGAAGAACGTCCGCACGGGCATTGCTGGCGCGGATCAGGTGGCTCTGGTCGTGCAGTCCCTGCCCAGGCAATTCGTAAAACTCTTTCCGGTCCTCCCGCTCCTCGCGCGTGCCGCGGAGATCTGCCTCGATCTGGATCATCCAATCTACGATTGCTTCTATGTTGCGCTGGCCGAACGCGAGCGATGCACGCTGGTGACGGCGGACCGGAAACTTTACGCCAAGACGCGGCGCACGAAATATTCTTCGCTGGTGCGAATCCTGGGTTCCTAGTGCGGGTTGCGATCGTTTGGTTTGATGTGCAGCGGTGTCATGGCCCGCGGCTGCGGGCCACCCAGATGAAGCCCGTTTCGTGCGCGAAGAAATTGCTCGGAGCAAATACGTCTTCAGTCCGTCAAGCCCACCTGGGTGGCCCGCATGCGCGGGCCATGACAGCGAGATTGGTTGCATAAGTTGGATGGCAACCGGTTAGATCAGATGCTCCGCGCATTGCCAGTCGGTGGAGTCGCCGACGGAGTGGCACCAGACGGGGCGGAGCTGCGGCCAGGACGGGATGTAGCGGTAGGCGAGCGAGCCGTCGGCCGGGGTGTATTCCATGTGCGGCAGGTCGGGGATCGCGGGGAGATATTTCGGCACCAGCGCCGCGAGCGAGGCGGGCAGGGCGCGGTTCTCGTGCTGATACGCCTCGACCGCCCTGAGCACGCGGTCCGCGTCGCGCCTGAGCCCCATGCCGTAGGGGTCCTGGTTGACCGGCCAGACGGAACAGGCGCAAAGCGCGAAGGCCAGCGCAATCACAAACAAGCCGCGCATCGTCGCACCCGTCTCTATCCCGCCAGCGCCCTGGCCAGCACCGGCAGGCTCGTGTCCATGCGGTAATCGACCGAGGAATGATCGTCCGCGAACTCCTCGTAAACGTGCGGGACGGCCTGGCGCTCCAGGGTGCGGTGCAGCCGCCGCGCGCCGTAGACGAGGTTGTACTGGTCGACGTCGCCGCAATCGATGTAGAGCGCCTTCATCGCCTTCAGCCCCGGCCCCCGTGTCTGGGCCATCGCGCAGGGATCCCATTTGAGGAAATTGGCCCAGCGCTCCGGGACGATCTCGCACGTATCGAACGTGACGGGCAGGCGCAGGCCGTAAGGCGCGGCCGGATCGGGATCGTAGGTCGCGCACATGGCCAGCGTCATCAGGTCGTGCAGGTCGCCGTCCTTGACCTTGGGCGCGGCATGGAACGCATCCACCCACTTGCCGATGTCGTTGTCCTTCTTGGCGAGCTTGCGCAACAGGCGGGGGAATTCCGGCAGGTAGCAGAGCTCGAACGCCATGTCGCCGGAATGGCACGCGGCCGCCGCCCAGAAATCCGGATGCAGCAGCGCGTGGGCGATCGCGCCATAGCCGCCGGAGCTCTTGCCGAAGCAGCCGCGCCGGCCCGGCCCGCCGCACTGGAACGTCCGTTCCACGAACGGCACGGCCTCATCCAGCAGGAAATCGTCCCACCGGCCCATGGCGGCGGAGTTGATGTACTGGTTGCCGCCGAGCTTTGTGAAGCAATCCGGCAGCGCCACCACGACCGGCGGCATCGCGCCGGACGCGATCAGCCGGTCGAGCCGCTCCGGCAGGTTCTCGCCGAAATTCTTCCAGTTGGTATGCGCCGGCCCGCCCGCGGTGAAGCCGACGAGATCGACCAGCAGCGGCAGCCCGTGCCCGGTCTGGCCGTGCGGGAGATAGACGTCGATCAGCCGCGCGGTGGGATCGCCCAGCAGATTGCCCTTGAGGACTTCGCTGTCGAGCGTGAGGCGATGGACGGTGCCTGGCGGCGCGGCGCGATCGCGTTTCATGTCGTTTCCTCCGATCTCTCCTTCTTGCGAAGGCCCACCTCCCCCTTGCGGGGAGGTCGAAAACGCGGAACGCGTTTTCGGGTGGGGGTAACGGCGCGGCGCCCCCACCCGAAAAATCGCTCCGCTGCGCTCCACGATTTTCCGACCTCCCCGCAAGGGGGAGGTCGCGAACTAAATCCCCCGCGTCGCCCGCTCCAGCCAGGCGCGGGTCTCCGCGTCGACCAGCGGCGAGAGCTTCTCGCGCACCGTGGCGTGGTAGGCATTGAGCCATTCCCGCTCGCCCTGCGTCAGCAGCGACGGCTCCACGAGGTCGAGGTCGATCGGCGCCCAGGTGATGGTCTCGAATTCCATCATCGGCCGATGTGCGTCGCCGCCGGGCACGGGCCTCGGCTCGCTCACCACGATCAGATTCTCGATGCGGATGCCGTATTCGCCCTCCTTGTAATAGCCCGGCTCGTTGGAGCAGATCATGCCGGGCTTGAGCGCCTGGGTGATCGGCCGCTTGGAGATGTTCTGCGGCCCCTCGTGCACGGAAAGGTAGGAGCCGACGCCATGGCCCGTGCCGTGGTCGTAGTCCAGGCCCGCGTCCCACAGCGCCTTGCGCGCGAAACCGTCCAGCGCCGCGCCGGTGGTGCCTTCGGGGAATTTCATCGTGGCGAGCGCGATGTGGCCCTTGAGCACGCGGGTGAAGCGGTCCTTCATCTCCGCGGTCGGCGTGCCCACGATCATGGTGCGCGTCACGTCAGTGGTGCCGTCGGGATACTGGCCGCCGGAATCGATCAGATAGATCTCGTCCCGGTTGATCGCGCGGTTGGACGAGCGCGTGACGCGGTAGTGCGGCAGGGCGGCATGCGGCGCCGCGCCCGAAATGGAGTCGAAGGAAAGATCGGTCAGCGACCCGGCCCGGCGGCGATAGCCCTCCAGCGCCTCCGCCGCCTCGATCTCGGTGAGATGCCCGCCCGGCGCCTCGCGCGCGATCCAGGCCAGGAAGTTGGTCAGCGCCGCGCCGTCGCGGATGTGCGCCTTGCGCGCGCCCTCGATCTCCACCGGGTTCTTGCACGCCTTGGGCAGCTGGCAGGGATCGGGGCCCTTCTGGATCTTCGCGCCGGCCTTCTCCAGCCGGTCGAACGCGGCGGACGCCGTCCAGTTGGCGTCGGCCACCACCGTCTTGCCCTTGAGCGCATCCAGCGCCGGGCCGAATTCCTTCGGCGCGCGCACGCGCACGGCGTTGCCCAGATGCTGCGCCAGCTCCGGCGTGATCTTGCGCGGGTCGACGAACCAGTCGACCGAGCCGTCGCCGTTCAGGATGGCGTAGGAGAGCACGAAGGGCGTGTGCGGCGTGTCGGCTCCACGCACGTTGAGCAGCCAGCAGATCGAATCCGCCACCGAGATGATCGCGGCGTCCGCGCCCTGCTTCTTCACCTCTTCGGCGATGCGCGTGCGCTTGGATTCCGCGCTCTCCCCGGCGAGGTTCATGGCATGCGCCGCGGCCTTGTCGCACGGCGCGGGCGGCCGGTCGGTCCACACCGCGTCGATCGGGTTGCCGTCGGCGGGCACCAGCACCGCGCCCGCCTTCTCCACGGCGGTGCGCAGCGAATCCGCGCTGGCGGCGGAATGCACCCACGGGTCGTAGCCGATGCGCGCGCCCCTGGGGGCGTTGTTCTCCAGCCATCCGCCCATGCCCTCGGCGACGAGGTCGCGCGGCTCGAACAGCCTGGTGTCGGTCTGCTGCCGGACCTGCAGGGTGTAGCGCCCGTCCACGAACACCGCGGCCTTGTCCTTCAGCACCACCGCGCCGCCGGCCGAGCCGGTGAAGGAGGTCAGCCACGCCAAACGCTCGTTGCATTCGGGCAGGTATTCGCTCTGGTACTCGTCCGAATGCGGGACGACGAACCCGTCGAGCCCGCGCCGCGCCAGCTCCGCCCGCAAGGCGGCCAGGCGCGGCGCCACCGTGGCGGCGTCGGACCGGTCGTCGAAGGATTGGAATTGCTTGTCCATGTTCTCTTTGTTCTCTTTTTCCAAGTGTCGTTGGCCGCGAATCCGTGCCCGGTTCCTCGCCCTGTCATGGCGCGCGACCGCGGGCCCGTTTCCTCTCCGTGTCATGGCCCGCGGATGCGGGCCACCCAGTTCGGTTCTGTACGGCGCGGGATGGCTGCCCAATTCCCCGCATTGCCGCGATGTCACCTGGGTGGCCCGCACAAGGCGGGCCATGACAGAGATAGCTCGGTCAGACCTTACTCATGGCCCGCCGGCTTTTCCAGCACCAGCGCGCTCCACATGTTGCGGCGGCGGATGGTGCGCAAGACCAGGCCGCGCGGGCGGTAGAAGGACAGCACCAGATTCTCCTGCCAGCGCAGCAGGCCGGACAGCACCAGCGTCCCGCGCCGGGCGAGCGCGGCCGCGATGGACGGCGCCAGCCGCGTCAGCGGCTCGGCCAGGATGTTGGCGAGGATGAGGTCGTAAGGCGCGGCGCGGGCCAGCGCGGGATTGGCGAGCCCGTCGGCCGTCACCGCGCGCACCAGCTGGGCCTCGCCGTTCGCCGCCGCGTTGGCGCGCGTGATCTCCGCCGCCACGGGATCGATGTCGGAGGCCGTGACGCGCCGCTTCCACAGCTTCGCCGCCCCGATGGCGAGCAGGCCGGTGCCGCAGCCGAGATCGAGCACGTTGGCGTGGCGCCGCGCCCGCGCCAGGTCGCTCAGCACGGCGAGGCACAGCGCGGTGGTCTCGTGATGGCCGGTGCCGAACGCCAGCCCCGCCTCGATGCGGATCGGGATCGTGCCGCACGGCACCGCGCCCGCGTCGTGCGCGCCATAAACGAAGAACCGCCCGGCGCGCACCGGCGGCAGGCCTTCCTGGGAGAGCCGGATCCAGTCGATATCGGGCAGGAGCGCGACGTGCACCGCGCGCCCCGCCAGCCGCGCGAGCAGATCGCCGTCCGGCATGTTGGCATAGAGCGCCTCGACCGTCGCGTTCGCGCCGAACGGCTCCTCGTCGATGAGCACGGCCTGCGGGCCGGTCAACTCAAAGGCGGCGGCGACATTTGCAGCGTCGGCCTTCGCGAGCGTGACCTGGGCTTTCCAGAGGGGTGGCGCGTTGGACATCACGTTCACCTCCCCCTCGCGGGGAGGTCGGAACGCGAAGCGTTCCGGGTGGGGGGATTGCGCGCGGCTCCCCACCCGAAAACCCGCTTCGCTCCGCTCGCCGATTTTCGACCTCCCCGCGAGGGGGAGGTGACAGAGGGTGAAATCCGGGCCGGCGAAATCATCCCGGCTTCATGGCATGAAACGGGCGGGCATTGGAACGTCAATCTCGGTTTTCCCCGCTCCCTCGCGCGGCGAGGACTCCTTTCAGGGCTTCGCCGGCTTTGCGCGGAACGGATCGAGCAGGCGCGCGCCGGTGCGCTGGAAATGCCGCGTGTTGCCGGTGACGACGGTGAGCCCGTGTTCCAGCGCGGTGGCGGCGATGGCGAGATCGAGCCCGGTGTTGCCGATCTCGGCGGACAGCCGGCCCCAGCGGCGGGCGATATTGATCGTCAGCGGCAGGATGCGGTCGCCGAAGGCGCGCAGCGTATGCTCGATCCATGCGGTCAACTGCTCGGCGCATACGGGATAGACGGTCCGCTGGCGCGCGATGCCGCGTTCGATTTCCGTGAGCACGACCGCGCTCAGATAGAGTTCGGAGTCCGCGACCCTGGCGAACCATTTCGCCACCGCCGGGCTGCGCCGGCGCTTGCGCAGCTCCGACAGCACGTCGGTGTCGAGGAGATACACCTAAAAGCCCGGATCGCGGAGCTTCACCGTCATGCGCTCGAAACCGCTGCCGTCCTTGGGCATGTTCAGCAGATGCTCCTTGAAGCTCGGCGCATGGCGCTTTTCGAGCTTCTTGAGGCGGTCATATTCCTCCGCCGCCACGACCACCACGGCGCGCCTGCCGTGCTTGGTCACGGTCTGCGGCTTGCCGCGCGCGGCCTCCACCACTTCGCTGAAGCGGTTCTTCGCGTCCTGCACCGACCAGCGCGGATCGTCCATGGGAGCGTTCTAGCCAGAAATTCTGGCTACAATATGCCCTCTTTGCGTTTGGCTGTCAAACTTCGACACTTCCAGCGACTTCGAGAGCCACGCCGCACCGGGCCTGTCGATGTCCGCAGCTTGCGATTTTCGCAAGGCGGCGGCTCTCCGGAGCGGGGACCGGCGAACATCTCAGCTATAATTGTCATGGCCCGCGGATGCGGGCCACCCAGGTGACGCCGCGCGATGCCGAAGACCTATTACGTCTACATCCTGGCAAGCAAGCGCAACGGCACGCTCTACATCGGCGTGACCAACGACATCGTCCGGCGTTGCTGGGAGCACCGGGAGGGATTGGTGCCGGGGTTCACGAAGAAACATGGCGTCAAGCTGCTTGTGTACTACGAAATCTTCGAGAACGTCAGGGCGGCCATCCATCGCGAGTCCCAACTCAAGAAATACAAGCGCGAATGGAAGATCAATCTCATCCAGCGCGGAAACCTGGAATGGCGCGACCTGTCGGCGGATTGGCGGTGACATCGCTCTCCCAATTGTCATGGCCCGCGCATGCGGGCCACCCAGCTGGGTTCTGCACGCTGCACGGCGTGACGAAGAATACTGGAAGAGCCATCGGCGGAGTGCGCTGTCACCTGGGTGGCCTGCATTCGCAGGCCATGACAGGGAGAGTGGGGGTGCGAAGAGCGGTCACGCCCTCTGCACATACTGGTCGATCACGCGCTTCTGTCCGCCTTGTCGAAACCGATCCCATGTGTCATGGCCCGCGCATGCGGGCTACCCAGTTTGGTTCTGCACGCTGCAGGGTGTGACGAAGATACCGGACGAGCCATCGGCGGAGTGCGCTGTCACCTGGGTGGCCTGCATTCGCAGGCCATGACAGGGAGGGTTGGGGGGTGGGGAGAGCGGTCACGCCCTCTGCACATACTGGTCGATCACGCGTTTCTCGCCCGCCTTGTCGAACTCCACGGTGAGCTTGTTGCCTTCGACGCTTGTCACCCGGCCGTAGCCGAATTTCTGGTGGAAGACGCGGTCGCCTCTTGCGTATTGCGAGGATTCGGGGTCGGAGGTCTGCACCGTGTAGGCCTGCGCCTCGATCAGCGGCGGGCGGGTGCGGAAGCCGCCGGCGGAGGCGCGGTTGGCCTGGGCGCGTTTCCAGCCCGGGCTTTCGTAGGTGCTGCCGAACTGCGCGGCCTGGGCATTGTCGCGGAAGCCGACATAGCCGCCGTAGAATCCTTCGTCGACGACGGTGTCGACATGGCCTTCCGGCAGCTCGGCGATGAAGCGCGACGGCAGCGCGCTCTGCCAGTTGCCGTGCACGCGCCGGTTGGCGGCGAAGAACACGCGGATGCGCTTCTTGGCGCGCGTCAGCCCGACATAGGCCAGCCGGCGCTCCTCCTCGAGGCCCTGAAGCCCGTTCTCGTCCATGGTGCGCTGGCTGGGGAACAGGCCTTCCTCCCAGCCGGGCAGGAACACGGTGTCGAACTCCAGCCCCTTGGCCGCATGCAGCGTCATCAGGTTGATGCGGTCCTCGCTGTCGTTCTGCTCCAGCTCCATGACCAGCGACACATGCTCGAGGAACGCGGCCAGCGTCTCGTACTGCTCCATGGAGCGCACCAGCTCCTTGAGGTTGTCCAGCCGGCCGGGCGCCTCGGCGGATTTGTCGTTCCGGAGCGCGTCGGTGTAGCCGGATTCGTCCAGCACCATCTCCGCCAGCTCGGTGTGGGGCAGGTGCCGCGCCGTTTCGCTCCAGCGCGCGAAATCCGCCGCCAGCGCGGCGAGCGCCTTGCGCGCCTTGGGCGGCAGCTCGTCGGTATCGGCGATCTCGCGCGCCGCCGCCAGCAGCGGCAGCGAACGGGCGCGGGCGTAGCGGTGCAGCGCCTGCACGCTCGCTTCGCCGATGCCGCGCTTGGGCTTGTTGACGATGCGCTCGAAGGCGAGGTCGTCGTCGCCCTGCGCGATGAGGCGCAGATAGGCCATCGCGTCGCGGATCTCGGCGCGCTCGTAGAAGCGCGGGCCGCCGATCACCCGATAGGGCAGGCCGAGCGCGAGGAAGCGGTCCTCGAATTCGCGCATCTGGAACGAGGCGCGCACCAGAACCGCCATCTGCGCATAGGCCTCGCCCTTCAGGTGCAGGCTCTCCGCGTCGGAGGCCACCGCGCGCGCCTCCTCCTCGGCGTCCCATACGCCCTGGACCTTGATCTTCTCGCCGGGATCGCCCTCGGTCCACAGCGTCTTGCCGAGGCGGCCCTTGTTGGCGGCGATGAGGCCCGATGCCGCGCCCAGGATCGCGGGCGTCGAGCGGTAGTTGCGCTCCAGCCGGATCACCCTGGCGCCGGGGAAATCGCGCTCGAAGCGCAGGATGTTCTCGATCTCCGCCCCGCGCCAGGCATAGATCGACTGGTCGTCGTCGCCCACGACGCAGACGTTTCCGCTCCTGCCCGCGAGCAGCTTGAGCCAGAGATACTGCACGGTGTTGGTGTCCTGGTACTCGTCCACCAGCATGAATTTGAAGCGTTCGCGATACTCTTCCAGGATCTCGGCGTGGCCGCGCAGCACCGTCAGCGTGTCGAGCAGCAGGTCGCCGAAATCGGCCGCGTTCAGCGACCGCAGCCGCTCCTGGTACATCCGGTAGAGCGCGCGGCCCTTGCCGTTGGCGAAGCCGTGCGCCTCGCCGTCGGGCACGTCTTCGGGCCGCAAGCCCCTGTTCTTCCAGCCGTCGATGAAGCTCGCGAGCGTGCGCGCCGGCCAGCGCTTCTCGTCGATGCCCTCGGCCTCCAGGATCTGCTTCATCAGCCGCAGCTGGTCGTCGGCATCGAGGATGGTGAAGTTGGATTTGAGGCCCACCAGCTCGGCGTGGCGGCGCAGCATCCGCGCGCCGATGGAATGGAAGGTGCCCAGCCACTGCATCCCCTCCACCACGCCGCCGATCAGCGCGCCGATGCGCGCCTTCATCTCGCGCGCGGCCTTGTTGGTGAAGGTGACGGCGAGGATCTGCCCCGGCCAGGCGCGCCGCGTGGCCAGGATGTGGGCGAGCCGCGTGGTCAAGACGCGCGTCTTGCCCGTGCCCGCGCCGGCCAGCACGAGCACGGGCCCGTCCACGCTCAACACCGCCTCGCGCTGCTCCGGGTTGAGGCCCGTGAGATAGGCCGGCTCGCGCGGAACCACCGGCGCGGCCTCATGCGGCTCGTCGCCGAACGCGTCATCGAGCGGATCGCGATATCCGCTCATGGGAACCTGCCGGGTTCGAAGGGCATGAACTTATATAGAACTTGAACGCCGCAATGTCATGCATTGCGGGTTGTGCTTCCTCCCCCGCGAGAGCGGGGGAGGGGGACCGCGAAGCGGTGGAGGGGGTGCGGCGGTTTCGAATAGGCAGCGTGATCGTCGACACCAACGCACCCCCTCCGTCTTGCTCGCTGCCGCTCGCAATCCACCTCCCCCGCTCTCGCGGGGGAGGAAAATCAAAGCCCCAGCCATTTGAGGATCGCCGCGCGGTCCTGGTCGAGGTCGTGCGCGGGTTCGCGCGTCTTGGGGTCGTCGTGGGCGGAGAGCTTGATCGGGTTGCCCTGCATCTTGATGTCGCCCAAATCCGGATCGGCGACGGTGACGATCATGTTGCGGGCGGCGATCTGGGGATCGGCCATCACTTCGGCGACGTCGTTGAGCGGGCCCGACGGGATGCCCGCCTCCTGCAGGAGCGCCAGCCATTCGGATTTGGTGCGGGCTTCGAGCGCGCCTTCCATCTCGGCGTGCAGCGCGCGCCAATGGATCATGCGCTGCGGGTTCGTCCTGTAACGTTCGTCACGGGCCCATTCGGGGCGGCCGAGCACGTCCGCGAGCCGGGCGAACAGCGCGTCGTTGCCGGCGGCGATGGCGACGTGGCCGTCCTTCACGCGGAAGGCGGCGAAGGGCGCGATGGAGGGATGGCGCGAGCCGAGCGGCCCGGGCACCTCTCCCGTCGCCACGTAGCGCGAGATCGCGTTCTCCAGCACCGCGACCTGGCTGTCGAGCATCGACACGTCGACCTTCTGGCCCCTGCCGGTCTTCTCCCGCTCGTAGAGCGCGGTGACGATGCCGATGGTGGCGAAGAGCCCGGCCGTAAGGTCGCCGGTCGAGGTGCCGACGCGCGTGGGCTCGCCGCCGGGATGGCCGGTCAGGCTCATCACCCCGCCCATCGCCTGCACCACCATGTCGTAGGCGGGACGGTTCGCGTAGGGCCCGGTATGGCCGAAGCCGGAGACGCCGGCATAGACGAGGCGCGGATGCTTCGCCGCCAGCGCCGCGTAGCCGTAGCCCAGTCTCTCCATCGTGCCGCCGCGATAGTTCTCGATCAGCACGTCGGCCCGCGCCACCAGCGCCTCGAAGATCGCGCGGTCGGGCGCGGCCTTGAGATCGAGCGCGATGGACTGCTTGCCGCGGTTCACGCTCATGTAATAGCCGGACTTGGTGCGGCCGTCCCGGGTCTTCCAGAACGGCCCGATGTGGCGGGAATCGTCGCCCACGCGCGGCGGCTCGACCTTGATCACGCGCGCGCCCATCTCCGCCAGCATCAGCGCCGCGAACGGCCCCGCCAGCACGCGCGTCAGATCGACGACCAGGATGCCGGCGAGGGGACCGCTCAATTTTTCCTCCCCCGCTTTGCGGGGGGTCGGCTTGGCCGCACTCGAACCGGTGGCGTGCGGCCGCCGACGGACCGCGCAGCGGTGGAGGGGGAGGCTGCGCCCGCGTCATGGATGTCCGACACTCTCCGATCCCCCTCCGTCTCGCGCGACATCCGTCGCGCGATCCACCTCCCCCGCTATCGCAGGGGAGGAAGCTTACCGGTCATCCAGCTTATGCGCATCCACCTTCGCCGCGTCCTTCTCCGCGCGCGCCTCGGCCAGGTCGCGCACTTTCTTGGGCACGCCGTGCCTGACGCGGTTGGCGTCGGCTTCCGCCGCCTTGGCGTCGCGCGCCTTGGCTTTGCGCACGCGGCGCAGATTGACGATCTCGCTCATGCCGCCGCCATCTTGCGGAAGGCCGGGCGGTCGACGATGCGCGCGGTGTAGTCCTTCAGCACCGGCGTCTCGGTCATCATCTTCGCCACCAGCATGAAATGGATGCCGCCGCCGAGAAGAATGTCGAGGGCGGAGAATTCGTCGCCCAGGAAATATTTGCGGGTCCTGAGGTGATCGTTCAGCACCGCTTCCACCTCCTCGGCCGGCGCCCAGCCCATGGCGCCGTGGACGTGCTGCACGCCGAAGCGGCGGCACAGCAGGGCCGGCTCCATCACGCCGGGCCGGTAGGCGAGCCAGGAGAGATAGGCATCGCGGCCCGCCTCGCCGGCGGCGGGTCCCATCCGGACCTTGCGGTACTTGTCGGTGAGATAGAGCGCGATGGCGCTGGACTCGAACAGCGTGTCGCCGCCGTCGGTCAGCGCCGGCACCTTGCCGTGCGGATGGGGATTGGCGGGATCCTTCGCGCCCGTGCCGTCGAATTTGCGGAACGTGACCTGCCTGGTCTGATAGGGCACTTCGAGCTCCTCCAGCAGCCACAGGATGGAGCCGGAGCGGGTCTGCGGCGAATGGTAGAGCGTGATCATGCGGCCTCCTTTTCCTGCGCGCGCTTGTAGGCGGGTCGTTCCAGGCAGCGCTTCACATAGGCGTCGATCACGGGGGATTTGGGGAAGATCGGCATGGCGCCGAACATCGCGAAGGTCGTGGCATAGAGGATGTCGGCGGCGGAGAATTTGTCGCCCAGCAGGTAGGGCCCCGCCGACAGCGTCTTGACGATGTGCGCCATCACGCCGTCGAGCTCCACCCAGCCGGCGGTGCCGACCGGCACCGGCGTGTTCATGAACTTCGACATCAGCGCCGGCTCCAGCACGCTGCCGTAATAGACCAGCCACGACACATAGGCGCCGCGCTTGGGATCGCCGATGGCGGGACCGATGCCGGCGGTGGGATATCTGTCGGTGAGGTAGAGCGCGATGGCCGGCGATTCCCACACCACCTCGCCGTCGTCGGAGATGGCGGGCACCTTGCCGTGCGGATGCGGGTTGGCGGGATCGGGCGCGCCGCCTTCGCGGGTGCGCGTCGTCACCTCCTGGATGCGGTAGGGCGCGCCGAGCTCCTCCAGCAGCCAGAGAAAGCGCGTCGAGCGGCTCTTGGGGCGGTGATAAAGCGTGATCATGGGGCTCCCTTCAATCCGCTGTCATGGCCCGCGGATGCGGGCCACCCAGTTCGGTTCTGCACAATGGTGCGAGCGTCAACGGGATGGCCCGCATTCGCGGGCCATGACACAGAATTCCATGGAAAAACACTAGTCGCCGCGCCGCGCCGCTTCAAGCGCGGCAAGCCTCAGTGCCGACGCCAGCGGGCGCGACCCGCGCGCGGCATCGATCTTTGCCACATAGCCGGCCAAGCTCCTGCCGGCGCCCGCCGCCTCGACCTCCAGCACCGCCCAGAATTCCTTCTCCAGCGCCACCGATGTCCGATGGCCGGAGAGCGTGAAGGAGCGTTTCCTGAGCGTCATCGCGAAGACGCGGCATGCGGCATGTCGAGTTTGACCGCATGGGTCTTGATCGGCAGTTGCAAAGCCACGACGGTCAGGATCAACGCCGCGACATAGCGCGGGTAACGCCAGCGATCGCGCCAGAGAGCCGGAATCAGGAGGATGGCCGCGCCCGCAAAAAGAAGCGCGGCCGTGTAAGCCATCCAGCCGGGGTCTGCCATCCAGGGGCAGACGCCGGCGAGCGTGGCCAGCAGTACGGTCGCGGTCCACAGAACCCAGCGCATGCTACTTCGCCACGCTCACTTCGGCCCGATCATGTCTTCCGGCCGCACGATGCGGTCGAACTCTTCCGCGGTGACGAGGCCGGTCTTCAGGGCTTCCTCTTTCAACGTGGTGCCGTTCTTGTGGGCGGTCTTGGCGATCGAGGCGGCGGCGTCGTAGCCGATTTTGGGGGCGAGGGCGGTGACGAGCATGAGCGAGCGCTCCAGCCCCGCCTTGATGTTGTCGAGCCGCGGCTCGATGCCCACGACGCAATGCTCGGTGAAGCTCCTGGCGCTGTCGGCCATCAGCCGCACGCTCTGGAGGAAGGAGTACGCCATCACCGGATTGTAAACATTGAGCTCGAAATGGCCCTGGGAGCCCGCGAAGGTGATCGTGGCGTGGTTGCCGAAGATGCGGGTGCAGACCTGCGTCACCGCCTCGCACTGCGTCGGGTTCACCTTGCCCGGCATGATGGAGGAGCCGGGCTCGTTCTCCGGCAGTGCCAGTTCGCCCAGGCCCGAGCGCGGGCCCGAGCCCAAGAGGCGGATGTCGTTGGCGATCTTGAACAGCGACGCGGCGACCGTGTTGATGGCGCCGTGGCTGAACACCATGGCGTCGTGCGCCGCCAGCGCCTCGAATTTGTTGGGCGCGGTGGTGAAGGCCATGCCGGTGATCGCGGCGATGCGCCCGGCCACCATCGTGTCGAAGCCCCTGGGCGCATTCAGCCCGGTGCCCACCGCGGTGCCGCCCTGGGCCAGCTGCATCAGCATCGGCATCGTCTCCTCGATGCGGGCGATGCCGTTGGTCACCTGCTGGGCGTAGCCGGAGAATTCCTGGCCCAGCGTGATGGGCGTGGCGTCCTGGGTGTGCGTGCGGCCGATCTTGATGATGTCCTTCCAGGCTTGCGCCTTCGCCTTGAGCGCGTCGCGCAATTCGCGCAGCGCGGGGATCAGCGCGTGCGCGATCTCCTCGGCGCAGGCGATGTGCATGGCGGTGGGATAGGTGTCGTTCGACGACTGGCTCATGTTGACGTGGTCGTTGGGATGGACGGGCGTCTTGGAGCCCATCTGCCCGCCCAGCATCGCGATGGCGCGGTTGGCGATCACCTCGTTGGCGTTCATGTTGGACTGGGTGCCCGAGCCGGTCTGCCACACCGAAAGCGGGAAATGCGCGTCGAGCTTGCCGTCGATCACCTCCTGGGCGGCGTCCACGATGGCCTTGCCGAGCTTCGGATCGAGCAGGCCGAGCGCCATGTTGGTCTCCGCCGCCGCGCGCTTGACGATGCCCAGCGCGCGCACGATGGCGAGCGGCTGCTTCTCCCAGCCGATCCGGAAATTGTGCAGCGACCGCTCGGCCTGCGCCCCCCAGTATCTGTCCGCGGGGACTTCGATGGGCCCAAAGGTGTCGCTCTCGGTGCGGGTGGATTTGGTCATGGTGCGGCTCGCGTGTATCGGCGCATTCCTAGCGCCTGGCGTTCATGCAGTCCATGGATTGACCAGCGTTGCGCCCGAGCGCTCGAAATCGTCCACATTGCGCGTCGCCACGATGGCGCCGACCGAAATCGCGATGGCCGCGATCTGGGCGTCGGAATGGGAATGCGTGCTCCGGTCCCGCTTCATCCCCATCAGGACTTCGGGGAAATACCTGGCGGCGGCGCTGTCGAACGGAAGAATGTGGCCGGCGAAGCGGATGGAGAAAATTCGCTCGACGATGTCCGAGCGCTCTTTCCGCCGCTTCAGGATCGGGCATGACGCCGCGCCGTGCCGCATTTCCGCTTCGGTGATCGCGGTTGTGTAAAGCTGGTCGCCGGGTGCGAATTTCAGCCAGCGCATGACCGGCTCCGCAGGGCGCGGCTGCATTGCTTCAGAAATGACGTTGGTATCCAGGATGATCATTCTTGATCGTAGAAGTCGGGGTCGTTTACGAACGGCAGATCTCTCGAATACTGCCGATCGAGCGGCTTGAACTCGAAATCGCCCAGATTGGCGATATCGAACCGGATCGCATCGTAGAGATTATCGGCGGGCGCAAATCTCGCCTTGGAGTCGCGCGCGAACTCGCGCGGCTCGTCCTGCATTCCCCGATCCTTGGGTGTTTGACCGCTCAGGAAATCCGGCCTTCTTCGAAATTCGAATTTGATTTAGCATTGCCGATTATAGCTTACAACAGCCTGGCGCTACTTCTTCCGGAATGCGTCCAGGTTCACGACTTCGCCGGGGGCGGCGGGCCTGGGTGTGTCGGATTCGGCGGGCTTGTCGTCGTGCGGCGCGCTGAGCGCGGCGGCGGGCGCGGGATGCGGCGGCTTCAGCTTTCCGTCCTCGCTCACTTCGCGGAACTGCAATCCGAAATCCACGCCGGGATCGACGAATTGCGTCAGCGCGGCGAAGGGGATGCTGAGCGTCGCCGGCACCTTCTTGAACGACAGCGTCACCTCGAACACGTCCTCCTTCACCTTCAGGCCCCAGAACTGGTGCTGGAGGATCACCGTCATCTCCTCCGGATACTGCTCGCGCAGGAAATCCGGAATCTCCACGCCGGGGAACGCCGTCTTGAAGGTGATGCGGAAATGATGGCTGGCGATCAGGCCCTGCTTCTCCACCCGCCGCAGCGCGTCGCGCACCACGCCGCGCAACGCGGCATCGGTGAGCTGCTGATAGCCGATGTAGTCCTTCGCCATGGGGGGAGAGTAACCCTGAAGTTCAATGAGTCAACGATCCCGAAGCACAATCACCTCCCCCTTGTGGGGAGGTCGATTTGGTCATCACGCCAGCGTCGCCAGCGCTTCCGGCGTGTAGGGCTTCAGCGCGTCGTAGCGGCCTTCGCGCACCTTCCTCGGCCAGTCGGGATTGACGATGAGGGCGCGGCCCACGGCGACGAGGTCGAAATCGCCACGCTCGAGCATGGCGAGCAGCACCTCGAGGCGGGCGCGATCGGTCGCCGCGCCCTTGCCGCGATAGGCATTGATGAAATCCTCGTCGAGCCCCACCGAGCCCACCGTCATGGTGGGCTTGCCCGACAGCTTCTTCGTCCAGCCCGCGAGGTTCATGTCGGAGCCTTCGAACTCCGGCTCCCAGAAGCGCCGCGTCGAGCAGTGGAACATGTCCACGCCCGCCTCCGCGAGCGGGCCGAGGAAGCGCGCGAGCTCCGCCGGCGTGCGCGCGAGCTTCGCCGTGAAATCCTGCTGCTTCCATTGCGAGAAGCGCAGCAGCAGCGGAAAGTCCGGCCCCACCGCCGCGCGCACGGCCGCGACCAGTTCCGCGGCGAAGCGCGTGCGCTTCTCCAGGCTCCCGCCCAGCCGGTCCTCGCGCGTGTTGGTGCCGTCCCAGAAGAACTGGTCGACGACGTAGCCATGCGCGCCGTGGATCTCCACGCCATCGAAGCCCATGGCCCTGGCGTAACCCGCGCTCCTGGCGAAGCCCGCGATCACGTCCGCCACGTCGCTGTCCGTCATCGGCTCGGCGACCTTCTTGCCCGGCCGCGAAAGCCCCGACGGCGACATGCTCGGCGCCTCGGGGTAAGGCCCGGTGCCGGGATGGCGCACCACGCCCTGGTGCCAGAGCTGCGGCATGATGTGGCCGCCCGCGGCCTTCACCGCCTTCAGCACGTTGGCCCAGCCCGCCAGCGAGGCCTCGCCGAAGAAGGCCGGCACGCTGGCGTCGTTGGAGGCCGACCGGTGCTCGGGCGAGGTGCCTTCGGTCAGGATCAGGCCCACGCCGCCCTCCGCGCGGCGCCGGTAATAGGCCGCCACGTCGGCGCCCGGTATCTGGCCGGGGGATTTCGAGCGCGTCATGGGCGCCATGACGATGCGGTTGGGCAGCGAAAGTCCCTTGAGCCGGAACGGCGCGAAGAGTAGGCCGGTCGAAACCATGGATCAGTCCCCGGATAGCGGTTCCCCCGACGCAAGCACGCGCGACGCGGCCCTGACAAGCGCCGGCGCCGGCGCCGGCACGCGGTTCGACGAGCCGCCGGCCGAGCAGGAAGTCGCCGATCTCGCCACCGCCAGCTCGGCGCTGGCGCTGCTCAAGGTCTTCCGTCACCGCAACTACCGCCTGTTCTTCTCCGGCCAGCTCGTCTCGCTGATGGGCACCTGGATGCAGACGGTGGCGCAGGCCTGGCTGGTCTACAGCCTGACGCATTCCACCGTGCTGCTCGGCCTCACCAGCTTCTGCGCCCAGGTGACGGTGTTCTTCATGGCCTCCCTCGGCGGCATGATCGCCGACCGGGTGGACCGGCGGCGCATGCTGATCGCCACCCAGTCCGCCGCGATGATCCAGGCGGCGACCCTGGCCGTGCTCACGCTCACCGGCGTGGTCAAGGTGTGGGAGATCATCGCGCTCGCCTTCGGGCTCGGCCTGATCAATTCGGTGGACGTGCCGACGCGGCAGTCGATGACGCTGGACATGGTGGGCCGCGCCGACCTGCGCCACGCCATCGCGCTCAACTCCATGATGTTCAACCTGGCGCGCGTGATCGGGCCGAGCGTGGCGGGCGCGCTGATCGCGGTGGTGGGCGAGGGCGTGTGCTTCAGCCTCAATGCCATATCCTTCGCCGCGGTGCTGACCAGCCTGGTGCTGATGCGCTTCCCGCGGCGCGCGGCGCGGGCGCAGGAGCATCCGCTGCGCGAGATGCTGGCCGGCTACCGCTACACCTTCGCCAATCCGCGCATCCGCACCGCCCTGATGCTGGTGGCGGCCTCCTCGCTGTTCGGGGCGTCCTATCTCTCCATGCTGCCCGCCTTCGCGCGCGACGTGCTGCACGGCGCCTCCACCAGCTACGGCACGCTGATGACGGGGGTGGGCGCGGGCGCGCTGATCGGCGCCTATGGCCTCTCGCGCATCCACGAGCGCTGGCTCGATCTCGCGCCCATCGTGGCTTCGTTCTGCTTCGGGCTGAGCCTGGTCGCGTTCTCGCGCTCGCACGCGATGTGGCTGAGCGTGCTGCTCCTGCTGCCCACCGCGCTCAGCCTGATGCTGCTCGGCGGCACCACCAACACCATCATCCAGATCGCCGCCGGCGAGCGCTATCGCGGCCGCGTCATCTCCCACTACACCCAGAGCTTCCTCGGCATGATGCCGTGGGGCTCGCTGATGCTGGGCGCGGTGGCGAAGTACCTGGGCGTCGCCGACGCGGTCACCATCGGCGGCGCCGTGGTGATGGCGGCAGCGGCGGTGGCGTTCTTCTGGCGCGACGGGAGCCGGATCGGATTCGCATCCTGAACATCTCCTCGTTGTTCGTCTGCCCCTGTGGCGGCGACCCATTTTCCAGAAGCGGCGACGATTGGACCCCGTTCAGTACGATGATCCACGCGGAGACGCGGCTCCCGTTCGGTGCTGTGCAAGCACCGCCCGAGAGCGGACGCGGAAATGCAACCTGCCTGCTTGCAGGCCGGTAGCGGGGCCTGACGCTGCTTGAACTCCCATCGATCGAACGCTTTTCACGAATCTCCTCCTCAAATGAAACTTGGCTGGTTCTGCTTGCCAGGATTGTCATGCCTGACGCGTGCAGGAATCCGCGCCGCTGCGCGAATTGCCGGTGTCGCCGCTGGCGCGGCCCAATCCTCGAGGCCCAATCCTCAGGCGGAGGGCGGACGGCGTTCCAGCCTCACAAAGGAATACTTCAACCCCTCCGCCGTCGCGCCGTCCTCCCGCGCCACTTCCCGCCATTGCGGACCGAAGGGCGCCATGCGCGCGTCGCCGTCGAAATCGGCGTGGACTTCGGTGAGTTCGATGGCGTGGGCGCAGGGCAGCGCCAGCGCGTAGATTTCCGCGCCGCCGATCACGGCGATGTCGTCCGCCGCGCCGGCTTTCGCGATGGCGTCCTCGAGCGAGGCGGCGCCCAGGGCGCCGTCCGCCCGCCACGCCGGATCGCGGGTGATCACGATGTTGGCGCGCCCGGGCAGCGGCTTCCTGGGCAGGCTGTCCCAGGTCTTGCGCCCCATCGCCACGGGCTTGCCCAGCGTGATCGCCTTGAAGCGCTTCATGTCGGCCGCGATGCGCCACGGGATCCGGCCGCGCACGCCGATGACTCCGTTTTGCGCACGCGCGAGAACGAGGGTGAGGGTTGGGGGCATGGTCTTCCGGACACTCTACGACAGCCCGGCCGGTCCGTCAGTCCGGTTCTGCCTCCGGCTCGCCGCACCGGAGACGAAAGCAAGTGGGGAGATTCTGTTGCCCAGCTCTCCCCGGGCTGCGCTTACCTGTTAGGCAGCGAGGGCCATTTCGTTATCGTTGGCACCTGTACGATCGACCCGATAACGGCGGATATCATACCGGGCAAAAGGACAACCTTTACACGTCCGTCGATCCTGTTTCGCCCCCGCCGCAGGGATCAGGGATCACTTCCGATCCCTGCGGTGGAGGCGCCGGGTACCGCCCCCGGGTCCGGGCCGCTTATTACGAAGCCGTTTATCGCCATAGTCCGGGCAAGCCCGAACGGCTCTAATATAGGATGTATTGGTTGACGATTCGAGGGGGATTTCCGATGCCCAATTGGCCCGACGACGATGCGCTCTTTCCCGTGGCCGCGCCGCTGATCAAGGGATTCGAGGGCTTCCGGAGCAAGCCCTACCTGGACTCGGTGGGCGTGGCCACCATCGGCTACGGCACCATCAAATATCCCGGCGGCAAGGCGGTGACGATGCAGGACGCACAGATCACCGAGGACCAGGCGAGCGGCTTCCTGAAGAACGACATCGCCGGGCGCACCGCCCAGATGGCGCCGCTCCTCACCCGCGCCGCCACGCTGCACCAGGCCTCCGCCATGCTCTCGCTCGCCTACAATATCGGCGTCGCCGGCTTCCGGACGTCCACGGTGCTGCGCAAGTTCAACGAAGGCGACCTCCAGGCCTCCGCCGACGCCTTCATGATGTGGAACAAGGGCACGGTGAACGGCCAGAAGGTCGTCATCGACGGCCTCAACAACCGCCGCACCCGGGAACGCACTTTCTTCCTGACCGCGGATTGACTTTTTTCGTAGCTACGATTAAATATGAGGATCGAATTCGACCCCCGCCAAGAGCGCCCGCAACGCCCGCGAGCGCGGGCTGCCGTTCGACATAGTGGAGTTGTTCGAATGGGAGACGGCGGTGGTTTCCGCCGGTGAACGCTTTGACTACCCCGAAGCCCGTTTCAATGCCCTGGGCTTCATCGACCGCAGGCTGCATGTCGTCTGCTTCACCGCAATCGCAGGCGGCATAAGTGACTGTTTGAAAAGTACCAGCCAATCGGCCAGCGAAATCAATTGTTTAGCTTTTCGCGATTCAGAAAACGCCTGAAGATTTCGTGCATCAATGCGACGCGCATTCGCTGGGCCTCACTGAAATTCAAATTGCGCAGATCAGCCATTCGCTGTTCGTGCAAAAGGAAAACGAAGCTGCTCACGGCTCTACTCCGTGTTGTAGTTTCGGGGCGAGTCGTTGCGGCTAACAACGACTCGCCCATCATTATAGCGCCTCAATTACAATTGGGGCACGTCCTCTTCACATTGATCGATCCAACCTCTAGCGCCAGTTAGCTGCAATGTGGATCTATCGAGTACGTACTGATCCAATAGATCACCGCCGGACTTCACATCCCATTTCAACGTTGTATCTGTTGCTGTCATTTCGCTACGTGTGCCGAAAGAGCTCCATACCAGCATTTTCGTGAGATTTAGTGTTAGATGCATTGAATGATCGTCCATGCCGGTTATATCGCCATCCCCTTGAATTTGCGTACAGACAAGTTTGTGCCAATTGTCGGCGTGTGCTGGAGCGACTGCAACGATAACGGAGGAAAAGCAGATCAGTGTGGCGATGACTAAGATTTTAGATCGTTTCATCGAAGCCTCCTATTTCTTCCGAGGCTTGCGATTGATTTTGTTGAAATGGGGTTTGACGACCACCGTTCGCGTGGCAGTTTTTGTTCCCTTGATCCTTACGCGACGAGTACTGGCGCGAGTTATTGAAAGAAATTTCGGCATTGGAGCCCCGCTTTACTCGCGAAGCCCATGCCGGTTCCAGACACCCTGGTGCCAGGTGGTTAGCTGCGTGACAAACCAGAGGCTTAAACACGCCCTGCTTATTTCCGCTCACGACGCGCCGAAGCGCCCCTTGAGTTGGGTATTGCATTTG
>Ga0335083_10000057_pt1 | contig 202202 bp, 197 predicted proteins | sample Lox_Sample_42_FD_206716 | JGI IMG/M metagenome (GOLD analysis project Ga0335083, IMG submission 206716) | Soil microbial communities from Loxahatchee National Wildlife Refuge, Florida, United States - Lox_Sample_4.2 | ecosystem: Environmental > Terrestrial > Soil > Wetlands | place: USA... | reverse complement strand
GAGCGGAAAGACAGGAGCCGCCGGCGCCGCCGATGCGAACGCCGTCGCCAGAGCAAGAGCCGATCCGAGAACCCAATTCATCGTCGTCCCCATCTTGCGATTCCGCGCCCGGCTCGGTTGGACAGCGAGCTTTGGACAGGTAAGGTGAATCCGCAGCATTCGTCACCTTCAAGACTATGACACGTTTTCTGATTACCAGCGCGTTACCTTACATCAACGGCGTCAAGCATTTGGGCACGCTGGTAGGTTCGCTGCTGTCCGCCGATGTCTATGCCCGGTTTCGCCGGGCCCAAGGGTTCTCGACGCTGGCGATCTGTGCCACCGACGAACATGGCTCCACGACCGAACTCGCCGCCGCCGAGGCCGGGATGGGCGTGCGGGAGTTCTGCGATTCCCAATACGCGCTGCAGAAACAAACGGGTGAGGGTTTCGACCTCGACTGGGACCATTTCGGGCGCTCCTCCAGCCGCGCCAATCATGAGCTCACCCAGCATTTCGCGCGTCTGCTCTGGAGGAACGGGCACCTGGAGACCCGCACCACAAAGCAGGTCTATTCTCGGGCCGATGGGCGCTTTCTCTCCGATCGCTACGTGATCGGAACCTGTCCGCATTGCGGCTATGATCGTGCGCGCGGAGACCAATGCGAGAATTGCACGCGCGTTCTCGATCCTGTCGACCTGATCGATCCGCGCTCGGCTCTCTCCGGCTCGCGCGATATCGAAATCCGCGACTCGACCCATCTTTTCCTCAAGCAGTCGGACTTCGTGCCGAAGCTTCGGGAGTGGATCGCCGGCCACGCACAAGACTGGCCGCCGCTCGTCACCTCCATCGCCAACAAATGGCTCGACGAGGGACTCAAGGACCGCGGGATCACGCGGGACGTCGAATGGGGCGTACCGGTGCCGGACGACATCGCGGATGGCGCTCTCAAGGGAAAGGTCTTCTATGTCTGGTTCGACGCGCCGATCGAGTATATCGGCGCGACGCGCGAATGGGCGGAAGCAAACGGCAAGGGCGAGGCTTGGCGGGACTGGTGGTTTGGCGACGCGGCAAAGGACGTGGTCTATTGCGAGTTCATGGGCAAGGACAACGTGCCGTTCCACACGGTGGGCTTTCCCGTGACCATCATGGGCTCCGGCGAGCCGTGGAAACTGGTCGACCGGCTCAAGGGATTCAACTGGCTGAATTTCGAAGGCGGCAAGTTTTCGACTTCTCAGCATCGCGGCGTCTTCATGGACACGGCGCTGGAGATCCTTCCCGCAGATTACTGGCGCTACTGGCTGATGGCGAACGCTCCGGAGACTTCGGACGCCAATTTCACCTGGGAACATTTCGCGGCGCAGGTGAACAAGGATCTCGCCGACGTGCTCGGCAATTTCGTCAATCGGGTGACAAAGTTCTGCGCGGCGCGCTTCGACGCATGCGTGCCGTCCGAGGGCAATTATGGCGAGGAGGAAAACGTTCTGATCGGCGAGCTCGAAGACCGGGTCCGAGAATTGACCGCGCTGCTCGGGGCAATGGAATTTCGCAAGGCCATGGCCGAGCTGCGCGCCATCTTCGTCGCCGGCAACGAATATCTAACCCTTGCCGCGCCCTGGACCACGATCAAGACCGATCGGGCGCGCGCCGCGGCATCCGTGCGCATGGGACTCAATCTTGTGCACCTCTTCGGCCACCTTGCATGGCCGATCGTTCCGACCTCCGCGCGGCGCATCCACGAAGCCATCCAGGATTCGCCAGAGGTGATTCCCTGGCCCGACGAGCCGATGGAACAGTTCCTTGACGATCTCGAATACGGCATGGAGATACGCGTGCCGCCGGTGCTGTTCCAGAAAATTGCCGATGAACAGGTTTCGAGTTGGAAACGCCGCTTCGGCGGCGCGGAACCCGCGTGACGATTTCGGTCCGGCCGCTGACCGAGGCGGACTATCAAGCGTTTCGGGCGCTGAGGCTCGAATCGCTGGAACTCCATCCCGAGCTCTTCGCTGCCGATCTCGAGCAGGAACGAGCCATGACGAAGGAGCAATGGTTGGCTCGCATGGAGGCCGGCATGACCTTTGGCGGCTTCTGCGGCGGCCTACTCGGCGGCATGGTCGTATTTGCGCGCCCTGCGCGGCCCAAACTGGCCCATACGGGCGAAGTCGGCGCCATGTACGTCCGATCTTCTGCACGCGGCGCCGGACTCGCAAGCGCGCTTCTGGAAGCACTGATCGATTACGCCACGCGTGAGGTCGAGCAAATCCAGCTCACCGTCAATGCCGAGAATGCTCGCGCGATCCGCTTCTATGCGCGGCATGGGTTTCGTGAGATCGGGCGCATTCCGCGCTCATTGCATGTCGATGGCCGGCATTACGACGAGTTGCTGATGTTTCGGCGCTTGTCCGCGAGCGATTGACTCGGGATTCGGGGCGTTCAACTAAAGCGGTTCCCAGCCCTCGCGGCCGAGCGCTTCCATGGGCTTGAAGCGCGACTTGTATTCCATCTTTGCGCTGCCTCTGACCCAATAGCCCAGATAGACGTGGCGCAACGCGCGCATGCGCGCCGATTGCACATGGTCGAGGATCATGTAAGTCCCCAGGCTGCGCGCTTCCTCGCCCGGATGATAGAAGCTGTAGACCATGGAAAGTCCGTCGCGCAGAACGTCGCTGAGCGCGCATGCGACAAGCGCGCCGGCCGTGCCGTCCGGGTTCATGCGGCGGTATTCCACGATGTGGGTTTCGACCGGGGTCTCTTCGACCATCGCGACATAGTCGAACAGCCCCATATCCGACATCCCGCCTCCGGCGTGGCGCGAATCGAGATAGGTCCGCAGCAATGCGAATTGTTCCCGCGTGGCCTCCGCCGCCACTTCCCTGCGAACCAGATCGTTGTTGCGTTTGGCGATGCGGCGCTGGTTCCGGGTCAAATCGAAATCGCGGGCCACGATCCTGACCGATACGCACGACGTGCAGTTCTCGCAGGCCGGCCGATAGGCGATGCTCTGGCTGCGGCGGAAGCCGGAATGGGTCAGGGCCTCGTTCAGCGGCTGCGCAAGCGCACCGGTGAGCCGAGCGAATACCTTCCGCTCGACCTTTCCCGGCAGGTACGGGCACGGACCGCCCGGCGTCAGGAAGAACTGGGGTACGCGCGTCGTGCGTTGTTCGGTCATGGCTGAAAGCGATTATGGCAAGAGCAGGGCTCCGCGCCCAGCCGGTTTGAGATTTACAGTTGATGGCCCGGCGGCACGGGCGGGGCCTCTCTCAAAAGTGTGATCGAGAGCCTGCGGTTCGCCGAGGCATTGGGATCCTCGGGCAGTAGCGGCTCGGAACCGGCTTTGCCGGAAACCTCGTAGACGCGGTCGGCGGCAAGGCCGGCTGCCGCGAGGACGGCGCGTCCGGCGTTGGCGCGGGCGGCCGACAGCTCGAAATTGGTTTCTCCGTTAGGACCCTGAAATGCCTGGGATTCGGTGTGGCCCGCGATCGACACGCGATTGGGCAGGCGGTCTATGACCTTTGCGATCTCTGCGAGCAGTTGCCTTGTGTAGGGAAGGGGCTCGGCGGTACCGGCTGCGAACATCGGTCTGCCGTCCTGGTCGACCAGTTGGATGCGAAGGCCTTCCGGCGTCTGGTCCATCAGGACCTGTTTGGACAACGCCGCAAGATCCGGGTTGTCCTTGATCGCCTGGTGGATGGCTTCCGCAGCATGTGCGAATTCTCCGTTTCGAGCGGACTGCGAGGCGCTGTTTTCGCTTTGCGAATCGCTGTCTGGGCTTTGCGCGCCGCCTTGACTGCTTTGCGATTGGGTCGAAGGCGACTTGCTCACGGGAGAGGACGGGCTGTTTTTCTGGAAGACCGATGCCGCTCCGCCGGCGCGCGCGCTCTCCTCGCCCATGACCTTGCCGCCCAGCACGCCACCGGAGCCGCTCAAGGTTTGCGCGATGCTTTGGGGCGCGAAATAGTCGGCGATTCCGCGCTTCTGTTCCGGCGTGGTGGTGTTGATCAGCCACATCAGAAGAAAGAACGCCATCATCGCGGTGACGAAGTCGGCGTAGGCCACCTTCCAGGCGCCGCCGTGATGGCCGCCATGACCGCCCTTCCGGACGCGTTTGACGATGATGGCGCCGTCTCCGGCCATGACCGCTCCCACCGCAATACCCGAGTTCGGCGGTCTTTTCGCCGCCATGCCTCTCGCCTAGGCTGGCCTCACCATGCCAGAGACCCTCTTAAGCAAGCGTTGAGGCCGATTTGACCTTCGATACCAAGGCGTTCCGCCAAGCATTGGGCGCGTTCCCGACGGGCGTGGCCGTCATCATCGCCAGTGAGGGCGCCCACAACACCGGCATCACCGTGAATTCGTTCACCTCGGTTTCGCTCGATCCGCCACTGGTCCTGTGGTGCCTTGCCAAGGATTCGCAGCGCTACGATGTATTCGTCGGAGCGCCGCGCTTCACGATCTCGATCCTCGGTACCGAGCATGAGGAAGTCTCGTCGCGGCTGGCGCGCCAGGGCGAGCATCGCCTCGGTGGCTTTCCGCTGACCGGGACGAGCCTGGGTGTGCCCGTGCTCAGCGAGGCGCTTGCCACCTTCGAGTGCGAACATCACGGCGCGCAGGACGGCGGCGATCACACGATCCTGTTGGGCAAAGTGCTGCGCTTCAGCCGGCGCGAGGGCGCTCCATTGATCTTCCACGGGGGCCGCTATGGCGCGCTGTCGGGGATCTGAGACTGCAAGTAGCCGATGACATCGGTATCGGGCGGCGGCGTGACCGGCAGCGCTTCGAGCTTCGCCAACGAATATCCCATGCGTACGCCATAGGTGCGCTCAATGCGATCGCGTAATCTCTGCTCGGCCGCATACCAGGCGTCTTTATCCGCATCGCTTACACAGGTCGCGAGCTCCGCAGGATCGCTCGCCCCCCAGCGCCGTTCGATGCAGTCATAGGGATCGAAGGAAATCGCGAACAAGCGCCTGCGCGCCTCTTCGTAGGAAAGTTCCATCTTGCTGCCGTCGCTGCGCGTATAGGCGATCGTGCAGTACCTGGTTTCCTGCAGATAGGTTTTCAGGAGAGCCGCGGCGAGGTCGTTTCCCGTGTACTGCAAATGCGGATCGTTTCGCCGACTCATTTCGACGAAACGCTGCACCTGATAGCGCAGATATTTGAACGCCGTTTTCAATCGCGCATCGCGCGACGGCGTTGAAAAAGTCTCCCAGTCGCCTTCCGTGCCATAGATGTTGTCCGGCAGATGCGCGGGCTGCGGGCGGTTCTGCAGGCCGGCTGCAACCGCGCGGTCGACGGCCTGCGCCCGATAGTGCAGGTCCGCGCAATTCGACCAGACCATCTCGCGCAGTTCCTCCAGCGGCGCGAAGGTCAAGGTTCCGCCGGCCATGCGCGCGCGCAGATAGTCGTAATAGCCGAGCTTTTCGCCGTTGAGCGTGAATGTGCCCGTTTCCCAAGCCGAATCTCTGGGCTGGATGCCGTTTCCGTAGAACTGCTCCTGCGAAAAATCGGCAATGTCCTTGTTGGCCGCGAGCGCGATATGGCCTCCGCTCAAGCTGCCATCGGCCTCTGCTTTCGCCCCGATCAAACGGATGGGACGCCAGTTCTTGAACCCCGCTCCGACGGCGGGCGCGTCCCGCGCAAACCGCAGATCGTACACCGACGTCGTGAGTGAATAATCCGTATGCGCATCGAAGAAACGGATGCGTCCGTTCCCATCGGCCCCATAGACGATGCCGACATGTCCCGCGGGATCGTAGATCACGGTGCCTGGCTTGATCGCTTGGGGCCCGAGGCGCGGCGAATAGAAGTCGCCGTTCTCGAAGCGCGGATGAAGACGATAGGTGGCCGACGAAACGGTTTCGCGGATCTTCTCGATCCACGCATAGCCGCTGGCGGTCCCGCCCGGCACGTCGAAGCGCGCCGTCACCGTGTTGCCGCCGGGGCTGTAGCGAATGTCGCGACTCTCGCCCTGCGCTTCTACCTCACTCACGAAGCTGAAGGGCAGACCGCGCTTCCAGGCGAAATAGAAACGCAGGACATAGGGCAGATCGGCACAATCGGATTGGAACACGTAATCCGCCCGGTCGCCGGCGCGGAACGGATTGGCCGCGCTTCTCAAGCAGGCGTCGAGCGTCGCGCAATCGGATTTCCCGATCGCCATTATAAAGTCCTGATAGGCCCGTTCGTCGTCTGCCGACCAATGATCCTGTCGCACGACATAAAGGTCCGAGGCCGTGTGCGAATCGGCACGGCCTGCGACCGAGAGCAACAGAATGCCTGCCGCAAGATCGAGCCCGGATCGTCGCATCGCTCCCCCGCTCGCTGATGCCCTCAGGGCATGGCTTGCATGCACCAAGACTGGATTCAGCCGGCGTGAAACGGAATATCCATCTCCGATCTGCGGATGCCTTAGCGGAACCGTGTAGCACCGTTGCAACGCAGAAGCCCCGAGCAACGCGCGATAAGCCTTGTCACCGATCTGTCACCGAACTGTCGCCTCGCCGTTGCCGCCCACTGGAATCCATCGAGGCGGAGGGGACGTTCGCATACGGTCGGGTGCGGATGAAAGAAGCCCCGCCAGATCTAGGAAATCTGACGGGGCTCAGACTGACCCAAACCGGGCCTCAGCTGGTTAGCGCTTTAACCAAATCAGCCAAGGCTCATCAGGATGGAGGACCGAACATGAGCCTTCGGTCGGGCACTCTGTATGCCATTCAGCGTATTCTTGTCTACAGCAATCACCCTGTAAGCAGTGCTATCTGGGCCGCATATGGCCTGGTCGCCACGATCGTCTTCGCCTGTCTGCTGCTTGCGGATGTGGCTCTGTTTGTATTCGGCGATGAGCTCTTGCCTACGGTCTCTGCATCCTGGCCGGGAGAAATTGCAGCCACCCTGGTCGCGATTTTTGCGCCGGCACATTTGCTTGAACTGGGGCGAATTGCCAAGCGATGCATTCGGTCACTGATGAAGGCGTTTACGCGCCAAATGCCCCATTGAGCGACCGCCGACATCCACAAGCTAACTGCAGGTTCAAGATGTGACCGGCCCCTTCCTTTTGTGCTGTTGCACAAAAACCAAACGCGGTGCGAACCCCCGGATTTTGCGTGGCCTTTGCCGCGCGTGGGACGCGGATTCCGGTTCGGAACCAGTTCAGCGAGTATGTAAACCAACTCATCGTCGCGAAACTGTCATTTCCCATCTGTAATCGATCCCGCGGGCAGCAAGGACCGCTGGCCCGGGGGGCGTGGCTGCGCTGCAGCGCGAGCTCTCGTGTCCGATTTCGGGACTTGGACCACAGAGAGAGGGTAGCAATGCAGGGGAAATCCAAATTACTGGCCGCGGTGGCGATCGCCGCGCTGGCCGCGTCGGCAATGCCGGCAGTTGCGAAAGGAACGTCGAGCGGAACCTCGGAACCGATGCAGGATCAGGCCATCCAGACCGGCCCGAGCAATGCCGAGCTCGAAGCGCGCATCGAGGCGCTCGAAGCGGAAGTGCAGTCCAATGAGCAGCGTCAGGCCACCGTCAACAATCAAATGTCGGATTTCGAAAGCAAGCTGCAGGGCTGGTGGGACAACACCAGCATCAGCGGCCGCATGTATTTCGATATCAGCAACATCGATCATGAATCCAACGGCTCCAAGGCGGGCCTGACGGACAACGGCACGGGCTTCGACATCAAGCGCTTCTACGTTTCCATCGATCACAAATTCGACGATGTCTGGTCGGCGGATGTGACGACGGACGTGACCTATGACAGCACGGCCTCGGTGAGCCAGATCTTCCTGAAAAAGGCCTATTTGCAGGCCAAGGTTTGGGGCGATGCCTTCACGGTGCGCGCCGGTTCCGCGGACATGCCCTGGATTCCCTTCGTTGAAGGGCTCTATGGCTACCGTTACGTGGAAAACACGCTCATCGACCGAACCAAGTTCGGCACTTCGGCGGATTGGGGCGTTCATTTCCTGGGCAAGCTCGCCGACGGTCTCATCAACTATCAGCTGTCGGTCGTCAATGGCGCCGGCTACAAGAAAATCCCGATCGGCGGCGGCACCAACCGCTCCAACACGGTGGACGTCGAAGGCCGCGTAAATCTGAATTGGGACGACTTCGTCGTCGGCGTCGGCGGGTACACCGGCAAGCTCGGCAAGGACGTCGAAGGCACGACGACGTACCACACCGCACAGCGCTTCGATGCAATCGCCGCCTATGTCAGCGGACCGATCCGCGCCGGCGTCGAGTACTTCAACGCGAACGACTGGAACAACGTGACGACGACGACTTCGGATTCGGCCGACGGCTGGGGCGGGTTCGTGTCGTACAAATTCATGCCGGAATTCGCGGTATTCGGCCGTTACGACTACGTGACTCCGAACAAGGACACAAACAACATCCTGCACGACAACTACTACAACTTCGGCATCACTTGGAGCCCGATCAAGATTGTCGACCTGTCGCTGGTCTACAAGCACGACGAGGCGTCGCACGGCACGATCTCGACGTCGAACGGAACGATCGGCGGATCGGTCAACGGCACCTACAGCGAAGTTGGCCTCTTCGGTCAGTTCCAGTGGTAACAGCGGCATGAACCCCAGCGGTCCGCGGGTGACGCCCGCGGACCGTTTGGTGTTTTTGCCCCAAGCTGTCGCGAACAATTGATACAACTCGTCCCCGAAGGGACACTTACAAAGCGAGGAAAAAATGAAAACGACCTTCAAAGCAGGCGTTGCGGCGATGGCGATCGCGCTTTCGACGGCCGCCGCTCTAGCGGCGGTGAATCTCAACGGCGCCGGCGGTACGGCGATTTATCCCGTGCTCAGCGTGTGGGCGCAGCACTACCAGCAGAAAACGGGCAACCAGATCAATTATCAGCCGATCGGCTCCGGCGGCGGCATCCGTCAGATCGAAGAGAAAACCGTGGACTTCGCCAACTCGGACAAGCCGCTGATGCACGACGATCTGGTCAAAAATCATCTGGTCCAGTTTCCCCAGGTTGTGATCTCGATTACGCCGGTCGTCCACCTTCCCGGCATCGCGCCGGGACAGATGGTTCTCGATGGCAAGACGTTGGCCGACATTTATCTCGGTCACATCACCAAGTGGAATGACCCCGAAATCAAGAAACTCAATCCGAAGCTCCCTCTGCCGAACATGGCCGTGCTCACCGTCCATCGTTCCGACGGTTCGGGCACGACCTTCAACTTCACCGACTATCTCGGCAAGGTAAGCCCGGAGTGGAAGAGCAAGGTTGGCTCGGATACGTCCGTCAACTGGCCCAACGGCGTCGGCGGCAAGGGCAATGCGGGCGTCGCGGGCACGGTGCAGCAGACGGTCGGCTCGATCGGCTATGTTGAATACGCCTATGTGATGCAGAACAATCTCGTCTATACCGACATGATCAATCGTGACGGCATGCGCGTGAAGCCGACGATGGACGCGTTTCAGGCTGCGGCGGCAAACGCGGATTTTTCGAAGGTGCAGGATTTCTATCTGATCCTGACCAACCAATCCGGCGCGAGGAGCTGGCCGATCACCGCCGCGACCTTCATGCTGATGCGCAGCGATTACGCATGCGCGGGCCGCAACCAGGAAGTCCTGAAGTTCCTCGACTGGGCTCTTACCCAAGGCCAAGGGGATGCGACCAAGCTTGACTACGTTCCCTTCCCGGAGGAGGTGGTGAAGCAGATCGAGGGTTCCTGGAAGACCACTCTGAAGTGCACTCCGTAAGGAGCTAGGCGCGGCTCGGCCGGCGCCGCCGGAAATAGCGAAAGGGCGGAGGCGAACGTCTCCGCCCTTCTATTTTTTGTTGTTTGTTAAGTACCTGTTTTCATTTGTGAAACAAAATAGGGAGCCAAGATATATAATGTCCGTTATCATCTTGCGCGCTATGATAAGCAGGCTTATATCACCGCCCGAAAGATGACCGGACCAGCCAATGAACGCTTTCGACCGGGACCTGTTGATCGTGCTGCATGACGTAGCCCGCCTCTTGCGGACGCGATTTGACCAGCGGGCGCGCGCCTACGGCATGACCAGAGCGCAGTGGATCATCCTGGCGCGGCTCAACCGCCAGCCCGGGATGTCGCAAAACGAACTGGCGGCCATTTGCGAGGTCGAGCCGATCACGGTGGGCCGCCTGATCGACCGGCTGGAAGCCCGCGGGATGGTCGAACGGCGCCCGGATCCGACCGACCGCCGGGTCAAGCGGCTGCACCTTTTGCCGGCGGCCGAGCCTATCCTGAAGGAGATCTCGCGCTACCGCGAGCTGCTCGACGCGGAAATGACCCAAGACCTCAATTCGTCGGTGCGGGAGACTCTCGTCGACGGCCTTCTGAATATCAAATCCCGGCTCACTGCCGAGCCCGAGGACGGCGTCAAGCTCGCCGCTTCGGGGGAGTAATGCCATGGCTGCCTTGAGAACCGATTCCGTCGCTTACGTCGCTCCGCACAGGGCGGTTGCAGCGCGCGTGCGCAGCTTCGGCGCCGAGCTATGGGCCGACAAGGCGCGCCTGCGCAGGATCGCGATGATCTGGGGCGTGGCGGCCGTGGCCTCCGTCGCGCTGGTGCTTTGGCTGACCGGCGGACGCTACGTCACCACGGACGATGCCTATGTCCACGCGGCGAAGCTGATGGTGTCGACCGACGTTTCCGGCCTCGTGAAGGACGTCGATGTCCATGAGGGCCAGCATGTGAAGAAGGGGCAGATTCTGTTCCGGCTCGACCCGCACCCCTTCCAGATCGCCCTCGACAACGCCAAGGCGGCGCTCGCCCAAGCCGTGCAAGACGTGGAATCGACCCGCGCCTCGTACAAGAGCACGCTGGGCCAGATGTCGGCCCAGCAGGCTCAGGTCAACCTCGCGCAAGTCACCTATGACCGCTATGTGCGGCTCGCCAAGTCGAACGCCATCGCGCCCGCGCAGCTCGACCAGGCGCGCAGCGCCCTTCAAAGCGCGCGCGCCACGGTCGTCTCGCTCAAGCAGCAAGCCGATGTCCAGCTCGCCAAGCTGAACGGCGACGCCAACATGCCCGCGACACAGTCGCCCGAGTTTCTCAAAGCCCAGGCCAATGTCGACGAGGCGCAGCGCCAGCTCAACCATTCCATCGTCCGCGCCCCCTTCAACGGCGTGGTCACCGAAGTCGATTCGCTTCAGCCCGGCACGCTCGTGATCTCGGCGATGTCGGCGTTCACCACCACCAGCGCCGTGGGCATCATCGGCACCGACAATGTCTGGGTCGAAGCCAACATGAAGGAAACCGATCTCACCAATGTGAAGAACGGCGACCCTGTGGATGTAACGATCGACACCTATCCGGGCTGCACCTGGAATGGCCGGGTTTCGGCGATCAGCGCCGCGAGCGACTCCGCCTTCTCGCCCTTGCCAGCGGAAAACACCAGCGGCAACTGGGTCAAGGTCGTGCAGCGCATCCCGGTGCGCGTGCAGCTACGGGGCAGCGACTGCGGCCACAAGGCTTTGCGCGCCGGCATGAGCGCGTACATCTCGATCGACACGGGCGAGCGCCGCTGGCACAGGATGGTGGACGGCAAGTAAATGCGCGTCCAAGCAGCCGGCCACTCGGCCGAGGCCTATGAGACCAGGTTCGAGCTCATCATCGTCCTGATGTGCTCGATGGCGGGCGTCCTGATGCAGGCGCTCGATACCACCATCGCCAATGTCGCGCTTCCCCATATGCAGGGCACGCTGCAGGCCTCGCGCGACCAGATCACCTGGGTGCTCACCTCCTACATCATCGCGGCCGCGATCATGACCGCGCCCGTGGGATGGATCGCGTCGCGCTTCGGCAAGAAGAATTTCATCCTGGTGGCGCTGGGCGGCTTCACGCTCACCTCGATGCTTTGCGGCGCGGCGCAAACCCTCGATCAGATGATCCTGTTCCGCCTGCTGCAGGGCGCATTCGGGGCGGCGCTTTCGCCGCTGTCCCAAGCGATCATGCTCGATCTCTATCCGCCGCATAAGCGCGGGAACATCATGGCGGTGTGGGGCATGGGGGTGATGCTGGGACCCATTCTGGGTCCGACCTTGGGGGGCTATCTCACCGAGTCCTTCAATTGGCGCTGGGTGTTCTACGTCAATATGCCGTTCGGCATTGCCGCGGTGGCCGGGATCTTCTTTTTCTTCAAGGACAGCCCCCGCGACAGCACGATGCGCTTCGACTGGTCGGGCTTTGGTTTCCTGGCACTGGGTCTTGGCGCGTTGCAATTGATGCTTGATCGCGGCACCGACAAGGCGTGGTTCGAGTCCATGGAGATCGTGATCGAAGCGGTCATCGCGGGGCTGGGCATCTATCTCTTTCTCGTGCACATGCTCACGGCGAAGAACCCGTTCATTCCGCCCAAGATCTTCAACGACCGCAATTTCTTCTCAGCGCTCTTCCTCATGTTCGTGGTCGGCGCAATGATGCTTGCCAGTTCCGCGTTGTTGCCGCCTTTCCTGCAGAACCTGGCCGGCTATACCGTGACCGATACCGGACTGTTGATGGCGCCGCGCGGCATCGGCACCATGATCGCCATGATGTTCGCCGGCCGCTTCGCCATGCGCATCGATCCACGCGTCGTCATGACGATCGGCATGGCTTTGATCGAATGGTCGGTCTGGGAAATGTCGGGCTGGACCCCGCAGATCAGCGAATCCGTGCTGATTTCGGTCAGCATCGTGCAAGGTTTCGGCATGGGCTTCGTGTTCGTGCCGCTGCAGCTCGTCGCGTTCGCCACGCTTGCCGGTTACCTGCGCACCGACGGTACGGCGTTGATGAACCTGATCCGCAACATCGGCAGCGCCATCGGGGTCTCGATCACCACCACGGTCCTGGCCTGGAGCGTCCAGGTCAATCACAGCGCGCTTTCGCATTTCGCCTCGCCGTTCAATCGCGCCCTCGGCGTCAACGGGCCGTCGCTCATGATGAATCCGCAGTTGCCTTTTGGCCTTGCAAATCTCAATGCAATGGTGGAAATGCGGGCGGAAGTTGCGGCCTTCGGCAATGATTTCCTATTCATGTTCTGGCTCTGCCTGCCTGCGTTTCTCTTCATCTGGCTGATGCGAAGACCCTCCTTCGCCGCACAAGCCACCGCCAAGCTCGAGGTGATGGAATGATCCGCGTCGCTTTCATCGGTCTGGGCGTGATGGGTTATCCCATGGCGGGCCATCTCGTTCGCGCCGGGCACGACGTGACCGTTTTCAATCGTACGGCGGTCAAAGCCGATCATTGGGTCACTGAATATGGCGGGCGACGCGCGGCATCGCCTGCCCAGGCGGCTTCGGAGGCGGAGATCGTCTTTGCCTGTGTCGGGCGCGATGACGACGTGCGTGCAGTGACCCTCGGCGATAGCGGCGCCTTCTCGACGATGCGCCCCGGCGCCGTTTTCGTCGACCATACCACGGCATCCGCCACGCTGGCCCGCGAACTCGATGTTGCCGCGCGCGGCAAGGGATTGGGCTTTATCGATGCACCGGTCTCCGGCGGCGAGCAGGGCGCGAAGAACGGCCAGCTCACCGTCATGTGCGGCGGCAGCGAACAGAGCTATGCCCGCGTCGAACCTGTGCTTTCGGCCTATGCCAAACGCTGCCGGCTGCTGGGAGAAGCGGGCGCGGGTCAGCTCACAAAGATGGTCAACCAGATCTGCATCGCGGGATTGGTCCAGGCTTTGAGCGAAGGCTTGAGTTTTGCGCGCGCCGCCGGTCTCGATCCCGAAGCGGTCGTGGACGTCGTCTCCAAGGGCGCTGCCCAATCGTGGCAGATGGACAACCGGCACAAGACCATGCTGTCGGGGCAATTCGACCATGGCTTCGCGGTCGAATGGATGCGCAAGGATCTCGGCATCTGTTTCGACGAAGCGGCGCGCAATGGCGCCGAACTTGCCGTGACGCGGATGGTGGATGGCTACTACGCGGAGGTCGAAGCGATGGGCGGCAGGCGGTGGGATACCTCCAGCCTTTTCGCGCGTCAGGAAAAGCTGCGCCGGAGCAAGGCGTGAAGGGCGCAGGCGGCGGCAAACCCTATCATCACGGCGATCTGCGCAATGCCCTTCTCGATGCCGCGCGCGCGCTGCTCGAAGAGGATAGCCTTTCGGAATTGAGCATTCGCGCCGTGGCGCGGCGCGCCGGCGTCAGCCATGCCGCGCCCTATCGCCATTTTCCCAATCAGGAATCGCTGCTTGTCGAACTTGCGCTGGAGGGTTTCACGGAACTGCGCGCCGAGCTTGCCAAGATCGCGGCACAAAGGGTTGTGGAAAGCGACCGCATCGCCAAGCTCGGCGGCGCCTATATGCGCTTCGTGGCCAGGCGGCCGCAGCTTTCTCGGCTGATGTTCGGGCCGCAGCTGCCCAACCGCGAACGATTTCCACCGCTCGCCGCGGCCGCCGACGCCGTGGGGACGGAAATCGGCAATGCTCTCGGCGACGCGGCCCTTGGTCTTGCGGTCTGGGCCGCGATCCACGGACTGGCGATGCTTATCCTGGAAAACGTCGTCGATCTCGGCCAGCGGCGTTCCGGCCTGGACGTGCTGCCGTCGCGCGCGGAAATTCTGTTGCGCAGCCTGTTCGCGCTGCCGCGCAACTAGAGCAAGCCCCGAACCGGCTCAGTGACGGATCTGGGTCTGGTAGTTGCGGTTTTGGAAGTCCGCGATATTTCGCTGTTGTTCCGCGCGCAACCGGTCCCATTCCTCTTTGGTCTTGCAGGTCTGGGTCCGTATCAGTTCACCGTTGTGGTACATCATGCGGCAGATTTTCTTGTCCTTGTCGGCGACCTGGGTCGGTGCAGGCGCGGGCGCCTGGACGGCAGGCTGCGGCGCGGGTTGTGGTGCTGGCGCTCCTTCGGCGAACGCTGCGCAGGACAGACCCACGGCAAACACGACGGTAAGCGATCCCAATATTCTGCTCATGACGTTTCCCTTTTTTGTGTCGGCGGGTCCGCCATTGCGCGAAGAGAGCCGCGAGACCCGCTGCCACGCGTTACTTGCCCGGCGGGTGCGAATAGCTGCGGTATTGGATGGTTGCGATCTGCCGTTCGTAATTCTCGCGGTCGAGGTCCCACGCCTGCTGCGTCTTGCATTGGCTGGTCTTCAACAGCATTCCTTCATGCACGAAATAGTGGCAGATCAGGCGGTCCTTGTTCGACGCTGCGGCAGGCTGGGCTGCAGGCGCACTTGCGGGGTCGGCGAAAGCGGAAGCGCTCAGAAGCAGCACGGTGCCGAGGCTCAATCCGATAGTCGATGCGCGCATGGATTCCACTCCTATGGTCGAAAATAATCGTGCTCGCCAACGGCGCAAACCGCAAGAGCTACTATAGCACCTTCACGTCGATGTGAAATTTCCTCAATGCTCACGCCGGGCCAGGAGCCGCGCGGCCGCGGGCGCGAAATATGTCAGGATTCCGCTTGCGCCCGCGCGCTTGAAGGCGATCAGGCTCTCCATCATCACCCGGTCGTGATCCAGCAGCCCGCGTTCGGCGGCAGACGCGAGCATCGCGTATTCGCCGGACACCTGATAGGCGAAGGTGGGAACGGCGAAAGTCTCCTTCACGCGCCTCAAGACGTCGAGATACGGCATTCCCGGCTTGACCATCACCATGTCCGCGCCTTCGGCGAGGTCAAGCGCAACTTCACGCAGGGCCTCGTCGCCATTGGCGGGATCCATCTGATAGGTCCGCTTGTCGCCCTTGAGCGCCTTTGCCGAACCGACGGCATCCCGGAAGGGACCGTAGAAGGCGCTGGCATATTTCGCGGCGTAGGACATGATCAACGTATTGTGAAAGCCGGCCGCCTCGAGTGCCGAGCGGATCGCGCCGACTCTGCCATCCATCATGTCCGACGGCGCGATGATGTCGCAGCCGGCTTCGGCCTGCACCAGCGCCTGCCGCACCAGGACCTCGACGCTGGCGTCGTTCGCGACGTCGTCGTTGACGAGAACGCCGTCGTGACCGTGACTCGTATAGGGATCGAGCGCTACGTCGCAGAGAACGCCGATGTCGGGCACGCTGCGCTTGATCGTGCGCACGGCGCGGCAGACGAGATTGTCGGCGTTCAGCGCCTCGCGCCCGTCATCGCTCTTGCGCGTGGGATCGGTCTGCGGAAAAAGTGCAATGAGCGGAATGCCCAGCCGTGCGGCCTCTTGTGCCGCTTCGACGGCGAGATCGACCGAGAGCCGCGACACGCCCGGCATCGTCGCCACGTCCGTGCGGCGGTTCTCGCCGTCGATCAGGAACAGGGGCCAGATCAGGTCCGCCGCCGACAGCGTGTTCTCCGCCACCAGCCTTCGGCTCCAGTCGTGCCGCCGCAGGCGGCGCATGCGCAGCGCGGGGTAGGCGGGGCTCGCGATCATGTTCTATCGTCTACCGACCCCCTTGTTGCGATGCAAGATTGGTCCTTTATTACCGGCGCTTCCTGCGAGAGGACGACATGGATTTCGCCCTGAACGAGGACGAACGCGCGATCGAGGAGGCGGCGCGGCGCTTTGCCCGGGAACGGCTTGCGCCTTTCGCGGCGGAATGGGACGAGAAATTCCATTTCCCGGTCGACCGCCTGCGCGAGGCCGCAGGCCTGGGTTTTGCCGGCATCTATGTGAAGAGCGACGTGGGCGGCTCGGAGATGAGCCGGCTCGACGCCGCGATCATCATGGAAGAGTTGTCCGCCGGCTGCACCTCGACGGCAGCCTTCATATCGATCCACAACATGGCCTCCTGGATGATCGACCGCTTCGGCAGCGAGGCCCAGAGGCGGCGCTTCCTGCCCAAGCTCACCACCATGGAGCTGATCGCGTCGTATTGCCTGACCGAGCCCGGATCGGGCTCCGATGCGGCGGCACTCAAGACGCGCGCGGTCAAGGATGGCGACCACTATGTGCTGAATGGCTCGAAGGCCTTCATCTCCGGCGCCGGGACGTCCGACATTTATGTCTGCATGGTGCGGACGGGCGAGGACGGGCCCAAAGGAATTTCATGCCTCGTGGTCGAGAAAGGGATGCCGGGGCTCTCCTTCGGCAAACACGAGCGCAAGATGGGCTGGAACAGCCAGCCCACCGCTCAGGTGATCTTCGAAGATTGCCGCGTGCCCGCCGCCAATCGCATCGGCGCCGAAGGCGAGGGGTTTCGCATCGCCATGAGCGGACTCGACGGCGGGCGCATCAATATCGGCGCCTGTTCGGTCGGCACGGCGCGCGCGGCGCTCGAGGAAGCGATGGCCTATGTGCGCGAGCGCAAGCAGTTCGGCCGGCCGATCGCCGACTTCCAGGTCACGCAGTTCAAGCTCGCCGACATGGCGACCGAGCTCGAGGCGGCGCGGCTGATGATCCGCAATGCCGCGAACGCGCTCGACCGCAAGGACGGCCGTGCCACCATGCTCTGCGCCATGGCCAAGCGTTACGCGACCGACGCGGGTTCGCGCATCGCCAACGAAGCGCTGCAGCTGCATGGCGGCTATGGCTACCTGAAGGATTTCCCGGCCGAGCGCCATGTGCGCGATTTGCGCGTCCACCAGATCCTCGAAGGCACCAACGAGATCATGCGCGTGATCGTCAGCCGGGAGATGTTTAGGCAGTGATCCTTCGAGGCCGCGCGCGTCATGCTGAGGTGCGCCGCGTAGCGGCGCCTCGAAGCACGCGCGCGGCACCTCAGGATGACGCATAAGATGGATGCGGACGTTCTCTTCGAAAGGCGCGGCGCGCTCGGCCTCGTCACGCTCAATCGGCCGAAGGCGCTGAATGCGCTGACACGCGAGATGTGCCTTGCGATGAAAGCGCAGCTCGATGCCTGGGCCTTCGACGCCGCCGTGAAGACGGTTGCGATCCGCGGCAGCGGCGAGCGCGCATTCTGTGCCGGCGGCGACATCCGCTCGCTCTATGACAGCGGCAAAACCGGCACGCCTTACGCGCTGGAATTCTATCGCGACGAATACATCCTCGACGCCGCCATCAAGCGTTATCCCAAGCCTTATGTGGCGCTGATTTCCGGCATCGTGATGGGCGGCGGCGTCGGTGTTTCGGTGCACGGCAGCCACCGCGTCGCCGACGGGTCCACGACCTTCGCCATGCCGGAGACCGGCATCGGGCTTTTCCCGGACGTGGGCGGCAGTTTTTTCCTGCCGCGCTGCCCTGGCGAGATCGGCATGTATCTTGCGCTCACCGGGGCGCGGCTGAAGACCGCCGACTGTCTCTATGCCGGCATCGCCACCCATTTCGTGCCCGGCGCCAAACGGGATGCGTTGATCGATGGTCTTGCCGCAGGCCATCCGCCTGGCGCCGTGCTGATCGGCTTGTGCGAGTCGGTTCCAGATACTTTCCTCGCCGACCATCGCGCGGCGATCGATGCGATCTTCGCGAAGGATTCCGTGGAAGCCATTCTGGCTGCGCTCGACGCCGACCACACAGACTGGTCGCGCGACACCGCCAAGGTCATCCGAACAAAATCGCCGACCAGCACCAAGCTCACCTTCCGCCAGCTGCGCAAGGGCCGCACGATGTCCTTCGAGGACTGCATGCGGATGGAATACCGCATGGTCCACGGCATCGTCGCCGGCCACGACTTCTACGAAGGCGTGCGCGCCACCATCCTCGACAAGGACGGCGCACCGAAATGGCAGCCGGCGGAGCTCGGGGCCGTTACCGATGCGGACATCGAGGCGTATTTCACACTTCTCGCGAACAAGGAGCTGCCGCTATGACGAACATCGCTTTCATCGGCGTCGGCAATATGGGCGGTCCGATGGCCCGCAACCTGCTCAAGGCCGGACATGCGCTGACCGCCTTCGACCTGAGCCGGGCCGCGCTCGAGCCGGTGACGGCCGCAGGTGCCGCCGAAGCGGTCTCGGCGAACGAAGCGGCCGCCAAGGCCGATGTCGTCATCACCATGCTGCCGGCCGGCCAGCATGTGCGCGCGGTCTATCTCGACAGCGGCATTCTGGGAGCCGCGAAGAAGGACGCTCTGCTGATCGATTCCTCCACCATCGATGTCGATTCCGCGCGCGCCGTGCATGCGGCGGCGGAAAGGGCCGGCTTCGACTTCCTCGATGCCCCGGTTTCGGGGGGCACGGGCGGCGCCGAGGCGGCTACGCTGGCCTTCATGTGCGGCGGCAGCGACAAGGCCTTTGCGCGCGCCGAGCCGGTCCTTGAGAAGATGGGCAAGCGCATCGTCCACGCCGGCGGTCCCGGCGCGGGCCAGGCGGCCAAGATCTGCAACAACATGCTGCTTGCCATCTCCATGATCGGCACCTGCGAGGCCTTTGTGCTGGGGGAGAAGCTCGGTCTCGATCCCCAGAAGCTGTTCGACATCATGTCGGCCGCGTCCGGCCAATGCTGGTCGCTGACGACCTATTGTCCCGTCCCGGGACCGGTGCCGACCTCTCCCGCCAACCGCGCTTATGCGGGCGGCTTTGCGACCGCGCTCATGCTCAAGGACCTCAAGCTCTCCCAGTCCGCGGCGCAAAGTGCCGGCGCCGCCACGCCGCTCGGCGCCGAAGCGGCACAACTTTATTCGCTCTTTGCAAACCAAGGCCACGCGAACATGGACTTCTCCGGCATCATCGAGATGTTGCGCGGCATTCGCTGATAAATTTTACGGCGCTTTAACCTCCCGTCCTTACCGTGATCGCATAACAAGGTGGGCCCCGCGAAAAGCGGGGGGAGACGATGACAGCATTGGCGAAACCGCAGGCGGCTGCGGCGCTCGACGGAGCGCCCACGCTGGGAAAGCACTATCTCGAAACCCTCAATCTCGTTGAGCGGCTGCACCGGCAACTGCTCGATGTGATCAAGGACGAGCTCGACCGACGCGACGAGCGCGAGATCAACAGCGTGCAGGCGCTGCTCCTGTTCAATGTCGGCGACCAGCAGTTGACGGCTGGCGAACTGCGCACGCGCGGACACTATCTGGGCTCCAACGTCTCCTACAATCTGAAGAAGCTGGTAGAAGCAGGTTATATCCATCACGAACGATCCGCCGCCGACCGCCGCTCCGTTCTTGTCCACCTGACCGACAAGGGCGAGGCGGTGCGCAAGATGCTGCGTGCGCTGTTCGAGCGGCATCTGTCCTCTCTCGAGCCCGTCGGCAACGTGACCGAAACCAGTCTCGATCTGCTGAATACGACGCTGCGCCGGCTCGAGCGCTTCTGGATCGACCAGGTCCGCTTCCGGCTTTAGCGCAGGGGCTGGCCGCTCGGCTGCGACTCATGCCATGACATCCGCGCCGGTCCAGCGCGGAGCCGTGCCTTGCGGTTTTTCAGATCTCACCTGCATCACCATGCCCGCTTTTATGGCTGCCTGATTCTCGGGCTTTTGGTATTCGCATTCGCCGGCGCCTATTCTCTGCCCGTGCGGATGCTCATGGCCGGCGACGTTTTCTTCGCGGCCTACATCCTGGTGCTGGCGACGGTCAGCGCGCGCATTACGCCCGAAGAGCTGGACCGCAAAGCCGATATCGAGGACGAGGGCATCGGCCTCGTGGTCCTGGTATCGCTGGTGATGATCGCCTTCTGTCTGTTCGCCATCATCCAGCTCCTGCATCACAAGGGCGCGCCCGACTGGCTGGCGCTGGTCCTGGCAGCGGCCGGCGCTCCGCTCGGCTGGTTCATGCTGCATATGCTGATGGCATTCCACTACGCCTATCTGTTCTATTCCGACCCAAGCGGCCAGGGCGGGCGCGGACTGCAATTCCCCGACACGGAAGAGCCGGGCGCGGCGGATTTTCTCTACTATTCCTTCGTTCTTGGCATGACGGCGCAAGTCTCGGACGTGCAGATCTCGTCGCGCCGGGTCCGCCGCGTGACGCTCGGCCACTCCATCGTCGCTTTCTTCTTCAACACGGTCCTGATCGCAATGGCCGTCAACGGCGTGGTGGCGTTGGCGGGTTGAGACGCTCTTGCTTCAGGTCAATTTTTTCGTCCTGGGACCGCCCCTGGTCTGACGCTCCGCGGCGTTTTGCGCCCGCTTGACGCTAGGCTTAACGGGGCAGGGTCATGTATTCTTCGCGGACCTCCTTCTGGGGACAGAAGAGCAAGAGCATGGCATTTCCCTATATCGCGCGCTTTCGCGAGGCATTGTCGGGACTTCGGCGCGAGGGCCGTTACCGCGTCTTCACCGATATCGTGCGCCAGCGCGGGGCCTATCCGAGTGCCGGCTTCCATGCCCAGGGCGCCAAGCGGCCGGTCGTCGTATGGTGCAGCAACGACTATCTCGGCATGGGCCAGCATCCAAAAGTCCTGGCCGCGATGCATGAGGCAATCGACACGGCAGGCGCAGGCTCCGGCGGCACGCGCAACATTTCGGGCACCACGCATTATCATGTCGAGCTGGAAGCCGAGCTCGCGGACCTGCACGGCAAAGACGCTGCGCTGCTCTTCACCTCCGGCTTCGTTTCCAACGACACGACATTGGCGACCCTCGCCAAGCTTCTCCCCGGCCTCATCGTCTTTTCCGACGCACTCAATCACGCCTCGATGATCGAGGGTATCCGGCACGGCGGGATGGAGAAGCGCATCTTCCGCCACAACGACATGGCCGATCTGCGCCGGCTGCTGGCCGAAGCCGATCCCAATGCGCCCAAGCTGATCGCGTTCGAATCCGTCTATTCGATGGACGGCGATTTCGCCCCGATCAATGCGATCTGCGATCTCGCCGAAGAGTTTGCCGCGCTGACTTACATCGACGAAGTGCACGGCGTGGGCCTCTATGGACCGCGCGGGGCCGGCGTCGCAGCCCGGGACGGCGCGATGGGACGCATCGACATCGTCGAAGGCACGCTGGCCAAGGCCTTCGGCGTGATGGGCGGCTACATCGCCGCCTCCGGCGAATTGATCGATTGCATTCGATCCTTTGCTCCGGGCTTCATTTTCACCACGTCATTGCCGCCCGCGATCGCGGCCGGCGTGCTGGCCAGCGTGCGTCATCTCAAGGAAAGCGATGCGGAGCGCGAGACGCTGATGGCGCGCGCCGCTCTGCTCAAGCGCATGCTCGGCGAAGCCGGCCTTCCGGTGATCGAGACGCCGAGCCACATCGTGCCGGTGATGGTGGGCGACGCCGCGCTGTGCAAGTCGGTGTCGGACGCGCTGCTCTACGAACACGGCATCTATGTGCAGCCGGTGAACTATCCAACCGTGCCGCGCGGCAGCGAGCGGCTGCGCTTTACGCCGTCGCCGCTGCACAGCGAGGCGGTGATCCGCGATTTGGTGCGCGCGCTGGATCAGGTCTGGACGGCGCACAAGCTGCGCCGCGCGGCTTGAGCGAGCGCCGCGAAATCCTTCTCGAGTTCGTGGCGCAAGGCGGCGCGGTGAAGGCGACCGCAATCGATTCCGTTTCGGGCATCGAGGCAAGCGTGGTCGGGCCGGCGTCGGCGCCGCGCACGGCGCTTGCGGACGCCGCGCGCCGCAAGCTCGATTATCTTCTCAGGAAGCGCGGCGCCTAGATCCGCGACGGCGCGGAGAGGTGCGGCCGAGCCCGATCTTCTTGGCGAATTCGGAGCGCTGCGCAGCGTAGTTGGGGGCGACCATGGGATAGTCCGCCGGCAATCCCCATTTGGCGCGGTAGTCCTCCGGCGACAGGCCGTAGCGCGAGCGCAGATAGCGCTTGAGCATCTTCAGCTTCTTCCCGTCCTCCAAGCAGATGATGTATTCGGGCGTGACCGACTTCTTGACCGCTACCGCCGGCTTTTGTGCCGTCGTCATTTCGGACGATGCGCCGCCGGACAGGCCGCCCAGCGTGGCGTGAACACTCTTGATCATCGACGGCAATTCGCCGACCGGCACCGGATTGTTGCTGACATAGGCCGCGACGATGTCGCTCGCGAGCTTGAGAAGGTCGTCGCCTTTCCCCGCGGGCACCTCATGACTGCTGGTCTTAATCGTCGCCTCCATCGCTTTTGACTAGGAAAAATTTCGGCACGGTTTTATTGCGGTCGCACGAGGAAAATCAAGCACTTATAACAATACTAGAACAGCAATGAGCCTTCCTCCATAGGTCGAATACACATTTGGCTTTTGGCTGCGCTTCGCCCGCCGTCTCCTATCCTTCGATTGTATTGATCTATATTCAAGCAAAAGGTGAATTGCGAGGCACTGATCCGCGGCACGGAATCGGCTGGCGCTAGATTTGGTAAAGGGGTAGGGGTACGAACGCGAGCGCTGCCGAACGGGTCCAGTGCTGGGGCGCGCGGCATAATCCTTGTCCAGGCGGAGAATTCGATGCAGTCGGGCTTTTTCGGGCAGTCTTTGATCGAGCGGGACCCGGAGATCGCCCAGGCCATCGATGACGAGCTCCGGCGCCAGCAAGACAAGATCGAACTGATCGCTTCCGAAAACATCGTTTCCCGGGCTGTGCTCGAGGCCCAGGGTTCGGTGCTGACCAACAAATACGCGGAAGGCTATCCCGGCCGGCGCTATTACGGCGGCTGTGAATATGTCGATGTGGCCGAGCAGCTCGCCATCGAGCGCGCCTGCAAGCTGTTCGACTGCGGCTTTGCCAACGTCCAGCCCCATTCGGGCGCCCAGGCCAACCAGGCCGTGTTCTTCGCCCTGCTCCAGCCGGGCGACTCGTTCATGGGCCTTGACCTCGCGGCCGGCGGGCATCTCACCCATGGCTCGCCCGCCAACCAGTCCGGCAAGTGGTTCAAGCCCATCCCCTATGGCGTGCGGCGCGAAGACCAGCTGATCGACATGGACGAGGTGGCGAAGATCGCACGCACGCACAAACCCAAGCTCGTCGTCGCTGGGGGCTCGGCTTATGCCCGGGTTTTCGACTTCAAGCGATTCCGCGAAATCGCCGACGAGATCGGCGCCTATTTCATGGTCGACATGGCGCATTTCGCAGGGCTGGTGGCAGGCGGCGCCCATCCCAATCCGCTCGCGCATGCCCATGTCGTGACCACCACGACGCACAAGACCTTGCGCGGTCCGCGCGGCGGCATGATCCTCAGCCGCGACGAGGCGATCGGCAAGAAGATCAACTCCGCCGTCTTCCCGGGACTTCAGGGCGGCCCGCTGATGCATGTCATTGCTGCCAAGGCAGTTGCGTTCGGCGAGGCGCTGAAGCCCGAGTTCAAGATCTACGCAAAGGACGTCGTCGACAACGCGAAAGTGCTGGCCACGGCGCTCAAGGACGAAGGCCTCGACATCGTATCCGGCGGCACCGACACGCATCTGATGCTGGTCGACCTGCGTCCCAAGCGCGCCACCGGCCGCCCGGTGGAGAAGGCGCTCGATCGCGCCTTCATCACCTGCAACAAAAACGCCGTGCCCTTCGACACCGAGAAGCCCGCGATCACCTCGGGCATCCGCCTGGGCTCGCCGGCCTGCACCACGCGCGGCTTCGGCGCCGAGGAGTTCCGCGCTATCGGCAAGCTCATCGTCGAAGTCGTCGATGCCGTCGCGGCGCACGGTGACGCCGGCGATCCGGCGGTCGAGGATTCCGTGCGCGCGCGCGTCGGCGTGCTATGCAGGAAATTTCCGATCTACACGTAACGAAAGTCCAATAGCCATGCGCTGCCCCTTCTGCGGACACGAAGACACCCAGGTCAAGGATAGCCGGCCCTCGGAAGACAATTCGGCCATCCGCCGCCGCCGCCACTGTCTGGAATGCGGCGGGCGCTTCACGACGTTCGAGCGCGTGCAGCTGCGCGAGCTCGTGGTGGTCAAGAAGAACGGACGGCGCGAGCCCTTCGACCGCGACAAGCTCGAACGCAGCCTCGCCCATGCGCTGCGCAAGCGGCCCGTCGAGCCCGAACGCGTCGAACGCATGATCACCGGCATCGTGCGCCGCCTGGAAAGCCTGGGCGAGAACGAGATCCCCGCCGCCACCATCGGCGAACTGGTGATGCAGGCGCTCTCCAGCCTCGACAAGGTCGCCTATGTGCGCTTCGCCTCCGTCTACAAGAACTTCCGCGAGACCAAGGATTTCGAGAACCTGATCGGGCAGCTGGAAGGTGACCGGGATTGAAGTCTGCAGCTTCCCTCTTGACCATTATAACCTGAAGGTTATATAGATGGCGTGGCAGGTCGCCTTCGCCGACGAGTTTTATGCCGACTACCGGGGGGGCTGGCCGACGCGGTCCAGGACGAGTTGCTGCTCGGCGTGCGGCTCTTGGAAGTCTATGGACCGAAGCTCGGCCGCCCGCATGTGGACACGCTGAATGGTTCGAACTTCGCGAACATGAAAGAGCTACGATTTCGGGCCGCCGATGGGGTGTGGCGGGTGGCGTTCGCTTTCGATCCAAAGCGCAGGGCCATCCTCTTGGTCGCCGGCGACAAGAGCGGGACGAGCGAGGCGCGCTTCTACAAGCGCCTGATTGCAAGTGCGGACGCGCGTTATAAGGCGCATCTGGAAAGAATGGGAATTTAGCATGCCCGTGCCCCTGAAAGACGTACTCGACGCACTGCCGCCCAAGCGCCGCGCGACGCACGAGCGGCGCTTCAAGGAATTGGTGGACGAGGTGGAATCGCTGAAGGAGCTTCGCCGCCTTTCGGCCAAATCGCAGGTCCGGATCGCGAAAAAGCTGAAGATCAGCCAACCTGCAGTGTCCAAGATCGAGAAGCAGACGGACATGTATCTGTCGACTCTGCGCAGCTATGTCGAGGCGATCGGCGGCGAACTCGACGTGATCGTGCGCCTGCCCAATCACGCGCCCCTGCGGGTGCGGTCGTTGAAAGACGTCGACGCAGTGTCGTGACCGATCTCTCCCACATGCGCCATGCGCTGGCGCTGGCGGAACGGGCGCTGGGGACGACCGCGCCCAATCCCGCCGTGGGCTGCGTCATCGTCGCCGATGATGGGCGCGTGGTGGGCCGCGGCTGGACGCAACCCGGCGGCCGTCCGCATGCCGAGACGCAGGCGCTGGCGCAAGCCGGCGACGCCGCGCGCGGCGCCACCGCCTTTGTCACGCTCGAGCCCTGCGCCCACGAAGGCCAAACGCCGCCATGCGCGAACGCCCTGATCGCGGCCGGCATCAAGCGCGTGGTGATCGCGGTCGAGGATCCGGACCCGCGCGTTTCGGGCAAAGGCATCGCGATGCTGTGGGACACGGGCATCGCAGTCGAAAGCGGCGTGCTCGAACAGGACGCCGCGGAACTCAACGCCGGCTTCCTCCTGCGCGTCACGCAGAACCGTCCGCTGGTCACGCTCAAGATCGCGCAGAGCCTCGATGGCAAGACGGCGACCGTTTCGGGTGAGAGCAAATGGATCACGGGTCCCGAGGCGCGCCGCTTCGGGCATTTGCTGCGCGCAAAGCAGGACGCGATCCTCGTCGGGATCGAGACCGCGCTGGCCGACGATCCGCAGCTCACCTGCCGCATCGCGGGACTGGAGAACCGCTCGCCGCTGCGCGTCGTCCTCGATACGCGATTGCGCCTGCCGGCGACCTCCATGCTTGCCCGGACGGCGCGTCAAATTCCCACCATCGTCTTCACCGCGGTTGCCGATACCGGCGCGCTGTCCGGCGCAGGCGTCGAGGTGATCCGCACCGAACGCGACGCGCGCGGCCGCCCCGATATCGGCAAGGTGCTCGAAACGCTCGCCCAGCGCGGCGTTACGCGGCTGCTGGTCGAGGGCGGAGCCAGCGTCCATGCCGCTTTCCTCGACCGTGGCCTCGCCGACCGGCTGGAGATTTTCCGCGCGCCCATCGTGCTCGGCGGTTCGGGCCGCAATTCCATCGAGGCGCTGGCGGCGCTCGAACTTGACGAAGCGTCCCGCTTCGTTTGCCGGGGCCGGCAGACCCTCGGCCCCGACGTTCTGGAAACCTATTCCGCGAAGGCTTAAGACTAGAACGTCATGCAACTAAAGCACGTCATGGCCGGGCTTGTCCCGGCCACCCATACCCGCAGTGTAACACCGTGTTTATGGGTGGCCGCCACCCGCCTACGCTACGCTTCGGCGGGGCAAGCGAAACTCAAAGGCGCGGCGGAGCTTCAGCGAAGCCGGCGAGGGCGGCCATGACGAATTGGGTGGTACCGAGTTCGATCGGAGCGCGATAGAAAGACCCCATGTTCACCGGAATTGTCAGCGATGTCGGAGAGGTGCGCCATGTCGAGAAGCGCGGCGACACCCATATCGTCATCGCCACGCATTACGACGTCTCCGCCATCGAGATCGGCGCCTCCATCGCCTGTGCCGGCGTGTGCATGACCGTGGTCGATAAGGGCGGCGCACACGACCGCTGGTTCGCGGTCACCGCCTCCGGCGAGACGCTGTCCAAGACCACCATCAGCCAGTGGAAAGAGGGCGACGCCGTCAATCTCGAACGGCCGATGCGCGTGGGCGACGAGTTCGGCGGCCACATCGTCACCGGCCATGTCGATGCCGTGGCCGAGATCGTCGAGGCCAAGCCCGAAGGCGAGTCGCTGCGGCTCATCTTCCAGATCCCGGTCAAGCTCGCGCGCTTCGTGGCGGCCAAGGGTTCGGTCGCGCTCGACGGCGTGTCGCTGACGGTGAACGACGTCGACGGCACCCGCTTCGGCGTCAACATCATCCCGCACACGCGGAAGGTCACGACCTTCGGCCGCGCCAGGCCCGGCATGAAAGTCAATTTCGAGGCCGACCTGATGGCGCGCTACATCGCAAGGCTGACCGCGGCATGAACGTCCCCATCTTCCACGACTACATCGCCCAGATCGAGGACGTCATAGAAGCCGCGCGCAACGGCAAGATGTTCATCCTCATCGACGCCGAGGACCGCGAGAACGAAGGCGATCTCGTCATCCCGGCGCAGATGTGCACGCCCGAGGCCATCAACTTCATGGCCAAATACGGCCGGGGGCTGATCTGTCTGGCGCTGACGCAGGAGCGCGCGCAGCAACTCCAGATCCCGATGATGGCGCCGATCAACGGCTCGCCGCACGGCACCGCCTTCACCGTGTCCATCGAGGCCAAGGAAGGCATCTCCACCGGCATTTCCGCCCACGACCGCGCGCATACGATCTCGGTCGCCATCGACGCGACCAAGGGGCCGGGCGACATCGTCATGCCGGGCCACGTCTTTCCGCTGGTCGCGCGCCACGGCGGCGCGCTGGTGCGCGCCGGCCATACCGAGGCTTCCGTCGACATCGCCCGGCTCGCGGGGCTGACGCCGGCGGGCGTCATCTGCGAGATTATGAACGACGACGGCACCATGGCGCGGCTGCCGGACTTGGTGAAATTCGCGCAGCACCACAATCTCAAGATCGGCACCATCGCCGATCTCATCGCCTATCGCCGCAAATACGATCACTTCGTCAAGCGCAGCATCGAGACGCCGTTCGCCAGCCACAATGGCGGCGAGTGGAAGATGATCGTCTATATCAACACGCTGGAATATGCCGAGCACATCGCCCTGGTGAAGGGCGACATCACCACGCCCGAGCCGGTCATGGTGCGCATGCATGCGATCAACATCTTCTCCGACATGCTCGCCTGGAAGCCCTATGAGCCGGACATCCTGGGCGAATCCATGCGCATCGTGGCGAAAGAGGGCCGCGGCGTCGTGGTGCTGCTGCGCCAGACGCGGCCGACCTTCGTTTCCGACGTCGTGCTCAGGCGCACCCAGGACGACATCGACCGCAGGCGCGTGAAGGAATACGGCGTCGGCGCGCAAATCCTGCTCGATCTCGGCGTCAAGGAGATGATCCTGCTCACCGACACGCCGGAGAAGAAGGTCGTGGCGCTCGACGGTTACGGGCTCGAGATCGTCGGCACCCATCCGATCCGCGGCCACAAGGACAACACGTGATATCTCCCAAGATCCTGATCGTCGAGGCGCGTTTCTACGACGACATTTCGACCTCGCTGCTCGACGGCGCCACCGCGGCGCTGGAGCGCGCACATGCGCAGTTCGAGCGCATCACCGTACCCGGCGCGCTGGAGGTTCCGCCTGCGATCCTCTTCGCCTCGCAGAGCGACAAAAGCTACGACGGCTATGTGGCGCTGGGCTGCGTCATCCGCGGCGAGACTTTTCATTTCGAGATCGTCGCCGGCGAATCCGCCCGCGGGCTGATGGAGCTTGGCGTGCGTCACGGACTGTGCATCGGCAACGGCATCCTCACCGTCGAGGACGAGAAACAGGCCGAGGTCCGCGCCCGGCGCGACGGCGGCGATAAGGGCGGCGACGCGGCGCGGGCCTGCCTGGCGCTCGTCGACCTGCGGTCGCGCCTGGCGGGCGGACGATGACCGCAAACGCCGGCCGCAGCGGCGCGCGGCTCGCCGCGGTGCAGGCGCTCTACCAGATGGAACTGGCAGGCGCCGGCGCCGAGGAAGTCGCGGCCGAATTCCGCGACCACCGCTTCGGCAGCGAGCCCGAGACCGGCATGGCGGGCGAGATCGACAGCGACTTCTTTTCCCGCATCGTCGCCGGCGTGCCGGAGCACCAGGCCGAGATCGATGCCGGCATCGCCAAGGTCTTGAGCGAGAACTGGCGGCTGTCGCGCATCGATTCGATCCTGCGCGCGATCCTGCGCGCCGGCGCGTTCGAGCTGATCGCGGCCAGGGACGTGCCGGCCAAAGTGGTGATCGACGAATATGTCGACGTGACGCATGCCTTCTTCTCCGGCGACGAGCCCGCCTTCGTCAACGCCGCGCTCGACCGCCTTGCGCATGCGAAGCGAGCGCCCGAATTCGGCGAGACCCCGCCCGATGACGAACCGGCTTTCTGAGTTCGAGGTGATCGAACGTTTCTTCGCGCCGCTGGCGAGCGCGCCCGGCGCGTTCGGCTTGAAAGACGACGCGGCGATCGTCGCGCCGCGGCCGGGATTCGATCTCGTGCTCAAGACCGACACCATCGTCGCCGGCGTCGATTTCTTCGCGGACGGACCGGCGGATGCCGTGGCCAAGAAGGCGCTGCGCGTCAATCTCTCCGATCTCGCCGCCAAGGGCGCGGTGCCGTTCGCATATCTGCTCACGCTTTCCCTTTCTTCTGTGGACGAGAAATGGCTCGGCGCCTTCGCCGCTGGTTTGCGCGCCGATCAGGAACGGTTCGGCTGCACGCTGCACGGCGGCGATATCAGTTCCACGCCGGGCCCGCTTACCGTGACCGTCGCCGCGTTCGGCCATGTGCCGCAAGGTAGGATGCTTCGCCGCAACGGCGCGAAGGCGGGCGACGGCGTATACGTCACCGGCACCATCGGCGACAGCGGCGGCGGCCTTGCGGTGCTCAAAGACTCCAACTCCCACCTGAATAAGGACCAGCGCGATTTTCTCGTCGCGCGTTATCGCGTGCCGGAGCCGCCGGTCGCCTTCGGTCCGCGCCTCATCGGGATTGCAAGCGCCGCGCTCGATGTTTCCGACGGTCTGCTCGCCGATCTCGGGCATCTGGCGGACGCTTCGCGGATCCGGCTCGTCGTCGATGCGCCGCGCGTTCCGCTTTCTCCCGCGCTGCGCGCGCTGTGGGGCGAAGGCGAGAAGGCTATCGTCAGAGCGGCGACCGCGGGCGACGACTATCAGATCGCCTTCACCGCCGCTGCCGGCAAGGAGCAGGCGCTCGTCGAAGCCGCTGCCGCCTGCGGCACACAGATCACCCGCATCGGCCAGGCGGAGCAGGGCAGCGGCGTCGAACTTCGCGGCGCCGACGGCCGCGCGATTGCGGTTCCCAAGCCGGGCTTCACCCATTTCTGAGTTACCTTCCCAAAGGGAAGGATTTTCGACACGTTCGCGAAAATCGAGGTTCAACTCCCGATATTGCGGCCAAACCACTGGTTTGGCTCGATAAATGTCTTGCTTCGTTGCGGCGCGTCACGCCCGGCAGGAGCAATCGTCAGGTCCTCCTTCCCGAAGCGAATTTCGAAGGCCGTTTCGGGCACACTTCCCCCGCCGATCGAAGCGCGGGACGTTTTTTGTGCACTGCAGCAAGCGTCAAAATTTATTTTTCCGATGGCTTGGCGATGACCGTCCTTTCTTTTCGGAGGCACGGAAAAGCCCAGCGGTCTGCGTACTTTCGCACGCCGCGCCGCAGCCGGTTCCGCCTTCTCGTACCTGTGGGGATTTGGCGGATTTGGGATTTCGACCGGTGAGGTTCAAGGGGGTCTCGAAAATAATTTTTGCTGCAGCGCAGCGACGACCGGTAACGCTTCCTTCACCCTGTTTTGCCAGCGTCGCGCCATGCGCCTCGTCCGCTCCCCAGCCCTTGCGCAAGCCCTGGCTATCGCCTTGGCGGCGATGCTCGTGCCGTTGGCCGCCCGCTCGGCCGGGAAGCCAAAGCCCAAGGAAGAACCCGGCACCCATGTCGAGATGCCGTTCCTGATCGCGCCGATGAGCGAAGACGGCAAGCTTCAGGGTTACGCCTATATCTCGTCCAAGCTGGTGTCGTCCTCGCCCGGCGCCTCGGTCGAGATCCGCGAGAAGCTCGCCTTCATTCAGGACGCTTTCGTGCGCGACGTGAATGCGGCGCCGATCGGCCAAGCGGACGATGCCAAAGCCGTCGACACCGCCATCCTGGGTACGCGGCTGCTTGCCGACGCGCGGCGCATCGTCGGCGCAGCCAAGGTGGTCAGCATCGAATTCACGCAAGTCCAGTTCTCCTCGCTCCATCCCGCGCCGACGACCGAAGGCGCGGTGCCGCCGCCGGAGCGCGCACCGGGAAAGATGTAACAGGAACTTTTCTCCGCACGGCCAGCTCATCGTCGCGGCCCCGAAATCGTCGCATTGTCCGCAAACATTCGCGTCCGGGGAATCGGGGGAGACGATGAAGCGCGCCGCTGCATGCTGCCTCCTGGCCCTGGCGTTGACGGCGTGCACATCCGCACAACAGCCGGTGCCGCCCGGAAAAGCCTCGCTGCCCCTCGATGTGGGAAACGGCATCGGCAGCCAATACGGCAATTACGAAATGCGCGCGGCCGGCGAGACCAAGGATGCCGATGGCAACCGCTGTTTCGTCTACAACTGGGATCGTCCGCTCAATAAGGACACCGCGATCCGCTACACCTCGCTGTCGTGCGAATCCAAGGAGCATCCGGTGTGGATGTCGACCACGCCCTACACGCGAAAACTCATCCCGCTGTCGCAGAGCAATCTCAAGGATGCGCAGGATGGAGAGTGATGTTCCGCGTGGAGCGCCGGCTCAAAGCTTGCCTTCGGCCGCGTTGAGGACGTCCTGGGCGCGGTGGGCGAGGTCGGCGAGTTCCGCCGGCATCTCCTCGCCGGACTTGCGCGCCCAGTCGACCAGCGAACGCGCCAAGCCCGCGAGCTTGGGTGCCGCCGCGATCATCCGCGCCTGGCGCTCGATCTTGGTGGGGTCGAGATCGTATTCGGCGCCCGGCACCCGCCAGCCGCCCCAATCGGTCTCGCCCGTCATCACCACCGGATAGGTTCCCGGGATGGGATGGCGCGAGCAATCCTCGGTCGATTGCCACTTGTTGCGCGCGCGGGTGACGCGCCAGTTGGGGCTGCCGTCGTCCTTGCGCTCGGGAAGGGGATCCTCGGACTGCAATTCGTCTGCGGTGAATTCGCGGCCCAGGCCCACGTCGTAGTGGACGCGGATCGGCTCATCCAGGCCCTTGGCCCAGTGCGGCACGACGTGCTCGATCAGCGCCCAGGTTCCGACCGGCTTCACGAAAACGCGCTGGTTCTTGTGGAATTGCGCTTTGGCCATAATTGCCGACCCTGCCTTACCCAACGACACCGTAGACTTGGGCCCTTAAGCCCGCGTTAAGATGCCTTACCGCGCCCCACAAGAAGGCTAACGATGAATTTCGATTTCTCCGACGAGCAGAAGCAGATCAAGGACCAAGCCCGCAAATTCCTGAGCGAGAAGTGCGCGCCTGCGACCGTGCGCAAACTCTACAACGGCGCGGGCGGCAGCGATGCGGCGCTGTGGAAGCAGATCGCGCAGATGGGCTGGATGGGCACGGCCATCCCCGAGGAGTTCGGCGGGCTGGGGCTCGGCTATCTCGAGCTTTGCGTAGTCGCCGAAGAACTCGGCCGCGCGCTTGCGCCGGTGCCGTTCTCGTCAACGGTCTATCTCTTCGCGGAAGCCTTGATCGCGGCCGGCTCGGATGAGCAGAAAAAGCGGCTGCTGCCCAAAGTCGCCTCCGGCGAATTGATCGGCACCTTCGCGCGCGCGGAAGGCCCTGGCGCGGTCATCCCAAAGACCGTCCGCACCGCGTTCAAGGGCGGCAAGCTCAGCGGCACCAAGACCGCGGTGACCGACGGCATGGAGGCGGACTATGCCGTGGTGCTGGCGCGCGGCTCGGACGATGCCGGCGAGCGCGGGCTTCAGCTTGCGCTGGTCGATCTCAAGGCCAAGGGCGTTGAGCGGCGCAAGATCGGCTCGCTCGATCCCTCGCGTCCCGCCGCCGAGATCGCATTTGACGGCGCAAGCGCCGAAGCGCTGGGCAAGCTCGGCGAAGGCTGGCAGTTGAGCGAACAGGTTCTCCAGCATGCCGCGGTGCTCACCGCCTTCGAACAGGTGGGCGGCGCGGATGTCTGCCTGGCGATGGCCAAGGATTATGCGATGCAGCGCTATGCTTTCGGCCGGCCGATCGCCTCGTTCCAGGCGATCAAGCACAAGCTGGCGGATATGTATGTCGGAAACGAGCTGGCGCGCTCCAATGCCTATTACGGCGCCTGGGCGCTGTCGACCGGCGCGCGCGAATTGCCGCTCGCCGCCGCGGCCGCGCGGGTGTCGGCGACGCAGGCCTTCGACTATGCGGCGAAGGAGAACATCCAGACTCATGGCGGCATCGGCTTCACCTGGGAAGCGGATTGCCACTTCTATTACAAGCGCTCGCGGCAGCTGGGCCTTTCGCTCGGGCCGCAGCGCGCCTGGAAGGACAAGCTGGTCGGCGAGTTGGAGCGCAGCAACGCGGCATGAGATTCGTCTTCGAAAAACTGCGCCAAGGCAAATACGACCGGCTGACCGTCGCGCGCGGCGGGAAGACGGAAGAGATCGCCTGTCCGAAGATCGGCGGCATTCCGCACGACATGGTGCATTTCGCGGTCGAGAATGTGATGGGCCGCGCGGGCTTCATGCGCCGGGTCGCGAAGGGCGAGGCGCTGTCGTTCCGCATGGCGCCCGTCGTCGAAGCCGACCAGATGGAGCGCTTGGTCGAGGTAATGCAGGCCGACGCGATCAGCGGCTTTCCGCCGGCGTCCGACCTGATCGACATGTACCGCGTCACCTGCGACGCACGCGCGGTCGCGCCTTATCCGGTGAGCGAGGCCGATATCGCCGCGCTGCGCGAAGAAATGAATCGACTCGGAAAACTCTGGGCGGCGACGCCTCCGGGCGGAATCCTCGCCCTCGAATTCGACCATCAGGAGGCCTGACATGGATTTCGAAGACAGCCCCGAAGAAGCCCAATTCCGCGCCGAAGTCCGTGCCTGGCTCGAAGCTCATGCCAAGCCCAAGGTCAAGCGCGAGGCTTCCGATCCGATGGACGAGCGCTCCGACCCCGCCGCGATGCAGCGCGCGCGAGCGTGGCAGAAGATCAAGGCCGACAAGGGCTATGCGCGCATCACCTGGCCCAAGGGCATGGGCGGAATCGGCGGCACGCCGATGCAGGCGATCATCTATGGCCAGGAGGAGTCGAAATTCGACGTGCCCTATGGCGCGCCCTTCGCCATCGGGCTGGGCATGTGCATCCCCACCGTCATGGCTTACTGCAACGACGCGGTGAAGGCGCGCTATGTCAAGCCCGCCGTCGAGGGCGCCGAGATCTGGTGCCAGCTGTTCTCCGAGCCGGCCGGCGGCTCCGACGTCGCGGCGCTCAAGACCCGCGCGGTCAAGGACGGCGACAACTGGACCATCAACGGCTCCAAGATCTGGACCACCGGCGCGCAATTCTCCGACTACGGACTATTGCTCACGCGCACCGACCCCAATGTGCCCAAGCACAAGGGGCTGACGATGTTCTATCTCTCCATGAAGACTCCGGGAGTCGAAGTCCGCCCGATCAAGCAGGCGAGCGGCGCCTCCGGCTTCAACGAGATCTTCTTCACCGACGTGAAGATCCCGGATTCGCAGCGCGTCGGCGAGGTGGGCCAGGGCTGGCAGGTCGCCCTCACCACCTTGATGCACGAGCGGCTTGCGGTGGGCGGCGGACAGGGCGGCGGGCTGGACGTGCCGCAGCTCTTGCAGCTCGCGCGCTCGCTCGAGCTGGAAGACGGCCCCGCGATCAAGAACGCCGCGGTGCGCGAGAAGATCGCCGATTGGTACGTGCGCACCGCCGGCCTCAAATACACCACCTTGCGCACAATGACGGCGCTCTCGCGCGGCCAGCAGCCGGGGCCCGAGGCCTCGATCGCCAAGATCGTTGTGGCGTCGAAACTCCAGGACCTCTCGGCCTTCGCCATGGAGCTCGAAGGCGAAGCGGGCGTGGCGACCGGCGAGGACGCGCCGATGCACGGCGCTTTCCAAATGGGCTGGCTCTCGGCGCCGGGGCTGCGCATCGCCGGCGGCACGGACGAGATCCTGCGCAACATCATCGCCGAGCGCGTGCTCGGCCTGCCGCAGGACGTGCGCGTCGACAAGGACGTGCCCTTCAACAAGGTGCCGGCGGGGAAGTGAGAGCTGGGGGGCTTGCGGTACAGTGTTGTGATTTCCGCATGGGCAGTCGGCACTGTTCTGCGCTAGCTTCGTCATGGCCGCCCCTGAGGCGGCCATCCAGCGCGCGAGCGTCGGCGAGCGCAGACAGAATCTCTGGATGGCCGGGTCGAGCCCGGCCATGACGATTGAGTATTAAGCAACAACGGGAGACATCACATGATCGGTTACACACTCGTCGGCACGAACGATCTGGAACGCGCGAAGAAATTCTACGACGCAGCGCTGGCCGGCCTCGGCGCCGGGCGCACCATGTCGGGCGATCGCATGCAGGGCTATGGCGTCAAGGGCAATCCGGTGATGTTCGGCGTCTGCACGCCGCATGACGGCAAGCCCGCGACCTTCGGCAACGGCACGATGATCTCGCTGATCGCGCCGTCGCGCGAGGTGGTGGACAGGGTCTACAAGGACGCCATCGCCGCCGGTGCTAAGGACGAAGGCGCGCCGGGACTGCGCGGCGACACCTTCTACGGCGCCTATTTTCGCGATCTCGACGGCAACAAGCTCTGCGTCTTCAACATGGGGTAAATTTTCCACGCCGAGACGCGGAGAACGCGGAGCATCTCCCGCGACTGCGCGCCTCCGCGTGAACAAGGCCAAGCGGTTGATCCAAACTCCTTGCGTCAAAATCTGCGAGATCGACCGCACACACGGCCTGTGCAAGGGCTGCGGGCGCACGCTGGACGAGATCGCGCGCTGGGGTTCGATGAGCGCCGCCGAACGCGATCGAATCATGGTCGAGCTGCCACAGAGGACGAAAACATGCGCGGCGCCGTCCATCACATAGATCTTTCGGTGCGCGACCCCAAAGCCGAGCGGGCGTTCTGGGAGGCGGTGCTCGGCTTCATGGGCTATCGCCTCAGCACGGAATACGACCACGGCGGCTACGATTTCGATTGCGGCGAGCGCGGCAAGGACTTCGTCTCGGTCGGCGTGCGCCCCTCGTCCGGCGACAACGCGGATCGTCCGCACGATCGTTATTCGCCGGGCATGCATCATCTGGCCTGGAATGCCGCGGGCCGCGAGGATGTCGATGCGCTCTACGCGCTGCTGCAGAGGATCGGCGCGCATGTGCGCGATGCGCCGGCGCACTATCCGCAGTACAGCGAGGGCTACTACGCGGTGTTCTTCAGCAACGCGAGCGGGTTGAAGCTCGAATATTGCTTCGTGCCGGGGTGAGCGGAAGCTCGGCGTTGAGCCAATCCAGCCGCGACTGCAATCCGACATTGGCGCCGATCACGAGCATCGTGGCTCCGCTCGCCTGCATGGCGGCGTCTGCGAGTCCCGCAAGCGTTGTTACGATCACCGTCTGGGCCGGCAAGCTGGCATTCGCGACGACGGCGGCGGGTTCGTTCGCATCGCGGCCCGCGGCGAGGAGTTTCTGCGAGATTTCGGCCGCGACCGTGCGCGCCATGTAGAACACCAGTGTCGGCGCGCCGCGCGCGAGCGCCTGCCAATCGAGATCGGGAAGTGCGCCGTCGCTGCCATGTCCGGTGACGAAGCTGACGGCATGGTTGGTGTCGCGGTGGGTGAGCGGAATGCCGGCATAGGCCAATCCGCCGATTCCGGCGGTGACACCCGGCACGATGCGAAACGGGATGCCGGCTTCGGCCAGCGCCAACGCTTCCTCGGCGCCGCGGCCGAAGACGAAGGGATCGCCGCCCTTGAGCCGGAGCACGCGCTTGCCCCGGCGCGCGAAGGCGATCATTTGCGCCGTGATCTGGTCCTGGCGAATGGACCTTCGGCCTGCGCGCTTGCCGGCGAAGATCAACTGTGCGGCGGGCCGCGCCATCTCCAGAAGCGCCTCGTTGGCGAGCGCGTCATAGAGCACGACATCGGCTCGCTGCAGGGCGTGCAAGCCCAACGCGGTGATCAGGCCGGGATCGCCCGGACCGGCCCCTACCAGCCACACCGAACCCGGCTCGAAGCGCGGCAGCCCAAGCTTTCCGCGATCAGGAAGGAGGACGACGTCCATTTAACGTGTCTCAGGTGTTATTCATACTGTATCACACTTTGACAATGTAAGAAAGCGGTCGAGATTTTAAAGCTGCCCCGCAGTTTCCCAGGACTTTTCCCGGCGCGGGCGTTTATAGAGGCGCCGTCCTCCAGCCCGCGACGTCCATGTCCCAAAAGCCCCGCAGCGACCTGAAGCCCAACACCGCCGAGTTCGAGTCGCTGCCGTTCATCACCGCCAACGGCTTTCGCGAATACGACGCGCGCTGGCTGTTCGAGAAGGAGCTGAACCTGCTCGGCGTGCAGACGCTGGGCCTATGTCTTGGGACCTATTTCCACCGCCTCGGCACGGCCAAACGCGTGGTCACGGGCCACGATTACCGTTCTTACGAACTCGCGATCAAACAGGCCTTGATTCTGGGGCTGATGAACGCCGGCTGCGAGGTGGTGGACATCGGGCTGGCGACCACGCCGATGGCCTATTTCGCGCAATTCGCGCTCGATTGCCCGGGGCTCGCGATGGTGACGGCCAGCCACAACGAGAACGGCTGGACCGGCGTGAAGATGGGCGCCAATCCGCCGCTCACCTTCGGCCCCGACCAGATGAGCGCGCTCAAAGCCATCGTGATGAACGGCGAAGGCGAAGCGCGGCCGGGCGGTTCGTATCGCGCGGTGGAGAATTTCGCCGCGCAGTACATCGACGAACTCACCAAAGGCCACACGCTGTCGCGGCCGATCCGCACCGTGGTCGCCTGCGGCAACGGCACGGCGGGCCTGTTCGGGCCGGAAGCGCTGCGCCGCATCGGGGCCGAGGTGATCGAAGCGCAATGCGACCTCGACTACAACTTTCCCAACTACAATCCCAACACCGAAGACCTGCACATGCTGCACGCCATGGCGAAGGCGCTGAAGCAATCGGGCGCCGAGATCGCGCTCGGCTTCGACGCCGACGGCGACCGCTGCGGCGTGGTCGACGACAAGGGCGAGGAGATCTTCGCCGACAAGGTGGGCGTGCTCTTGGCGCGCGATCTCTCGGCGCTGCAGCCGAACGCGAGCTTCGTCGTCGACGTGAAATCGACCGGCATCTTCATGATCGATCCGGTGCTGAAGAAGAACGGCGCCAAGGTCGACTACTGGAAAACCGGCCATTCCTACATCAAGGCGCGCACCACCGAGCTCGGCGCGCTCGCGGGCTTCGAGAAGAGCGGGCATTATTTCCTGCGCAAGCCCTTCGGCCGCGGCTATGACGACGGCATCGTCGCCGGCATCGCGGTGCTGGAAATGCTCGACCGCGCCAAGGGCAAGAAGATGTCGGACCTGCTGGCCGAGCTGCCCAAGACTTACGGCTCGCCCACGATGGCGCCCTATTGCCCGGACGACAGGAAATACGCGGTGGTCGAGGCGATGACCAGGGAATACGAAGCCGCGCGCAAAGGCGGGGCGAAGATCCTGGGCCAGGAGATCCGCGACATCCTCACCGTCAACGGCGTGCGCGTGACCTTGGCCGACGGCACCTGGGGATTGGTGCGCGCGTCGTCGAACAAGCCGTCGCTGGTCGTTGTCGTCGAAAGCCCGGTGTCGGAATCGCAGATGCGCGCGATGTTCAAAGACCTCGATGCACGCCTGCGCAAGCACCCGGAGGTCGGGGAATACGACCAGCGGATTTAAAGGAATTCACGCGGAGACGCGGAGTTACGCTCATGCTCTGCGTCTCCGCGCCTCCGGGCGCCAAAGTCTTTGACCCTACTACATCGCTCGATAATGCAGACAGGACTTGAAGGTACCCCGAGGTCGGCGAATACGACCAGAGGATTTGACTTCTTCGCTCTCCGCGTCGCGCGCCAACTGCGAGCTGCGCCACTGACGATTCCCCCGATTTGTCGTCATCGCCCGTCCGCACGCTGTCGCTACGGACTGTCCGGGCGACCCATTTGTATCTCAAGGAAAAATTGGATCGCCCGCATAAAGCGGGCGATGACGAATGGGAATTGAGATAGGATGCGCCAAAGGAGGCTCTCTCCATGCCCCAGATCGACGAATACAAAGGCGCGCGCATCACCGTCGTCAATGACGGCAAGCGCTGCATCCATTCGCGCTTCTGCGTGCTGAACCTGCCCAATGTGTTCCAGCCCAATGTCGACGGGCCGTGGATCGATCCCGACGCGGCGGCGATCGAAGCGACGATCGCGGTGATCAGCAAATGTCCCTCCGGCGCGCTGCGCTATCGCCCCGAAGGCGGCGGCCATGCGGAAGGCGCGCCGGGCGTCAACACGGTGCGCGTCGCCGAGGATGGTCCGCTGATCGTGCATGCGGAGCTGAACGTCGCGGGCGATACGTCCAGCCATCGCGCCACGCTGTGCCGTTGCGGCAAGTCGTTCAACAAACCCTATTGCGACGGCATGCACCGCAAATCGGGTTTCAAGGCGACCGGCGAACCGGACGCGGCCGAGATCGAAACGCTGGCCGTGAAGAACGGCGCGCTCGTCGTCACGCCGACGAAAGACGGGCCGCTGCATGTCGTGGGCGCGCTGGAAGTGTGCTCGGCCGGCGGGCGCACGATCTCGCGCGCAACGGAAACCTGGCTTTGCCGCTGCGGACACTCCAAGACCAAGCCCTTCTGCGACGGCAGCCACGAAGCGGCGGGGTTCAAGGCGGAGGGGGAGTAAGAGCGCACAGTCCCCGTTTCAAGCTCAGTGTCATCCCCGGCGAGCGAACGCAGTGAACGAGGGAAGGGGAACCAGGAGTCGGAAATCAGAACACAGAATTCGGAAGTCGGAAAATCTTCTGATTTCTGACTTCCGAGTTCTGGCTTCTGACTCCTGGGTCCCCTTCCCCTCACAGCGCTTCGCGCTGTTCGGCCGGGGATGACACCAGGTTTCCGGCGGCGGCGCTCATCACTTCGCGTCGTGGAAGATGATCCCCAGCGTGGTGCGTGCGCCGGAGCGGATCGTGCTCACGCCGTGGCGCATGGTGACGCGGTGAGGTCCTCGCGCGCCGACGACTGGGCGGTGACTGACCGCGAACACCACGCCGTCACCCTGTTCCAGCGGCACCACGCTCGCGCGCGACTGCATGCGCGGGCGCTGTTCGGTGAGCACGAATTCGCCGCCGGTGAAATCGGTCTTGGGCGCGGACAAGAGGATCGCGACCTGAAGCGGGAAGACGTGCTCGCCATACAGGTCCTGATGCAGGCAGTTATAGTCGCCGGGCCCGTATTTCAGCAGCAGCGGCGTCGGCCGCCTCTGGCCGGCGTCGTGGCAGCGCTTCAAGAAGGCGCGATGCGAATCGGGATAGCGTAGGTCGTTCTTCAGCATTTCGCTCCAGCGGTTGGCCGTCGGCGCGAGCTTCGGATAGAGCGATGTCCGCAATTCTTCGACCCGCCCCGGCAAGGGATAGGAAAAATATTTGTACTCGCCGCGCCCGAAGCCGTGCCGCGCCATCGTCACCGTGGTGCGGAAACGGGCTTCGTCCGTGTACGTATCGATCAGTGCCCGGCATTGGCCGGCCGTCAGCACTCCCTTCAGGACTGCCCAGCCGTTCGCATCCAAGGCGGTTTCCAGATCGGTCATGACGTCGATCATGACGGCTTGAGCCGCCGCGATCCACCCGATCCTTGCTCAGGCGAGCGCGTCATAAAGCATCCGCGCTGCCGTCACCGCCACGAACAGCGCGAAGACCATGCGCAGGCGCCGCCGGTCCATCGCATGCGCCCATTGCGCGCCGAAGGGGGCTGCGAAGAACGAGATCGGCGCGATCAGAAGGAAGCCCAGCAGGTTCGCATAGCCGAGCGAATAGGGCGGCAATCCCTTCGCGCCCCAGCCCGCCGCGATGGCGCCGATGGTGCCGGGGATCGAGACGATGACGCCGAAGGCCGACGCCGTCGCCACCGCGCGGATGATCGGCATCCCGCACAAGGTCATCGCCGGCACGCCCAAAGTGCCGCCGCCGATGCCCATCATGGTCGAGACGCCGCCGATGACGGCCGGCAGAGTCAGACCCAAAGGCCCTTGCGGCAGGTGATCGGAGATCCGCCGCGCCTCGCCGGCGAACGCCAGGTGGATCGCGACCGGGATTGCCACCACTGCGAAGATCAGTGCCAGTGCCTGTCCTTTGGCATAACCTGCGACAAGCGCGCCGACGACGACTCCGACGAACATCGGGATCGCCCAGCGGCGCAGCAGCGCCCAATCCACCGCGCCTTTCCTGCTATGCGCAAGCAGCGAGGAGAACGAGGTCGGCACGATGGTGGCCAGCGAGGTGCCGATGGCGATGTGCATGCGCAAGCCTTCGTCGACGCCGATCAGGCTCAGCACGTGATAGAGCACCGGCACCACGACGATGCCGCCGCCCACACCGAGCAGACCCGCGGTCAAGCCGCTGACCGCGCCGGCGAGCACGAGGCCCGCCGCCAGCACGCCGAGTTCGCCGTTGTCCATCAGGCGGCTTCGCGCTGCGGCGCGGACTGCAACAGCGCCAGCGCATCGTGCAGAACGCAAAGCCCTGCGCCGGGTTTGGTCGCGTTCTCGCTCAGATGGCGACGGAAGGCGCGTGCGCCGGGACGTCCGTTGAACAGACCGAGCATGTGCCTGGTCATCGCATTCAGAGGCGCGCCAAGCGCGAGCTGCGCCCCGACATATTCGAAGTATCCTTCGACCGCGATGTCGAGATCGCACGGCCCGCCGTCGAAGAAACGCCCATCCACCTCGGCCAGCAGCGCGGGCGCGTGATACGCCGCGCGTCCCAGCATGACGCCGTCGACATGCCGAAGATGCCTCTCGGCCTGATCGAGATCGGCGATGCCGCCGTTGAGGACGATGGTGAGCTGCGGCCTCTCGCGCTTGATGCGCGCGACGAGATCGTAGTCCAACGGCGGCACGTCGCGATTTTCCTTCGGCGACAGACCCTCCAGCCACGCTTTGCGCGCATGCACCATGAATACGCGCGCGCCCGCGGCGGCGCAGGCATCGAGCGTATCGCGCAAGGATACTTCCGGGTCCTGATCGTCCACGCCGATGCGGCATTTGACGGTGACCGGAATATCGACCGCCGCGCGCATCGCTGCCACGCAATCGCCGACCAGCGCCGGCTCGCGCATCAGACAGGCGCCGAAGCGTCCGGACTGCACGCGGTCCGACGGGCAGCCGACATTGAGATTGATCTCGTCATAGCCGAACTCCGCGCCGATGCGCGCCGCCTCGGCAAGCCGCGCAGGCTCCGCGCCGCCAAGCTGCAACGCCAGCGGATGCTCGCGCGCGTCGAAGCCGAGCAGGCGCGCGCGGTCGCCGCGGATCACGGCCTGGGCCGTCACCATCTCGGTGTAGAGCCGCGCATGGCGCGTCAGCAGGCGGTGCAGGACGCGGCAGTGCCGGTCCGTCCATTCCATCATCGGCGCAATGCAGAAGCGATGCGACATGGGGCGGCTTTTAGCCTGCCTGAAGAGAATAGGCGACCCGTTCTTTGCGGCCGCTGTCAGCCCGGCCAAGCGCCCCGGATGACGACCCGAAGAGTTGGAATAGACGATCGCGAAAGTTCAAAGCATCCGCATCAGGATCTTGCGCAGGCGCGGGCTGAAGCCGAGCGCGAAGCCCAGGACGGTCAGCCCCAGCATCAGCATCGGCGAATTGGCCGACAGGAACATATGCGCCTGGCGGCCGACGGCCTCGCCCAGATCGGCGGCACTGCGATGCCTTTCGCGCTCGCGCGCCGGAACGGAGCTCGCGATCCCCCGCGCAACGAGAAGGACGAGGATCGCGAGCAGGATCGAGGCGCCTGCGGTCGTCAGCGCAGCCGCCCATGGCTGCATCATTTCGGTCATGCCGAAATAGAAGGCGATGACGAGGAAGACGAGCGCAACGCAGCCGGCAAGCAGCGCCAGCGCTATCGCCGCCGAATTGATCGCAAGCCGCGCGAAGAACCGATCCATCGTCTGGCGTTCAGCGCCGTCCGAAGATCAGACCGAGAAGCAGGCCGACGCCGAACGCCACGCCGGCAGAGGCCAGCGGCTGTTCCTTGATCTTGTCGGCCACTTGGTCGGCGGTCGATTGCGTCTCCGACCAGACATATTCGCCGGCGGCACGCGCGCGGCTGGCGGCTTCCGCGCCGGCTTGGCGCGCGGTCTGCTCGAGAAGTTCGGCGATGCGCGAGAATTCGGCGCGCAGCTGGCGGAACTCGCCCGCCAATGCGTTCACATTGGTCTCCGTGTCAGCCATGGGGGTCCTCCGGGGCCGGCCGAGAATGGCCGGGCTATGGTAAAGATAGGATTAGGGGGCGCTACCTGCTAGCCCCGCCTCTGAGAGTCAAGCGGTAACGCGAAAAGGCGGTATTCGGCGGCATTTCGGGCGAAAAAAGAGCGTTGCACGGCGACGTATTGCCTCGTCATCCCTTCGTCCGTTCCTTCAGAAACGCGATCACCCGCTGCTCTGCCTGTTTGGTCGGCGTGCCGGGCCTGTCCACCAGGTTGACCGTCAATACGGAGTGGTGCTCGACAAGGCCGGGACCGGAGTCCTTATCCTCCAGTTCGATGGCTTCGAAGTGCGAACCCAACGCGCGCTTCAGCAGTTCGAAACGCGCGTTCGGCACCAGCTTGTCGCCTTTGAAGCGCAGGCCGATGCAAGAGAGGTTTTCGCGCGCGAAGCGTTCCTTCGCCACGGCCATCTCTCGCGGCGACACGTCGATGGACCGATTGCCGGCGAACAAGGTCGTGGGCATCGAAGGCTGCGACAGCACCGGTGCCACCACCGCCTCTTCCGTCATCATCGCCAGCGCGAAGCCGCCGGTGAAGCACATCCCGACCGCGCCGACGCCGCGTCCGCCGCATTCGGCCTTGACCTTGCGGGCGAGGGCGCGCAGCCAGTCGACGAAGGGGCTCGATCGCCCGTCGTGCCAGACATTGAACTCACGCGCGACGCAGATGGTCTTGAGCATGGTGCCGAGGGCGTAGCCCCGCGTCACCGGACGTCCCGGATCGCCGAACAGACTCGGCAGGAAAACCGTCATTCCCGCGGCCGCGACGCGATCGGCGAAGCGGATCACGTCGGGATGGATGCCCGGCATCTCGTGGATGACGATCACGCCGGGCCCGCCGCCGCGGCGCCAGACCTTGCGCGTCCAGCGTCCGTCGTCGAAATCGAACGCCGCGTAGTCCTTCAGCGCCGCATAATCCATGCCATCGCCCCCGCATGCCGGTCCGTAGTGCAGACTAGGCCACGCGGTGCAGGGCGCAAGCCGTTCGTAAGAGAGCTTCCGCAGCGATGCCGCGGAAGCCTCTTGTCTCGGCACAACGCTCGCGCGGGAAGGTTAGACGACTTTCACCCTTTTCTTCGCCGCCTCGAATTCGCGGTTCATTTCCAGCCGCTCGTCCTCGGAGAAGTTCTCCTTCACGTCGTCCCAGAGCGCGCCTTCCTCTTCCTTGACGTGATGGTTCACCAACTCCTTCAGCACCTTGGCGCAGGCGGTGAATTCGGGCGAAGTGCGTGTCCTGATCTTTGCCAGCCGGCTCAGGGTGCGCGAAGCGAGATCGTGCTCGATATAGCCTTCGTGGCCGTCGACCTTGGCATCCTTTTCCTTGAGCGCCAGCACGCGGTCATAGACCACCTTCTGCTCCGCCTTGGTATGCGGGACCAGCGCCTGCTTGATCTGCTTCAACAGCTTGTTGCGTTCCGGCGCCTTCTCGCTCTCCACCAGCTTCTCGAGCAGCGCCTGGACCTCGTCATGCTCCCGGCCCAGCGTTTCGAGTATATCCGCGTCCTCCTGTGCGCCCCGCGCATTCGACCTGCGCGCGTCGCTCTTGCCGGTCAGGCCCAAGCTTTCCATCAGTGCCATTTTCGAACCTCTTACCTGTCCGCGCAGTAACGCGAGCGGCGGGGCGTCAGTTCCAGGCAGGGGCGCGCTTGCGTGGCGCACCCGGTAGGCTAGGGTTCGCCGCCCCAGGGAGGAATGTCATGTATGTGAAGATCGCCTGCGCCGTGGCGCTGATCGTGGCGTCCGCCGTCCCCGCATCGGCCGTGGATTTCATTCATCGCAAGCCCGGATTGTGGGTGATCACCACCTCCATGAAGGGCATGCCGGCCAACAGAGGCGCCGCGAAGATGTGCCTCGACGCCAACACCGACGCGGAGCTGATGCGCCACGGCATGAAGTGGCACAAGGACAGCTGCACGCCGCCGGCGATAACCGGTTCGGGGTCGGTGCGCACGATCGACACGGTCTGCCATGTCGGCGCCGCCACGCAGAAGAGCCACATGACGATGACGTTCAGCGGCGATGCGTCCTATCGCATGGACATGACGAGCGAGGTCTCGCGGCCGGACATGCCGGCGCGCCAGATGCGCATGTCGCAGGAGGCGAAGTGGGCCGGTCCTTGTCCCGCGGGCATGAAGCCCGGCGACATGAGCATCGGCGGCATGACTTTCAATGCGCTCCAGGGCGGCCCGATGTCCGGCGGCCACATTACGCGAGAGCAGATCGAACAGATGATGAAGGCGCATCAGCACTGAACGCAGGGGCGCGCGTGCGAAGGATATGACCTGGACGATATTGAGCGCCTTTTGCGCCGCGACGGCGGTGTTGTGCATCGTGCCGGGGCCGGCGGTGCTGCTCGTGCTCTCCGAAGCGCTGGGGCACGGCAGCGCGAAGGCGTTGTGGTCGATCCTGGGCATCATCGCCGGCGGCACGGCCTGGTTCGCGCTGTCGGGAACGGGGATCGGCGCAGCGCTGCTTGCTTCGCCCGGATTGTTCCTCGCCATCAAATGGGCGGGCATCGCCTATCTCGTTTGGCTGGGTGTTCGCATCTTCCTGCGCAAGCCGAAGATGGCGAACGTCGAGGGCGCACATGGCGCGGCGCTTCCGGGCAAACTGTTTGCGAGCGGATTCGCGCTGCAAATGGGAAACCCGGCGGTGCTGGTGTTCTTCGCGGCATTCCTGCCGCAATTCCTCAATCCCCGCGCGCCCCTGATCCCGCAGCTCGCCATCCTGGCGCTGGCGAGTGCCGTGATCGAATTCGTGGTGCAAGCGGGTTATGCGCTGCTCGCCGGGCCCATCCGCAGGCTCGGCCCGCGCTTCGCGACCTGGAGCGAGCGCGCGGCCGGAGTGATGCTGGTTGCCATAGGGCTTGGGCTCGCGGCGCGCAGCTAAAAAAGAGGGATGAGATGACCGATTCCGAACTCAAACGGCTGCGCGACTCCATCGACAATATCGATGCGGCGCTGGTGCACCTGTTGGCCGAGCGCTTCAAATGCACGCAGGCGGTGGGCCGCTACAAGGCCGAGCATGGCCTCCCGCCCGCCGATCCCGCGCGCGAGGCCGAACAGATCGCGCGGCTGCGCAAACTGGCGGAGAACGCCAAACTCGATCCCGACTTCGCCGAGAAATTCCTGAACTTTATCGTTACGGAAGTTATCCGCCATCACGAGTCGCTCAGGCGGCGCTAGTTTGCGGCCTTGCATCGCCCCTGTATCATCCCGCGCAGCTTCAGGAGACGCCCATGGACCTGACCTTCTCGCCCGAGGAAGAAGCCTTCCGCGCCGAAGTGCGCGCCTTCATCGCCGAGGCCAAGCCCAAGCTGCCCAAGGCCATCGGCGTGCCGGAATCGGCGACGCGCTCGAAGGAGGACTATCTCGCCTGGCACAAGCTGCTCTATCAAAAGGGCTGGATCGCGCCGGCCTGGCCCAAGGAAGTTGGCGGCACGGGCTGGAGCGTGACGCAGCGCTATATTTTCGGCCAGGAGACCGCGCAAGCCGAGATGCCGGCGACCTTGCCGTTCGGCCTCTCCATGTGCGGCCCGGTGATCTACACCTTCGGCAACGAGGCGCAGAAAAAGAAATTCCTGCCGCGCATCCTGTCGGGCGAGGATTGGTGGTGCCAGGGCTATTCCGAGCCGGGCGCCGGCAGCGACCTCGCGAACCTGCGCACGCGCGCAGTGCGCGAAGGCGACCACTACATCGTCAACGGTCAGAAGACCTGGACCACGCTCGCCCAATATGCCGACTGGATCTTCTGCCTGGTGCGCACCGATCCGAACGTCAAGCCGCAGGAAGGCATCAGCTTCCTGCTCATCGACATGAAGACGCCCGGCATCAGCGTGAAGCCGATCATCGTGCTCGACGGCGCGCATGAGGTGAACGACGTCTTCTTCGACAATGTGAAGGTGCCGGTCGAGAACCGCATCGGCGAAGAGAACAAAGGCTGGACCTATGCCAAGTTCCTTTTGGTGCATGAGCGCTCGGGCATCGCGCGCGTCGCGGGCTCCAAGCGCGCGGTCGAGCGGCTCAAGGAGATCGCGCGCGCCGAACTTGTCGACGGCAAGCCGCTGATCGAAAGCGAGGACTTCGTGCACAAGGTCGCCGAGCTGGAGGTCGAACTCGCCGCGCTGGAATTCACCGAGCTGCGAACGCTCGCGCAGGAATCCAAGGGCAAGATGGCCGGCCCCGAAAGCTCTATCCTGAAAATCCGCGGCACCGAAATCCAGCAGCGCATCACCGAACTGACCGAGGAAGCGGTCGGCTACTACGCCTTCCCCTACGAACGCGCGATGGGCCGCAACGAATACCCGGTGGGGCCGGACTACGCGGTGGGCGCCGCCGGACGCTATTTCAACATGCGCAAGGCCTCGATCTATGGCGGCTCGAACGAGATCCAGCGCAACATCATCGCCAAAGCCGTGTTGGGGTTATGACGCCGAATTTCTAGCACTCACTGTCATCCCGGACGCGCCGCAGGCGCGATCCGGGACCCACGGGGAAGCCATGCGCGATCACCGCTATTTCGTGTACATGCTGGCCAGTGCACCGCAGGGAACCCTGTATGTCGGCGTCACGAACGACCTAACGCGGCGGGTGTCCGAGCACAGGGAGGGTTCGGTGCCCGGCTTCACCCGCAAGTACGGTGTGAAATCTCTGGTTTGGTTCGAAGAGTTCGGCGACGTTCACGATGCCATCGCGAGGGAAAAGTCCCTCAAGCGATGGCGGCGAGACTGGAAACGAAGTTTGATAGAGGCCGGCAATCCCCACTGGATCGATCTCTATCCAGGCCTGTGTGAAGGTGGGTCCCGGCTCGCGCAGCGCCAAGGCGCTGCTTGGCCGGGATGACAATGACAGCGAGCGAATGAAGATGGATTTCTCCTACACCGAAGAACAGACGCTGCTGCGCAATTCCGTGGCGCGCTATCTGGCCGACAACTACACCTTCGAGCAGTGGCGCAAGTTCACGCGCGGCGAACAGGGCCGCGATCCCAAGCATTGGGCGCAGTTCGCGGAGCTCGGGCTGCTGGCGGCGCCGCTGCCCGAAGCCCATGGCGGGCTCGGCGGCGACGCCCTCTCCACCCAGATCGTGATGGAGGAGTTCGGCCGCGCGCTGGTGATCGAGCCTTACATCGCGACCGTCGTCGTCGCCGGCGGCCTGATCGATGCCGCGGGCAGCGATGCGATGAAGCAGGAGTGGCTGCCCAGGATCTCCGGCGGCGAGACCATCGCCGCCTTTGCCTTTGCCGAACCCGCTGGCCGATACAATCTCGCCGATCTGGCCGTGAGCGCCAAGAAGCAGGGCGGCAACTATCTCCTCAACGGCCAGAAATCGGTCGCGATCGGCGCGCCCTTTGCCGATCAGCTCGTGGTGACCGCGCGCAGCGCCGGCGGACAGCGCGACGCCAACGGCGTCAGCGTGTTCCTGGTCGACAAGAAGTCCAAGGGCATCTCCACGCGCGACTTCCCGACGGTCGACGGCAACCGCGCTTCCGAGATCACCTTCGAGAATGTCGAGGTGCCGGCGTCGCGGCTGATCGGCGAGGCGGATCACGGCCTGCCGCTGGTCGAGCGCGCGGTCGACCGCGCCATCGCCTCCACCTGCGCCGAAGCCGTCGGCGCGATGAAGGTGCTGGTCGACGCGACGGTCGAATATTCCAAAACCCGCAAGCAGTTCGGCGTGCCCATCGGCAAGTTCCAGGTTCTGCAGCACCGCATGGTCGACATGTTCGTGAACTACGAACAAGCGGTGTCGATTACGCTGATGGCGACCTTGCGGCTCGATGAAAGCGACACCGAACGCGCCAAAGCGGTGTCGGCGGCTAAGGCCCAGATCGGCAGATCGGGCCGCTTCGTCGGCCAGAGCGCGGTCCAGATCCATGGCGGCATGGGCATGACCGACGAACTGAATGTCGGCCATTACTTCAAACGGCTGACCATGATCGACACGCTCTACGGCAACGTCGATCATCACCTGAAACGGTTTGCCGCGCTCGGCGCGGCGGCCGCCTAGCCGGCCCGCTTCAGCGCCTCGGCGATGCGGCTGCGCGGCAGCGTGACGATCACGCGCGTGCCGCGTCCCGGTGCGCTGTCGAGGCTGAGATGCCCGCCCATCGCTTCGGCTAGTCCGCGCACGATGGGAAGGCCCAGGCCCGTGCCGCGGTCGTCGACGACGGCATCGTGGCGGCCTTGCCCGAAGCTCTCGAAGACGCGCTGGTGATCGTCTTCGGCGATGCCGACGCCGGTATCGGCGACGCCGAAGCACGGCGCGCCTTCGGCATTGCGCCGGGCGAAAACGGTCACCTCGCCGCCCGGACGCGTGAATTTGACCGCGTTGGAGAGAAGATTGTCGAGGATCTGCCGCACCGCGCGTTCGTCGGCCAGGATGACCGGGAATCCCGGTTCGAGCTGGATGCTCAGCGTCAGGCCGCCGGCCTGCGCGCGCGGCGATATCAGCACTGCCGCCGCCTCCATGAGAGGCGCGATCGCCATCTCGGCGTCGTGCAGGACCAGCCGTCCGGCTTCGATCTTGGCGAGGTCGAGAATGTCGCCGATCAGCGCCAGAAGGTGCTTGCCCGAACCGTTGATGTAGCCCGCATATTCGCGCGCCTGGGTTTCGCTCGCGGCGGCGCCCGTCTGGATGATTTCGGAGAAGCCCAGGATGGCGTTCAGCGGCGTGCGCAGCTCGTGGCTCATGTTCGCGAGGAAATTCGATTTGGCGCGGCTGGCATTCTCGGCGCGGTGGCGCGCCCGATCGGAGTCGTCCTTGGCGCGCTTGAGGCTCTCCACCAGTCCGCCGCGCTCTTCCACCAGGCGCAGCATTTTCTCGCGCGTGCGGTAGTTGGTGATGAACAGCGCCGCCATGATCGCCCAGAAAGCCGCACTGAGCGCGGCGAGGAAAATCCCGAGTTCGTATCCGCCCGCGATCGGCATCGCGACCAGCGTCACCAGATAGACCAGCATCGCCGCCGCGCCGTTGGCGAAGTGCACGGCGCCCATCGAGGTCCAGCCTGATAGCGTGCAGGCGATGGTGAGGAACAGCAGGGTCTGTCCGGCGTTCTCGCTGCCCGGCCAAAGGAGCGGCACCATCAGACACCAGACGATCGACTGCGAGAAGGCGATCGCGGTGATGGCGCGGGCGCGGCGCCCGACCGCGCGCGGGCTTGCGGTCGTCTCCCTCTCGAGCCGGCGGTTGACGGTCTCTGCGACGGCGACCGACACGCACAGAAGCGCGACCCAGACCGCACAGCGCCACACAGCCACCCATGGGCTTTCGGCGGCCGCGATCAGCAGTGCGCCCACAGGCAGAAGATAGGTGGTCGAGCGCGATCCGGCCCGCGCGATCGCGAGCTGTTCCGCGACCAGGCGCGCATCGGCGGCGCACCGCGGCGCGAGCGACACGGCAAGCGTCGCTTTCAGCGCACGAAGTCCTGAAAGCAGCCGGGCGGCCAATGGCTTCGGGGTCACGCGGTCCTCTGGCAAGCGCAAGGCCCCGAGAATGACCCGCTACACGTTAAGGGAGCTTTTCGTTCGGCCGCGCGATGATGGTAAACAAAGCCTCAAACGATCGCGGGAGATGTCGTGTGTCCATTTTGAAGCTCGAGAAAACCGGCGCCATCGCGACGCTCATCATCGACCGGCCACAGACGCGCAACTCGCTCGGCGAGGAAGGCGACGGCGAGGCGTTCGCCGCTCTCTGCGGCGAGATCAACGCCGACCGCGATCTGCGTTGCGCCATCCTCACCGGCGCCGGCCCTGCCTTCTCCGCCGGCGGCAATGTCAAGGCGATGCGTGCGCGCGCAGGAACCTTTGCCGGCGCTGGCGTCCACATCCGCGAGCGTTACCGGAACGGCATCCACCGCATCGTGCGCGCGCTGTGGGGCATCGAGATTCCGCTGATCGCCGCGGTGAACGGACCGGCCATCGGGCTCGGCAACGACGTCGCCTGTCTCGCCGACATGCGCATCGCCGCCGACAATGCCGTGTTCGGTGCGACTTTCCTGCGCATCGGCCTGGTGCCGGGCGACGGCGGTTCGTGGATCCTGCCGCGCGTCATCGGCATGGCGCGGGCGGCGGAGCTTGTCTTCACGGCCGACACGATCGACGCGCAGACCGCGCTGTCATGGGGACTGGTGTCTAAAGTCGTGCCGGCGGACTCGCTGATGGGTGAGGCGCGCGCACTCGCCGAGAGAGTCTGCCGCCAGCCGCCGGATGTGCTGCGCCTTACCAAGAAGCTGATGCGCGAAGGCATGACCACCGGCTTCGACACTATTCTGGAAATGTCCGCCGCGTTCCAGTCGCTGGCGCATTTGACCGAAGATCACGGCGAAGCGGTCGCGGCGTTCTTCGAGAAGAGAGCGCCGCAGTACAAGGGGAAGTGAGCCCCTTATCCTTCCCCGTAAACATGGGAGGATGAGAACTTCATCCCTGCGTCACCGTCTTGAACCACGCGATCGCATCGGGGCTGTCCCATTCTGCGGGGCCGACGGCGCGGGCGATCTCGCGGCCCTTGGGATCGATCAGCACCGAGAGCGGCAGGCCATAAGCGCCGAACACGCGCATCATCGCGAGATCCGTGTCGATATAGGCGGGAAGGCTCGCTGCCCCGTGCGCCTTCAGGAACGCGGCCGCATCGGCGGGCGTGCCGCGCGCCACGTCCACCGGCACGACGGCGAGGGTCTTCTGCGGCACCGCCGCCTGGAGCTTCGCCAGCGCCGGAAGCTCCTTGACGCAGGGCCCGCACCACACCGCCCAGAGATTGAGCAGCACATAGCGCCCCTTGAAGCCCGCAAGCGCATGCTTGGCGCCGTCGATACCGGTAAAGGATACCGCGGCGACCGGAACAGGCGTCTTCGCGGGAACCAGATGGGCAAGCGAGGCTGGCAGCGCGGCCTGTGCGTGGACAGCGCCATGCCTCGTCCCATATAGAACGGCGAGCGCCACGAGCGCGGCGGCGGCCGCGATGGCGAGAAGGTTGCGATTCCTTGTCATGAGCGTCCTGTGAGCACCAACAAGATGTGGGGCGGGCGCTTCGAGAGCGGGCCCGCGGGCGTAATGAAGGACATAACGCCCTCCATCGATTTCGACAAACGCCTGGCGCGGCAGGATCTCGCGGGCTCGCGCGCCCATGCGCAGATGCTGGCGGCGCAGGGCGTCCTGTCCGCCGCCGACGCCGATGCAATTCTCAAGGGCCTCGATGCGATCGAAACGGAGATCGCGGAGGGCCGCTTCGTCTTCCGCCGCGAACTCGAGGACATCCATCTCAACATCGAGTCGCGGCTGAAGGAGATCGCGGGCGAGGCGGCCGGACGGCTGCACACGGCACGTTCGCGCAACGATCAGGTCGCGACCGATCTGCGCCTGTTCGTGCGCGAAGCCTGCGAACACGCGGATCTGCTGTTGAAGGAGCTGCAACGCGCGCTCTTCGGTCAGGCCGCGGCGCATGTCGACACCATCATGCCCGGATTCACCCACATGCAACCGGCGCAGCCGATTACCTTCGCGCATCATTGCCTGGCCTATGTCGAGATGTTCGCGCGCGACCGCGGCCGCTTCGCCGATGCCGCTGCGCGTGCGAACGAATGTCCGCTTGGCGCGGCAGCTTTGGCGGGAACCTCCTTTCCGATCGACCGCGAAGCGACCGCCAAGGCGCTTGGGTTCACGCGACCGATGAGGAATTCGCTGGACGCCGTGTCGGCGCGCGATTTCGCGCTCGAATATCTCTCGAGTGCGGCGATCTGCATGACCAACCTGTCGCGTCTCGCCGGCGAGCTGGTGCAATGGACGAGTCCGGCGTTCGCCTTCGTCAAACTGTCGGACGCCTTCACCACCGGATCCTCGATCATGCCGCAAAAGCGCAATCCCGATGCCGCCGAACTGGTGCGCGGCAAGACCGGCCGCGTGCTGGGCGATTTCGTGGCGCTGGCGACCGTGGTCAAGGGCCTGGCGCTCGCCTATGGCAGCGACCTGCAGGAAGACAAGGAGCGCGTCTTCGACGCCGCCGACACGCTCTGGCTTTCGCTGCGCGCCATGGCGGGGATGATCGCCGATCTCGCCGTGAACAAGGACGCGATGCGCAAGGCGGCGCAGCCAGGCCACCCCACGGCCACCGATCTCGCCGACTGGCTGGTCCGGGCGCTCAAGATGCCGTTTCGCGACGCGCATCATGTCGCGGGCCGCATCGTTCGCCGCGCCGACGAGCTCGGCATGAGGCTGGAAAACCTGCCCCTGGCCGAGATGCAGGCCGTCGCGCCGGCGATCACCAGCGAGGTTTTCGGCGTCTTGGGTCTGGAGGCGTCGATCGCCTCGCGCGTAAGCTATGGCGGCACGGCGCCCGTGCGCGTGCGCGAACAACTCGCCTTCTGGCAGGAGACGCTCAAATGATCTTGCGCCTTTTGGCCGCGCTGATTTTGACCCTCGCGCTGGCGAGCTGCGGCGTGAAGAACGATCTCGTGCTGCCCGACGGAAAGCCCACGGCCAAGAACCAGAAGGATCCTTCCAAGCCTCCGGTGCCGCTCGGCGAATGAGCGCCTTCGGTTATCGAGAGGGCAGCCTACACGCCGAAGAGGTGGACCTCGCGCGTCTCGCCGAGGCCGTCGGCACGCCGTTCTATTGCTATTCTTCGCGTGCGCTCGCAGACAACTTTCGCGCCTTCAAGTCCGCCATGCCCGGTGGTGCGCTGATCGCCTATGCGGTCAAGGCGAACGGCAACCTGGCGGTATTGAAGACCTTGGCGGGGCAAGGCGCCGGTGCCGATGTGGTCTCGGGCGGCGAGCTGAAAAAGGCGCTGGCGGCGGGCATTGCGGCGTCGCGCGTCGTCTTCTCCGGCGTCGGCAAGACGCGCGCCGAAATGGCCTTCGCGCTCGAGGCCGGCATCCATCAGTTCAATGTCGAAAGCGAAGCCGAGCTCGAAGTGCTGGACGGGATCGCGCGCGAAAAGGCCAAGCGCGCGCCGGTCGCGCTACGCATCAATCCCGACATCGATGCCGGAACCCACGCCAAGATCACCACCGGCACGGCGGAAAGCAAATTCGGGATCCCGCTGTCGCGCGCGCGTGGCGCTTATGCGCTGGCAGGGCGGCTGTCCGGTATCGCGGTCGTGGGGATCGATGTCCATATCGGCAGCCAGGTCACCACGCTGCCGCCGTTCGAAGCGGCGTTCACACGCATCATCGCCCTGGCGGAAGAATTGCGCGCGCAAGGATACGCCATCGCGCGGCTCGATCTCGGCGGCGGCCTCGGCGTCGCCTATGGCGACGAAAGCGTGCCGGGCGCCGCCGCGTACGGCGCCATGGTCGGGCGCGTCATCCAAGGCCACGATTTCGCCCTGATCTTCGAGCCCGGCCGCGCCATGGTGGCGGACGCGGGGGTGATGGTCAGCCGTGTCCTGTACGTGAAACCCGGCGAAGACCGCACCTTCCTGATCCTCGATGCCGGGATGAACGATCTCATCAGGCCCGCGCTCTACGACGCCTATCACGCGATCGTGCCCGTCCATGCGACGGATGCGCCCAAACAGCGTTACGACGTGGTCGGGCCGATCTGCGAATCCACCGACGTTTTCGCGCGGGATCGCGAATTGCCGCCGTTGAAAGCCGGCGACCTTGTGGCTTTCCTTAATGCAGGCGCCTATGGCGCGGCGATGGCGTCGGCTTACAATGCGCGTCCGCCCGCCGCCGAAGCGATGGTGCGCGGACAACAATGGAGCGTGGTGCGACCGCGCCTGAAGGATGACGACCTACTCGCCGCCGACAGACTTCCGGACTGGCTCCGGGCATAGCGCGGAAGGCCATGTGAGACTTGCGCGCGCGGTACTCGTGTGGGAGCGTGCGTGGCCCGCGCTGTGGCCGGCGACCGGGATCGCGGGATTGTTCCTGGCGGCGGCGCTGTTCGGATTGCCGGGACTTCTGCCCTGGCCGCTGCACGCGCTGATGCTTGCGGGCACGATCACGCTCATCGGGCTGTCTCTCTATCTGAGTTTCGAGACCTTGCGCTGGCCGTCCTGGCTGGATGCCGCGCGCCGTGTCGAGCGCGACAGCACGCTGGCACACCGCCCGATCTCCGAGCGCAACGACACGATCGCGGCCGGACAGGGCGACGCGGTGGCAGAGGCGCTGTGGCGTGCGCATCTGCTGCGACGGCTGGCCGGCATCGGCACGCTGCGCTTCTCCTGGCCACGCTCCAGCTTGCCGGCGCGCGATCCGCGGGCGCTGCGCTATGTCGTCCTTCTGCTCATCGGCGCGGGAGTATTGGTGTCCGCAGGCGAATGGCGCGCGCGCCTCGCCGCCGCGTTCGGGCCGGGCACCGGCGAAGCGGCCGGCGTCACCATGGATGCCTGGATCGATCCGCCGGCCTATACGGGACTGGCGCCGATCTACTTGGGAGATGCGGCCGGGCAAGGCTTTTCCGTGCCAACGGGCTCCGCGCTCAATCTCCGGGTCCATGGCGCGAGCCATGCGCCATATCTCTCGCTCGAGGGCACAAGCTTCAGCGGTTCGTCGGGCGAATACGGCGCTAGCGCCAAGCTCGCCGAGAGCGATCATGTCGTGGTGCGCGCCGGCGGCCGCACCATCGGCGATTGGCGGATAGACGTCATACCCGACAAGCCGCCCGCCATCGCTTTCGCCGGCAAGCCCTCGCGCACCGAACACGACGCGTTGAAGATCCCGTTCAGCGCCAGCGACGATTACGGCGTCGCCAGCGTGCAGGCGCTGATCAAGCCGCACGGCCGCTACGGCAAGACGCTCGCCGTCGATCTGCCGCTCGACGAGCCGTCGGCGAAGAAGCTGAAGCAGACGAGCTTCCGCGACCTCACCGCCAATCCCTATGCCGGCATGGACGCCGACATCGTGCTCGAAGCGCGCGACGGCGCCGGGCAGAGCGCTTTGAGCAAGCCGATGCGCGTCATCTTGCCGGCGCGCATCTTCACCAATCCGTTGGCGCGCGCGCTGGTCGAGCAGCGGCAGATCCTGGCCACCGGCGACGTGCGGCTGCGTCCGCGGGTGACGCGCGCCGTGCAGGCGCTGACCATCGCGCCGGAAATCTTCTATCAGGACCAGCTCGGCGTCTTCCTCTCGCTGCGCTCGGCCTATTGGATGCTCAAGAACGCAACGCGCGATTCCGATTACAGCCAGGCGGCCGATCTGTTGTGGCAGATCGCGCTCGGCCTGGAGCGCGGCGGGCTGATGACCGCGGCAGAAGAGCTGCGGCGCATCAAGCAGATGCTCTCCGAAGCCTTCGCGCGCAATGCGCCGCAGGCGGAAATCGACTCGCTGCTCGACCGCTATCAGCAGGCGCTGCAGCGCTATCTGAAAGCGCTGGCCGAGAATCCGCCGGATGCCTCCCAGCCGATTCCGCCGGATGCGAAGGTGTTGAGCCAGAACGACATCGACGCGCTGCTCAAGGCCATCGAGCAGCTCGCCCAGAGCGGCAACCGCGCGCAGGCGCAGCAGATGCTCGCGCTGCTGCAGGAGCTGCTCGAAAACCTGCGGCTCAGCGGTGCTGCCGGCGGGTCGGGCAGCGGCCAGCAATCGCCGCAGGACAAGGCGCTGAGCGACGCGATCCAGGGTCTGGGCGATCTGATGGGCAAGCAGCGCGGTCTCGTCGACAAGACGTTCCGTCAAGGCCAGGGCAAGGGCGATCCCAAAGACGGCGGAGCGAAAGGCCTGGCGGGCCAGCAGCATCAATTGCGCGATCAGCTCGACCAGATCATGAAGGGATTGCAGGGCCAAAAGCTCGGCGTGCCGAACTCGCTGGGCGATGCGGGCAAATCGATGGGCCAGGCCGAAGGGGACCTGAACCAGCAAGATCTGCCCAATGCCGGCATCGACGAGCGCCAGGCACTGGACGAGCTGCGCAAGACCGCGGGCGATCTCGCCAGGCAACTCATGCAGCGCTCGGGCCAGGGCGACGGCAATGGCGCGGATCCGCTGGGCCGTGCCGAAGGCACAAGCGGCAGCGCGCTCGGCGGCAATGTGAAGGTGCCGAGCCAGTCCGATCTTCAGCGCGCGCGCGAGATCCTGAAGGAACTGCGCAAGCGCGCCGGCGAGCGCGGCCGCTCGCAGCAGGAACTCGACTACATCGAGCGGCTGCTGAAGCAGTTTTGAGGATCTTGCCCTCTGCCGTCATCGCCCGCTTCATGCGGGCGATCCAATTTTCTCGCGCGGGAAAATGGGTTGCCCGGACAAGCCGGGCAATGACGATGAGTGGCCGACTCTAGCCCGCTCTACTCCCCGTCCTTCGCAAACCGCAATTCGACGTGTCTAAGCGCGCGCGGCGGATTGGCAAGGCGCGCATGGAACGGCACGCGCTTGCCTGCGCCCAAGGTCATCGCGTCCGCCATGAAGGTCCAGTGATAGAGCTCGCGGCCGTCGCCGTCGGTCAGCGCGGCGCGGATCGTAGGCACCGGCAATTCGCGGCTGGTGGAGTTGACGATCACACCGCTGACCAGCAGCACCGGCTGGCCGTTCTCCATCGCGCGGTGACCGGCATAGTTCTCGATGTCGAGTCCGGCTGTGCCCGTCTTCATCCCGACCGCGGCATAGAGCGAGGCCGATTGCGGCCAGAGCGTCGCGATCTGGGCGCGAAAGGAGATCAGCGACCACGCGATGCCTCCCGCCGCAGCGATGAGCAGCAGCCATCCGGCCGCGACGGCGGCGTGCATCGGCCACGGTGACGGTCCGCTGAGCCGCGGCGGGGCCTGGACGGCCATTTCGCGCGCAACCGCGGGCGAAGAGACAATGGCTTTCCTTATCGGCATCTGCGCAGGCGGCTGAGGGGGCGGCGGCTCCGGCGCGGGAGGAGGCACGTGAACCGGCTCCGGCGCTGCTTCGGGAACGACGATCTCGGGTTCCGGCAGCGCGGGACTCTGGTGCCAGACATGGCCGCACCGCGCGCAGCGCACTTTGCGGCCCGAAGGCTGGAACTGCGCCGCGTCGGCCTGATAGCGCGTGGCGCACTCTGGACAGGTGAGAATCATCGCCAGCCGTCGAACGAACCGCCGTCGAAGATGGCGCAGCCGCGTCATGCAGGCAAGGCTCGCGCGGTGCGAAAGCCGCCGCTATGGTGCAGGAATGGTTCGCTTCGAGAATGTCGGCATGCGCTACGGCGCGGGGCCCGAAGTGTTGCGCGACGTGACCTTCGTGCTCGAAGCAGGATCGTTCACCTTCCTGACCGGGCTTTCCGGCGCGGGCAAGACGACCCTGCTCAAGCTCATCGACATGACCGAGCCGCCCTCGCGCGGCCTCGTCACCCTGTTCGGCCGAGATCTGTCGGTCACCCGGCGCTCGGAGTTTCCCGCGCTGCGCCGCCGCATCGGCGTCGTGTTCCAGGATTTCCGCCTGCTCTCCCACCTCTCGGCTTTCGACAATGTCGCGCTTCCCTTGCGCATCGCCGGCAAGCGCGAGAGCGAATATGCGCAAGACGTGCAAGAGCTGCTCTCCTGGGTGGGGCTGGGCGACCGCATGCAGGCGAAACCCGCGACGCTCTCCGGCGGCGAACAGCAGCGCATCGCGATCGCGCGCGCGGTGGTGGCGCGGCCCGATCTTCTGATCGCCGACGAGCCCACCGGCAATGTCGATTCCGAAATCGGCCAGCGGCTGATCCGTCTCTTCGCCGAATTGAACCGTCTGGGAACGACGGTGCTGATCGCGACCCATGACCGTTCGCTGATCGAAGACATGCGCGCGCGCGAGATGCGGCTCGTCGATGGCCGGCTCGTGGAACTCAGGACGGCGCGGGCATGAGCTTGAGCGCACCCGGCTCCATCCTGCCGCGCGAGAAGGGCGCAGCCCCTCTCGACGTGGTGATCGCGGTGATGGCATTCCTCGCCGCGCTGGCGCTCGGCGCCTCGATGGTGGCGCAGCGCACGGCGCAAGGCTGGCAATCGGGCCTTGCCGGGCGCCTGACGGTGCAGATCGTGCCGCCGGCCATGGCGTCCGCACAGGACCTTGCGCATGAAGCGGACGCCGCACTCGGCCTGCTGCGCGCGACGCCGGGAATCGCCCATGCCGAAATCCTGAACGATCAGCAGACACAGGCCCTCGTTGCGCCCTGGATCGGAACCGGCGCGGTGCTCGCCGAACTGCCGCTGCCGCGCCTGATCGACGCGACGCTGGTTCCCGGCACCGCCGTCGATACCGCCAATCTCGCGCATGCGCTCAAACAGGCCGCACCGCATTCCGAACTCGACGATCATTCGCGCTGGATCGCGCGTCTATCGGGATTGGCGCAAGGCATCACCTGGTCGGCTTATGCGATCCTCTTTCTGATCGCCGTGGCGACAGCGGCGGCGGTATCGTTCGCCACGCGCGCGGGATTGGACGCCCATCACGACATGGTGGAGCTGCTGCATCAGATGGGCGCAAGACCCGGCTTCATCGCGCGGGCTTTCGAGCGTCACTATTTCCTTTCGACCTTGGGCGCCGCGCTGGTCGGCGCATCGCTGGCGGCGATCTTCTTCGCCTTGGTGGGCAGCCTCGAATCGGCCGGCATCGAGGCCGTGCCGTTTCTCCCGCCGCTTGGCCTCAAAATACCGGAAGTCGCCTGGCTCGTGCTGGTGCCGGCGATTTCGGGACTCATCGCGCTGGCGACGGCGCGGCTTTCCGTGCTGGCTGCGCTTAGGAAAATCTACTGACAGAAATTTACCGCTTTTGCGGCTAGACTGCGCAGCCATGAATGCATGGAAGTGGATTCTCGGCCTTCTCGCCGTCTACCTGGCGGGCTTCCTCGTTTTCGTCGAGAACCTGCCCCAACCGCATGCGCCGAAGCCTGCGCAGGGGATCGTGGCGCTCACGGGAGGCGACGAGCGGCTCATCGCGGCCGTCGGTCTTCTGGAGTCGGGCGAAGGCGCGCGTCTGCTGATCAGCGGCGTCCATCCCTCGACGACCAAGCCGGCGCTCAAGCATCTGGTGCATGGCGGGCCGCGCTTCGATTGCTGCGCCGATCTGGGCTATGCCGCCGCCGATACCCGCGGCAATGCGAAGGAAGCGGCCGCGTGGGCCCGCGCCCATCGCTTCAAGAGCCTGATCGTGGTCACGGCCAGCTATCATATGCCGCGCAGTCTTTCCGAATTCGCCTCCGTCATGCCGGGCGTGCGCCTCGAACCCTATCCTGTCGAGCCGCAGGACATCGACCTGCATGGCTGGTGGCACAATCCGCGCGCGCTGCGCGTGCTGCAGGGCGAATATGCGAAATATATCGCCGTGTCGGTGCGCAATGCGGTCGTTCCAGGCGCACTTGACGCGGAGCGCGGCCACGGCAAGTCTCGCAGCGCCTCGCTCTGAGATTTTCCGCCGCCGTGACACTTCTGCGCTCCGCGGTCTTCTTCGTCTGGTTCGCGCTGCTCTCGACCGCGATGTCGCTGCTGTTCCTTCCGGTTCTCATCCTGCCCCGCAAAGCCACGGTGTGGATGGCCAGGCGCTGGTGCGCTCTTACGCTGTGCGGGCTGCGGGTACTCGCGGGTGTGGGGCTTGAAGTTCGCGGCGAGCGGCCGGGAAACGGCGTGCTCGTCGCGGCCAAGCACATGAGCATGTGGGATACGATGGCGCTCTATCTCGTGCTGGACGATCCAGCGGCGATCCTCAAAAGCAGCCTGTCGCGCATTCCCTTCTTCGGCTGGTTCGCGATCAAGGCCGGCTCGATCGCGATCGATCGCGATGGCGGCGCTTCGACCTTGCGCAAGATGGCGCAGAAGACGAAGCAGGTGCTGATGCAGGGCCGCAGCGTCTTGATCTTCCCCGAAGGCACGCGCAAGAAGGTCGGCGCGCCGCCGGACTACAAGCCCGGCGTCGGCGGACTCTACGGCCAGCTCGATACGGTCTGTGTCCCGGTCGCCCTGAACTCCGGCCTTTATTGGACCGGCCCCGCGGGCTTCATCAAGAAAAAGGGTACCATCGTTCTGGAATTCCTCGAACCCATCGCGCCGGGGCTGCGCGCGCGCGAATTCCTGAAGCTGCTCGAGGAACGCATCGAAACCGCGACCGCGCGGCTTGTCGCGGAAGGGCGCGCGGCGCTCCAGAGGAAAGAAGCGTGAAAGTAATCCACGCGGAGACGCGGAGATCGCGGATGAACGAACGCAACCGCGCCTCCGCGCCTCCGCTTGCAATCTTCTTTGCGTTCTTGGCAGCGATGCCTGCTCTGAGCGTATCGCCCGCCGCCGCATCGCATTTCGTCAGTCTCAAGAGCGACAAGGTCTATCTGCGCGAAGGCCCCACCTACCAGCACCGCATTCTCTTCATCTATCGCCGCAAGGACTATCCGCTGGACGTCGTGGCGGCATACGAGAACTGGCGGCGCGTGCGCGATGTCGACGGCACCGTCGGCTGGATCAGCACCACCATGCTCTCCGATGCGCGCACGGTCCTGATTGTCGGAAAGGCGCCGGCGCCGGTTTCCGCGACGGTATTTGCCGGCTCCGCCATCCTCGCCAAGGCCGAGCCGGGCGTTGTGGCAAAGCTCAAGGCGTGCCAGCCTTCGCGCTGCAAGATCGCAGCCGGCGGCGTGACGGGCTGGGTCGATAAGAACAGGCTTTGGGGAGTGGACGCGGGTGAAGTCTTCAACTGACGCCACGCAGGCGCGCGACCCTTCGCTCGGTGAGTTCTCCGGCGATCCGGCCGCAACCGCCGCGGCCCAGGCGGAAGGCGTCGCCGCCTGGTTCCGCGAACCGCACGAGCTCTCGACAACCGGCCATCGCGCAGCGAGCCCCATCGGCCAGATGTCCTGGGCGATGTTCGAATGGGCGCGAAATCCCTATGTGCTGCTGGTCACGATCTATCTCTTTTCGCCCTATTTCACGCGCGTGGTCGTGGGCGATCCGGTTCGCGGCCAGGCACTCTGGGGCACGATCGCCGCGTGCGGCGGGCTGATGGTCGGCGCGCTCGCGCCCTGGCTCGGCGCGATCGCCGATGCCGGCGGCAGGCGCAAGCCCTGGATCGCATTCTATGCCGTCCTGCTTTGCGCGGCGTCCGCATTGATGTGGTTCGCGCCGCCGAGCGCCGCCGGCTGGCAGCTCTTCCTGGTCGGCGCGTTGGTGATCATCGGCAATACGTCGTTCGAATTCTCCGCCGTCTTCCACAACTCGCTTCTGCCCACCATCGCTCCGCCCCGGCGCGTGGCCGCGTTATCCGGGCTGGCGCTGGCGCTGACCAATGTGGCGGGCGTGCTCCTGCTTTCGATCATGCTCGTCTGCTTCGCGCTGCCGGGAAAGGTGCATTGGAGTTTCATCCCGGCCCATCCCCTGTTCGGCATCGACAATCACGCGGGCCACCAGGACGAACGCCTTGCCGGTCCCGCGGCGGCGGTCTGGCTCGCCATCTTTTCGCTCCCGCTGTTCTTCTTCACGCCCGACCGGCCGAAGGGAAAGGTGAAGCTCTGGCACGCGGCCGCCGCCGGCGTTCGCTCGGTCGTCGGCACGGTCAGGAGCCTTCGCCACTACCGCAATGTCGGGGCCTATCTGCTGGCGCGGCTGTTCTTCAACGACGGCATGACCGCGGTTCTGACTTTCAGCGGCATCTATGCGGCGTCCGTCTTCGACTGGGGCGCGATGCAGATGATCCTCTATGGCATCGAGCTCAGCGTGTTCGCGGTCCTTGGCGGATTTTTCGGCGGCTGGCTCGACGACCGGCTGGGCTCCAAGAACGCGATCTTCATCTCGATCGGAGGCACGTTGTTGGCGGGGCTCGCGTCGCTGACCATGGCGGCGGACCGCATCCTCTGGTTCATTCCCTATGACGTGCATGCGCAACCGCTGTGGAAGACGCCGTTCTTCAATACTTGGCCGCAGATCGTCTTCATGGCGATCGTCAATATCAGCGCCGTGATGATCACGGCCGGCTACGCCAACAGCCGCACCATGTTGGCGCGCATCGCGCCGGTCGAAAAGATCACCGAGTTCTTCGGCATCTATCAGCTCTCGGGCAGTTCCACCACCTTCCTCGCCACCGGTTTCATCGGCTGGCTGACCGCGTTCTCGCACAGCCAGCGCATCGGGCTTCTGGGCGAGGCCATGTTCCTGGGCATCGGCCTCTTGCTGATGATCTTCGTGCGCGAAGAGCGCGCGACGACGGCGTGATGAAAGCCGACGACGACGCAAAAGCGGCAGCGCACGCCGAAGCGGCCGTCGAGATCGCCATCGCCGATTCGGCAGGCGTCGCCCTGCTGCTGCGCGAGCGGTCCGCGGAGGGCGGCCCGGCTGCCTCCAGCCTCGGACAATGGTCCTGGGCGCTGTTCGAAGCCGCGCGAGACCCCAACATCATCTTCCAGATCTATGTGATCTCGCCGTTCCTGGTCGGCACCATGGTGCGCGATGCGGTCGTGGGCCAGGAACTGTGGAGCGACATCACCGCCTGGAGCGGCTACCTCACGGCGCTGCTATGTCCGGTGTTCGGCGCCATCGCCGACCGCGGCGGACCGCGCAAGCCGTGGCTCGCGGTATTCGCGGCGCTGATGGTGGCGAGCTTCGCCGCCACCTGGTTCGGCGTGCCGGATTCGAACACCACTGCGCTGGTGTTGTTCAGCGTGGCGATGATCGTCAACAATATCGTTTTCGAGCTTTCCAACGCGTTTCACGGCGCGATGCTCTCCGGCATCGCAGCGCCGTCGCGCATGGGCGCGCTTTCGGGCCTCGCCTACGCGCTCGGCAGCGGCGCAGGTTTCGTGCTGATGCTGCTGTTCCTGCTGGTATTCGTGCTGCCCGGCGCGCCGCTCGATCTGCCCAACCACATGGCCGAGCGTCTGGCCGGGCCGATCTCGGCGGTATGGATGTTGCTCTTCGCCATCCCGCTGTTCGTGTTCACGCCGGACCGCGCGCCGAACGGATTGCCGTTGATGACCGCAATCCGCGACGGAATCGCAGCCGTGATCGCCACCTTCCGCAGCCTGGCGCGCTATCGCAACGTGGCGCATTACATCGGCGCGCGCACGCTGTTCAACGACGGGCTCACCGGAGTGCTGGTCTACAGCGGCATCTATGCCGCCGGTGTTTTCCATCTCGACACCCTGGCGATGACCGCGTTCGGTCTGCTGATCGTCTTCAGCGCCGCGATGGGCGGTTTCTTCGGAGGCTGGCTGGACGACAAGCTCGGCTCCAAGGCTGCGCTGCTCGTCACCGTCGGCGGCACCGCACTGTGTTTCGGCTTGACCCTGAGCATGGGACCGGACCGCATCTTCTGGTTCTGGCATTTCGCGCCGAAAGCCATTCCCGCGTCGCCGTTGCCGCTGTTCGGCACATTGCCGAAGCTCATTTACCTGGTGCTCTCCTGCCTGAATTCGCTGTTCGTCGTGGGCGCCTATGCCAACAACCGCACCATGCTGGCGCGCATCGCGCCGATTGCGAAGATGACCGAGTTCTTCGGGCTGATGTCGCTGTCCGGCACCGCGGCGACGTTTCTCGCGCCGGTTTCGGTGAAGCTGATGACACGGTTCAGCCACGACCAGCGCATCGGGCTCATTCCCGTGGTGGTGCTGCTCATGGTGGGATGGCTCTGGATGCTCAGGGTGCGCGAGGAACGCAGCGCGGAATAATTCAAGGGAAGGAGCAATCATGGGACCGCTCAACAACAAGACTCTGTTCATTACCGGCGCATCGCGCGGCATCGGGCTTGCGATCGCGCTACGTGCCGCGCGCGACGGCGCCAACATCGCCATCGCAGCCAAGACGGCCGAGCCTCATCCGAAGCTGCCGGGCACGATCTTCACCGCCGCCGAGGAGATCGCGAAGGCCGGCGGCAAGGCGCTGCCGATCGTCTGCGACATCCGCTACGAAGAGCAGGTGCAGGCCGCGGTCGAGCAGACCGCGGCGGAGTTCGGCGGCATCGATATCTGCGTCAACAATGCCAGCGCGATCCAACTCACCGGTACTCTGCAGACCGACATGAAGCGCTACGACCTTATGAACGGCATCAATGCACGCGGGACCTATTTGACCTCGCGCTGCTGCATCCCGTTTCTCAGACGGGCGGCGAACCCGCACGTGCTGATGCTGTCGCCGCCGCTCGACATGCAGGCCAAATGGTTCAAGAACCATGTCGCCTACACGATGGCGAAGTTCGGCATGAGCATGTGCGTGCTGGGCATGAGCGCGGAATTCGCCGATGACGGCATCGCCTTCAATGCGCTATGGCCGCGCACCGGGGTTGCGACTGCCGCGATCAGAAACGCGCTGGCCGGCGACGAAGGTATGAAGCATTGCCGCACCGCGGACATCCTGGCCGACGCGGCCCATCTCGTCTTCTGCAAGAAGGCACGCGATTTCACCGGCAATTTCCTGATCGACGATACTTTCCTGGCCGGCGAAGGCGTCAGCGATTTCGATCGCTATCGCGTCGACCGCAGCAAGAACCTGATGCCGGACTTCTTCGTGCCCGACACCATGCCGCCGCCCGAAGGCGTGAACATGGGACCGGCGGGATGACCTCTCCCGTCTCCAAAAATGTCATGGCCGGGCCCGCGCGGGCCATGAAAAAACGGGCGGGAACGAACCCATGACAAGCCGAAATTCAGATTTATTCTCTCTGTGGTTAATCCGCGCTCGCAAAGAGTGGGCGGCGCAGATTTTTTCAGGCACACTCCGGCTCAAGTGGGGGAGTAGCGTCATGCGCAAAACCGTTTGCGGCCTCGGACTTGTCTTGGTGTTTTACGGACCGGCGGCCGCGCTTCCCGATTGCGCCGGCCCGGTCGAGCTCGGCCAGGTGCGCATCATGCGGGTGGAGCCCACCAACGACGTGCTGGTTCTGCATGACGGCCGTGCCGTGCACATGGAGGGCATCCGCTTCCCGCACGCGTCCCAGGACCGCGCGCCTGTTTTCATCGAGCAACAGGCCTTCAATGCCCTCGACGACATGGCGCGCCATCATCTGCTCGTCGTCACCGCCGTTGCGCCCAAGGAAGACCGTTACGACCGCGTACGCGGACAGGTGTTCAGCGCCGACAACCCCGAGCCCTGGCTGCAGCTGGCGCTGCTCAAGAGCGGGCTTGTGCGCGTTCAGATCGCGCCCGACCGCACCGAGTGTGCGGCCGAGCTCTATGCCGCAGAAGCACAGGCGCGCGCGCTCAGACTCGGACTCTGGGCCGTGCCGAACTATCAGCTGCGCTCGCCCGATCAGCTCGCCGGCGACACCGGAACCTTCCAGATCGTGGAAGGCGAGGTGTTGAGCGCCGATGTCCATGACGGGCGCGGCTATCTCGATTTCGGTCCCGACTGGCGCACGGATTTCACCGTCACGATCGCGCCGCAGGACATGGAGAACTTCCGCCGCGCCGGCATCGATCCGCGCGACTATCAGGGCAAGCGCATCCGCGTGCGCGGCATCGTCCAGCAGTTGAACGGCCCGGAGATCGAGATCGCCAACCCGCAGCAGATCGAAGTGGTGCAATAGCGCGCTACGCCAGCACCCGTCCGGTCATGCGCTCGAGCACGCTGATCGGCGCACGCGCGGGCTCGGCCATCGCGTCGATGTCGAGATGAAAGGTCTGCTCCAGCACGTACTGGCCCGACAGCGCGGCGTGCATCACCTGGTCGGTGTAACAGAGCCAGGTCGTGCCGGGCGGAAAGGCGAACTCGGTCTTCGGCGTCGCGCGCTGATACTCCATGTCGAGCTTGGCCTGATCGTGCAGCCCCATCATCAGGTCGTCATAGCGGCTGCGCACGCCGCGCGTCTGAAAGGTTGCCGCCCTGACAAGGGCCGCAAGCGCGGATGGACGCTTCACCTTCGGCAATATCTTCTGCGCCATCTCGGCGAAAGGCTCGCCCACGTTCCACACCCGCGGCGTCGCGCCGGGATGGACGTTGGAGAACAGGCGCAGGATGCGGCGCCCATGCATGGGCCGTGTCGGAAAGGCATCGACATGCAGGCGCGTGTCGTCGTGGATGGGCGACTGGTTGCGCCCGGCGATCTCGACAGGCCGGTAGGAGGTGCGTGCGCGTTCGAGCTTGGCGGCATAACGCGGGAACAAGCCCTCGATCAGCGACGCGGCGTTCAACGCAAAACGCTGCATCATGCCCTGCAGCAGCGCGCGGTCGGCTTCGGCGCCGGCCGCGTGCTTGAGCGCGCCGGAGGGGTCCAGGCTGATGTTCGTCGCGCGTCCGCTGTACAAGTCGGGCGTCAGCAGCCGCTTCTCCTCCTCGCGCAACACGAAGGCAAGCTGCGGGAAGAACAGCACGCGGCCGCTTTCCAAAGCGGCGATCGCCGCGTCCCGCTCCGGTTCGATGAAGGGGCCAGTCCAGGCTGCGACCGCGGATGTTTCGATGACGCTCATGACGCAACTATACCCTCACCCGGCCAAACAGAAAGGGCGCCGCGCGGCGCCCTTGGAAGTTGCCAGTGTTTGCGAGGCTCAAGGCCCGATGCGGTAGGCCGCAAACGTATAGACGGCAAGACAGCGGAAATATCCGCCATCGCTGTGCACCCAGGTCGAGACAGTATCGCCCGCGTGCAGCCGCACGACCAGTCCATATGCGCCCGTGCCGCGGCGACCGTCACCTTCACCGCTCCAGGCGCCGGCCTGCGAGCCGAGCACGGGAAATCCGGGGAGGCTCAAATTCCGAAAATAGATTGAGACGTCGTCCTGTGTGCCGAGTGGGCCCGGCGATCCGTTGCAGTTGGTATAGAAACTGTCCTTCTCGAACTGGACCTCCAGGTGATAGAGCCCGCTGCAAGCACCGGAAATCTCCAATATCGTATTGCCGATCCAGGCGCCGCCTTCGTTGGTATCGTTGGTCGGGTAAGTAAGGACGTGGTCGGCTCCCGACGTCCCGAAAGCGTTGCCGCGCGCGCTGATGGCAACCCCCGGCGTACAGGACGGAGTTTGGGGTAGCTGCGGGATTTGCGCGATCTGTTCGGGTGTGAGCGTTTGGTCGACGGTGGGGACAACAGAGCCCTTGCGGTGAAACAACTGGTCTTGCGCCGAAACGGCGGTGCTTGTCAGGACAAGAGCCGCCGCTGCGACGGCCATGCGGAAGAGCGACATCGTTTTCACTCCTGCAAAGAGATTGGTCCGTACGCAAACGAAACTACTTTAGGGAGAATATATGTCTTTAACAAATTTGTCACGAATTTGCTATCCGGCTGATCGGGCAGGTGTTTTCAGCCGCAAACAAAAAGGGCGCCGGTGAGGACGCCCTTCTAGTTTCCGATCGGGGGAGGGAGCGTTAAGCGGCGGCGGTGTCGGCGGCGACGGGATCGCGCAGCACATAGCCGCGGCCCCACACGGTTTCGATGTAGTTGTCGCCGTTGGTGGCTGCGGCCAGCTTCTTGCGCAGCTTGCAGATGAAGACGTCGATGATCTTGAGCTCGGGCTCGTCCATGCCGCCATAGAGATGATTGAGGAACATCTCCTTGGTCAGGGTCGTGCCCTTGCGCAGCGAGAGCAGCTCGAGCATCTGGTATTCCTTGCCGGTCAGGTGCACGCGGCTGCCGTCGACCTCCACCGTCTTGGCGTCGAGGTTGACGGTGAGTTTGCCGGTGGTGATGACCGATTGCGAGTGGCCCTTGGAGCGGCGCACCACCGCCTGGATGCGCGCGATCAGCTCGTCCTTGTGGAACGGCTTTGTCATATAGTCGTCGGCGCCGAAGCCGAGCGCCTTGACCTTGGCCTCGACGATGGCGTTGCCGGAGAGGATCAGGACCGGCGTCTGCACCTTGGCGACGCGCAGGCTCTTGAGCACCTCGAAGCCGCTCATGTCGGGCAGCTGCAGATCCAGCACGATGATGTCGTAGTCGTAGAGCTTGCCGAGGTCGATGCCCTCTTCGCCCAGATCCGTCGTGTAGACGTTGAACCCCTCGCTGCGCAGCATCAGCTCGATGCTGCGCGCCATGGCGCTGTCGTCTTCGATCAGGAGCACGCGCATGTCCGTTCACCTCACTTGCGGGCCGTCCGTGACGCTGGCCCCCGTTAACCGAACCTCACGAACGTAAACGTAAATGGTTAACATCCCATTGCATTCTTCGTTTCGTTGCACCAGTCCGGAACATCACCGATGGGGCTGAACCCTGCCGAGCCATCCCATTGATTCGATTTGTTAAGTTTACCGCGACTTAAAACCTTCGCTGCAACATGTCCGATGGAAAGGCCGCTCTTGCGCGCGCCCCAACAGGACATCCGATGCACGCCCTCATCCAGGAGATCGACGCCATTCCCCGCCTGCGCCGGTTCGGCCGCGTGGCGAGGATCGAAGGTCTCCTGGTCGAAGTGACCGGAGCCGCAGGCGCAATCAGCCTCGGCGCACAATTAAGGCTAAGTAGCGGTTCTGGCAAGCAAATTTCCTGTGAGGTCGTGGGCTTTCGCGACGGACGGGCGCTGGCCATGCCGCTGGGCAGCCTGGACGGTATGGCATTGGCCGCCCGCGCCGATTTCGAGGACCGGCCGGCGGCGATCTATCCCTCGACCGCCTGGCTCGGCCGTGTGCTCGACGCGTTCGCCCGGCCGCAGGACGGCAAGGGTCCGCTTCCGCAAGGTGTCCTGGCCTACCCGATCAGGGTGCAGGCGCCTGCCGCACACGCGCGCGGGCGCGTCGGCGGCAAGCTCGATCTCGGCGTGCGCGCGCTCAACGCATTCACCACGTGCTGCAAGGGCCAGCGCATGGGCATCTTCTCGGGCAGCGGCGTCGGCAAGTCGACCTTGCTCGCCATGCTCGCGCGCAACACCCAAGCCGATGCGATCGTCATCGGATTGATCGGCGAGCGCGGCCGCGAGGTGAAGGAATTCATCGAAGACGATCTCGGGGCTGAAGGCATGGCGCGCAGCGTCGTCGTCGCCGCGACCTCGGACGATCCGCCGCTGGTGCGCCGTCAGGCGGCTTACGTCGCCATGACGGTCGCGGAACAGCTTCGGGACCAGGGCTTGCATGTGCTGCTGTTGATGGACAGCGTGACGCGTTTCGCGATGGCACAGCGCGAAGTGGGTTTGTCGGCGGGAGAGCCCCCGGCGCAGAAAGGATACACGCCTACCGTCTTCGCCGAATTGCCGCGATTGCTGGAGCGGGCCGGCCCCGGCCCCGCCGATTGCGAAGGATCGATCACCGGCCTGTTCACCGTTCTGGTCGAAGGCGACGATCACAACGAGCCCATCGCCGACGCCGTGCGCGGCATCCTCGACGGCCATATTGTCCTGGAACGGAACATCGCAGAGCGCGGCCGCTTCCCCGCCATCAATGTCTTGAAATCGGTGTCGCGGGCGATGCCGGCGTGCAACAGCGGTGCGGAACAGAGCATCGTGGCCGCGGCGCGCGCGCCGCTGGCGCTCTACGACGACATGGCCGAGCTGATCCGGCTGGGCGCCTACAAACAGGGCAGCAACGCGCAGGTCGATCGCGCCATCGTTCTGAACCCCGCGCTCGAAGCCTTCCTGGCACAGAAGAAGGACGAGCGCTCGACGTTTGCAGAATCTTATGCAGCCCTGGAGAAAATCCTTGGGCAAGGGGAAGGGTAGGGTCCCATGAAACGCACCAACACCTTGATCCGGCTTCGGCGCTTTCGCGTCGACGACCTGAAGCGCAGGCTCGCCACCCTCGACGCGATGAAGGCCGACGTCGAGCGCAAGCTTTCCGATCTCGAGGACAGCGTGGCGCGCGAGCGCCAGCGCGCCGGCGATTCCGACATCGGAAGGCTCGCCTTTCCCTCCTTCCTGCGCTCGATCGAGACCAGGCGCGAAAATCTGCGCGCCACGCAGAAGGACATCGAACGCGAACGCGTGCAGGCGCAGGACGATCTCTCGGCGGCCTACCAGGATCTCAAGGCCCTCGAACTCGCCGCCGAGCAGCAGATGAAGCGGGCGAACGAGGCCGAAGCGCGGCGCAGCCAGTCGCGCATGGACGAGATGGCGCTGGTGCGCCATTTGCGCAAACACGCGCTGCGCGGAGTTTAGAGGGCTCTGCGATCGATCCGGCCGCGGACGCCGGTCCGGCGGCGGCCGTGGCGGACGCAGGATGGCTCAGGGCGTCAGCTCGTAGACGGTGCCGCCATGGTTCAGGGAATCATCTCGAACACCGTGCCCCGGCCGAATTGCCCGCCCTGCTCTGTCGTGCCGAACAAGTCGCCCGACGCGTCCAGGACGACGTTGCTGGGATAGGCGCCGTCGGCACAACCGCTGTCGGGACAAAAGCTGTAAAGCACGGAATAGACGCCCTTGAACCTGTAGATGACGCCTGCACCCTGGTCTCCGATATCGTTTCGATAACCGCCATGGATCGCCGTTCCGAACAACGCACCGTGCGTATCGATCACGGGCGTCGAGTTCACGGGCGCTTTGCCGTCGGGACAGCCATCGAGGCTGCAGAACCCATAGAGGATCTTTTCCGTCGCCGGGGACTTGCCATTGAGCTGCAGGCTAAAGAGTACGCCGGAATACTCGGTTCCGTGCTTGTAACCGCCGTTTGACGTGACGCTATAGAGCAGGCCGGAGGCGCCCTGCACAAACCCGCTCTCGGGAGCTTCACCGGTGGTGCTCGGGCTGTCGCCGTCGAATTGGAAGATGGTGTGCTCCTTGTAATTGCCGTGCGCCGCGGGCACGAGTTCCCAGGCGGCTCCGAACTGATCGGGCCCGCCTTGACAGCAATCGAGGCCGAACAGATCGCCGTTGGCGTCGAGATAAGGCTGATTTGGATATGTCGCCTCGGCGCAACTGAAATTCCCGCTGGTGCAGAAACTGTACAGGACCTTGTATTTGGGATGCGCGCGCACATGCGCAATCTCGAATGCGGCGCCATAGCCGCCGGCGCCGCCCAGCGTTGCGGTGCCGAAAAGGGGCGAGGAGGGATCGTACGGCAGTCCTGCGGCGTCGCCGGCATAAGTGAGCTTGGTCGCGGGTTCTGCGCCGTCGCCGCAATCCGCCTCGGCGCAAAAGCTGTACAGGGTCACGAGCGTCCAGGAAGTACGGCCGGAATTCGGTACCAGTTCGAAGACGCTACCCTCGTCTTTCGCGCCGCCTTTCGTGGTTACGCCATAGAGATCGCCGTCATTGTCGCGGATCAGGCTTCCCTGCGGCTGGTCCCCGTCGGCGCAGTCCTGGGCGGCGCAAAAATCGTACAAGGGGAGGTAAGTCCAATGGGTCTTCTTGGCATTCGCCACCAGCTCGTAGACCGTGCCACCATTGTGGGCGCCGCCTGTTGATGCCGTTCCAAAGAGGTTCGCGGAAGGGTCTGCAAGGACGCCTCCCAAAGGCAGCTGTCCATCGGTGCAATTCTGTTGGGCACAAAAGGAATAGATGGTCTTGAGCCTGGCCGCCTGGGCACTTTGCATTTGCGCCGCTGCCGCAGCCGCGACGATCGCGGTCAGGCCCAGCGAGACGGATGTCCGGCCTTTGAGTCTCATGTTCCCCCTCATTCCCAGCCCTCCCGGCCAGCATAACGTTGGCTCCCTATATTGCACACCCGACTCGTCCTAGAATCGCGCTCTATCGTTGTTTTGGGGGGCCTCGTGTCGTTTTCCGAATTGATTTCTCCGCTGTTGGGGCGGCTGGCGCTGGCGTGGTTCTTTCTATCGGCGGCGTTCAAGATGGGCGGCGATTGGGATACGCAGGTCGACCTGCTGACGATGGCCCACCTGCCGGCGCCGCCGGTGCTGCTGGCGCTTTCCTTGATCGTGATGGTTCTGGGCGGCCTCTCGCTGCTTCTGGGCTTCCACGCCCGTCACGGCGCAGTCCTTCTCTTCGTGTTCACGGTGCTGGTGACCATGCTGCTTGAGGACTACTGGCACATTGCGAATGCGGTCGAGCGTGCGCAGCACTACCAGATCTTCGCGCGCAATGTGGCGATCGCCGGCGGGCTGTTGATGATCGTGGGCATGGGCGCGGGACCATTCGCGCTCGACAATCGCGCGGGCCAGAAGAAGAAGCGCTAAGATCTCGGCATGACGCGGGCGGATCGCGAAGGACGGCGCGTCGTGTCCTGGACGTTCGCTGCGCCGAGCGGTGCTCCTGCTGCGCACACGGGCTCGTCGATGCGCGCACGGCGCACGTCGCCGTGCAATTTCTCCAGCGCGCCGTCCTCGAGCGCGAGACCCAATATCCGCGCCGGATCGACAGGGCCGGGAAAGCGCACGGTACCGCGCGGCAGCATTGCGAATCCGACGCGTCCGTAATAGGGCTCGTCGCCCACCAGAACGATGCTATCGCACCCAAGCCTGCGCGCCTTCTCGATCCCCGTGCGCATGAGATCGATCCCGATTCCTCGTCCGCGCAATTCCTGTCGCACCGCCAGCGGTCCCAGCAACAGCGAAGGCGCCTGTCCCACGATTACCGGCCAGAAGCGCACGGATCCCACGGGCTCGCCATTTTCGATCGCCACGAACGCCAGTTCCCTGACAGGCGCGACGCCTTCGCGAAGACGATAAGCCGATTTGGCGAACCGTCCGGGCCCGAAGACCTCGTTGTCGAGCGCATAGACGGCATCTGCATCGCCGGGTTCTTCCGGCCTGATCTGCCAACTCGCCGTCATCGTGCTAGCCTTGCCTCATCGCCATTCGACAAAGGAGGTAATCCCATGGGTGTGCTCGCTGGCAAGGTGGTTCTGGTCACCGGGGGCGCAAACGGCATCGGCAAGGAGTGCGCGCTGCTCGCGGCGCGCGAAGGCGCCAAGGTCGTGGTCAACGATCTGGGCGGCGGCGCCGCCGGCGGAGACGCAGGCTCGGCCGGTCCGGCCGAGGAAGTCGCGGCGCAAATCCGCAAAGAGGGCGGCGAGGCCGTGTCCAATTCCGACAGCGTTTCGAGCCGCAAAGGTGTGGCGCACATGATCGCGCAGGCGATGGACACCTATAAGGGGCTGCATTCGATCATCAGCCCCGCCGGCATTCTGCGCGACAAGATGTTCCACAAGATGAGCGACGAGGAATGGGACCTCGTCGTCGATGTGCACCTCAACGGCAGCTACAATGTCTGCCGCGCCGCCATCAATCACTTCCGCGAACAGCAGGAGGGCTCGTTCGTCCTCTTCACGTCGACCAGCGGTTTGATCGGCAATGTCGGTCAAGCGAACTACGCCGCCGCGAAGATGGGCATCGTCGGACTGTCGCGCATCGTCGCGATGGAAGGCGTGCAGAAGAACGTGCGCTCGAACGTGATCGCGCCATTCGCCTGGTCGCGTCTCATCGCGACGATCCCGATCAAGGACGAGGCATCGGCCAGGCGGGTCGAGCGGATGAAGAACCACATGCGCGCCGATCAGGTGGCCCAGCTCGCGGTCGCGCTCGCTTCTCCCGTCACCAAAGACGTTTCCGGGCAGATCTTCGTCGCCCGCGGCAACGAGATCTTCCTGATGAGCCAGCCGCGTCCGCTGCGCGGCCTGGCGAAGGTCGAGGGCTGGACCCCGCAGACGATCGCCGAGCATGCGATGCCCGCGCTCAAGCCGAGCTTCTTCGATCTCGGCGCCACCACCAGCGTGTTCGGCTGGGATCCGGTTTAGGCAAAAAGCGAAAACGCCCTCTCTCTTGCGAGAGAGGGCGCTTCGAGCACTTTGGCGTAAGGTCTAGAACTCGACCCAGACGCCATGACGCCAATAGCCGCGGCCGGTATGTTCGCGCCAGACGAAACGCTCATGGGCGCGCCAACGCCAGCCGTCGGGATGAATGACCAGACCGAACTCGGGACGATACTCATAGCGATGGCGCACGTGCCAGCACTCGCCGTCCCGGTTGCAGACGATCCAGGCGGACGCGCTTGTCGCGAGCGTGAAGGTGCTCAGGACCAGGGCGGCCGCCGCGATTGCGATTTTCTTCATGCAAATCTCCTCTCAGGTACCCTTACCGGTAACCATATAACGGTTGTTAAGGCTCAGGGTTCATCGCCCCTCGCGACTCTCTTCATTTACCAATAGGACGAGCGGGGTTCTACCCCGGCCAGCTCGCGCAGCCGGCTCCGGACCGAAGACGGGGTACCCTCGGGGGGCGCCAGAGGATCGGCGAAGGTCACTTCGCGCACCTCGAAATTGGGGGCAAAGTTGAACTCGGCGTCATCTATCCGAAATAGAACGATCACATTGGTAGCCCAGCCGGATTTGCGCGTGTAGAGGCCGAAGAACTGGGGCGGGCCACAGGCCGTCAGCCCAATCTCTTCGCGCATTTCGCGCAAAAGCGCGTCCTGCGCCGGCTCGCCGCGGCTCACGCCGCCCCCCGGAAGCAACCAGCCTTTCACATAGCTGTGACGAACGAGCAGAACCTTGCCGTCGCGCACGATCAGGGCGCAGGCGGCGTATGCAACTGGAGATATAATAGCCTGTGCCGCAATCTTAAGGGAGAGCGCCACGCGGCCGAGCCGAAAAGCCAAGTTTTCCTTCCGCAGCGCGAGCCTCGTAACCCGATGATAACCGCGCGGCCCTAACTTGGGGTAGCAGCGCGCGCGTTGCCAGCCGTGCCGTCGAGGCGGCTCGTGGGGAAAATTGGACGGATCGTAGCGTGGAGACGCGGTTCGAGCAGCTCAAGGCGCTTGTCGTCGAGGACAATCCGCACATGCGGGCGCTTTTGCGCGCGCTGGTGCTCGGCATGGGAATCGGCGAGGCGTTCGAGGCCGCGGACGGCGCGCAAGCGTTCCTGATGATGCGCCGCCACCGGCCCGATTTCGTCCTCACCGATCTGACCATGGCGCCGATGGACGGAATCGCCTTCACGCGCGAGCTGCGCAATGCGGTCGACAGCCCCGATCCGTTCCTGCCGGTGATCATGATCAGCGGCCACACCGAACGCATGCGAATCCTGTCCGCGCGCGATGCCGGCGTCACCGAGTTCCTCGCCAAGCCGGTGACAGCGCGCAATCTCTTCTTAAGGATCGTGGAAGTCATCGAGCGGCCAAGGCCTTTCGTGCGCTGCGGCGACTATTTCGGGCCCGACCGCCGGCGCCGCAACGATTCCTTCTACAACGGGCCCTGGCGGCGCGAGGAAGACCGGGCGCGCAACGTCGCCATGGTTTAGGGCTCCTTAAGGGCTTGCTTCGATACTTGGACAAATTCTTCAGGCTCATCCCATGCTCCAGATCGGCGGCATCGTCATCCTCTTCGCCATGGTGTTCGGCGGCTTCCTGATCTCGGGCGGCTCGCTCGGCGTGATTCTGGAGGCCTTGCCGCACGAGATGATGACCATCGGCGGCGCCGCCATCGCGGCGCTTCTGATCGGCGGCTCGATGTATTCGCTCAAGAAGACCGGCGGGCAGATCACCAAGGTCGTCTCCGGTCCCAAATGGAAGGCTGTGGATTATCGCGACCTGCTGGCGCTGCTCTTTCTGCTCACCAAGACGATGAAATCCAAGGGCTTGATTGCGCTCGAGGCCCATATCGAAAAGCCTGCGGAATCCTCGATCTTCAAGCGCTTCCCCAAGATCGCGGACGATCACTTCGCCTGCGCCTTTATCTGCGACACGCTGCGCATGATGACGATGAGTCTGGAAGATCCGCACCAGGTCGAGGCGGCGATGGAGAAACAGCTCGAAAAGCATCATCACGAGGCGCTCGAAGGACCGACCGCGCTGCAGACCATGGCCGACGGTTTGCCCGCGCTCGGCATCGTCGCCGCCGTGCTCGGCGTCATCAAGACCATGGGGGCGATCAGCGAGCCTCCGGAAGTGCTCGGCCGCATGATCGGCTCGGCCCTTGTCGGAACGTTCATGGGCGTGTTCCTTGCCTATGGCATCGTCGGGCCGATGGCCACGCGCCTGAAGGCTATCGTCGACGAGGAAGCGCATTTCTATCACGTCATCCGCGACGTCCTCGTCGCACATCTGCACGGCAACGCAGCCCAGGTCAGCGTCGAGATCGGCCGCGGCAGCGTGCCGTCCGAGGCGCAGCCGAGCTTCCAGGAACTGGAAGAGGCGCTCAACAACATCCCGCCCGAGCCGGCCTAGCGCCGATTGAATTTCGTGCAAAAGGCAATTACCCCTGAAACACTATTGACTCGGTCGAGATTCAGGACATAACGTCCCTTCGACAGTGCGATGGAGGGGTCGATGAAACGGTTGCACGCGATGCTGCTCGGCGGCGGCGCCGCGATGTTGCTGGCAACGGGAGCCTGGGCCGGCAAGGCGCCGTCCAGCGGGACGTCGGCGCAAGGGTCTGCAGACCAGGCAAAAATCGATCAGCTCGAGCAAAGCATTCGGGATCTGGAATCCCAGGTTCAGGACCTGAAGCGCAGCACCGCCGATCAGTATGCCGATCTGCAAAAGACCCAGTTGAAACCGGCCGACATCAAAATCTCAATCGCCAACGGCCGGCCGACGATCGCGGGCCCGGATTTCACGTTCTCGCTGCGCGCGTTGGTGCAATACGACAGCGCTTATTACGGCCAGGGCAAGCTGCCGGTCGGCACGGATTTCTCCAGCGGCAACGATTTCCGCCGCGCCCGGTTCGGCTTCGAAGGCACCGCGTTTACCGACTGGTCCTACACCTTCATCTACGATTTCGGGGGTTCTGGGACCGAAGCGCCCGGTATTGCTTCGGCCTATATCCAATACAACGGCCTGGGCCCGGTGCATCTGCGCGCCGGCGCCTACCCCGTGCCCGAAAGCCTGGACGACACGACGTCCGCCTCGGACCTGCTCTTCCTCGAGCGTGCACAGCCCACCGATCTCGCGCGCAGCCTTGCCGGTTCGGACGGGCGCGACGCGGCGACGGTGTACGCCTACGACGACACCTATTTCGCGGCGGCATCCTATTCGATGGGTCTTGCCGGCGAGACGGCGAGCTTCGACGAACAACAGGCGGCTGTGGGCAAGTTCGCCTACCGTTTCGACTTCGGTAACGATATCAATCTCGTCTTCGATACGGACGCCAGCTACATCTTCAAATTCGCCGATACCGCTGCAGGCGGCAATTCGCCCGCGCCGGTGCGCTTGCGCGAGCGCCCCGAACTCAACGTCGACAGCGAGGGCTTTCGCCTGATCGATACCGGCAGCATCGTCGCCGACAATCTCTGGGAATACGGCTTCGAAGCGGCGGGCAACATCAGGAATCTCTACGCCCAGGGCGGCTGGTTCGGCTATGGCCTGAACCGGCATGCGAGCACGCTTGCGGATCCCAATTTCGACGGCTGGTACGTGCAGGCGAGCTGGGTGCTGACCGGCGAGAGCAGGAAATACAAGCCCGAGCTCGGTGCCTTCGGAAGTCCCAAGCCCGCGCAGAATTTCACCGTCGACAAGGGCGGTTTGGGCGCGTGGGAGATCGCGGCGCGCTACAGCGATCTGAATTTGGACTTCGATCCCGGCATCGCAGGAACTGCGACGCCCGCGGACGGCATCCGCGGCGGCGATCAGCGCATCTGGTCCGCGGGCCTCAACTGGTATCCGAACCCGGTACTGCGCTTCATGCTCGACTATCAGCACGTGAACGTGTCGCGGCTCGACGCAAGCGGCGGCGACATCGGCGCCGTACTCGACGATGTGTCGCTGCGTCTCCAACTCGCATTCTGAAACGTTTTCGCGAAAGTCCCAACGAAGGACAGTCCCATGCACGATTTCATTGCACACGTCGATCCGCTCTACGTCATCTCCGGCATTCTGGTCGGCGCGCTGGTGGGGTTCACCGGTGTCGGCGGCGGCTCGCTGATGACGCCGATCCTGATCCTGATCTTCGGCGTCCATCCTTCGACGGCAGTCGGCACCGATCTGCTCTATGCATCGGTCACCAAGACCGGCGGCACGGTCGTGCATGGCTGGACCCGCACCATCGACTGGAAGGTGGTCGGGCGGCTCGCGCTCGGCAGCGTGCCGATGACCGCGTTGTCGGTGCTCGCGCTCTACTGGCTCGGTGTCGACAGCAAGCTCGTGCAGGGCATCGTCAGCAAGACGCTGGGCGTGGCACTTTTGTTCACGGCGCTCTCGCTCTTTCTCCGCAAGCCGCTGACGCGCTGGTACGACAAGCGCGTCGGCGAGCTCGATCCGCGTCTGGTCGCACGGCTCACCGTGCTCACCGGCGCCGTGCTGGGCGTGCTGGTGACGCTCTCCTCGGTCGGTGCCGGCGCCATAGGGGTCACCGCGCTGGTGATGCTGTATCCGAAGATGCCGGCGCAACGCATCGTCGGTTCCGACATCGCGCACGCCGTGCCTCTGACCCTGCTCGCGGGATTGGGCCATTCGATCCTGGGCACGATCAACGTGCACATCCTGGTCTCGCTGTTGTGCGGATCTCTGCCGGCGATCGTTGTGGCAAGCGTCGCATCGGCGCGCACTTCCGACACCATCGTGCGAGTCGCGCTTGGATGCGTGCTGCTCGCGGTCTGCCTGCGCTTCTGGTTCGTGTGACGTTCCATTGACAGCGGCGCAGGCGTGTGGAGCTATCCTCGCTCCAGGCCCGCAGCGGGCCGGACGCGAAGGAGGTGGCCGGCATCGCATGCAGGATTTCATTGCGCATCTCAACCCGTTCTACGTCCTTTGCGGCGTATTGATCGGCGGGCTGACCGGATTCACGGGCGTCGGCGGCGGCGCGCTGATGACGCCGATATTGATCCTTCTCTTCGGCGTTCCGTCTCCCGTCGCGGTCGGCACCGACCTTCTTTACGCGGCTGTGACCAACTCGAGCGGATCGGTGGTCCACGCCGTCAACCGCACGATCAAGTGGCGCATCGTGGGCCTGCTCGCGCTGGGCAGCGTGCCGATGACGGGGTTTTCGATCGCACTGCTCTATTGGCTGGGCGCCGACAGCAACATCACGCATGTGCTGGTGACGCGCGTCCTCGGCTTCGCGCTGTTCGTGACGGCGATCCTGCTGTTCGCGCGCAAGCCGCTGATGCGCTGGCACGAACGTCACTTGAGCTTCATCGAACCGCGCCATGTCGCGCGCGCCACCGTGGCGACGGGCGCGATCCTGGGCCTGCTGGTCACGATTTCGTCGACGGGCGCGGGCGCCATCGGCGTCACCGCGCTGCTGCTGCTCTACCCGAACCTGCCGCCGAGACACGTCGTCGGCTCGGGCCTGGCGCACGCCGTGCCGCTCACCTTCCTCGCGGGCATCGGCCATTCCTTCCTCGGCACCATCGACTGGGGGATCCTGACGTCGCTGCTCTGCGGCTCGCTGCCCGCGATCGTGGTGGCGAGCATCGCCTCGGCGCGCACCTCCGACACGGCGGTGCGCGTCACGCTCGGCATCGTGCTGCTGGTCGTGGTGGTGAAGTTCTGGTTTTTGTGAAGGCTCAAATCGCCTTGGCCGCCCTGTCGAGCTTTTCGTCCAGCGTAACCAGCTCGGCGCTCAGGCTCCGCGCCAGCCAGAGATAGCTTGCGTCATAGGCCGTCAGGTTCAGTTGCCCTGCAAGTTCTACCACCTCGACGAAATCGACATCCTGCAATTGCAGGGCTACGTCGTGCGAGGACAGAAATTGCCCAAGGATCGTTGTTCTGTCGCTGGGGCTTTGACTCAATTTCCTGCGGCAGATATTCGCCATTTCGTAGCGAAGTAGAGAGGGCGCAAAGAGTTGGTGGCCGGCAAGTCGCCCTTCTATCGCTGCCGCTTCCTTTTCGAGAAAGGCTGCGGCAGCGAACGCCGATGCATCCACGACCTTATCGGTCACGGTCTTCCCGGATCATCCGAACGGAATCGGAAGCCGTACTGAGACCAGCCTTTCGCCCGCGCTCGATGAGTTCCTGAATGGTGATGGTTTGCCGCACGCCGCTCGCGGCATCATCGATCATTGCCCGTAATTCGCCCTGCAGCGAGCGGTGATTGGCTTTCGCACGCCGGCGCAGGATCTCGACCTTCTCTTCCGGCACGTTTTTTATGGAGAGATTGACGCCCATTTCTGGCTCCATTTCAGAACCACTATGGAGCAGATTTTGCTCCAAAATGCAATCTCTTGGGAGTTAAGCTATTGATTTTACAACATCGCCGGGATGACGCGGTCCGGCGGCTTATGGCCGTCGGCGAAGGTCTTGATGTTGACAATGACCTTCTCGCCCATGTCCATGCGGCCTTCGATGGTGGCCGAGCCCATATGCGGGAGCAGCACCACGTTTTTGAGCTTCTTCAGCTTGGGATTGACCGCGGGCTCGTGCTCGAAGACGTCGAGTCCCGCGCCCGACAATTCGCCCGACTCCAGCATGCGCGCCAAGGTGTTCTCGTCGATCACCTCGCCGCGGGAGGTGTTGACGATATAGGCGGTCGGCTTCATCAGCTTGAGCCTGCGCGCGCTCAACAGATGATACGTCGCCGGCGTGTGCGGGCAATTGACCGAGACGATGTCCATGCGCGCCAGCATCTGGTCGAGGCTCTCCCAATAGGTCGCCTCGAGCTCGCGCTCGATGTCGGGATGCACGGGCTTGCGGTTGTGATAGTGGATCTGCAGCCCGAAGGCCTTGGCGCGGCGCGCCACGGCTTGCCCGATGCGGCCCATGCCGACGATCCCCAGCCGCTTGCCCTGGACGCGGTTGCCCAGCATCCAGTTGGGCGACCAGCCGGTGAAGCGGTCGGCTTCGATCTCCTTCACGCCTTCGACCAGGCGGCGCGGCACCGCCAGGATCAGCGCCATGGTCATGTCGGCGGTATCCTCGGTCAGCACGCCGGGCGTGTTGGTGACGGTGATGCCCTTCTCGAGCGCGGTCTTGACGTCGATATTGTCGACGCCGGTGCCGAAATTGGCGATCAGCTTCAGGTTCGGGCCGGCGCGCACGATGACCTTGGAGTCGATGCGATCGGTGACGGTCGGCACCAGCACGTCCGCCTTCTGCACGGCCTCGACCAGCTCGGCCTGGCTCATCGGCTTGTCTTCGAGGTTCAGCCGCGTGTCGAAGAGTTCGCGCATGCGCGTCTCGACCGCGTCCGGCAGCTTGCGCGTGACGATGACGAGCGGCTTTTTCGACGGCATGGCGGTGGTTCTCGGGCCTTTCCGGCGCTATTAGCAGGTTCGCGCACAGGAGCGTCAAGCAGAGCGGGCGACTTGATAGATTACGAAACGGAATATCGGCCGAGTTTCTCGGTGCCCGACATTGACGCGATCCTGGCGGGCTGGAGCCGCGACGCGGCGGCGTACCGTGCGGACCGTCTCGCTGCGGGGCGCGCCGCACTCGATATTCCCTATGGCGACAGCGGGCGGCAGCGTCTCGATCTTTTGCTGCCCGACTCAGGCTTGGTGGACAGGCTGGCGCTGTTCATCCATGGCGGCTGGTGGCAGATGGGCGACCGCCGCGACGTGAGCCATTTCGCGCGCGGCCTGAACGGGCAGGGATTCGCTGTGGCGCTTGCGAGCTACGATCTCTGTCCGGCGGTTTCTCTCGCCGCCATCATCGCCCAATTGCGCCGCGCTTGTCTGTTTCTGCGGCAGCGCTACCGAAAACCGCTGCTGATCGTGGGCCATTCCGCCGGGGGCCATCTGACCGCCGCGATGGCCGCGACCGATTGGGCTGCGCTTGGCGGGCCAAAGGCGGTCGTGCGCGCGGGTTTTGCGATCTCGGGCGGTTTCGATCTGGCGCCGCTGCTCACGACATCGATGAATGCGGACTGGAAGCTGGATGCAGAAGGTGCCCATGCGCTCTCGCCGATCCACTGGCGCAAGCCCCAAGACGTGAGCTTCGCTTGTGCCGTCGGCGCCCTGGAATCGCGCGAATTCCGCCGCCAGAGCCGGGACTTCGCCGCCGCGTGGAGCGTTCTGTGTACGGAAATACCGGATACGAACCATTTTACGGTGCTGGAGCCGTTGACCGATCCCGGCAGCGCCACGATCAGCGAAATGAAGCGGCTTTGCGAGGCAGTTGGATTCGACCGGGACGCAAGCTAAGCTTCGTCACCATCGAAGGGGGAATGCCAATGTCTCGTAAGCTCATCGCCGCCGCGCTCGCGGCCGGCGTACTCTGTCTTGGCGGCTGCGCGTCGGTGACGTCGGGCATCCATCAGCAGATCACGGTTAACACCAATCCGGCAGGAGCATCCTGCGTGCTCGATCGCAAGGATGGCCAGCTCGGAGCGATCTCGTCGACGCCCGGGTCCGTCACCGTGCGCAAGACGAAGAACGACATCAACATCGTCTGCAACAAGGATGGCTATCAACAGGCCACCTATCTCAACCATTCGGGGGTGGAAGAGATGACGGTGGGCAACGTCATCATCGGAGGCGGCATCGGCTGGGCGATCGACTCGTCCACCGGCTCCGACAACAAGTATACGGCCGTCGTGAACATCACGATGATCCCGGCGACCGCGCAGACCGCAGCGCCGGCATCTGCACCCGCGCCGGCCGCGGCAAAGTAGCCACGGACACTCCAGCCGCCGGGCAACCTGCGGCTGGGGATGCCTGGAACGTTCCAAGAACATTCCTTGACTTTAACCTGTCTCCCGTATAGGTCTTAAGACCGCTCGGACGGGGCGGAGCGAAGGCCCATGAGCGATATCTCCCACCTCATCTGGGATATGAAGTACCGCCTCAAATCGGCGGACGGAACGCCTATCGACGCCGACCTGGCGGCGACCTGGGCGCGCGTGGCGCTGGCCGCAGCCAAAGCGGAACCGCCGGAAAAGCGGCGCGAACATGCACTCGAATTCGCGCAGGCGCTGGCCGGCCACAAGTTCCTCCCTGCCGGCCGCATCCTCGCCGGCGCCGGCACCGCGCGCGACGTAACCTTGTTCAACTGCTTCGTCATGGGCCGCATCCCGGATTCGATGGACGGGATTTTCTCCCATCTGCGCGAGGCGGCGTTGACGCTGCAGCAGGGCGGCGGCATCGGCTACGACTTCTCGACCTTGCGGCCCAGGGGCGCGACGGTGAAAGGCGTGGGCGCGGACGCATCGGGCCCCGTCTCCTTCATGGACGTGTGGGATGCGATGTGCCGCACCATCATGAGCGCGGGCAGCCGGCGCGGCGCAATGATGGCCACGCTGGCTTGCGATCATCCCGACATCGAAGAGTTCATTACCGCAAAGCAGACCGCTGGGCGCCTGACCAATTTCAATCTTTCGGTTCTCGCCGGCGACGCCTTCATGAAGGCGGTCGAGGACGATGCCTCGTGGTCTCTCGTGTTCGAAGGGCGTGTCCACAAAACCGTTCGCGCCCGCGAGCTGTGGGACCGCATCATGCGCGCGACATACGAGAGTGCGGAGCCCGGCGTCATCTTCATCGACCGCATCAATGCGGCGAACAATCTCGCCTATTGCGAAACGATCCGCGCGACCAATCCCTGCGGCGAACAGCCGTTGCCGCCATATGGCGCCTGTTTGCTAGGATCGATCAATCTGGCGAAGCTCGTGAAGAACCCGTTCGGCGAGGACGCGGCGCTCGATCTCGACGAACTCGCGCGGCTTGCACGCACCGCCGTTCGGCTCTTGGACAACGTCATCGACATCTCGCGCTTCCCGCTCGCCGAACAGGCGCAGGAAGCGAAAGCCAAGCGGCGCATCGGGCTTGGCGTCACCGGACTGGCCGATGCGCTGATCTTTTGCCGCGCGCGCTATGGCTCGGTCGAGAGTCTTGCGCTGATCGAGACCTGGCTCGCGGCGTTGCGCGACGCGGCCTATGCGGCGTCGGTGGAACTTGCGCGCGAGAAAGGCGCGTTTGCGCTGTTCGATGCCAAGGACTATCTCGAGCGTCCCTTCATCCGCGCGCTGCCGCAATCGATCCGCGACGGCATCGCCGCCCACGGCATCCGCAACGGGCTGCTGACCTCCATTGCGCCGACGGGGACGATCTCGCTGCTGGCCGGCAACGTGTCGAGCGGCATCGAGCCGGTCTATGCCTTCCGCTACCAGCGCCGGGTGCTCAAGCCCGACGGCACGCGCAGCGAGGAGGCGGTCGAGGACTACGCCTATCGCGAATTCCGCGCACGCTTCGGCGAGGATGCCGCGCTGCCCGGCTATTTCGTCAATACGCAGACCATCGCGCCGCAGGATCATCTTGCGGTGCAGGCGGCCGCGCAGACATATATCGACAGCTCGATCTCCAAGACCATCAATGTCCCGGCTTCGATCTCTTTCGACGCCTTCAAGGACGTCTATGCGCGCGCCTATGCGCTGGGCTGCAAGGGCTGCACGACCTATCGGCCCAACCCGGTGACCGGCGCGGTGCTCGAAGCGGCGCCGGTCGCTGCCGAGCCGGCACGGCAACCCGAGCCGATGCTGCCGCTCGAAGTGCCGGAACAGCGCGGCGGCGGTGTCGTCTATATGACGCGTCCGCTCGACCGACCCGAGGTGCTTCTCGGCCAGACCTACAAGATCAAATGGCTCGACCAGGATCACGCCTTCTACATCACCGTCAACGACATCGAGAAAGACGGCCGCCGCCGCCCCTTCGAGGTCTTCATCAATTCGAAGAACATGGAAGCCTATGCCTGGACTCTGGCGCTGACGCGCATGATCTCGGCCGTGTTCCGCCGCGGGGGCGACGTTTCCTTCGTGGTCGACGAGCTCAAGGCGGTGTTCGATCCACGCGGCGGGCAATGGATGGGCGGGCGCTATGTGCCATCGCTGCTTGCCGCTATCGGCGAGGTAATCGAACAGCACCTCGTTTCGATCGGCTTCATGTCGCCGCGCGATGGCATCGTGCCGAAGGAAGAGCGCCGCGCGGTCGCGATGGCCGCGGAGGGTGCACCCGCGCGCTTCTGCCCGCGCTGCGGAAGTCCGAGCTTCGTCAGGCTGGAAGGCTGCGATACCTGCATCGCCTGCGGTTATTCGAAGTGCGGGTAGGTGTCATCCCCGGCGAGCCGCGAAGCGGCGAGGGAAGGGGACCCAGGTGGCGACTTCTGTCGCAATAGTGCATAACGAGTCCCACTGAAGAATTTCCACGACCTGGGTCCCCTTCCCCTCGCGTCGCGCCGATACGCTGCCGCTATCGGCTGACGCTCGGCCGGGGATGACAACGAGAGATGTCTTATTCCCACCGCTTCTTTCTCTATGCACCGTTCGCGGTGCTGCTTCTGCTCGCGGCGGCGGCGGGCGCGTGGTGGTTCACCGTCGAGCGTGCCTTCGAACGTCACGTTCAGGCGATGCTTGGGCGCGACGCGATCCCCGGCGTCACCATCCGCTATGGCGCGCTGAGCACCGGCGGCTTTCCGTTCCGGCTGGAGGCGGTGTTCGACGATTTCCGCATCGGCGTCGCGACGCGAAACGGGCCCGTCACCTGGAGGGCGGAGCATTTCGCCCTCCATGGCCTCACCTATGGCCGCGACCAGTACATCTTCGAGGCGGCAGGCCATCAGACGCTCAGCTGGGGTCATGGCCATCGGCTCGATTTCGAAGCGGGAAGCCTGCATGCCAGTGCCATCCGGGACGCGGGCGGGCTTCGGCAGTTCGATCTCGATCTTGTCGGCTTCGGTTCCGCCCTGTTCACCGCGGAGCGGCTGCAATTCCACGTCCGGCGCACCGCGGCCACGCTCGATGCGGCGATGAGCGCCGACGATGTCCGGCTTTCGCCCAGGCTCACGGGCGCCCTTGGCAATCGCGTCCAGCATGCCGAACTCGACGGCACGCTGACGGCGCCGCAAGGCTTCGATGCTCTGCGTGCCGGCAACGCCGATTGGCAAAGCGCGGTGGAGAATTGGCGCAGGCACGCCGGCGTGTTGGACGTTCAGCAACTGCACGTCGATTTCGCACCGGTCGACATGATGGGGCAGGGCCACGTTTCGCTCGATGCCGCCCACCGGCCCGGCGGGTTGATCGACTTCAAGATCGCGGGAGTCGCGGACTGGCTGGCGCGCAATATGCCCGTCAAGCGCCACGGTTTTGCGGGCGCGCTGCGCGAGCGTGCGGCGAAGGCGGGATCCAACGCGGCCGGCAAGATGGGTGTCGTCCTCGGCGCTGAGAATGGTGTGATCTATCTGGGCGATGAGCCGATCGGCATGGCCGAGCCGGTGTATTGAACGACGAAATCCTTCCCCGTTTACGGTAGAGGCCTATTTCTTCTGCACATTCCGCCCGAAATTCGGCGCGGCGGAATCCTGACCGGCATCGATGATGCCGCGGCGGATGGCGCGCGTGCGGGCGAAGAGATTGAACAGCGCCTCGCCGTCGCCCCAGCGGATGGCGCGCTGCAGCGCGCTCAAGTCTTCGCTGAATCGGCCCAACACTTCCAGCACCGCGTCCTTGTTGTTGAGGAAGACGTCGCGCCACATGGTGGGATCGGACGCCGCGATGCGCGTGAAATCGCGAAAGCCGCCGGCAGAATATTTGATCACCTCGCTCTTGGTCACGCTGGAAAGATCGTCCGCCGTGCCCACGATGTTGTAGGCGATGAGATGCGGCACGTGGCTGGTGATGGCGAGCACGAGATCGTGGTGGTGCGCATCCATCACCTCGACCTGGCTGCCGAGCCGCTGCCAGAAGGTCTTGAGCTTTTCGAGGGCCGCCGCATCCGCGCCGGCGGGCGGGGTCAGGATGCACCAGCGATCGTCGAACAACTCCGCGAACCCCGCGGCAGGTCCGGACTGCTCCGTACCCGCGATCGGATGCGCCGGAATGAAGTGCACGCCTGCGGGCACATGCGGGCCCACGTCGCGCAGCACCGCGCTCTTGACCGAGCCGACATCGCTCAGGATCGCGCCTTGCTTCAAGTGCGGAGCGATCTCCTTCGCGATGCCGGCGAAGGCGCCGACGGGCGCCGCCAGGACCACGAGATCGGCATCGCGAGCCGCATCGCCAAGGGTTTCGGGCAAGGAATCCGCAAAGCCGATTTTCTTCGCGACGGCACGCTGTTCCGCGCTCGGGCTGTATCCGGCGACGTGAACGGCGGCGCCGGCACGGCGGATCGCATGGGCCAGCGACGCGCCGATAAGGCCGATGCCGATCAACGCGACCTTGTCGAAGATGGGCTCGCTCATTGCCGCGACCGGAATTCCCGGAGCGCCGTCACGACCTTGCGGTTGGCATCTTCCGTGCCGACGGTCAGGCGCAGGCAATGCGGCAGGCCATAGGCCCTCATGCCGCGTAGCATCAGCCCGCGACCGCATAGGAAGGCGTCGGCGTCGGCGCTCTCTTTGGCGTCGTCGAAATGGATCAGCACGAAATTCCCCACGCTGTCGTCGACGCGGCAGCCGGCGGCGCGGATGTTTTCGATCAGCCAGCCGCGCCAGCGCTCGTTGTGCGCGACCGAATTCTCGACATGAGCGCGATCTTTCAGCGCCGCCGCGGCGGCACGCTGCGCCGGCGTCGAAACGTTGAACGGTCCGCGGATGCGCGTCAGCACGTCCGCGACATTTGCCGGACAATAGGACCAGCCCACGCGCAAGCCCGCGAGCCCGTACACTTTCGAGAACGTTCGCGTCATCGCCACATTGCCGTTGTCGGCGACCAGCGCGATTCCCGCCTCATAGTCGTCGCGCCGCACGAACTCCGCATAGGCCGCGTCGATCACCAGAAGAATGTCGGGGCGAAGGCCTGCATGCAGCCGCCGCACCTCGTGCTGCGAGAGATAGGAGCCGGTCGGATTGTTGGGATTGGCGAGATAGACGAGCCGAGTCTTGGGGGTCACCGCCGCCAGCATGGCATCGACATCGACGCGCAGCTCCGGCTCCGGAACCTCCACCGGCACCGCGCTGTTGGCCAGCGCCGCGATGCGATAGACGAGAAAGGCGTGGGCGCTGTAGAGCACCTCGTCGCCCGGCCGCAAATAGGCATGCGCGAACAGCGACAGCAGTTCGTCCGACCCGTTGCCGCAGACGATGCGCGCCGGATCGAGGCCGTAAGTCTCCGCCACCGCCTCGCGCAGGATGCGCGCGCTGCCTTCGGGATAGAGGTCGAGCCGTTCTGACGCCGCGCGATAGGCTTCCACGGCCAGCGGACTTGCCCCGAGCGCATTTTCATTGGAGGAAAGCTTGACGGGATGGGCAATTGCGCCCGCTTCGGCGCGGCCGCCGACATAGGGTGCAATGTCGAGAATTCCGGGTTTCGGCTCAAGCTGCATGGCGGCGGTATTGATACGCAGGACACGAAGCCTTAGCAAACGCGAGATGGCTGAGACTGCTCCCAGATTCCTGCGCCCGGTGACCGCGCCCGGCGCCGATGTCGGCCGCGCGATCGGCTTCGGAGCGGAGCACGCGCTCGCGCTGGATTGCGGCCGCATGCTGCCGAACTGGACCTGCGCCTATATGACATACGGCACGCTCAATGCGGCGCGTTCGAACGCGGTGCTGGTCTGCCATGCGCTGACCGGGGATCAGTTTGTCATCGGAAACCATCCGGTGACGGGACGGCCCGGCTGGTGGCCGGCGATGGTGGGACCGGGAAAGCCCATCGATACCGACCGCTATTTCGTCATCTGCGCGAACGTGCTCGGCGGCTGCATGGGGACGAGCGGCCCGGCCGAGGTCGATCCCGCGACCGGCGAACCCTATGGTCTCACATTCCCTCTCGTCACCGTGCGCGACATGGTGCGCGCGCAGGCAGCGCTGCTCGACGCGCTCGGCATCGAAAGGCTGCTTTGCGTCACCGGCGGTTCGATGGGCGGGATGCAGGCGCTGCAATGGGCGGCGCTTTACCCTGCGCGCGTCGTCAGCGCGATGCCGATCGCGACCGCGGCGCGGCACTCGGCGCAGAACATCGCCTTCCACGAGGTCGGCCGCCAGGCGATCATGGCCGATCCCGAATGGCGCGGCGGGCGCTATCAGCAGGAAGGCACGCAGCCGTCGAAAGGCCTCGCGGTCGCGCGCATGGCCGCGCACATCACCTATCTCTCCGAAGCGGCGCTGCAGCGCAAATTCGGCCGCAGCCTGCAGGATCGCGCCGAGATCTCGTTCGCCTTCGCGCCGGACTTCCAGGTCGAGTCCTATCTGCATCATCAGGGCATGACGTTCGTCGACCGCTTCGATGCGAATTCCTATCTCTACATCACGCGCGCGATGGACTATTTCGACCTCGCCGCGGACCATGGCGGCGTACTGGCCGAAGCCTTCCGCGGCAGCAAGACGCGGTTCTGCATCGTCTCCTTCACCAGCGATTGGCTGTTTCCGACCGCGGAGAACAAGCGCATCGCGCACGCGCTCAACGCGGCCGCCGCGACGGTCAGCTTCGTCGAGATCGAAAGCGACCGCGGTCACGACGCTTTCCTGCTCGACGAGCCGGAGCTGTTCGCCGCGGCACGCGGCTTCCTCAATGCGGTCGCGCAATCCGAGGGCGTCGCATGACGGCGCCGCTGAGGCCCGATCTGGCCGCGATCGCCCAGATGGTGCCGCTCGGCGCGCGCGTGCTGGATATCGGCTGCGGCGACGGCGCGCTGCTCGAACATCTTGCGGCAACGAAAAAGGTGGACGGCCGCGGCATCGAGCTTTCACAGCAAAACGTCAATGCCTGCGTCGCGCGCGGGCTTGCGGTGATCCAGGGCGACGCCGATTCCGATCTCGCCGAATATCCCTCGCAGGTGTTCGACGTCGCGATCCTGAGCCAGACCATCCAGGCGACGCGCAATCCCCGCCGCGTGCTGAGCGAACTTCTGCGTATCGGACGGCGCACGGTGGTGTCATTCCCCAATTTCGGACATTGGAAGGTGCGAATGAGCCTGGGCGTTCGGGGGCGCATGCCGCGCACGCCGGTGCTGGGCTATGCTTGGTACGACACGCCCAACATCCATCTCTGCACCATCGCCGATTTCGTCGAGCTGACGCGCAATGCCGGCGCCGGCATCGAGCGCGCGCTCGCGCTCAGCGCCAACGGACGCACCTATGCGATGCGCGCGGATTCGTGGGGTCCCAATCTCTTCGCCGAAGGCGCGATCTTCCTGCTGCGCCCTTATTCGTGAATTTCGAAGACGGTTCCGCAGCCCTGTCCGTTGCATGCATTCGCGTCGCCGCCAAGCCACGTCGTGCCGTAGAGCTTTTTGCGCCGGCCGGCCGTGACGCCGCTGAAGGGATAGGCACCGTCGGCGCCGCCGGTGAAGGCATAGATCACTGTCGTCGTGCCATCGGGCGCAGTCTTGAAGACGGTGCCGACATTGCCCGGCCCGCCCTGATATGTCGTACCGTAGAGGTTCCCCGCCGCGTCGAAAATGAGATCGGTGTTGGGAAAGGCGCCGTCCTCGCCGCCGGCGAAACTGTGCAGCACGGTTTCGGTGCCCCCGGGAGCGAGCTTGAACACGGTGCCGAGGTCCGAGGTTCCGCCCTTGAATGTCGTGCCGTAGAGGTCGCCTTGTGCATCGGCGATCAATCCCGCGCCGGGGCCGCGGCCATCGGGATTGGCTGCGAAGGAATAGAGCACGCTCAGCGTTCCACCCGGAGCGAGTTTGAAGACATCGCCATAGTTGTTGGCGCCACCCAGGGCGGTGGTGCCGTAGAGATTGCCGCCGGCATCTTCGATGAGATCGCCGAGCGGAAAAGCGCCATCGGCGCCTCCGGTGAAGGAATAAAGGATCGAATAGCTGCCGCCGCTTGCGACCTCGTAGACGATGCCGAATCCGTTCGGTCCGCCGAACGCGGTCCCGTAGAGATTGCCGGACCTGTCGCGAAGTAAGCGAACGTTGGGAGAATCGCCTTCGCTCTTGTTGCGGAACACGTGAAGCTGCGCCTGCGTTCCGTCGGGCGCGAGAGCGAAGACGGTGCCGCATCCAAATCCGCGGCAGCCGTGACCGCCGCCGACGGTGGTGCCATAGAGATTGCCCTGGCGGTCGCGGATCAGCGTGGTCTCGGGCTCCTCACCGTCGCGTCCGCCCTGAAAGGCATAGACGACCGATTGCGTGCCGTCCGGCGCAAGCTTGAAGATCGTGCCGCAGCCGACCGTGCCGCAAGCGGTTCCGCCGATCGTCGCCGAGCCGTAGATCGTGCCGTCTCTGTCGACGAAGAGACCCGCGGCGGATTGGCCGCCATCGGCTCCGCCATGGAAAGTGTAGAGTACATGGAAGTGGGCTTGCGCCGCGCAGATGGGTGCCAAAGCGAACGCGAGCGCGCAGGCTGACAGCAGAATGGGCCGCATTCGAATCTCCTCTCGCTAGAGCTTGATGTCGTAGACCACGCGGAACTGCGCGTCCGCGGACGCGGCCGACGACAGCGATGCCGATGGCGCGGTTGCGGCGAGAAAAGCGCGCAAGGACATCCCGGCCTCCCGCTGGAGCGCAAGCCGAAACTAGCACATCCCGCAGTGGAATTCACGGGCGCACACCGCGAGCGTGCGTGGTGGTCCGGCGCGGCGGTCAGGGCCGGCCGCTGTTGTTGCCGCGTCCGGGAAGCGCCACTGCCATTTGCGGCACGACGCGGCCGCGATTGACGCGCACCGGCGCGTACATCGATTTCGCCGCCTCCACCAGATGCACGCCGCCGAGCCGCGGCCAGAGTCTGGCGCCGATGCGCTCCCAGCCTGCGCCGCTGCCCATCAGCGTGCGGCTCTTCAGCGGCGGAGAATAAAGCGCCTTGTCCCAGCGCAAGGGTTCGAACATCGCGCCGCGCAGCAAGCGATCGAGTTCGCCGCGATGGAACGGCCGGCCATGCGCAAACGGCGAGCTTTCGGTCTGCGCCCACAGACTGGCGCGGTTGGGAGCCACGACCAGCATGCGCCCTTCCGGCGCCAGCACGCGCCAGAGCTGCCGCATCAACGGCCTCACCGCATCCGCGCCTTCCAGACCGTGCACCACCAGCACGCGGTCGAACATCGCATCGGGAAAGGGAAACGCGTCCTCGTCAGCCAGGGTCACGAGCCGGTGGCCGTCCGGCCATCCAGCCACGCCCATCTGGGCCGGCATCAGCGCGACCGTCCGCTCCGCCTCGATCTGGAAGCTGCGCAGATAGGGAATCGCGAAGCCGTAGCCGAGCACGCGATAGTGCCGCGCATTGGGCCAGAAGTGCCGAAGCCGGCGCAGGATCAGCCGCCTGGCCATCGCGCCCAAGGGGCTGTCGTAGAACGCGAGAAGTTCGCGCGCGTCGAGCTGCATGGCGCTTTGCGTAAACCCAAGGCGGTTCAACGGCAAGCCGCGGCCTGCTAAGGTCGGTGTGCCCTGCAAGGACAAGCCCGTGCGCCCGTTCGACATCGCCATCGTGCCCTGCCTCAGCGACAATTACGCCTATCTGGTGCATGACGGCGACGCCGGGCTGTGCGCGGTCGTCGATCCGTCGGAGGCGCCGCCGGTGGAAAAGGCGCTGGCGGCCCGCGGCTGGACGCTCACGCATATCCTCAACACGCATCACCATTTCGACCACACCGGCGGGAACCTGCCGCTGAAGGAGACGACCGGTGCGCGCGTGGTAGGCCCCGAAAAAGACCGCGAGCGCATTCCCGGCATCGACGAGGGCGTGGTAGAGAGCGTCGACTGGCGCTTCGGCGCGCGCGCGGTGCGCGTGCTGGAGATACCCGCCCACACCCGCGCACATATCGCCTTCGTCTTCGACGATGCCGCGTTCACCGGCGACACGCTGTTCGCCATGGGCTGCGGACGATTGTTCGAAGGCACGCCGCAGATGATGTGGGAAAGTCTGTCGAAGCTGATGACTTTGCCCGAGGCGACGCGCATCTATTGCGGCCACGAATACACCCAGAGCAACGGCCGCTTCGCGCTGACCTTGGAACCGCGCAATGCGGCGCTGGTCGCGCGGATGAAGGATGTCGCCGCCGCGCGCGGAAGAGGCGAGCCGACCGTTCCTTCGACGATGGGACTCGAGAAGCAGACCAATCCCTTCCTGCGTCCCAATTCACCGGAGCTGCGCAGGACGCTCGGCATGGAGGGCGCGAGCGACGTCGAGGTCTTTGCCGAGACCCGGCGGCGCAAGGACAATTTCTAGCCTGCGGCGGGCGGCGCGATATTCGCAGTATTGTTGAGCGTTGTGATCTGTGGCAACTTAAGCATGAATAAGCTTCGGGGGCTGCCATGAACGTCGGTGAATGGTTTCAACTGCTCGGTATCGGGATGCTGGCCGGTGCTCTCGGACAGGCGATCCGCGTGATCGTCGGCCTGAAGAAGACCAGCGATTCGGCCGCCCCAGGCACCGCTCTCGCCGACAATATCGATGCCGCTAGGCTTCTCGTCTCATTGCTGATCGGCGCGGTCGCCGGCGCACTTGCCGCGACGACGACGCTCACGGCCCCAGGCAAGCTCAACAGCATTGCGCCGGAAATATTCTTCGGACTGATGGCGGCCGGCTATGCGGGCGCCGATTTCATCGAGGGCTTCATGAGCAAGACGATGCCGTCGATCGCCGGCGCCTCAGGCGGAAGCGGCTCCGCGGCCGGCGGTTCTGCGGCGGGTGGCGGCGGTGCCGCGGCCGGCGGAAATGCCGGGTCGGCGTCCGGTGCCGGATCGGCAGCAAACGCCAACTCCGATGGCGCGGCGGGCTGAGATGAGCGCGATCCAGATCATCGGCACGACGGTCACGACGACGCGCGCCAACATCCGCCAGGGCTCGCCAAGCATCACCGCGCCGGTGCTTCGCAAGGTTGATGCCGGAACGTCCGTCGCCGTCATCGGCGTGGCGACGGGCGACACCGTCCAAGGCAATGCACAATGGTACCACACCGATGAGCAAGCCTATATCTGGTCGGGAGCCTGTGGCGCGCTCTCCGCGCCGGCCGCATCCTCCGGCGACGTGCCGAATGTCGTCGACATCTCGCATGGCGACCAAGTGACGAGCTTCGCGCAGGCGCGCGGCGCGGGCGTACTGGGCGTGATCCACAAGGCAACAACCGGCCAGTCGGGACAGGATCCGCATTACGCCCAGAACCGGCGCGATGCCGTGGCCGCGGGTCTGCTCTGGGGCGCCTATCATTGGGGAACGGCCGCGCCGGTGGACAAACAGGTGCAAAATTTTCTCGATACGGCGAAGCCCGACGCGCACACGCTCGTCGCTCTCGATTTTGAGACCGACGATGGGAACCAGATGACCTTGGACATGGCGCGCGCCTTCCTGCAGGGCGTCCAGGCCAAGCTGGGGCGGCGCGCGGTGCTTTATTCGGGCGACCGGATCAAGGACCAGCTGAAAAATACCGTGGATTCGTTTTTCGGCCAGCACCGCCTCTGGCTCGCCCAATACGGCAGCCGCCCGCAGGTCCAGCCAAGCTGGAACACGTTCTGGCTCTGGCAATACACCGATGGCAGCGACCGCAAGCCCGCGGTCATCGTGCCCGGCATTCCCGGCGATGCGCAAGGACGGCTCGACTGCAACCACTTCATGGGCAGCGAGGACCAGTTGCGGGCGCAGTGGGCCTCGTAGACAATCCGGAGCGATGTCCGCAACCGGTGCGAATCCTTTTCGCAAGCTGCCCGACCGGGTGCGCTGGCCGGTGACGTTCGATCCGGCGTTGCTTGCGCGCGACCTCGAAAGGCTTTCGGCGTCGCACTGGATCGGCCATTTCCTCACCGACCGCTTCGACGGCGGCTGGGACGTGATCCCTTTGCGCGGCCCAAAGGACGCGATCCATCCCGCGATGATGATCGCCACGACGCCGGAGCAGAAAGTTTTTTGCGATACGGACGCGCTGGCGCCCTGTCCCTATTTTCAACAGGTGATCGATTCCTTTGAGGCCGAGATCCGCGCGGTGCGTCTGTTGCGGCTCACGCCAGGCTCCCTGCTCAAGGAGCACACCGATCACGAGTACACCGGCGACGACGGCACGATCCGCTTCCACATTCCGGTGGCGACGAACCCCGACGTGATCTTTCTCCTCAACGGCATGCGCGTGGTGATGGAGGCGGGATCGGTGTGGGTGCTGCGCCTGATCGACCCGCACAGCGTCGCCAACCGCGGCGCCACCGACCGCGTCCACATGCTGGTGGACGCGGTGATGAACCCACGGCTGGAAGCGATGCTACGCAAGGCGGCCTACTTCCCCGTCAACACCGCCGTCGCCTGATCGAGCCGAGCGCTATAGGCGTCGAGCACGCCGGCGATGATCTTGGAATAGCGGTCGGCATCGTCGAAGCGTTCGTCCTCGATCGCTTCGCGCACGCCCGGGATGGTCTTGGCGCCATAGCCGGTGAAGCGGCCGGGCGCATAGATCTGGTTGCGGTACCAGGGCCGCTCGGGCAGGCCGGTATTGTCGGTCAGTGTCTGGTCGAGCGAGAGCATCAGCGTGTCGAGTATCATGCGCGCATCCGGCGAGAGCTTCGCGCCGTTTTGCGCCAGCGCCTCGTCATAGGATTTGGCGCTGGCCTTGAGGCGCGTCACCGCCGCGTCGAGCGGTGCGAAGTCGATCGCCGGCACTTGTTTGAGCGCGGTGGGATCGCCGCTGGACTTGGTGGGGTCGGCGGCGAGCTTGAACACGCCGTCGGCCAGCATCTTGTTCTGGATCAGCGCCGCCTCGCGGTGGTCGTCCGCGAGTTTCTTCACCTCCTTGACATAGGACTCGATGGTGTCGGCGAAGTCCGACGCCTGCTGGATCGGAAGATCGGCGTCGGCGGCGCGGATGATCATGCGTCCCACCGTCTTGGCAAGGACCACATTGTAGACGAAGCCCGGATCGCCGAAGCGCGTGAAATGCTCATAGGTGTCGTAACGCGAGTGGTAGACGCCGCCATTGTTGCCTTCGCTGCCGTATTCGACATTGAGCGAGGGAATGCCCAGATATTCCAGGAACGCGGAATAATCCGAACCCGAGCCCAGCGCGCCGATCGGCAAATCCTTGGCGGGATCGGCCGCGATCCTGGCCTCTTCCTTGAGCCGCGCGGCGTTCTGCGGATCGTGGGATGACAGCGCATCGTTGCGGATCTTTGCCCGCAGCCGTTCGGCGACGCTGACATGCGTCTCCGGGTCGGGCACGTCGTTGGCGACGCCGGTGACGAAATGCTCGAGGTCGTGATTGCCTTCGGCTTCGAGAATTCCGCGCCCGTTGGTGTCGGAGTTGATGTATAGAACGGCTTTCTGTTTCAGCTCGGCCGCGTGGGTCTCGGCCCATTCGGTCGAGCCCAGAAGCCCCGGTTCTTCGCCGTCCCAGCTCAGATAGACGATGGTACGCTTGGGCCTCCAGCCCTGCTTCGCGAGTTCGCCCAGCGCGCGCGCTTCGTCGAGCAGCGTCACCTGTCCCGACAGCGGATCGGCCGCGCCATAGACCCAGCCGTCGTGATGATTGCCGCGCAGCACCCATTCGTCGGGAAGCTCGGAGCCCTTCATCACCGCGACCACGTCATAGATGGGTTTGAGGCTCCAGTCGGATTTGACCATCAGGTGGACCATCGCCTTGCTCGGCCCCACGCGATAGGTGAGCGGCAAGCGGCCGCGCCAGGATTCGGGCACGACCTGCCCGCCCAACTGCGCCAGCAGAACCTGCGCATCGGCATAGGAGATCGGCAGCGCGGGGATTTTCAGGATCACCGGCGAGTCGGCGATCTTCATGCGCTTGGCATCCGCCGTGGCGCCGACGCCGGGTGTGAGCGGATCGCCGTCATAGAGCGTCATGTCGACGACGCTGCCGCGCTGGAATCCGTGCGGCGGACGGGCCGGGCCTGCCGGATAGGTCGCGTCGACCGAATAGCCGTCGTCGGAAGGATCGGAATAGATGATGCAGCCTATGGCGCCGTGATCGGCCGCGAGCCTCGGCTTCAATCCGCGCCAGCCCGCGCCGTAGCGCGCGATCACGATCTTGCCTTTGACGCTGACGCCCAGGCGCTCCAGCGCCTTGTAATCGTCGCGCATGCCGTAATTGACGTAGACCAGCGGGGCGGTAACGTCGCCGTCGCCCTGATAGATCAGATAAGCGGGCAGCGCCGGCTGTTTGGAGCGCGCCGTGGTGTCGCCCTTGATCGGCGGCTCCTGCAAGGTTGCGTGCCACTTCTTGCCGACGAGTTCGATGGCCTCCTTCACCGGCGTCGGATAGAGCACCTGGAAGGTCTCGATATGCGCGTCCCAGCCGAACTTGCGTAATTTCTTGAGCTCCCATTCGGCATTGGCTTTGTCGTGGGGGCTGCCGACATGATTGGGCTCCGCCGACATCAGCTTCAGCCATTGATCCATGTCCTTGGCGCCGAGCGCCGCATCGAAGCGCTGCTCGAGCGACGCGCTGTCCGAACTCGCGGGCGCTGCCGCAGACGCAGCGGCGAGGATCGTGGCGAGCGCGATGTGACGTTTCATGGATGACCCCCGGGGCGAGAACGGCGGCGGATCGTAGCGGCCATGGCAAGGCATGCAAGGCGAAAACGGTGTTAGTGTGTCGCCATGGCCGTTCCGGACCGCTTGCGCCTGCCGCTCGATTTCGATCCCGCGCTTCTGATGCGCGATGCGGCTCTGGCGACGGCGTGGGTCAACCATCACGTGCGCTACAATTACGACGGCGAATGGCAGGCGGTCGCGCTGCGCGCGCCGGCGGATGCCCGTCATCCGATCGCGACGATCAACGCGTTTTCGCCCACCGGTGCCGCCTTTGTCGACACGCCGTTGCTGGCGCGTTGCTCCTATTTCGGCGCGGTGCTTTCCGCCTTCGCGTGTCCGCTTCGGTCGGTGCGCCTGATGCGGCTTTCGCCCGGCTCCTCCATCAAGGAGCATTTCGACGACGGCCTGTCGTTCGAGGACGGGCATGTGCGCCTGCACATCCCGATCCTGACGAACGCGGAGGTCGATTTCCGAATCAACGGCGTGCGCGTCGACATGACGCCCGGCTCGACCTGGTATCTGCGCTTCGCCGATCCGCACAGCGTCGCCAATCGCGGCGCCTGCGACCGCATCCATCTGGTGATCGATGCGCAGGTCGACGACTGGCTGAGGTCTCTGTTCGCGCAAGCAACAATCTTGCGCCAAGGACTTTTCCTCGAGCGGCGGGCTGGGTAGGATTCGCTTCGGTATCCCGGGGGGGTAATCGCATGACCCGCAAAGTCCATTCGCGCCGCCTGGCGCTCGCGCTTCTTGCTGCCGCAGCGCCGCTGTCCGCGATGGCCCAGGAGGCGCCGCCAAAGGGCGAGCAGATCGAAACCGTCGTCGTAACCGCCACCCGCCGCGCCGAGCAGCTCAACAAGGTGCCGGAAAGCGTCAGCGCCTTCACCGCCCAGCGCATCGAGCAGCTCAATGCCAAATCGATCGCCGATCTCGTCGCCTTCACGCCCGGCGTCACCTTCGACCAGACGAGCAAGGACATCTCGATCCGCGGCGTGAATTCGGCCGCGGGCGACGCGACCACCGGCATCTATATCGACGACACGCCGATCCAGCTGCGCTCGCTGGGCTTCGGATCGGACAACACGCTGCCGGCGGTGTTCGATCTGGAGCGTGTCGAAGTCCTGCGCGGCCCGCAAGGCACCTTGTTCGGCGCCGGTTCGGAAGGCGGCACGGTGCGCTACATAACCCCGCAGCCCAGCCTCAGCGACTACAGCGTCTATGCCAAGTCGGAAATCTCCGACACGCAGGACGGCGCTCCGAGCTATGAGGCGGGCGTGGCGGCCGGGGGGCCGATCATCGACGGCAAGCTGGGCTTCCGCATCAGCGGCTGGGCCCGCGAAGACGGCGGCTGGATCGACAAGGTCGACTACATGGACCCGAACCACGTGCTGCAGTCCGACAGCAACTATGTCGACACTTATGTCGGACGCGCCGCGCTCACCTGGCAGCCGACCTCGGCGCTGACCATCACGCCGAGCGTGTTCTATCAGAACCGCCACCAGAACAATATCGACGATTATTGGGTGGGAATCTCCAATCCCGACAATGGCGACTACAAGACCGGCACGCCGGAGAACATGGCCGACAAGGACCATTTCACGCTCGCGGCCCTCAAAGCCGATTACGATTTCGGCGGCGCCGAGCTGATCTCCGACACCTCGTACTTCAACCGCCACGAACTGGTGCAGGACTACAGCGCCACGCTCTACGACCTTTCTTATTTCCAGCAGATCCTCGATCCCAGCCAGCCCGGCGGCCCGCGCGATCCCTTCGGCCGCGGCTGCACGGCCGCCGAGCCGCTGTGCATCTTCAAGTCGGAGCTTTATCCGCTCTTGACGCCGACCGGAATCAATCTGGGCAATTTCGGCCACTACGAAGCGGTGAACAACGTCACCAACACGCAGGACAACTTCACTCAGGAAGTGCGCCTGCAGTCGACCGACAACGACTCTGCGCTGACCTGGATCGTCGGCGTCTTCTATAGCAACCAGAGCCAGCTGAGCGTCGAGGAGATCAACGATCCGCAGCTCCCCGCCCTGACCCAGTTCCTGTGGGGCGAAAGCATGCAGATGGCCTGGCTGGAGGATCTGCTGCCCAATGGCGACGACTACATCAACCACACGCGCGGGCACGAGCATCAGGTGGCCGCGTTCGCCAACGCGACCTATGCGGTGACGCCTGCGGTCAAGGTTCAGGTCGGCGCACGCATCGCTCAGACGCATTTCGACTTCACCAATTTCTCCGACGGACCGCAGAATTTCGGCCCCTTGACCGGCCCGCCCGGCTCCAAGGACGAGCGCCCCTTCACGCCGATGGCCGGAATCACCTGGCAGATCGACGACGACGACATGGTCTATGCGACCTGGTCGAAAGGCTATCGCATCGGCGGCGCCAATCCGCTGTTCCCGGTGCAGGCCTGTTCGGAGATCAAGACCGAACCGACCTCGTACAATTCGGATTCGGTGACGAACTATGAAGCCGGCACCAAGGACCGGCTCTTCGGCGGACGTTTCGAGGCGTCGGCCAGCGTCTATTATCTCAAATGGAAGAACATTCAGCAGATCGTGTCGCTGCCGTCCTGCGGCTTCCGCTACACCACGAACCAGGGCGGCGCCGAGAGCAAGGGCTTCGATTTCGAGGGCCAGTGGCTGCTTCTCGACGACCTCGACGTCGACTTCACTCTCGGCTTCACCGACGCGCGCTACACCAGCACGAGCCAATCCGCAGGCCTGGTGCTTGCCAATGTCGGCGACAAATTGCCGGGTTCGCCCTGGACCTTCTCGCTCGGCACGCAATACACGCATCCGCTATGGGGGCGTGATGCCTTCGTGCGCCTCGACTATCAGTTCCAGGGCATGGAGACCGGCCTCACGCCGGAGCGCGATCCCGGCACGACCCTGTTCGACCCCGGCCTCGTGCCGGAGCCCGAAACCAACCTGCTCAACATTCGCGCCGGCACGACCTTCAAGGACATCGCCTTCACCCTGTTCATGGACAATATGCTGAACGCGCATCCGCAGCTCGATCTCAATCACCAGGACGAGTTCACGCTGCTCTACGAGGCTTCGACGCTCAGGCCGCGCACCTTCGGGCTGACCGCGACCTATCGCTACTGATGCCGCATCAGCAAGACGCGCCGAGGCGCAAGCCGCGCACGAACGTGAGCGCCTCCTATTTCTGGCTCGCGGCCGCGGTTGCGGCTTTGGCGCTGGTGTCGCATGTGTTCGGCAAGCCGATCCTGGCTGCGCTGAACGGCCTTGCGGATGTGCCTTTCGCGCCGGCACTGGCCGGGTTCGGGTTGATCGCGCTGTGCAGCTTCGCCAGCGCCTACGCCACCCGCGACACGCCGCTTCCGTCCTTCGTGGTCGCGATCGCGCTCGGCATGGCGGGACACGACGTCTTCGCGCCCATCGCCGCCAACAAGACGGCACTGGGGGCGCTGGTGACGGGATCGGCCGCGATCATCCTTTTCAGCGGCGGGCTGGAGATGACGCTGCGCTCGTTTCTGCGCCTGCTGGTCAAGGTCGCGCTGCTCGCGCTCCCCGGCGTGCTGATCACGGCTTTCGCGTTTTCTTCGCTGCTGCAGGGATTGAGCCTGGCGACCGGCACGGCGATCGCCATGCCGGTGATCGTCCTGTTGGGCGCGATCCTGGCCTCGACCGATCCTGCCGCCATCATTCCCGTGCTTCAGGGCGTGCACTTCAAGAAGCGAGAGACCAAGGACATCGTGGTGGCGGAAAGCGCGCTCAACGACGTCGCCGGTGCGCTGCTCACGACCGTGTTCCTCAAAATCTCGCTGGCGGGAATGAGCATCGCCGCGGCTTACACCGCCCTGGCGGCTTCGTCGACTTATCGCTTTCTCGCCGAGCAGACCGGTTACGGCGTGGTCGCCGGCGTCGGCGCATGGCTGATGCTGGCGCTGATGTCGCTGATCAAGCGGCGGCTGCGCGAGCATCATGGGGCCGACCAGATCGCGTTTCTCGCCATGCCGGTTGCGGCCTTCACCGCAGCCGCGGCGCTGGGCGGCAGCGGGTTTCTCGCCGCCTTCGTCGCCGGCATCCTGTTCCGCACCGAAGACCACATGCTCGAGATCGAGCGCTTCTTCCAGCAGGTGATCGACGGCCTCGCCAAGCCGGTGATCTTCCTTCTCGTCGGCGCACTTGTCGATCCGCAAGCGCTTTTGAACTACGCCCCCATCGGCATCGCCGCCGCGCTGGTCTTCATGTTCGTTCTCAGGCCCGCGATGGTCTTCCTGGTTTTGGGAATCTACGCGCTGCTTCCCGACGGCCCGCGCGGGCTCTCCGTCAATCAGCTCCTGTTCTTCTCTTTCGTGCGCGAGACCGGCGCGATTCCGGCGGTACTGCTGATCACCGCGGTCGACCGCATGACAGGCCCGACCTCCGGCCTGGTCGAGATCGGCATGTGGGTCATCCTGCTGACCCTGATCCTGGCGCCGCCCTTCACGCCCCTGGTGGCGCGGAGGCTGGGTGTGGCGGAGTAGGTCAGCCGATCAACTCCCTAACCGCGCGGTGCGCCTGGTCGATGGCCGAGTCGGTATAGGCGGCGAGCCCCGCATCCGAATTGGCGATGGCGATGTTGCCGAAGCGCTTGCGGCCGACGATGTTGGGCCGTTTGTCGGGCGGCAGATCCGCGTCCCACAGCGAGCTGTGTTCCGGCGCGTAGCCGTGCGGCCAACGGTTGACGATGACGGCTTCGATGTCGCGCGCGGGATCGAAGCCGCCGGGCGTCAGGATGCGCGAAAGCTGCTCGCGGATATTGCGCTCGAAGGTCTCGAACGGCGTCGCCAGAAGCTCGGCGCGGCCGGCGCGGTTCTGGTCGTACTCCGAGAGACCCGGCCGGTCCGGCGTGCGCACCATGCGTACCAGCATCGGCTGCGAGGGCTCGCGCGGGCAGGCGTAGGCGCCGATGTTCACTGGCTCGTTCAAGCTGGTGTCGACGAAATAGAGTCCCGGCGAATAGACCCGCGCCACTTTCAGCTTCACGAACGCTTCCCAATTGCGCAGCGCGACATTGGTGTAGACCAGCGGCGCCTTCACCAGGCTGTGCAGCGCCGCCTTTTGCTCTGCCGGCATCTCCGGGCAGAGATAGGGGATCATCATGTTCCAGCTCGCCAGCACGCAATGCTTTGCATGTGCGCGCTTGACCGGCCCGCCGCCCGGGCTCGGCGTGTAGGCGATCTCGACCCCGTCCTTGCTATTGCGCGCACGCACGACCAGGCTGTTCAGGCGGATGCGCACCGCATTTCCGGGCCGGTCGAGCTTCGCATAGTCGCAATGCGCGGTGACGATGTCGTCGGCCGTGTGTCCCGGCATCGCTTGCGGGATCAGGCTGCGCACCAGGAGGCGCGCGATCGAGGCATTGCCGTCGGGAAAATGAAAGGTCGGCGAGCCGCCGGTGGTCAGATACCCCGCCGGCGTATAGCCCATCTTGTCGGTCGCGGTCGGCGTGAGCTTCAACCCGTCGAATCCGGGAAGCCCAAACCCCCAGCAATCGATCGCGGACACCGCGTCGATGCCGCAGGCCCATTCCTCGTCGGTGTGGCGTTGATAGAACCACAGCACGCCGGGATCGGCCTTCACCACATGCAGCAGGTAATCGCGATAGGAGATTTTCGACAACCGCTCCTTCTTCTGGTCGGAGGTCAGGCCGGGGTAGTAATCCTCCTTGCCGGTCTCGATGCGCGCGATGTCGGCGCGCACCTTGGGCGGGAACGGCGACTGTTTCAGGAAGGCGCCGATCGTCTTGGGATCGAAGCGGCGCTCGTGCGACCCGGTTGCGATCAACCGATCGCGGCCGAAATTCTCCTTGTCGAAGAACACGCCCAGCGACAGGCCGTGTTTGCCGTAGATCTCGGGCCGGTCGCAGGCCTTCTCCAGCGCCACCGGATCGATGCCGAGCTTACTCAGCAGGCCGGACGCCGCCTTGCTGTAGGGCGTGGGGCTGTCGATCTCCAATGTGCCCCCGTTGATCAGTTCCATCCGGCCACCCAGATGGAACTCGTTGCGCTTGGCGTGGCCGCCGAAATCGTCGTGATTCTCCAGGATCAGCACGCGCGCGTTGGGCCGGCCCTCGCGATAGAAATGCGCCGCCGACAAACCGCTGATCCCGCCGCCCACGACGATCAGATCGTAAGTCTCGTGCGTGTCTTCGAGCGTGTGCGCGCCGTTCCAGAAATCGCCGTCGCGTACTTCATGCGCGGCCTCGAACGAGCCGGGATGGCTGCCGCGCAGCCCCAGCCGCGTCGGCGGATAGTAGCCGGGGGCGTTCTGCGGCTCGCTCGACGCCGCCGGTTTGGCCGCCGCTACGCCACCCGTTCCCAGCGCGGCAATGCCCACCGCCGCGCCTTGCAAAAAATCCCGTCTCAGGATCGGCCGGTCCATGCCGAGCGACTTGTCGTTTCTGGTCATCGAGCCCCCTCAAAAAAAGGTTCACGCGGAGACGCGGAAAACGCGGATGTCTTCGCGTCTCCGCGCCTCCGCGTGCAAATCTAAATCCCACCCAAGCACAGATACTTGATCTCCAGATAGTCATCGATGCCGTACTTCGAGCCTTCGCGGCCGAGGCCGGATTGCTTGACGCCGCCGAACGGCGCGACCGCGGTCGAGATCAGCCCGGTGTTGATGCCGACGATGCCGGCCTCGATCGCCTCCGCCACGCGCCACACGCGTGCCAGATCGCGCGCGTAGAAATAGGCCGCGAGCCCGAACTCGGTATCGTTGGCGAGACGGATCGCGTCGGCATCGCTCTCGAAGCGGATCACCGGCGCCAGCGGGCCGAAGGTTTCTTCCTTCGCCACCAGCATGTCCTGCGTCGCGTCGGCGATCAGCGTCGGCTGGAAGAAGGTATGGCCGAGCGCATGGCGATGGCCGCCCATCACCAGACGTCCACCCTTCGCGATCGCATCGGCGACGTGTTGCTCGACCTTCTTCACCGCGGCTTCGTCGATCAGCGGGCCTTGCGTCACGCCGGGTTCGGTTCCCGGGCCGACCTTGAGCTTGCCCACGGCAGCCGCCAGCTTCGACACAAACGCGTCATAGACGCCGTCCTGCACATAGAGGCGGTTGGCGCAGACGCAGGTCTGTCCGGTGTTGCGGTATTTGGAGGCGATGGCGCCTTCGACGGCGGCATCCAGATCGGCGTCGTCGAAGACGATGAAGGGCGCGTTGCCGCCCAGCTCCATCGATACTTTCTTCACCGTCGGCGCGCATTGCGCGAGCAACTGCCGTCCGATCTCGGTCGAGCCGGTGAAGGTGAGCTTGGCGATGTCGGGGCTCGAGGTCATCTCCGCCCCGATCTCGCGCGCCGAGCCGGTGACGATATTGAACACGCCGGGGGGAATGCCGGCGCGGTGCGCAAGCTCGGCCAGCGCCAGCGCGGAGAACGGTGTCTGCGTCGCCGGCTTGCAGATGAAGGTGCATCCGGCGGCCAACGCCGGGCCGGCCTTGCGTCCGATCATGGCGCTCGGAAAATTCCATGGCGTGATGGCGCAGACCACGCCCACCGGCTGCTTCAAGACCACGATGCGCTTGTCCGCGGCATGGCTCGGGATGACGTCGCCATAGACGCGCCGGCCTTCTTCCGCGAACCATTCGATGAACGAGGCGCTGTAGGCGACTTCGCCTTTGGATTCGGCCAGCGGCTTTCCCTGTTCCGAGGTCATGATCAGCGCCAGGTCGTCGGCGTTCGCGAGCATCAGGTCGTTCCAGCGGCGCAGGATGGCCGCACGCTCGCCCGCGGTCTTCGCGGCCCAGGCGGGGAAGGCGCGCTTGGCGGCTGCGATCGCCGCGCGCGTTTCCTTGCCAAGGAACTTCGGCACCGTGCCGATGACTTCGCCGGTCGCGGGATTGGTGACGTCGATGGCGGCGCCGCTATCGGCCTTGCGCCATTCGCCGTCGACGTAACAGAGCTGGCGCAGCAGGGTGGGGTCTTTGAGGTGCATGGTGTTGTGTCCGCTTACTCGATTGTCATCCCCGGCGAGGATCGCGCGAGAGAGCGATCCGAGGGAAGGGGACCCAGGTGGCAGAAATCAGAACACAGAAATCGGAAGTCGGAAAGTTCTTCTGATTTCTGACTTCCGAGTTCTGGCTTCTGATTCCTCGGTCCCCTTGCCCTCGCATTGCTGCCGCAATGCTCGCGCAGGGATGACAATTGCGATGATCACTCCGGCGTCAGCACGGCTTTCACTTCGAGGTATTCGCGGAACCCGAACTCGCCGGCCTCGCGCCCGATGCCGGAACGTTTGAAGCCGCCAAAGGGTGCGGCCGGGTCCTCCGGCGCGCCGTTGACATAGACATTGCCCGCGCGCAGCCGCGCCGCGATTTTCATCGCACGCGCCGTGTCGCCGGATTCGACGTAAGCCGCAAGTCCATAGGGCGTGTCGTTGGCGATGCGCACGGCCTCGTCTTCGTCCTTGTACGGAATGATCGCCAGGACGGGTCCGAAGATTTCCTCGCGCGCGATGGTCATGGCGTTGTCGACATGGGCGAAGACGGTCGGCCGCACGAAATAGCCCTTGTCGCGCGCGGGCTCCGCCCCGCCGCAGACCAGCATCGCGCCTTCCTCGGTGCCGGTCTTGATCAGCCGGCGCACCTTCTCGAATTGCGCCTTGCCGGAGAGCGGACCCATCACGGTATCGGGATCGCGCGGATCGCCGACGACGATTTCTTCCGCTGCCGCGCGTGCCGCGGCGATGGCTTTGTCCTCCAGCGCTTTGGGCACCAGCATCCGCGTCGGCGCATTGCAGGACTGGCCGGTGTTGCCGAAACAGGATAGCGCGCCCCGTTTCACCGCGTCCTCGAAATCGGCATCGGCGAGGATGACGTTCGCGGACTTGCCGCCGAGCTCGAGCGTCACGCGCTTGACCGTGTCGGCCGCAGCCTTGGCTACCGCCACGCCGCCGCGCGTCGAGCCGGTGAACGACACCATGTCGATCCCGGGATGGGCGGCGAGCGCCTGTCCGACCGTCGGCCCGTCGCCATTGACGAGGTTGAAGACGCCTGCCGGCGTTCCCGCCGCATCGAGGATCTCCGCTACGATCATGGCGCTGACGGGGGTGAGTTCGCTGGGCTTGAGCACCATGGTGCAGCCGGCCGCCAACGCGGGGAAAACCTTGAGCGCGATCTGGTTGATCGGCCAGTTCCAGGGCGTGATCAACCCGCACACGCCGATGGGCTCTTGCATCAAGGTGATGCGGCCGTTCTTTTCCTGGAAATGGAATTCGCTCAGCACACGGATCGTTTCGTCGAGGTGTTGCAGGCCGGCCGCGGCCTGCGCCTCGCGCGACAGGCTCAAAGGCGCCCCCATCTCGGAGGTGATGGCGTCGACGAGATCGTGATAGCGCCGCTCGAATTCGGCGCGGATTTTTTTGAGCAGTGCCAGCCGAGTTTCGCGCGTCGACTGCGACCAGCTCTCGAAGGCCGTGCGCGCCGCCGCGACCGCGCGGTCGACATCGGCGGCGGTGCCCAAGGTGATGCGCGCGAAGGCGGTCTCGGTCGCCGGATCGACCACCTCGAAGGGATGGGGCGCGGCCGCCTCGACCCATTGGCCGCCGATATAGAACTTCGTCAGATCGCGCATGATCCTGTCCTCGAGTTCGTCGCCGTTGTAGCCGGTTTGGAGCGGAGCTGGGTAGTTGCCGGGAACAATTGGAGTGCGGCAACCAGAGCCGCCCGGCCTAATCCTTGGATACCGAAAGCGAGGCTGCCGTGGTCAGGCGGCAGGCCTTGCGGATCGCGCCCGCCGCCGCATCGACGCATTCGCGACCCTCGGCGATGGCTTCCGGGGCGCGGTGAAAATCCATCCAGCCGAAATTGGGCAGGTTCGGACGCAGGAGCACGTCCGGCGGATCGCCCGCCAGACGCATGCGCGTGATGCGGTCCTGCATGATGTTGAGCGAATTGGCCAGCACCTCGAAATAGCTCGGGAACTCGGGCGAGGGCTGCAGCACGTGTTCCAGGATCGGTCCGACCGCGGTCTTCAACCAGTCGGGGATGGCCTGCGGGACCGTGGGCGCTGTTGCCGGCACCTCGACATCGTCAAAGCGGTGGCCCACCAGATTGGCATTCAGATCCACGGCGATGACGATGTCGGCGCCGAGCGCGCGCGCGAGCGAAATCGGCACCGGATCGACAAGGCCGCCATCGATCAGCCAGCCGTCGCCTTCGCCCAGTCGTTCCGGGGTGAAGATCCCCGGCATGCCGATTGAGGCGCGAACGGCGCGTCCGATGGGCCCCTTCTGCAGCCAGATCTCGCGGCCGGTGGCGAGCTCGGTGGCGACGCAGCCGAAGCGCACCGGGAGTGCCTCGATGTCGCCTTCGATTCCCAGTTCGGCGAGAAAATTCTCCACCCGCCGTCCCTGGATCAAGCCGCCGGAGGCGAGGCGGAAGTCGAACATGCCGGCGGTGTCGAGCCTGCCGAAATTTTCCATCCGGCTTTTCAGCTGCTCCAGCCGTCCGGTCGCGTACGCGGCGCCCACCAGCGCGCCGATCGAGGTGCCGGCGACGATCTCGGGCGCGATCCCCAAGGCGGTCAGTCCTTCGAGGATGCCGATCAGCGACCAGCCACGTGCGGCGCCGCTGCCGAGCGCCAGCCCGATCTTCGGCCGCATAGTCTTGGGTTGCGCGCGCATGCTTTGCGTCTCGCAGGAATGAAGACGACCATCGACGTCCGGCAGACTGCCTATGCCCCAATGCGCCTGCAATCGCCTCGCGGGTTCAGGCGGCTTTTTGCGCCGCGCCGACGACGCCGCGGATCGTGCCGGCCACGGTTGCGATGGCGATGCCCGACGTGACGAGGTTCACTCCCACCACCGTGCCGAGCGCCCATGCGGCCGAGCCGGGCCATCCGGCGACGATCAGCCCGGCGAGGACGAGATCGACCACACCGCTGAACAGCATCCATCCCCAGGAGCTGGGAAAGGCGTTGCGCGCAGCGATGGCGGCGGCAATTTGAAACAAGCCCTCGGCGATGAAGAAGGCGATCAGCACCAGGGTGAGGGTGATGACGCCCGCGACCGGATGCCAAAGCAACAGCACGCCGGTGAACAGCGCCAAGGCTCCCGTGAATAGGGACCACACGAAGCCCGAGATGCTGGGCGCCATGAAGACGAGCACGAGGCTGAAGATGCCGCTGAGCAGGAACAGCCAGCCGACATAGATTTCGATCGTGACGCTGGAGACCAGCGGCCAGATCACGGCGGCGGCGCCCAGCAGGATCATGACGATGCCTTGTGCGAGGAACAGCCCGGAATGGGTTCGCACCGAGTCCCGAAGCGTTTGGTGATCGTTCGGATGCATTTCGATCTCCCTCAGAACAGCGGCCTCAGTTTTTCGAGGTCGAGCTTAGTTTACCTTGATGGAGGTCAATTTGGCACCATGGTTAATTTTGGCAGGTCGACTCTAGATTTTGCGGTCCCGGGGCCGGCTGGTCCCTAGGCATAGACAGAAATTTTCTTTCTTCATCAGACTCTTATTGACTTTCGTTCCTTATATGTTCCTATCTGTCTCATGAGAACGATCGCTGCTCTCAAGCACCCACGCAAAGACGGCGAGGCTTCCGTGCCCCTTGGTCACGCTGCGGCCGATGCTTGTCTTGGCGGCGGACTGAAGCGCGCGGCGTTGCATGAGGTCTTTGCCCAGCCAGGCCACGAGACGGCGGCGGCGGGCTTTGCGGCCGGTCTCGCCGCGCGGCTGGCGGCGGGGAAGAACTTGCTCTGGATCCGCCAGGATTATTGCGCGCTGGAATTCGGCGAGCTTGCGGCGACGGGGCTGCTCGAGCTCGGCCTCGATCCGGCGCGCGTCCTTCTGATGCGTGCGGCACAGGCCGAAGACGCCTTGCGCGCAGCGCTGGAGGCGCTGCGCTGCCGGGCGCTGGGCGCAGTGGTGATCGAACTGTCGGGCAATCCCAAATGCCTCGATCTCACCGCCAGCCGGCGACTGACTTTGGCGGCGGAAGAGAACGGCGTGGCGGCGCTGCTGTTGCGCTTCACCGCGCGCATCGAGCCGGGTAGCGCGCAGACGCGCTGGCGCGTGCGCGCCGCGCCGTCGCCTGCACAAGAAGAAAACTGGGGACAGCCGCGCGTCGAAGCAGAGCTCACGCGCAACCGGCAAGGCGCGACCGGGAATTGGGTCATGGAGTGGAGTTGCGACGATGGATGTTTCCGCGAGCCGGCGGATCGTGGCGCTGTGGTTTCCGCGGCTGGCGACGGACCGCCTCCAGCGGCGCTGGAAAAAGACCGAAGGTCCGTCGCCGCCTGAGGCGCCGCCGCTGGTGATCGCGGGCCGGAGCGGCAATGCGCAGCTCGTTGTCGCGCTCGACCGCAAGGCCTCGGCGCTCGGGCTTCATGTCGGCCAGCCGCTCGCCGATGCGCGCGCCATGCTGCCCATGCTGCGCGTGGTCGCGGAAGATGCGCCGGCGGATGCCAAGCTGCTCGAGCGTCTCGCCGATTGGTGCGATCGCTTCACGCCGTTCTTGTCCACCGATCCGCCGCGTGGGCTTCTGCTCGACGTCAGCGGCGCGAGCCATCTCTTCGGCGGCGAGAAAGCGTTGCTGGATCGCATCCGTGGCGAACTCCGGCGCCAGGGTTTCGCGGTGCGCGGGGCGATGGCGTCGACGGCGCTGGCCGCGCGCGCGCTTGCCCGCCATCGCGACGGCTGCGTGGTCGCATCGGGAGAGGAATCCAAAGCGATCGCGCCGCTGCCCATCGAAGCGCTCGATCTCGACGAACCCACGACGCATGCCTTCCGCCGTGCCGGTCTCAAGACCATCGGCCAGGCTGCCGGCCGCAAGCGCGCCGAGTTGACCGCACGCTTCGGTGCGCGCCTTGTCTATACCATCGACACCGCGCTCGCCCGCGCCGACCGTCCGATCTCGCCGCGCCGGCCGCTGCCCGATTATCGCGCCGAGCGCAATTTCGCCGAGCCCGTCGCGACCGAAGACGTCATCCGCGAAACCTTGCTTGCGCTTGCGGGTGCACTGTCGGAATTGCTGGAGAAACGCGGCGAGGGCGCCAGGCGGCTGGAGGCGGTGTTCTTCCGCGCCGACGGCATCGTGCGCCGCATTGCGGTCGAGGCCGGCGCGCCGTTGCGCGAACCCGCCGCGATGGTCCGGCTGTTCAAGGAGAAGCTTTCCGCGCTCGCCGATCCGCTCGATCCCGGCTTCGGCTTCGATCTCATCCGGCTTTGCGCCGACCGCATCGGCCGCGCCGAAGCGCTGGCGCAGCAATTCGATTCCGATGCCGCGCGCGAACGCGAGCTCGGCTTTCTGGTCGACCGCCTCGCGGCGCGCTTCGGCAAGGACTGCATCCTCGCCTTGCGTCCGCGCGACACGCACATCCCCGAGCATGCCTACGCGCTCCTGCCGGCGCAGCATGCGGGAGCGGCCGAGCATTCCTGGAAGAAGCTCCGCGGCAAAGGCGAAGCGCCGCGCCGGCCCTTGCGATCCTTTTCGCGAGCAGAGCCTTTGAGCCTGCTGCGCTCGGTCGACGGCCAATACCGCATCCGCTGGCGCAACACCCAGCGGCTGCTCACCCGCATCGAAGGACCGGAGCGCATCGCCCTCGACTGGTGGCGGAGCGGCAACTCGACGCCTGCCCGCGACTACTACCGCGCCGAGGACGAGGACGGCCGCCGCCTCTGGCTCACCCGCGATCCGCTTAGCGGGCAATGGGCAGTGCAGGGGGTGTTTGCGTGAAAAAAAGATTGTCATCCCCGGCCGAGCAGTGCGGAACGCACTGCGAGGGGAAGGGGATCCAGGTCGTCAGAAATCAGAAGATAGAAATCAGAAACCGGAAGGTTCTTTCTGATTTCCGATTTCCGCATTCCGACGTCCGACACCTGGGTCCCCTTCCCCTCGCGGCACTGACGTGCCGCTCGGCCGGGGATGACAAGGGTGGCTGGGGATGACCGCCGCCCTCGCCGAGATTGCTGCCACCACGAACTTCTCCTTTCTGCGCGGCGCCTCGCACCCGAAGGAGATGGTGGCGCAAGCCGCGGTCCTGGGCTACGCCGCCATCGGCATCGCCGACCGCAATTCGCTGGCCGGCGTGGTGCGCGCTTACGATGCGCTGAACCAGATGCGCGAGCAGACCAGCGCGACGCTGCCCAAACTGCTCGTCGGTGCGCGGCTCGTCTTCGTCGACGGAACCCCCGACATTCTCGCCTATCCGTCCGACCGCGCGGGCTATGGACGGTTGTGCCGGCTGCTGAGCGACGGCAAGCTGCGCGCGCCCAAGGGCGAATGCCTGCTCACGCTTTCCGATCTGCTCAAATGGCAGGAAGGATTGCTGCTGGTCGTGATGCCGCCACATCCCAGGCGTGCGCAAACGGGCGTCGGCTTGCAGGAAAAGGTCTGGAACGACGGTCTTGCGGACAACGACGGCGGCCCCGGCTCCATCGCCAAACACGCTTTTGAAGATCGCATCCGTGCCGCGCCGGATGAGATCGAAGAATTGCTGCGCAAGCTTTCCTCCCTTGCCCCAAACCGCGTGTGGCTCGGCGCGGTGCAGCCGCTCTTGGGCGACGACGCGCGGCGGCTGAAGCTTTGGCAGAGCGTGGCGCGCAACAGCGGCGTGCCGCTCATCGCCACCAACGATGTGCTTTATCATGCCGCCGAACGCCGCGCGCTGCAGGACGTCGTCACCTGCATCCGCGAAGGTGTGACCTTGAACGCCGCCGGCACGCGGCTCGAGATCAATGCCGAGCGGCATCTCAAGGCGCCGGAAGAGATGGCGGCGCTGTTCGAAGCCGCGCCAGAGGCCATCGCCGAGACCTTGCGCTTCGCGCAGCGCATCCGCTTCTCGCTCGACGAGCTCAAATACAATTATCCCGACGAGCCGGTGCCCAAAGGCAAGACGCCGCAGCGGCATCTGGAGGATCTGTCCTGGGCCGGCGCGCTTTCGCGCTACAACGGCGCGGTGCCGGAGAATGTGCGCGCGGTGCTGGCCAAAGAACTCGCGCTGATCGAAAAGCTCGACATCGCGCCGTACTTCCTCACCGTGCACGACATCGTCACCTTCGCGCGCGGCGAGGGCATCCTCTGCCAGGGGCGCGGCTCGGCCGCCAATTCCGCCGTCTGCTACGTGCTCGGCATCACCGCCATCGATCCGGTGCAGATGGATCTGCTGTTCGAGCGCTTCGTCAGCGAGGAGCGCAAGGAACCGCCCGACATCGACGTCGATTTCGAGCATGAGCGGCGCGAGGAAGTGATTCAATACATCTATCGCCGCTATGGACGCCATCGCGCCGCGCTGGCCGCGACCGTGATCCATTACCGCCCGCGCAGCGCCATCCGCGAAGTCGCCAAGGTGTTCGACCTGAGCGAAGACATCGCCGCCTCGCTGGCCGGCGGGGTGTGGGGAAGCTGGGGCAAAAGCTACAGCGCAAAACAGGCGCGCCAGGGCGCGCTCGATCCCGAGAACGAGCTGATCGCGCGGGTGGTGGCGCTGGCCAATGAATTGATCGGCTTCCCGCGCCACCTCTCGCAGCATGTCGGCGGCTTCGTGCTCACCAACGACCGGCTCGACGAACTCGTGCCGGTGAGTCCGGCCACGATGGAGAACCGCTTCTTCATCGAATGGGACAAGGACGACATCGACGCGCTCAAGATGATGAAGGTCGATGTCCTGGGGCTCGGCATGCTCACCTGCATCCGCAAGGCCTTCACGCTGATCCGCACGCATGAGGGCCGCGCCTACGAACTCGCCACGGTGCCGACCGAGAACCCCGAAGTCTACGCCATGCTGCGCAAGGCCGACGCCATCGGCGTGTTCCAGGTCGAAAGCCGGGCGCAGATGAGCATGCTGCCGCGTCTCAAGCCGAAAGAGTTCTACGACCTCGTCATCGAGGTCGCGATCGTCCGTCCCGGCCCGATTCAGGGCGGCATGGTGCATCCTTATCTGCGCCGCCGCTCGGGCGAGGAAGCGGTGGCGTTTCCCTCGCCCGCGCCGGAGCACGGCCCGCCCGACGAGTTGACGGGCGTGCTCGGCAAGACCTTGGGCGTGCCGCTGTTCCAGGAACAGGCGATGAAGCTTGCCATGGTGGCGGCGAAATTCTCGCCGTCCGAGGCCAACGGTTTGCGCCGCGCCATGGCGACCTTCCGCAATCTCGGCACCATCGGCGTGTTCGAGGAGAAGTTCATCGGACGCATGATCGCGCGCGGCTATTCCAAGGATTTCGCGCAGCGCTGCTTCAAGCAGATCGAAGGCTTCGGCTCCTACGGTTTTCCGGAGAGCCATGCCGCGAGCTTCGCGCTGCTCGTCTATGTCTCGGCCTATATCAAGCGCTTCCATCCCGCGGCTTTCGCCTGCGCGCTGCTCAATTCGCAGCCCATGGGCTTCTATGCGCCGGCGGAGATCGTGCGCGACGCGCGCGACCACGGCATCGAGGTGCGGCCCGTCGATGTGAACTTCAGCAGTTGGGACAACACGCTGGAAGCCGGCGAGGCGGGCGGCCTCGCGCTCCGCCTCGGCTTCCGCCAGGTGGACGGCTTCCAGGAGAAATGGGCCGACGCCATCGTTGTCCGCCGCGGCAACCGCTACATGAGCGTGGCCGACGTGGCGCGGCGGGCCGCTCTCAACAAGCGCGCCCTCGTCATCCTGGCCGAGGCCGATTGCTTCCAGTCGCAGAACCGCGACCGCCGCGAGACGCTATGGGACGTGCGCCGGCTCTCGGGCGAGGAGGCACTGCCGCTGTTCGCCTCACAATTTGTCGAGGAGCAGCCGGAGGAGGACATCGCGCCGCTTCCCGTGATGCCGCTCAGCGAACATGTGCTCGCCGATTATCAAATGCTCAGATTGTCGCTGCGCGCCCATTTGATGACATTTCTACGCACTCTGTTTCAGGGCGAGGGCGTCAAAAGCTGCGCCGAGATTTCCGCCGCCGCCGACGGCGCGCCGGCTTCCTGTGCCGGAATCGTGCTGACTCGCCAGATGCCGGGCGATGCGGGCGTGGTCTTCATCACCTTGAGCGATGAGACCGGCGTCGCCAATGTCGTGGTCTGGCCCAGGCTGGTCGAGACCTTCCGCCGCGCGATCATGGGCGCGCGGCTTCTGGTGGTCGAAGGCAAGGTGCAGAAGAGTCCCGACGGCGTCGTCCATCTGATGGCCGAGCGGATCTTCGACCGCAGCGGCGAACTGGCGCGTCTTTCGGAAGATTCATCCGACGCGCCAGCGCAGCAGCCTGCGACGTTTCATGGTCATCCGCGTAACGTTCGCGTGGTGCCGAGATCGCGGGACTTCCATTGAGGCTTCCCTTGCGGCTTAATGGCGGCCTCGAACCATAAGGGGCCGCCCGGCCCGCAACCGCTGCAAGAGCTTCCATGAAAAGCCAGATGATCGCGGCGTTCGCCGCTGCAACCGCCTTTCTCGCCACGGCCGCCATTGCCGACGAAGGCATGTGGACCTTCGACAATTTTCCCTCCGCCGCGGTGAAGGCGAAATACGGTGTGACCATCGATCAGCATTGGCTGGATACGGTGCGCAACGCCGCCGTCCGGCTCTCGTCCGGCTGCTCGGCCTCGATCGTCACCGGCGACGGGCTGGTGCTGACCAACCATCACTGCGTGCGCGGCTGCGCACAGAATCTTTCGACCGCCGAGCACGACTACGTCCGCGACGGCTTCCAGGCCGCGACGCGCGAGGACGAGAAGCTCTGCCCCGGCATGCAGGCGGAAGTGCTCATCGCCATCGCTGATGTCACGCCACGCGTTCAGAACGCCGCGAAGGGCAAGACCGGCGAGGACTTCGTCAAGGCGCGCGATGCGGAGATCGCCGCGGTCGAAAAAGAGGGCTGCGCCGGCAAGGAGGCGACCGAGCGCTGCCAGGTGATCACGCTTTATGAGGGTGGACAGTACAAGCTCTACACCTACCGCAAATATTCCGACGTGCGGCTGGTGTTCGCGCCGGAACAGGCGATGGCCTTCTTCGGCGGCGATCCGGACAATTTCAACTTCCCGCGCTACGACCTCGATTGCTCCTTCGTGCGACTCTATGAGGACGGCAAGCCGGTCGCGACGCCCGATCACCTCGTCTGGAGCGTGAACGCGCCCAAGGACGGCGAGCCGGTTTTCGTCGCCGGCAATCCCGGATCGACCGAGCGCCTGTTGACGGCGAGTCAGCTCGAGACCTTGCGCGACCTCGCGCAACCCGACACGCTGACGCTGCTCGCCGAGCTGCGCGGACGGCTGATCCGCTTCAGCGAAGAGAGCCCGGAACACGCCCGAATCGCCAATGCCGACCTGTTCAGCGTCGAGAACGCCTTCAAGGCCTATCGCGGCGAACAGGAGGCGCTGGTCGATCCCACCATCATCGCCGCCAAGCGCAAATACGACGAGCGCCTGCGCGCGAAGGTGATGGCGAACAAGAAGCTCGCCGCCGAGATCGGCGATCCTTGGACCGAGATCGCCAAGGTGCAGGCCGACCGCAAGGCGCTCTACCAGGCCTATGCCTACATGGAGGCGCGCGCGGGCATCTTTTCGAACCTGTACCACGACGCGGTGTCGCTGGTGCGCGCGGCGGAGGAGCGCGTCAAACCGAACAGCCAGCGCCTTCCCGATTACACCGACAGCCGGCTGCCGCTGCTTCAGAAGCGCGTGCTGGACGCAGAGCCGATCTATCCCGACCTCGAGGAGGTGGTGCTTGAATTCTGGCTCAGCAAGCTGCGCGAGCACCTCACCGCCGATGCCGCCGGGACCAAGATCTTCCTCGGCAAGGAGTCGCCGGAAGAGCTCGCCGCACGGCTGTCGAAATCCAGGCTCGTCGACGCGGCGTATCGAAAGCAGCTGTGGGATGGCGGGCTGAAGGCCATTCAGGCGAGCGACGATCCGATGATCCGCTTCGTGCTGGCGACCGACGGTGCCGCCCGCACCATCCGCCAGGAATACGAGACGCGCGTCATCGGGCCGACGGACCGCGCTGCCGAACGCATCGCCAAGGCGCGTTTCGCGATCCACGGCACGTCGGACTATCCCGATGCGACGTTCTCGCTGCGGCTAAGTTACGGCAAAGTGGTGGGCTGGACCGAGAAGGGCACGCCGGTTGCGCCTTTCACCTACTACAAAGGATTGTGGGAACGCGCCACCGGCCAGGATCCGTTCGCGCTGCCGCCGCGTTGGGTCAATGCGCAGGGCAAGGTGAATCCCGATACCGTGCTCGATTTCGTGACCGACAACGACGTGGTGGGCGGCAATTCCGGTTCGCCCGCGATCGACGCCCAGCGTCACGTAATCGGCGCGGTGTTCGACGGCAATATCGAGAGCCTGGGCGGCTCGTTCGGTTTCGACGACTCGGTGAACCGCACGGTCGTCGTTTCGACGGCGGCGATCACCGAAGCCCTCGACAAGATCTACGGCGCGAAGGTTCTGGTCGCGGAGCTGACGGCAAGATAGGAGCGGACGGACATCATGTGGCATCAGCTTCGGTCGCGGGCGCTGCGCGCGGCGGCCGTCGTGGCGGCGTCTTTCCTGGTGGCCGCAGGCCCCGCGCCACGGGGCGGCAGTGCGGATATCTTGCGCGCGACGCTGCCCAACGGGTTGCGCGTCATCATCGTGCGCAACCGCCTTGCGCCCGTCGTCGCGACCGCGGTCAACTATCTCGCCGGCGGAGACGAGACGCCGCGCGGCTTCCCGGGCACGGCGCATGCCCAGGAGCACATGATGTTCCGCGGCACACAGGGTTTGAGCGCGGATCAGCTCGCCGCCATCGCCAGCCAGATGGGCGGCAATTTCAACGCCAATACGCGCGAGAGCCTGACGCAGTATCTTTTCACCGTGCCGGCGGAGGATCTCGACGTCGCCTTGCGCATCGAAGCGCTGCGCATGGCCAACGTCACCGACAGCGAAGCCGATTGGGATAAGGAGCGCGGCGCCATCGAACAGGAGGTGGCGCAGGATTACTCCAATCCCGCCTATCTCATGTACATGAAGCTGCGCGCGCGGCTGTTCGCGGGAACGCCCTACGCCCATGTCGCGCTCGGCACGCGGCCGAGCTTCGACAGGACCAAAGCCATTACGCTCAAGCGCTTCTACGAGCGCTGGTACGCGCCCAACAACGCGATCCTGGTCATCGTCGGCGACGTCGAGCCGCAGGCGGCGCTGCGGCAGGTGCGCGCGGCTTTCGGCGCCATCAAAGCCAAGCAATTGCCGAAGCGTCCCGCGTTTCATTTCCGGCGGATGAGAGCCTCGGGCTTCACCATCGACACCGACCGGCCGGCGGCGAGCCTGGTGATTGCCATGCGCATGCCCGGATTGAACAGTCCCGATCTCCCCGCGCTGGAGGTGCTGGCCGACGTGCTCGCCAGCCATCGTTTCGCGCTCTACGACCTCGTTCCCGAGGGCAAGGCGCTCGACACCGATTTCACCCTCGGTCCGCTGCCGCAGGCCTCGATGGCTTACGCTTCGGCGACGTTTGCGGCGGGCGGCGACGCGCACGCCTTGGAGCGCGACATGCGCGCCATCCTGGAGAAGGTGAAGCATGACGGCGTGCCGCCGGATCTCGTCGCCGCCGCGAAGCTCCAGGAGCATCGCGCGACCGAATTCCAGAAGAACAACATCGAGGATTTGGCGTCGGTGTGGTCCGATGCGGTTGCGCTCTACGGCCTGACCTCGCCGGACGAAGATTATCGGCGCATCGAGAAGGTGACGGTCGCGGACGTCGACCGCGTGCTGCGCAAATATCTCGATCTCGACCGCGCGGTCACGGCGGTGGCGAAGCCCAAGGGGTCCGGCGCGGCGGTGTCGTCGAACGCCACCTTCGGCGGCCAGGAATCCTTTGGCGGCGGAGAAGTGAAGCCCGCGCCGCTGCCGGGCTGGGCCGGCGCCGCGCTGGGCAAGCTGGCCGTGCCGCCTTCGACGCTGTCGCCCGAAGTCACCACGCTCGCCAACGGCCTCACCCTGATCGTCCAACCGGAAGACGTCAGCGACACGATCAGCGTCTATGGCCATATCCGCAACCGCCCCGAAACCGAGGAGCCTGTGGGCAAGGAAGGCGTGGCGCTGCTGCTCGAACAGCTCTTTCCCTACGGCAGCGAGAACCTCGATCGCCTCGCGTTCCAGAAGGCGCTGGACCGGATCGGCGCCACGGAGCGCGCCGGCGTCGATTTCAGCGTCGAGATGCTTGCGAGCGATTTCGACCGCGGCACGGCGCTGCTCGCGGAGAACGAGCTGCATCCGGGGCTGCCGGAAAAGGCGCTTGCGACCTTGCGCGCGCAGTTCACGCAATACATCGCCGCGCGCAACCAGAGCCCGGCCTATTTCGTGTCGCGCTCGCTGCGCCAGGCGCTCTTTCCCAAGGACGACCCCAGCTTGCGCGATCCCACGCCCAAGACTCTGTCTTCGCTGACTCGCGATGATGTCGTTTCGTACTACCACAGCGTCTTCCGGCCCGATCTCGCGACCATCGTCGTCATCGGCAAGGTGACGCCGCAAGCTGCGCTCGCGACCATCGAGAAATATTTCGGCGGCTGGACGGCGCAAGGCTGGAAGCCCGACGTCGATCTGCCCGTTGCGCCGCCGAACGGGCGGGCCTCGATCGCCGTCCCCGATGCCAGCCGCGTGCAGGACAGCGTGATCCTGGCGCAAAACCTGGCGCTCAATCGCGCCAATGACGATGTCTATCCGCTGGAGCTGGGCAATACGGTCCTTGCGGGCGGATTCTATGCGGCGCGGCTGAGCGTGGATCTGCGCAAGAACGCCGGCCTGGTCTACAGCGTCGGCGCGCAGTTCCAGATCGGCCGCACGCGCGGCGCCTATGCGATCGATTACGCCAGCGATCCCAAGAACGTGACCGATGCCGCCGCGCGCATCGCCGCCGACATCAAGGCGATGCAGGACAAGCCGGTGCCCGAGGCGGAGCTGCTGCAATCGAAGCGATTGCTGCTCGGCCGCATTCCGCTGGCCGAGGACAGCGTCAGCGAGATCGCGCGCGGCATGCTGGCGCGGCGCGACCTCGACCTGCCGCTCGACGAGCCGTGGCGGGCCGCGGCGCGCTACATCGCGCTGACGCCCGCGGACGTGCAGGCCGCCTTCCGGAAGTGGATCCGGCCGGACGATCTGGTGCGCATCAGCCAGGGCCCGCCGCCGGGGTAGGTGCGTCATCCTTCGAGGCAATGCTTCGAGGCTCGGCTGTCGCCCCACACCTCAGCATGACGCGGGGCCGCAAACCTGCGCCCTACGACATCACGCTCTGGCGCCTGGGCATTTCCATGGGCTGCGGCTCGGGCAGCATGTAATCGCGCACGATGGGCAGCGCGTCGACACGCTTGGCGACCTGCACCTGGAACACCATCAGATGCTGATGGCGGAAGCCCATCTCGGCGCCTGCAAGATAGAACTCCCACATGCGGCAGAAGCGCTCGTCGTGCAGCTTCGCGGCACGCTCCCAGTTGGCGACGAAGCGCTTGCGCCATTGCGCCAGCGTGCGCGCATAGTGCAGGCGCAAGACTTCGATGTCGGTGACGATCAGCCCGTTTCGCTCGATGGCAGGCAGAACTTCGCTGAGCGCCGGCGTATAGCCGCCCGGGAAGATGTATTTGGCGATCCAGGGATTGGTAATTCCCGGCCCGTCGCTGCGGCCGATGGAGTGAATCAGCGCCACGCCGTCGTCGGTCAGCAGTTCCGCCACGCGCCGGAAATAGGCGTCGTAATTATCGACGCCGACATGCTCGAACATGCCGACCGAAACGATGCGGTCGAATTTTCCTTCGACCGCGCGATAGTCCTCGAGCTTGAAGCGGACGCGGTCGGCGAGCCCCTGGCGCCGCGCGCGCTCCTGCGCGATCTTCCACTGTTCCTGCGAAAGCGTGATGCCCGTGACGTCCGCCTGCGCCGTGCGCGCCAAATGCAGCGCCATGCCGCCCCAGCCCGAGCCGATGTCGAGCACCCGCTGGTTTGGCTTCAGATCGAGCTTGGCGGCGATGCGGCGGCATTTGTTGGCCTGCGCGCTCTCCAGCGTGTCGTTGTCGTGCTCGAAAAAAGCACAGGAATATTGCTTGTCGGAATCCAGGAAGAGGTCATAGAGACGCCCGTCCAGGTCGTAGTGGTGGCGGACATTGGCGCGCGCGCGGCCGCGATTGTTGCTGCGCTGGATGAGGCTCCGCATGCGCATGCGCAGGTAATTGATCCATTCCAGATGCCCGCCGCCGAAACCGCCGTCGAGATTGGAGGTCAACAGATCGAGCAGGGCCGCGATGTCCGCGCCTTCCTCCACCGTCAGGCCGCCGTCCATATAGGCCTCGCCGAGCGCGAGCTGCGGATTGCGCAGAAGCGCCCACTCGGTCCGCCGGTCATGAATGCGCACAGTCACCGCCGGATCGTGCATCTCGCCGAAATCGTGGATGCGGCCCTTGGAATCGATGAGCCGCAAATGGCCGCGGCGAACGATCTTTTTCAAAATCGAAACGAGCAGTTGCATGGCCGAAATCCCTTGTCTTCACGGGTCAATCTCGATTTGCAAACGCCGAACGCGTCATTCGGTGCCGGGCTTCGGCATCCCTTGTTAAGCCAGGTCTTTCGTCACTTCCTTGACGCCGCGCAACGACTGCGCGAAGGCATCAGGAAAGGGCGTCCGATTTGGCGCCGTTGCTCCGTCCGTGCTCCTTGAGAATCCTGGCGTCGTCGCCAAGCTGCCTAAGCGCGCGCTTGAAGGCGTCGTTGAGCGCGAAATCCAGGTCGGCCAGCCTCTCGTTCCGGGACGGCCCATGGCCGACATTGACTTCCTTCCCTGCGGGCAAGGCGATACGCACGCTGACGGCATAGGGGTCGCCGTTCTTGCGGTGGCCGCTGGGCGCGCGCACCACGATGCGGCAGGCGGTGGCGCGGCCGAACCGCTTCTCGATCTTGGACAAATTTCGCTCGATCAGCGTGCGGATGCGACCGGTGACCGGCACGCCCTGCAGTTCCAGTTGCAGCGGTGTTTCCATGATCTGCACCTCACTATCGATACAGAGCTAGGTATGCTACTCCCGCCCCGCAACGGCCTGCCAGCCGGAATTTCCGATCGCGCATGTGGGACATCCTCCTTCTGGATTGTAACGCCGCAACGATGGCCGGGGATGCTTGCGCGTTCGGCGCCGTCCTGGACGCTGCCATCGGCATCAGGGACGGCCGGATCGGCTATGTCGGTCCGAGGTCCGGAGCTGGAAGCGGCCGCGTGGAGCGCAGGCTGGGCGGCGCCTGGGTCACGCCGGGGCTGATCGACTGTCACACACATTTGGTGTTCGCCGGCAACCGGGCCGACGAGTGGGACGCGCGCCGGCGCGGCGCGAGCTACGAAGAGATCGCGCGTGGCGGCGGCGGCATTGTCGCGACCGTGCGCGCGACGCGGGCGGCGTCCGAAGACGAACTGGTCGCCCAGGCCCGACCGCGGATCGCCGCGCTGCGTGCGCAAGGCGTCACGACGGTCGAGATCAAGTCCGGCTACGGTCTCGATCTGGAGACGGAGCTGCGCATGCTGCGCGCCGCGGGCCGGTTGACGGAGCGCATGCGCGTATCGCGCAGCTTCCTCGGCGCGCATGCGCTGCCGCCGGAATTCGCGCAGGACCGTGCGCATTATGTCGAGGCCGTGTGCAATATGATGATCCCGGCCGTCGCGCGCGAGAGGCTCGCCGATGCGGTGGACGTGTTCTGCGAAAGCATCGCCTTTACGACAGAGGAAACCGCGCGCGTATTCGCGGCTGCGCGCCAACACGGACTCAAAGTCAAGGTGCATGCCGAACAGTTGTCCAATATGGGCGCCGCGAAGCTCGCAGCCGGATCCGGCGCGCTTTCAGCGGACCATCTCGAGCATCTCGACGAAGCCGGTATCGCGGCCATGGCGGAAGCGGGGACCGTCGCGGTGCTGCTGCCGGCTGCGTTCTATTTCCTGCGCGAGACCAAGAAGCCCCCGGTCGCTGCGCTGCGTCGCGCCCGCGTGCCGATGGCGATCGCGACGGATTGCAATCCCGGCACCTCGCCCTGCACCGCGCCGCTGATGGTGATGAACATGGCCTGCACGTTGTTCGATCTGACGCCGGAACAGGCGCTGGCGGGCATGACACGCAACGCGGCGCAGGCACTCGGCCTTGGTCACGACATCGGCACCGTCGAGATCGGCAAGTCCGCCGATCTGGCGCTCTGGAATGTCGCCGGGCCCGCGGAATTGGCCTATTGGATCGGTGCGGACCTGCTCAAGGACCGCTATTACGAGGGCCGTTCCGACAACGAGGATCACCCATGAGCGACATCAAGAATGCGCCCGTCATCCGCGCGCCGCGCGGAGCGGAGAAGACCTGCCGCAACTGGGGCGCGGAGGCGGCAATGCGCATGCTGATGAACAATCTCGATCCCGACGTGGCCGAGCGGCCGCAGGATCTCGTCGTCTATGGCGGCATCGGCCGCGCCGCGCGCAACTGGGATGCGTTCGCGCGCATCGTCGAGAGTCTCAAACGTCTCGACGACGATCAAACCCTGCTCGTGCAATCGGGCAAGCCTGTGGGCGTGTTCCGAACCCATGAAGGCGCGCCGCGCGTGCTGATCGCGAATTCCAATCTCGTTCCCAAATGGGCGGATTGGGAGCATTTCAACGCGCTCGATAAGAAGGGCCTGATGATGTACGGCCAGATGACGGCCGGTTCCTGGATCTATATCGGCAGCCAGGGCATCGTTCAGGGCACCTATGAGACCTTCGCCGAGATGGGCCGCCAGCATTACGGCGGCGATCTCGCGGGGCGTTGGATCCTGACGGCGGGCCTGGGCGGCATGGGCGGCGCGCAGCCGCTGGCGGCGACCATGGCGGGGGCCTCGATGCTCGCCATCGAATGCCAGCCCTCGCGCATCGAAAAGCGCCTGGAGACGCGCTATCTCGACAAAGGCGTCGCCGATCTCGACGAAGCGCTGACGCTGATCCGCCGATCGGCGAAAGACAAACGGCCGATTTCGGTGGGCCTGCTCGGCAATGCGGCGGAGATACTTCCCGAACTCGTGCGCCGCGGCGTCAAGCCCGATGCCGTGACCGATCAGACCAGCGCGCACGATCCCGCGAACGGCTACCTGCCGGAGGGCTGGAGCGTGGCGGAATGGGAGCGTCGCCGCGCGAGCGATCCGAAAGGCGTCGCAGAGGCTGCGCGCAAATCCATCGCCAAACACGTGCGCGCGATGCTGGACTTCGCGGCTCAGGGAATTCCGACGTTCGACTACGGCAACAACATCCGCCAGGTGGCGAAAGACGAGGGCGTCGAGAACGCGTTCGATTTCCCGGGTTTCGTTCCGGCCTATATCCGGCCGCTGTTCTGCCGGGGCGTGGGGCCATTCCGCTGGGCGGCGCTCTCGGGCGATCCGGACGACATCGCCAAGACCGACGCGGCGATGATGCGCCTGTTTCCCGAGAACAAGCATTTGCATCGCTGGCTCGACATGGCCGGCGCGCGCATCGCCTTCCAGGGCCTGCCCGCGCGCATCTGCTGGATCGGGCTCGGCGAGCGCGACAAGGCGGGCCTGATGTTCAACGACATGGTGGCGAGCGGCGAACTGAAGGCGCCGATCGTCATCGGCCGCGATCATCTCGATTCGGGCTCGGTCGCCAGTCCCAATCGCGAGACGGAAGCCATGCGCGACGGCTCCGACGCGGTATCCGATTGGCCGATGCTGAACGCGCTGCTCAATACCGCCTCGGGCGCGACCTGGGTATCGCTGCATCATGGCGGCGGCGTCGGCATGGGCTATTCGCAGCATGCCGGCGTGGTGATCGTGGCCGATGGAAGCGCGCAGGCGCGCGAGAAGCTCAAGCGGGTTCTGTGGAATGACCCGGCAACCGGCGTGATGCGCCATGCCGATGCCGGATACGAGATTGCGCTCGAAACCGCGCGGCAACAGCATCTCGATCTGCCGGGGATTTTATGACGGCCGCACTTCGCAAATCCCGGCCCGGCCTGCTATGACAGGGTCCATGGATCAGCAGGTGCCCCGCAAGACGCCGCATTGGGCTTGGCCGCATGTCGTCGCGGTCGTGGCCGCGATCGTCGTGTATTTCGTCGTCTTCCGTTACACCGGCGATGCGGATGTCTTCTATTCGATCGCGGTCGCGGTCGCGATGGGCGGCGCAGCGTGGCTCGCAGCCTGGCACTATCTCTTCCGCCGCCGGTAGCCGAAGCGGCTTGCATATCTGCTCGTGACCTCCGCGATCTGTGCTTGTTCGCGCGCATCGAGCACCGAACGGAACTTGCCGATGCGGCCGTCTCCCAGATGTCCGGGGTGCAGATGCGTCGCAGGATCGAAGGCATCAGGGTGGTCCGGCAAACGCCCGCGCGCCACAAGCCGGTGCAACCGTTTTTCCACCGCTTCGCGGCCGAGCGCGCGAAAGATGCGTTTGCGCTCGGCGGCACTCAGCCTGACGCCCAGCGCTTTGGCCAGGATGCCGAGCGTCGCTTCGCGCTCGAAAAAGCGGTCTTCATAGCGAAAGGTCAGCGCGGGCTTCGTCTCCAACGCCAAAATCCGTTCCGCCTCGCGTTCCATGTCCTTCAGCACCGACGCGAAGGGGTGGCGGAAGCGCTGCATCAGCGACGCGGCGGCGTCGCGCGGCTCGCGCAGCGTGAGCAGGACGGTTCCCCGCAGCAGCGCGCACAGCAGCAGCAGCGCCGGCGAGGGCTCGTGGCACTTGATGATCAGGATATCCGCGGATGCGGCATCTTGCGGAAACATCTTCAGATGGTCCGCGAAGAAAGCCAGAACCCGGCCTTTTTTCGCCGCTTTGAGCATTCGGATGGCCGCGTTATACAGCCATGTCGATCCGCTGCTCTTGATGCCGAGGCAGAGCACGAGGCGTGGAGGCGGACGGGATTTCTTTCGCATCAACGATGGTGCCGGAGCAGCTCGGTGCGAGCATGGAATTGAACGGCCTCAAGGACAAGGGCGAAGATGCGCGCAGCGCGGAAACCGAGGCCGCGCGGCGCATCGCGCGCCGCTTCGATTCGCAAGGACGAAGAGCGCTGGGCGAGATCGTCGAATCCCTCAAAGGAGACGGCGGCGAGGCGCGGATTCTTCAACAGCTCAATCGCCTCGACCGTCACGACATCGTTCGTGCCATCGCCGAACATGTCGGTGTCGACGGCAAGAAGGGCGAAAGCTTCGCGGTCGAAGCTGCGCGCGCCTATCTGCGAAGCGGCGAGCGCGTTCGCGCGGCGGGCATTCTGGCCGGCCACGTTTCGGCGCGGCGGCGCGACTATGCGTTCCAGTACGCCGCCGGCCGCGTCTATTCCGAGATGCGGCTCTATGCCGAAGCCTTGTCCTGTTTCAAGGCGGCGCTTGCGGCCAAGCCGACCCAGCTCGCGGCAGAGCGCGTTTTCGCGGCGCATCTCGCGCTCGAGCAATACGAGGAAGCCGCAGCGGCGGCCGGGCGGGTGGTCCGCGCCGGCAATTTGCGCCCCGCGATGGTCCGCGACCTGGCTTATCTGCTCAAGCATCTTCCGCCGGGCCGCCTCGATCCCGATCTCGCCGATGCCTTAAGCGCGCTGGAAGGCAACGAAGAGACACTCGTGCCGGCGCTGATGCCGCACCTGATCGAAGCCGGCCGGATCGAAAGCGTGCGCGCCGCCGTGCGGCGCGGATTGGCGGCGGCGCAGGCCTGGAACCACGAGACGCTCGAGATCCTCGTTCCCTGTCTCGCGCGCAACGGCGAATTCGAATTGCTGTTGCGGCTTCAGGATCAGACGCCTGCGGCCGACGGCGCGAACCTGTTTTCGCAGGCGCTGGCGGCGGCACCGAAGGAGCGGATTGCCGAATGCGCGCTTCCGCAATTGGAGGGATTGCCGCTCTCCGCTGCAAGTCAGGCGGGGCCATGCGCGCTTCTGGCGCGGATTCCGGCGCTGCTGACGCCGGCGCTCTATGCGCGCGAAAAGCACCGGATCGCCAGGCTCGCCGCGAATGCGCTGGCGGACGACCGCGCTCGGGCGACGCACATATTGGCTCAACTCGTCTCACGGCTGCTCACCGAAGAGACGCGCGCCTTTTATTCCGGATCTGCAGGCTCGGATCTGGCAGCCGCACTTCGCGAAGCCCGTCGCGAAGCTGCTGCGCCGCAGGGAAGCCGGCTTGCTCGACTGCGCGACGATTACTTCGCCTTCTGGTTCGAACGCCGGCGCGCCGTGCCCGCCGGCGCGATCGGCAACGATGTCGTCTTCTGCGATACGGCTTTGGACTATTTCTCGGATCTTTCCGATCATCGCCCGGCGATCCAGGTCCCTCTCGGACGCGTGGCTGCGGATCGATTGAGCCAAACGAGCCTCATGCTCGATAACGGCATCGTACTGGACAAGCTCGGAGCCTGGGCGTTGATCCATGCGCGGCCGCAGATATCGCTCAAGGAGCCGGAGCGTTTCTGGGATTTCTTGTGGTGGTATCTCGAAGGCGTCGTTGTCAGGCGCGCGCTTCCGCCCGCAGCCATCGCCCCCGGCATCATGGCCTATCTCAACCATGTCCTGCTCGCCGACAACCGTGGCGGCGTGTCACTGAGCCGCTTTCTGCGATCGGCTTGGTCGCGCAATCCGGACGACCGCAGGCATTTCGATCTCGGCAACCCGATCGACCGCGTTCTCTTCGGCCTCGAATTCGGGGCACGTACGTTGGATCGCGCCAACGAATGTCTCCCCTTTTTCGAGCCGCTTCTCTCCGCGCCTCTCGTCAGCGCCTCGTTGAGGACATTCGGCGCAACGGATCTGGCGGACGCGCTGGAAAGCGTCGCTCCCGCCGGCACCGCCGCGCGCGCGCAAAGCGATGTGCAGGATGTGCTCCTGCTCGGACATGGCGGACGCGAGACGGGCCTGGGACGCAATTTCGGCATGCTGGCGCGCGGCTTGACGGCGGAGGGAATAGCGCTGACGACGCTCGATTTCGACGCCGGCGGCGATGTCGTGAGCGGCACGGCGGAGCGCTGGTACCGCGAGCGGCGTTCCGACGCCGTCGTCGTTCTCGCCGTCAACGCGCAGGACGCGCCGGACGCCTTCGTCAAGGACCGCACCAACACCATCGCCGAATGCCATGTCGCGGGCTTTTTCCTGTGGGAGATGACCGCAGTCCCCGAAGTGCAAAAGCTCGGCGTGGAATTGGTCGACGAAATCTGGGCGCCGACCCGCTACGTCGCAGATATCTACGCGCCCTACAAACCGGCCTATGTCGTGGGCAAGGGATTGTTCGCCGGTGACGAAGATTTCCTCGGGGCACCGATCAAGCAGGCGGCAAATCCCATGTTCCGCTTCGTCACGGCGTTCGATTTCGACTCCTCGATCGAACGCAAAAATCCGCTTGCCGTGGTGCTGGCCTTTCAACGGGCATTCACCAAGAACGAGCGCGTCGAACTCGTCGTCAAAACGTCGAATGTCGATCCGCGCCATTGGAGCAACGCCTGGGGACAGTGGGAACGCCTCACCGCGGCTGCCAAATCGGACCGTCGCATCCGTCTGATTGCTTCCCGCTACACGAACGAACAGATGGCGGCGCTTCTGCGCGACGCCGATTGCGTCGTCTCGCTGCACCGTTCCGAAGGATTTGGCTATCTGATGACGGATGCGATGGCCTTCGGGATTCCGGTGATCGCGAGCGGCTATTCCGGCAACGCCGATTTCTGCGACGCGGAGACGGCCTATCCCGTCGACTGCCGCTTGGTGGATGTGCCGGAGGGCGCCGCACGCTGGCGCTGTTTTGGCGCACGATGGGGCGATCCCGACATCGCCATGGCCGCGGCGCAGATGCAAGCGGTGCTTGCGGGCTATCCTGCCGCCCTGGGCAAGGCCGCCCGTGCCCGCGCGCGCATCGTAGAACGCTATAGCCTGAATGCGTTCCGGAAAACGCTCGTCGCACGGATAGGCGCCATCCGCGCATTGCCCGCGAAGCCCGGTTCTGTATAAAGAAGCCTGCGCCATCGAGAGTTCCATGCTGCTTAGTCTGTCTCATAGGTTTATTTTCATCGCGAATCTAAAGGCGGCCTCGTCCGCGATCGAGGTCGCGCTGGGGCCGAAGGCCGAAGTCCGGATTTCCGAGACCCGGTTCGGCAAGCACGACAGTTTGAGCGTGATTTCCCAGAAATTCGCCTGGGTGAAGCGTTACGCCCCTTACGAAGAGTTCTTCGTCTTCGCGGTGCTGCGCGACCCGGTCGATTTTCTGCTCAGCCTCTACAATTCCCACCACAAACCCGGCTTTGACGGCAAGCCGCATTCGACGAAGGGCATGTCTTTCGACGTGTTCCTCGACGATTGGTGCGTGCGAAGCTGGCAAGCCAGGCCGCAACATCTGCGGTTCGTCGACGAGCACAGCCGTTTTAAGCTCCGGCATCTTATACGGCTTGACAATTTGGATGAGGAGTTCGCACAGGTCTGCACGCGGCTCGGCTTGGGAAAGATCCAGCTCGGTCGCCGCAATTTGAGCCCGGCCATATTGCGCCGCGAGGATCTCAGTCCCGGTCAGATTGCCCGGGTCCGCGAGCGTTATGCCGAGGACTACGCGTGGCTGGAGCGGCGGCCGGAATTGGCGCCGATAAAGTAAACACGGACGGAAATGGTTGCAGCGGCGCGAAATTTCCGCAACAAATGCCCCCGCTCATGCGCACCGAAATAGCCCAGTTCGCCGCCAAACCGCTTCGCGCCATTCTCGGTGGACGCTTCTGGCTGTCGCCCGTGGTGTCGCGGCTCTCGCCGCATTACGGCGTGATGATAATTTCCTATCATCACGAGCAGGCAGGGCGCTACGACGAGGCGCTGGAGGCCTGGGCATGTCTGAAGGCGCGCAGCCGTTCGCGGGAGCAGGCGTTCCAGCACACGCTGCGCAGCGCCAGATTGGAGTACAAGGCCGGCCGTTATGCGGATTCGGTGAAAGACTACGGCGTACTTCATGCGCTCAATCCCGGCGATGAGCAGGTGGCGCGCGGGCTGGAGTCCGCGGCGCTGCGAGCCGCGCGCGAGGCGCAAACGCAAGGGCGCTGGCTCGATGCCTGCAGGATGTGGGCGGAGTTCGGACGCGTCACGGCAAAACGCGAGAAATGCCGCCGCAACTTGCGCGACTGCGCGCGTTACGTCTCTCAGAGCGCCGACACAACGCAGAACATCCTGGACTCGGTCGAGGCGTGGGGTCTGCTGCGGACGATCGATCCGGATTCGCGCGAGGCCCGTCAAGGGCTCGAATGGTGTCACGTCAACCTTGCGCGTGCCGCCGAACGCAATGGGGACGCGGCGGCGGCGCGCAAGCATTGGATCGCCTTGCTGGAAATTCTGCCGGGCGACCGTCGCGCGCAAGAAGCGCTCGACCGCCTCGACACGGAAGGGCGCGAACCCTATCGGTAAGCCATGACCGACGAGGAAAAGCCGCAACCGGTGGCGGGCGTCCCTTTGGACGCAAGCGATCGCAACGCCAAGAGGGCCGAGCGCTGGGCTGCCAGAAAGAAGGCGCGCGCGGAAGGACAAGAACAAGGCGGGGGCGGGATCTCCAGTACTGACTCTGCCGACAAAGCGGCGCGGGCCGAGCGCTGGGCGGCAAGGAAAAAGGCGCGCGCGCCGGTTCAGGAAGCAGCGATCGCTCCGTCGCCGGAAGCAAAGACCGAAGCCCTTGCCGACAGGAAGGCGCGCAGAGCCGCAAAGCGCGAAGCGAAGGCACAACACGCGGCTTCGAACGCGGCGCCCACGCCCGCGCCGACGCAAACGGTGTCGAAATCGCAGCGCAAGGCGGCCAAGCGGCAGGCCAAGCTCGCGCGGCGAAGCCAGACCGAGCAGTTCGACAATCCGGCAATTGCCGCTCCGGTCGCAACCGCGGCAAGCGGGGCATCGTCGAAGGCTGAAAGGAAGGCGGCCAGGAAGGCCGCAAAAGCGCAGCGCAAAGCGCAGAAGTCCGGCGCCGCTGTGCCGTTGGACCCTGCGGCCCTGGCAGAGAAACGGGCGGCAAAAGCTGCGCGCAAGGCGGCCAAAAGAGCTGCAAAGGCGGAAGCAAAACCCGGCGACGACGGCGAAGCTCCGGGCCCCACACGTGAGGAGCGCAAGCAGGCCAGGGCGGCGAAAAAGGCTGCGCGTCAGGAAACCGGCGACGACGAGGGACCGAGGCCGTTTCGCTTCAAGGTGTTTTCAAGCGATCCGCAAAGGCTCGGTGCGGCACTTGCGGACGATTTCGCGGCCGCCGGCGTCACGGTCGAAGCGCGCGACGAAGGCAAGCTCGATCTTGCCGTGCATGATTTCGATGCTGCGCCCGACGCGGAAGCCTACGCCGCGGGCATGCCCAAGGCGCGCATCCACGTTCTCATCGACCGTGGCGGTGCGTCCAGCGATGCGCTGATCACGCTCGCCAAACTTACGGGCGCCGCCATCGTGCACGCCGGAGCAAATTTCGAACGCTTGGGCGGAACCGGCGAGAACCCGGAAAAGCTGATCGCCGACTGGATTCTCGCTCTTGCGCGTGCGCGATCCAAGAAGGCGGCATTCGCGCCCCCCCCAAGACATGCTCCTCCCGATCTTGCCCAGTTGCGCGAGGCATGCGGCAAGCCGGCGGACGTCCTCGCACAGATCAAGGCCGTGGGCGCATTGCCAAAATCGCTCTCGGCGCGTCCGTCCCAGGACGAGGTGGAAAATCTCGCGGATTCACGGATCGCTCTCAATGCCGAAACGACGCTGCCGCTGGAAACGCCGTTCAATTGGCAGCGCGAGCTGCCGGACCGGCGCAGCATTTCCACCTTTTACGGCCTCGATTTTCTGATCGGCCCTTTTGCCTATTGGTACGCCAAGGCGCAGGGCCAGACGGGCGAGCAGCTCAAGGCGATCGACGACGCGTTGAAGGCGCGCGGCAGGACGCTGAATTCGCTGCTCGCGCGCGCCATGCTGATCGTCGACGACTTCGTCGCCAAGCATCCGCGTGAGGACGGTGGCCCCGCCTGGCAGGATCAGGCGGTGATTCGGCGCACGCGCGTGCTGCTGCTCTACGTGCTGTGCTGCAAGGCCGCACTGAAACGCAAGATCGCGTTCAACGAAGCGGCGTTCACCCAGGTTGCGCGCGCGCTTTTCGATCACATCGAAATCCTGCGCGGCGACGATCGCTATACACCCGTTTCGCGCGACGGGATCGAGCTCGACGGTCTGCTCATCGGCGTCGCCCAGTCGCTGCGCGGACTGCCTTATGCCGCGAAACTGCTGGAAGACAGTTTGACCAGGATCAAGCGGCTCCAGCTCGATTGCGGCCTGACGCAGGAAGGGGTGTGGCAGGGGGAATCCTTCAGCGACCACTGCGGCGTGCTGGCGGAGATTTCCGGCCTTTGCGCAAACTTCGCGCCGGCACAGGCACAGCTTGCCGAACCTCTGTCGTCGGCGGCGAAGAGGATGACCGCGTTCGCCGAGGCCATGCTCAAATGCAATGGCGAGCCGCCGGGCATCGACGACAGCCGCGAGCGCTCTTACGTAAACCGCTTGATGGGCGCGCGGCGCAAGCTGGCGAAGGCAGCCGGGAAGAAGACGCTCAAAGGCAAGCAGCCGCTGCGCAAGCGCATCACCGACACCTACGTTTTCCGCGAGGCCCAGTACTTCATCAGCCATTCCTCGACGGCGGTCGAACCGGATTCCTCGCTTGTCGTCCTCCACGCCAATCCGCCGTCGCTTGCGCGGCACGACCCGGGCGGCATCACGCTGGTGTTCGCGCACGGCGAGGACAATCTGTTGGTGCGCGGGGCATCGCCCGAAGACGGCGACGAGGACAGCCGGGCCGATCCGGCGCTGCGCAACGGCATTCGCATCGACGGCGCCGGCTGCCGGGAGCCGGAAAGCGGTTCGGAAGGAGCCGTACGCATCGCGAAATCGTGGCGCGGTCCGGGGTGGGCGGCCGCCCGCGGCATCGAGGCCAATCATGAGGGCGGCTCGATCGCGCGCACGGCCATCCACTTCAAGGCGGCGCATGCGCTGCTGGTTGTGGACGAGCTCGAATCTGCGGACGGCGCCGAACATGAATTCGCGCAGCATTGGAATATCGCTTCCGACTTCGTGCCGGCGCAGGACGGCCCCCTGCATTTCCAGGCGGAGCAGCACGGAACGCTCAACCTTGCGGTCTGCCCCGCCGGCGATTTCGCGCGGGAGGCCGGCGAGGACGCGACCCGGATCGGCCGCGCGCTTCGCCTGGCGAAAGGGGCGGCGGCAACGCTTTTTCAGTGGACGGAGCAACCCGTCGCGCTTTCGCTTGCGCTGGAGGCGAACGGCACGGACTGGTCGATTGCGGCCTGCGGATCGGGCCTGGATGCCAAAATCGCGCTTTCCGGCGGTGAATTGCGCTGCGAACTGGGCCAGGCCACGCCAGCAGCTTGAGATCGGCAGGAAAGCGGATTTCGGAATCGGGACACGAGTTTGATATCGTTGCGCGCATGGGGAACTTTCGAGGCGTCGTGAAGGTAAGCGGCTCCGTCATCCGGGGCTGGCTTCTCGATCTCGACCGGCCTTCGCGGCCGGTGCGCTTTCAGCTTTCGATCGATGGCGACATCTGCGGCAGCTATGTCGCAGATGCACGGCGCAGGCTCCTGTCGCGCAAGACGCCGGGCGCGGACAGCCACGGGTTCGCGATCCCGATTCGAAAGCCGTGGATCGGCGGCGGCATGCAGGCGCTTCGGATCGATGGGCCCTCCGGCCTGAAATTCGCCATGCAGGTCAGGCTGGGTCCGCGCCCGCACGAACATTTCGAAGATCATGTCGTCTCGGGCGAAGCGTCCATCGGCACAGGCGAGCCCACGCCGCGGCGCGCCGCCACCGAGGAAGACGACCGGCCGGCGCCGCTGAAGGCCGGGTTGCTGCGCCAGATCCGTGCGCTCTCCGACGCCGAACTGGCCCAGCTTCTCATCGTCGTCGAGCGCGACATCCTGCTGGAGCGATTGAAACGGCGCGAAAAAGAGGGCGATTGGCAAGCCGTCGCGCATTATCGCCGCGCCTTGATCGGGCCGGCGCGCGGTCAGACGCTGAGCTTGTTCGGCCGCGCCGCATCGCAGGCCCAAGAACATCATTCGGCGGCGCGCGCGGTTACCGCGGCCGCGGCGATGCATCCTCAGTCGTTCGAGGCGCATCTGCTGGCGGGCGAAGCGCTCGCGGCACAGGGCGCCTTCGACGAAGCCTTGCGGCATCTGCGCACCGCCGATCTGCTGGAGGAGCAAGGTCTTCGGGCGAAGCGCGAAATCGCGGCGCTGCTTTCCAGGATGTTGCGGCAGGATCTCGCACCCGAACGCCGCAAGGCCCTGCGCGAAGAGCATCTCGATGTCCTGCGCGCCTTGAGTGCCGCGGACAATGTGGCGTTGCGCCTGCGCTATCGCGTTCCGCTGGCCGTGGCGCTCTACGAAATCGGCCGCTATGACGACGCCATCGCCGCCGCCGACGAGGTTCTCGCGGATGCCCCGCGCGAGGTGCGTGCGCATCTGGTCAAGGCGCGCGCGCTCGTCGCGCGCAACCGCATCACAGAGGCGCAAGCGCATTATCAGACCGTGCTCGACATCGATCCCGCCCATCGCGGCGCACGCCAGAGCTTGCGCATCCTTTCGGCGCTGACCGACGCCGAAGCGCAGCAAGACGTTCAAATCCTGGATGCAAGCGAGGTCTCGATCGAGCGGCTGGTCACGCTGAAGAATGCCTGGATCTGCATCAGGGGATGGCGCGGATCGGCCGAACCGTTTCTCGAACCGCTGGCGCAGCAGACGCCGCTCCGCCGCGGTTACGCCGAGGTCACGGGCCCCCTTGGCACTGCCGCGTTCTGGCGCTCCGAAGCTCTGGCGGGACTGTTCGAGAGCGGTCTTATCGGCTCCCTGGACGACCGGGCCTTGCTGGAGCGCTGGCAGCGCTTCTATCGCGCCGATCCGCATCAAGGTCCCCGGCGCGCGCTTCTCGCGTCGCGGCACGGAAGCGACCTCTATGGCGGCGGCGAACATTTCCTGGAAGACGTGGCCGCGCATCACGAGGCCCAAGGCTACGACGTGACTGTCCTGGGAACCCGTCCCGAGCTTCAGGGCGTCGACCGCCACGACGGCGGACGCCGGCGCGTCTTCGTTGCCGACAGTCCGGCGGCCATCCGCAAGTTCATCCTCGAAAACGAGGTCGCCCTGGTCCATGCGATATCGGGCATGGGCTTTGCCGTGGCCGAGGCGCTCGGCTTCAGCAATATTTCCTTCATCTACGGGGTGCATTTCTGGAACGAAATGCTGGGCGATGGCGAGGGCACGAGCTACTTTGACGAGGCGCTGGGCGAGCCGCTATACCGCCGGGAATTCTCGCTGCTGCTGTCGCGGGCGTCGGTCGTCTATGCCAATTCCCATTACACCCAGGAGATCCTGGAACAGGGGTTTGGGGTGCGCTGTCCGATCTTGTTCCCCGCGCCGCATGAGCGTTTGGAAGCCGCCGCCGCAGCATGTTAGAAGCAACCGGCCAAGCCGCAGGAACCGCTAAGTGAACGAATTGAGGACCCAGTTTCGGGTGATCGCTGCGTTGGCGATCCGCGATCTCCAGAACCTCATGCGCGGCTACAATTACGGTTTCGCCTGGGCGCTGTTCGAACCGATCATGTTCATCGGCCTGATGCGCGTCGCGCGTTCGGCGATCAAAGGCCTGACGCCGCCGAACATGCCGCCTTCGACGTTCATCATCTTGGGCATCGTCCCCTTCTATCTCTACAACCAGACCATCGGCTCGGTGTACAAGGCCGTGTCCGAGCCGGACAATCTGCTGCAGTTCCCGCGCGTGACGCCGGTCGACCTCGCGATCGCCTCCGCCCTCAGCGATTTCTGCATCTATCTGGTTCTCTTTCTCGGATTCGTGGGCTTCTTTTCCATGCTCGAGGGCGCCTGGCCGCCCGAGAACCTGCTCAAAGTCATGAACGTGTTCATCGCTCTTTGGGCGCTGGGGATCGGGCTCGGCTTCGTCATGGGAACCGGGGCCCGCGTCTTTCCGCCGCTCAAGCAGTTCGTCGGCTATTACAACCTCGCCAACCGTATGTTGGGCGGCATGCTGTTCGTCATCATCCAGATGCCTCAGTCGTACTGGCCTTATTTCACCTGGAATCCCGTCTTGCATTGCATGGAGATGCTGCGCGACGGCTGGTTCGTCACCTATACCTCTCCCGTCGCCGATCCGGCCTATGTCATGGAGTGGCTGCTCGGATTGTTCCTGCTCGGCCTGTCGCTCGAGCGCTTCCAGCGCCGCGTGCCTTACCTATGAGCATCGTCTTCGAGAACGTCACCAAAAAGATCCGCTTGGGACCGGTAAGAGTGACTTATGAGGGCCTGAACCTGAATATTCCGGGCGACTCTCGCATGGCACTGCTCGGGCAAAGAACGGCCGGCTTGGAGGCCCTCACCGACGTCATCTGCGCCGCCGACGCGGCGGATTTCGGCCGCGTGACGCGAACGCATTCCATCTCCTGGCCGATCCCAAGCACGCATTTCATCGCCAGGCATCTGCCGATCATCGCCAATGCGCGGTTCGTCGCCCGGCTTTACGAGGCCGATGAGAAAAAATATCTCGCTCGACTCGCCGAAGCCGGGGAACTCGCCGACTGGTTCGAGGTGAAGGTCGAGGAGTGCCCGTCGGAAATCCGCGCGCTGTTCTGCTTCATGGCCGGCATTTGCCTGCCCTTCGACCAATATGTGCTGACCGGCCTCGGTCCCAGGGCTGCGCGCGATACCATCAGCGAAATACTCGACGGCCTGACGACCGAATCCGGATTTCTGCTGGTCGGCGGGGATATCAAGACCGCGCAGAAGCTGTGCAACGTGGCGTATGTGTTCGACAAGGGGCGCGCCACCTTCTTCAACGATATGGATGAGGCTGCGGAGGCCTTCTCGGACATCGAGGCCGCCGACGGCGAAGACGAGGACTTCATGGGCGGCGATCCGGAGCTGGAAAACCTTGTCAATGTCGACTTCTTCTGACCACGGATTGTCTCTTGACGCGGCCGGCCGCATAGTGCGGATGGAGCGGCGTTCTCTGCCAGGCGGGCTTTGACCATGTCCAACCTCTATGAATCGACCGACACGAGACCGGCGGGCGTCGCGCGGCCGGGGCTGGCAGGGATCCTCGGCGCCGCGGATGCCGTGTGGTCGGCGCTCCGGGCCGTGTTCTCGCGCATCGCCCAGCACATTTCTTTCTGGTCGGTTGTCGGCACCGTGGCGCTGCTTTCCAGCGTCTACTATTTCATCTTCGCCGAGTCGCTTTACGATTCGCAGGCGACCCTCAGCATCCAGAACAAGGGCTCGATGAGCGGCGGGGTAAGTTCGATCCTGGGCGGCGCGCTCGGCAGCAGCGCGAGCTCCGCGCAATCGCAGCAGATCTACGACTACATCAATTCGATGGAGATGCTGCGCGTTCTCGACCAGAAATTCCATTTGCGCCAGTTATACGCATCGTCCGAGCGCAATCCGTTCTGGCGACTTTACTGGCCCGACACCGATGAGAACTTCCTTTGGTTCTACCAGCACATGATCTCGCTGGATTCCCAGACGGACGTCGGAATCCTTGTCGTCGACGTGTACGATTACGACCGCCACCGCTCGCACGACATCGCCCAGACGATCGAACAGGAATCGGAAAAATTCATCAACGGCGTCAACGCGAAGATGCAGGAACAGACCATGCGCTTCGCCCGCAGCGAGCTGACCGGCGCGGTCAAGGCGGTCCGCTCCGCCAAGAGCCCGCAAGACCAGGCGGTCGCGGAGATGCGGCTCGCTTCGGCGCAACAGGCGCTGGCTGCCGCGGAAGGCTCCGCCAATCAGCAGCAGGTCTTCCTCGTGCCGATCTCGGCGGCGTCGCTGCCCACCGAGACGACCGAGCCGGAACGCCTGTTCAATATCGTCACGATCACCTTTCTCACGGCGATCGTGTACGCGGTGGGCTTCCTGATGTGGAGCAACGTGCGCGATCACCGCAAGGCGTGATCAGGAAAACGCGCGCCCCAGAAGCCCGGCGATCTCCTCGGCGGCACGGCCCTGGCCGTAATCCGCGATCTCGCGGCGCGGCCTGAAATCGCCGCCGCGCCACAGCCTGTTCCATCCCGCTTCGACGAGTTCCGTCCATTCGGTCTCGTCGCGCAAGATGATGCAGGGCACGCGATGGAAATAGGCTTCCTTCTGCACGCCGCCCGAATCGGTCAGCACCAGCGCCGCATGATGCAGCAGCTTCGTCATGTCGAGATAGCCGAGCGGTCCCGACACGACGACGCCCGGCCGCTCGGCGCCGATGCCGAAGCGCTCGAGCGCCTTGCGCGTACGCGGATGCAGCGCGAGCACGACGGGCCGCTCGCGCGCCGCCTGCGCGATATAGTCCATCACGGCGCCCAGGCTCTGCGCATCGTCGGTATTGGCGGCGCGGTGGACGGTCGCGACCGAATAGTTCTTTTCGGCAAGGCCGAAGCGGGTGAGCACATCGCAGCGGCGCTCGGCGACAGGCGTCGCCAGCAGCGTGGCGTCGTACATCAGGTCGCCGGTGCGGTGGACGCCATGCTCGATGCCCTCGCGCGAGAGGTTGCGGATGGCTTGCGCCGTGGGACAGAGGAGCAGCGCGCTCAAATGGTCGGTGACCACGCGGTTGATTTCTTCCGGCATCGTCCTGTTGAAGGACCGCAGTCCCGCCTCGATATGGACCAGCGGGATTTGAAGTTTGGCGGCCGCCAGCGCGCCGGCCAGCGTGGAGTTCGTGTCGCCGAACACGATTGCGGCCCGCGGCCGCTCCTCGATCAGCACGCCTTCGACCGCGCTCAGCATCTCAGCCGTCATCGCGCCATGCGTGTGCGAGCGGATGGAAAAGCGGTAGCGCGGCTCCTCCATCTCGAGCTCGGAGAAGAACACGTCCGACATCGCTTCGTCGAAGTGCTGGCCGGTATGCACCACGATCTCGTCGAACTCTCCGGCATGTTTCAGCGCGCGCGACAGCGGGAACGCCTTGATGAATTGCGGCCGCGCGCCGACGATGGTGACAAGCTTGATGGGAGCCATGCCGGTTCACCTTCTCACGGTGCGGCCTCACTGTCGACGAAGAAGCGAAGTTCGCCCGCGGGCCGGATGCGCGCGGCAGGCAGGGTGGCATCTCCGGCTTGAAGCCGGCGCAGCATCGGCCGTTTCTCTGCGCCGGCGGCCAGAAATGCCACATGCGCGCTCGCGTTCAGGACCGGAAAGGTCAAGGTGATCCGTTGCAGGCCGAGTCCTTCGACCGCGCGGCACCAGCGCCGTGTTTCCTCGAGTGCCGGCGAGCCCGGAAACAGCGAAGCGGTGTGGCCGTCCGGCCCCAGTCCCAGGAACGTGACGTCGAAGCGCGGCGTCGCGCCGAAGAAGTTGCGCAGTCCCTGTTCGTAGCGCTCGGCTGCGTCTTCCGCCGTCATTCCCACTGTCGGGATGGGGTGCACCAGGCGCGGCGGGGCCCGCCACAGCATCGCCTCCTGCGCCATGTGGACGTTGCTCATCGCATCGTCGGGCGGCACGAAGCGTTCATCGCCCCAGAACCAGTGAATGCGCTCCCAAGGGATGTCCATTTCCGCCAGCCGCCGATACGTCGCCTTCGGTGTCGAGCCGCCCGAGAGCGCCACCGCCAATGAGCCGGGCCTTGCGTTGACGATGCCTGCGAACCATTCCGCGGCACGATGGGCCAGCGCTTGCGGATCGGGCAGGACCTCGATGTTCACTGCCGCGCCTTGGGCTCCAGATGCCCGCCGAAGCCGTGCCGCATGGCGGAGAGCAGTTTGTCGGCAAAGCTCTCTTTCAGCCGGGAACGGAAGCGCGCGTAGAGCGATGCCGTGAGGATGTCGGCCGGCACGGCGGACTCGATCGCCGCCATCACGGTCCAGCGGCCCTCGCCGGAATCGGCGACGATGCCCGAATAGGTCTTGAGTTCGGGATCCTGCGCCAAGGCGGCGGATGTGAGATCGAGCAGCCAGGACTGGATCACGCTGCCGCGCCGCCACACTTCGGCGATATCGGCGACATTGAGTTCGTAGCGCTGCGCTTGCGGCAACTCCTCGCTGCGCGCGCGCTCGAGGATGGCGAAACCTTCGGCATAGGCCTGCATCATGCCGTACTCGATGCCGTTGTGGATCATCTTGACGAAGTGGCCGCAGCCGCTGGGCCCGCAATAGAGATAGCCCTGCGCCGCGGTATCGTCCTTGGGCCGGCCGGGCGTCGGCGGCGCGCTCTGTGTGCCCGGCGCGAGCGCGCGGAAGATCGGATCCAGGCGCGCGGCGGCGTCTTTATCGCCGCCGATCATCATGCAATAGCCGCGCTCCAAGCCCCATATGCCGCCGCTGGTGCCGACATCGAGATAGGCGATGCCGCGCGGCTTCAACATCGCGGCGCGCCGGATATCGTCCTTGTAGAAGCTGTTGCCGCCGTCGATGACCGCATCGCCGTCTTCCAGCAGATCGGCGACGTCGTGCAGCGTCGCCTCGGTCACTTCGCCTGCAGGTAGCATCAGCCAGATCGCGCGGGGCCTTTCGAGCTTGGCGACGAAATCGCGCAAGCTCGTGCTGGCGACTGCGCCTTCCTTTGCGAGCTCCGCGACCGCCTCCGGACGGGTATCGTAGGCGACGCAGGCATGATCGTGGCGCATCAGCCTGCGGACGATATTGGCCCCCATGCGTCCAAGTCCGATCATGCCGAGCTGCATCGCGCACTCCTCGTCAGGCTGGCAGAGACGATATCGTTCCGGTAACGCCCGATCCAGCCGTTCCGTGCCGCTTGTGAGCCGGGCGGGCGATGTGCATTCTGCAAGGGGATGAAAAAGCCGCTCAATATTCTCTTCGTCACCGCGGACCAGTGGCGGGGCGAGTGCCTGTCCGCACTCGGCCATGCAACCGTGCGCACGCCCCATCTCGATGCACTGGCCCGGCAAGGCGTTCTGTTCCGCAACCATTTCGCCAACGCGGTGCCCTGTGGCCCATCGCGCGCCTCGCTCCACACCGGCATGTACCTTCAAAACCATCGTTCCGCGATCAACGGCACCCCGCTCGACAGCCGACATACCAACTGGGCCCTGGAGACTCGGCGCGCGGGCTACGATCCGGTGCTCTTCGGCTACACCGACACCAGCATCGATCCGCGCGGCGTCGAGGCGGACGATCCCTGGCTCAAGACCTATGAGGGGCCGCTTCCCGGCATCCGCGTCGCGGTGATGATGGGCGAGAAGCCCGCCGCCTGGACCAATTGGCTGAAGCTGCAAGGCTTCGATGTGCCGAGCGACATCCGCTACGCCTATTCCATGCGCGCGCCGGGCGCGGATTACGAGAACGGCGCGCCGGCGCCGAAGCCTTTGGCGCTTCCGGTGGAGGCGGACGACACGTCGTTCCTGGTGGACCGCTGCATTGATCATATCCGGGCGGCGAAGGATCCCTTCGTCATCCATCTTTCGATCTTGCGGCCCCATCCTCCGTTCATCGCACCCGAGCCGTACAACGCGATGTACGATCCCCTCGCAGTGCCGGGCTTCGCGCGCAAGGCGACGGCGGAAGAGGAAGCACGCCAGCATCCCTGGCTGGCGCATCAGCTCTCGCGCAAGCTGTTCCGCGCGCCCGAAGACGAGCGCAAGCTGCGGCGATTGAAGGCCTCTTATTTCGGGCTGATGAGCGAAGTCGATGCGGCGCTGGGAAGGGTCTTCGCCTGCCTCGAGGAAAAAGACCTCTGGGATTCGACACTGATCGTCTTCACTTCCGATCACGGCGAGCAGATGGGCGATCACTGGCTGCTCGGCAAGTGCGGTTATTTCGATGCCTCGTACCGCGTTCCGTTGATCGTGCGCGATCCCCGGCATCCCCAAGCCCATGGGCAGACGGTCGATGCCTTTACCGAGAATGTCGACATCATGCCGACCATGCTGGAAGCGCTCGGCCTCGACGTGCCCGTGCAATGCGACGGACGCGCGCTGACGCCGCTCCTGGAAGGCAAAGGAGCGCCCCGGAACTGGCGCAGCGAAGCGCATTGGGAATACGATTTCCGCGATCCGGCGGACGAGGGCGCAGAGAAGCGCCTCGATCTCACGCTCCATCAATGCACGTTGAACGTCGTGCGCGGCAAGCGTTACAAGTACGTACACTTCACCAAACTGCCGCCGCTGTTCTTCGATCTCGCAGCCGACCCGCAGGAGTTCGACAACCGCGCGGGGGACAAGGCGTACTTGCCGCTCGTGCTGGACCATGCGCAGAAGCTGCTCTCCTGGCGCATGAACCACGACGAACAGACGCTCACCCACATTGCGCTCACCGACAAAGGGCCGGTGGCACGTGCCGCACCGCGCTTCTGAACGCATGCGGGGGGCCGGCATCGCATTGATCGCGTTGGCGCTGAGCTTGCCGCTCTGGCTTGTGCACCAGCCGCCGATGCCGGATTATCCCGCGCATCTGGCGACATATCAGCTGATCGCGGGCGGTGCCTCGCACTACTACCATGTCGTCTGGGCGTGGCTTCCAAATCTGGCCGGCGAAATCCTGGTTCCTCTGTTGGCCAAGTTCGCCGGCCTCGAGCCGGCGGCGCACCTTTTCATGATCGCCGCTCTGGCGCTGTGGGTCGTCGGACCCGCGTTGATCGAACGCGCTTTGTTCGGGCGCTTCGGACTGGGCGCGCTGTTCGCGGCGTTCTTTGCTTACAATGCCAATTTCTTCTGGGGTTTCCTCAACTATCAGTTCGCCATGGGGACTGCGTTTGTCGTCTTCGCGGCGTGGATCGCGAGCGAGGGGCGCCGCGGACTTTTGCATTTCGTCGGCTTCGCACTCGCGCTGCTTGCGCTCTATTTCTGCCACCTCTTCGCATTGGCCGCTCTGGGACTGCTGATGGCCGCCTATGAGACGGGACGGCTCCTGGAATTGCCGTCACGGCGCGCCCGCATCGCGCGCGCGTGCATCTTCGCGGCGTTGTTCCTGCCCGCCGCAGCCGCGTTCCTGCTCCTGAAGCCGCCGGGACAGCCCGGCAACGGTGTCGCGTTCGATTTTGCGGATACCGCGCTCGACAAACTGGCATTGATCCAACAGAGCTTCGACCATCCCTCGTATGTGCTGGTCGCGTTGCTCGCGGTGCTGGCCGGGTTTGGGTGGTGGGCCGGCTGGCTCAAGCTCGACCGCCGCATGCGCCTGCCCCTCGTCGCGCTGGCGGCCGCCGTCGTGCTGATGCCGGAATGGGTCATGGGCGGCTGGGGCGTGCATTTGCGCCTTCCTCCGGTCCTGGGCGCGCTCGTCTTCGCTTCGGCGGAATTCCGGCTCGAGCGCAGGAGACTTCGGGCGCTCGCGCTTTCCGCCCTTGGGGTGCTTGCGTACAACATCTATGCGCTGGCGGACGACTGGATCGCGCGGGACCGCCAATTCAGCGAGTTCCGTTCCGCCGTTGCCGCGCAACTGCCGCAGCACGCGCGCCTGCTGACCGTGCTCGACGGCGACGCCATCGGCTACCGCTCCGATCAGCCCTATTGGCACATGGCGGAGTACGCGATCGTCGACCGCGGCGCGTTCACGGCGCTGCTCTTCGCTACGCGCGACCAGCACGTAATCGGCATCGATCCGCCTTGGCGGAAATTTGCCGCCGCTTCCGCCGAACAGGGTTCGCCGCCCGACATCGACGAGCTCGACGATCTTGCGCATTACCGCATCGACGAAGACGAAGATATCGCCAATGTCTTTCCCTATCTGATGGGCTTTCAGTGCCACTATCAGGAAGCGGTGGTCGTGCATCTGGGCGGTCCGCGCTCTGCCGTTCCGGCGATGCTCAAGCTGCGCTGGACGGGAAGCTTCTTCTCGCTTTACGACATCGTGCCGGATTCGTCGTGCCGCAAGAAGTGAGCCGCGCGCTGTCGGTCGCGGCCGCAATGTTGGCTGCAGCTTGCGCCTTTGGGCTCTGGCATGCAGCCGCGATGATACCGCTGCAAGTGCCGCTCGACCCCAATGAGGGCTGGAACGCCTATCACACGCTGAGCGCCATGCAAGGCGGCGCGCTCTATCCGGGAGCGCACAGCGGCATGGTCGACAACTATCCGCCGCTGTCGTTCTACATCGTCGGGCTGGTGGCAAAGCTCGCCGGCGACGCGATCGTCGCAGGGCGCATCGTGTCGCTGGCATCGCTGATCTTCGTGGCCGCCGCCATTGCGGTCGCGGCACGCGAACTCAGCGCGGCGAAGCCGGCGGCATGGTTCGCCGCGCTATGGTTCCTCGCCGGGCTGCTGGTGTTCACCGACTATGTCGCGATGGACGATCCGCAGCTTCTGGGCCACGCGATCGATGTTGCCGGACTGCTGCTCCTGCTGCGCGGCCGAATGGCGGCGGCGGCCTTTGCGATGGCCGTGGCGCTGTTCGTCAAGCACAATCTGGTGGCGCTGCCGCTGGCCACCCTGTGGTGGCTTGCGTTGACCGAACGCAAGGCGGCATGGCGTTTCGCAGTATCGGGATTGGCGTTCTGCCTGCTCGGCGTCATCCTCTTCCGCGCCGTCTATGGGGCGGTATTGCTCGGCGCGATCGGGTCCGCGCGCAGCTTCTCGTTCGCGCTGCTCACACACAACGTTGCGACCTGGATGGTTTGGGCGGGACCGGCAATGGTTGCCGCCGTTGCTTTGCTGCTGGGGACGCGCGCCGACAGAAATGTCGTGTTCTGCGCGCTCTACGCGCTCGTCGGCGTGGCCGTCGGGACCGCGTTCTCAGGCGGTGCCGGCGTCGACCTGAACGTCTGGTTCGATGCGGCCATCGCTCTGTCGCTGACCGGCGCGCTGGCGCTGACGCGGCTGAGCGCAAGGCTTCCACAGACGCTTGTGCTGAGCGCTTATATCGTGCCGCTTCTCAGCGGCCTCGCGCTCTCCTATGACGAAAGCTGGCGCGAGCCGGGAACCTGGCTTCGCCCCGGCGCCGATGCCGCGCAGACCGCGCGGTCCGATATCGATTTCCTGAAGGCGCACCGCGGCCCTGCGCTTTGCGAGATGCTCTCGCTCTGCTATTGGGCCGGCAAGCCGCCCGCAATCGACGTGTTCAATCTCGGGCAGGCCTTCGCGACCGGCGCGCGCAGCGACCAAGCTCTCATCGCGCAGATCGCGCACGGCGATTTCGGCGTGCTCCAATTCGACTCGCTGGACGAATTCGCGCTCGGCCCGCGGGTGAAGGCGGCCGTGCTCGCGCGCTATCGCGTCGATCACCAAAGCGACGACGGCGTGTTCCTCGTGCCGCGCTAAATCGGTTCGACCTTGACCGTGCCGGCGCGTTCGAGCTTGCCCCAGCCGACCGACGGTCCGCGCAGCGCCGCGAAGATCGAGCGGATCACGACGTAGTACATGATCTGGCGATAGCCGAAGCGCTGCAGCATCAGCCACCACAACAGGCTCCAGTCCTCGCGCTTTTCGAGCACGAAACCCACCATCGCGGCCGACAGATCGACCGCCATGAAGATGGCGTAGTAGATCGCGATTTTCTGGACATTGGCGCTGTTGAATTCGGCGCCGTGTTGGGCGTAGTTCATCCACGCCGTGATGATCTGCCAGATGAAGGCCAGATCGACGAGCGGCGCCAGCGCCGACAGCGCGATCTGGAACAGCCAGACCTGCGGCAGCGCCACCAGTCCCAGCGCGCCATAGCGCGGATTGCAGGTCACATCGCGGTATTTCCATAGGCACTGCAGCGTGCCGTACGCCCAGCGGAAGCGCTGCCGCGCCAGCCCGCGCACCGTTGCGGGAGCTTCGGTCCGAGCCACCGCGCTCGAGTCGAACAGCACCTTGTAACCGGCGCGCTGCACCGCGATGGTGAGATCCTGATCCTCCGCGAGCGTTTCCAGCGGGAATCCTCCCAGGGACTGCAGCACCGATCGTCGCCATGCGCCCACCGCGCCGGGCACGACCGTCAGCGTGCCGAGGGCCGCGAGCGCGCGGCGCTCCAGGTTCTGCGCAACGATGTATTCCAGCGCCTGCCAGCGCGTGATCATGTTGATGCGATTGCCGACCTTGGCGTTGCCGGCAACCGCGCCGATCTGCGGATCGCAGAACCAGCGCGCCAGTTTCGAGATGGTGTCGGGCGCGAACAGCGTGTCCGCATCCAGCGCCACGACCACCTCGCCGCGCGCGCGGGCGAGGCCCGTATTCAACGCCGTAGCCTTCCCGGAATTGGGGATGCTGAGCACGGTGACGCGCGCATCGCCGGCGAATCGGGCGCGCAGCACGTCCACAGTACGGTCGCGCGAGCCGTCGTCGATCACGATCACTTCCACGCCCGGGTAGTCGCTCTCCAGGATGCGCGACACCGTCGATGCGACGACCACCTCTTCGTTGTAGGCGGGGATCAAAACGCTCACCGGCAGCGCCTCGGGATCGGGCGGCGGCGGTTCCTTTCGATGCCGGCGATTGTTCAGCGCCAGCGCCGCCAGGACCAGAAGCCTCAAAATGCCGAGCGCGATGGCGAGCTGGAACAGCCAATAGAAGATGCTGCCCAGCCAGCTCAACGACAGGAAGACCACGCGGTCGGTGAACAACGCGACGGTCGGCGACAGCGGCGGCATCACGGCATCGCGGCTCAGTCCCGCCAGCGCCGAGACCGGCACGATCCGGTAGTGGTCGGCTTTCAGCTTGTCGATCAGCGGCCCCAGCGCCTCCACCGTGCGCGAACGGTCGCCGCCCGCGTCATGCAGCAGGATGATGTTGCCGCGGAATTCCGGGTTGGGATTGGTGAGCTCGGCGAAGGAGGTGCGGATCATCGTTTCGGGCGAGGGAAGCTGCCAGTCTTCGGTGTCGATGTGCTCGCCCACGGTGATGTAGCCCATCTTCTGGGCAATCTCGATCGGCGAGATTTCGTCGCCGGAACCGGGCTCCGCATCGCCGAGATAGGGCGGACGGAACAGCCGCATCGACCGGCCGGTGAGCGCTTCGACCAGCCGCTGCGTGGCATTGAGCTCGAGCACCACGCCTTCGTCCGGCGTGTCGGCAAGATTGGGATGGGTAAAGGTGTGATTGCCGAGTTCGTGGCCTTCGTTGAAGATCCGCTCGATCAGGTCGGGATAGGCTTCGGCGTTCTCGCCGATGACGAAGAACGTCGCCTTCACCCCCTTGGCTTTGAGGATGTCGAGGATCTGCGGCGTCCATTCCGGATCGGGCCCGTCGTCGAAAGTAAGCGCGACCTCGCGCGGCACCTGTCCCTTGACCTGGATGACATAGCTGGTCGGAATGGTCGTATAGGTCTCGTCCGTGATCGCTCCGGTGTCGCGGTCGACCTCGAATTTGCGCGCGCCCGGCGTGGGATGCGAAACCACGCGCAGGATTTCGCCCAAGCCCTCGAAATCGACGTCCTGGCTCACCGGAATGCGATGCAGGCTGTCCGGCGCGGGAGCACCATAGCTGCGTCCAAGCACGTCCCAGGTCGAGGGATCTTCGCTGCCGATCCGCCACAGCGCATAGCCGGCCGGCTTGTAGACGTCGGCGGCATGGACCTGGTTGAACGCCGTCACCGCGTCCAGGAACCAGACATCGTGAGTCGATTTGTCGTTCTCCAGGTAGGAGAAATGGGCGTTGCCGCTGGCGTCGTCGAAATCGATGTCGGCTTCGGAGTCGCGCGCCGCCAGCACGGCGTCTTCGAAGTTCAAGCTGTCCGCATACTCCGTGCCGTGCCAGTCATAACCGTAATTGCCGATGCCGATGATGGTCGAGGCGGGATCGAGCACGCGCATGCGCGCGGCGAGGTTCTTCTCGAACCAATCCTGGGCGGCGATGGGGCCGGGCTGGTCCGAATCGTCGTTCTGGTCGTAGGCCATCAGGATCGTGTAGTCGACGATGTTCGCATAATCCTCGTAAGGCCAGGACGCCTCGTCGAACGGCACCGTCTGCAGGATGATCCAGCCATGCGGCGCGAACGCGGCCGAGAGATCGCTCAGAAAGATCTTGAGCCCGCCATAGGCCTTTGCCGGGACCTGCTCGAAATCGACGACGAGTCCCGGAAATTTGTGCTCCGCCATGAATTGCGTGAGCTGCTGAACCAGGGCCGTGCGCCGCGCATCGTCCCCGAGGAGTGTCCCCAACTGGTCGCCGTACCAGATGCCCTTCTCGATGTTCTGCACCATAGGCAGGATCGCGACATTCGGCTTGTTCGCCTTCACCAGATTGATGACGCGGCGGTCGATATGCGGCGTGAGCTTCAAATCGGGGCCGTGCAGCCCCAGCCAATTCGGAATGACCCAGTCCAGATGCGGCAGCGCGCGCTTGAATGCCGGATAGGTCGCCTCCTCGTAGGTCTCGTAGAAGCCGATGGAGAGCGAACGGCCGGCTTGCGGCCTCAGCGCGGTCGGCAGCACGCGCGGGGCATGCGCGATCTTCAGGCGGCGTAAGCGCTTCGCCTCCATCCGCTGGGCGCGCGCCGCGATCGCAAGCCGCGTCGCGGCTTTGAGCAGGCCGGGCGCTTGGGCCTTGCTGACGAGTTCGGGCAGGTGAATGGCCGTCGGACGGTCGTTGAATCCGACCAGTTGGACCTGCGGCGCGATGGCCAGGCTCGCTATGAAGGCGATGCCCAAGACCGTGCTCACGACGGCGACGGTCCAGCCGAGCAGGCTCAACCGCGCGGCGCGCCGGCCGGTGGCGTCGAAAAAGATAGGCTTCTTGCTCACATAGGTGTCCGAAGAACCCGCTATGGGAGCGCACTATATCGAATGTGCGGTGAAATTGCGGTGGCTTTTGCGGCCGACAATCTCTCAAGATGAAGAGTTTGACAGGGTGACGGAGCTATGAGCGGCTGCCGCGGCGGTTCGGAAGCTTCGGCGCCTCTTCCTGGTCGTTGGCGAGCTGACGGGCCAGATTGAGGATCGCGCGCCGCCGTTTCGGGGACTCGATGCTCGCATAGGCCTCGAGAAGATCGACCGCGCCGGGTTCGGTGAGCAGTCCGATCTGCCGCGACAACGCGCCGGATGACTTCGATCTGTCCAGATTGCCGATGAGGTCGGTCACGCTGCAGTCGAGCGCCTCTGCCATCTCGGCAAGACGCGAGAAGCTGATGCGGTTGGTGCCGTGTTCGTATTTCTGAACCTGTTGGAAGGTAATCCCCACCGCGCGCGCCAGCTGGTCTTGCGACATGCCGAGCTCCTTGCGTCTCAGCCTGACGCGCGCGCCCAGAGCGATGTCGAGCGGGTGCGGAACTCCTTCTTCTGATTTCTTTGCCATTGCGAATCTCTTGATTTTACAGGCGTATATTGGACAGCGCCTGCGGTTCTGTCGAATCGCGTAATACGTGTTCTGAAAGCAGGTTGACCGCAACTTAAACGCTTAACGGAACTTAAAGACGCCACGCTGAAGGTTGCGTTGCGGAAAGGATGCGATGGCGTCTGGATTTGGAGCGGCGGTGCGACGGGCGGGTTCGATGCTGCCCGCGCCTTTGTTGCGCCATTTTGGGAGGCCCGCGGCGCTGTTCTTTCACGGGGTCGAAAAGCGGATCGCCGATCCTCGCGTGCAGTCGATTCAGCACGATTTTTCGGCCTTTTCCGAAATCGCGGACCAGCTCGCGCGCGACTTCGAGGTCCTTCCCCTCTCCCTGCTGGGCGAGGTTCTGAAGTGCCCGCAACGCCATCGTCGTTGCGTCTTCCTCATGGCAGACGACGGTTACGTCAACAATCTGACCGAAGCGGACGCGATTCTGCGCGTGCACAATCTGCCGTGGACGCTTTTCGTCAGTACACGCCATATTGACACCGGAACGCGAAATCCACTCCTGCTTGCGCGACTGTTCTTCCTGTTCGCGCCGGCCGGTCGGTATGGACTGGAAAATCTCGGCAAAGTCGACATTTCCGCGCGTCGCGAAGCGGACGGCATCGAGTCCCGGCTGCGCGCGCTGAAGCATCTTGACGCGGAAAGAGCGCAAGCGTCGATTGAATCGATGCGCACGCAGTTTCCCGCACTCGACGAACACGCCGCGCGATTTGCCTCCGAAGCCTTTCTGAACTGGAATCAGCTTCGCGAACTCAAACTCCATGGTGTCGAAATCGGCGCCCATGCGGATAGCCATTGGCCGATGCATGACGGTCAATCGCCGGACTATCTGCGCGAACAGGCAAAGCGCTCGCGCGCGGCGATCGAAGAGCGTATCGGGCCGTGCCGGTATTTCGCCTATCCCTTCGGCAATATCGGCGATGTCGGCCGGGAAGCCTGGCGCGCGGTGCGCGACGCGGGCTTCGATTACGCCTTCACCACGCTGTCGGGCTCGCTCGACGCCGGGTGCAATCCCTGGCTGCTGCCGCGCTACGGTCTTCGGCCGCGCGAGCCGAACCTCGCCTGCGTGGTCCCGGCGCTGCGGCTGGGCAATCCGCGGTTGCGCGGCTTCCAGCGCGCTCTCGCCTGACGCGTTCCGAATCGGGAGCGCTCGAAGGCTCTCCGTTCGGCGCTGCGTCCCGGGATGGCACAGTTCTGTTCCCTAATGACCGTTAACGCCTTGTCTTGCGTGGCGCGGACCCTGCAGCGCGGCGCGCGCGAAAAACCCGGGCAGTGCGTCGCGTGGGCATCCAGGAACAGTTTGCGGCCGAAGCCATTCCCGTCCTCGATGACGCGCTTGCGCTCGCTTCGGCGCGGCCGCGTTCGCTCTATCCCGCGCTCAAGCGCATGCTCGATCTCGCCGCCTCGGTCGCACTTCTGATCGCCGTTCTTCCGCTGCTGCTCGCCATCGCGTTCTGGATCCGTCTCGATTCTGGCGGTCCGGTGTTCTTCCGGCAGACGCGGCTGGGGAAAGACGGCCGTCCGTTCCGGATCTTGAAGTTCCGCACCATGACCGTGCTCGAGGACGGCGATTGCGTCGTCCAGGCGGCGCGCGGCGATGCACGCATCACCCGCGCGGGGCGCTTTCTGCGCGCTTCCAGCCTCGACGAACTGCCGCAGTTGCTCAACGTCATCCGGGGCGAAATGTCCCTGGTAGGACCCAGGCCTCACGCCGAAGCGCACGACCGGCACTATGGCGCGCTGATCGCCGGATATGACCGCCGCCAGAGCGTGAAGCCCGGCATCACGGGCTGGGCGCAGATCAAAGGCTGTCGCGGCGGCACGCCGACGCTCGATCTCATGCGCCAGCGCGTGGAACACGATCTGTGGTACGCGCGACACGCGTCGCTCCGGCTTGACTTGCGCATTCTGGCGCAGACGCCGTTCGCGCTGCTTTTCGGACGGAACGCATACTGATGGGCGCACGCACCAGGACGCAGATGCCGCCGCAGGAGCGCCGTTCGGGCGATCGCGTCTATGCGCGCGTGATCGTCGGCGGGCTCGAAACCGCATGCGTGTCGCGCCCGCAGCTTGGACGTCTGATGGTGGGCGACTGCCTCGCCGCGCGTCGCGGCGGCCGCAGGCCCAAGCTGGTCTTCGCCTCGAACGGACACGCGGTGGCGATGGCCGGTTCGGACCAGGCGTTCCGCAAGACCTTCGCCGCCGCCGACCTTGTCCATGCCGACGGCGCGCCGGTGGTGTTCGCCTCCAGGCTCACGGCCTCGCCGATCCCCGAGCGCAGCGCCACGACCGATTTGCTGCACGACGCCGCGGCGATGGCCGAGGCGCATGGGCTCAAATTCTATCTGCTCGGTGCAACCGAAGAGATCAACGCCGCCTGCGCCGCGACCTTGAACGCATCCTATCCGAAGCTCGAAATCGCCGGCCGCCGTCATGGCTATTTCGGCCGCGGCGAGGAGGCCGCCATCTGCGAGGCGATCAACGCTTCGGGCGCCGATGTGCTGTGGGTCGGTCTCGGCGTGCCCTTCGAATACGAGTTCTGCGAGCGCAACCGCGACCGGCTGAAGGCCGGCTGGATCGTCACCTGCGGCGGCTGCTTCAACTTCGCCGCCGGCGGCTATTTGCGCGCGCCGGACTGGATGCAGCGCCTGGGCCTGGAGTGGCTTCATAGGCTCTGGCGCGAACCGAAACGCCTGTTCTGGCGCTATGCGCTCACGAATCCGGTCGCGGCCTTCCTGTTGCTGACGCGCACGAAGGCGCTTCGTTAACGAAGCTCAACCATGATGCGGCCCGCGACTTGCTTGAATGCAGGCTGCGCGGACCAAAACAGCACGGCTCCGAGAGCCTAGTCTCATGTCGGGAATGCCCCTTCCCGCTGCCGCACGGACGCGGCGCGGCTTTTTGCCGGAGATCCGGCTGGCCAACATGGCCGGCCGGTACAGCCTCACTGCGATCGGTCCGATCGCGGTGTCGGCGGCGCATTTCGCGGCCGCGATCCTCTTTCTGCACAAGCTCTCGCCGGCGGAGTTCGGCCTGTTCTCTTTCGTGTTCGTGGTGGTGCCGTTCGCGCAGAGCCTGTCGTCCGGTCTGCTGGGCGCGCCGCTGCTCAACGCGGTCGGCAAGCAGGAAGACGAGGCGCAGGCGACCCGCGCGGCCTTTCGCGATGTGAACCGGCTCTACTGCATCGCGGCCGGGTTTGTCACCGGATTGCTCATTTGGCTGAGCGGGGCAGGCGTTGCCTGTGCCGCTCTGCTCGGCATCTATGGCGCAGCGATGGCGTTCCGCTGGTTCTCCCGCTACAGCGCCTATTATGGCGGCCACGCCGCACAGTCGTCCGTTTCGGATATCGTCTACAGCTCGATGCTGCTCACCGGCCTTGGGCTGCTGGTCGCGAGCGGTCAATTCTCGCTCGAGCACACCAGCGCCGTTCTGCTGGGAAGCGCTCTGCTCGCGCTGCCGCCCTTCGGCCGGGCATATCTGAAGCAACAATTGCTTTGCGGGTTTTCCGATTTCCGGCCGATCTACAAGGCAGTCTGGCGCGACGTGGTGCGCTGGTCGCTGATGGGGGTGGTGCTGTCGGAGATGACGGCCAACGCACACGCCTACCTGGTGACGTTCGCGGCCGGCACCCATGCGTTTGCCTTGCTCGCGGCGGGAGGCCTGTTGATGCGGCCCTTGTCGCTGGTGCTGAACGCATTGCCGGAGCGCGAGCGCCCGGCCATGGCGCTGTGCCTCAGCCGCGGCGACGCCGGCGGCGCCTACCGCATGATTAACGAATTTCGAACCGCCGCCGCGGCAGTCTGGCTCGTGACCCTCGGGCTCTCGGCCGTGATCCTCCTCTGGTTCCCGCACCTGGTGATCCGCAGCGGCTTCGATGCGCGCTCGGTCGTGATCGTGGTCGCGATCTGGATGGGCATCGGGGCGGCGCGTTCGGTGCGCGCGCCGGACGGCGCCTTCCTCCTGGCAGCGGGCGAATTCGGGCCGCTCGCGCGTGCCGGCGTGACCGGCGGCGTGGTGTCGCTCGCAGCGACGCTGGCGCTGCTTCTTATATTCGGCCCCGTGATGTCGCTCTTGGGCGTCTTTGCCGGCGAAGCGGCGATGACCCTTCGCGTACGCGCCTTGCTGCGCGGCTGGAAACACGCCCATGGCTGAGGTCATCGTCGCCATTCCGACGTTCCGCCGGCCGCAGGGCCTTCGCCGGCTGCTCGAGGCGCTCGCAAGGCTAAGGACGCAGGCACGGCTCACCGTGCTCGTCGCCGACAACGACGGCGAGCGCCATGAGGGTCTCGCTGTCTGCGCGAGCCTCGGCAATTATCGTTGGCGGCTCGATGCCTTTGCCGTGGCTGAGCGCGGCATCGCCCAGGCACGCAACGCGCTGGTGGAACGCGCCCTCGCCCATCGTTGCGACTTCATCGCCATGCTCGACGACGACGAGTGGCCGGAACCGGATTGGCTCGACGGGTTCCTGGAAACCCAGCGCGCAACCGGCGCCGATGCGCTGCATGGCGACATCCTGCGCGAATTCGAGATCCCCCCCGGTCCCTGGGCTGCGCGATGCGATGGCGTGGCGCCATTGCTGGGCCCGCGCAGCGGTCCGGTCGCGATGATCGAAGGCTCGGGCAATGTGTTGCTGAAGCGCGACTGTTTCGAGGCTCTGCAGAAGCCCTGTTTCGATCCGGCCTTCGCGCTCTCGGGCGGCGAGGACCGCGACTTCTTCGAGCGGCTCAGGCGCCGCGGCTTCCGTTTTGCCTGGTCGAAGGAAGCCGTCGTGCATGCTTTCGTGCCGTCGACGCGCGCGACGCTCGGCTGGGCCTTGAAGCGGGCCTACCGCGTCGGCAATTCCGACATGCGCGTGTTCCTGAAGCACGCGCATGGCGCGCGCGACAGTACGCGCGAAGCGGTCAAGATCGCGGCCGCAATTGCGCTGTTTCCCTTCTTGTTTGCGGCCGGCGCCGCCACCGGAACGCCGGTGCAGGCGCTGCGGCGTCTCTGCCGTGCGGCCGGAAAGATCGCCGCGATCCGCGGCCGCTTCTACGACGAATATGCCGTGACCCATGGCTCTTGACGCTTCGACCGCGCCGCAGATTCGCCCTCGCGCCGCTCTTGGCGTGCTGGATGCGGTGTATCTCGGCGTGCTGCTGCTCGCTTTCGTCGGCATGGAGCCCTTCGCGATCCGCAACCCGGCGACCGATCTGCAGACCGGTCCCTATCAGATGACCGGAAGCGGCGACGCCATTCGCCAGGCGCTCTATCTGCTGATCTTCGCGACGGTCGTGATCTCCGCCTTCCTGCGCCGCGGCTTCGACATCGTGACCGTGGTTCCGCCGATGCTGCTTTGCGTGCTCGCTTGGTGCCTCGCGAGTGCTGCCTGGGCAGGCGCTCCGGATGTCGCCGTGCGCCGCGCGGGCCTCGCCATCGTGGCGGTGCTCAGCGTGATGCTGTGCGTGGATGCGCTCGGTTTCGAACGTGCGTTCCGGCTCTGGCGCTGGGTGCTGGCAGGGGTGCTGATCGTCAACTGGCTTTCGATTCCACTGGTGCATCAGGCCGTGCATCTGCCGGGCGAGCAGGATCCCGGACTCGTCGGCGACTGGCGCGGCCTCTATTTCCACAAGAACATCGCCGGCGCGGTGTCGGCCATCACCGCCATCGTGTTCTTCTTCCAAGGCTTGAAATCCAGGCGCTGGAGCGACTTTGCGCTCTCCGCCGCCGCGGTGCTGTTCGCCGTGATGACGCATTCCAAATCCTCGCTCGGCCTGCTGCCGCTCGCGATTTTCGCCGGTCTCGTCTATCGCTTCGCCTGGAAGAGCGCGCTCGACCGCAGCATCGTCGCGGTCGGTCTGGTCTTCGTCCTGTTCGTTGCCGCAACGGCCGTCGCGTTGGACTACGGGACCATCGCGCACATGCTGGAAGATCCGGCCGAGTTCACCGGGCGCGCCGCGATCTGGCAGGCCGAAACCGCCTTCATCGCCGACCACCCCTTGCTGGGCTCGGGGTTTGGGACCTTCGCCGATACCGGAAGCCTGTCGCCGCTGCACGACTACGTGGCGGGTTCGTGGGTCGAGGCGGTGGCCCATGGCCATAGCGGCTATCTGCAGCTCTTTGTCACCATCGGCGCAATCGGTTTCACGCTGACGGCGGCCGCGCTGATCGTGCTGCCCGCGATCCGCTTCTGGCGCATGGACGACCGCGACCCGGACATCAAAGCGCTGCTTTTCGCGCTCTTCGTCTTCTTCGTGCTGCACAATCTGATGGAGTCGGATTTCCTCGAAGGCGATGCGCCGGCCTGGGTCGCGTTCCTGCTGATGCTGGCATTTCTCTACCGCCTTCCGGAGAAGACATGAGTCCGTTCTTCTCCATCGTCATCCCCGTCTACAATCGCGCCCGGGAGCTCGGCGAGGCGATCCGGTCCGTGCTCGATCAGCGCGAGCAGGATTTCGAGATCGTCGTCGTCGACGACGGTTCGTCCGACGATCCGGAAAGCGTGGTCGAGGGATTCAACGATCCGCGCATCCTGTTCCTGCGCCAATCCAATCGCGGCGGCGGCGCTGCGCGCAATGCCGGCATCGATCTGGCGCGGGGACGCTTCGTCACCTTTCTCGATTCCGACGACGTCTATCTTCCCAATCATCTCGCGAACATGCGTGCCCTGCTGGAGGAGAGCGAAAACACCGTCGGCTATGCGCGGATGATCGTGGACCGCGGCCATGGGCGGACTTTGCTGAAGCCGCCGCGCGCCATACGTCCGGGCGAAGCGATGGCGGACTATCTTCTGCGCGACCGGGGGTTCGTGCCCACGATCACGCTTGCCGTCGAACGCGAATTGGCGGGCCGCGTACGCTACGACGAGGATTTGCGCGCGGCCGAGGACACCGACTTCGCCATCCGGCTGCATCTCGCCGGCTGCCGCTTCGCCATGGTGGAAGAACCCGGTGCCGTTTGGCGCGACCTGCCCGACCCCGAGCGCACCTCTGCCGGACGCAAAGGCGGGCGCATGATCGCCTGGCTGGAGGAGATGCGGCCCAGGATCTCCAAGCGCGCCTATTTCGGCTGCCGGGGGTGGGCCGTCGCCAAATTCGTGGCCATGACCGACCCTGCCGCCGCCCTGAAGCTGTGGCTGACGGCGGTGCTGCGCGGCTGCTACCGGCCGAGCCTCGCCATGGTGATTTTCCTGCAGATTTTCCTGTCGGACAGGGGCTACCGGCGGCTGGCGGACGGGGCTGTTCGGTTCCTGAGACCGGGGGCGCTGCCCGGAGCGTGAATCGTGCCCCAAAACAGTTTCCGGCCGTTAACCGATCCTCAGTCCCTGAATGGGTTTAATCGGCCGGATTGAGCCTTAAAGGGCCGGAAACCCCGTTTCATGTCGCAACACTCCGCCACCGTGACGAGCGCGCCCAGCGGCGCGGAGGTGCTGCGCGCCGCGAGCGAACGGATCGGCACGGTCCTGGCCGTCGCAGCGGCGGTCGTGCTCGCCACGCTGGCGGTTTTGATGTGGCTGCCCACGCTTTATTCGACTTCGGCCAGCATCATGCTGGATCCGCGCAAGAACAACGTGGCCGACATATCGTCCGTGTTGTCCCAGCTTCCGACCGATCCCGCATCGCTGCAGAACCAGATCCAGATTCTCGAGTCGCACGATCTCGCGCAGCAGGTCATCGCCAAGCTCAAGCTCTACGACGATCCGGAGTTCAACGCGGCGCTCAAGCCCGGACTGTTTGCACAGAGCACGCTTTCCGCCGATCCGGCCGCGGCCCGCGAAAAGATCATCGCCGCGTTCCAGAACAATCTCAGCGTCTCCGCCGAAGGCTTGTCGACCACGCTGTCGGCGACCTTCACCTCGCGCGATCCCGACAAGGCCGCGCTCATCGCCAACACCCTGGTCGACACCTATATCGACGATCAGCTCGCCGCCAAGCGTGACGCGGGAAACCGCACCACCCAGTGGCTGCTCTCCCGCACGCACGACCTCGCGCTCCAGCTTCAGGCGCAGGAAGCCGCGGTGCAGAAATACAAGGCCGACAACAACATCACCGAGACCGCGGATGGCGGCTCGCTCGCCGACGAGCAGATCACCGCGATCAGCAACCAACTCGTCGCCGCCAAGGCCGATCTCGCCCAGAAAGAAGCGACGAACGAGCGCGTCAATGCCCTGATCAAGGCGGGCGACACCGCCGACGTCTCGCAGATCCTGGCGTCGCCCCTGATCGTGCAGCTGCGCACGCAACAGGCGCAGCTGATCGCGCAGGAATCGGAGCTTTCGACGCGCTACGGTCCGCGCCATCCCAAGATGGCGGCGATCGAAACGCAGCGCCGCGACCTCGACAGCAAGATCGGCGTCGAAGTCAACCGGCTCGCCGGCTCCATCGCCAACGACGTCGCGGTGGCGCGCGCCAACGTCGCCTCGCTGCAGTCGAGCCTGGCGCAGGCGGAGCACCAGGCCGGCAATCAGAATCTCGTGCGCGTCAAACTGCGCGCGCTCGAATCCAATGCCGACTCCACGCGCACCATGTACGAAGCCTTCGTCCAGCGGCTGCGCGAGACGCAGGACCAGGATGTGATCCAGAACCCGGACGCGCGGGTGATCTCGCACGCGCCGGTGCCGACCTCGCCCAGTTCGCCGAAACGGGCATTGATCCTCGGCGCGTCGCTTCCCGCCGGTCTGCTGCTCGGTCTGCTGGTCGCGCTGATCGGCGTCAGGCTGGAAGAGCGCCGCCCCCGCCGGGCGCCGATACGTCCTGTCGAAGCCTTCGCTCGCGCCGCCGCGCCCAGACTGCCGGTGGTCGCGGCGATCGACGGACTCTCGGACCCACGCGCCGTGGATGCCGTGCTCGATCGGCCGGTCTCGAATTTTTCCCAGGCGGTCGCCGCGCTGCGCGAAAAGGTCCGGGCAGGGGCCAAAGTCGTCGCCGTCACCGGTGCGGGCTCTGGTGCCGCCAAGTCGTCCATGGCTGCAGTGCTCGCGCGCAGCGCGGCCGCCGCCGGGCTCAAGGTTGTCGCGGTGGATGCGGAGATGCGCGGCGAGCTGGCCCGCCGCTTCGGCCTTGGGCCGGTGCGCTTCGGCCTGTTGGAGGCGCTCAGCGGGCGGGTCGGCCTGGACAAGGCGCTGTGCCGGGATTCGCGTTCGGGAGGCTGCGCGATTCTTACCGCCCAGCGCCCTGCCAGCCCGGCCGCGGCGATCGCCTCGCCGCGCATGGCCGGCCTGCTCGACCAGCTCAGACGCCACTTTGACCTGGTTATCGTCGACGCGCCCCAGATTCACGCGTCTGGAACTGCGGCGCTGATCGGACAGTGCGATGTGGCCCTGGTGGTGGCCCGTGACGGCACTCCAGAGGCGGACGCGGTCGGCCAGCTTGCCCTGCCGCGCGCCGGACTGGTTCTCTGGCGCTGACCGTTTGCGGCCTTCGGCCACAAGCGATCCGTGAGGGTAACCTTTCTGCAAATAATTTCATTGTGCAGCGCAGGGCTTATGGGATACGCGTTTGCGCCCTGCGCTCCCGCGCCGGGCACGCTTGGGGCCTCTGTCGAAAGCGAATATCAGCGCCATGAACGATCAAATGCGAACTCGGCTGATGCAGGGCGGCATCGCGCTCGGCATCCTGGTCGTAGGGGTGGTCCTCGGTTGGGTGATCCGCAATTCCGGCGGCAATCCGGCCAGGATCTCGCTCTACAAGGACTGGCAGCTCACCTGTCCATCGGACGACGACAAGAAAGGCTCCTGCCTTCTTGCGACCACCATCACCGATCAGGGCGCCCGTCTCGGCCAGGTGACCATCGGCATCGCCGCGGGCGATCCTTCCAAGAAGGCGCTGGTGGTGAATTTGCCGCTCACGGTGGCGATCCCGCCCGGCTTCGGCTTCCAGATCGGCAGCGACAGCCGCACGGTTCCGTATTCAACCTGTCTGCCCACGGGCTGCGTCGGCACGTTCGAGCTGGACGACAAGACCCTCGACCAGATCGAGCAGGCCTCCTCCCTCGGCGCGACGGTCACCGCCAGCGACGGTCGCTCGGTGACCTTGCCGGTCTCGGTGCAGGGATACAAGGAAGCGGCGAAGGCGATGCGTTCCGCCGAAGCACGGCGGCACTCCTGGTGGGGAAGATTGTGGTCATGAAGTTCTCGAGCGGAATTCGTCTTGGCCTTTGCGCCACAGCGGCGGCGACGATGTTCGCCTCGCTCGCCTTTGCCCAGACCGGCGGCAATGCGCCGCAAAAGCCGATCACGCCGACCACGATGAAGACCGTGGGCGGCTGGGACGTGCGTTGCTACCCGGTGCAGTCTCCCGCGCCATGCGAAATGTGGGAAGCGGTCGCCTTCAAGGGCACGCAGCAGCTCGCGGCCAGCATCTCCATCGTCTATATCCCGATGCGAGACGGCTATGCCGTTCAGCTCGTGCTCCCGTTCGGCATGGATTTCGGCAAGGGCGTCAAGCTCAACGCCGGCAGCTATAGCTCCGACGTCTTGCACTTCGAACGCTGCGAGCGTATCGGCTGCCTGATCGCCATTCGCGACGGCAGCGCGGCGGTCAACGCCATGCGCGACCAGCCGAACGTGAAGCTCCACGTCACGTGGTTCCATGGCAAGACGATGGATATCGCGGTTCCGCTTAAGGGTTTCGACGAGGCGCGCGGCGCGCTCGTCGACTTTGCGAAGCAGAAGGCCACGGCGCCCAAGACCGACGATAGCGCCGCCCCCTCGACGACGCCGTAATACGTCGCATCGGCGCCTGTTTTGGACTTGAAGGGAGCCCAAGCCGTCATGGCTGGGCACGTCGCGATAGAGTAGCGGTTACAGATTCGGCAGCTCTTCCGTGTCCGGCTCGCCGTTGCGGATTTCGCTCTTGCGATATTGCCGGTAGAGGCTGCGCTGCGTGGCGTAGAGATCGACCGACGTGCGCTCGATCTGATCGAGGGTCTCGACATTGCGCGCGCGCAGATCGAGGATTCCCAACCCTGCTCTGGCATAGGTGAACGTGTGGATGCCGTCGAAGCGGATATAGGTGAACGGATCCTGGAAGATGTCGACCACTCTGCCGGCGGCGTCGCGCGGCGGAGCCGGCCCGACGAACGGCAGCACCAGATAGGGGCCTTCGCCCGCGCCCCACACGCCCAGCGTCTGGCCGAAATCCTCGGTGTGCGGCGGGATGCCCATCTTGTCCGCGATATCGAACATGCCGCCGATGCCGAGCGTGGTGTTGAAGGTGATGCGCCCCAGCGTCTGCGCCGCGCGCTTCGGCGAGCCTTGCCATACGTCGTTGGCAAAGGTCACCGGCTCGTCGAGATTGGCGAGCAGGTTGTGAATCGCGTCGCGCGCCTGCTGCGGAACGGCGTGATTGTAGAAGACCGCGACCGGCCGCGCGAGATGCTTGTCGAAGCTCTGGTTGAGTTCGAAGACCTTGCGGTTGGTGGGCTCGTAGGGATCGTTCTGGGCGAGCGACTCCGGATTGGTCGTGGTCTCGCAGCCCGAAAGCGCAAGACCGGCCGCGATGACCGCGATCATGGAAAGCGGACGGAACATGCGCTGACCTGCCAACATCCCGGATGAGAACGCTTGCACCACAGAATCGATGCTACGGTTAATATCGGCAGCAATTGTGACGCGGACAAGTCCCTGCGACTAGATGCCCGCGTACCAGCTATAGCCCTGATCTTCCCAATAGCCGCCCCTGCCGCCGCCGATCGCGGCGAAGCTGTCCACAAGTTCAATGCGTTGCACGTACTTGGCCATCTTGTAGCCCAGCTGCCGCTCGGCGCGCAGCCGCACCGGGGCGCCGTGCTCAATCGGCAACACCTGGCCGTTCAATCGATAGGCCAGGATGGTCTGGGGGTGGCTCGCTTCCAGGAGGTCGAGGCTCTCGTAGTAAAAGGCGGCTTCCCCCGACGGAAGGTTGCCCATGGGGTCGGCGCAGAAGAACATGACGTAGCGCGCCTTGGGCTTCGGACGCGCCGCCGCCAATATCAGAGCCAGCGGCGCACCCGTCCATTCGCCGATACAGCTCCAGCCCTCGACGCAATCGTGCCGCGTGATCTGGGTCCGCGAAGGCATGGACCGGAGTTCGTCCATCGAAAGCGACAGCGGCTTCTCCACCAGACCCTCGACGGGGATGCGCCAGTCGCGGAAGCCGTTGGCGGCGTGCGCGGCATAGTCGGCGGTCTGCGGGTTCAGCGTTCCGTTGGCGCGGAAAACCGGCGCGATGTCGCTCTTCGTGAATTCGGGCGCCAGGGCGTGGCGGCCGGCAAAGGCGCGCTGCACGCGCCGCGTGACGTTCTCGACTTCGCCGAGCGCGCTCTGCACCCACGGCTTTTCCGACAGCTTGGTGCAGCCGCTCAGCGCCAAGGCGCCGCTCGCGGCGAACGCGGATTTGAGGAAATTGCGGCGGCTGTCAGCCATGGCTGTCTTTTCCCTCGATGACATAGCGTCCGGTGATCATGGAGCGGATGTTGTTCCAGCTGCCCGACAGCACGACCATCACGATGTGCACGATGAAGAAGGCCAGGAACGAAAAGGCGCAGATGAAATGGATGGTGCGCGCGGTCTGCCGCCCGCCGAAGACCCAGAGCAGGAACGGGAATGCGGAATCCATCGTCGGCGACATCGTCAGGCCCGTCAGGATCACCAGCGGCGCCAGCACGAAGATCACGAACGCGTAGGCGAGTTTCTGCAGCGCATTGTAGCGCTTCGCCGCTTCGCCCCTGGGAAAGCGCAGCCGCGCATGATCGGCGATTTCGCGCGGCAGATGACGGATGTCCGCTCTCGTCGGCCACAGATCGCGCTGCGCATGTTTGCGCCAATAGGCCCAGGCGACGAAGATCAACCCGTTGAGCACGAACAGCCAGGCGAAGGCGAAATGCCAGAGCCGTCCCATCGCCAGCCATTGCGGCCCGGGAATCGTTGCCCAGTCCGGAAAGCCGCGCGCGGTCATCTCGCCGTCGATCCGGGAAGCGCCGAGCACGCCGGTGGTGTCGAACTGCCAGGGTCCGATCTGGGTGACGCCTTGCGTCACCGTATCGCCGTCCCAGCGCGCGGTGAGCGAGAGGATCGGATGGTCGAACTGGGATGTCTTGCCCCAATAGAGCGCGGGATGCGCATTGAAGATCTGAAGCCCGCTCAAGAGCATCACGAACAGGATGATCGCGTTGGCCCAATGCGTGAGGCGCACCAGCAGCGCGTGGCGGTAAAACTTGTAATACGGCCCCTCGGGCGCCAGCCCCAGTGCCTTGCGCAGCCAGGCGGGCAGGCCCGTACGCCCTCCTCGCACGCTTTCCGCTTGGCTCGTCATGGGACCGACCGCTCCTTCCAGCTTGCCGGATCATAGCAGGCTCTTGCGCAAGTTCGGATGAGGCGGAAGAAGGTTTCAGGGGCCTGCTTCGATCTGAGCCGTTGCGCGCACTGCGGACCTGACATTGCCGGAAGGGCCGGCACTCGCTTATGTTGTTGCCGGGGAGTGAGGTTTTGGGGGGTGTGATGCGTATCGTCGTCGCGGCTACGGCTTTGGGATTCTTGTCGCTCGCCGGTTCTGCCCAGGCATCGAGCTATTCCAATATCTACACGTTCTGCAGCAAGAACGGCTGCTCGGACGGTGCAGCGCCTTTCGCCGACTTGGTCGCGGACGGCGCCGGCAACTATTTCGGCACGACGTCGAGCGGTGGGAACGACAACCGCGGCGTCGTCTTCGAATTGTCGCCCAATGGCGGGAGCTGGACCTACAAGGTCGTCTACGCCTTTTGTCCCAAAAGCGGTTGCGCGGACGGTTTCCTGCCCGACTCGGCGGTCATCCTGGACACTTCGGGCAACCTCTATGGCACCACGCGAATGGGTGGCGTCGGCAACGGAACGATCTTCAGGCTTTCGCCCAAAGGCCACAATTGGAGCTTGAAAGTCCTGCATGATTTCTGCGTCCAGCCGGGGTGTACCGACGGAAGCGACGTGATGAGCTCGGGCCTGGCCTATCTCGGGCAGCATAGCGCTGCGCTCTATGACGGCACATCGCCGCTCTTCGGCACAACCTATTCCGGCGGCGCATTTGTCAACGGAACGGTTTTCAGCCTGACGCCGCCGGCGCCGGGCAAAAAGAAATGGCGCTTCGCGGTCATTCATGACTTTTGCGCGGAAGGGGGGAACTGCAATACGACCGGCAGCTTTCCAACCGCGGGCGTCGTGGTCGACTCGCTGCAAAACCTCTACGGCACCACCTTGCGCGGAGGCGAGGGATCGTCCGGCACCGTCTTTCAGCTCGCGCGCGGGGGCAAGAAATGGAAGGAGACCGTGCTGCACAGCTTCTGCACCCAGTCCGGTTGCCCGGACGGCGCTCTTCCCGGGAGCCTTGCCGAAAGCGGCGCCGGAGATCTGTACGGAGCGGCCTCGGGAGGCGCCGGACAATCGGCATGCGGCGGCGGCGGCTGCGGCACCATCTTCAAGCTGACGCCGGCCGGCAAGCAGTCGAAGTTCACCCTGCTGCACGCGTTTTGCACCTTTGCGAGCTGCGGCGACGGTTTCGAGCCTTCCGGCCGGGTCGCCTTGCTCGCCAACGGGGACATTGTGGGCGTCACCTCGCTCGGAGGCGACTATTCGCATTCGCAGTCCGGCGGAGGTGTCCTGTATCGGGTGAACGGGAGCGGCCTGACGGTGCTGCACGCTTTCTGCGCGATGACGAACTGCGCGGACGGCAACTGGCCGATCGGCGGACCGGCGGTGGACAGTCAGGGAGACATCTTCGGAACCACCTCGCAAGGCGCCAATGCCGAAGGCACGGTGTTCGAGTACAAGCCCTAGGCGCTAATTCCCCAGCCAGCCTTGCGCGCGCGCGGCGTCTTCGCGGGCGCGTTCGGGACCTCCCAGGAGCTGGCGGTCGAAGCCGATGCGCTTGAACCAGTAGTGCAGGCCCAGCAGGTCGGTGAAGCCCATGCCGCCGTGCACCTCGGTCGCGGTGCGCGCGACGAAGGGTCCGACTTCGGAGAGATGCGCCTTGGCATGCGCGGCGAGCCGGCGCGACTCTTCGGGCTTGGCATCGAAGGCATAGGCCGCGTACCAGACCAGCGCGCGGCAGGGTTCGATCTCCGCCGCCATCTCGGCGCACATATGCTTCACCGCCTGGAACGAGGCGATGACACGGCCGAACTGCTTGCGCTCTTTCGAATAGGCGACGGCCTTCTCCAACATGGCTTCCGCCGCCCCCAGGGTATCGGCGGCGAGGATGACGCGCCCCGCGTCGATCATGCGATCGAGCGTGCCGGGCGGCGCGTTCAGCGGCTCGGCCGCGACTCGATCGAACTCCAGCTTGCCGATGCGGCGCGTGGCATCGATGGCGGTGAGCGCGGTCCGGATCAGCCCCTTCGCATCGGCGGGCACGAGATACAGCTCGCCATCGCGGTCGGCGACGACATAGAGGTCGGCGTCGAAATCGAGCACGAACAGCGCGCTGCCGTCGAGCTTGCGGTTGCGCACTGCGATGGCCGCGCCGTCGCGCGCCCCGGCCGCATGCTCGCTGATCGCGACGCCGGCGGTGACTTCGCCGCGCGCAAGCTTTTCCAGCCATGCCGTATGCTTGAGCGCAAGCGGCGCCATCACCGCGCTGGCCACGAACGGCGCGCGCGCCACGTATCGCCCCAACTGTTCCGCCACCAGCGCCGCATCCAGCAAGTCGAGCCCAAGTCCGCCGTGATTTTCCGCGATGACGATACCGGGTACGCCCAGTTCCTTGAGCGCCGCAAACGCGCTGTCGCCCCTGCGGACCGCTTCGAGCGGCGACACGCGCTCCAGCGTTCGCCCGATGCTCTCCTGCATCATCTTCTGGTCGGAGGTGAGCGCGAATTCCATGTCAAATCGTCCGCGCGAGCATGCTTCGAGGCTCCGCTTCGCGGAGCACCTCAGCATGACGGGAAAAAGATTGCGTCATCCTGAGGTGGCCGCGCAGCGGCCCTCGAAGGATGGCGCGGCTGGATGCGTTCATCCCATCACCTTCGGCTCTCTCGGCATGCCAAGCCCGCGTTCGGCGATGATGCTCTTCTGGATCTGCGCCGTGCCGCCGCCGATGATGAGCCCGAGATCGAACATGAAGCGCGTCTGCCATTCGCCGGCGCTGCGCAGATGCGGTGAATCGCCGTAGAGAATTCCGAGCTCGCCCAGAACGTCATTGGCGAAGCCCGCGAGCTGGTGATTGAGCTCGCAGCCCTGCAATTTCACGATCAGACGCGCGATACCGGGATCTTCGCCTTTCGCGGCCGCGGTCAAAAGCCGCAAGCCATGCATCTCCATCGCCAGCACCCGCGCCTGCAGCTTGAGCAGCCGGTCGCGCAGCACCGGATTGTCCATCAGCCGGCGGCCGTCGACCTGTTCTTCCCGCATCATGCGGACCAGCGCGTGCAGCCGCGCGCCCGCCTGGTTGGGATCGCCCAGCATGCCGCGCTCATGCTTGAGCGTCGCGTTGGCGACGAACCAGCCCTGTCCGCGCTTGCCCACGATCTGCGTCTTGGGCACGCGCACGTCGGTGAAGAACACTTCGTTGAATTCGGCGCGTCCGGTCATGGTGACCAGCGGACGCACCTCGATCCCCCGCGTCTTCATGGAGAAGATGAGATAGGAGATGCCTTCGTGCTTCGGCCTGTCGGGTTCGGTGCGCACCAGGCAGAAGATCATGTCGGCCTGCGCCGCGGTCGAAGTCCAGATCTTCTGGCCGGTGATGACGAAATCGTCGCCGTCTTCGATGGCGCGCGTGGCGAGCGAAGCCAGATCGCTGCCCGCGCCAGGCTCGGAATAGCCTTGGCACCAGATCACCTCGCCGCGCAAGGTCGGCGCGATCCAGCGCTGCTTCTGTTGCTCCGTGCCGAGTTCGAGCAGCGTCGGCACCAGCATCGAGATGCCCTGGTTGGACATCCCCATCGGCAATCCCGCGGCGAGGAATTCTTCCGCGATAATGCGCGATTTGAGCAGATCGGGTTCGGCGCCGAAGCCGCCATATTGCTTCGGGATCGTGCGCGCGGCGTAGCCGTGTTCGATCAAAAGCCGCTGCCAGGCGCGGGCTTCCTCGCTGAAATACGATGTCGGCGCGCGGTCCGCATGGGCGCGGCAAAACGCGCGCACCTCGGCGCGGAAGGCTTCGTGTTCGGGGGAGTAGGTGAGATCCATGTCACAAATTCGCTGTCATCCCCGGCGAGCGCGCGTGCCACGCACGCGCGCGAGGGAAGGGGACCCAGGTCGCGAAGACAATCCGGTCTTGCCAAGATTTCTCACGACCTGACTTCCTTCACCGCCTGGGTCCCCTTTCCCTCGCGGCACTGGCGCGCCGCTCGGCCGGGGATGACAAGCGAGCTTAGAGTTTTTCCACGATCGTCACATTGGCAAGACCGCCGCCTTCGCACATGGTCTGCAGACCCCAGCGCTTGTTGTTCTGCTTGAGCGCATAGACCAAGGTCGTCATCAGCTTGGTGCCCGAAGCGCCTAGCGGATGGCCGAGCGCGATGGCGCCGCCATGGATGTTGAGCCGCTCCGGATCGGCGCCGGTGTATTGCAGCCAGGCCGTGGGCACCGAGGCGAAGGCTTCGTTGACCTCGAACAGGTCGATGTCGTCGATCGCCATGCCGGATTTCTCCAGCGCGCGCGCGGTCGCGGGCAAGGGCGTCTCCAGCATGATCACCGGATCGCCGCCGATCACCGTCATGTGGTGGATGCGCGCCATCGGCGTGACGTCGAGCTTTTTCAGGCCCTTCTCGTTGACGATCATGACGCCCGAGGCCCCGTCGCAGATCTGGCTCGACGTCGCCGCCGTGATCGCGCCGCCTTCGCGCAACAGCTTGACGCCCTTGATGCCGTCCAGGCTGACGTCGAAGCGGATGCCCTCGTCGACGGTGTGCTCGGCCTTGCTGCCGTCGTCGAGGGTGATTTCGAGCGGCACGATCTCGTCCTTGAACTTGCCGCCCTGGGTCGCCGCGATCGCCTTCTGATGGCTCTTGAAGCCGTATTCGTCGAGCTGGTCCTTGGTGAGCTTGTACTTCTGCGCCATCATCTCGGCGCCCATGAACTGGCTGAACTGGATGCCGGGATATTTCCTCTGCAACTCCGGGCTCATGTAGTTGCCGAAGCCTTCCTTCATCGCCAGGCTCGCCGACAGGCCCATCGGCACGCGGGTCATGCTCTCGATGCCCATGGCGATGACGCAGTCCATCGCGCCCGACATCACCGCCTGCGCGGCGAAATGCAGCGATTGCTGCGACGAGCCGCATTGACGGTCGACGCTGGTGCCGGGCACGCTTTCGGGCAGCCGCGAGGCCATCACCGCGTTGCGCGCGACGTTGATCGCCTGCTCGCCGACCTGCATGACGCAGCCGCAGATCACGTCTTCCACGACGGCCGGGTCGGCGCCGCTGCGGTCGAGCAGCGAGTCGATGACCTTGGCGCCCAGGTCCACCGGGTGCCAGCCTTTCAGCTTGCCGCCCTTTTTGCCGCCCGCGGTGCGCGCCGCCGCCACGATGTATGCTTCGCCCATGGTCGTCTCCATCGAATTGCGTTTGGAAGGGATTATCACCTCCTTCGCGCCCGCAACAAGCAAAGTGATTCAAACTGACGTAGGGTAATTGCTTATCAATTCAGGATTCTCCCTCTCCCCCACGCATGTGGGGGAGAGGGAATGCTCCATTGGAGAGATGTCATGACGCACAAACCGCTCCATCCCTCCACGCTCGCCGCACAAGGCCTCGGCTGGATCGACAACGAGACCAAGGCGATCTCGCCGCCGCTGCACCTGTCTTCCACGTTCCAGCGGGACGTGGACAATGGTTACCGCTCGGGGCGCGAATACATCCGCGCGGACAATCCGGCTTTCGACCAGCCCGAGGCGTTGCTGGCCCGGCTCGAACAGGGCGCGGATGCGGCGCTGTTCGCGTCCGGCATGGCGGCGGCGACGGCGGTGTTTCTCGCGCTCAAGAGCGGCGAGCACATCATCGCGCCCAAAGTGATGTACTGGGGTCTGCGCCGCTGGCTCCGCCAATGGAACCCAGAGATCACCTTTGTCGATATGAGCGATCTCGATGCGGTGCGCGGCGCTCTACGTCCCGCCACCAAGCTGATCTGGGCCGAGACACCGTCCAATCCCACCTGGGCGATCACCGATCTGGCAGCCTTGGCCGAGATCGCGCATGCTGCCGGCGCGCGGCTGGCGGTGGATTCCACATGCGCCACGCCGGTGCTGACCCAGCCGCTCGCACTCGGCGCCGACATCGTGATGCATTCGGCGACAAAATATCTCAACGGCCACAGCGATCTCGTCGCCGGGGCGCTCGTGACCAAGACGGACGACGAATACTGGCGGCGGATTCTCGCGGTGCGCTCGCAGCACGGTGGGGTCTTGGGCTCGTTCGAGGCGTGGCTTCTTTTGCGCGGCATGCGCACCTTGTTCGTGCGCGTGCGCCAGGCCTGCGCAAACGCGCAGACGCTGGCCGAGCGGCTACAATCCAATGCGCACGTGGCAGAAGTGCTTTATCCGGGGCTCAAAGAATTTCCGGGACACGCCATCGCGGCGCGGCAGATGAAAGGCGGCTCCGGCGGCATGCTGTCGATCCGAGTCAAGGGCGGCGAGCAGGCCGCGATCGGCACAGCGGCGCGGGTCGAACTGTGGAAGCGCGCCACCTCGCTGGGCGGCGTCGAAAGCCTGATCGAGCACCGCGCTTCCATCGAAGGCGAAGGCAGTCCGTGCCCGCCGGATCTGTTGCGGCTATCGGTGGGGATCGAAGACGTCGAAGACCTGATCGCCGATCTGGAACAGGCGCTGGCTTAGCCCAATTTGCCATGGCCGCTTTCGAGACCATCGAGATCAAGGCGAAAGCTCACGCGGAGGCGCGGAGTCCGCGGAGTTGAGCTTGCCCTCCGCGATCTCCGCGGCTCCGCGTGCAATTTCTTCCCGGAATGGCCGGGACAAGCCCGGCCACGACGATTGAGATCAGGCAGCCTTCCTGTCTCGTCCGCCGCGATACCGCCGCTGCCGGAATTTGCGCTTCTTCGCGTAATCGATGACGCGCTCCGGTGCCTTGCCGCGGGCGACGGCGGCAGGCTCCCCGCCGACGACATCGAGCTTGCGCTTCACCAGACGCTCGATGTCGCGCAGGAAGGCCTGTTCCTCCGGCGCGCAGAACGAGATCGCGATGCCTCCAGCGCCCGCACGCGCGGTGCGGCCGATGCGATGCACATAGCTCTCCGGCTCGTTGGGCAATTCGAAATTCACCACATGGGTGATGCCGTCGACGTCGATGCCGCGCGCGGCGATGTCGGTGGCGACGAGCAGGCGCGCGCGCCCGGTGCGGAAGTTCTCCATCGCGCGCACCCGCGCGTTCTGCGACTTGTTGCCGTGGATCGCCTCGGCGGCGATACCCGCCTTTTCCAGATGCTCGACGACCTTGTTGGCGCCGTGCTTGGTGCGGGTGAAGACGATGACGCGCGCCAGCGCCGGATCGGCGAGCAGGTTGACCAGCAGCTTGCGCTTCTCCTGGGAAGCGACGTGATGGAGCTTCTGTTCGATGCGGTCGGCGGTGACCGTCGGCGGCGCCACGTCGACGCGCACGGGCTCCTTCAGCATCTCATGCGCCAGATGCACGACGTCGCCCGGCATGGTCGCGGAGAACAGCAGCGACTGGCGCTGTTTGGGCAGCGCCGCCACGATGCGCCGCACGTCGCGGATGAAGCCCATGTCGAGCATGCGATCTGCCTCGTCGACGACAAGCGTACTCACGCGATCGAGCCTGACATGCTTCTGCGCGGCCAGGTCGAGCAGCCGACCTGGCGTGGCGACAAGGATGTCGAGGCCGCCTTTCAGCGCCGCGACCTGTGCGCCTTGGCCGACGCCGCCCAGGATCACCGCCTGGCGCAGGCCGTAATGGCGGCCGTAGGTCTTCAGGGATTCGCCGATCTGCAAGGCGAGCTCGCGCGTCGGCGCCAGGATGAGCGCGCGCACCATGCGCGGCTCCAGCGCGACTCGGGTGCGGCTCAGGTTCTGCAGCAAGGGCAGGCCGAACGCGGCGGTCTTGCCGGTGCCGGTCTGGGCAATGCCCAGCACGTCGCGGCCCTGCAGGATCAGGGGGATCGTCTTGGCCTGGATCGGGGTCGGCTGGGTATAATTCTCGGCGGCGAGCGCGCGCAGGAGCGGCTCGGCCAGGCCGAGGGCGGAAAACAGGGATTCGGTCACTCTTTCAGTCCTTGAATATGCACGAAAGCGCGCGCAAAGGCGCGTTGCGGCACGTTGCCGTCTTCCACGCACATCTGGAGGGAACGGTGAGTTTGGATAGGCTCGCGATGTCGGACGCCCAAATCCGCTAAGATCGGAGGCGCACTGTGCGACCGCGAGAATTGCAGTGTATATCGGGGCTTCCTAACAATATGTCAACCCGCTTGGGGAGGCTGGGCCTTGGCCGCCGACACGTTCGGATTCCTGACCGACCAGAATACGCTCTTTGCCGTGGTGCTGGGTGCGATCCTCGCCACCATCGGCGGATTCGTCGCCACGGTGATGGAGCGCACGCTCGACCGCCGCGAACGGCAGCGCAACGCTGCCCTGTTCTTCGGCGAGGTGCTCTCCACGCTCGCCATCCTGCTTCGCTTCGCCGACGAGACCAAGAAGATCGGCGAGCCTTACGGCCCGGTCACGCTTCGCATGCTGCGTTCGGCGCGCAGCGAGCTCGACGTCTATGACCGCAACCGCGAGACCCTGTTCGATCTCAAGGATTCCGAACTGCGCGCCCGCATCCAGACGCTGATCATCCGCATCAGCATGCCGCTCGACGGCGTGATCGAAGCGACTCAGGAAATCCGCGCGTTGAGCGAAACTCTGCGCGAGATGCGCGATCTTGCGGAGCGGGCCGAACTCGAAGAGCGGCTGCGCGCCGACTCGGCGCGGCGCGAGGCGGGCTATGAGTTCATCGTCGAAAACGCCACGCGGCTGAAAGACGTGATCGCCGATCTCGAGCCCCATGCCGGAACGAGCTTCGACCGCATCGAACGCGTCGTGCGCTCCCAATAAAAAAAGGGCGGCCCGAAGGCCGCCCCGCTATTTGCCGTCGACTCGGACTTACTGGCCCGGGCAGACGTTGGTGATGTCGTTGTGCAGAGCGGTCCAGCCGTTGGCGGACGTGGACGTCGGCGCACCGAAATAAGGCATCATCGCCAGCGACTGCGGATGCCAGGTGAAGCCGTTCTGGTTGACCGTGAAGGTGCCGTAGTTGGCGAGCACTTCCAGCGGATCGCCGACCTCGAGGATCGAATTGTCCTGGCAGTTGACGCGGTTGTTGGTGAACGGATCGTCCAGCCATTCGCCCACTTCGTGGCTCACCGCGTCGATGTCTTCCGAGAACGCCCCGGGGCTGTCGACATAGGTGGTGTATCCGTAGGTCTGGGCGCTGCGGGCGCTGTGATAGCCGCCGATGCAGCAGCCGCCGGACGTCAGATAGACGTCATAGGAGATGAAGAACGGGAAGATGTCCGGCGTGATCTGCGCGGCGTGCGAACTCAGATAGGAGGTGAGCTGCGCATCGAAGGTGTTGATGCTCATCGTACCCACGACGCCGGAACCGAACGGATTGTTGATCACCTTGCCCTGGTTGGAGGCGACGGTGATCGTCAGCGGCTTCACCTTCTTGATCGTCACGGGATCGAGAATGGTGTGATAGCCGGTGTTGGTCTGGACGCTGCCGTAGAAGTTACAGCGCTGGAACGAGTCGATGTACTGGCCCGTGCCGCAGTCGATCGCGCCCGAGGTGAAGTCGGAGCTGGGATCGAACATCGGCGACTTGTGCAGCGCCTGGATAACGCTCCATTTGGCGTGACCGCCGGTCTTCTTGGCCGTCGGATCGAAGGTCATGTTGCCGTTCGACGCGCCATAGACCATGATCACCGGGATCAGCACGACCTTTACATGGGTGTCGGTGTTCGAGCTGGAGGGGTCCTGTCCCACCATCTTGAAGGTGATCGCGTGACCGGTCAGATCGGTGAAGCCGCCGCTCCAGGTCTGCAGCGCCACCGGCGGCGGGGTGTACCCCTTCGGATAGTGCAGGGCCGAATGATCCGTACCCACTGCGAACATCGGTACTGGCTTCGATCCTTGCCAGTTCGGCGCAGCCACCGCCACGCTCGACAACATGACAGCGCTCGCCAGCAAAGCCAGCGACGCAACGCTCTTCATCATCGGTTTCTTACCCCTGAAGGTTTGCCAGATGGACCACCCATCTATCCGGGAAGTTACACCGCGGGAAAGGTCGGTGAAAAGGCCGAAAACGGATTTAAGGCGATTCGAATCGTCGCGAAATCATTTCGATTTTGAAGGAACTTAGCCAGAACCCCCTGAAACGGAGCCGGATCAAGGGCCCAGCCACGATTCGGCCATGTTCCTCGCAAAAGCGTGAGGTCGCCGCCAGCCTCAGACCGGCCCCAGCAAGCGGGCCTGGCGCGCCAGCTTGGACAACAGCTTTTCGAAGCCGCGGCGCTCTTCCGCATTGAGTGCCGACAGAAGAAGCTCCTCGAGTTCGAGGGCCAGCGGCACGATCTGCTCGTAGATCGCCCGGCCCTGGCGGGTGAGCGCAAGCCGCGTGATTCGCCGGTCGCTCGGATCGCCGCTGCGGGCGACGCGTTTCGAGCGCAGAAGCCCTGCAACCGCCCGGCTCACCTGCACCTTGTCCATCGCCGTGCGGCTCGCGACTTCGCGCGCGGAAAGTCCGGGCGTTCCGCCCAGCACTGCCATGACCCGCCATTCCGGCACGCTCAAACCGAAGCGCTCCGAATAATGCCGCGCGATCGCGCCCGAGACGCGGTTGGACAATACCGACAAGCGGTACGGCATGAAGCCTTCCAGGTCGAGGCGCCTGTGCCGCGGCTCACTCGGCATCGGGCTGGTTCGCGGGAAGCGCCGCATCGAAAGCCGGATGTTTCAGCGCCTGCGCTTCGATGCGCGCGATCGTCGGCCAGGGCGCGAAGTCGAGCTTCACGCGCCGGGCGTTGGCGCATTGCGGGATCAAAAACACGTCCGCCATGGTCGGCGCATCGCCGTGGCAATAGCTGCCCGTGAGCTTCGAGCCGGCCAGCATCGTCTCGAGCGCATCGAACCCCGCGCGGATCCAGTGCTGCTGCCACGCGACCTGCTGTTCGACGGAGGCGCCGAAGGTCGCCTTCAGGTACTGGTTGACGCGCAGATTGTTCACCGGATGGATGTCGCAGGCGACGCAGTCGGCAAGCTCGCGCACGCGCGCCCGGCCCGCCGCGTCGTGCGGCAGCAGCGGCGGCTCCGGCAGGATCTCGTCGAGATATTCGACGATCGCCAGCGATTGCGTGATCGTGCGGCCGTCATGCACCAGCGCCGGTACGAGTTCCTGCGGATTGAGCCGCTTGTATTCGTCGCTGTGCTGGCGGCCGCCATCCTTGAGCAGATGGACGAATTCGAGGTGCGGCGCGATGCCTTTGAGGTTCAGCGCGATGCGCACGCGAAAGGCGGCGGAGGAACGGAAATAGCCGTAGAGCGTGAACTCATCCGCCATGGCGGCGCACCTCCTGGTCGATGGCGCCGAAGATCGACGCACCGTCCGCATCCCGCATCTCGATGCGCACGCGGTCGCCGAAGCGCATGAACGGCGTCACCGGCTTGCCGCGCTCGATGGTCTCGAGCGAGCGGCGTTCGGCAATACAGGCCGATCCCGCCGAGCGGTCGCTGTTCGAGACCGTGCCCGAACCGACGATCGAGCCGGCGCAAAGCGCGCGCGTCCGGGCGGCATGGGCGATGAGCTGCGCAAAGGAGAAGGTCATGTCGACGCCGGCGTTGGGATGGCCGAATGCCTTGCCGTTGAGCGCGACCTGCAGCGGCAGATGGAGCTTGCTCTCGCGCCAGGCATCGCCGAGCTCGTCCGGCGTCACGGCGACGGGCGAGAACGCGCTTGCGGGCTTGGATTGGAAGAAGCCGAAGCTCTTGGCCAGCTCGGCGGGGATCAGGTTGCGCAGCGACACGTCGTTGACGAGCATGAGCAGCTTGATGTGCGTGCCGGCAGCCTCTGCTGTGCATGCCGTCGGCACGTCGTCGGTGATGACGGCGACTTCGCCTTCGAAGTCGATGCCGAAGGATTCGTCGGCACAGAAAATCGCATCGCAGGGACCCAGAAAGCCGTCCGACCCGCCCTGGTACATCAAGGGATCGGTCCAGAACGAAGGCGGCATCTCCGCGCCGCGCGCCCGGCGCACCAGTTCGACATGGGTGACGTAGGCCGAGCCGTCGGCCCATTGATAGGCGCGCGGCAAGGGCGCTGCACAGGCTTCGGCGCGGAAGGCGATTTCACCGGATACCGCTCCTTCATTGAGCAGCTCGGAGATGCGCGCCAGCCGGGGCGCGGCTTCGGCCCAATGATCGAGCGCGTATTGCAGGGTGGGCGCCACGGATTCCGCCCGCACGCAGCGCGCGAGATCCCGGGAAACGACGACGAGCACGCCGTCGCGGCCCTGCTTCAGGGAGGCAAGCTTCATGCGGCGGAGTTTTCCACCGTGAGCAGGGGGTTGGGCAAGGGGAGCGCGCCCTGGGGCAAAAGCGCCATGCTGGCGGCGGCGGTCTCCTCGATCTGGGCGCGGTAGCGTGGGGGGAGCGCATTCATCGCGGCGCTGCGCGAATCGAGCGAGAATTTCTCCTCCGGGTACGTCAGGTGGCGGGAGAAGAAGTCGCCGTCCCGGACGGCATCGCTGTCTTCGACCCGGCCTGGCAGATCGAAGAACCGCCACAACCGGCCAAGCACCTCCATCGGCCGCGCCAGGAACAGCGCGCAGTCGAGCGACGCGGCGCGCGGGCCGCAGTGTTTCATCTGCTGCGCGAATTTCTCCATCTGCAGCATCCACACCAGGCCCGCGACTTCCAGGTCGGTCAGCCGCGCGACGGCATCCGCGCTCCAGCGGTTGTCGCCGTTCTCTTTCGCGAGAATGCCGAACAGCCGGCGCACGTAGCGCCTGCGGCTCTCGTCGTGGCGCATCGCCGCCATCAGGTACTGGTCGCAATCGCTGTACAGGAAGAGCATCCTGCCGCTGGTCTTGGACAGCGCGTCGCCGACCAGATAATTCGCAGCCGGCGCCGGCTTCACCGTGATCGCGGCGCCATCGACCGGGGGCCGCGCCATCAACCGGAAGACCGCATCGCTCAGCCACGATATGTCGCCGCGTCCCGCCTGATCGCATTCGCGCCGTGCCCGCGCGGCACTGGTCATCACCCGCGGTTCCTGAAGCGTAAGGCTCGAGCCCGGGACATCGAGCGCGCGCGTGATCGCCGTCGAGCAGCAATAGGCGGTATGCCAGATGAAGTTGAGCCGCGGCGGATCCTGCTTCGCGGACGCAATACGAAAGACTTCGGCGGCGGAGAGGACGACTTCGCCGGCGGCATGATCGCTCTTTTCGAAATAATGCGCCCAGCCCGGCCTTGTGTCGCCGACAGCAGCCAGCCGGAAGCCGCCCGTTTCCTTGTCGATATCGACCGGAAACCAGCGGGGATCGGCGATGATCCCGTCTGCCGGCTCGCTTCGCAGACCCTGCGCCATGGACCCCTGCTACATCCGGCGTCGTCGCGCCGGGTGTACCAGACGAAATGCCTTGGGATGCACGCAGAGCTTGTCGCAATTCAGAATTTGCGAAACTTTGCGACAAATTCGGATCAACACCGCGTGAGCGGATCCATCAAATGTTCAACGCATTAACGGATTGGGCAGCGGCAGAGCATTGCGATTTTCCGGGAACAGCTCGTTGCTCGATTCCGCGATGCGCTCGACTTGCGCCAGTATTTCCGGCGCGACCTGGTTCTGTGCCGCGCGGCGCTCCGCGAGCGAAAAGCGTTCGTCGGCGTATTTCGCGTGACGGCTCAGATATTCCGGGTCGTTCAGCAATGGGCTGTCGCTCGCGCTGCCGGACAGCTCGAAGAAGGACCAGAGTCGTTCGATCGTCGCCCGCGGATCGGCGAGAAAGCTGTCGCAGTTCAGCGAGACGGCGCGGTCGCCCAGCCTGACCAGGCTTTCGCGGAAGCGCACGATCTGAAGCTGCCATGCGAGGCTTGCGATCTCGAGATCGGTGAGATCGGACACCGCCTCGGCCGTCCAGCGGCGCGACCAGCGCGTTTCGCTCCGGATGTCGCGGAACAGGCCCCGCACGAAGCGCCGCCTCTGCTCGCCGTAGCGCAAGGTCGCAAGCAGGAAGCTGCGGCAATCGCTGTAAAGGAACAGCATCCGGCCCCGGGATTTGAGCATGGCATCGCCGGTGAGATAGCTCGCTGTCGGCGCCGCCTTCACGCTCACGCTGGCGCCCTCGGCATAAGGCCGCGCCAGGAGGCGGAAGACCGCTTCCGACATCCAGGACAGATCGCCGCGCGGATCGCGATCGGATTGGCGCCGCAGATTCGCCACGCTGCTCATGACCTGCGGCTCGAGATGCGCGGTGCTGCGGCCGGGGACCTCCAGCGCGTTCGCGATCGCGGTGGAGCAGCAAAACGCGGTGTGCCAGATGAAATTCAATCGAGGCGGCTCGCCGCCGGCCAGCTTGCGGACCTCCGGAGCCGGCAGGCTCTGTTGGACAATGGGGCCGTCTTCCGGCTTGTGCGCGAAGAAGCGCTTCCAGTCCGGCCAGCCCGCGCCCACATCGGCAAAGCGGATGGCGCCGGTCTGGCGGTCCAGGTCATAGGGATACCAGCGCGGATCGCGCACGGCTTCCGGCAAGGAGGCGTCGGAGACGATGGCCATCGACAAAACCTAACGCGAATTCCGCACCGGCGCACGTCTGCGCCGGCATGCGCGACTACCGCGCATAGAGCTTGTCCGCCGCAAGCAGTGCGCGCGGCAAAGGCAGCACGCCGCGGTTCTCGGGGAACAGTTCGTAACTTGCCTCCACGATGCGTTCGACCTCCTGGAGAAGTTTGGGCGAGAGCGACTTGTCCGCCGTGATGCGCTCATCGATCGAAAAGCTTTGGCCGCCATATTTGGCGTGACGGCCGAGATAGCCGGGATCCGCGATCAGCGGACTCTCGCCGGGATCCCCCGGGAGTTCGAAGAATTCCCACAACTTCACGACCGTTGTTTTCGGATCCGCGAGGAAAGCGTCGCAATCCAGAGACACCACCCGCTCGCCCAGCCTGAGCATGCTCTCGCGGAAGCGAACGATCTGGAGCTGCCAGGCCAGGCTTGCGACTTCGAGGTCGGTGATTTCCGCCATGGCGTCCGGGGTCCAGCGCTGCGACCAGCGCTTTTCGGCGCGAACGTCGCGGAAGATGCTTCGCACAAAACGGCGCCGCCGCTCGCCGTAACGCATCGTCGCCAGAAGGAAACTCCTGCAGTCGCTATAGAGGAAAAGCATGCGGCCCGTGGTCTTGAGCGCGGCATCGCCGATCAGATAGCTGGAGGTTGGCGCTGCCTTCACCGTCGTCGTGGCGCCCGGCGCGAATGGGCGCGCCAGCAGCCGGAAGATGGCTTCGGACAGCCAGGAAAGATCGGCGCGACCCTCGCGGTCGGACTGCCGGCGCATATGGGCGAGACTGACGAGGATCTGGGGCTCGAACAGCGCGGCGTTGCGTCCCGGCACTTCGAGCGCGTTGCCGATCGCGGTCGAGCAGCAATAGGCGGTGTGCCAGATGAGATTCAACCGCGGCGGCGCCCCGCCGACGAGCTTCAACGCCTCTGCCGCAGGCAAAACCTGCTGGCGCATCGGGCCGTCCTCTTCCGTGTGCGCGTAGAAGCGCTGCCAATCGGGCCAGCCTTCGCCCACATCGGCAAAGCGAAGCCCGCCGGTCCGCCGGTCGAGTTCCATGGGGTACCAGCGCGGATCGCGAATGGCCTCGGGGACGATACCGGGAAGGGCGGCAGACATGGACGCAGCCTAACATCCTCGCCCGTTCGCCGGGGAGGACGATTTGCGCCGGCTCACTTTGGCATCCAGCTCTCGGCGTAGCTCTTGACTTCCGTCGATTCCGCGGCCGGCGCGATGTCGAGCGGATCGCGCGCGTCGATCATCACCGCGACCTCGTCGGTTATCGTCTTGGCGGCGCGTGCGCCCGCGGCGAAGGCCTTGGGATGGGGGCCATGCGTGAAGCCGCAGGGATGCCACGTCACCATGCCCGGATGGATGTTGTCGCGGCTGAAGAACTCGCCGGCGTGATAGAAGATCACTTCGTCGTAGTCGTCGTTGGAATGATAGAATGGCACTTTCAGCGCGCCGGGATCGCTCTCGATCGGGCGCGGAACGAAGGTGCAGACCACGAAGCGGTCGGCGACGAAGGTCGAATGCACGCTGGGCGGAATGTGATAGCGGTGGCTCATCACCGGGCGAATGTCGCGCCAGTTGAGCTTGAGCGCGGTGAGATTTCCCTTCCAGCCTGCCGCGTCCAGCGGATTGAACGGATAGGTGATGGTGGAGAGCTGTCCGCGGCGCTTGACCTCGACCGTCCATTCGCCGTCGCGCTGTGCCTGGAAGGCGCCGTCAAGCTTTGGCGTGTCCAGCGCTGCGGGATCGAAGATCGCGTGCGGGCCCAGGATGCCGCGCTCGGGCAGCTTGTAGGAACCGTTGCTCGCCTCGATCAAAAGCGAGGCCGTCGGCGATTTGGGCTCCAGCCGCCACATCGTGCCGCGCGGCAGCAGGATGTAATCGCCGTCGCGATACGGCAGGTGGCCGAAATCGCAGAACAGATCGCCGTCGCCCTGATGGATGAACAGCAGCACGTCGCCGTCGGCGTTGCGCTGCAGCCTGGGCATCGCCTGCTCCACGCGCCACAGCGCGATGCGGCACGTCGCGTTCGACAGCAGCAGCGCGCCGCGATAGGGCTCCGCCGTCGGTTCCTTCGCGGTCTTCACCGCATCGAAGGCGCGCGGACGCAGCGGTCCCTCGAACTTCGTCCAGCCGGTCGGCGGATGTTTGTGGTATATGTGCGTCGCCGGTCCGAAGAATCCGTCGCGGCCGATCTCGCGCTCATAGGTGCCTTCGGGAAGGTCGGTGTGGGCCTGGCGCGAAGCCTTGCCTTCGACGCGGGGGAATTCGATCCAGTTCTTGCTGCTCATGCGGGTCTGTCCTGCAACACGCCGCGGCGGATCTGGTCGGCTTCGATCGACTCGAACAGCGCGCGGAAATTGCCTTCGCCGAAGCCTTCGTTGCCCTTCCTCTGGATGATCTCGAAGAAGATCGGTCCGATGGCGTTCTGGGTGAAGATCTGCAGCAATAGGCCCACCTCGCTGTTGCGCTCGCCGTCCATCAGGATCTTGTTGCGCTTGAGCCGCGCCACGTCCTCGCCATGGCCCTTGATGCGGTTGTCGAGGCGTTCGTAATAGGTCTCGGGCGTGTCCTGGAAGTCGACGCCGCGCGCGCGCAGGCCTTCCACCGTCGCATAGATGTCGCGCGTGCCCAGCGCGATGTGCTGGATGCCCTCGCCCTTGTAGTGGTGCAGGTATTCCTCGATCTGCGATTTGTCGTCGGAGCTTTCGTTGATCGGGATGCGGATCTTGCCGTCAGGGCTGGTCATGGCGCGGCTCTTGAGGCCCGTCAGCTTGCCCTCGATGTCGAAATAGCGGATCTGGCGGAAATTGAAGAGCCGCTCATAGAACCCCGCCCACTTGTCCATGTTGCCGCGGAAGACGTTGTGGGTGACGTGATCGATGTCGGTGAGGCCGGCGCCTTCGTGCGCGAAGCCTTGGATCGGATCGGTGGGCACGAAGTCGACGTCGTAGATCGAGCGCTCGCCATAGCGGTCGACGAGATAGATCACGCTGCCGCCGATGCCCTCGATCGCCGGAATGTTGAGCTCCATCGGCCCGACCTGATTGGCGAAGGGCTTGGCGCCGCGCGCGATCAGCGTCTTGTAGGCATGGGCCGCGTCGCGCACGCGGAAGGCCATGGCGCAGGCGCTCGGCCCGTGCGCTTGCGCGAACCGCGCGCCGTGGCTGTTGGGCTCGGCATTGACGACGAAGTTGGTCTCGCCCTGGCGGTAAAGCGTCACGTCCTTCGAGCGATGGCGGCCCACGGCGCGGAAGCCCATGCGCTCGAACAGCGCATGCAATTGCTTCACGTCGGGCGCGGTGTATTCGACGAACTCGAAGCCGTCGGTGCCGATCGGATTGTCCCAGAGGTCGCTCAAGCCGGTCTCCACGCGGGAAAGCAATTTAGTTTCATATGAAACTATCTTGGGGTCAAGCTTGGCCGCACCGCAGTGTGCAGTTATTGCGCCGCAGCAAGCCTTCCATGGAAATGTCTTGAAGTGGCCTCAGCCCGCCTTGGCGAAGGTGATGCGCAATTTGTGCCCGGTAGCCTTGGCGAATTTCTGCAGCGAGCTGGTCGACGGCATGGTGCGGCCGCTCTCCATCCGCGCCACGGCCGATTGCGAGGTTCGCATGCGCCGCGCGACCTGCGCCTGGGTCATCTTCGCCCGCGCCCGCGCGCCGATCAGTTCGCGCACAAGCGCAAATTCGTCCTCCAACGCGTCGTATTCCTTCTTGAACTTCGGATCCTTCATCTGTTGCCGGAACCAGGCGTCGAAGCTTGTCATCTCTCACCGCGCAGTTTGGCCGGTTGGTTATATACAGCCAGCGCTACGTTCTATCAATAACAGCCCATCCCCAATCGTCATGGCCGGGCTTGTCCCGGCCACCCATAACCTCGTTCTACCACTGTGAATATGGATGGCCGGGACAAGCCCGGCCATGACGGGAGGTGAGGGCGAGGCGGAAGTTCCGTCGAACTACGCCGCCGGCGACATCGTGCCCAGGAACGCGGCGAGCAGGGTGACGATCAGGCCGAGGGCGAGTTCGCTTGTCACGGTCCAGGTCATCTCGCTATGTGCAGCTTCGGATCCCGCTCCGATCGCAGGGGCCAAACGGAAGCGGTTGGCGAGCGCCAGCGAAACCATGATCGCCGCCAGCACCACCTTGAAGGCCAGGACGGTCATGTAGTCGTAGGACCAGCGCGCGGGGTTCGCGGGCACGATGGCCAGGCCGTTGACGATGCCGGCGATGACCAGCAGCGCCACCGCCCAGGTGCCCCAGAGCGAGAAGATGCGCAACGCCGGCGCCAGATTGTCCGCATGCCGGCGCAGCATCGACGCGATCGCGATCAACCCGCCGATCCAGAACCCGCCGCACAGCAGATGCACGGCATCGCCGGCCGCGAAGGCGAGCCACTGCCCGCCGCCGTTCGCAGCGGCATGGCTGGTCAATCCCAGGCTCGCGAGCGCCACTCCCGCGAGCAGGCACATCGCCAGCGCCTTGCGCCACGCGAACGCCAGGATCGTGAGCGCCGCCAGCGCGACGATGCGCACCAAAAACACCTGTCCGAAGAACGACTGCGTCGCCACCAGATCGAGCGATTGCCGCGCGAAGGCGTCGTGCCAGTTGCCGGTCATGCGCGCGGTGACGAAGAGGAACGACAGCAGCGCTGTCGCCAGTGCCGTCAGCGACAGCGCCGCCAGCGGCACGCGCGGGGCCGGCGCGAGCTTGCGGATCAGGAACAGATATCCGCTCGCGCCGAACACGGCCATCAGGCTGGCCAGATGCGCGGCGCGGACGAAAGCGGCTGCGTTCATGGGCCCACGGTGAAGCTGTAGGCGCCCTGCGTCCGGTGCGTGTCGACCGAGACCGCGTGCCAGCGCACCTTGTAGCTTCCGGGCTTGAGCGGACCGAGCGTCACGGTGATCGTGCGGCCGCTTACCTTCGTAGCGGACACGAAATCATGACCGCCCGCGTTGCTCACGCTGGCCCCGCTGAAGGTAGGTTCGAGTGCTTCGCTGAAGTCGAGCCTCACCGCCGCCGGAGCCTTCGCCAGATGCGCGCCTGCGCCGGGATCGGCATGATTCAGGAAAGCGTGCGCAAAGGCCGGGGTCCCGGCGCCGACTCCCGATACGAGAACGAGGGCGAATAGAATTTTCATCGCGCGCCTCCGAACATCGGCTCGATGACAAGCGGGAAGGGCCGCACCGTTACCCAGCCCATTGTGCGAGCCAATCGGCGATGGCTTGCGGCTGCATGCGCCGCGCATCGACGAGCACCGACGTGTGGCCCCGGTTGAGCAGATCGCCGGCGGAGTCGAGGATCAGGATCGCGGGGACGCCGTCGCGGCGCAGCGCAATGTTGTAACGCTCGGCGATGCCGGTGTTCCTGTTGAACCGGCCGACATCGACAAGCACGACGTCGTAATGTTCCGCGACAAACGATGCCAGTGCCGGAAGGCGCATGACGTTGGCAAGGACGATGCAGTCTACGCACCAGTCCGCGCCGAGTTCGACCAGAACGCGCTTGCCGTCGCTTCGGGCGCGCGTTATCGCTGCGGCGACATCCTCGTCCGCGTCTCCGAGGTCGCCATAGGGATGCGAAACCGCGATCGGCACGTCGCCGATCGACGCCACGGCGAGCCTGGGAGCGGGCACGCCCGCTCCCGCAGCCGCCGTAAGCGCCGCCAGGAACATCGTTGCGAGTAGCCCTCCCATCGTGCGCTTTGCCGAGGTCACAAGCGGTAGCTCGCGATGAACTTGAATGCCACGGGAGCAATCAGCTGGTTGCCGTTGACGCTCTGCAGCACCGGATGCTCCGCGTCGGCATAGAGCGCCCAGGTGCCGAAATCGGCCTTCAGTCCCGGCGAGACGATGAGCCTGGCATATCCGGTACTGTCGGGATCGCCGATACCGCCGTCGCGTCCGCGATAGGAGGCGATGACCTGGAACAGCGGCGAGATCTGCGCATTGCCCACCGTCCAGCCCGCATAGGAGACGCCGAGCGCGCCGTTGAGTTCGCTGCCGGGGGTGTAGTTGTGCTCGGTGGCGATCTCGTGCTGCCACATGATCTGGCCGTAATAGTTCCAGTCGCCTTTGGCGGAAAGCCGGCCGGTGTGATAGGCGCCGAGCAGGACGTCGGTGCTGCCCGAGCCGATCTCGACGTCGGAATCGAAGTTGGGATAGGTCGAGTCGCCGGTGGGCAGCTTCATGCCGAACATGATTCCCGTCGACATGTCGTTCGAGAAGCCGGTGTAGTCCGCCATCACGCGCACATCGCCGAAGGCGGTATGGTCGAACTCCTCCGGCGTTCCCGAATCGGCGGTGAGGAAGCCGCGATGGGTGACCGGCAGTTCCACCGTCACGCCCCAATCGGTGTTGAACATGTATTGGCCGCCGAGCACGAAGAAATCGGAACGAATCTTCTTGTCGTCGTTGTCGGCGCCGGGCGCGGCGTGGCCGCCGCTCCAGTTGGTGGTCTGGTTGAGGAAGTCGTATTCGAGGAACACGGTGCCGCCGGGACCGTTGGGCAGAAGCGAACTGGTGCCGACGTCGAAGATGGCACAACCGCAGGCGCAGGCATTGGCCGCCGCAGGTGCGGCGATGGTCGCCAGCGCCAAAAGCGCCGGCAGGCGAATGGATGACATGGAATTCTCCGTTGTCTGAAGGATCGGAAGTGGAAAACTTCAGACAGAGAGCGGCGGCGCGCGCGCGGCGTTGGGGCGGTAAGACGCCTTCGAAACGCGATTCGAAACCGTGAGGATTTGCTGCGCGGTCTCGATGGCGCTGGTCGGCGCAGGCACCGGCACGGGCAGCGGCACGGAGCCGAAATGTCCCGCCGCGGCGAAAATGCAGATGGTGGTGTGGCCGTCGTGCTTTTGCGGCGGTGCGCCGTGATGCGGCGTCATCGGCATCGTCATCATGCCCGGGCAGGGCATCAGCGGCGCGGACGCTGCCGATGCCGGCATCCAGCCGTCGGGCAGAGCAGCACGCAACAAGAGCGCGAATAGCGCGAACCCCAGCGCGGCCGATTTGAGAACCGCTCGCATCTTTGCACTGTGGCGGCTTCACCGTGCTTCGTCAATCCGGCGCGCCGCAACGCGCTGTCGCAGCAGGCTCCAAGAGATGCGTCGGAAAGGGTAGTGACGCATTTTGAAATCTGGCCGGATTGGACCCCGCCCCGCAAGGTGCCGAGATCGGCCCATGCCTAAGCGGTCAAGCACACCGAAAAGACCCCGCGACGCGAACCAGCTCGGAAAGCTGATTGTCGCCCTATCTGTGGGAGACGAAGAGGAGCCGTCGCGCCTGCGCCCGACGATAGCGGAAATGACCCCGCTGCCGCCGCCCTCGGCCGTCGGAGTGGCTTGAAGGCGCGGCGCGCGCCAAGTCCCTGTCCGCCAATCAGCGCAAGGAAATTGCAAAGAAAGCAGCCAAAGCGCGTTGGAAGTGAATCAGGCAGCCTTCTTTTTCTTTCCTCCTACGGTCTGCCCAAAGAATTGTCCTTGATAGCCTTTCTCGGGGGTGCCCAGAGTCATTTCAAGAATTAATTGGCAGATTCGCATTCCGGGTTTGAGCCGGATCGGAACGGGGCTGTGATTCATCATTTCCAATCGGATGCGCCCCTCGAATCCGGAATGGATTGTGGGCGCAGTCATATGGACGGCAAGCCCACACCGAGCCAGACTGCTTTTCCCTTCGACCCTTGCTGCGACACGAGAAGGAGTGGGCAGGCGGACATATTCCCGGGTCCACGCAAGCACGAAGTCCTTTGGCTTCAGTAAGTAGCCGTCGGCTTTTATTTTTGCTCTTGTAGCCAAATCGAGCGCGACGCGTTCTGCGTCAAAGCCTTCTTCGCTTGGGTCAATTTCCTTGCGGACGCCGGGAACTGCGCCGCCAAATATTGCGATATCAGGATCAAGGGTCAGATCGACCGCTGTGGCACTAAATGCAACGCTCTCATTTGGCGCGGGATCAATTTCGATTAATCTCTGTCTGATCGCAATCTTAATCTCGCGATCTGTCAGGATCATGCGACTTGGGCCTCTTCTGCTTCTTGCTCGAGTTCCTTGCCTTTCACCCACACGCGCCAGCTGCCCCTCATCGTCTCTCTGGGTAGCTCGACGAGCCACAGATCGCCTTTGCGACCCAAAGGGGCGCCGACAGACAAAGTATTGTCGTTTCCGAGCGACCGCTTATCGACAACCAGTTTTTCAGCGCCTTCGGCGGTGGCCACCTGTACGACCACCTCACTCGGATGAAGCCCTTCTCCGGCAATCTGAACTTTGACCCTCATAAAGCTTACTCCCCACTTCGCACCTTGCTTATTCATAACATCTGACTCGCGCCCCCTTGGGAATCCCCACTTGATGGGAAAACCTTTGATCCACCGGAATAGCTCAAAAGAACATACTAAGAACGAACGGGGTAGCAAAGGGCCGAGCTTGCGTTCCCTTTTTGTTCCTGATAATTTTTCGCCATGCCCGAGGCGCCTTCAAACGAACCTTGCCGCCCCCGGGGGGACCCCCCTCTGCGAATTTCAGCGGACAATTATGTTGCGCGCGGACCGGACAGCGGCAACCGCAAGGGCGCCGGCGCGTCAAGAGGCAACCGCAACGCGCTTCGGCATGGGCTTCGCAGCGCCGCCGAGCGCGAGCGGCACCGTATGTTCTGCGCCTGTTTCCGCTCCGTCTGGGAGGTCGAACGTGTCTCGCGGGGTCTGCACGCATCTTGTCCGGACTACGGGGCGAGGCTGGAGCTGATGTTCCTGCTGGTGCGGCGCTCGCAGGCCGAACTCGAAGCGGCAGCGGCGAGCCTGCGAATTGCCAACCCGCTGACAATTCATCAGGATTGCCGGCAGACGGACGCGCATAGCGCCGTCCGCCGGGAGCGAAGCGATGAAGTTCACCTGGTTCAACCTGATGCCCTGGCCCTATCTGCCGGAGGACTTCCGCGACAGGCACCGCTCGGTCTGGGTCGACATCGATTCCAGCCTGTTCGATCCGGTGAAGGCGCACGAGGTCTACAACACCTATCTCGACCTCCTGGAATACGCCTCGACGCTCGGCTTCGACGGCATCGGCGTGAACGAGCACCACCAGAACGCCTATGGCCTGATGCCGTCGCCGAACCTCATCGCTTCCGCGCTGGCGCGGCGCACCAAGGACGTGGCGCTGGTGGTGCTGGGCAATTCCATCGCGCTCTACAATCCGCCGGTGCGCGTCGCGGAGGAATTCGCGATGCTCGACTGCATCTCGGGCGGACGGCTGGTCGCGGGCTTTCCCGTCGGCACCTCGATGGACACCAATTACTGTTACGGCCAGATCCCGGCCTTGACGCGCGAGAAATACGCGGAAGCCCACGACCTCATCATCAGGGCCTGGACCGAGAAGAAGCCCTTCGCCTTCGACGGCCGCTACACCAAGCTGCGCCATGTCAACATCTGGCCGCGCCCGGTGCAGCAGCCGCACCCGCCGGTGCACATCCCCGGCGGCGGCAGCGTGGAGACCTACGATTTCTGCATCGACAACACCTATTCCTATTCCTACCTGTCGTTCAGCGGTTACATCCGCGCCAAGGCGCTGATGGACGGCTATTGGAAGCGCGTGGCGCAACGCGGTGCGCCGGATGACTCGCCCTGTCGCGCCGGTTTCGCGCAGACCATCTGCGTCGCCGACACCGACGCCGAAGCCGAGCGGCTCTACGCCAAACATGTGAGCTATTTCTACAATCGCTGCCTGCATGTCTTCGCGGGCTTCGCCGACGCGCCGGGTTACCGCACCATCAAGACCATCCAGACCGGCGCGCTGTCGCAATACGCGCCGCCGCGCGGCTGGGGCGAGATCGGCTGGAAGGAGCTGACCGAAGGCGGCCACGTCATCGCCGGCTCGCCCGAAACCGTGCGCCAGCGCATGGAGGATCTGATCAAGACGCTGCGCGTCGGCAACATCTTCTGTCTCATGCATGTCGGCGACATGCCGAAGGAGAAATGCATGCACTCCACGCGCCTGTTCGCGGAGAAGGTGATGCCCAAGCTGCGCGGGCTCTATCCCGAGTGGGAAGACGACAGCCGCTTCTGGTGCCACCCGATCCGGCAGGTCGCGCCGGCGTCGCTGCCGAAGGAAGCTCTGGCGGCGGAGTGAGGGGGATGCGTGGCCACGACAGTTCAAACGTCATGGCCGCCCTCGTGGCGGCCATCCATACTCTCGGTGCACGACCGTGTTTATGGGTGGCCGGGACAACCCCGGCCATGACGGTATCTCGGTTGGTGAGTCGATGGACCGCGCCATGGATCTGAAAACCCTCTCCACCCCGCACGCCCCTGTGCGCTGTTTCGAAAGCGGCAGCGGCACACCGCTCGTGTTCCTGCACGGGGCGGGCGGATTGCTGGCGGAGGATCCGTTCCTGGCCGCGCTGGCGGAGAAATTCCACGTCCATGCGCCGCTGCTTCCCGGCTATGGCGACAGCGAGGAAGCGCCGAACCTGCGCGACATGCTCGACGTCACGCTCCACACGCTCGAGGTCGTCGATGCGCTGGGCCTGATGGACCCGATCCTGGTGGGTCACTCCATGGGCGGGATGATCGCGGCCGAGATGGCTGCGATCGACAATCACCGCTTCTCGCGCCTGGTGCTGATCGCGCCCGCGGGTCTGTGGCTCGACGACCATCCGATCCCCGATCTGTTCTCGGCCGTACCGTACGAGTATCCCGCGCTGCTGTTCCACGATGCCGAAGCCGGTGCCGCGCTGATGACGCGCGGCGTGAATTTCGACGATCTGGAATGGCTGAAAGGTTTCCTCGTCACCAATGCGCGCCAGCTCGGCATGGCGGGAAAGCTGCTGTTTCCGATTCCCGACCGCGGGTTGAAAGACCGGCTCTATCGCATCAAGGCGAAGACGCTGCTGATCTGGGGGGACAGCGACAGGCTCATCCCGCCGGTCTACGCGCAGGCCTTCAAGAAGGGCATTGCGAACGCGACTCTCGCCTCCGTCCCCGAAGCCGGCCACATGGCGATCTGGGAGCAGACGGCGAAGGTGGTGGCAGCTGTGGAGAAATTCGCATGATGGACCTTGTCATCCGCAGCGGCACATTGGCTGACGGCACAGGCGCGCCATTGCGCGAGGCCGATATCGCGGTGAAGGACGGACGCATCGCGGCCGTCGGCAAGATTGCGGACAAGGGCGCCGAAGAGATCGACGCCAAGGGCCTCTTGGTCACGCCGGGTTTTGTCGACATCCACACCCATTATGACGGCCAGGCGACGTGGGATGCGCAGCTCGCGCCTTCGAGCTGGCACGGTGTCACCACGGTGGTGATGGGCAATTGCGGCGTCGGCTTCGCGCCGGTGCGCAAGAGCGACCACGGCCGGCTGATCGAGCTGATGGAAGGCGTCGAGGATATCCCCGGCGCTGCGTTGCACGAAGGCCTCGACTGGCAATGGGAAAGCTTCGCCGGCTATCTCGACGCGCTGGAGAAGAAACCGCACGACATCGACATTTGCGCGCAGCTGCCGCATGGCGCGCTGCGCGTCTATGTTATGGGTGAGCGCGGCGCGGCGCTTGAGCCCGCGACAGAGGACGATATCGCCGAGATGCGGGCGCTGACCGCGGAAGCGATGCGCGCCGGCGCGCTCGGCTTCTCCACCTCGCGCACGCTCAATCATCGCACGGTCAAGGGCGATCCGACGCCCTCCTTGCGCGCGACGCAGGCGGAACTGATGGGCATCGCGCTCGGCATGAAGGATGCCAACGCGGGTGCGATCGAGTTGATCTCCGATTTCGACAATCCCGACGTGACGACCGAGTTCGCGATGATCCGCGGCCTTGTCGAGGCCAGCGGACGGCCGCTGTCGGTCTCGCTGGCGCAGGCGGGACGCTCGGCGGACAGCTGGCGCGGCTTGCTGGCGCTGATCGAACGGGCCGCGCGCGAGGGCCTGCCGATGCGCGGACAGGTCGCGCCGCGCCCCATCGGATTGCTGCTCGGCCTCCAGGGCACGCTCAATCCTTTCGTTGCGCATGAGGCTTTTGCCGCGATCAAGGACAGGCCGCTCAAGGACAAGGTCGCGGCGATGCGCGATCCGGCCTTCCGCGCACGGATCATGGCCGAGAACGACGCGCGGCAGTCCCATCCGCTGGCGCGCCGGGTGATGATGTTCGAGCAGATCTATCCGCTGGGCAATCCGCCCGACTACGAGCCGCCGCGCGAGAGCGCGATCGCCGAACAGGCGAAGCGCGCGCACCGCGATCCGGCGGAGCTTGCTTACGACATGCTCCTAGAAGACGAGGGCCGCGCCTTCCTGTTCTCCCCCTTCGCCAATTACACCGAGTACAATCTCGATGCCTGCCACGACATGATCGCCCATCCCGACACGGTGATGGGGCTGGGCGACGGCGGCGCGCATGTCGGCATCATCTCGGACGGTTCGTACCCGACATACTTACTGAGCCATTGGGGCCGCGACCGTTCCTATGGCCGTTTCCCGTTGGAATATCTGGTCAAGCGTCAGACCTCCGACACTGCGCGCGCCGTGGGCCTTAACGACCGCGGCGTCGCGGCGCCGGGAAAGAAGGCGGACCTCAACGTCATCGACTTCGCCAAGCTGAAGGTCCAGGCGCCGCGCATGGCCTTCGATCTTCCCGCCGGCGGCAAACGTCTGCTGCAAGGCGCGGACGGCTATGTCGCGACCATCGTCTCGGGCGAATTGACCTATCGCGGCGGCGCCGCCACCGGCGCGCTGCCGGGGAAACTGGTGCGGGGGGCGAAGGGGTGATGATAAACCCATCCTCATCTGTCATCCCCGGCGAGCAGCGCATGCCTTGCATGCGCTGCGAGGGAAGGGGACCCAGGTGGATTGAGCAAGTCCGGTCTTGCCACCTGGGTTCCCTTCCCCTCGCGTCGCTTTCGCGACGCTCGGCCGGGAATGACAGCGGAGTTTGACGATGATACCCCGCCCCCTCGAAACCCACATCGACTGGACGTCGAAGGACGTTGCCGATCCGGACGTGTGGACGCTGAAGCTCACGCCGCAGGATCATCGCGAGCTGGATCGTGCGCTGACGCACGCGAAGTCGGTGTCGAACGATCTTCTCGATATCGGTCGCGAGAATTTTCCGCTTGAGAGTCTGGCGGAGAAGCTCGACGGCGTCGCACACGAGCTGATGGACGGCCGCGGCTTCACGCGCATCGCCGCGCTCGATGCTTCGCGTTACGGCGACGACGATCTGACCATGCTCTATTGGGGCATCGGACTCTATCTGGGCGATCCCTGGCCGCAGAATGCCAAGGGCCATGTGATGGGCGACGTCACAGACCAGGGCAAGCAGCTGGACGATCCCACCTTCCGCGGCAACGAGCTCGGCCAGGTCGCGCTCGACTATCACACCGACGGGGCCGACGTGATCGGACTGATGTGCCTGCGCAAGGCCGCGCGCGGGGGTCTGTCATGCGTGGCGAATGCGGTTGCGATCTACAACGAATTGGTCCGGACGCGGCCCGATCTGGCCGAGGTGCTGTTCGCGCCGCAGCCTTACGACTTGCGCGGCGAACAGGCGCCCGGCGCCAAGCCCTTCTATCTCTTTCCGGTGTTCAGCGAGCACAATGCACGCTTCTTCATCCGCTTCATCCCGGCCTATATCCGCGCCTCGCAGCGCCACGCCGAAGCGCCGCGCCTGTCGGCAAAGGTGCTGGAAGCGCTCGACACGGTGAGCGCGATGGCGCGCGATCCGCGCTTCAACGTCTATATGGATCTCGAACCGGGCGAGATGCAGTTCATCAACAACTACCATGTGCTGCACGGCCGCACGGCGTACGAGGATGACGCTGCGACAGGGCGCAAGCGGCACTTGAAGCGGCTGTGGTTGGCGACCCACTATCTGAAGGACAGGCCGGCGCATTTCCGCAGGAACGTCGATCATCACTGGGCCAGGAGCCGCTCGGTCAGCCGGATCGCGGCGGTGGAGAAGGTCGTATGAACCTTCTCTCTGTCGTCATGGCCGGGCTTGACCCGGCCATCCAGAGGAACAGAAGGAATCGCACGCGGAGACGCGGAGACTGGGAGTGCGAGCAGGTTTCGGCGCCTCCGCGCCTCCGCGTGAAATTTTGGATGGCCGCCTCAAGGGTGGCCATGACGATTTAGAGAGCGAAGCATGCCCTGGAACTACGGTGATCTTCTCGAAGCGACGATGGCGGCGGTGAAGCCGGAGCTGCCGGCCTTCGCCCATGGCGAGCGCGTCATCACCTGGGCTGAGGCTAGCCCGCGCATGAACAATCTCGCCCGCGCGATGCTCGCGCGCGGTGCGAAACCGCGCGACAAGGTCGCGTTCTATCTGCGCAACGCGACGGAATACAGCGAGGCTCTGGGCGCGTGTTTCCTGGCGCGGCTCACGCATGTCAACGTCAACTACCGCTATAAACCGGACGAGGTGCGCTACATCCTCGACAATTCCGACGCGCAGACGCTCATCTACCACCGTGAATTCCGCGATGCGGTGGCGCAGATTCACAACCAGCTTCCGAAGGTGAATACCTTCATCGAAGTGAGCGCCGATGGCGTCTCCTCCTTCGCCGAGCAATACGAGAAACTGGCGACCTCCGGCGACGGTGCGCCGCTCGGCATCGAACGCTCGGGCGAAGACGAGCTTTTCATCTATACCGGCGGCACCACCGGCATGCCCAAAGGCGTGATCTATGCCCATCGCGACCTGATGGAGCTGTGGTTTGCCCGCATGCAGCGCACCTTGGGCATTCGCCCGGAATCGATCGAGCAGTTCCAGGCGATGGTGAAGATGGCGCCGATGCAGCCGCGCACCATCCCCGCCTGTCCGCAGATGCACGGCACCGGCCTGATCACCACCATGACGACGATGCTGCCCGGCGGTTGCGTCATCACCGTCGAAGGCCATTCCTTCGATGCGCACGCCACCTGGGCCGCGGCCGAGAAGCACGGCGCGACCGCGATGTCGATCGTCGGCGATCCTTTCGCCAAGCCGCTGCTGCATGCGCTCGACGAAGCGCCGGGGCGCTACGATCTCTCGCGCATGCTGTCGATGACGTCGTCGGGCGCGATGTGGAGCGAAGAGGTCAAGGAAGGTCTGATCCGCCACATGCCCCAGATCGTGCTCACCGACAGCTTCGCCTCCACCGAAGCCATGGGCATGGGCATCGCCACCACCACCAAGGACGCGCATGGCAAGACGGCGGATTTCATGTTGGGCGAAAACGCCATCGTCATCGACGAGAACGACCAGCCCATCGAACCGGGCAGCGGCAAGGCGGGACTGGTCGCGTTCGGCGGCGCGCTGCCGCTGGGCTATTACAAGGACGAAGACAAGACGCGGCGCACCTTCCGCACGATCGATGGCAAGCGCTATTCGGTGCCCGGCGACTACGCGGTGGTGGAAGCCGACGGCAAGATCATGTTGCTCGGCCGCGGCAGCAACTGCATCAACACCGCGGGTGAAAAGGTCTTCCCCGAAGAGGTCGAAGAGGCTTTGAAAACCCATTCCTCCATCGAGGACGCGCTGGTCGTCGGCGTGCCCGACGAGAAATGGGGTAGTGCCGTCACCGGCATCGTGGTGCTGGCGAACGGCGCGACGTTCGACGAGGCTGGACTGCGCGCACATGTGCGTTCGCAGCTTGCCGGCTACAAGACGCCCAAGCGCATCCTGGTCGCCGGCGTTCCTTTGCGCGCGCCCAACGGCAAGGCGGACTACAAGGCGGTGGCCGAATTCGCGAGGCGGGAGTTGGGGGGAGCGTAGAACGCGGTTTTTTCCCACCCTCCCCTTGAGGGAGGGTCGAAGCGCGAAGCGCTTCGGGGAGGGGTCACAGCGCCGGATCAGGTCACCCCGCCCCGAAATTTGCTCCGCCCCGCTTCGCTCTGCTTCGCAAATTTCGACCCTCCCTCAAGGGGAGGGTGGAATGGAGCGTGAATCCCTCACCACCACCACCGCCAGCGCCTTGGGCCCATGCGCGCCGAGTTCGAGCGTCTGTTCGATGTCGCCGGTGCGCGACGGGCCGGTGATGAGATTGACGGTGGTCGGCAGCGCACCGAGTTTCTCCAGCGCCGATTCGAAATTCGCGACGATGTCGCGCTCGCGCAGGATCGCGATCTCGAAGCCGGGCCGGAAATGCCACGACGCCGGGGACGCATCGCGCGCGGGCTGCACGAGCGTTCCGGTCTCGGCGAGCGCAAGCGGCGCGCGTGTCAGGGCGGTGTCGTCCGGCCCCGGCGGTGTGCGTTCGACCTCCAGCTGCCAATCGATGTCCGCGAGGTCCGATTCCGGCGGCAGATGAATCCGCGCCGCCAGATTGCGCGCGCGCAACAGTTCCGCGACTGCGGCCGGAATGTCCTCATCGCGCTCCAGCACGCGAACGTCGGCGTTGACTCTTTGTGCCCTGTCCACGAAAGCGTCGAGCAATGCGCGTTCCGGCGTCGGTGCGCGAAAGGGCTCCGGTCGCACGACGCGGCGGGTGTTGCGCGCGCGGATCGAACCGAGAATGTCGTCGCGCGCGCTCATCCGAACATCGCCCGCGCAAACGGCTTGGCCAGCGCCGAAGCGATGCGATAGAGCCGCGGCCGCTTGGCGAGGAACGCCCAGACGCCGAGCCCGAAGACGATGGGCCGCGGCGCAAGTCCGTCGGCATATTCCTTCGCCCGCCAGTGGCGCATGATCTTCGGCAGCGGGATCTTCACCGGACAGACCTCGGCGCAGCGCCCGCAGAAGGTCGAGGCATTGGGATGATGATGGGCTTTCGCCACGCCGAGCATTCCGGGATTGAGCGCCGCCCCGATCGGTCCCGGATAGGTCGCGCCATAGGCGTGTCCGCCGATCGCGCCATAGACCGGACAATGATTGAGACACGCCGCGCAGCGGATGCAGCGCAGCACGTCCTCGGCCTCCGTGCCGACGAGCTTGGAGCGCCCGTTGTCCAGCAGCACGACATGGAACGCAGTCTCGCCGTCATCCGCTTCGCGCGCCCGCGGTCCCGACATGATGCTGACATAGGACGAAATGTCCTGACCTGTCGCCGAGCGCGTCAGCAATCGCAGCAGGACGGCGACGGCATCGAGATCGGGCACGACTTTCTCGATGCCGGTGAGCACGATATGCGTCTTCGGCAACAGACGCGTGAGATCGCCATTGCCTTCGTTGGTGACGATGACCGCGGCGCCTTCCTTCGCGCTCAGGAAGTTGGCGCCGGTGATTCCGGCGTCGGCGCGCTCGAATGCCGCGCGCAGCATCAGCCTCGCTTCGGCCACCAGCGCCTGGCGCTCGTCCAGCGGCCTGAGCGGATCGAGCGTCGTATGCGCGGTGCGAAAGGTTTCCTCGACCTGTTCCTTGTGGAGATGGAAGGCGGGCGCGATGATGTGGCTCGGCGGCTCGTTGCGCAGTTGCACGATGTATTCGCCCAGATCGGTTTCCACAGGCACGATGCCGTTGGCTTCGAGATACGGGTTAAGCTCGATCTCCTCCGCGACCATGGATTTGCCCTTGGTCACGGTCTTGGCGCCCGCCTCGCGAAGGATGCCCAAAATGATGTCGCGGGCTTCCGCCGCGTCGCCCGCCCAATGAACCTTGCCGCCGCGCGCGGTCACGGACCGTTCGAAGGTCTCCAGCAGCGTGTCCAGATTGGCGACGGCATGGTCGCGGATGGCACGGCCGGCGTCGCGCAAACCCTCGAAGTCGCCATAGCGCGCCGCGGCGTGTTCGCGCCCCAGTGCGAAATGGGTCTTGAGCCGGCCGAGCGCGCTGCGCAGGCTGGCGTCGTTCAGCGCCTCGTGCGCCGCCTCGACGAAGTCGCGCGGATCGGCGCTCATTCGCTCTCGCCCGCAAGCACTTCGGCTGCGTGCCGCACGATTAGCCGCTTGCCGGTCTTACGCATCCGGCGCTGAAGATGCAGCAGGCAGCCGAGATCGCCGCCGATCAGCATGTCCGTGCCGGTCGCGACCGCATCGGCGATCTTGTCGTCGGCCATGCGCGCCGAGATCTCCGGATACTTGACGGCGAACAGCCCGCCGAAGCCGCAACAGACTTCTGCGTCGGTGAGTTCGCGCAGTTCCAGGCCATCGACCGTGCCCAACAACTGCCGCGGCTCCTCCTTCACGCGCATCTCGCGTAGCGACGAGCAGGAATCGTGATAACAGGCACGCGCCGAACAGTGTGCCGCGACATTTTTCACGCAGCGCACATTCACCAAAAACGACAGCAGCTCATGGGTCTTGGCCGCCATTGCCGTCGCCTTGGCGTCGCCCGGCAGCGCCTCGACATAGTGCCGCTTGATCATGCCCGCGCAGGAACCCGAAGGGACGACGACATAATCGAAGTGCCCAAACTGACCGATCACCTGCCGCGCGAGGTCCTGGGCGTGGCGATCCGCGCCCGAATTCCAGGCCGGCTGGCCGCAACAGGTCTGTGCCTTGGGAATCTCGACGTCGCAGCCCGCCTGTTCCAACAGCTTGCGTGCCGCGTCCGCGATGCGCGGGCGGATCAGATCGACGAGGCAGGTGACCAGCAGGCCGACGCGCGGGCGCATGCTCATGCGGAAGGCTTGGGTGCGCGGCGCGGGCGCTTGATGCGCGACTTGGGCGCTTCCGTCATGCCTTCTCCCAGCGCATAGGTCGCGCTGCGCAGATGCTCCATCAATTGCTTGCGGTCGGAGATCGTGGCGAGCCGGTCATAGGGAATGACGTCGCCGATCTTGATGCGGATCTCGCTGCCGATGCGGTCGTGCACCTCCTTGAACAGCAGCGACAGCCTGAGCGTCATGCTGACGTGGCTGGCGAGCTGAAACAGACGGCTGTTCTGCCCGGCAAAGAACACAGGCGCGACCGGCGCCTTGGCCACGGTGATCAGACGCGCGGTGAACAGCTTCCAGTCGGTGTCGATGGCGCGCTTGTGCCAGACCGTCGGCGTGGTGGAAACGCCGCCCGCCGGAAACACGACCAGGCAGCCGCCGGACATCAAGTGATCCTTGGCCTCGGCGCGGGATTTGATGTTGGTGCGCAGCGCCTCTTCGCTCTCCGAGAAATCGATCGGCAGCAGAAAGGGCCGGATTTCCTCGGCCCGGTAGAGCACGGAATTGGTCAGCACACGAAAGTCCTGGCGCACGCGGCTGACCAGCTGGCAGATCACGACGCCGTCGAGCACGCCGAACGGATGGTTGGAAACGACCACCAGCGGCCCGGTCTTGGGCCAGTGCGCCAGCTTGTCCTCGTCGCAGACGACCTTGAGCTCGAGGCGCTTGATCGCGGAGTCCCAGAAGCTGCTGCCGTCGGGGTTGGCGCGGAAGTCCTCGTACAGCCAGCGCAGGTAAGGCTGGCCGGTCAAACGCTCGATCGCGCGGATGATCAGGCGCTTGAGCCGCGGGTCTTCTGCCGAGGCATAGGAAAACGTGTCGATCGCGTCGGTCGAGTCGGCCATGGCGGCGCATCATCGCATGGCGGATGTGGCGGAATGAAGGGTTGGTTCATGCACCTCGCTGTCATCCCGGGCGAGGCTCCGCCGAGACCCGGGACCCACAGAAACGCTGACACGGTGGGTCCCGGCTCGCGCGGCTTGCGCGCTTGGCCGGGATGACAACATTGCTCGACTTCTGGGCCGATGTTCTGCACGGCCGCGGCGGCCGAGGCTACCCGAACCGCTTCTTCAGCCAGGCGATCATCGCGCTGCTGGTTTCCTCCGGCTTTTCCTGTTGGGTCCAGTGGCCGCAATCCTTGATCAGCACGCGCTCCAGGTCGGGGACGAAGCGCTCCATGCCCTCGGTCAGCGACGGCGGCAAGACCACGTCGTCCTCGGCCATGATCATCAGGCCCGGCACGTGGACGCGCTGTTCCATCGTGCCGCTTTGTTCCCAATTGCGGGTCAGGTTTCGGTACCAGTTGATGCCGCCGGTGAAGCCGGTCTCGCTGAAGGCGTCGACGAACACCTTCATCTCGGCGTCGGTGAGCAGCACGCGGCCGCGCCAGGTGGATTCATCCTCCTGGATCGCCTTCACCAGCTCGAAGTTCTTGGCCTCTTGCGGCAGCTTGGCGAACTCGTCGGCCTTGACCGCGCCTTTGCGCATGAAGAAGCGGAAGGTCTTGCTGACGTCCTTGGCCAGCACCGCGTCGGCGACGCCGGGCTTCTGGAAGAAGACGACATAGTTGTTCTCGCCGCGCATGGCTTTCAGGCCCATGATCGGGTCGATCGGCGGGCGTGCCATGAACGGGGTGTTGACGCCGATGACGCCTTTCACGCGCTTGGGCTGATGGATCGGCATCTGCCACACGACGAGTCCGCCCCAGTCGTGGCCGACGAACACGGCATCCTTCAGCCCCAGCGCGTCGAGCATGCCGGCGAGATCGCCGGTGAGATGCGCCATGTCGTAAGCTGTGACTTCGGCAGGACGGGAGGTGCGTCCGTAACCGCGCTGGTCCGGCGCGATGGCGCGATAACCTGCGGCCGCGAGCGCCGGGAGCTGATGGCGCCAGGAATACGCGAGCTCGGGAAAGCCGTGGCACAGCACGACGGGCAGGCCGTCCTTCGGCCCCATCTCGTAGACGGCCATGTCGATGCCGTTGGTCTTGATCATCGTGGGCGCTGGGAAATCGGTCATGGCGTTCGTTCTCCAATCATGCGGCGAGTTTCAAATGGGCGAGCATCTGGGCGCGGTCGGGCCCGAACTTCGGCGGATAGAATCCGCGCGCGCGTTTCGCCGACTTCGGCATCGACCAGAAGCGCAGCAGGCGCGCGAGTTGGCCAGGATTGCGCAGCCATAGGTCCGGCTCATCGATCATGTGGAAGGCGCGCGAAAAGGCGCGCAGGCTTTCGATGTCGCCGCGCGTCGACGGCCCGATGGCGTCGTCGAGCAGCGATTTGATGGCGCGCGCGCGGAACGATGGGTTGTGATCGGGATCGCGCTCGGCTTCGGCGCGGCGAATGGCCTGGCGGTCCTGGCGCACCATGGAATCGAAATAGGGCCGCAGGGCCTTGCGCGTCTCGGCCTCGAACAGCAGCGCGCGGGTGCGCGGATTGTCGCTCGCGTCCAGGCATTGCCGCAGCACATGCGCGTGCACGATGCCGGCCGAGCATCCGCGGCCGTATAGCGGATTGGTGCGGACTGCGGCGTCTCCGACCGCGAACAAGTTCAAGAGCTGGGGCACGCCGGCGTCGATGGTGCTGCGCCATACGCTGATGAGGTTACCCATCGAATAGACCTTGCTCGCGGGCGTCGCGCGCGCGGTATCGGTCCAACGCGCGGCGCCGGGAATCTGTGCGCAGATCTCGTCGAAGATCTCCGGACGCATCACTGCGGTGCGAAGCTCGCTCTCAATCTCCGGCACGGCCAGCGTGATCGAGAAATGGCGGTTGTCCGCCGGGAAGACGCCGTATTTGATGTAGCCCAGATCGCCTGCGCCCGGCGTGCCGTCGCGGACGGGCTCGTGGGCGCCGTCATTGATGCGATAGTGCCGGGTGAAATAAAGAATGCCGGCGGGGCTCGATTCCTCCGAGACTTTCAGCCCTTGTTCGCGCAGCCAGTCGGGGAATGTGGTGTTGCGGCCGCTGGCATCGACGATGACGTCTGCCCGGAGCGTTTCGCTTGCCTCTGCGGACTCGATCTTCAATCCGCGCGCAAATCCGTCATCGATGACGATGCCGCGCACAGCGGTGTCGGTGCGGAAGCGGACATTCTCCATCCGCGCCGCATAGCGCCGCATCACCAGTTCCAAGGTGGTGCGGCGCGAGAACAGGATCGACAGGTCTTCGTCGCCTGGCTTCTTCACGTAGCCGGCGCGCAGCGGCGGCGGCAGTCCATCCTCGAAAGTGAAGACGCGCGCCCCCGCCGCCATCAGGTCGCGCATCAATTCGGGATAGCGCAGCTCGATCAGCCGTGTCAGCCGGCCCAGGAACACATGGCTGTGGCGAAGCTGCGTGGCGCCGCGTCGCTCCCAATGCAGGAATGCGTCTTCCGCGTCGCCTTGCGGAGGGGGCGGATCGCGGTCGATGAGCGTCACGCGGCGCGAGTCGCCGAGCGCCAACGCGACACCAAGCCCGGCGATGCCCGCACCGGCAACCAGGACCTCTTCGGTCATCGACGCACCTTCAATGCCGATGCGGCAAGCGCCACCCAGCCGGCGATGAGGGAAAGGCCTCCGAACGGCGTCATGAAGACAAGCAGGCGGTTTCCCGTCACCGCGTAAAGATAAAGCGACCCCGAAAACAGCACGATGCCGATGAAGAACAGCAATGCGGCCGTCTTCGCCCAAGCCGCACCGCCATGACCGATCGCAAAGGCGGCCAAGCCAAGCGCCAGTGCGTGCGCAAGGTGATATCGCGCGGCGGTGTCGAACAGACCGATCGCGTGCGCGTCAAGCCGGCCTTGCAGCGCATGTGCCGCGACCGCGCCGAGCGCCACCGCCAGCGCGCCGTTGATGCCCGCGAGGAACAGCCAGAGTCTCACGCGCAACCGCATCCGACATGCGCGTGACCGTGCGCGGCCCCCGTATCGTGCAGCTCCGCCGCCGCGGCCAGCGCGGCCTTCGAGGCTTCCGCCGTCGCGGCGAAGTCCGACTTCACATTCGCCAGGAACGCCCTGTCGCCCAACAGGTCGAGCGCGGTCATCGCCATGGACTTGGCGCCGTCGATCACGGCCTGATCGCCCTTCTCCGACACCGCATGCCGCGCGAACTCGGCATTGTGGATGATGACGTTGAGCGGCGCGACGCCCAGACAGGGATGGATCGAGGGCACGCGATGGCTGACATTGCCCATGTCGGTCGAGCCCGCATAGCCCGGCGGCAATTCGGCCAAGGGATAAAACTCCAGACCGAGCGACTCGCCATTGCGCCTGTAGGCTTCCGCCATCGGCCAGTTGGTCTTGAGGTCGAGATAGTTGGTCTCGCCCCATTTGGTTTCGACGCGGCAGCCGGTGGCGAGCGCGCCGGCTTCGAAGCACGCCTGTACGCGATGCTTGAGCGCCAGCAGTTCCTTGCCGTCGGCCGAACGCACATAGAAGCGGCATGCCGCCCGCTCCGGCACGATATTCGCGGCCAGCCCGCCTTCGGTGATGATGCCATGGATGCGGTCGGTGTTGCGGATATGCTGGCGCAATTGCGCGATCGACTGATACGCACTCACCACGGCGTCCAGCGCATTCAAGCCGCGATAAGGCATGGCGGACGCGTGCGCCGCGCGGCCGTGGAACACCGCGGTCACGTCGCACACGGCGATGCAAGGCATGGTGACGAGATTGAGGTTGGAGGGATGGATCATCATCGCCGCGTCGGCGCCGTCGAAGGCGCCGGCACGCGCCATCAATTCCTTGCCGCCATAACGCTCTTCGGCCGGTGTCCCCAGATAGCGCACCCGGCCGGGTAGTCCCTTGAGCTTGGAGAGCGCCATGGCCGCGCCGAAGCCTGCGGTCGCGATGATGTTGTGGCCGCAGGCGTGGCCGATGCCCGGCAGCGCATCGTATTCGGAAAGAATGGCGACGGTCGGAGCGCCATCCTTGCCGAACTCCGCAGCATAGGCCGTCTTGAGACCGAACGCTTCGCGCTGCACTGCAAGACCATGGCTTTCGACGCCGCAGGTCAGCCGGCCCGCAGCCTTGAATTCCTCAAGGGCAAGTTCGGGCTCGGTATGGATGGCGTGGCTCAGCGCGAGCAGCTCCGGCCGCATCGCATCGATCGCCGAAATCGCATCTTTCTTGAGTGCATCGAGGGACATGACGATACCTTTGCCGCCGGGAATGCAGGGATCATAGACAGCGCGGCCCTCCTTTGCGAAGGTCCCGATCGTGACAAACTTCATCGAAGCGGCAGATGGCGTGCGCATCGCCTGGGAGCACGCCGGTGCAGGCGCCCCGGTCGTGCTGGTGCACGGCTTTGCCTCCGACCGTGGGCAGAACTGGCGCGCGCCGGGCTGGTACGCCACCCTGACGGGAGCGGGCTACGAGGTAATCGCACTGGACTGCCGCGGACATGGCGAAAGCGGTAAGCCGCACGAACCGGATGCCTATGGCGAACGGATGGTCGACGACGTGGTCGAGGTCATGGATGCCGCCGGCATCGAGCGAGCGCACGTCATGGGTTACTCCATGGGCGGCATGCTCGCCATCGGCCTGATGATGCGTTATCCGGCTCGAGTGCAAAGCGCGGTGATCGCGGGTGTCGGAGAGACCTATTTCCGCGACGCACCGAAGCGCAGGCTTGCCATCGCCGATGCGCTCGCGGCGCCTGACCCCGCCGCCATCGCCGATCCGATCCAAAAGCAGTTCCGGTTGTTTGCGGGACAGGCCGGCAAGGACCTCGCCGCGCTCGCCGCTTGCATGCGCAAGTCGCGCACGGTGTATCAGCCGGAACAGCTGTCCGCATGGACCGGTCGCGTTCTCGTGGTCTGCGGGGAGATGGACATTCTGACCGGTTCACCGGCTCCGCTTGCGGCGGCATTCGGTTGCGGCAAAGCCGTCGTTGTTCCCGACCGCGACCACATGAGCACCGTTGGCGATAAGGTTTACAAGCAAGCCGTCCTCGACTTCCTCGCGACCTGAACTGGCCTGCCCGCGTGCGGCTTAACCATGCCGGGGTGGCGACGCTTGCGCAGCGGCAATTTTAACTGGAAGTTCGTCCGGAAATTGCCGCATGATGCCGGCGCGAACAGGGGGCTTCGATGCGAATTGCGAAATGGATGGCGGCAACCTCTGCCGCTGCGATGGCTGTTGTCTTGACCGCAGGCGGCGCATCGGCGCGGCCACCGGTCGAGGCTTTCGGCAATCTTCCCGCGATCGAGGACGTGCATCTGTCGCCTGACGGAACGCATTTTTCGGCGATCGAGCCGGTCAACGGAAGGCCGGCGGTCCTCATATTCCAGATTCATCCGCCG